>BFBZ01000108.1_pt1 | contig 130067 bp, 118 predicted proteins | sample 1888401 | NCBI WGS metagenome assembly BFBZ01 (sample SAMD00112614, study PRJDB3348) | symbiont metagenome | host: Chara braunii
GGCATTCCCAACGACAACTACTGGGACTGGCAGGCCGGCGTCGTCGTCAACCTCTATGGCTTCGACCTCTCCGCCGTGTACACCGGCACCAACCTTTCCGTGCAGGACTGCCTCGGCACCCAGAACTGCGCCTCCCGCGTCATCATCGGCATCTCGAAGAGCTTCTGAGGCTGAAGGATCAGCCGACAGCCCAAAGTAGCCGATCAGCTGGGAGGGCTGCACCCCGCTGCGCCAGTTCCGCAGCGGGCAACACGTCGCAGCTCGGCCACAGCCCGGTTTCCAGGGCCTCGGTGTAGCCCGCCGGCAGTCCGCGCTCGCGCATCTTGCGGGCCGCCGAGCCGGCATCGTACTGCAGCGACATCGAACGAACGTCGATGTCGCGACCGCTCGGAACGAAGAGACTGTACCAGACCCGCGACGTGCCATCGTTGGCGGGCATGCCGAGAGCGCCGCTGTTGTGCCAGAGCAGGCCGTCGGCAGCATGGCTGAAGGGTATACCGCAATGCCCGCCGACAACGCCGTGACAGCCGCTTTGCTCGATCTGGCGCTCCTTGTCCTCCCATGGTGTGGAGGCAAAGACGAAGCTGTTGATGCTGTCGACCGACCCGTGAATCACGGCCAAACGGCGGCCGGCGATGGTGACATCGAGGCGGCGCGGAAGGGATCGCATCCAGCTGCGGTCGTCTTCGCCTAGTTCGCGATTGGCAAAGGCGTACCAATCGATGGACAGCCGTTCACAGGCGCTCCCCTCGTCGAAGCCGCAGCCGCAATCCTCCTTGCTCCAGCCCAGCGACTCCTCGCAATTGCCCATGACGACATGGACGCCCCAGTCCCGGACGGCGGCAACCGTCGCCGCGGGATCGGCACAATAGGCCACAACATCGCCGGTACAGACGATGTTGCCCGGTCCGATGCCCAGCCGGGCCGCTTCGTGCCGCAGAGCGACAGTCGCCTCGAGATTGCTGTAGCAGCCGCCAAAGAACAGGACCGGTCCGTCCAGTGCCAGAACCGAATCCGGCGGCGAGGAAATGTCCGCATTCTCCGGCAAATCGTCTCTCCCCTACCCAGCCAGAATCAGAAACGGATCCTAGCGACCTTCCCTGCCGAAGCGATATGGATCAAATGCCGATCGTTTCCAGTGCCCCTGCGAACGGTCGCTGCCGGAAAGCCCCCCGCCTCGAGCGTCGTCACGGCTTCCCGCGCGATCCTGTCGAGCTGCGCTGCCGTTGGCGACTCATAGACCAGGTGCAGGCGGCCGCCCGGAACGAGAAGGCGCCGAACGATCTCCAGTTCGCGTGAGGCATCGCGCCAGAAGAGATTCACGTTGATGGCGAAGATCTTGTCGAAACGCGTCGCCCCAACGGCCATGTCGGCCAGCGCCATGGTTTCGAAACGCGCCGTGCCGGCCTGGACATGATCCCGGTTGCGACGACGGGCAGCGACAATCGCGGTGGCGGACCGGTCGATCGCGAGGATCGTGCCTCTCGTCAGGCGTTGGCAGATCGCGGCCACAGCAACACCCTGCCCGCAACCGATCTCCAGCAGCCGATCCGTCGGCCGAGGCGCAATGACCTCGAGCGCCCAGGCAAGACGACGGGGCAGAGCCCCTGGAGAAGCCGGCGTCAGCTCATCATCCGCTGATGCAGGTCGAACATGATCCAGAAGCTGCCGCCCACCATGATGAAGATCAGGAGAGCGGTGAAGACCAGCGCCAACAGGTTCTCCTTGGGCGTGGTCGTGAAATTGAGGTGCAGGAAGAAGCGCAGATGGACCAGCACCTGCAGCACGGCGGCGATGCCGATGACCAGCAGGAGGCGCTGCGGCGGCAGCGCATGGGTCGCCACCAGCCAGAAGGGGATCGCCGTCAGCACGACGGCGAGCACGAAGCCGATCAGATAGGTGGCAAGCCCGTGGCGTTCCATCACAGCAGTCCCGGCAGATAGACGATCGAGAAGATCCCGACCCAGGCAATATCGAGGAAGTGCCAGAAGAGGCCGAGCCGGAAGAGCCGCGACGCCACCGGCGCGGTCAGCCCCTTGACGGCGACCTGCGCGCCCAGGATCACGATCCAGAGCAGGCCCATGCTGACATGGACGCCGTGCGTGCCGACGAGGGTGAAGAAGGCCGACAGGAAGCCGCTGCGATCGGGCCCCGCTCCCTGAGCGATCAGGCCTGCGAACTCGCGCAGCTCGAGGAAGATGAAGCCGGCGCCCAGCACGAAGGTCACGCCGAGCCATCCCAGCACGGCCTTGCGGTTGCCGGCCTGCACCGAGAGGCTGGCGAAGCCGAAGGTCAGGCTCGACACCAGCAGCAGCGCCGTCTCCAGGGCTGCATTGTTGAGGTTGAAGAGCTGCTTGCCGGTCGGCCCACCGGCGGTGCCGGGGATCATGATGGCGTAGGTCGCAAACAGCAGGGCGAAGATCACGGCGTCGCCCATCAGGTAGAGCCAGAAGCCGAGCGCCCGCTGCTCGCGGGTTTCGAGTTCCTCGCGCTCGTGTTCGCCGAGGTGCGCCACGCTCATGCCCGCCTCCCGAGCTCGCGGAAGCGCTCATCCTCGATGCGCTTCACCTCGCCCGCCGATAGGGTGAACTCGGCATGATCGTCGGACGACCGGGTGATCACGGTGGCGAACATCACGATCGCCGAAACGGCGACCAGCCACCAGATGTGCCAGATGATCGCGAAGCCCAGCACGAAAGCGAAGATGCCCAGCACGACGCCGGCCGGCGTGTTCGAGGGAATGCTGATCGGCGTGTAGGAAGCCGGCCGCTGATAGGCCGTGCCGTCCTTCTTCGCCACGAGGAAAGGCTCGCGATCCGACACGGTCGGGATCACTGCGAAATTGTAGGGCGGCGGCGGCGAGGAGGTCGACCATTCGAGCGTCCGTCCGTCGAACGGGTCGCCGGTGCGGTCGGCGGTGAGCCGGCGGTCGCGAATCGAGACATAGAGCTGCATCACCATGCTCGCGATGCCGAACAGCACCACCACGGCGCCGGCGGCGGCGACCATCAGATAGGGCTGCCAGGTCGGATCGTTGTAGGTCTCCATGCGCCGCGGCATGCCCTTCAGGCCGAGCAGGTAGAGTGGCATGAAGGCGAGGTAGAAGCCGATCAGCCAGCACCAGAAGGAGGCGAGCCCCCAGCCGCGGTTGAGTTCGAAGCCGAAGGCCTTGGGGAACCAGAACATGTAGCCCGCGAGGTAGCCGAACAGCACGCCCGGGATGATCATGTTGTGGAAGTGGGCGACCAGGAAGGTCGTGTTGTGCATCAGGAAGTCGGCCGGCGGGATGGCAAGCAGGACGCCGGTCATGCCGCCGATCACGAAGGTCACCATGAAGCCGATGCTCCACATCATCGACGGATGGAAGTCGATGCGGCCGCGATACATGGTAAGCAGCCAGTTGAAGACCTTCACGCCGGTCGGCACGGCGATGACCATGGTCGTCACGCCGAAGAAGGCGTTGACGTTGGCGCTGGAGCCCATGGTGAAGAAATGGTGCAGCCAGACGGTGAAGGAGAGGATGGCGATCGCCGCCGTGGCGTAGACCAGCGATTCGTAGCCGAACAGGCGCTTCTTCGAGAAGGTCGCCACCACCTCCGAAAAGATGCCGAAGGCCGGCAGGATCAGGATGTAGACCTCCGGATGGCCCCAGATCCAGAACAGGTTGGCGTAGTTCATCATGTTGCCGCCATGCGCATTCGTGAAGAAGTGCATGCCGAACAGACGATCGAGCGCCAGCAGGCCGCAGGCGACGGTGATGGCGGGGAAGGCGAAGGCCATCAGCACCGAGGCGCAGAGCGCCGTCCAGGTGAAGGGCGTCATGCGCATCAGGGTCATGCCCGGGGCGCGCCGTTTCAGGATCGTGACGATGAAATTTATGCCCGACATGGTCGAGCCGACGCCGCTGATCAGGATGGCCCAGATCCAGTAGTCGACGCCGACGCCGGGATTGTAGTCGATGCCCGAATAAGGCGGATAACCGGTCCAGCCGGCGGTCGAGAACTTGCCGATCACCAGCGAGACCATGACCAGCCCGGCCCCGGCCGCGCTCAGCCACAGGCTGACGGCGTTCAGCCAGGGGAAGGCGACGTCGCGGGTGCCGATCTGCAATGGCATGATCAGGTTGATCAGTCCCGTCATAAACGGCATCGCCATGAAGAAGATCATGATCGTGCCGTGCGAGCTGAAGATCTGGTCGAAATGCTCGGGCGGCAGGTAGCCGCCGGCATCGAGCGCCATCGCCTGCTGGGCGCGCATCATGATGGCGTCGACGAAACCGCGCAGCAGCATGATCAGCGCCAGCACGATGTACATGACGCCGATACGCTTGTGGTCGACGCTGGTCAGCCAGTCGGTCCAGAGGTACTTCCAGGCCTTGAGCCAGGTGAGCACGATGGCGACCAGCAGGGCGCCGCCCACCGTGACGGCCGCACCGCCAGCCGCGATGGCGCTGTAGAGCGGCAGGGCTTCGATCGTCAGTTTGCCGAACATGCCGCTTATCTCCGCGCCGGTGCGCCCGCGCCCTGCCCCTGGCTCGGGGTATGGGCGTGGCCGGCGTGCCGGTACTTGTCGATGATCCGATTGTAGAGGTCGGGCTCGACGACCGAGTAATAGGTGATGGGAACGGCGCGGCTCTTCGCCGCCTGCGCCGGGTAGGTCGTGGCATCGAGCCGGCCCGGGGCCTGTTTGGCTTTGGCCACCCAGGCGTCGAAATCACCGGCGCTGAGCGACACAACCTCGAAATGCTGATCCGAGTAGCCGCCGCCTGAATACTGGCTGTTGCGGCCCACGAACTTGCCCGGCTGGTCGGCCAGCAGCTGCAGACGCGTCTGCATGCCGGCCATGGCGTAGATCTGGCCGGCAAGCTGTGGCACGTAGAAAGAGTTCATCACCGTGTCGGAAGTGATGCGCAGGCTGACTGGCCGGCCGGCCGGAAAGGCGAGCTGGTTCACCACGGCGATGCCCTGCTCGGGATAGATGAACAGCCACTTCCAGTCCTGCGCCACCACCTGCACCTCGAGGGGCGCCCCGGCGGCCTCGAGCGGCCGGTAGGGATCGAGCTTATAGGTGCTGCGCCACAGCAGGACGCCGAGCGCAATCACGATTGCCGCCGGAATCAGCCAGACGACGGCATCGATCTTGGCCGAATTCGCCCAGGCGGGCGCATATTGCGCATTGGTGTTGGACGCCCGGTAACGCCAAGCGAACCACAAAGTGAGAATGATGACCGGGACGATCACGATCATCATCACGGAGAAGGCGTCGAACAGCAGATCGCGCTCGGCAAGCGCAACCGGTCCCTTGGGATCGAGAACGGCAGCGCGCCTGAGATCGCAGGCTCCGGCCAACAGGGCCATGCCGACCGCCAACAGCAGCCCGCCCCTTGTGGTTCCCCCTGGCTTCAAGCTCCCCCGCCCGGCATGTTGAACTCGCCGGGCAGATTGAAGCGCACCTAGTTATTGAGCAACGATTTCTTTTGCCGATCTCGGCTCAGGTTTTCCGTTCGCCCGGTGGCATGGGCGTCGAGGCCGGCGGTGTCTTGCCCTGCGGGTCCTTCGCGGTGCAGACGTCGGCGCGCAGCCGGTCCTTGAGAACGGCGATCTGATCCTCGATCTGCTTGTTGGCGACCTTCTGCTTCTCGATCTGGTCCTCGAGCGCCTTCACCTGGGCTGCGTCGGGACCAGCCGGCGGCGGGGGCGCTGGCGGCGCGGGCAGCTGGACCGCCACGTTCACCACCGGACGGTAGAACAGGTACCAGCCGAGGCCGAGACCGAAGGCCAGGAGAAAGAAGCCCCCCAGCAAGCCACCGAGGATCCAGGGCCAGCGCGCCGCGGGTTGCCCAGGCTGCTGGGCCGGCTGAGGCGCGGAGGATGGATTGGGGTCGGCCATAGTGCAATTGGGCTCCTGACGGATCTTTAGTCAACACCGGCCGAGCGGCGGAATTGGGGCATGCCGGATCCGCCTCCAGATCCCCCTTGTACTGGTCGTTTCGCTATATAAGTGTATATGCACATAACGATGGCCGGCCCCACCCCTCGACCAGACGGGAGGCGGCGTCTAGGGTCACCGCAGAGAGCACAAGGAGAGTTCCCATGACGGCCTGTATCGTCGGTTGGTCCCACGGCAAGTTCGGCAAGCTCGATGGCGAGACCAGCGAATCGCTGATCGTGAAGGCCGCGAGCGACGCCATCGCCCATGCCGGCATCGAGCCCAAGGACGTTGACGTCATCTATGTCGGTAACATGAACGGCGGCTTCGTGCGTCAGGAGTTCCACTCCTCCCTGCCGCTGCAGACCCATCCCGACCTGCGCTTCAAGCCCTCGACGCGCGTGGAGAATGCCTGCGCCACCGGCTCGGCGGCGATCCATATGGGCCTGAACACCCTGGCGGCCGGCAAGGCGCGGTTCGTGCTGGTGGTCGGCGTGGAGAAGATGACCGAACTCAACTCCGCCCAGGCCGGCGACGTGCTGATCAAGGCGTCCTATGTCGCCGAGGAGGCGACCATCGAGGCGGGCTTCGCCGGCATTTTCGGCAAGATCACCTCCGCCTACTTCCAGCGTTACGGCGACAAGTCCGATGCGCTCGCCAAGATTGCCGTCAAGGCGCACAAGAACGGCGCCAAGAACCCCTACGCGCACTTCCAGAAGGAGTTCGCCTACGACTTCTGCCGCACGCCCTCCGACAAGAACCCGTTCGTGGCTGGCCCGCTGAAGCGGACCGACTGCTCACCCGTCACCGACGGCGCAGCGGCCGTGGTGCTGACCGACGTCGGCACGGCGCTCGGCATGAAACAGGCGATCGCCTTCCGCGCCGCCGAGCATGTGAACGACTTCCTGCCCATGAGCCGGCGCGACATCATCAAGTTCGAGGGCCCGCAGCTCGCCTGGCAGCGGGCGCTGAAGTCGGCGCGGCTCGACCTGCTCGACCTCTCCTTCGTGGAGAGCCACGACTGCTTCACCTCGGCCGAGCTGATCGAATACGAAGCGATGGGCCTCACCGCCCCGGGCGAGGGCGAGCGCGCCATCCACGAGGGCTGGGTCGAGCGCGACGGCAAGCTGCCGGTCAACGTTTCGGGCGGCCTGAAGGCCAAGGGCCATCCGGTCGGCGCCACCGGCGTCAGCATGCACGTGATGTCGGCCATGCAGCTTTCGGGCACGGCGCCGGAAGGCATGCAGCTGGCCAAGGCGCGGCTGGGCGGCGTGTTCAACATGGGCGGCGCCGCCGTCGCCAACTATGTGAGCATCCTGGAGCCGCTGCGCTAGAAGCGCTGCGTTAGCACCGCTGCGCCAAGGTGCGTCCCGTCGGCCGACAGGAGAGCAACGCCATCCTGGGCGCGATGCGCCAGGTGGCGTTGGCCGGCGGCCATGCGATCAGCCACGCGGATACCGCCAGCATCCTGGCGGCGGGGCGCTACCTGCTGCGCCGGCCCGATCTTGCCGATCTCGGCACCCTGCCCGCAATCGAGCCGGCCGACCTGGTCGCGATCCTGAAGGATCGCGACCTCGCCGCCGAGGCGGTGAAGTACCTCGCCATCATGGTGATGGTCGACGGCGTGCTCGATCATGGCAAGCTCGGCCGCGTGCTGGCCTATGCCCGGGCGCTGGACGTCGAGGAAGCCTATCTCACCCAGATGGTCGAAGCCGCATCCGGGCACATGGACTGGGCGATCGCCGACATGACCTTGCGCAACGCCGAGAGCGTGGTGAGCGAAAAGTGGGGCACCCGCCCCGATCCCGCTACGTGGATCCTGCCCTATGCCGGCGACAAGGCCGACCCGGCGCTGGTCGCGCGCTACGAGGCGCTGGGCGCATTGCCGGCGAACACGTTCGGCCGAGCGCTGTGGGACTTCGACAAGAAGAACAGCTATCCCTTTCCCGGCGATCCCCGGGCGCTGAACGCCGTCTTCGCCACACCACACGACGCCACGCACGTGATCTCGGGCTACGACACGAGCTACCGCGGCGAGATCCTGGTCTCGACCTTCACCGCCGCCATGCATCCGATCAATCCGATGGCCGGCCACATCCTGCCGGTGATCTTCAACGGCCATCTCGGCGTCAGATTCAACGACGTTGCGACACCGGCGACGGGCGGCTTCGACCCGCGCGAATTCTGGCACGCCTGGGCCCGCGGCCGCGACATGACCGTCGATCTCTTCGCACCGGACTGGAGCGTCTGGGACTGGGTCGAGCACGACCTCGACAGCCTGCGACGCGAGTGGAACGTCACGTCGCCGGGTACCCATCGGTGAGCCCACCTGTCACCTCGGCCCAAGCCGCGCTATACTGTGTCGAGGTCGACGATCATGACACCCCGTGAATTCTTCCAACGAATCGAAGTGCACCGCGCTGAATTCTCTCGCGCCGGCGTGAAGCGGCTGGGCGTCTATGGTTCTGTAGCCCGCGGTGAAGCGGGACCCGAAAGCGACGTAGACATTCTCGTCGAGTTCGACGCGACGCCCGATCTTTACGAGTTCGCCGCTTTGCGCGATCGGTTGGCCGAGATTCTTGGCCGGCCTGTCGACCTTACAACACCACAGGCGTTAAAGCCGCGTCTGCGGTCGCGCGTTCTGCACGAAGTACGCTATGCGGCGTAGCCGATCGATTGATCTGCTTCAGGACATACTGGATTTCATCGACAGAATCGAAGCCTGGAGCCCGAATGCAGCCGTCCGAGATTCGGACGTCGACGAAAAGACGCTCTACGCCGTCCTTCATGCCTTGCAGCATATTGGCGAAGCCATCTCTCGCCTTCCCAAAGACGTAACTGATCTCGCCCCCGAAATCCCGTGGGCTAGAATTCGCGCCATGCGCAACCTCATCGCCCACGACTATGCAGGTGTCGATGCGACCATTGTCTGGAAGACCGTTCGGGAGCGGCTTCCAGAGCTACGCATCAGTGTGATGTCGATGATCGATCGTCTCGGACAAGACTGATCGCCCGAAAGCAGATCGATGGCATAGCCGGCGACTTCGTTGCCGGATGTTTAAGGTCATTCATAGGACCACGGGGCTGGAGCCCCGCGGTCCTATGACAAGTACGATCAGACGACCGGGCTCATGCCGCCGTCGACGTTGATGGCGACGCCGGTCACGAAGGAGCCGGCATCGGAGCAGAGGAAGCAGGCCAGCCGCGCGAATTCCTCGGCCCGGCCCATGCGGCCAAGCGGAATGCGGCCCTTGGCCATGCCGGCCAGGAATTCGTCGTAGCTCTTGCCTTGGCCGGCCGCCGTCTTGTGACGGCGAACCCACTGGTCGCTTTCGATCAGGCCGACCAGCATGGCGTTCACCAGAATGCCGTGCGGGCCATTCTCGTTGGCCAGCGCCTTGGTGAGCGCGAGGCCGGCGGCGCGGCTGACGCTGGTCGGCGTCGAGTTGGCGGTCGGTGCCTTAGCGCCGACATTCAGCACATTGACGATGCGGCCCCATTTGCGTTCGCGCATGCCGGGCAGCGCATGCCGGATCATGCGGATGGCGGCGAACAGCTTGAGGTCGAGATCGCCCTGCCAATCCTCGTCGGTCACCGTGTCGAACGGCTTGGCGTGGCTGATGCCGGCATTGTTCACCACGATGTCGACCTTGCCGAAATCGGCCTCGACCTTCTTCCAGGTCTCGGCGATCGGCGCCGCCTTCGCGACGTCGCAGGAATAGGCCTCGATCTTGCCGTTGGTCTTGCCGGCGGCCTTGAGCACCTGGGCCTTGGCCGCCGCCAGCGCATCGGCCTTGCGCGCCAGCAGCGCCACTGACGCACCCGAGGCCGCGAACTCCTCGGCCATGGCGAGGCCGAGCCCGGTGCTCGCCCCCGTGATCACGGCCACGCGGCCATCCATTCTGACGTCCATCGTACTCTCCCGATCTCTCTGAAATCGGGCGACACCTTATCGGCCGATCAGCGCGGCAGCGAGTCCGCTGCGTACTGCGCTGCGAACTCCGCGCTGGGCGGAATGGGCTTGATCACGTCGATCGCCACGCCGTTGGGATCTTCGGTGATGAAATGCCGCTGGCCGAAAGCTTCGTCCCGCAAGGCGAGGTGGATCTTGAGCCCGGCCGCCTGCGCCTTGGCGTATTCGGCGTCGACGTCGGCGACCTCGAGATTGACCAGGAGGCCCGACGCCTTCTTGCCGCGGAAGGCCACCGGAATCGTTTCATGGCGGCAATCGAGGATCGCGAGGTTGGACTTGGCGTCGCTGTCGCCGATGAGATGGACATACCAGCCACCGTCGAAGACGCGGCTGAGACCGAAATGGCGCTCCCAGAAGGCGGCCGTGCCGGCGACATCGTCGGTGCAGAGCACCGTGTAGATCTCCTTCAACTGCATTGCTCTCTCCGTTGTTGGGGTTAACATACAGTCTGTATGTTATTCCATTTAGATACAGGATGTATGTATGTCAAGACCTCGGACTCCCGCCCGCGCGCCCACGCGAAGCCCCAGTCGCGCCCCGACGCGCACACAAGCCGAACGGCTGGCCGCCACGCGCGCCGTCCTGCTCAAGGAAGCGCGCAAGCTCTTCGCGACTGAGGGGTACGAGGCCGCGGCAACCGAGGAGATCGTGAGGCGTGCCGAGGTGACGCGCGGCGCGCTCTACTATCACTTCAATGACAAGCGCGATCTCTTCGAGGCGGTGTTCCAGGAGGTGGCGCAAGGCATTGCGGGCACCATCGACGCGGATGCCGAACCGACCACCGATCCGCTGCAGGCGCTGATCGAGGGCGGCAAAGGCTTCCTCGACGCCTGCCTCGATCCCGCGGTCCGGCGCATCTATCTGATCGACGCCCCGTCGGTGCTGGGCTGGCATCGCTGGCGCGAGCTCGACGCCCCGCACGGCGTGCGCACCCTGCGCGCGGGCATCGACGCCGTCCTCGCCACGCATCCCGACCCGGGCCTCCGCGCCGAACCCCTCACCTTCCTGTTGTCCGGCGCCTTCAACGAGGCGGCCCTCTGGATCGCCGGCGCCAAGGACGAGAAGGCCGCGCGCCGCGAGATCGACCGGACGCTCGACGAACTCATCCAGCGGCTGTTCGCGCCCGTCACATCTGCCGCGCCCGCTCGATCGCCGCGAGCACGCGCTCGGGCGTAGCAGGCGCATCGAGCCGCACCGGCGCATGGCGATCGGTGGCGGCGGCGATCGCGTCCTTCAGGGCCGTCCACACCGCGGTCGCCAGCATCAGGGGCGGCTCGCCCACCGCCTTGGAGCGGAAGATCGTGGCTTCACGCGACGGCGCATTGGCCAGCATCTTCACATTGAAGACCGGCGGCACGTCGCGGCTGCCCGGGATCTTGTAGGTCGAGGGTCCGGCGGTCCGCAGGCGGCCCTTGGCATCCCACCACAGCTCCTCGCAGGTGAGCCAGCCCTGGCCCTGCACGAAGGCGCCTTCGATCTGGCCGAGATCGATTGCCGGATTGAGCGACTCGCCACAATCCTGCACCAGGTCGGCACGCAGCACGCGGCTCTCGCCGGTCAGGGTGTCGATCGCCACCTCGGCCATCGCCGCGCCGAAGGAGAAGTAGAAGAACGGCCGGCCGCGCATGGCGACGGGATCCCAGTGGATCTTGGGCGTGCGGTAGTAGCCGGTCGCGGAGAGCGAGACGCGGCCGAGCCAGCAGAGCTTCGCCAGCTCGCCGAAGCTCAGCACCTGGTTGCTGCCGGGCTTTGCAATGCGCACCGCGCCGTCGGCGAACGCGATGTCGGCCGGCACCACGCCGAAATGCTCCGCCGCGAAAGCCACCATACGCTGCCGGATCGTGTTGGCCGCTTCCCACGCCGCCCAGCCGTTGAGATCGGAGCCGGTCGAGGCGGCGGTCGGCGACGTATTGGGCACTTCGGCCGTCGAGGTCGCCGACGGCCGGATGCGCTCGAGATCGACCTTGAACACCTCGGCCACGACCTGCGCCACCTTGACGAACAGGCCCTGCCCCATCTCGGTGCCGCCATGGTTCAGGCGGATCGAGCCGTCGGTATAGACATGCACCAAAGCGCCGGCCTGGTTCATGTGCGGCATGTTGAAAGAGATGCCGAACTTCAGGGGAAAGAGACCGAGGCCGCGCTTCAGCACGGGGTGCGCGGCATTGAAGGCGTCGATCTCGGCGCGCCGCCGCTCCAGGGCGCCACCCGTCTTCACCTCGGCCCAGCAGCGCAGCAGATGGTTCTCATCGACCTTCTGGCCGTAGGGTGTCTCGTCGTGCCCCTCGGCGTAGAAATTCAGTGCCCGCAGCTCGACGGGATCGCGCCCAAGATGATGGGCGATGCGGTCCAGCGCATCCTCCATCACCACCACGCCCTGCGGGCCACCGAAGCCGCGAAAGGCCGTGTTGGACTGCTTATTGGTGCGGCAGGCGTAGCCCACGGCACGGAAATGCGGGATCCAGTAGGCGTTGTCGGTGTGCGTGAGCGCGCGCGCCACGACACCCGGCGTGAGGTCGAGGCTCCAGCCGGCATCGGCGGCGAGCTCGGCGTCGAGGACGAGCACGCGGCCTTCGTCGTCGAACCCCACCGTGTAGCGATAGTCGAAGCCGTGCCGCTTGCCGGTCGCCACCATGTCGATCTCGCGTGGCAGGCGCAGCTTCACCGGCCGGCCAGTGCGATCGGCCGCAAGCGCCGCCGCCCCCGCCACCCAGGAGGCGTTGCTCTCCTTGCCGCCGAAGCCGCCGCCCAGGCGCCGCACCACGGCGGTGATCCGATTGAAGTCGCAGCCCAGCAGCCGTGCGCAGATATGCTGCACCTCGGTGGGGTGCTGGGTCGAGGAATGGACGACGAGATCGCCATCCTCGCCTGGCAAGGCCAGCGCAATCTGGCCTTCGAGATAGAAATGCTCCTGACCACCGACACTGAATTGGGCGGTCAGGCGATGCGGCGCACGCGCCAAGGCCGCCTCGACCTCACCGCGTTGCACGGTGACCGGGGCCTGGACATAGGCCTTCTTCGCCAGCGCCGTCGCGATATCGAGGATCGGCTCTTCCTCGTCGATCTCGATGACGGCTCGTTCGGCGGCCTGCCGCGCGGCGTCGAGGCTCTCCGCCACCACCAGAGCCAGCGGCTGACCGGCATGTTCGACCCGGTCGGCGGCAAACAGCGGCTCGCCCTGGCCCACCGGCGCAACGTCGTTCTTGCCCGGCACGTCGCCCGCCGCCAGCACCGCCACGACACCGGGCGAGACGGCGACAGCCGAAAGATCGAGCTTGCTCAGGCGACCGCAGGCCACCGGGCTCAGCACCAGCGCCGCGTGCAAGGTGTCCGGTGGCGCCGGCATGTCGTCGATATAGAACGCCTGGCCCATGACATGCTTCAGCGCGCTGTCGTGACGGCGCGAGACACCAACCGTGCGGTTCTGGGCCTTGCCGCTCATAGCGCTTCGAGCTCCATCACCCGCGACGGCTCGGCGAGCCTGAGTTCCAGCCGGCGCAGGAGGTTGGCCGCAACCTGCAGGCGATAGGCCGCCGTGCCGCGCCAATCGTCGAGCGGCTCGAACTGTCGGGGGATCGCTTCTATGGCAGCCGCAAAGCCTTCAGCCTTCAGGGCGTCCTCGATCAGGGTTGCGCGCTTGGGCGTCGCCGCCATGCCGCCGAAGCCGATCCTGACGTCCTCGAATCGGCCGTCGACGATGCGCAGGCGGTAGGCGGCCGCAACGGTCGAGATGTCCTGGTCGCGCCGCTTGCTCACCTTGTCGCAGAAGAAGACCTCATGCGGCCACAGACGCGGCATCGAGAGGCTTTCGATGATCTCGTCCGGCGCCAGCGCGGTCCTGCGGTACCCGACGAAGAATTCCTCCAGCGGCATCTCGCGGGCGCCGCGGGCCGAGACCAGCCGCACCGAGGCTTCGAGCGCCAGCAGCACCGGCGGCATGTCGCCGATCGGCGAGGCGTTGCCGACGTTGCCGCCGATCGTGCCGAGATTGCGGATCTGCCGCGAGCCCAGCCGCGAGAGATAAGGCCGCAGGGCAGGAAAGGCCTCGATCAACAGGGGCGCGGCCGCCGTGTAGGTGACGGCCGCCCCGATCACGAGCCGCTCGTCGGTTGCCGAGATCGTCTGCAGCTCGGGCACGTGCGTGAGGTGAATGACAGAAGCCGGCGGCTTGCGCGCCCGGCTGGCATCGAGGCCGAGATCGGTGCCGCCCGCCAGCAGCCGCGCCTCGGGGTGCGCCCGCCGCAGCGCCAGCAAGTCGTCGAGCGAGCGCGGCGCGTAGAACATGCCGTCGAAGGCCGCCGCTGCCGTCCGCACCGGTATCGCGCCCGGCACGGCCGGCGGCGAGACGGCGAGGCCCGCCACCCGGCCCATGGCCTCGACGATCGGCCGATAGCCGGTGCAGCGGCAGAGATTGCCGGCCAGCACCTCGTGCACTGTGTCCGGCTCCGCTGCCTCGCCACTGCCGGCGAAGGCAAAGGCCGACATGACGAAGCCCGGCGTGCAGAAGCCGCATTGCGTGGCATCGGCTTCCGCCATCGCCGTCTGCACCGGATGCGGCCCGCCGTCAGGGCCGCTGAGACCTTCGACCGTGCGCACCGACAGGCCGTCGACCTGACCGAGCAGCGCAATGCAGGAATTCACGGCTTCGCGCCGGCCGTCGCCCCGCTCCAGCACGACGGTGCAGGCGCCGCAATCGCCCTCGGCGCAGCCTTCCTTGGTGCCGCGCAGCCCGCGCTGCTCGCGCAGCCAGTCGAGCAGGGTCGTCATCGGTGACACGCCCGAGATTTCGAACGGTTCGATCTCGACCGGCCGGTCATTGAGCGTGAAGCTGATACGGTCCGCCATGCGAATAAGGATGCAAGCTGTTGCGCCTCAGTCAATCGCATGATGCACTTGCCGCGCCAACCAAGGAGCAGTCGCCACGATGGATCCCGAACGGTTCAGTTACTCGCCCGTCGTGGCGCGGCCGAAGCTCTCCTGGCCCAATAAGGCCCGGGTCGCCGTCTGGGTCTGCCCCAATATCGAGCATTACGAGTACCTTCCCGCCGAAGTCCGGGTGCGCAATCCCTGGCCGCGCACCCCGCATCCCGACGTGCTGGGCTATGGCGGCCGCGACTACGGCAACAGGGTCGGCCTCTGGCGCATGTTCGAAGTGCTGGACAAGCACAATGTGCGCTGCACGGTCTCGCTCTCCATGTCGGTGATCGAAATGTATCCCGAGATCCTGGAGGCGATGGAGGCGCGCCGCTGGGAGTATATGAGCCACGGCTACTTCAACACGCGCTACCACTGGGGCTACAGCGAAGACGAAGAGCGCGAGGTCATCGAGCATAGCAAGGCGACGCATCTCCGGCTGACCGGCCGCAAGCTGCGCGGCTGGTTCTCACCCGCCATCTCCAACACGCTGGCCACGCCCGACCTCGTGAAGGAGGCCGGCCTCGACTATTTCTGCGACTTCTACCACGACGACCAGCCGACGCCGGTGATCACCCGACACGGCACCCTGATCCACGTGCCCTATACGATGGATCTCAACGATGCGCTGATCTACCGCCAGCCCGTCGAGGCCGAGGAGTTCGCGCAGATGATCATCGATCACTTCGACACGGTCTATCGCGAGGGCCAGGAGAACGGCCGCGTCATGTGCATTGCGCTGCACCCCTACATGATGGGCGCTCCGCATCGGCTCAAGCATCTCGACCGGGCGCTGGGCTATATCCGCAAGCACAAGGATGCCTGGGTCTGCACCGCCGAGGAGATCCTCGACTGGTATACCGCCAACGGGCTGGCTCCGTTCCAGCAGCATCTCGGGAAGGAGGCCTGACATGAGCGGCTCCGCCCCCCCGACCAAGGTCCCGAAGAATCCGCCGCCGCTGAAGGCCGGCATGGACAATCCCTGGTACGACTATTCGCCCTTTCCGCTCAGGCCCAAACTCACCTGGCCCGGCCATGCCCGCGTCGCCTTCTTCGTGCTGCTGCATCTCGAATACTGGGAACTGATCCCCGACGAGATGAGCCAAAAAGACCCGCGCTTCGTCGGCGAGTACGGCAGCTTCGTGCCCGACTACCGCACCTGGACGCAGCGTGAATACGGCAACCGGGTCGGCATCTTCCGCGTTCTCGACGTGCTCGACCGCTATCAGATCCGCGCCGGCGTGGCGGTGAATGCGCTGGCTGCCGAACGCTACCCCTTCCTGATCGAGCAGTTCCGCAAGCGGAAGTACGAAATCATCGCTCACGGTCATTCGGCCAACCGCATGATCACCTCGAAGATGAGCGAGGCCGAGGAACGCGCCGAGATCCAGAGTGCCGTCGCGGCCGTCGGGAAAGCCGCCGGGGTCCGGCCGACCGGCTGGCTCGGCCAGGACTATGGCGAGAGCGCCCGCACGCCCGGCCTGCTGGCCGAGGCCGGCCTCGATTACGTGCTGGACTGGCCGAACGACGACCAGCCCTACCCGATGAAGGTCGGCCGCAAATTCGTATCGCTACCCAACCAGCCGGAATGGGACGATGTGCAGCAGCTCTGGCTGCGCCGCATTCCCACGCCGCGCTACCCCGATATCGTGGGTGAGGCCTTCGAGCTGCTGCACCACGAAGGCGGCCAGGTGTTCAACCTGTCGATTCATCCCTGGCTGATGGGCATGGCGCATCGCATCAAGTATCTCGACGAGGCGCTCAGGCGCATCGAGCGCTTCGGCAATTCCTGGCATGCGACGCCAGGCGAGGTGGCGCGGCACTATATCGACACGGCGATGGACTGACCGTCCAACGCCGTCGTAGCGTGCGATTCCGGGGAACAAGAAGGGCTTCACGATGAAAAAGCACGTGAGCGTTGGGATGTCGCGCCGCAGCCTTGTCGCCGGCACGCTCGCCGGTTCTCTCGCTGGCACCTTGGGCTTTCCCGCGATCGGCGGTGCGCAGCCCGCTTCCGTCAAGGTCGGCCTGATCCATCCCGTTACCGGCTTCGTGGCCTATAACGGCCAGCAGAGCCGGCTGGGCGGCACGATGGCGATCGAGGACGTGAACAAGGCCGGCGGCATCAAGTCGATGGGCGGCGCCCGGCTCGAGGCCTTACTGGGCGATAGCCAGTCCAAGGTCGAAGTGGGCGTGAGTGAAGTCGAGAAGATGAACGAGCAGGGTGTGGCCGCCTATATCGGCTGCTTCCAGAGCCCGGTCGGCATCGCCGCCAGCCAGGCCGCCGCCAAATACGACACGCCCTTCCTGATCGATGTCGGTGCCTCCGACCTGATCGTGTCGCGTGGCCTCAAGAACGTGTTCCGGCTGAAGCCGGGCTTCGGCGTCTGCGTCGACGACGGCATCGCCGCACTCGGGACCTTGAACAAGGCCGCGAACGGCGTCGCCAAGAGCGCGGTGATCGTCCACGAGTCGGGAGAATTCGGCACCGGCACGGCGAAGCTTATTGCCGGCAAGCTGCCCTCGATCGGCATCGCGGCCAAGGAGCTGATCGCGCACGACAATCCCACGCGCAACTTCGACAATATTGCGCTGCGCATCCGGTCGCTGGCACCGGACATCGTCGTCATGTCGAACTACGGCAACGAGTACATGCTGCTGGCCCGCACACTCTTCCAGCAGAAGGTGAACCTCGCGGGCCTCTATTCGTTCCTGGGCGGCGGCTTCAACTACAAGTTCGTCAAGGACATGCCCGACGCCTCGCAATACATGATGGACGTGAACCACTGGTTCAATCCGAAGAGCGCCAAGGCGCAGGACCTGAAGAAGCGCGTCGAGGCGACGGGCGCCTTCTTCACCTTCGAGGTCTATCTCACCTACTCCAACGTCATGCTGCTGGCCGATGCTCTGGAACAAGCGGCTTCGGCCGACAAGGCGAAGCTCACCGCGGCGCTGGCGAATTCGACCTACAAGGCCGATCTCCTGCCCTACGGCCCGACCAAGTTCGTGAACGGCCAGAACCAGGGAGGCCGGCCGGCCGTCCTGCAGGCGCTCAAGGGCGACATCGAAGTGATCGCCCCTGAGGAGTTCGCCTCGGCCAAGCCGGTGTTCCCCAAGCCGAAGCTTGGCTGAGGGGCGATCGAGGACGGGGACACGACCGGCGTGCTCGATCCCTCCTTCCTCCTGGCCGGTCTGCTGAACGGCCTGCTGGCCGGCGGCATCTACGTGCTGGTGGCGGTCGGGCTCACCCTGATCTACGGCGTGCTGCACATCATAAACTTCGCGCATGGCAGCCTGTTGATGCTCGCCATGTATGCCGTCTTCTGGCTATGGCGGCTGGCCGGCGTCGACCCCTATGCCGCACTGCCGCTGGTGACGGCTGGCGCTTTCGCCTTCGGCTTCCTGCTCTACCGCCTGCTGATCGGCCGCTATAGCCACGGCCGCGACGAGAACATCCTGCTGATCACGCTCGGCCTCTCGATCGTGTTCGACAACGCAGCCCTGCTCTTCTTCGGCGGCAACACGCAGACGGTCGACGTGCCCTATGCCGGCAGCTTTGTCGAGCTGGGGGCGGCGTTCCTGCCGGTCCCCAAGATCATCTCCTTCGTCGCGGCTCTCGCGATCTGCGCCCTGCTCGGTCTCTTCATGGCGCTGAGCGATACCGGCAAGGCGATCCGCGCCGTCGCCCGGGAACGCCAGGGCGCGCGCCTGGTCGGCATCGATGTCGAGACCATCTTCGCCGTCTCCTACGGCATCGGCATCGCCTGCCTGGGCGCCGCCGCCTGTCTGCTGATGCCGACCTACTATGTGACGCCGGCCTCGGGCCACGCCTTCGTGCTGGTCGCCTTCACCATCGTGGTGCTGGGCGGCATGGGGAGCTTCGTGGGCGCCGCCGTGGGCGGGCTGGTGATCGGCGTCACCGAGTCGCTGGGGGGCCTCTTCCTCGGTGAACAGCTGGGCCAGATCGGCATTTCGCTGATCTTCATCCTGATCCTGCTGCTGCGACCGACCGGTCTGTTCGGGAGCAAGGCTTGAGCCGCGCCGTCACGCTCTGCACGGCAGGCCTCGCGGCGGCCATCGTCTATCCGCTGCTGGTGCCGAACTATCTGGTGAATATCGGCATGCTGGCCCTCTTCACCGCCTTCCTTGCCCAGTCGTGGAACATCGCCGGCGGCTTTGCCGGCCAGACCTCGTTCGGCCATGTCGTCTTCTTCGGCACCGGCGCCTATACCTCGACCATCCTTCAGGTGACCTACGGCTGGAACCCGTGGCTCGCCTGGCCGGTCGCCACGGCGGCGGGCGGCATCGTGGGCTGGGGCATCGCCGTGCTGTCCTTCCGCGCCGGCCTGCGCGGCTCCTACTTCGCACTGATCACGCTGGCCTTCGCCGAGGTCTTCCGCATCCTCGCCAACTCGCTGCCCTTCACCCAGGGCGGGCTCGGCATCCTGATCAAGGCCGACCCCCGGCCGATCAACTTCCAGTTCAAGGACCCGATCTGGGTCTACTACCTCGCCTTGCTGCTCTGCCTCGTCTCGCTCGCGATCGCCTGGCACCTGACCCGCAGCCGCTTCGGCGCGCGCCTGGTGGCACTGCGCGAGAACGAGGATGCCGCGCGGGCGCTGGGCATCGACGTCTTCGCCGAGAAGGTGAAGGTGCTGACCCTGTCGGGGGCGATGTGCGCCGCCGGCGGCACCTTCTATGCGCAGAAGTACCTCTATATCGATCCCTCGATCGCCTTCGGCGTCGACAAGTCGGTCGAGATGCTACTGGTCAGCATGGTGGGCGGCGCCGGCACGATCTTCGGACCATTGATCGGCGCCTTCACCTTGATGGGCATCAACGAGGCGACGCGCTGGCTGGCCAGCGTCGTGCCCGCCCTGAAGAACGTGCAGCCGCTCAGCCTCGTGGTCTACGGCCTGATGCTGGTGCTGATCGTCGCCCGCCTGCCGAACGGGCTGGCGGGGGTGTTTGGCCGTTCAAATGTCCTCTCCGCCGCGCAGCGGGGGAGAGGAAGGGGACCCGTTGCACAGCAACGGGGGAGGTGAGGTGGTGCGCGACACCGGAGGCGATCTGCATCCAGGCGCGTCGAGATGGCTTGGCCCACCTCACCTCCCCCATGCTTCGCATGGGTCCCCTTCCTCTCCCCCCGCTTACGCGGGCGGAGAGGACGTTCAAGACCCGCAGTCGACTAGGAAATTCGCGCTACTCCGCCGCCTTGAGCTTGTCCTGCGTGTTGGTCTCGAAGTCGCTGGCGTCGTGGCGTTCGTGCAGTTGGCTCGACGGCTCGCCGTTCACGCGGTTAACCATGCGGCCGCGCTTCACAGCCGGACGCTTGCCGATCTGGTCGGCCCAGCGCAGGACGTTCTTGTACTCCTTCACCTGCAGGAACTCGGCCGCCTCGTAGAGCCCGATCTTGACCAGGCTGCCGTACCACGGCCAGACCGCCATGTCGGCGATGGTGTAGTCGCTGCCGCCGAGATACTCGCTTTCGGCGAGGCGCCGGTCGAGCACGTCGAGCTGGCGCTTGGTCTCCATGGCAAAACGGTCGATGGCGTATTCGATCTTGGTCGGCGCATAGGCATAGAAGTGGCCGAAGCCGCCGCCGAGATAGGGCGCGCTGCCCATCTGCCAGAACAGCCACGACAGGCACTCGGCGCGTGCCGCGGGCTCGGTCGGCAGGAAAGCGCCGAACTTCTCGGCGAGATAGACCAGGATCGCGCCCGACTCGAAGACGCGAATCGGCTTGGGCCCGCTGCGATCGAGCAGCGCCGGGATCTTGGAGTTGGGATTGATGGCGACGAAGCCGCTGCCGAACTGGTCGCCCTTGGCGATGCGGATCAGCCAGGCGTCGTACTCCGCCCCCTTGTGGCCGGCCGCCAGCAGCTCCTCCAGCATCACTGTGACCTTCACGCCGTTGGGTGTACCCAGCGAATAGAGCTGCAGCGGATGGCGGCCGACGGGAAGCTCCTGGTCGTGGGTCGGGCCGGCGATCGGCCGGTTGATGTTCGCGAACTGCCCGCCGCTCGCCTTGTTCCAGGTCCAGATCTTGGGCGGCACGTATTCGTTGGAATTGCTCATCGTTCACGACTCCGAATGCGGGGGAGGAGGAGGCGGTCGGCAGGCGCCGCCGCGTTGATGGCCACCTTAGCATCGCCTCCGAGGGGCCGGCACCTTCGGATGAATCATGCTCGGATGAACAATGCTTGAGGTACGGGAGATCTCGAAGGCGTTCGGCGGGCTGAAAGCCGTGGATCGTGCCTCACTCGACGTGCGACAGGGCGAAATCGTGGGCCTGATCGGCCCCAACGGTGCCGGCAAGACGACCTTGTTCGCCACCATCGCGGGCTTTCACCGCCCCGATGGCGGCAGCGTCATTTTCGAGGGTAAGCCGATTACCGGAATGCAACCGCACCGTCTCTCGGCCGCCGGCCTGGTGCGGACCTTCCAGATCACCCAGCCCTTCGCCGGTATCAACGTGCGCGAGAACATCATGGTCGGCGCCTATCTCCACACGGCCGACCGGCGGGCCGCCGCGCGCCAGGCCGAAGCGGTCGCCGCGATGGTCGGCATGGCCGACCAGCTCGACCGGCGCGGCAGCGACCTCACTGTTGCCGGCCGCAAGCGGCTGGAGCTCGCGCGGGCGCTGGCGACCGGGCCTCGCCTGTTGCTGCTCGACGAGGTGATGGCGGGGTTGAACCCGACGGAGATCGTCGAGATCGTGGAGGTGATCAAGGCTATCCGGTCTTCGGGCGTGACCATCCTGCTGATCGAGCATGTGATGCAGGCCGTCACTTCGCTCGCCGAACGCGTCTACGTGCTGAACCAGGGCCGCATGATCGCCGAGGGCTCGCCCGCCGCCATCGCCGAGAATCCGCAGGTGGTCGAAGCCTATCTCGGCCACGGGGCCGCACGGGTGCTCCGTGCTTGAGGTCGGCGCCCTGCGCGCCGGCTACGGCGCGCTCGAAGTGCTGCGCGGTGTCGACCTCACGGTCGCCGCGGGCGAGATCGTGGCCTTGCTGGGCAGCAACGGCGCCGGCAAGTCGACCTTGAACAACACGGTCTGCGGTCTCTACCGGCCGTTCGGCGGCACGATCCGCTTCGACGGCCGGGATATCGGCGGCCGAGCGTCCAAGCACATCGTCGAAGCCGGGCTGGTCCAGGTGCCGGAGGGACGGCGCGTCTTTCCCAACCTTTCGGTGCGCGACAATCTCGAGCTGGGCAGCTACCGCCGCGGCAAGCCGGCGCGGAAACGAAACTTCGACAAGGTCCTCGCCACCTTCCCGCGGCTCGGCGAACGGCTGCGACAGGCGGCCGGCACGCTCTCGGGCGGCGAGCAGCAGATGCTGGCGATCGGCCGCGGCCTGATGGCCGAACCGCGCCTGCTGATCCTCGACGAGCCTTCGCTCGGCCTCTCGCCCCTGCTGGTCGAGGAGATGTTCGCCCTGATCGGCCGCCTCAACGCCGAAGGCCTCGCCATCCTGCTGGTCGAGCAGAACGTCGTGCAATCGCTGGCCCTCGCCCACCGGGCCTATGTGCTGGAGAACGGCCGCATCGCGCTCCATGGCAGCGCCGCGGAGCTGGCCGAGCATCCAGACCTGCGCCGGAGTTACCTCGGGCACTGACAGGTTCGAGCACCGAAGGACCGGAGCCAAGACAGGCAAATTGGCAATCCCGGCACCGTGCCGGCCGCAGCGCGCCTCTAGCATCGATCCGCCGCGCGCCTGGACCACCTTCAGTGCGGCAGGACGCCGTAGGGGAGGCCTCGACCATGAAAATCGCCGGACTGCTCGCCGCCTGCGCTGTGCTGGCAACTTGCCCAATGGCGACTGCGCAGGCCCCGGCGCCTGCCGCGCCCTCGGCCGACGACGCACGCGCGCAGGCGATCGCCCGCTACATCGCGGCGACGAAGGCGACGCTGAAACACCCTCTCCGCGATGCCGCCACCGTCGAACGCCGCAGCATCGAGGTGGGCAAGCGCATCGACGGTTCGCCGATCGAGATCGACCTCACCCTCCCACAGCCGGCCGGCGGCAAACCGCTGCCCATCGTGCTGCTGCTGCACGGCGGGCTGCCTGACGAAGCGACGATCCGGCCCAAGGCCTGGCAGGTCTTCCGCGACTGGGGCACGGCGCTGGCGGCAAGCGGCGCCGCCGCCGTCATGTTCGACCATTCCCTCGGCGTGCCGCGTCGCCGCCTCGACCAGGCGTTGGGCGAGACCGACGCCGTGCTCGCCTGGCTGGCCAAGGAAGGCCCCGGCCGCGGCCTCGACACGCAGCGGCTCGCCGCCGTCGTCTTCTCGGCCGGCGGGCTGTTCGTGCCCGAGCTTCTGAGCGACAGCCGGCTGTTGCGCGTCGATCGCGTAGCCATGTTCTACCCGTCGACCGGGGTGGTGCCGGGCAGCCCCACGGCGGCGGTGACCGACGCCGCGTTGACGGCGCGCATGAGCTTGTCGGCGGCCGCCAAGCACCTGGCCAGCCAGCGGACCCGACTGTTGATCCTGCGCGGCGGCGGCGACGCCCTGCCCGGCCTGTTGAAGCTGCTCGACGAGACGACGGCCGACCTCCTGGCCGCCGACGTGGCGTTCGAGCTGATCAATGTCCCGGGGGCGCCGCACAATTTCGACGCCGCAACCGACAGCGACGCTGTGCGAAGCGCGATCGACCGGACGCTGGACTTTGCCACTCGGCGTTGAACGCCGGCGGTTCGTGCTATCGTTCCGGCCGGCATTTCGGTCGAGTCGGGGCCGCGGGAGCGGAGCATGGGGATGCGACTAGCCACGAGCGTCGAGCGTCGCCGCCGGATTCGCCGGGCCGTACGCCATGTCGAGCAGCGTTTCCGCGACGAACCAGACGCACAGATGAAGCTCGCGGAGCTGGCCGACGTCGCCTGCCTGTCGCTGTTCCATTTCATCCGCCTCTATCAGGCCGCCGTCGGCGAGACGCCGCAGGTGACCTTGCGGCGGTTGCGCTTGCAGGTGGCCCGCGAGCGGCTCCGGGCCGATCCGGCGGTCAGCGTCACCGAAGTCGCCTTTGATTCGGGCTACGAAAGTTCCCAGGCCTTCACGCGCGCCTATCGCCGCCAGTTCGGCATCGTGCCCAGCGTCCGCGACGGCAGCGCCAGCCTGCTGGAAAGCGTGGACGGGACGACCGTCGAGCTGCCGGCGCTGACGATGCAGACCATGCCCATCGAGCGCAGTTGGGCCGGCGCCTGGTCGGCTTACGACGAGCTGATGGCACGTCTCGAAGTCGCCGCGGTGCCGTTGCACAACCAGAACGTATACGGCGTGTTCTCGCCGGAGCGCGTCTTCGCTCACGCCTGCGCCCGCGAGAACGATTTCGTCGACGGCCGGATCCAGCTCGAGCAGCGCCAGCTCGAGGGCGGCTGGCATGTCTGCTTCAGCGGCCAGCCCGATGCGGTGTGGCGACGCCTCGACCGCAATGCCGCCCTGAAGAAGACGCGCGCTCAAGGCCGGCCCATCCTGATGCGCTATCTCAACGACCCATCCTTCCGAGTCGACATCGACCAGAAGATCCGTCTGTACGTCCCGCTGGAAGCCGGCGTCCGCCCCGAGGAGCTGTCGCTGCTGCTGTAGTGGCGGTCGCCGTCAGTCTTCGGCGAAATGGCAGGCGGCGCGGTGGCCGACGGCGAGGTCGCGCAACGGCGGTTCCTCGGTACGGCAGAGATCGGTCGCCATCGGACAACGCGTGCTGAAACGGCAGCCGGGCGGCGGCGCGAGCGGGCTCGGAATCTCGCCGACCAACGCCTGGTGCGAGCGCTGCGACTCCAGGCGCGGATTGGGGATCGGCACCGCCGCGAGCAGGGCACGCGTATAGGGATGGCGCGGGCGGCGATAAAGCTGCTCACGCGACGCCAGCTCGACGATCTTGCCGAGATACATGACGGCAATGCGGTCGCTGATGTGGCGCACGACGGCGAGATCGTGGGCGATGAACAGGTAGGCGAGGCCAAGCCGTGCCTGCAGATCCTGGAACAGGTTCACGACCTGGGCCTGGATCGACACGTCGAGGGCCGACACCGGCTCGTCGCACACCACGAGCGCGGGGCTGACCGCGAGCGCGCGGGCAATGCCGATGCGCTGGCGCTGTCCGCCGGAGAACTCGTGCGGATAGCGTCGGCCCATCTCCGACCGCAGCCCGACCAGATCCAGCAGCTCCGCCACCCGCTCGCGACGGGCGGCCCGGCTGCCCGCCTCGCCGTGCACGATCAGCGGCTCGCCGACGATATCGGCCACCTTCATTCGTGGATTGAGCGAACTGAACGGGTCTTGATAGACCATCTGCATGCGCCGGCGCAGCGGCCGCATTTCGGTGCGACCGAGGGTCGTGATGTCACGCCCCTCGAAGCGCACGTCGCCTGCGGTCACGTCGAGCAGGCGCAGGACCGCAAGCCCCGCCGTCGACTTGCCCGACCCGGACTCGCCCACGAGGCCCAGTGTCTCACCGGCCGCGAGGGAGAAGTCGATGCCGTCGACCGCCTTGACGGTGCCGACCCGACGCTTGGCGAGGAGCCCGCGCCGGACGGGAAAGTGGACGCGAAGTCCGCGAACGGCGAGCAAGGGCTCAGGTTGGCTGTGCGACATCGGCGAAGCAGGCTTTCATGTGCTGGCCGCCGACGGACAGAAGCGCCGGACGCTCCTGCCGACAGCGATCGGTGACGAAGCGGCAGCGCGGTGCGAAGGCGCAGCCCGGTGGCATGTTGGCGAGGTCGGGCGGCTGTCCCTCGATCGGAACCAGCCGCTGGCGCCCGGCATCGTCGAGACGCGGCACCGACGCCATCAGCCCCATCGTGTAGGGGTGGCGTGGATCCTCGTAGATCTCGAGTGCCGGGCCGCTCTCGACGACGCGGCCGGCATACATGACGCAGACGCGGTCGGCGTAGCGGGCGACGACGCCAAGATCGTGGGTGATCAGGATCATGGCCGACCCGGCTTCACGCGTGAGCTGCTTCAGGAGCTCCAGGATCTGCGCCTGCACCGTGACGTCGAGGGCGGTCGTGGGTTCGTCGGCGATGATCAGTCGCGGCGTGCAGGTGAGCGCCATGGCGATCATCGCCCGCTGGCGCATGCCGCCCGAGAACTCGTGCGGATAGGCCCGCACCCGGCTTGCCGCGCCGGGGATGTGCACCTTGCGCAGCATCGTCTCGGCGGCCTGCAGCGCGTCCGGCCAGGGCATGCCGCGATGACGGTTGAGCGGCTCGCCGACCTGAAGCCCGATGGTGAGCGCCGGGTTGAGCGACGACATCGGCTCCTGCGAGATCATGGCGATACGGTCGCCGCGGATCTCCTGCATCTGCCGCTCCGGAAGCTGCAGGAGATCGCGGCCCTCGAACATCACCCGGCCGCCGGCGATCTCGCCGGCGGGCCGCTGGATCAGCCGCAGGATCGACATCGCCGTCACGCTCTTGCCCGACCCGCTTTCGCCCACGATGGCCAGCGTCTCGCCTTCGGCGACGTCGAAGGACACGCCGTCGACGGCCGGCACGACCCCGCGATCGGTGTGGAAGCGGACGGCGAGGCCGTCCACCTCGAGCAACTTCGTTGCGGTGCGCGTCACGGCGGTCAGTATCCCATCTTCTTCTTGAGGTCCCGGTCGACCCAGATGCGGGCATAGATCGGGCCGGGACGCACGGCGCCGACGCGCAGTTCGCCGTTGTAGTTCTTGACCCACGGCCACCACGCGGTGTGGCCGTAGGGCGTCGGCAGCCAGATGTAGGGCGCCTTGTCGATCATCTCGACGGTCATGGCGCGGATGAGTTCGCGCCGCCCCTCCTCGTCGCGGATCGCGTACATCTCGGCAAGCTTGGCGTCGAAAGCGGGATCGGCCCAGCCCGACGGGTTCCACGGCGAGCCGGACCGGAAGTTCCGGGCGAGCGTCGTCGTCGGATTGGAATGGCCGATGGCGAAGAAGTAGCCCGGCGTCATCTTGCGCGAGGCGAGCGCGGCGAAGTAGGCGCCGTGCTCCATCGGCTGGATCTCGACCTTGACGCCGACCCGCTCCAGGTAGCCCGCGACCAGCGGCAGCAATTCCATATGATCGGGGAAGCAGGAGCAGACCTGCGTCTTGAAGGCGAAGCCGTTGGGATAACCGGCTTCCTTCAGCAATTCCCTGGCCTTCTTCGGATTGTATTCGAACAGCTCCTTCACCGAGTCCGGCATCTCGTCGAGCGGCTGAAAGTAGCCGCCGAAGTCGGGGTGCTGCGGATAGGCGAACAGCTCAGCGTGGCCGTTGTAGTAGGCGCTGACGATCTCCTTCTTGTTGACCGCCATGTTCAGGGCACGGCGGACGCGGATGTCGTCGAACGGCTTCGCGTTGACGTCCATCGACAGGAACACGCCGGTCTGCCCGAGGTAGCGCCGCCATTTCAGCGCCGGCGAACTCTTCTTCAGGCTGTCGACGTTCTGCCAGCGAACGGTCTCGAGGATGTCGAGCTTGGCGGTGCGCAGCGCGGTGATCCAGGTCGCCTCGTCCTTGATGAAGCGGAACGTCACCTTGTCGATGAATGGCAGCTTGTAGTCCTTGCCGTCGATCGTCTCGCTGTCCCAGTAGGCCGGGTTCCGCACATAGACGCTGGAATTTCCCTGCACGAGATCGGCCAGCATGAAGGGGCCGGTGCCGTTGGCGTTCTTCCAGTTGGTGGCGCCGGCCTCGATCACCTCGCGCGGCACGATGCTCGAATAATGGCCGTAGCCGTAGCGGTAGTTCCATTCGGAGTGGAAGCGGTTCATCTGCATGACGACCGTGTAGCGGTCGCGCGCCTCCATCTTGTCGATGTAGTCGAAGAAGCCGCGGGCGTTCTGCGGGCTGGTGTTCACGCGATCGAAGGCATAGACGACGTCCTCAGCTGTCAGCTCACGGCTGGCCATCACACCCGGCTTCTCAGGGAACATCACGCCCTTGCGCAAGGTGACGACGACGGCGAGTGGGTCGTCCTGCCATTCCCATTTTTCCGCGAGCTCGCCGCGGATGGCATCGGGCGGCAGCCAGGCGTCGGCTACGAACTTGTGGTTGCCGCCCCTGCCCTCCGCCTTGGAGAGATCGCCGACGAAGAGCTGCTCGTACATCTGGCCGGCGTCGTGGTTGAACTTCCAGCCCCAGTCACGCGGGTCCCACGACAATGGCGACAGCGTCAAATAGATCGTGCCGATGTCGAGGCTGCCGCCGTGCCGCGGCACCTCCTCGGCCCGCGCCTTCTCCGCCACCTGTTGCGCCGATGCGCCGGGCATCGCCAGGACGGCGCCGGCGGCTGCGGCCAGCAGCAGCCGTTTCAAATTCACACCCATGGTTTCCTCCATTCCCCCGAGACGGGTCCCTAGCGACGCCCGCCGCGCAGGCGTGGATCGAGCAGGTCGCGCAGCGCGTCGCCGAACACGTTGATGCCGTAGACCACCAGGGTCAGGCAGATGCCGGGGGCCAGAGCCAGCCACGGCGCGAGATACATGAAGGTGCGGCCCGACCCGGTGAGCATGCCGCCCCAGCTCGGCGCCGGTGGCGGGATGCCGAGGCCGAGGAAGGACAGGCCGGACTCGACCAGGATCACCGCGCCGACACGCATGGTGAAGAGCACGATCACCGTCGGCATGACGTTGGGCAGCACGTGGAAGACCAGCACGCGCGCCGTGGCGGCGCCGACCGACTGCGCGGCATGGACATAGGTGTGCTCGCGCACCGAGACGACGGCGCCGCGGATGATGCGCGAACCGCCGATGCCGTAGAGGAAGCCCAGCACGACGATCACCTGCCACATGCCGGGCCCCAGCACCGACACCACGACGATCAGGATCACGAGGTCGGGGAAGCTCATCCAGGCGTCGACCATGCGCTGCACGACGACGTCGAACTTGCCGCCGAGATAGCCCGTCAGGACGCCGATCACGACCGACACCACGGTGGCCAGCGCGGCGCCACAGAAGCCGATGATCACCGAAAGCTGCGCGCCGTAGAGGACGCGCGAGAACATGTCGCGGCCGAGATTGTCGGTGCCGAACGGGAACTGCAGCGACGGCGGCTTCAGGCGGTTGATCGGATCGATCTGGTTGTAGCCGTAGGGCGCCAGCAGGTCGGCGAACAGGCCGCAGAACAGGAAGATCACGCAGATGACCGCGCCTGCAGCGCCGAGCGGTTTGTCGCGGAACAGACGGTGCAGGAACGCGGGTAGAGGACCACGTTCGTGCTGGCGTGGCGCGGCTTGGGCAAGGGTGCTCATTCGAGCCTCACTTTCGGGTCGAGCAGGCCGTAGGAGAGATCGACCAGGAAATTGATCAGCACGATCGCCACGCCGGTCACCAGGAAGACGCCGGTGACGATCGGGTAGTCGCGGTCGAACACCGCCTCGATCAGCAGCAGCCCCATGCCGGGGATGACGAAGATCTGCTCCATGATGACCGATCCGCCGATCAGCAGCGTCGCCTGCAGGCCGATCACCGTGACGACGGGGATCAGCGCGTTCTTCAGCACGTGGCGCGTGACCACGACGCGTTCGCTCAAGCCCTTGGCCCAGGCCGTGCGCACATACTCCTGGCGCAGCACCTCGAGCATGGTCGTGCGCATCATGCGGATGGTCACGGCCGAGAGCGACGTGCCCATGATCAGCGCCGGCACGATGAGCTGCTGGAGGTTGGCCAGCGGACTCTCGAAGAAAGGCGTGAACTTCACCTCGGGCGACCAGCCCCACCAGATCGCCGGAAACACCACCACGACCGTGGCGATCCAGAAGCCTGGCACCGCCAGCATCAGGATGGAGAACGATCGCGCGACGTAGTCGGCGACGCTGTCCTGGCGGACCGCCGAGAGGATGCCGACCGGGATGGCAATCGCGAGTGCCACGGTGAGCGCCAGCAGTGACAGTTCGAGCGTGACCGGCAGGCGGGCCAGCAGCATCTCCGCCACCGGCGTGTGGCGCCACAACGACAGGCCGAAATCTCCCTGCAGGAGCACGCCGCCGATCCAGTGCAGATACTGCTCGGCCATCGGCCGGTCGAAGCCGAGCGCCCGTTCCAGGGCGGCGCGGTCGAGCTTGTCGGCACCGTCGTCCTGCGACAGCATCAGGTCGATGACGTCGCCGGGGATCAGGCGCACCACCATGAAGACGATGACGCTGGCGAAGAACAGCGTCGGCACGAGGGCCGCTATCCGGCGAATCACGAAGGCCTGCATCGTTTCCCTCCAGCGCTTTCGACGGACAGGGACAGGGACGGCGGCCTGCGGTGCCCCCAGGGCCGCGCCGCTTCGAGCTGGCCGGCGAGGCAGAACAGAGCCGCCTCCTCGCCGAAGCCCGCAGCGAACATCACCCCGATCGGCAGGCCCTCGCCGTTCCAGGCCAGAGGCACCGACATCGCGGGCTGGCCGCTCATGTTGAACGGGCTGGTGAAGGGCGAGTAGGCGCGGAGCGCGTCGCGCCACGCCGCCGGATCGGGATTGTCCATGTGAAGGAAGCCGAGCTCGACGGGCGGCGCCGCGAGCGTCGGCGACAGCAGGATGTCGTAGGTCTGATGGAACGCCGCCATGCGGCGGCTGTGGCGATGGATGGTCAGGATTGCTGCGGCATAGGCCTCGGCGCCCATCGCCCCGGCCTCCTCGACCGCCGCCCAGGTGATGCGATCGACATCCGAAGCGACCAGCTTGCGGCCCAACGCCTCGGCACGCCGTCGCAGGACGAGCCGCACGTTGCTCGCCACCAGCACCCAGGAGGCGCGCTGCAGCTCCTCCCAGGGCACCGCGGGCTGCGCCTCCTCGACCTGGTGGCCGAGATCCTCGAGCAGCGTCGCCGCATCGAGCACGGCATCGCGGCAGTCGCGGGCGACGGCAACACCCGACGCAGGCGCGAGCTGCAACGCGACCCGGAGCCGCTCGGGCGGGCGGGTCGTGGCGGACAGGAACGTGCCCTCGACCGGGGGCGCCCAATAGGGATCACCCGGCGCGGCGCCATGCGTCGCGTCGAGGGCGGCGGCGCTGTCGCGCACCGATCGAGAGATCACATGGCTGGTCCCGAGGCCGCCCCAGCCCTCGCCGACCATCGGCCCGGATGGGGTGCGGCCACGCGTCGGCTTCAGGCCGAACAGTCCGCAAGCCGACGCCGGGATTCGGATCGATCCGCCGCCGTCGCTGCCGTGGGCCAGCGGAACGATGCCGGCCGCGACGGCGGCGGCGGCGCCACCCGATGAGCCGCCGGCGCTGCGGGTGAGATTCCAGGGATTGCGTGTGTCGCCGCTGAGACTCGTCTCGGTCGACACCGACAGGCCCATCTCGGGCGTCGTCGTCATGCCGAAGATCACCAGCCCCGCCTGCTTGTAGCGTTCGACCAGTGTCGAATCGTGGTCGGCCACGGCCTCGGCGAAGAGGCGCGATCCGAGCGTGGACGGCGCGCCGGTGAGCATGGCCGACAGGCTCTTCAGCAGGAAGGGCACGCCGCACAGCGGTCCCTCGGGCAGGCCCTCGGCGATCGCGGCGCGGGCCCGGTCGGGAAACGACGCCGACAAGGCGTTGAGGTGCGGGTTCCAGTGCGCCGCTCGCGCAAGGGCCGCCTCGAGCAGTTCGCCCGGATGGAGCTCGCGCCGGCGCACCAGCTCGGCCATGGCGAGGCCGTCGAGCGAATCGTAGTCGGAGAAGCCGGTCATGATCACGATCCCGCGTCAGCGCGACGCCGGCCGCGTATCGGCGTTCATGATGTCGCGATGGAGCTTCCAGCCGGCCGGCGTGCGTCGCCAGATGACGATGTACTTGCCGCGATCCGCCGACTGCCCGTCGGGCAGAATCCACTCCGACGTGCCGCACTCCCAGGCATCGTCGCCGGCGCCCTCGACCTCGTGCGTGACGAGCGCAAGACGGGCCGGCCGACGCGACCGGATGCGCTCGCCGAACGTCCGCGCGCCTTGCCGGCCGCTCACTGCCGCCAGGCCCGGCATCAGGATCAGCGCGTCCCCGGTGTAGAGGTCAGCGAAGGCGTCGAGGCTGTCGCCGTTGGCCAATGTCACGAAGCGCCGCACGGCCGCTTCGATGTCCTGCCGCAAGATCGATCCGTCGCTCATCCACGCCCCACTCGCTTGTTGTCGCGAGACAGTGGAGCGCCCGGCGGCACAGTGCGTGACCGGAGTTGCGCAAATCGCCGACGGCGCGGCTTAGACCGATTCGCCAGCCACCCAGCCGGACGACCAGGCCCATTGGAAATTGTAGCCGCCGAGCCAGCCGGTCACGTCGACCGCCTCGCCGATCGCGAAGAGGCCGGGGACGGACTTGGCTTCCATGGTCTTGGAGGAGAGACCGTCGGTGTCGATGCCGCCCACCGTGACCTCGGCCTTGGCGTAGCCTTCGGTGCCGGTCGGCACGATCGTCCAAAGCTTCAATCGTGCGGCCAGCGCCTCGAGATCGCGGTCGCGCAGGTTGGCCATGGTGCCGTCGCTGCCGATGTCGGGGGCCAGTGCCTGTGCCAGGCGTTGCGGCAGCTTCTCTGCCAGCACGGTACGCAGCTCGGCCTTGGGTCGCGACCGCTTGCGCTCCTTCAGGAAGGCCGCCGCATCGAGGTCGGGCAGCATGTCGATGACGACCTGCTGCCCGGGCCGCCAGTAGGACGAGACCTGCAGAACCGCCGGCCCCGAGAGGCCTCGATGGGTGAAGAGCAGCGCTTCGCGAAAGGATGCGCGGTCGCAGCGCGCCACGACGTCGAGCGAGACGCCGCTGATGGCGGGCGTGGCGAGCGTGAACGGCACCAGCGCTGGCCGTGGGTCGACGATCTTGAGGCCGAAGCGCCGTGCGAGGTCGTGCGCCAGGCCGGTGGCGCCCATCTTCGGGATGGACAGCCCCCCGGTCGCCAGCACCAGGGTCGTCGCGGCGAAGCTGCCGTGGTCGGTGGCAACCGTGAAGCGGTCGGCTTTCTCGACCTTGGTCACGCGATGTGCGACCCGCACGTCGACGCCGGCCGCCGCGGCCTCGTCCAGCAGCATCTTCACGATCTGCCGCGCCGAGCCGTCACAGAAGAGTTGGCCCAGCGTCTTCTCGTGCCAGGCGATGCGGTGCTTCTCGACGAGCGCAATGAAATCGTGCTGGGTGTAGCGCGCCAGCGCCGACTTGCAGAAATGCGGATTGGCCGAGAGGAAGGCTTCGGGCCGCGCCTCGAGGTTGGTGAAATTGCACCGCCCGCCGCCCGAGATCAGGATCTTCTTGCCGACCTTGTCGGCATGGTCGAGCAGCAGCACCTTGCGGCCGCGCTGGCCGGCGCGCAGTGCGCACATCAGCCCCGCCGCGCCCGCCCCCAGCACGACGACATCGAAGGTTTCGACGTTCACGCTAGCTGTCCCAGTGTCCCGTTATCCCAGCGCCATGCGCATCGACCACAGGCCGAGCACCAGCCCGGTCAGCGCGCCCACCGCAGAGCCGCCGACATAGAGTGACGCCAGCAGATAGTCATGCCGCTCCCACAACAGGATCGCGTCGAGCGAGAAGGCCGAAAAGGTCGTGAAGCCGCCCAATATGCCGGTGGCGAGAAACAGCCGCAGATGACCGGTGGCGTCGCCGCGTTCGGCGAAGAAGCCGGCGACCAGCCCCATCGCCAGCGAGCCCAGGATATTGATGACGAGCGTATGCCAGGGAAAGCCCGTGCCCATCAGCTTCGCGACCCAGATGTTCATGCCGTGGCGCGCGGCGCCGCCGATGCCGGCGCCCACGAACACGACGAGATAGCCCATCATCGCCCGCCCCTCATCGCCCATTCCTCATCGCCCGCTCCTCACCGCTTTGCGCCGAAACGCGTCTTCCAGTCGGGCAACGCATTGGGAAACGGCAGCGCCGTCGCCTCTTAGACGCCGCGCGCCACAGCGCGGGCGAGGCAGTCGGCCGCCACCGTGCCGAGCTCGGTCATGATCGGCGGCAAGCCGGCGTCGGCCGGCGACTTCATGCGGCCGGTCGCGGCGGCGAAGACCGTGTCGCCGTCGTTGGGCGCATGCACCGGGCGCAACGCCTTGCTCAACCCATCATTAGCCATGATGGCCAACCGCTTGCACGCGGCCTTGCTCAGCACGGCATCGGTCGCGACCATCGCAATGGTGGTGGCAGTGACCGGCGCCGGTTGCCCCTTGAAGCGCAACGCCATCGCATCGGACGGCAGCTTGGCCGGCCAGCCCAGGCCACCGAACTCGCCGTCGCGCTCGTAGGCGCCGGCCCAGAAATGTCGCCCGGTGCCGATCGTTGCCGAGCCCACGGCATTGACCGCGACCAGGGCGCCGACGGTGAAGCCCTGGCTGGTCCGGGCGCTGGCCGATCCCAGCCCGCCCTTGAGGCCGGCAGTGGTGGCGCCCACGCCCGCACCTGCTGTCCCGAGCGCAAAGGTCGGACCGGCGGCGAGCGCGGCATCCCGACCGAGATCCCAATAGGGCGGCCGTTCCTTCATTGGCTCGCGCAGCCAGGGCTTGTCGCCGCCATTGGTGAGATCGAACAGGATCGCCTGCACGGCAAGCGGCACCGTGATGCCGCCGAAGGTGGCGCCGCGGCCCTGGCTGCACAGCGCCGCCGTGGTGCCGCCCGCGGCATCGAGGCCATAGACCGAGCCGCCGGACAGCACGATCGCATCGACCTGACCGCTCATCATCTCGGGTTCGAGCGACGTCACCATGCGCGAGCCTGGCGCACCGCCGGTGGTGACGACGCTCGCCACCGCGCCGCCGTCGAAGATCGCCACGGTCGCGCCGGTCGCGGCACGCATGTCCTCGGCATTGCCGACGAGGACGCCCGGCACGTCGGTGATCAGATTCTTCATGTCAGGAACTCGCCGCCGTTCACATGGATGGTCTGGCCGGTGATGAAGGTGCCCTCCGGCCCGACCAGCAGGCGCACCATGGCAGCGATCTCCTCGACCGTACCGAAGCGCTTCAGCGGGATCGGCCGGTTGACGCGGTTGACCGGGGCTGGCCCCGCCGAGGCGCCGCGCGCGGTGTCGATGGCGCCGGGGGCGATGGCGTTGCAGGTGATCTTGTGCGGCGCAAGCTCGACCGCCAGCGCGCGCATCAGGCCTTCGAGGCCGGCCTTCGAGGCCGAGACATGGCAGCGGTTGGGCGTGCCGACATGGGTCGAAATGCCTGAAAGCGCCACGAAGGCGCCGCCGCCGCGCGCCACCATCTGCGGCACGATCGCCTTGCCCAGCAGGAAGGCGCCATCGAGCGCCACCGACAGGATCTGCCGCCATTCCTCGAATGACATGTCGAGGAACGAGGTCTGGCGCCTGAGGCCGGCATTGCTCACCAGGATGTCGACACCGCCGAAGCGGGCGGCCGCCTCGGCCGCGAGGCGCGGCGGGACGGCAGGATCCGCGACGTCGCCCATCGCGGCCAGCGCCTGGCCGCCCATCGCTTCGATCTCGGCCACGACGGCATTGACCGCGTCGCGATCGGATCGGCCATTGACAACGACTGCCGCGCCGTCGCGTGCCAGGGTGAGCGCGATCGTGCGACCAATATTCTTGCCCGCGCCGCTGACCAGCGCGACTTTGTCTTTTAGGGGTGATGACATGCGTTCTCCGCTCGGATCGGATGACCCTAGCGGAGAACGACCAGAAGCTTAAGCGACGGCTTCAGCCCGCGACGATGTAGGCCTTGAGCGCCTCGGTCTCGTGGCGGGTCTCTTCGAGACGGGCCTTCACCACGTCACCGATCGACACGACACCGAGCAGCTCGGCGTGACGCACCACCGGCAGGTGGCGGAAACGACCGCGGGTCATCATCTCCATGACCTGCTCGATCGAATCGTCGGGATCGCAGCTCACGACTTCTCGCGTCATGACATGCCGGGCCTCGAGTTCCATCGCCGCCGCCCCATGGCTGGCAAAAGCGCGGACCAGGTCACGCTCGGAGACGATGCCGGCGACGGCGTCGTCCTCCATCACCAAGACCGAGCCGATACGCCGGAGGCTGAGCTGCTGGGATATCTGGCCGACCGATGTCCCGGGCGTGACCGTGTGCACGAGGCCACCCTTCTGGGACAGGATATCGGAGACGAACATCGTTCCCCCTTCTCTGACCGCTGGGTCTGCTGAACGCGTAGGTCTACTCAACGTGACAACGCTGTGGCGCGGAGAAAGGTTGCGGGCCATAACGCCCCTCATGAACGACGCTCGATCGGCCCTCGTCCTCTTCTCCGGCGGCCAGGATTCCACCACGTGTCTGGCCTGGGCGCTAGAGCGATTTGCGCATGTCGAGACGGTGGCTTTCGACTATCGCCAGCGCCATCGAATCGAGCTGGATCAACGGCTTGTGGTGCTGGACGAGGTGCGGCGGGCTTTCCCCCAATGGGCCGGCAAGCTCGGCCAGGACCATTTCATCGACATGGGGGTGCTGGGCCAGATCAGCGAAACCTCCCTCACCCGCGACGTCGCCTTCGCCATGGAGAAGGACGGCCTGCCCAACAGCTTCGTGCCGGGCCGCAACCTGCTGTTCTTCACCTTCGCCGCTGCGGTGGCCTGGCGGCGCGAAATCCGCAACCTCGTGGGCGGCATGTGCGAGACCGACTATTCGGGCTATCCCGACTGTCGCGACAATACGGTGAAGGCCCTGCAGGTCGCTCTCAATCTCGGCATGGACCGCAGCTTCGTCCTGCACACGCCGCTGATGTGGCTCGACAAGGCAGAGACCTGGAGCCTCGCCAAGGAGTTGGGCGGCGAGGCGCTGGTCGAGCTGATCCTGGAGCACACCCACACCTGCTACGATGCCGTGCGCGGCCCGCGCAACGACTGGGGCTATGGCTGCGGCACCTGTCCTGCCTGCAGCTTGCGCAAGCGCGGCTTCGAAGCGTATCGGGAAGGACGCCCGTCCCTCACGGCGGAGCGACGTTAAGGCAGCAGCTTCAGCTGTTTCAGCAATTCGCGCTCCTCGAGGTAGGTGCGAGCCATCGCGTCACGATAGGCCGGCCCGTCGAGCAGCAGCAGTGGCTGGTCCATATTGTCGAGGAACTGCCGATGCTGGGGCTCCTCGGCGGCGGCGCGGAAGGCATCGGCCAGCACCTTCACGACCGCAGGATCCATGCCGCGCGGACCGATCAGGCCGCCGGGGCTGTCGACCACCACGTCGTAGCCGAGCTCACGCACCGTCGGCGCGTCGGGAAAGCGCCTGGCCCGCTCGGCCGTGAAGACCGCGAGCAGGCGCAGCTTGCCCGCCTGCACCATCGGCGCCCAGCCCGAGGACTCCGACGCGAAGTCGATCTCGCCGCCCAGCAGGGCGCGCAGGGTGTCGGCGGTGCCGCGATAGGGCGCGTGCGTCCAGGCAAGCCCCTGTGCCATGCCCAGCCGCTCCATGGCGAGATGCTGGGTCGAGCCGATGCCCAAGGTGCCCCAGTTCAGCTTGCCGGGATGGGTCTTGGCGTAGGCCAGCAGCTCGGGCAGCGTCTGCCACGGCGCCTCGGCGCGCACCACGATGCCCATGACGAAGCCGGTGATCTGCAGGATGTAGGTGAGATCGACGATCGGGTCGTAGCGCAGTTGCGGATTGAGCAGGGGCTGGCGCAGCACGCTCATATGCATCTGCGAAATCGTGTAGCCGTCGGGCTTGGCCTCCTGCAGCGCCAGCGCCCCCAGCACGCCCGACGCGCCACCCTTGTTCTCGACCACCACCGGCTGGCCGAATTTCCGGGCCGCCGACTCCGCCAGGATGCGAAAGCCGCCATCCGCCGGGCCGCCGGCCGCCCAGGGAATGATCAGCTTGATCGGCCGGTCAGGAAAGCGCGGCTGGGCGCGGGCGGAGCCCGCCACCAGGACGGACGCACCGGCCAGCGCGGAACGACGACTGATGGGAGTCATGTTCTCCAAGCCCCTCCTTCTCCGCCCCTTGGCAGGACCGGCCGAAGGAGGCAGAAGCATCCTAGCGCTGGATCCGAACGAACTCGACCCCGGCGGATTGTTGCCGTGTCTTGCGCAAAGCCTCGAGAAAGGCAGTACGCGTGAGATTGCGGCCGGCCGCAATCAAGCCCGCTTCCAGGGCTGCCGCGACCGCAGGCATATCAAGTGCGTCCCCGGCCGGACGTGCCGCAACGACATCGGTAGCAACAGCCAACAGGTGGCCAACCAATGTCGGCTGTGCTTCGACCACCGACAACGGCAGAACCAGGGTGCGTCCAGAGAGGTGCGAGTGATGCGTGGCGGCGAACGAACGGAGCCCCGCCTCTCCAAGCAGCAACACGATCCGTTGAGTCTCTTCCGGTAGCGGAGCGTCGGGCGTCAGGACAGGCAGCGACGCGGTTTGCTCCCCCTGCGGCAACATATCGGCGACGATCGATGTTCGCGGTCCCGCCAGTGCCAGCAGTGCTGCAGCGACCTCTCTCTCGTTGGCGCGCAGAGAGACGACCTCGGCCGGCAGCCGATCGGTCGTGAGGGATCCCTGCGGGGCCAGCACCGGCAAGCCGGCCTGCTGCAGCAGCGCAAGCGTCCTGCCGTCGCGATCGAGTGTCGGCCCCACCAGCAGGAACGGCGTCGACGCGACGTCAACCGAGGTTGGCCCTAGCGAGTCGACGGCCACCGCGATGAATTCCACCTCGCGACCATGAAGGACCGGCCGGCCTCGCGCCTTCCAAGCTGCCGACAGATCGTCGAGGCTTCGCTGTGTCGCCTGCCTGTCACCGGCCGTTGTGGCAACGCCGATTCGTACGCCATTGGCCGACACGCCGGCGCGCTCGCGGTCGGCAATGGTCCCAAGGAAATGCCACAGCGCATCGGCTTGTGCCGCCGACAGGGCAAAGCGCGGCATGGCGATCGACATCGTCCGACCGGCGCTGTCGTGGCCTTCTGTGAGAGCACGATGGAAACCCTCGGCGTCATAGGCCGGCCGCACCGATGTCGCTGCACCGAGCGCGGCTCCATGGATGGCAGGAATGCGCGAGCGTCCCTCACCGCCGCCCCCGGCATCGCGGCCGTGGCAGCCGGCACAGGTGAGGCCGCGCTGCGCAATCGTGCCGATCCGAGCCGCCGGAAGACCGTCGGCGCGACCGAAATAGATCGCTTGTCCCGTTTCTTCCGCTCGAGACGGCAGCGTCGCAATCGATGCCGCGATCATCGCAACGGCAATCGACAGGCAGCGTTTCATCGCGCCGCCGACACCGCGCCGAACAATGCCTCCGGATCGGGCAGGCCGAGGAAGGCCGTCACCTTGCGCCCGCCGGCATCGATCAGCAGGAACTGGATCTCGTGATCCTGGTTCGGCCCGGGCTGAACGCCGAGCCCGTCGAGCACGGCCCAGACATCGTTCGGCCGGCCGGTGAGGAAGAGCCGGTCGGCATGCATCGCTTCGGCGCGTTTGCCGTGCAGCACCTGCGGCGTATCGGTCAAGGGATCGAGGGTAAGAGTCACCAGCCTTATGTCCTTGCGGCCGGCCTCGGCCAGACGCTCGGCGAGCATGTCCATCACGATGTCGCTGGGCGGACAGAGCTGCACGCAACCGGTGAAGGTGAAGGACAGGAGCACAGGCTGCGGCGCCACGATATCGGCCAGGAAGCGGACGCGCTGGCCCTTGCTGGTGAGCAGCTGCCGGTCGAGCACTCGCGCCACCCGGGGCTGCTGCTCCATCTTGAGATCCTGTGCACCGGCCACGCCGGCCAACAGGGCAAGGACGGTGAAGACGACCGCGCGAACGAGGCTCTTCATCAGTCGACATCCACCGTCAGGGGCGCGATGCGCCCGCCGGCACTTTCGACCGATACGGCATATCGCCCCTGCCGCGGAAAGACGACGTCGAGCTCGATCGGCACATCCTCGCGGATCGACACTCGGAAACGCTGCGTCCAGCCGAAGGCGAGATCGTCGATTCTCACCACCAGCGATCCATTGGCCAGCCAGTCCGGCCGGTTTTCCAGTGCCAGCACGAGCTTGCCCGGCTCCGCCGCCCGCGGAGGGTCGGCCAGCACACGCAGCGCCGCCGGCGGCCTCTCGTCCGCCCCCGGCCCGTCGACGCGGAAGCTGGCACAGGCCGTCGTGCCGCCGACACCGGTCGTGGTCACGATCTCATAGGTGCCCCCGCGGGGCAGCCGCAGCGGCGCCTCGAACCGGCCCGGCGCCGTCTCGGCAAGGCGACGGTCGAAGCGTGCGATCATCTTCGGCAGATCGCCGCGAATGGTCACCGCCGACATCGGCGCATCGCTCAGCCCGCCGCCCGCAGCGACGGCGAAGGCGACATTGGAGCCCGGGCGAACGGCGAGAACGCTGGCGGTCGACGGCGTCGCCACCAAGCGCCCGGCATTCGGCGGTCCCGTCACCGGTCTGTCGGGCAGCGGCAGACGCACGCGCCGTTCGACGGGTGACGCTTCGGCGGCGAGCGGGGCGAGATCCACGACCGTGACGGACGGCACCGACCTGTGTGTGAGGAACAGCGCGGCGCCCGCACCTGCCGCCTCGTGCACGATGTCGGGCACGGCCGGCGTTGCGACGACACGCGCCCGCGCCAGATCGACCACGACAGCCTTCGGCACTGTGGTCGACCACGCGACGGCATAGCGGCCATCGTCGCGGACGAAAAGCCCGTCGGCCGCAAAGTCCAGCGGCAGCGGCACAGTGCGGTCCGGATCGTCCTGCCAGCGGACGGTGAGGCCGCCCTCCGCCATTGCCGCAACGATCAATCCACCGCCCGCGGCAACGGCCCCTGGAAAGCTGCCGGGAGCAAAGCGCTTCGCTGCCTTCTCCGCTGCACCGAGCAAGAGCGCCGAACCATCGGCCGCCACAGCGAGCAGCGTGCCGTCCGCCGGCTTGGCCAACGCCCGCAGCGGCGATCCCATCACCGCTTGGGCACGAACCCTGCCCGCAGGATCCAGCTGCTGCAGTCGGCCACCCTCGCGGCGGTCCGCAACCACGAGATCGGCCCCCAGCGTCGCGAGAAGATGCGGCCGGTCGAATCCTTCGGCGACAGGCCGCAATCCCCCCCAGGGCAGGTCGACGGCGACGATATCGTTTGCGCCGGCCCGCAACACGAAGGCACGTGGACTCGTCGGATGGACCAGCAGGGCGAGGATCGACCCGCCAAGCGGCGTCACGCTCAACTGGTTGGCGCTCTTCAGGCGATGGTCGAGATCGAGGACCCGCAGGCGGTCCTCCGTACCCGAAGTCGCCGTCGCATCCGCGCCGACGGCGATCAGGAACGAGCGTTCGAGCGCAATGTCGTCCGGCGCGATCGCGCCGGTCGCACGCACGATCCAGGCGGCATTGGTGCAGCTCGTGCTGCCCGGCGCGATGCGGCGCACCCAGGTCACCGGCTTGAGGCCGGTCGCGGGCTTGCCCTGCAATGCCTCGGTGAAGCTCAGCACGACCTTGAAGTCGGCACCGGCCACGGCACGCTCCAGCAACGCACCCGCGGCATCGACAATGCCGGCCTTGACGACGAGACCACTGCCGCCGCTCGCAAAGCCACCGCCCCCCTGCGCCAGGGCGACCAAGGGCATCGTTGCCATGGCCAGCAAGCTGCCGAGACCGGCTCGCCTCGCCGACCGGGTCACACGTCGGATCAATCGACTCCGGGCAGGCTGCATGCGCTCACGCTACCCGTTGCCGTGTTCCCGACGCTGAGATGCCCCCACACGCCCGCCGCGAAGATGGGCTGCGGTCCGTCGCGCCAAAGATAGTCGCCCGCCGTCCGCGGCGCACAGCCCCAGGCCGTCATCGCCTTGCCCGGCGCCAGCAAGGTCGTGTGACCCGAGCCGAAACCGGGGAACAGATCGTCATAGCCGATCGTCGTCGCCACGAAGGCGCGCTGGCGTGCCCGGCCCTCGGGATGCGTGACCCGGATCGCAATCTCCTCACCAGGCTTCACGGCGAGTTGCGGCGTCGGCAGGGGTGCGGCGAAGAAGTTGGGCGGGAACACGACGGTGTTGAGATCGTCCTCGTCGCGCGGATAGGTGCGCAGGCCGAAATCTGCCGAGATGCCCGTACGGCCGGCCAGGCGCATCGTGAAGGGCGCCGAGCGATAGCTGACACCGCGCTCGCCGAGATCGTAGGAGTCGTCGCAGACCCGGCAGTCGGGCACCGGGCGATCCGTGAAGCCGAGATAGCTGTCGGTCGGATGCGGCCGGCGCCACTGGTTGAGCCCGTCCTGCCACATCAGCACGTGCTCGCGGAAGGTGGCCGCGCCGATGGTCACAGGAGCCGCTCCGGGAACTTCGAGGTCCAGCTTCGGCGCGGGGACGGCCGCCGTGACGCTGTGGCGCCACGCAAAGGCCTCGGCCGGCGACGGCCCCACCGGGTTGTTGCCGGCATCGACCTCGGTCGGCTCGACCACCACCGTCCCGATCAGCCCCCGCGCACCATGCGAGACCACGTCGCCGATCGACCGGATCGGCAGAGCGCCGAAAGCATAGGGGATCACGCGTGTCACCGCCTTCCGCGCAGCATCGCCGGCGAAGAAGGCGTCGAGCTGACGCCGCGCGATCTCCTGCAGCCGCCCACGGCTGGTGGCGGAAATCGCGATGGTGTTGTTGCCCGGGTCGCGGGCGTCGATGCAGAGCGCAACGCCATAGACCACGACTTGGCGCTCGAGCTCACAAGGCTTTTCCTGCAGGAGCTCGACTCCGAAGCGACCATTCGGGATCTGGCCCGCGATCTCCGTTTGCGCCGTCGGCAATCGCAGCGCCTCCAGAGCCTTGTCGCGCACCACACCGTCGCCGACCCAGTAGAAGCCGGCATAGTAGCGGCTAACACCGAACACGCGGCCGCCGCTCCCTTCCGGCGAGATCGCGCGGGTATCGTTCACGCCGACCGGCAAGGTGCCGGCGGGCTTCAGCGACACGCTGGGCAGCGGCACGGAGAGTGCCACCTTGCGCGACGGGTCGATCTCGTCGCGGAATTTCGCGCGCTCCTGCTTCCAGTCACTGAAGCTCTTGACGCTGCCATATCGCCGTTCGTCGCTGTCGACATTCAGCGGCACGATCCGGGGCATCAGGGCATCGCCCGGCGTATCCCACGGCTCGCCGCTGCCCGGCAGGGCGTTGATCACCATCAGGTCGACGCAGTCACCCGCCCGTACCCGCAGCACGAACGGCGTACCGGTCGTGTCCCCGGCCTGCTTCAGCTTGTTGGCGACGATGGTCTGGATCTGCGGGATCGACTTCGGCAGCGGCGCGCCGGCCTGATAGGCCATCAGCGGCCGGTCAAGGCCGAGATCGTTCCGCGTTACAGGCACCAGCAACAACCCGTCGCGGCTGAACAGCCCGGCCTTCTCGTAGATCGTGCCCGGCAGCCATGTTGTCGACTTGTCGAGCGCCTTGCCGGACCGAATCGCGACGGCGATCGCCTCGACATGCGGCGCGCCGACAGGACAGGACTCCGCGAGCTTCGAGACCGAAGGCGGCAAGGCCTCGACGACGGCCGAGGTCGCGGGCATCGGCACCGCCGCGGAAGAGGCCCCGACTTTCCGGCGCAGATCCGCGAAGGAGGCAAGACGCTTGCCGATCGCCGTGGCGCCGCTGCCGGCCAGGCAGGCCTTGAAATCGGCCGCCGACGGGGCGGTGCCGAGGCAGGCGGCGAGATCCGGCGAGGTCGGCGCGTCGTAGCTGCGCAGCAGGCCCCAGGCGCCATTCCAGAGCGCGTCGGTCGATCCGAAATGATAGAGGTAATCGAGCGAGGGTCGGCCGCTTGCGGCATGGCGGCCGCTGCGCACGATCGGCCGCGGTCCATCGTCACCCGGCTGTGCCACCGTCAGCCGCGGCGCCAGATAGGTGCCCCCGGCCGAGAACAGCGATCCCACCTCGAAATGCTCGGAGATGCCGATCTCTTGCGCCGCGACGAAACCCAACGGGTTGTCGCAGCCCGCGACGAGCTCGGCGAAATCCTTCCAGTAAGGGGCACGAGGGCCGGTCAGGATTCCCTCGGTCGCCCACTGCGCGAACTCGCGCGGATTGCCTGAGCGCGCGAAGGCGTTGCTGGCGCAGCGCGCGGCGCGCGACACGTCGGCCTCGGGCCGATCGGCGCCGAGCGGCCGTTCGCTCGGGAAGGGCTGATCGACATTGCGCCGGCCGGGACGGCCTTCGACGACGAAGGTGTGCTGCACCTCCTGCGCACCCTGGATCATGCGCACCACGACGCGATCGCCCGACAGGCCTTCGAGGATCGGGGTGCAGGGATCGCCGTGCAGCTCCGAACGGAAGACATCGGAGAGATCGCCCTTGTCGGTGAGCGCGCGCTGGCGGGAGATACTCTCGCCGCTTTCGTTGTCGGCGAAGGCGCCGTCCTGCGGTCCGGGAACCCGGCAGGGATTGGCGAGGAAGGACGGCGCACTGCCGTCTGACTTGGCGCCGACGCGCAAGGGAATCGGCTCGTTGCGGTAGTTCACCAGATAGGGATCGTGGTGGCGCTGCGAGATCGCCTCGGGCCGCGGCGGCGGCGCGATCGGATTGCCGTAGGCGGCACGGATATCGCCGCGCCGTTGCGTAAGCTTGCCCCTGTCGCCGTCCGACAGCGCGATGTCCTGCAGGCGCAGAAACCGCGCCGGTGCGGTCTCGTCCGGCTCGTCTTCGGCGCTCGGCGTCGGCTCGGCGGCAGCAGCCTCGTAGACAAGGCGATCGAGGCCGCTCGGATCGCCGTCGATGGCTGGACCCACGCCCTTCTTGCCGTCGTACAGCAGGGCGAAATCCGCGATGGCGATGGCGTACTCGCGCGCATCGACATGGATCGGATCGCCGGCGACCGTACTGCCGGCGACAAGCGGGCGAGGCAGGAACACGTTGGCTCGTGCGCCCACTAGGTCGCGCGGCGGCTCCTGCGCCAGCTTGTAGGGCCCCGTCGGCTGGTTCGACGCGGCCGGGCCGGTCGCGCAATTCTTGCCGTCATGCATCGCCGAGTTGGCCTCGGCCAGCGGACAGACGGCATGGGTCGAGGGCTCGATCAGCAACGCCGAATAGAAGCCGTGTTGCTGGATGTTCGAGGGGCCGAAATGGTCGTGCGTGAACACCGTGCGCATGGTGCGGTCGGCAACACCGGTGCCCGGGGTCGGGCCATCATCGGACAGGATCGGATCGGCGAACCAGCGCTGCACCGTCGTCTGGAAGTACTTGATGTTGTCGCCCGACAAGCGCGGCAAGGTCGAGACCTTCTCGACGAAATCCTTGGCGCATTCCCCGTCCGACCGGGTCGCTGCACTTTCCGCCACGACTTCACCAGGTCGGTTGGTCACGGCGCCACCGACCGCCGCTCGCGATTTGCAGAGGCGCTCCAGCACCTCGTCGGATGCGAAGGTCCCGTCCTCATAATTGAAGCCATTGCCGCTGCCGTCCGAGGAAGTGACATCGAACTTCACGAGGTGGATATGCTGGCCGATCGTGTCGGTCGGCACCGAGAGCTGGAAGTCATCGAGCTTCAGCTTCTTCGGCGTCTCATTGGTGTGGTGGAACTCGATGCATTCCCCCGAGAAGGCGCGGAAGAAGAACGGCTCGGCGTCCGACCGCCACTTGTTCTTGTAGTTGCCGGCCTCGGTCGACAACACGTTGATGCGCGCCTGCGGGTCATGCCAGCCGGCGCGGTTGACGATCATCTTCAGCTCGACGACGGAAACATCGAAACGACGGAAGCCGATCAACGCCGGATCGGGCACGATGCTGTTGGCCGTCGTGAAGGGATCGATCTGGAACTTGAACGGCTCTGCCCCTTCCCAGGTGCTCTTGGCGGCATTGAATCGTCTGAGCTTCGGCCCGTTCTCGCGCGAGAAGACCAGCGGCGCCGAACAGGGATCGGCATAGGGAGAGCCGGCGGCACCCGGCGAGCCGTTGACGGCAAAGCGTGCATCGTCGGCGAGGGTCACGGCACCGGTCGCGCCCGAGCGGATCGTGTCGAGCGGGATCGACTTGACGGGATAGGCTGCGGTGTCGGGATCCAGTCGGGTCTTGAGCGGCGGCAAGGCCGGCGCCGACGGATCGCCGGCGAGCGTCACCGTCCGTTCCGCGGGCTCGCGGCCCGATGCATCGAACAGCTTGAGACCGCTGCCCGTGCCATGGAACGCCATGGCATTGCGTTCCAGCACAGTGCCGATCTGCGGCAGCAGTTCGAGCTTCAGGAACTCGAACTCCGACGTCACGTCGCCCAGCGCCAGCATGCGCGCCAAGACGCCCTTCTTGTCCTTGATCTTCTGCCGCTCCGCCGGCGGCAAGTCCTTCAGCACCGTGGGCACGGCCTCGCCGCCGACCACGACGTGACGCGGCAGACCGCCATCGAGATGGGCGCGTCCACCGAGAGCAGCGATCTGACTGTCGCCGATGCCGGCCGCCGCGTTCTTTTCGGCGCGTGCCATGTCGAGCGGCGGCTGCGGTGAGCGGCGCCCCGGCTTACCCGCGACATAGAACGGATAGCCCGGCATGGCGTCGGTCACGAGCGGCTGACCGTTGTTCACCGCCGTAACTGCGGCCGGCTCCGAGTAGGTCGGCAGCAACGGCAAGCCTTGGCCGGGCAACGGAATGAGACCGGGGACCGGCGTGCCTTGGTCCGACGCCTTGCCGCCGGGCGGAGCCAGCCATTCACCGGCTCGACCGACGCTGCCTTGCCTCACCTTCTCCTTGTCGGCATTGGGCAGGACCGACAAGGCCGCGACAGACTGCCCGTCGGGCAGCAGGCGCGTGCCGTCTTCGAGCACGTCGTGGACCCGCCACAGGGCCCACATGCCCTGCGCAAAATGCGGGTAGAGGTGGCAGTGGAAGATGGCGTCGCCCGGTGTGCGGTTGCGATTGCCCGAGCCCAGCGAATCCCACCAGCCGCGCGGCGCGGCGGCACTGTTGCGATCGGCGGCGAAGCGTTCCAGTCCGCCGTGATAGATACGGTAGGTGAAACCCTGCTGCGGCCCGATGGTCTGGCTGTCGAGGTAGGCGCCACGCCCGGCATCGTTGCCGGCGAACCACTGATGGCTGTGCAGGTGGAAGACGTGCGTCTCCTTGCCGGCATGGAAATTCCGGAAGACGACCTTGTCGTTCAGATAAGAGTGATGGACGTTGGAGGGATCATCCGGGAAGGCTTCGAGCAGCGCTGGATCGCCGTTGGCCCAGCTCTCGAGGAAAAACTCCTCGTAGAGGCACTCCGCGCAATTGGCCGCCGGGCCGATGCCCAGCCTGTTGGCAAGCATTGCCGAGCCGACGCCGCTTGCGCCGTAGTTGATGGCGAAGCCGTCGCGCACGCCCGACAACTGGCCGAACATGCCGAGCTGCTTGAGATCCTCGGCATAGTAGGTCTTGAGCTCGTCGTGGAAGATCACCGTAAACTCGCGGAACGGCTGCTGCGCTTCGTGCGCTTGCCGCCATTCCCGCCGCAGATTCTCAGGGGTGTCTTCGTCGATCGTCTTGAGGTCGCCGGCCGGCGGGACAATGACGGCGTTGAGATCGCCATGGACGATCTCCTCGACGATCTTGCCGCCGCGCGTCGCGCAGAGCCGGCGCATCGACAGGATCGGGGTCGTGCCGACACCGCCGCAGGCAAAGGCCTCGCCGTTGACCGGCTTCGACACCCGGCTCGCCGCCTCACTGTCCGGCACCGCGAGATTGAAATCGACGGCATCGGCCCGCGCGTGTTGGACCGCGCCCGAGCGGCTCGGCCAAACGCGCTCGAAGGCCGTACGGCTCACCTGGCTGCGGAAGGCGCGGCTGCCCGTCGCTTCGACAATCAGCGCCCCGAACAGACCATGGCCCAGCGATCCTGCATCGCCCTCGCCACCAGCCGGCGCGGCCAGGCTGGAGAAGAGATGCGTGCCCTCGCGCAGCAGCTGCCAGCGGCAGGTGACACTCTCACCGGGCTTGATCGCATCGAGGCCGGTGCAGGCCCCATGGATCTTCCCACCGTCAGCAGGAATGGGCTCCAGACCGGGAATGACCAGGGAGAGGCCGCGCGTCAACGGCCAGTCGGTGCCGGGCCGCGACCCTGCTTGTGCCTCCTGCGCAAGCTCTTCCGCCGTCTTGGCACATTGGATGTTGCCGAAGGCGGTACGGATATCAGGCCGCACCGGTGCGATGGCAACGCCATCGCCCGCCGCCTTTTCTTCGCAGAAGCCGATGCCGGGCTTTTGCGGGGGTGTCGCGAAGGCACTGCTGACGCCGGGCTGATCCGGGCGCAGGAGATTGGTCAGCGTGATCTCGAGGATGTCGCCGGCATTGGCTCGCAGCACCAAGGGGCGCGGCCGCTTGCAGTCGCGCAGCCTCGCCTCGCCGGGTTCGAGCTTGCCCTCGCCAGCCTCGGCACCCGTCAGCGCAGCGCAGAGATCGGCCGAAGGACGCTCCGAGCTCTGCGACATCGACGTCACGTCGCGCCGTAGCGCGAAGATCATGCCGAAAGGATTGAAGGACCCGAAACGGTTGTAGACCAGAAGATGATCGAGAGCGACGATGTCGGCATGCACGATCCGCTGCGTCTCGGCCTGCGCCGGTGGCGCCGTGAGGCTACCGGCCAGTGCCAGTATCCCACCAGCCAGTCCGGCCAGGGAGGCCCGCACGGCCCGCCGCTTCTTCCGATCACCGACCTCATAAAAAAGCTTGAGGGGCAACGTCCAAATCGGTGTCATGCCGGCCGACCCTTGCTGAGGAAAGCGACTGCACAGAAGCTGCGAGCGAGGACACTAACGCTATCCCGCCCCTGCGACAAGTTGACGACAGCACAGGTCGGGTCGAGAAATTGCGAGAGGCCGATTTCCTGTGGTGCTCGCGGCGGTTGAGAGGATTCTTTGCACCGGTTTTCAAAGTCTTTGACTGGATCCGATCGGACGGAGGAGCGTCGACATGGCACTCATCGCGGAGGGGCGTTACGAAGGGCGGCTCGCGGAAAATGACCGGACCGTCACGCTGCGTGTTTCGCGACGCGAGGGCGGACGTCTCGATAATCTGAGCGGCGATGTCTTTTCGACGACGGCGCATATCCTGTCGTTCGCGGGAGACCTCGCTTCGCTCGCCGAAGTCACTGACGCCGATGTTTCCGGACGCATCTCGGGGCGCGTTTCCTTTTTCTCCGAAGGCGCGCTCGCGCGCACGGGCAGTCGCTTCACTCTCGTACTGTCAGACGAAACCGATGACTCGGCCGTCGGGCTCACCCTGAATCTCGGCGCCGGTGATGTCACCGTCGCCCTCTCCCGTACTGGACCCGAATTGCGATCGCTCAGGGTCGATGTCGACGGCCTCGACAGCCTCCCCACGCCGCAGGCCCGCATCTTCGAGGGCGATCCCGCCGGAAAGGATCTCGTCTCCGCCCTGAAGCGTGCATCGATCGCCGCGACGGTGAATGTCCGACCGTTCCAGCCCTACGCCGCTGGGGCGTCCACCCCGGAAAGACTGTCGATGGGCGAGTTGCACAGCCTGATGGACGCATGGAGCAGGCCACCGACCGACATCGGCCAAGCCTGGCGGGTGCATGTCCTGTTCGCCGGCCAGTACAGCGGGCGCGGTGAAGCCGATGTCAGTGGCGTGATGTATGACGTCGAGCCACACCGGCGGCCATCGCGGCAGGGCCTCGCCGTCTTCCTGAACAGCACAGCCATCAAGGCGTGTACCCCGGTCAATGGCGACGACTGGCGGCGCGAGGTGCTGTTCACCCTGGTGCACGAGATCGGCCATGCCCTGAACCTGCCGCACGCCTTCGAGGACAACCGCGCCCAGTCGTTGACCTGGATGAATTATCCTCGCGATATGCCGATCGGCGCGGCCGCCTTCTGGAACAGCTTCGGGGAAAGCTTCGATACGCCAGAGCTCGCTTTCCTCCACCACGCGCCGTTCTCGGATATCGCGCCAGGCCAGAACGATTATGCCCAGCGCCGCAGCTCGTTCCTGTCCGGTGGCAGCAACCCGATGCTCAAGGCGAAGAAGACAACGCCCACGATCGATCCCGCGACCGTGAAAGCAACCCTTGCCGTCGCGCCGTTGAAGGCCACCTATGTGTTCGGCGAGCCGGTCTTCCTGAAACTCGCTGTAACCAACGAGAGCCGAAAGAAGCTGTCGCTCGCCAAGGCGCTCGATCCCAGCGACGGTTTCGTCTCCATCCGCATCGAAACGCCCTTGGGCAAGCAGCGCACGCTCAGGCCGCCAGCGGCGCTCTGCCAGCGTGCGCCCAGCATGACGCTCGCCCCTCGCAAGAGCGTCGCCTTCGACGGCATCCTGGCCTCGTTCGATGCCGACGGCGCGATCTTCGACGCGCCGGGTCGCTACCGCCTGCAGGCGACCTTCAAAGGCATCGACGGCGTCACTCTGACTTCACAGCCTTCTTTTTTGCGCGTGCTCCATCCGACGCGCGCCGAGGAGCTGGTCGCGATCTCGATCTGGGACGACAATGCGTTGATGCGCGCGATCTATTGCCGCCAGCCGCTCGTTGCCCTCGACTCCTGGCAACGGCTGGTCGAGGAGAAGCTTCGCCTCCTGCCCGACGACGGTGCCAATACCACCAAGTCCTATCTTCGCTATGTCGCCGCGCTGGGATGGATGGAGCGCTTTGCACCGGCCGCACGAGCCGCCGCCTACAGACCCAATCGTCGCAAGGCGCTGGCCCATTTGCGCACCGTCGAGCCTCGGGACCTTCCACAGGGCGTGAGTCGACGCCGCGGCGAACTGCTGACGAAGAAGCGATGAGCAGCCGTTACTTCGGAATCACCGCCATGGCCTGGATTTCGATTTTGGCGCGGTCCTCGATCAGGGCGGCGACCTCGACCGCGGCCATTGCCGGGAAGTGGCGGCCCATGATCTCGCGGTAGACCTGGCCGATCTCCCGCAGCCTGGCGAGGTAGTCCTTCTTGTCGAGGAGATACCAGGTCATCGACACGACGTGTTCAGGCCGCGCGCCCGCTTCGGTCAGCACGGCCATGACGTTCTGCAGAGTCTGGCGCACCTGGCCCACGAGATCGTCGGTCTCGAAACGACATTGGCCGTTCCAGCCGATCTGGCCGCCGACTAACACCAGCCGGCCCTCGGCCGCAATGCCGTTGGCGTATCCCTTGGGCGTGGCCCAGCCGGCCGGCTGCAGGATGGTGTGCGGGCTCACGATTGGCTCGCTCATGAGGAGGCCTCCTGCCTGAGGAGAAAGCGCTGGATCTTGCCGGTCGGCGTCTTGGGCAGTGCCGCCACGAACTTCACCGAGCGCGGATACTTGTAGGGCGCGATGGTCGCCTTGACGTGGTCCTGCAGGCGTCTGGTCGTCGCCGCGTCGGGTTCGACACCGTCCATCAGCACGACATGCGCCTGCACGATCTGCCCGCGCTCCGTATCGGGGACACCGATCACGGCGCATTCGCGCACCTCGTCGTGCGCGAGCAACGCCGCCTCCACCTCCGGGCCGGCGATGTTGTAGCCGGCCGAGATGATCATGTCGTCCGAACGCGCCACGAAGTGGAACCGACCGGCAGCATCCTGCAGGAAGGCATCGCCGGTGAGGTTCCAGCCCTCCCGCACGTAGGCACGCTGGCGGTCGTCGGCGAGGTAGCGGCAGCCGGTGGGGCCGCGCACCGCCAGCCGGCCGGCGGTGCCTCGCGGCAGCTCGTTCATCTCCTCGTCGACGATGCGCGCTTCGTAGCCGATTACCGGTCGCCCGGTCGTGGCCGGCGCGAAATCGTCCAGATGATTGGAGATGAAGATATGCAGCATCTCCGTCGCGCCGATGCCGTCGAGGATCGGCCGGCCGGTCTCGCGCATCCACTCCTCGAACACCGGCGCCGGCAGGGTCTCGCCGGCCGAGACGGCGATGCGCAAGGAGGAAAGGTCGGCGCCCTTCTGCTTGGCCACCAGCATGGCGCGATAGGCCGTGGGCGCCGTGAAGGCGACCGTGGCGCGGTAGGTCTCTATGATGCCGATCATGTTGGCCGGCGAGGCGTCCTCCAGGAGGGTCGCGGCCGCGCCGAAACGCAGCGGAAAGACGGCGAGCCCACCCAGACCGAAGGTGAAGGCAAGCGGCGGTGAGCCCACGAACACATCGTCCGGCACGACGCCCAATACCTCGCGCGCATAGCCGTCGGCGATGATCATCAGGTCGCGGTGGAAATGCATGGTGGCCTTCGGGACACCGGTCGTGCCCGAGGTGAAGCCGAGCAGGGCCACGTCGTCGCGGCCGGTGTTCACGGCCGCGAAGCGCACATCCTTGTTCAGCGCAATACGGTCGAGCTCGGCATCGTGGTTGGCCGTGCCGTCGAAGCCCACGACCTGGCGCAGGAACCTGCTGTCCTTGGCGCAGGCCACCAATTCGTCCATCAACCGCGTGTCGCAGAGCGCCAAGGCGATCTCGGCCTTGTCGACGATCTTGGCAAGCTCGCCCGCCCGCAGCATCGGCATGGTGTTGACGACCACGGCCCCGGCCTTGGTCGCGGCCAGCCAGCAGGCGACCATGGCCGGATTGTTGGCCGATCGGATGAGCACGCGGTTGCCGGGCTTGACCCCGTAATCCTCGACCAGCGCATGGGCCAGCCGATTGGTCCAGTCGGAGAGTTCCTTGTAGGTGCGCCGCCGTCCGTTGCCGATCAGCGCCGTATGATCGCCGAAGCCTTTCGCGACCATACGGTCGGTGAGTTCGACGCCGATATTGAGCCGATCGGGATAGTCATAGCCGTCGAGGCGAAACTCCGGCCATTGGTCGGCCGGCGGAAGATGATCGCGCGCGAAGGTGTCGGTGTGCGCACTAGGTCCCAGTGCAGACATGGCCAATCCAGACATGGCGTCAGGCTCCCTGGAAGATGGGCTTCTCCTTGGCGACGAAGGCGCGGTAGGCGCGCTCGAAATCGCGCGTCTGCATGCAGATCGCCTGGGCCTGCGCTTCCGCCTCGATCGCCTGCTCGAGCCCCATCGCCCATTCCTGGTTGAGCTGGGTCTTGGTGATGCCGTGAGCGAAGGTCGGCCCCGCGGCGATGCGCTGCGCCAGATCGAGTGCCGCGGCTTCCAGCGCATCGGCTTCGACCAGACGATTGTAGAAGCCCCAGCGCTCGCCTTCGGCCGCCGACATCGCCCGGCCGGTATAGAGCAGTTCGGCGGCGCGGCCCTGGCCGATCAGGCGCGGCAGCATCGCACAGGCCCCCATGTCGCAGCCGGCCAGCCCGACACGGCTGAACAGGAAGGCGGTCTTCGCCTCGGGAGTGGCCAGGCGGATATCCGACGCCATGACGATGATGGCGCCGGCCCCCACGGCCACGCCGTCGACGGCGGCGATGATCGGTTTGCCACAGCCCAGCATCGCCTTCACGAGATCGCCCGTCATGCGCGTGAAAGCCAGGAGCTCCTTCATGTCCATGCCGACCAGCGGCCCGATGATGTCATGCACATCGCCGCCGGAGCAGAAGTTCCCGCCATTGGGCAGGAACACGACGGCGTCGATATCGTCGGCATCGCGCAGGGCGCGGAAGGTGTCGCGCAGCTCGGCATAGGAGGCGAAGGTGAGCGGGTTCTTGCGCTCCGGCCGGTCGAGCTGCAGGCGCGCGACCCTGTCATCAACCTGCCAGAGGAAGTGCTTGGGCTTGAGTCCGGCCAGACGATTCATGAGCGCGCCTCCGCTTTGCGGTCTTCCCAGTTGCTCTGAAACGATTTCAGGATGGCAACGAGGTGCTGCGCGTCGCTCGCCGACACGTCGCCCAGCAGTTCCCCGACCCAACCTTCGTGGACCTCGGCCATGGTGCTGAAGAAGTCGCGGCCGGCCTCAGTGAGCCGCACGATCGAGGTGCGACGGTCGCCGTTGCGCCGGGCGCGCTGTACCAGCCCGTCTGCCACCAGCCGATCGACGATGCCTGTGACATTGCCGTTGGAGACCAGCAGGAAGCGCGACAGGTCGCTCATCAGCATGCCTTCGGGCATACGATAGAGCGCCGCCAGCACGTCGAAACGCGGCAGGGTCGTGTCGAATTCGACCCTGAGCCGCTCACGCAGCTCGGCCTCGATGGCGCGCGAGGCGCGCAGCAGGCGGATCCAGAGACGCAATCTTTCCTTGTCGGCCTTGGACGTCGGCGTGGTTCGCTGCGATGCGGTCACCATGTCTCGCCTCCGGAGATCGAGAGTGCCTGGCCGGTGACCGATCGGGCGGCATCACTGCACAGCCACAGGACGGCGGCCGCGACCTCCTGCGGCTGGATGAAGCGATGCTGCGGATTGGTCGCGGCCAGGCTGGCGCGCGCCTCGTCGGCGCTGCGGCCGGTCGTCTCGACGATGCGCTGAACGGACTGCACCAGCATCTCGGTCTCGACGAAACCGGGACACACTGCGTTGACGGTCACGCCCGACTTCACCGTCTCGACCGCCAGCGCCCGCATCAGGCCGACGACGCCGTGCTTGGCCGCCACATAGGGCGCGACATAGGCGTAGCCCTTGAGCCCCGCCGTCGAGGCGACAAAGACGATGCGGCCGGCCTTGCGCCGGGTCATGCCGGCAAGGGCCGGCTTCACGGAGAGGAAGGCGCCGGTCAGATTGAGGTCGAGCGTGCGTTGCCAGTCGACCAGCGACGTGCGGTGCGCCAGGCCGCTTTCCGCTCCGCCGGCATTGGCGATCACGATGTCGAGCGGCCCGCGCGCCGCCTCCGCTTCAGCATGAAGGCGCACCATCGCCGCCTCGTCGGTGACGTCGGCCACGAGGGCCGCGATACGCGTGTGCTCACCGGCGGCTTGCGCCAATGGCGCTTCGCGACGACCGCAGATCGTGACGGCGGCGCCCGCCTCGGCCAGCGCCAACGCAATCGCCCGGCCCACGCCGGTGCCCCCGCCCGTGACCAGGGCATGGCGTCCTTCGATCATGTCCGGCTCCCGGTCATACGCGGAGGCTTCCGACGGCACTGCGCTCGCTCAGGCGATAAAGCTGGTCCCGACCGGCGAGATAGGGCTCGGGCCATTTGACGTCGCGGTCACCCAGGGCAGCGGCGGCATGCAGCGTCCAGTAGGGATCGGCGAGATGCGGCCGGGCGAGGCACACCAGGTCGGCGCGGCCGGCCAACAGGATCGAGTTCACGTGATCGGGCTCGTAGATGTTGCCGACCGCCATGGTCGCCATGCCGGTTTCGTTGCGGATGCGGTCGGAGAACGGCGTCTGGAACATGCGGCCATAGACCGGCCGGGCGCGGATCGAGGTCTGACCAGCCGAGACATCGCAGATGTCGACACCGGCCGCCTGCAAGCGACGGGCGATCTCCACCGCCTCACCCGGCGTCACCCCCTCGCCCTCGACCCAGTCGCAGGCCGAGAGGCGCACCGAGATCGGCTTCTCCGCCGGCCAGACACCCCGCACCGCCTGGAACACTTCCAGCGGATAGCGCAGGCGGTTTTCCAGGCTGCCGCCATAGTCGTCGGTGCGATGGTTGGTGAGCGGCGTGATGAAGGACGAGAGCAGGTAGCCGTGTGCGGCATGGATCTCAAGCATGTCGAAGCCGGCACGCGCCGCCCGCTCTGCCGCCGCCACGAACTCATCGCGCACCCGCGCCATGTCGGCCGGGTCCATGGGTTTCGGAATTTGGTTCACCGACGACCAGGGTGCTGCGGACGCCGCCATGACAGGCCAGTTGCCGTTGGCCAGAGGGGCATCCATCTGCTGCCAGCCGAGCTGGGTCGAGCCTTTCGGTCCCGAATGGCCGATCTGGGCGCAGATCTTCGCCTCGGTCTCGCAATGCACGAACTCGACCAGCCGCGTCCAGGCGACCTCGTGTTCGGACGCATAGAGACCGGTGCAGCCCGGCGTGATGCGGCCCTCGGGCGACACGCAGGTCATCTCGATGGTGACGAGGCCAGCGCCACCCTTGGCGCGTTCGGCATAGTGAGCGAAGTGCCAGTCGGTCGGGCAGCCCTCGACCGCCTTGTATTGCGCCATCGGCGAGACAACCACGCGGTTCTGCAGTTGGAGATCGCGCAGACGGAAGGGCGCGAACATCGGTGCCCGATGCAGGTTGCCGCTGCTGCCGGCTCGACGTTGGAACCAGGCCTCGGCTTCGCCCAGCCAGGCCGGGTCGCGCAGTCGCAGGTTCTCGTGGCTGATGCGCTGCGAGCGGGTCAGCAGCGAATAGTTGAGCTGCACCGGGTCGAGGCCGAGATAGCGCTCGACTTCCTCGAACCATTCCAGCGAGTTGCGCGCCGCCGACTGCAGCTTGAGCACTTCCAGCCGCCGCGCATTCTCGTACTGGTCGAAGGCCGCCGAGAGCCCAGGCTCGCTGTGGAGATAGTCGGCCAGCGCCACGGCGCTTTCGAGCGCCAGCTTGGTGCCCGAACCGATGGAGAAGTGCGCGCTCGCCGCCGCATCGCCCAGCAGGGCGAGGTTCTCGTGCGACCAGCGCCGACAGAGCACGCGCGGGAAATTGATCCAGGCCGAGCCGCGCAGATGGCTGGCGTTCGACATCAAGCTGTGTCCGCCGAGGTACTTGGCGAAGATCCGCTCGCAGGCCGCGATCGATTCCTCGCGCGACATCTCGCCGAAGCCCGCCTTGCGCCAGGTCTCCTCGCTGCATTCGACGATGAACGTCGCGGTCTCGGGCTCGAACTGGTAGGCGTGCGCCCACACCCAACCGTGCGGCGTCTCCTCGAAGATGAAGGTGAAGGCGTCGTCGAACTTCTGCCGCGTGCCGAGCCAGACGAACTTGCATTTGCGCAGGTCGATGTCGGGCTGGAAGGCAGCGGCGAAGGCCGTCCGCGACCTGGAGTTCAGCCCGTCAGCCGCGACCACCAGGTCGTGGGTCGCCATGTAGGGCTTGGGATCGTCGATTTCGGTCTCGAAGGCCAGCTCGACGCCCAGTTCGCGGGCACGGCGCTGCAGGAGGAGCAGCAGGCGCTTGCGGCCGATGCCGCAGAAACCATGGCCGGTCGACAAGGTGCGCTGCCCGCGGTGGATCACCGCGATATCGTCCCAATAGGCGAAGTGCTCGCGAATCCATCCGGCGCTCTCGGGATCGTTGGCCGCGAGATTGTCCAGCGTCTCGGCCGAGAGCACGACTCCCCAGCCGAACGTGTCGTCCGCCCGGTTGCGCTCGAACACGGTGACCTCGTGTGCCGGGTCACGGCGCTTCATGGAAATCGCGAAATAGAGGCCGGCGGGACCGGCACCCAGAACAGCTACTTTCATCGGAGAAGCCCTCCGCCCCAGTGCTCGACCGGAACGGTGCGCTTCCTCTGTAGTTATTTCAAGCCTAAAGTTTTATACTTAAAATATTTGGCTTGGCACGACGCGGCAAAAAATCTTCGCTGGCCTGTCGATTCCGCCGGGGCTCGTTCGACGTGTAAGCAGGGAGCCACCAAGGCCCACCCGTCAGAGGAGATGAAATATGCGTGTCATGGTCATTGTGAAGGCGACGAAGGACAGCGAAGCGGGCGTGATGCCCTCGACCGACCTGCTCGAAGCCATGGGCAAGTACAACGAGCAGCTGGTCAATGCCGGCGTCATGATGGCCGGCGAAGGCCTGCACCCCTCGTCCGCCGGCAAGCGCGTGGCGTTCGATGGGCCGGGTCGCACCGTCATCGACGGCCCCTTCGCCGAGACCCGCGAGCTGATCGCCGGGTTCTGGCTGTGGGAGGTGAAGGACATGGACGAAGCCGTCGAATGGGTAAAGCGCTGCCCCAATCCCATGCTCGGCCCCAGCGAGATCGAGATCCGCCGCGTCTTCGAGGCCGCCGATTTCGGCGACGCCATGACGCCGGAGCTGACCGCGCAGGAGGACCGGATGCGCGACAAGCTGGCCAAGCGCTGAGGCCGCCGCCGAGATCGGCCGGCTTGCCTCCCCATCGCTTCCTGCTTAAGCGGGAGCGATGGCGGCACGCCGAACTCCCAGCGATCCCCCGGCTCGTTCCCAGAGCGAAACCCATCGGGCGATCGAGACGGTCTTCCGCATCGAGCAGGCCAGGCTGATTGCCGGTCTTGCTCGCTGGGTGCGTGATGTCGGCAGGGCTGAGGAATTGGCGCAGGATGCGCTGGTGGCGGCTCTCTCGGAATGGCCGGGAAGCGGCGTACCGCAGAATCCTGGCGCTTGGCTGATGGCCATCGCCAAGCGCCGGGCGGTCGACGGGTTCCGCCACGAGCGCATGGCCGAGCGCAAGCACGCTGAAATCGGCCGCGATCTCGAAAGCCAGCACGACAGCAGTGTCGAGGACATCGAAACGGCGATGGACGACGATCTCGGCGACGAGCTGCTGGGCCTGATCTTCGCGGCCTGCCATCCCATCCTCTCGCCCGAGGCACGCGCGGCACTGACCCTGCGCCTGATCGGCGGGCTCACGACCGACGAGATCGCCCGCGCCTTCCTGTCGAGCGAAGCCACGATTGCCCAGCGCATCGTGCGCGCCAAGAAAACGCTCGGCGAGTCGGGCTTGGCCTTCGAGGTGCCGCGGGGCCCCGAGCGCGAGCGGCGCCTCGCCTCGGTGCTCGAGGTCGTCTACCTGATCTTCAACGAAGGTTATGCCGCCACGGCGGGCCGCGACCTCACCCGCCCGGCGCTCTGTGCCGAGGCCCAGCGACTTGGCCGGATCCTCGCGGGCCTGATGGCCGACGAGCCCGAGGTGTTGGGCCTGCTGGCGCTGATGGAAATCCAGGCCTCGCGCCTTGCCGCCCGCACCGCACCCGATGGATCGCCCGTGCTCCTCACCGAGCAGAACCGCGCCCTCTGGGATCGCCTTCTGATCCGCCGCGGCCTCGCGGCCCTCGACCGCGCCGGCTCGCTGGGCGGCGCCGACGGCCCCTACGCCCTGCAGGCCGCACTGGCCGCCTGCCACGCGAGGGCCCGAACGGCCGTGGAGACGGATTGGCGGAAGATCGCGGGACTCTACGACAGGCTGCGCCTCGTCATGCCCTCGCCGGTGGTCGAACTCAATCGCGCCGTGGCGCACAGCATGGCCTTCGGGCCCGAGACCGGCCTCGCGCTGCTCGACGAGATCGAGCGCGCCGACAGCCTGCGCAACTATGCGCCACTGCCCGCCGCCCGCGGCGATTTTCTGTTTCGTGCCGGCCGACTGGCGGAAGCCCGCAGCCAGTTCAAGCGCGCCGCCGACCTGACGCGCAACGAGGGCGAAAAGACCTTTCTTTTGAAGCGTGCCGCAAGCTGCGTCCGTTGAGGAACGAGCGGCTACCTCCCGATGTTTCGTTTTCCATCGAACTGACGGGAACGATTCACCGTTTGATGCATTGCCTTCCTGCGGCCCGGCAGCTCTACTTGATGCCGAAATCGATAGCCATAGCCCGTTCCGCGCGCTGAATCGGTCAGCTTCGACCTTCTCGAGTGCCGACCGGCCTCCATCCAGGGGAGTGACCAATGGAGCGTACGGGTTCGACGGCCGTTGCAAGCATCAGTGAGCACCTGCAAATACAAGCCCAGCAAGCCCAGGCAAGAGAGCCCTCGCAGGAGGTCGTGCACAATGCCCAGGAGCTGAACGCCCTCTACCGGTTCACCGACCGGCTCTATCGGGCACGCAGTCTGGAGCAGATCTATGCGGCGTCTCTCGACGCAATTTGTGAGACGCTGGACTGCACGCGGGCATCGATCCTTCGTTTCGATGCCGCCGGCGTCATGCGTTTCGTGGCGTGGCGCGGCCTGTCGGACAGCTATCGGCACGCCGTCGAGGGGCATTCACCGTGGCGTGCCGGCGACAGCAACGCCGAGCCGATTTTCGTCGAAGATATCCTGAATGCGGACGAACCGGACGCCCTCAAGCAGACCGTATTGTCGGAGAACGTCCGCGCGATGGCCTTCATTCCTCTCGAGATCGAGGATCGGGTCGTCGGAAAGTTCATGCTCTACTACGACGATCCGCACGTCTTCTCCGAGCGTGAACATGAGCTGTCCCTGATCATTGCCCGGCAGCTCGGCTTCGCCATCGATCGAAGCCTCGTCGATGGCGCGGCGCGCCGGCTCGCAGCGTTGGTCGAATCCTCCAACGACGCCATCATTGCGAAGGACCTCGACGGCATCATCACCGACTGGAACAACGGCGCCGAACAGCTGTTCGGCTACAAGCCCCACGAGATCATCGGCAAATCGGTGATGATCCTCATTCCGTCGGACCGGCACGACGAGGAGCCCAAGATCCTCGAGCGCATCCGCGCCGGCGAGCGCGTCGAGCACTACGAAACCGTCCGACAACGAAAGGACGGCGGCCTGGTCGACATCTCGCTCACCATCTCGCCCATACGAGGCGCCAGTGGCCGGGTCGTCGGCGCGTCGAAGATCGCGCGCGACATCTCGGAGCGACGGCGCGCCCAGGAGCAGCAGCAACTCCTGCTGAAGGAGATGAATCATCGGGTGAAGAATCTTTTCGCCCTGGCCGGCAGCATCGTCGCCTTGAACGTCAAGAACGCCGTGACGCCAGCCGATCTCGCTGCCACCGTTTCGGATCAACTCGTCGCCTTGTCGCGCGCCCATGCACTGACGATGGCGCCGGCGTCGCTCGGCAACGACGAAGCGCGGCACGGAGCCACACTTCACAGTCTGATCGAGGCAATACTGATGCCCTATACCGGCTGGGCTTCGAATGGGCGGCCGCGATTTTCGATTTCCGGCGACGACATCCCGATCACCGTCGCCGCAGTCACGCCGGTCGCCCTCCTTTTCCACGAATTCGCGACCAACGCGGCAAAGTACGGCAGCCTGTCCACCGAAAGGGGGATCGTCGACGTGACGTGCCGGGAGACCGACGAGGGCATCCGCGTCGTCTGGCGGGAAGCCGGTGGGCCGCGCGTCCAGCCGGTCAGTATCGAAGGATTCGGCAGCAAGTTGATCAACGCCTCGGTAAGCCAGGTCGGGCGCATTTCGCGCAGCTGGAATCCCGACGGTGTCGTGATCGAGCTCGTACTGGTGCGTCGACTGATCGATCCACTGGCAGCCGCCGCGACACCCCGCTCCCGTTGACGAGGCTCCCTCTCAAGACAACGGAGGCTGCGGAAGCGGGAACCAGGTCGTGAAGCGGCGCGCCAGGCCGCGATTGCCGGTGACGGTGAGCGATCCTGTCGCTTCGAGCTCAGTGAGCAGCACACCGCCATAGACGGCCATCGCAACCGCATCCGGTGCGCCGTTGAAGGCGCATTGTCCCTGCTCGGCTTCGCCGCGCATGACCTCACAGCCGGCCCGGTCGATGCGGGCAAGATAGCCCGCCTTGCCGAACCGAAAGCCGACGACCGCTTCGGCACCCCTTGCCTGCTTCAGGTCCAACATGGTTCGGAAGGAGAGCAGCAACCCGACGCCACTGATCGGCAGGCCGGCCGGCCGGTGCGGTGAGCGGACTGCCCAGCGCGCCAGCGCCTGAAGGATGGGTTCGGCGTCATGGCCCCAGGGCGTGAGCTCGTAGACCTGCACGTTGGCCGGCGGCGGCAGGCGCCGACGTTGCACGACCCGGCGCGCTTCGAGCTCTTCCAGACGCTGGCCCAGCACATTGGCGCTGATCCCCGGCAGCTCGGCGCGCAAATCCGAGAAACGGCGTCCCCCCAGCATCAGCTCGCGCACGATCAGAAGTGCCCAGCGTTCGCCCAACAGCTCCAGCGCGTGCGCGCTGGCACAGGCGTCATCGTAGTGCCGCTTGGTCGTCATCGCGATGCGATAGTTATATTATTGAATCATTTAGTTATCTTTAATAACTTTCATGATCTGCCCGGTCAACCGAGGAGGAACCTGGGATGAAAGCTTCCCCCACGACGGAGCTGACGACGGTCTGCGCCTGCGGCCGCGTCGAGATCGTGGCGACGGGACGGCCGATCCTCAGCGCCGCCTGCTACTGCGACGATTGCAGCGAGGGCTCCGGCCGCATCGAGGCGCGACCGCAGGCGCCGCGTGTCCGCGAGCCGGATGGCAGCACGGCCTATATCCTGTTCCGCAAGGACCGCGTCGCCTGCCGGCGCGGCCAGGACCTCCTCAAGGCGGAGAAGCTGAAGGCGACCTCCGCGACCAACCGCATGGTCGCGACCTGCTGCAATTCGGCGATGACGCTCGCCTTCGATCGGGGGCCGCATTGGACTTCGCTGTTCCGCAGCCGCATACCCGACGCGCCGCCGATCGAGATGAGGAATTTCACCAAGTTCAAGCCCGACGACGTCGTGCTGCCCAACGACGTGCCAAGCTACCGCACCTTTCCGCTGAGCTTCGTCGGCCGGCTGCTGGCTGCCCGTGTCGCCATGCTGTTCGGACCGTGAGCCCCACGGCTGATGGCCGTTTCGCAGCGCGTCGGCATTTTGCAAGCATGGACGGACACCGGGATTGGCAGGTGGTACGACAGGTCATCACCCGACACACTTCGGCCTGTCGAGCCGGGCTGCGAGGAAGACACCCATGCCGACGCGTACCCTCACGCTCTACATCGACTACAAGAGCCCCTACGCCTACCTCGCCAAGGATCTCGCCTATCGCCTGGAGCAGGACACAGGCGTCGCCATCGACTGGCTGCCCTATGTCCTCGACATTCCCGCCTATCTCGGCAGCGCCAAGGTCGACGCCAACGGCCGTGTGCTGGAGCAGGAGCGCAACGCCCATCAGTGGCGCCGCGTCAAATACAGCTACATGGACGTCCGCCGCGAGGCCAACCGGCTGGGCCTGACCATCCGCGGCACCCGGAAGATCTGGAACTCTTCGCTCGCCGGCATCGGGCTGCTCTATGCCAAACGTCATGACGTTCTCCGTGCCTACAACGACGAGGTGTTCGAACGTTTCTGGAAGCACGACCTCGACATCGAGCAACCGGCGGCGCTGGCCGACATCCTGCAGCGCGCCGGTGCCGACGGCGCAGGCTTCGAGGCTTTCCTGCAGGGCGAAGGCCGCACGGCTCTAAAAGCGGTGCAGGACGAGGCGGAAGCCAAGGGCGTGTTCGGCGTGCCGAGCTTCCTGCTGCCGGATGGCGATCTCTACTGGGGCCGCGAGCATCTCCCGCGCCTTCGCGAGATGCTCGCCGTCGCCTGAAGGAATCTATGCCATCGCGAGACGGCGCGTCGGCGCCGGCCGCATCGTGTAGAGCAGCACGACTCCAGCGAGCAGGTACAGCGCGGCCACGAGGTACATGCTGTTGACCGGCGTGCCGGTGGTCCGGTTGATCCAGGTCGTGATCGGCGGCATCAACGCCGGCCCGAGATTGCCCAGGCTGCTGATCAGGGCGATGCCGCCGGCCGCCGTCTTCTTCGGAACATAGTCGCAGACGCCGGCGAAGAAGATCGGCGTCGCCGCCGACTGGCCGATCGCCATCACGCAGAGACCGGCCAGTGACCAGACCAGGTTGCCCTGCGTGAAGATGGTGATCACAAGGCCAACCGTGCACAGTCCGACACAGAAGAAGAAGTGCCAGCGCCGCTCCAACCGCTGGTCGGAGCAGCGACCGATCAACACCATGCCGATGGCGCCGAACACCGCCGGCACGGCCGCCAGCAGGCCGACGGTGAGCACGTCGGCAACGCCCCAGCCGCGGATCAGGGTCGGCGCCCAGAAGACCATCGTGTAGGTCGCGCCCAGCAGCAGGAGATAGACGAAAGCCAGCGAATAGGTCTTCTCGTCACGCAGCAGCTCCCACATCGAGCCATGCGATGCCGAGGCGACCACCGGCGCGTCGTTGTCGAGGTGGCTGCGCAAGGCGACCTTCTCGCCCGCGCTAAGCCAGTCCGCCTGTTCCGGCCGGTCCTTGAGCACGAAATAGGCGATGATGCCCAGTATCGAGGCGGGCAGCCCCTGGACCAGGAACAGCCATTGCCAGCCGTGCCAGCCTGCCCAGCCATCCATGTACTTCATGATGAAGCCGGAAAGCGGCCCGGCAATGATGTAGGCGATGGGCGTCGCCGCCATGAAGATGGCGATGATCTTGGCGCGCCGCGCCGCAGGATACCAATAGGTGAGATAGAGGATGATGCCGGGGAAGAAGCCGGCTTCGAAGGCGCCGAGCAGGAAGCGCAGGACATAGAACTGCACCGGCGTCTGGACGAACATGATGGCCGCGGCGCAGATGCCCCAGAGGAACATGATGCGCAGCAAGGTCTTGCGGGCACCGATCCGTTCCAGGAGCAGGTTGCTCGGCACCTCGAACAGGAGATAGCCGATGAAGAAGACGCCGGCGCCCATCGCATAGGCCTCGTCGCTGAACGGCAGCGACTTCTTCATCTCGAGCTGGGCGAAGCCCACATTGATGCGGTCGAGATAGGCGACGACGTAACAGACGATCAGCAACGGCAGGAGACGCCAGCCGACCTTGTCGAACAGCGTGTCGTCAGCGCCGGCTTTCGGCCCAGCCGGCCCATTCTGCGATGACGGGATCGGGCTCATGACATCTCCTCCCCTTTTCTTGTTTCTGGTCCGGGACTCTCGATCCGTCAGCCCGGCGGTGGCGATGGCGACGCCGATACCGGTGCGGATGCAGTTGCCGATGGGGCGGTCGCATCGACCGGCGGCAAGGCCTCGATGGCACGCAAGGCCGCCTGCAGATGCCCGACGATCTCGTGCGATTCGTCCTGAGACAGCACGCGCCGGCAGGCCGTCAGGCCGAATTCCAGCAGCCCGGCATAGCTCTGCACCGTGATGTTGAGCGCGCTGCCGTGATAGGGGATCGATACCGGGTAGTAGTGCGCCATGCGTGCGCCGGCCATGTAGAGCGGCATCGGTGGGCCGGGGACGTTGGAGATCAGCACGTTGCCGGCGGCGGGCTGACGGCTTGCCAGTCCAGAGCGGCCGAGCAGCGAGGCGAGCCCGGTCATGAGCCAGGGCGAGCCGGTGATCGGCACGTCAACCGAGAGCACCGGCTTGAGTTCCCGCACCACCGCCTTGGCGGCTTCGGACGAGGCATGGATCGCCTTGAAACGCGCCGCCAGATCATCGATGTCGGTCGCCAGATCGACGCGAACCATCGACACCTGGTTGTTCATGGAATCGTCGCCCTCGGTGCGCAGGCTGACCGGCACCATGGCGATCAGCGCCTCCTTGGGCATCAGGTTGCGTTCCTTGAGGAAGCGATGCAGGGCGATGCTGCACATCGCCATCACGATGGTGTTCACCGTGCCGCCGACGCGTTTTCCCAGGGCTTTGATGTCGGCCAGCGGCACCGAGAGCGTGCCGAACGACCGCTGATTGGTGATCGAGTCGTTGAAGATCGTGCGCGGTGCCAAGCCGAGATTGAGCGCGCGTTGACCGGGCAACGTCCGCTGGCTGGCGAGCACGGTGGCGGCCGCGCCGAACGCCTTGGCGGCCGTCGGCAGCAGTTCGGCGAACTTGCGGTATTGCTGGGCCGTGTTCTCGGCGGCTGCCCGCAGCAGTTCCGCAACGCCGAGCTGGTAGCCGCCACCGCCGGCCGTGCGTCGGCGCCGCGGCGGCGGGACCTCGCGCATCTCGGGCGTCACGTCGTACAGCACCTTGGCCAGCTCGACCCCGGCCTTGCCGTCGACGCCGCTGTGGTGTGCCTTGGAGTAGAAGGCGACCTGGCCGTTCTCCAACCCCTCGATGACATACATCTCCCACAAGGGACGGCTGCGATCGAGCAGCGAGGAATGCAGGCGCGCGACGAGCTGCTCAAGCTGCGCCATCGTGCCGGGTCGCCGCAAGGTCAGGCTCCGCACGTGGTAGTCGAGGTCGATATCCTCGTCCTCGATCCACACCGGATTGGCGAGTTCGAAGGGCATCGACGCCAGCTTGCGGCTCATCATCGCCGACAGATGCAGGCGCTTGCCGAGCATCGTCTTGACGTCTTCGTAGTAGTCGCCCTGGTAGCCTTCCGGCAGGTCGAACAGCATGAGGCTGCCGACATGCATCGGCGTCTCCGGCGTTTCGAAATGCAGGAACGAGGCGTCCATGCTGCTGAGATGGTCCATGCCCTATCCTCTGGGTCCTGTTCTCTGGGTTCTGTCCTCCGGTCGACGCGCCTCCGTCGCCGGGACTGTCGATGTCACGCGGCCTGCTTGCGCGCTTCCTCGTCGTAGAGGTCCTTCTTCGAGATCTTGCCGACGGGTGTCTTGGGCAGCGCTTCGCGGATCTCGAGGGCCTGTACCATCTCGTGCTTGCCGAGCTTGTCCTTCAGGAAATCCTGCAACGCTGCGAGATCGATCGGTGCGGCACCGGCTTTCAGCTTGACGAAGGCCTTGGGCGACTGGCCGCGATAGGCGTCCTTGATGCCGATCACCGCGACTTCCTCGACCGCCGGATGCTTGTAGATCGCCTCCTCGAGCACCCGCGGATAGACGTTGTAGCCGCTGCACAGCAGCATGTCCTTGGTGCGGTCGACAATGAAGACGAAGCCGTCGGCATCCATGTAGCCAACGTCGCCGGTGCGCAGGAAACCGTCGTAGGTCGTGACTTCGTCCGTCGCCTGCCGGTTGTTCCAGTAGCCCTTCATGACATTGGGGCCCTTGATGCAGAGCTCGCCGCGCTCGCCGAGCGGCACGTAGCGCGTCGGGTCGTCGATGTTGAGAAACTTGATCGTGATGCCGGGCGAAGGAATGCCGCACGAGCCGATCTTGCGCTTGGCGCCGACCTGCCCCGGCGTGAAGGTGCCGGTCGGTGAGGTCTCGGTCATGCCCCAGCCTTCCGAAGGCGTCACGCCGGTGACCGCCGCGAACCGCTCCGCCACTTCGACCGGCAAGGGTGCGCCTCCTGACCCGCAGAACTTGAGCGAACGCAGGTCGTGACTGGCGGTTGCCGGATGATTGAGCAGTGCGGTGAACATGGTCGGGACGCCGCAGAACACCGATATCCTCTTGGTCGATATGTCGCCCAGCACGTCCTTGGGATCGAAGCGGACATGCTGCACGATCTCCCAACCACTCAGCACGCCGAACAGCACGTTCACCGTCAGCGCATAGATATGGAAAGGCGGCAGCACGGCGAGCATGCGTTCCTGGCCCTCGAGCACGATCGGCCGGTCGCCGCCGGCCGACGCCAGCGACTGGCGGGCGGCGCTGTCGAGGTTGGCGTGGGTCAGCATCGCCCCCTTGGGCAGGCCCGTCGTGCCGCCGGTATACTGCAGCACCGCGATGGTCTCCGCCGGATCGGTGATTGGATAGGTTTCGTATCGGCCGTCATTGTCGAGCAGCCGGTCGAAGCTGATATGGCGGTCGTCCTGGGCGACCGTGGCGAGCTGACCGCCGGCCTTCATCTGCGCCGCGACAGCCTCTGGGTTCGCCGTCATCTCCGCCAGGCTGCCGACGATCAGTTTCTTCAGTCGCGTCTTGCCGAGCATCGCGGCCATCTGCGGGTAGAGCGACATCAAGTCGAGGGTGACCAGGAAATCGGTGCGGCTGTCCTCGATCTTGTGCTCCAGGACGCCCGCGGCATCGAGCGGCGAGTAGTTGACCGCCGTGCCGCCGGCCTTCAGCACGCCGAAGAAGGCGACGACATAGTGCGGCGTGTTCGGCAGGTAGAGGCCGACATGCACGCCCGGCTTCACGCCAAGCTGCTGCAGACCGCGCGCCGCCCGGTTCGCGAGCTCATTCAACTCGCGATAGGTGAGCCGCCGGCCCATGAAGTCGATCGCCGGCCGGTCGGGCCATCGTGCTGCGGTATCCTCGAGGATCTTGTGCACCGGGCGGGGGGCGATATCGATGTCCCAGCGGACGCCGGCCGGATAGGAGCCGATCCAGGGCCTGTCGCTCATCTTGGTGTCCTCCCCATGCAGTCGCTTCTTGATCTGTGGCCGCGCAATGTCGCGGCGCCGGACGGCGCTAATGGGTGCGCGTGGCCGCCCCGACGGCGTCGACGGGCGCGTCGCGCTCCGGGTTGGGATAGAGGAAGCTGCGGACGCCGCTCCGATCGAAAGGCCACCAGTCGCCCTCGGCCAGGGCGAGCCGATCGGCGATCGCGTAGAGCACGACCGGGTTGTGGCCCAGCCCGCAATGGCTGCCCTCGACCTCGATATTCTCCGTGGTCGCGCTCTTCTGTTCGCGACAGCCCTGCCAGGCGACGATGCCGTCAGTGCGGGTGTAGATGGCGGTGCTCGGCACCGGCGGCGGCGTCTTCATGACCTCGCGTTCGGGCCAGTCATCGACCTGGCGGCCGCTCATCGTTTCGTAGAGACGCCAGGCATTGCTCGCCTTCGGTTCGTTGGCGAAAGGGCTGCCGAGCGTGATGACCTGGCGCACGAGCGCCGGCTGGCGTCGCGCCAGCTCACGCGCGTAAACGCCGCCCAAGCTCCAGCCAACCAGGCTGACCTTGCGCCCATAGCGTCCGGCCAGATCCTCGAGCCGCGCCATCATGCCGTCTTCGACACCGGGGCGCGGCCCATGATTGGGGCCCTGCTTCCAGCCGTGCGCGGCGTACCCTTGTTGTTTCAAATAGGCCCGCATCGGCCCCGTCGACCGGTCGCTCGCCATGAAGCCCGGCAGCACCAGGACCGGATGGCCATCGCCGCGCGGGGCGGTGCGCAACAAGGGATAGGCGGCAAAGAAGGCCTGCAATTCCCAAATCCCCCGCACTTCCAGCGCCAACAGGAGACTGGACGGTGGCTTCGAACCGGCAACAACCCTATCCATGCCGCAGCGTTCCCCCTTTGATGATGCAGCATTCGCTGCGTTCTTGAGGGCTCACGCTATCGACCGTGCCGAGTCGACAAAAGGTGCGATTGACCCGCCTGGGCGGTGAATTTGGGACAAGCTGCGTCCCCGAAGACATCTGCCTTCCGGAGAGATCAGGCGCTCGTCTTGGGAAAGAACGGCGCGAGGTGAGGTGCCGGCTTGAACGGCGCCCACGATCCCAGGGGTTGCGCCAAGCGGTCCGCAACGACCCACAGAGCCGGCGGATGAAAGCCCAGTCCCAAATGAGTCGTTCGGACCTCGACATTCTCCCGTCGGTCGCCTTCCTGCTCGAGGCAGGCCCGCCAGGCGACGACGCCGTCCTGACGGGTAAAGATCGACGTCGACGGTACCGGGATCGGCGCCGCCAACTGGCTGACGCGCTCGGCGCTGGGTGGCGTGTAGGGCTGTCCCGTGAGCAGCGACCAGAGCGCACGGACATTGCTCGCACCCGGCGCGGCAAAGGGACTGCCGAGCGTGACGACGAGGCGGATGTCCTGCGGCAGGCGCCGAGCGACTTCGCGTGCCAGGATGCCGCCGCGGCTCCATCCGACCAGGCTGACCGGTGTGCCCGATCGCGCCTTGAGGTCGCTCGCCTGATCCACCAGCGCCGAGAGATCCGCATCGGCGGGCCGGATGTTACGGCCGCGGCCCCAACCCTGCACGTCGTAGCCCAGCCGGCTGAGGAACTGCCTCAAGGCGAACGTCGAGCGGTCGTCGGCACCCAGGCCCGGCAGCACCATCACGGCGTGCCGCGGACCGCGTGGCGCCGTCGCGAGATAGGGCGTGGCCGCAATCAGGGCCGCAATGTCGAGCAGGCCGCGCCCTTCGAGAGCCAGCAAGCCGAGCGACGGGGACTCGATCCTCTTGTCCCGGTCAGCCATGCGCCAGCTCCACCGCCTGGCAGTGAACCGCAATGGACTCGACGAGGCGCGGCAGCAGCGCCGTCGGCAGGTCGTGGCCCATTCCGGGAATGATCTCGAATCGCGCCCCCTTGATGTGCGCGGCCGTGTCCTTACCTGCAGCGAGCGGCACCAGCGGATCGTCGGCGCCGTGGATCACCAGGGTCGGCGCCGTGATGCGCTTCAGCAGCTCGACCCGCGAGCCGTTGGCCACGATGGCCGCGAGCTGGCGGCCAACACCGGCCGGATAGTAGGAGCGATCGAAGGCGCGCTCGACCTTCTGCCGCAGCTCGGCCTCAGGAGTCACGAACCCGGGACTGCCGATGGCGCGATAGACATACATGCCGTGCTGGATGGCCGCTTCGCGATCGCGGGCATCCGGCCGCGGCTTGCGCAGGGCGGCCATGGCCTCGGACTTGGCGGTCGGCAGGCCGCGCGCGCCGCTGGTCGACATAATCGACACCAGACTGCGCACGCGCGCCGGGTGCTCGGCCGCCACGATCTGCCCGATCATGCCGCCCATCGACGCGCCGACGACATGCGCGCGATCGATCCCCAGCCGATCCATCAAGCCGACCGCGTCGCGCGCCATGTCGCTCAGCGTATAGGGGCTGCGGACCGGCAGGCCGATGAAGGCGCGCAGGAACAAGGTGGTGAGATTGACGGGCTTGGCGCCTTCGAACTTGGTGGAGAGCCCGATATCGCGATTGTCGAACCGGACCACGCGGAACCCGCGCGCCGCCAGGCCGTCGCACAGCTCTTCGGGCCAGGCGATCATCTGGGTCCCCAACCCCATGATCAGGAGGATCGCCGGATTGTTCGGCTTGCCCCGCTCGTCGTAGGCGATTTCGATCCCGTTGGCTGAAACGACCGCCATGAGCTCCCCTGTCCCTTGCGGGATGCACGTTATGAGGCGACCCGGAACCGCGGAAGGTGCAAACCGCCGCCCTGGCCGGTGAATTTGGGACAAGCCGGCCGACCTTCCCCTCCCCCGTCAGGGGCACCGTTCAGGCCCTGCGGAACTCCGACGGGCTCTTGCCCGTCCAGCGCGTGAAGGCGTGGCGGAAGTTCGCCGCGTCGCTGTAGCCCAGCCGGGTGGCGATCTCTTCGTTGGTCATCTGCGTCTTGCGCAGATACTCGATCGCGAGCCGCGTGCGTACTTCGGCCAGGAGGTCGCGGTAGGAGGTTCCCTCCGCCTCGAGCCGCCGCCGCAACGCGCGCGGATACATGCCGAACTTCTCGGCGACGGCCTCGATGCTGGGATAGCGCCCCGGCTGCTCGATCAGCAGGCGCCGGATGTCGGCAGCGACACCGCCGCCGCGATTGACCTCGGCCAGAAGCTGCTCGCACATCTCCCGCGCCATGGCGTGGCTGCGCTGGTCCGCCAGCGCCACGGTGTCCTCGCGCAAGGCATAGTCGTAACCACTGGTCGGCTGCTCGAAGAGGACCGGGCAGCCGAATAGGCTGTCATAGACCTCGATATAGGGCACGGCAGCATAGTCGAGGAAGATACGGGAATAGGAGAACCAGTCACCGGCCCAGTCGCGGGTCACCGAGATGTGCGCCGACAGGGCGAACTCGACCGCGAAACGGTGCACGCCCTCGGTGCGGTTCGGCCAGTACAATGGCTCGAAGACACAGGTCGCCGCCGCGCCGTCGTTCGACAGCGTGATGTCGCAGAACGGTCCGATGACCCGTATGTATCGGCCGGAGAAGGCAGTGGCCTCGGCATAGGTCGCACTGCTCAACAGGGCATAGCCGTACATGCCGTAGGCCGTGACATGCATGCGCTGGCCGGCGCGCAACGCAATCGCCGGGTCCTCCGTCAGGCTGAGCGCATTGCGCACCACCCGGTCGAGCTGGCGATAGGAGACCTTGGTCGTATGCAGCCCGAGCTGGGCTTCGGTCAGACCCGTCCCCTCGAGCGCTGTCGACGCCTCGTGTCCCTGGGCGCCGATCTCGGCGACGATGGCGGCGATCGTCTGCGGCGCATAGATGCGCTGCTCGAAGTTGGACGAAGACCGACTGGCGGGTTCGCCGCCTTGTTGCTGCTGCCTGTCCAGGACGACCATGAGGCGCCTCCCTTCGACGCTCTTTATTAAACGCGATCGGGCGTCGTGGACTGCTGAGAGTATCGGCGGGCCTTCGAGAGGGAAAGAGGTGTCGACGTCCTTGCACGCACGGTGCGCCGCGCGCGTTTCTCCTTTGGACCGCCGTTTCAATCGTCGCCGGCCCTCCGCGTCGAGGCGGATCGCTTGCGTTTTGCCGCGACGCGGCGCGCCGCGGCCAGTGCGAGGCGGGCCCAGGCGAGAAGCTCGTCGGGTTCGTCGAACAGCCGGTCCGGCGCGCGCCAGAAGGCGAGATCGATGAGCTGATCGCCTTTCGCGTAGTTGAGCGGCGGAAAGGCCGCGGCTTCCGCGAAGGCCTCGCGATTCTGCTCGTCGACCCGGAAATAGAGCGTCTCGTCGGCCAGCATGCCGAGCATCAGCCCGTCACAGAAGACGCCGGCCTTGCCGAACATGCGGCGCAAGGTGATGCGGCCGAGCGGCGCCAGCTGCTCGCAGAGGAACTCGGCAAAGGAGTCGCCTGCCGTCATCGAGAGGACTCTGCTTCGGAGGTAGTTCGGTGCCCTCAGAATAACAGAGATCGATGGCCGAGTTGGACAATGGAACTGGGCGGTCGGCCGCGAGAACCGGCCGCCCAAGGTTCAAAGGGCGGCCGCCGGTGCGCGCCAGCGGGTGAAGCGGCGCTCCACGCTTTCCAGCCCGTAATTGGACAGCAACCCGATCGTGGTGATGGCCAGAACGCCGAAATACATCTGCGGGATCAGGAAACTGTACTGGCCGTAGATGATCAGGTAGCCGAGCCCCGCCTTGGCGCCCACCATCTCCGAGGCGATCAGCACCAGCATGGCGGCGGCGCTGGCCAGGCGTATGCCGACGAAGATCGTGGGCAGCGACGCCGGCAGGATGACCTTGGCGAAGAGCTGCAGCGGTGTCGCCCCCATGGTGCGGGCCGACTTGACCAGCAGCGGATCGACCTGCTTCACCGCGGCGATGGTGTTCAGCAGCAACGGCCAGGCGCAGCTATAGACCACCATGGTCACCTTCGAGACCTCGCCGATGCCCAGAAGCAGGATGAACACCGGCAGCAAGGCGAGCGGCGCGGTGTTGCGCAGCACCTCGATGATCTGGCTCAGCGCATTAGCCAGCCCGGCATACCAGCCGATCGCGATCCCCAACGGGACGAACAGCACCACGGCGATGGCGAAACCGCCGAAAGCACGCAGCAGACTCGCTTCGAAATGCTCGTAGAGCTGGCCGGCGACCGCGAGGTCCCAGCCGGCCTGCAACACCTCCGACAAGGGCGGCAGGAAGGCCGGATCGGTGAGTCCGAGCCGCGGCGCCAGCTCCCACAGCGCGAGCAGGGCCAGCAGCAGGGCCGAGCGGGCCGACAGGCGGCCGAGCTTTCGCCACGGCACCATGGCACGCTTGACTGTAGGCACCGGCATCGGCGCCGTGCTTGCCGCGAGGTCGAGGCGGGACGTCAATTCAAGATTGGACATGAGCGAGCTCCGGCGATGACTGGGGAGGACGCGCAGGCCGCGCCGCCTGCGTGCGCGCCACCTCCTCGCGCAACAGCGACCAGATGTCGTACCGCACCTCCCCGAACAGGGGCAGCGACCGCACGTCGTCGGTCTCGCTGTGCAGCGCCGCGGGGATGTCGAACACCTGGCGGATGCGGCCGGGCCGCGCCGTCATCACCGCGACGCGCTGGCCCAGCACGATCGCCTCGTCGATGCCGTGGGTGATGAACAGGATGGTGGTTCCGGTACGACGCCAGATGCGCAGCAATTCCGTCTGCAGCTGCTCGCGGGTCTGCGCATCGAGCGCCGCGAAAGGCTCATCCATCAGCAGGACCTGCGGCTCGTAGGCCAAGCTGCGGGCGATTGCCACGCGCTGCTTCATGCCGCCGGACAGTTCCTGCGGAAAGCGATCGGCGAAGGCGGAAAGACCCACGAGATCGAGATAGTGCAGCGCCTTCTCGCGCCGCTCCCTGGCGCCGACGCCCGCGATCTCGAGGCCGAACTCGATGTTCTGCACCGCCGTTCGCCAGGGATAGAGCGCGTACTGCTGAAAGACGATGCCGCGGTCCCGCCCCGGGCCGGAGATCGGCCGTCCGTCGAGCAGGATCGTGCCGCCCGTCGGGATCGTGAGCCCGCCCAGGAGATCGAGCAACGTCGACTTGCCGCAACCACTGGGGCCGACCAGGGTCAGAAAGCCACCGGCGGCGACATCGAGGGTGATGTCGTCGAGGGCGACAAAATGCCGGGCAGACCCGCCATCGGCCCGCACCGCGAACTCCTTGCGCACCTGCCGGAAGGAGATCTTCGGCAGCTCCTTCGCGTCCGCGCTCATTTCGGCACCGTCGCCGCCGCGGCCCGGCCATAGGGGTTGAGATCGTTGGTGTAGAGGTCGGAGGCCTTGAGCTGGCCCGGTTTCAGCAGGCCATCCTTGACCAGCCAGTCGATCCAGACCTGCAGCTCGCCGTCGGTGATGCGGCCGCCCTGCCCGGCCACGCCCGTGCTCTGCCAGTACTTGATCGACGAGGCATCCTCGTTGCGCTTGCGCTCGGCGATGATCTTCTCGAACCGCGCGCGCACCTCGTCGGGCGGCGAGGCGCGCGCCCATTCGATGGCCTTGGCCGTGCCTTCGATCAGCTTGCGCGCGGTGTTGGGATTGTCGCGGATGAACTTGTCGCGCAGGACGTAGGCTCCTCCGGTGAAGTTGCCGAACAGATCCTTGTCGGAGAACAGCTTGCGCAGGCCGCCGCGCTCCAACGCCTTGTCACGCAGCACGCCCGCCAGGGTCGTGACGTCGACCTGCCCCTGCCGCAGCGCCTGCTCGCCGGTGACCGGCGGCACGACCACCAGGGTCACCTTCTTGATTTCTTCCGGCGTCAGCCCGCCGCGCGCCAGGTATTCGCGCAACACGAACTCGAGATGGGCGCCCAGCGTGTTGACCGCGACCTTCTTGCCGATCAGGTCGCGCGGGCCACGGATCGGGCTGTCCTCCTTGACGAAGTAGCCCTGCCAGGTGTGATCGTCCGAGCCGTAGTAGCCGATCACCGCCTTGACCGGTGCCTTGCTGGCGATCAGCTTGATGATTGCCCCGTAGAACGCGCCGCCGATGTCGATGTCGCCGGTCGCCACGGTCTGGATGTCCTGCGGACCGCTGATCGTGTTGCCGATCCATTTCAGCTTGAGCGGCGCCAGATAGCCCAGATCCTCCGCCAGCTCGGGGAAGGTGACCTGCCCGGCCCATCCCTGGTAGCGCACTTCTGCTTTCTCCAAGGACTGGGCAACAGCGGCACCGGCCAGCAGGACGACGGCGAATGCCACGAATAGGGGTGCTGCGAGCAGGCCCCGCAGCCTGTGACCCGGGCGTCTCACTTGGCGACCTTCTTGCGCAGGATGCTACGCTGACCGTCGATGCTCTTCGGCACGTCGCCGTCCACGGTGGCGCGATGGACCACCCGCTTCTGGTTGCCGTAGTCGTTCACCGCATAGTGCTGGGTGGCGCGGTTGTCCCAGATCACGACGTCGCCGGCCTGCCAGCCCCAGCGCACGGTGTTCTCCGGCGCTGTGATGTGCGACTGGAAGAGATCGAACAGCTTCTGGCTGTCGCCCTTGTTGAGGCCGACGAAGCGCTGCACGAAGTTGCCGAGCAGCAAGGCGTGCTCGCCGGTCTCCGGGTGCACCTGCACCACGGGATGCTCGGTTTCGTAGACCGTTCCGGTGAAGACCTCGTCGAAATGCTTGCGGTCGGCATCGGTGGCGCGTGACTTCACGGCATAGTCGTAGGCGTTGCTGTGCACGGCCCACAGGCTGCCGGCAAGCTGCCGAAGCGGCGCCGGCAGGTCCTCGTAAGCCGAGACCGTATTGGCGAACACCGTGTCGCCACCGAACTCGGGAATCACCACGCCACGCAGGACCGAGAATTTGGGATGGGCGTCGACGAACGTGACGTCGGTGTGCCACTGATCGGCCCGCCCGCCGCCGCGGCTGGCGTCGAGCTCGAGGATCGACGCCGTACCCTTCAGGGCACCGATCGTGGGATGCGGCACGAGATCGCCCAGACGTCGAGCGAAACGCTCCTGCTCGGCATCGTCGAGATGATGCTGTCCGCGAATGAAGACCACCTTGTGACGCAGCAGCAGGCGATGGATGGCCTCGATGGCGGCATCGGGCAGATCGCCGCCCAGGGCGACGTTGCGGATCTCGGCGCCCAGACGGCCGGCCCGCCGCACCACATCGGCTTCGGGAATGAAGAAATCGGTCGTGGCGGCTGCCGCGATCGCCGCATGGGCGGCGGCAGAGGAGGTGGACGGGGCGGCGGCTGATTGAGTCATCTCGGGCTCCTGTTGCAGTGAAGGAATGGGCGGTGGGCGATGGATCGATGGGTCGACACGGGACAAGGCAGCACCGTCTTCGGCCGCAAGCGCCTATGAGCGAATAACGGCGAGCGATTACACGATGGTCGATTACACGGTGGTCGATTGTCGGAAGCCGAGTGGACGGGCAGAGCGCCCACTCGCGGGAGCGATCAGGGTCTACAGCGACAACAGCGAAGAGAGGCCGAACGTCCGATCATCATGCAGGAAGCATCGACCGGGCGGCGTCAACGGTAAATAGAGCGTAAAACCAAAGATTGCCCCTGCCGGCGAAGAGCGTGCTGCGTCGACGGGGGTCGACAGAGTGGAATCTCTTTCCGACCGCGCGAGCCGGGCTTTGGCAGGCGGTGCCCGCTACTTCGATGACCGCAGCTGAAAGGCGAAGAGGAAGATCGACAGAGCGACGGCCAGATAGGTCAAGGCGCTTGCGACGCGCTGCCGACGCCGTTCGTATCCTTCGAGCGTCTCGGCGAGCGTATTGAGACGCGCCTGGTCGCGGGTGATCCTCGACAAGGCGTCCGCGACCACCTTGTTCTCGAAATCGGTCAGCCGCTGGACCGTCTCCGGACTGTCGTAGCCTTGTGCAACGATCTCTTCGTAGGGCTTCAGCGTGGCTTGCCATCGCTCGGGATAGACGATGGCGGCAGCACGCCGCAGTGCGCCGATCGAGGTCGAGTTCGCGCGATAGAGATTGTCTCCGAGATATCTGAGCTTTGTGTCCGCCGAAACGGCGGCCATCAGCAGGGCGAACGTGCCACGGCTGAGTTCGTTGGCCTGGAACAGTGCGACGAACCGCTCGAGATCGGCCATGTCGGTCCTGAGACCCGCCATCTCGGTTTTCACCGGCTGCTGCGCATCGTCGAAGCGCGCGTAGACGAAGTTGGAGCTGAACCACGAGCCGATCGACGGCGAGGCGAGCAGCAGGGCGATCAGGAAGCGGCGCAGCATCGCCCTGCGGGCGATGCGCTTGGGATCCTCCGACAGATCATCCTGCACGGTTTCACCCTGCTGGGCCTCGTCCAGCTTGGTCGGGGCCGGTTTGATCATGGCCGGCTTGATCAGGGCGAGCCATTTCATCATGTGACTGCGCGGAACCTGGCCAGGAAGCTGGTACCGTACCATTCCTGTGCCGACAGCGACCGGCGCCCTCTGCCCGGCCAAGGGTCGCGCACCACGGCTTCCTTGGGTTCGCCGGCACCATTGGGGTACCGCACGTAGCTCATGGCCGTCAGCACCATGGCGTGCCCGCCGGTGCCGATGATCAGCGGCTGATCCTGCGCCAGTTCCTGAGCTGCTTCGGCCGCTGCCGAGGGACGTCCGACGTGGAATTGGCTATCCCACAGGACATCACAGTAGGCGCGAAAGCGTCGACCGTCGTCCGTCGTCCAGTCGCGGCTGGTGGCGGCGGCGATTGCGGGGCCGTGCGCGGGCAAATTGACGATCCGACCATAGGTCGCCTCGACGATACGGCGCTGATCGACGACGAAGCCGTGGAAGGCGAAGACGGCGCTGATGCAGGCCGCCCAGCACCACTGGCTGTTCCATTGACTGGCCGAGACGCTGCGCATGCGGTTGTCGATGCCTGCCTGGCAGTACTCCGTGCCGTAGGGGTCGGCCCGTACGCAGTGAAGTGCAGCCTGAGCCGGCCGGGAGGGCAATACCGGGCCCGTCAGCGCCGCGGCGGCAGCGACCATCATCGCCCGCCGTCCGGTCGCTCTTCCGGCGCGCCTTCCGCTTCCTTTTCCGATCGACAGGGGTGCCTGCTCGCCACACCTCGACATCGGCCCCCCTCTCCGTTCGTCCCCACCCTCAGCCATTCTCCCAGAACAATACAATCGGGCCGCCAACGCAAGATTGTGATCTTTCAGGCGGGTTCCCTCCACCTTCGGCCTTGGCGCCTGCCGGACAACATGCCTACCGTGCGGCGTCGACGTGCTGGCCGACGGCCAACGCCATTCCCTCGAGGAGACAGCATGGTCCATCTGCCGCGCCGCCAGGCACTTATGATCATCGGCGCTGTCGCTGCATCCGGCACCCTTCCGGCTGCCGCACAAGGCGCTCCCTTCCCGTCGCGTCCCCTCAGGATCATCGTGCCGCATGCGCCCGGCGGCAACTCCGATACGTTCGGCCGCATCCTGGCGCAGAAGCTTTCGGAAAGGATCGACCAGCAGGTCGTGGTCGAGAACCGACCCGGTGCCGGCGGCACGCTGGGCAGTGCGCTGGTGTCCAAGGCACCGCCCGACGGCTACACCCTGCTGGTTGCCGACAACGGCACGCACGCCATCGCGCCCACGCTCTATGGCACGAAGCTTTCCTACGATGTCTTCAAGGATTTCACCCCGATCACTCTGGCCGCAACCTTCCCGACCGTGATCATGATCCATCCGACGGTCCCGGCCCAGAATGCCAAGGAATTCGTCGCACTGGCGAAGAGCCAACCGGGCAAACTCACCTACTCTTCAGCCGGTACCGGCAACGGCTCGCACCTGACCGTGGAGCTGTTCCGCGCGGCGGCGGGCGGCCTCGACATGGTGCATGTCCCCTACAAGGGCGGGGCTCCGGCGGTGCAGGCGCTGTTGTCCGGCGAGGTGCAGCTGTCGTCGGTGAGCGTCAACACGGCTCTGCCGCACATCCAGGCCGGCAAGGTGCGGGCCTTGGGTGTGGCCTCGTTGAAACGCTCGCCGGCACTGCCCGACGTGCCGACCTTCGCCGAGAACGGCATTGCCTTCGAAGGCGACAGCTGGCTTGCCATCATGGGCCCGCCCGGCATGCCGGCCGATATTGCCGCGAAGCTCAACCAGGAGATCGCCGCCACCTTGCGCCAGCCCGAGACGCAGGAGCGTCTCGCCAGGATCGGCCTAGAAGTCGTGGCCTCACCGCAGGGCGGGCTCACCGACGTGCTGCAGCGCGACGTGCCCAAGTGGGGCAAGGCGGTCAAGGATTCCGGGGCCGTCGCCGACTAGCGTCGGAGCTTGGCGAAACGTCATGGACAATCGGTGGCTCGGTCGGCGCGCACTGGGTCCACGAAACATCACAGGAGAATCCGCACCTTCTGTCGCGAAATGCGAAAGCGCACGCTCTGCTTGCGACTAGATTGCCGCCCGACGCCACGTCACCCCACCAGGCCACGCGGCCGATCCGGACATCGAAGCAGGAGTAGACCTTGGCACGAGAGGGTGTGTCGCGCCTGATCATGGTCGGCACCTTGGGCGTTCTTGCCGGCATCGGCGCCTTCGAACGGTCGGCGGCCGCTCAGCAGACAGGTGCGGAGATTTCCTCTGCCGCCGAAACGGTCGATCCCTGGCGTTTCGAGGCGGCAAGCTATGGCTGGCTGATGAGTGCATCCGGCTCCATGACGGCCAAGGGCCAGGTCGTGGCTGTCGACGCGAGCTTCATCCAGCTGCTGCAGAAGAGCGATTCGCTGATCGGCTACATGGGGTACTTCGAGGCGGGCAAAGGCCGCGTCGGCTTCTATGCCGACCTGGTCTTCTCCAAGCTCGGCTTCACGAACACGACGGCGAACTATCGCAACCCCGTTGCCGGACTGAAACTCAGCACCACGGCAAATGCCGCCCTGACCTATTCGATGACGATCATCGAGACCGGTGGTCTGTACGAGCTGCATCGCTGGGCCGGACCCGAAGGATCCTCCACCGCGCTGGATGGCCTGCTGGGCTTTCGCATCTGGAATCAGTCGGTAGACGCCAACTACGACGTGTTGGGCACGGTCGATTTCAGCCGACTCGGGTTCCAGCGCGGCATCGGCTTTTCGACGGCCGGGACAGGCAACCTGACCTGGGTCGATCCCGTCGTCGGGCTGCGTTTGCGCCATCAGTTCACGCCGGCGCAAAAGATCGTGCTGCGCGGCGACATCGGCGGTTTCGGCTTTCAGAGTTCGCTCACCTGGCAAGCCTCGGCGCTCTACAGCTATGCGTGGCAGTTCCCGGGCTATCAGCTCGTCGCCGGCGTGGGATATCGCGCGCTCGGCGTCAACTACTCGACCGGCTCGGGCAATGCGCTGAGTGCCGTCGACATGGTGCTGCACGGCCCGATCATCGGTGCCGCGATTCGGTTCTAGGCGTCTCCTTTCAGGAACCGGAAAATCACCTCCGACGTCGTGGGGACTATCCACCGCGCCCATTCGATCGACTGAGACCGGCGCCGCGCCGGTCTTGTGCCGGCTGCCGTAAATGACCAGACTGCCGGCGGGCCATGGCCCTACGGTGCCGCGGAAATGACGCCACAGGACTTGCTCCGTCTTCATCCTTTCTTCACGGCACTGTCGCTGCCGGATGCGCAGGAACTGTTGAAGCGTACGCACAGCCGGCACGTTCCGGCGGGGCAGATCCTTTTCCAGGAAGGCGATGCCGGCGACGGCCTTTACGGCATCCTGACGGGCCGCGTCGCGTTCACCGTCGACTCCGCCAGCGGCAAAGGGCTGATCCTCAACGTCCTTGGTCCCGGGGAATTCTTCGGCGAAATCGCCCTGCTGGACGGCAAGGGACGCACGGCGACCGCCGCGGCCCGCGATGCCTGCCACCTGCTGTTCATCGGGCGCAGCGAGTTCATGGCTTTTTTTGCACAAAGGCCCGAGGCGATGTCGCGCATCATCGAGCTTTTGTGTGCGCGGCTGCGGCGATCCACCGAATACATTGCCGATACGGCTTTCCTGGATCTTTCCAGGAGACTGGCCAAGCAGCTGGTCAGCCTGTCGCCTGACGACGGGTCGTCGCCGGAGACCGCACTTCGCATCTCCCACGCCGAGCTTGCCGCGATGCTCGGCGTGTCGCGCGAGCGGGTAAGCCTGCAACTGGCCGCATGGAGCGACAAAGGCATCCTCGGCCAGGGACGGGGCCATCTCGTCGTCCGGGACCGCCAGGCGCTCCAGAAACTGGTTGCCAATGGCTGAACACGACAGCCCGTCTCGGCAATCATCGGCCGGAACGGCGGCGCCCGCCCACCGCCGCCGGCTGTCCGCCATCCTTCATGCCGACCTGACCGGCTTCGTGCGCCTGATGGAAGGTGCCGAGGACCGCACGGTCGACCGCCTCAAGTCGGTGCGCGTCGAGGTGTGGCAGGCTGCCGTCGAAGCCGTGGGCGGCCGGATCGTCAACATCGTAGCCGACTCCGTCCTCGCCGAATTCGGCTCGGCGGTGGCTGCAGTGACGGCCGCGATCGACATCCAGGAGCGGATGGCCCTCTTCAACGATGCGCTCGACGAGCGGCAGCGGCTGATGTTCCGCATCGGGCTGCATCTGGGCGAGGTCATCGTCGACGAGACCGAGACCATATTCGGCGATGCCGTCAACGTCGCCGCTCGCATCCAGCTCATGGCCGAACCGGGCGGGATTGCGGTATCCAGCGCGGTCCGCGACGCCACGCAATCGCAGATCGACCGTGTCTTCGTCGATGGCGGGAAACACCACGCCAAGAACGTCAGTCGTTCGCTCCGGATCTATCATGTCTGCACCCGCGCCAGCGTGCCGGGTCCTCTGGCCGGCATGGTGCATCGCCTTCACGGGGCCGGCGTCACGAGCCGCAGGCCCCTTCTGTGGGGAACGATCGCTACGGCTCTGGCGCTGCTGGGTGGCGGATATCTGCTCACTGCCGTTGATCCGACGATGCCCGTCAGCATCGCAGCCAGCAACCTGTCGGCCGTCCAGCTCGAACAGGCGCTGGCCGAGCGGCACAAGGCCGACGCCCTGGCAGCTGAAAGGAGCCGGCTGCAAGAAGAGGCCCGTCAGAGAGTGGAGACCGAAGCCGAAGCCCGGCGGCACGCCGGTATCGAGCTCGAGAATGCGCGACAGGCGCGACAGCACGCCGAACGCGAACTGGCGCGATTGAAAGCGGATATCGAAGCACGCCGCAAAGCCGAGGAAGCAGGCGGCAGCCAAGCTGACCAGGCAACCATGGCGGCGCAGCGTGCCGCCGAGGAAGCCGCCCAGCGCAAGGCCGAAGCAGAGACCACTGTCTTGCGCAAAGCCGAAGAGGACGCCGCGAGAAAGGTTGCGATCGCCCCCGCAGCCGGCCGGCCAAGCCACCAGCCCCTGGTCGCCGACCGGCACGAGCCGCTCGACGCCGATGCATCCGCCACCGCTCACAGGGCCATGACTGTCCCCCCCAAGGCCAACGAGGAAGCCGAGACAGCAGAAAGGCTGCTGCGCCTTGAACCGGCGGATCGCCAGCGCCTGCAAGCCGCGTTGACGTCGCTCGGCTTCGATACGCGCGGCGACGACGGCGTGTTCGGCCAGCGCACGCGCGAGATGATTGCAAGCTGGCAGAAGGCCCGCAATCAACCGGCGACCGGCTTCGTGACCAGGGTCCAGCAGCGTGCACTTCTGAAGGAGGCGGGCAAGGCGGCGCCGAACGACGGTGAGCCGAGGAAAGCCGATGCAGATGCCCGCGCCACGGTGGATGCGTCTGCCCCGCCGCCGGCCGGCCCGACGGTGGGCTCGGCAGACGGGATCTGGCGGGGCACATACGAATGCGGCCGCAACGGCAACTTCAAGCCGCTCACGCTGGAGCCGGCAGTGCAGCTAAAAGGCCGCGCCGGAACCTGGTACACGGCCAGCCCGTCACCGACGAACGACTACACGATCAGTATCGAGGTCGCGATCGACGGAACCAGTGCCCGGGTGACGCGTCGGAGCAATCCTTCGTTGGCGAGCGTGAGCATGGTGCAGGTGTCGGGAGTGCTCGACGGGAACGCCATCCGAGCGAGCAACGACGTTTGCACCGTGGTACTGATGCGCGACCCCGCGCCCGGCCCTACGGCACGCGCACCGACAGCAAACCGTGATTCGGCGCCCACACTCCCCCAATCGACACCGCCGGTCGCCACCCGGCCGGCGATCGCCCCGCGCGACCAGCCGCCCTCCGCCTCTCCAGACGGCGTGTGGCGAGGAACGTACGAATGCGGCCGCAGCGGCAACTTCAAGCCATTCGTCCTGAGGCCGGTGTTTCAACTGCGGGCTGGAGCGGCAACCTGGTATGTCGCAAGCCCCTCGCCAACGAATGACAACACGATCGGCATCGACCTTTCCGTCAAAGGGATTGCTGTCCGCGCGACGCGTCAAAGCATCATGTCCTGGAGCAGCGCGAGCGAGGGTGCGGCACCGCTGTTGGGGAACATCGACGGTAACGTCCTGCGAGCAAGCAACAACGTCTGCACCATGGTGCTGACGCGGGATCCTTCCCCAGTCCACGCTGCTGTGGAGTCGAGATAGACAGAACGCGCCTTCTTTCCTCGATATAGCGCAGATCGTCACCGGCTCCGCCTCATGTAACCCAGGTTACATAAGCCGTTCACCCGAAGTGCTAGCACAAATTCACCGCTGCCAGGCCTGCACAGGGTTCGAAGGCGATGAATCGCAAGCAACGTCGCGCTGCCGCGGAGCGGCCGACCGGTCGACCACGGGGTCGCAGCGTCCAGGACATCTTCGCCGACGCCATCCGGCACCATCGGGCAGGACGGCTGGGCGAAGCCGAGCGTCATTACCGCCAAATTCTCGCTGTTGCGCCACGCCACGCCGACAGCCTGCACTTGCTGGGCGTCACCGCCCTCCAATCGGGGCGTTTCGATCTTGCCGCCGATCTCATCGGCAATGCCCTGGCCGTCAAGCCGGACGACCCTGAAGCGCTCAGCAACCTCGGCAATGCCTTGATCTGCTGTTCCAGAACGGACGAGGCCATGGCGAGCTACCGCAAGGCACTCGACCTCAAGCCCAACTATCCGGAAGCCCACATGAATTTGGGCAATGCCTTGGGACAGCAAGGCAGGCTCCAGGAAGCGGCAGCCAGCTACCGCAGGGCTCTCGGCGACAGGCCGGACTACGTCGAAGCCCTGGTCAATCTCGGCAACGTTCTGGAAGACCTGGACGAGCGGGACGAAGCGATCGCGCTGTATCGCAAGGCGCTCGTCGTCGAACCGGACCTTGCGGAGGCTCACAACAACCTCGGCGCGGCGCTCTACCCCAGAGGCCTGCTCGACGAAGCCATCGCCAGCTACCGCCGCGCCCTCGAGATCAGACCAAATTTTATCATGGCTCTCGACAACCTTGCCTCTGCGTTGATGGCGCAAGGCGACCCGGAGGCCGCATTGAGCATCGCCAGACGTTCCCTGGAGATCGAAGAAACGGATGACGCAAAAGGCAACTTCGTTTCCTGCCTCGGCCGCGCCCAGGGCGGTCCACCCGACAAGGCTTTGCAGCCGCTGGTGGTCAGGGCGCTGTCCCAGGCTTGGGGCCGGACCGGCGACTTGACCCGCGTCTGCATCGATCTCGTCAAGCTAGATGACACTATCGCGGCATGCCTGGCACGCGCCGTCGCCGCATGGCCGAACGTGCTGCCGAGCGGGCCCCTGTTCGGGCCCAACGGCCTTGCCGCCCTCACCGCCAATCCTCTGTTGTCTCTTCTGCTCGACGCCGGGCCGATCTGCGACGTCGAAATGGAACGCTTCCTGACGATGGCGCGGCGAGCACTGCTCGACTCCGTCGGCGACGGCAACGGCTCCATGGATCGGATCCGCTTCTACAGCGCGCTCGCCCGGCAGTGCTTCATCAACGAGTACGTTTACTGCGTCATGGCCGATGAGCGGCGCAAGATCGACGATCTGCGAAGACGGCTCGTTGCAGCCCTGGCGACCGATGGGCCGGTGCCGGTTTCCTGGCTGGTGGCGGTCGCGGCGTATGTCCCACTCCACTCGCTCCAATACGCCGATCGGCTCCTGGAGAGAGCTTGGCCCGAAGAGATCATCATTCTTCTGACACAACAGGTTCGTGAGCCGGCAGAGGAACGGCGGATTGCCGCAACCGTCCCTCAACTGACCGGTATCGAGGACGACGTCTCCCGTCTTGTTCGAAGTCAGTACGAGGAAAATCCCTACCCCCGCTGGGTCAAGGTCCCGCGCTCCCGGAAGGCAGACAGCATCCTGGCCTATCTGCGCCGAACATTCTCGCTGGCGGCTTTCGACCGCTCGGCGCCGAACGGCACCGGGTCAGGCGACCGGATGGAGATCCTGGTCGCCGGGTGCGGCACCGGGCAGCAGTCGATCAGGACGGCGCAGCAGTTTCCCACGGCACGGATCCTGGCGATCGACCTCAGCCGAAGCAGCCTCGCCTACGCCGCCAGAAAGACACGTGAGCTCGGCATCTCGACGATCGAGTATGCTCAGGCCGACTTGCTGAAGCTGGGTTCGCTCGACCGTCGCTTCGACGCCATCGAGGCCAGTGGCGTGCTCCATCATCTTGCCGACCCATGGCTGGGCTGGCGTATGCTCCTGCCGCTGCTTCGTCCCGGCGGGTTCATGCTGCTCGGCCTCTACAGCGACACCGCGCGCCGGGAGGTCGTTCGAACACGCGGCTTCATTGCCGCACAGGGCTATGGCCAGACCGCCGACGAGATCCGCCGCTGCCGACAGGACCTGGTCGATCAGGGTAGCGTTGTCGGTACGCTCAGCGGCACTCCGTCGGATCTGTTCACGCTCAGCGGCTGCCGGGATGCGCTGTTTCACGTTCAGGAGCATCGCACCACACTGACCGAGATCGAGAGGTTTCTCGGGCAGAACAATCTGACGTTTCTGGGCTTCGAGATATCTCCCGACATTCGACAGTTCTACAGGGAGCGTTTCCCCGAGGATCACGCCGCGACCGATCTCACCCAATGGCAGATTTTCGAGAACGAGAATCCCGACACGTTCGCCGGCATGTATCAGTTCTGGATCCAGAAGGAATGAGGCGCCGATCGGCATTGTCGGCCGGGCAGTCTTTGGACCAATCCTCGAAGAGCCGTCGGATCGGCCTTTTTTGCCGGCAGCGTCACGGTTGCAGAGCGACAGAAAAAGCCACGCCCGATATGTTCAGGCATTGCGCATTTTCGGATTGGAGGTAGTCTTTACCCGCTGAGACCAGGAGCGCTGATGGTGCGTTCCGAGGGTACGAGTGCGGCCGCAGGCCTGCCGCGGCAGTCATCTGACTGGGGAAACAGCCCTATGCCCATTCAGGTCGTGAATACGGCACAACTTGCCTGCAGCTTCGGTGCCATGCCCGCAACCCTGACGGTGCTGCCGGTCAACCGGCCTTTGGTCAGCAATCAGCCCGCCGCCAACATCATGGACTACCAACCACAGGTCAATATTGCCCCCTTCGGCATGTGCATGAGCCCCAGCAACCCGCAGGTCATCGCTGCCACGGCAGCGGCCCTGGGTGTCTTCACGCCCCAGCCCTGCATTCCGGTGACACTCGCCCCCTGGGTGCCGGGAGCCGTGACGGTGAACATCGCCGGTCAGCCGGCGTTGGACAATATCTCGACATGCAACTGCGCCTGGGCCGGTATCATCTCGGTCACGATGCCCGGACAGGTGACCACCAACATTCCATGAATGTCGTGACGGGAGCGCAGTGATGGCAACGGCCGCGGCGGGAGACGTCTGATGACGGACAGTCCGCAGGAAGAAGCCTTTATCCAACTGGATACCATTCTCGACGACAAGGACGCGCTGTTGGTGACAGGGGTCATCGGTCAGGAAGCCATTTCCCGGCCGTATGTCTACACGCTTTCGATGGTGTCGAAAGATTTCGGCATCGAGCCCCGCCAGATGCTGGGCTCCTTCGCGGGCTTTCGTATCAGGCGTCAATCGAAGAAAGACGCCCCGAAAGTCTTCCGTGGCTTCTGCGGCTTCGTCAGCTCCTTCAGCGGCGGCGAGTTGCTCGCGCAGCGCAATGAGTTCCGTGCCTATTCGATGCGTCTGGTCCCGGGCTTTGCGCTACTGGATCAGGGAACCAACTTCCGCATTTTCCAGGACAAGGACGTCCTGCAGATCATCGACGCCGTCCTGAAAGATGCTGTCCAGGACAGGTTCAACAACCGCTCGACCTTGGACTTCTCGATCCGCGTGCTGTCCAGCGAGAAATATCCCGTCTTGCAGTACTGCGTTCAATACAACGAAACCGATTTCAACTTCGTTTCCCGTCTTATGGAGCAGCACGGGCTGCACTATTTCTTCGAACAGACCGACGCCAAGCAAAAATTGATCATCGTCGACGGGCCGCCTTACAAGCTGAACGAGAACTCACCGCTGTCGTTCGTGCCATCGAAGAATGCCCGCGGTCAGGTGCGTTCCTGGACGCACAGCTACGATCCACAGCTGCGCAAGTGGACCTTTCGCGATCGCGAGTATCGCCGCACGCCCGCGCTGTCCGAAGAAAGCCAGACCACGATCATCCCCGAGGTCCTCTCGGCCCAGCAGGGCGAGCATTACGAGTATCCCGGTGGTTTCGCGACACTCACCAGCCACGAACAGACGACAAGCTATGCGAAAGGCCTGGTGCGCACCCGCATCGAGGAGGAGGAAACGCGCTACGAGACGTTTTCCGGCACCTCGTCGATCGTGTCGTTTGCAGCGGGCATGCGCACCAAGATCATCAAGGCCGACGAGCAGCCGGACGCCGAGCGCATTCCCATCGAGGAGGAGAAGGAATATCTGCTGACCACGGTGTCGTTCACGGCGACCGAGGCCGCCCACACCCGGGAAAAGACCGGCGAAATCCTCCTGCGGGCTTTGAAGGACGCGGTGACGTCGGGCGCCGAAGCCGTTCCCGGACCGCTCACGGATGCAGCGAAGGCCAATCTGCCGGACGTCAACAAGACGATCAACGCCCTGCCCAGGCTGATCAGCCTGGTCGGCACGTTTGCCGGCGGATTCGGGGGGGCAGCCGCTGCCACGCTCGCCGAGCTGTTGCTGCCGCATCTGTCCGGTGTGCCGATCATCGGGCCGTTGCTGAAGAAGGCGCCGAAGCCACCGCCTTACACCAACACGTTCACGATGTCGGCGATCCTGCCCGGCCGGCAGTACCGCTCGCCGAGCGTCAGCCGCAAGCCGAGAGTTCCAGGACCGCAGACGGCCACCGTGTTCGGCACCACTGACGAGGACGTGTCGACCGACGAGCTCGGGCGGATAAAGGTGAAGTTCGACTGGGACCGCACCAAACCCGGCGGCCCGAAGCCGGAGACGAATTCCTGCTTCCTGCGCGTCGCGCAGCCCTGGGCGGGCCCGAAATGGGGCATGCAGTTCCTGCCCCGCGTCGGCGAGGAGGTGCTGGTCGACTTCATCGACGGCGATCCCGACCGGCCGTTGATCACGGGACGCGTCTACAGCGCCGCGCACATGCCGCCGCTCGACCTCCCGAAATTCCGGCTGCGCAGCGGGATCAAGACGCGGTCGGTGCCCCTGAAGGCGGGCGACAAAGACAAGTTCCACATGATGCGGTTCGACGACACGGCCGGCAAGGAGCAGCTCCTGCTGCGCAGCCAGGGCCGCACGGACGTCACGTCATTCGGCACCTACTACGAAACCGTGCATTCGAACCTGCATTCGCTGATCGGCGGCAAGAACCCCGATACTGGCGAGTCGGGCGGCTCCCTGTTCCTGACGGTAGGCGGCGAGTACGACCAGCACATCATGAAGGACCGCTACGAAGGCGTGGACGGCAAGTATCAGCTCAGCGTCAAGGGCGACACGGTCTTCGACCTGCAGGCGAAGTACGACACCATCGTCGGCAGCGGCGCCACCTTGAACGCGCAGACCGCGGTCATCGAAGCCTCGCAGAAGATCACGCTGAAGGTGGGCGGCAGCTTCGTCGTGCTCGATCCAGCCGGCGTTTTCATCAATGGAGCCATGGTGCAGATCAACTCGGGCGGTGCGCCGGGCAGCACCTCGAATGCCGACCTGACGGATCCACTGGACGCCGGCCAGGCGGATCCGGGCGATCCGCAGGACTACATCGAGAAGCACCCGCCCTGGAAGGGCGGCGGGGGCGGCCGCCGCCATCATACCGCGCAGGCGCATCACGGATTGGCGGTCACCGCCAACCCCGACGGAACCTTGCAGGTCGGGGCAGGCATCAAGGTCGCCGGCGACAAGGCCTATCAGGACACGGTGGTGCAGCAGCTCGCGCTGATGAACGACACCACGACGGGACGGGCGATGATCGACGACTACAACTCGACCGGCCAGACGATGACCATCCGGCCGCTCAATCCACCCCCCAACCCGCCCAATGCCTTCGCGACCCCGACCAACGGCACGAACGCCACCAACGGAACGGGCTCGGATTCGACCCTCGATTACAATCCCAACCAATGGCCCAATCCGGTGAACGCCCCCAACGTTCCCGGCGACGTCATCCTGTTCCACGAGATGACACATGCCCAGCACAACGCCCACGGCACGCAGGACAACACGCCCCGCGCCGACAATTTCGACGACAACGAGGAATTCAATACGATCGGACCGGAGAACGCTTATCGCGACGAGCGTGGCGTGCCTCGCCGCGCAGATCATCACAGCCTGTAGTATTGCCTGGAGCGCGCCGGACCCGAACGCGCCGCGGCAGGAGACGACACGCATGACCGATGGGAATGTTACCCTGGACTGCCAGCCCACACGGGAGGGCGACACGCTGGTGTTTCCATACAAGATCACCAATACGAGCGGCGGCGATATCTACGTCCTGGACGCACTGCCGGAATTCGACGCGGCGACCGGCGAGGCCCGCGTGAATCTCAACAGCGCGGTCATTGCCCTCGGCGAGGACGGCTTCGCCCATATCCTGCGAGGCATCGCTCCGCTGCCGCCCGGCCGCAAGGTATCGGTTCGCATCATTCCCCTGGGAACGAAGCTGCCGACGGGCGAGGCGCTGGAACGGCGTCTCACCGTCGAACTGCCGATGCACGAGATCGGCCCCTACAATCCCGAGCTGCCCGTCAACAAGTACCGCCAGCGCGAGATCCGTGGCGTCATCCTGACGGCGCAGTACATGGTGGCATCGACCGAAGGGTTCAGCGCGGCGCCGGTCGATTTCGCCCCCGGCCTGTTCCGCGTCTCCGCGAAGAACACGATCGGTCAGGTGTCATCGATCTCCTGCCAACTGCCGGCTCGAGGACTCACCATCCTCGTTCGATCCGACGATTTTCCGCGGCCCTGACTCCGACTCCGGATCAGGCCTGGTATTCGTAGCCTTCACCGAGTGAGGGGTGGTTGGCTTCGCGAAGCCGGGCCGCGGCATCGTCGTAGAGGAACGGCAGGAACGCGAAGCGGCGGCCTTTCGTCACCGGAGATACGGCATGCAGCATGGAGCATGAGAAGATGACGGCGCCGCCGACCGGCGGACAGAATCCCTGCTCCCCGTACTCGGGAAAGGAAATTGCCCCTCCCTCGAAGCCGTCGTTGAGATTGATCGAAACGGCGAACCGCCGGTGCGCCGTTCCTTTAGTGGTGTTGTCCCGGTGCGGCCGGAAATGGCCACCATCCTCGGCCGAATAGCAGCCGACGATATAGCGCTCCATGCGCGTGACATCGAAGTGGTGGATCTTGCGGACCTCCGGCTTGATCCGACGCAGAACGCGATTCTGAATAGCCTCGACGAGTTTCGGATCGTCGACGATGCAGTCCCTTCGTCGCTTGTGACCGACATCGTGGACCAGCGCCGTCCTGCCGCCCATATCGCGCATGAAGCCGGATTCTTCTCCGCCCTGCCGCTCGTACAGGTCGATCAAGGCACGGCAGAGACCTTCCTCGAAGACGTTCGGCAGCCAAAGCGCGGGAACCGGCATCGGCGGCGCCGGAACAGGATCCGGTTCGGAGAGTCTGCGCAGCCGATCGAACAGGACGGTGCAATCACTGCCGTCTTCCGCGAACGGAACGACGGCCAGAATACGCAGGGCGGGATCGAGCAGCAGCCAGAAGCGACGAATCGCCAGCGAGGACGCATCGTGCGACGTCTCGCGCGCGACGGCTCCATACATCCGGCTGACCGTGCGGTCGAAATCCCAGAAGAAGCGAATGCCCGGCAGGCTCTCGCAGACGCGCCCGTCGCGCTCGTCGGCTGGATCGATGCTCACGCCGAAGAAGCAGGCGCGACGATCGTCGAAGAGCTGACGGTTGTCCTGGACGGCCCGGAGAACTGCTTTTGACCGAGGGTCGGCCGCCGTGCCGAAGAAGCAGAGAACGACATGCCGCCCGGCCACGGTGTCGAAGTTGAAGCGCGGGTTGCTGGTGGAGCGCTGCCGGAACCAGGGCGCGGGGTCGCCGGGTGCGAGATCGAGGTAGGTAGATGGCGGCATCTGGGGTTCCGATGCCCCACTCTAGAACATCGTGCATTCGGCTGGCATCAGCCGAATGCACGACGCCTAAATTCACCGAACGATTACTCCGGCTTGATGCCGATCTCCTTCAGGACCGCCAGCATCACCTCGGTGTCCCGCTTGAAGCGGGCATTCGTAGCCTCGAAGCTGAGCGGGCCGACGATCATGTAGTTGGCCAGCAGCTGCTTCACCTTTTCGTCGGTGCCCGCCTCGATCAGCGTGTCGGAGAGCTTCTTCACGATATCCTTCGGTGTCGCCGACGGAACGGCGAAGGCCGCGAAGGCGCGCGTCTCGTAGGAGCTGCCGACAGCGCCCTGCTCCGTCATCGACGGCACGTCGGGATAGGCCGGCAGACGGTCGCCGACGACGGCGATCATCTTGCCCTTGCCGGAGGTGATCACCGACGCGGCCGCGGCAGGACTGCCCGAAGCGCCGTCGAGCGCCTGGGACGCCACGTCGGCGAACATCGCCGCCTCGCCGCGATACTGCACCACCTCGACTTTCAATCCGTACTGCTTGGCCATCGTCTCGATCAGCACATGCGGTGTCGAGCCGGGGCCGTAGGCACCCCAGTTCAACTTGTCTACCGTCTTCGCGTAGTCGAGGAACTGCTTGAGGTTGGACGCACCGGTCTTCTCGGCCGCCACCACCGGCCCGCCGATGCTGGTCGTCATCGTGAGGTAGGTGAAATCCTTCTCCGGGTCGTAAGGCAGATCCTTGATCGTGACGCGATTCTGGATCAGCGACGAGGAGATCGTGCAGAGGATCGTGTAGCCGTCCGGGGCCGCGCGCTTGACCTCCGTATTGCCGATGACGCCGCTGGCGCCGCCCTTGTTGTCGACAATCACCGTCTGGCCGAGCTTGCGCGACAGGAAATCACCGAAGGACCGGGCGATGCCGTCGGTCTGTCCACCGGCCGGATAGGGCACGACGATGCGGATCGGCTTGGACGGCCAGGCACTTTGCGCCGACGACGAGGTGAAAAGAGTAGGCGTTGCCAGAAGGCCTGCGCCAGCCGCGATGAGGCGGCGCCGTGTCGGTTTCAGGATTTTCTCCTCCATCGTGATCCGACGGGGCCGTGCCGGCCCCGATTTCGCGGAGGACATCTAGGTTCAGGTCCAGTTCACGACAAGTGCAGCGCTTCACCTGTCGAACGGTGGACCTCGCAGGGCGACACGGATCTCAGCATGCAGATTTCAGTACGGCAGGCCCCACAGGCCGGGATTGCCGTACGCGCCCCAATCCCAGTCGTTGTCGACCTGGGCGTCCATCGCCGTCGGATTGTAGGGATCGTCCTGGAAGTTCGCCTTCATCGCCTGGTCGATCATCTGCTTCGACGCTTCCTTGATGTAGGCGTTGTAGTTGTCCGGCGTGCCGGCGTAGAGGCAGCCGCAGATGGTCGGGTCGGCATAGAACCAGATCGGCTTGCCCTGGTAGGTGCGGCGCACCAGCTTGTGCGGCGGCAACTTCTTGAAGGCTGCGACCTGCGCCTCCGTCTTCGGCGACACGACCTTGAAGCCGGAATCGACCAGCATGTCGCGCTTGGATTCCGGCTTGCCCGAGGCGCAGGCAGCGACGGTGCCCACCGCCAGGATGGCGAGCATTGTCCTGATCGGCTTCATCGCATCGTCCCCCATTGTTGGGGGCGTTGCCCCCTTCGTCCGCTCAAGCCCGCCTCAGGCAGCGGCCTTGAGCCCCGCCTTGGCGTCTTCTTTGATCATGTCTGCCCCCTTCTCGGCAATCATGATCGTGGGCGCATTGGTATTGCCCGAGGTCACGGTCGGCATGATCGAGGCATCGATCACGCGCAGGCCGGTCAGCCCGCGCACCCGCAGCCGGTCGTCGACCACCGCCATCGGGTCGGAGCCCATCTTGCAGGTGCCGACCACGTGGTAGGTCGTCTGCCCGGTGCGCCGGGCGAAGTCGAGCCACTCGTCGTAACTCTGCACCTTGTCGCCTGGATTGTTCTCGTAGGCGATGTACTTGGCGACCGCCGGATGCTGCAGGATCTTGCGAGCAATCTGCATGCCGGCGACCGTGCAGTCGCGATCGGTCTGGCTCGACAGGAAATTCGGCCGGATGGCAGGCGGCGCACCGGGGACCGCCGACTTGATGTGGATCGAGCCCCGCGACTCGGGCCGGCATTGGCCGATCACCACCGTCATGCCGGGTTCGGCCTCGAGCAGGCGGGTCGCCGCCGTATCGTAGCTGGCGTGGGCCATGTGGAACTGCATGTCGGGTCCTTCGAGACCCGGCCGCGTGCGCACAAAGCCGTACACGACGCCCGCCGTCCAGGTGAGGATGCCGCGCCGCGTGGTGTAGTACTTGACCACTTCCTTCACGAGGCTGAGCCCGCGCGACTGCTCGTTCAGGGTGAACTTGTTCTTCACCCGCCAGTTCATGCGTGGCGCGAAGTGGTCGCCGTAATTCTCACCGACACCCTTCAGTTCGTGGCGCACCTCGATGCCGTGGTTCTTCAGCAGCTCGGGCTGGCCGATGCCTGAAAGCTCCAGGAGCTGCGGCGACTGCACGGCGCCGCAGGAGACGACAACTTCGCGGTTGGCACGCGCCTGCTTGGGCTTGCCATGCACCGTATAGGCGACGCCGACGCAGCGCTTGCCCTCGAGCAGGAGGCTGCTCGCCAGCGCATCGGTCTCGATGTCGAGGTTGGGCCGGTGGCGGATCGGATCGATGAAGGCACGCGCCGTCGACCAGCGTTTTCCATTCTTCATCGTCGTCTGATAGTAACCGAAGCCTTCCTGCTTGCCGTTGTTGTAGTCGGCGTTGCGTGGATAGCCGAGCCCTTCGGCCGCATCGATGAAGGCGTCGCAGAGTTCATGGCGCTCGATCATGTCGGCGACGTTCAGCGGACCGCCCTTGCCGCGGCTCTCGTCGCCCCTGCCCTCGTAGTTCTCCGACTTCTTGAAGTAAGGCAGCACCTGGTCATACGACCAGCCGCGATTGCCCTGCTGCGCCCAGATGTCGTAGTCGAGCGGCTGGCCGCGCACATAGAGCATGCCGTTGATCGAGCTCGAGCCGCCGAGCGTGCGGCCGCGCGGACAGGGAATGGCGCGGCCCGCGACATTCTCCTCGGGCTCCATCTCGAAGGCCCAGTTGAACTTGGTGCCGCGCATCAGTTGCGAGAAACCGACCGGCAGGTCGATCCAGATCGACTTGTCCTTTGGGCCGGCCTCGAGCAGCAGCACCTTGACGTTGGGGTCCTCGCTCAGCCGCGCCGCCAGTACACACCCTGCCGAACCGCCGCCGACGACGATGTAATCCCAATCAGCCATGTTCCGTCTGCCTCCCGCCTTGCTTGTATGGCAGGAGGAGCTTAGCGCAGGCCCTTACCGCAGGTGACAGGAAACGCGATGCCCGGGCGCGATTTCGCGCAGCGGTGGCGTTTCCACCTTGCAGCGCGCCTCAGCATAGGGGCAGCGCGTGTGGAAGTGGCAGCCCGAGGGCGGCTTCATCGGGCTCGGCACGTCGCCCTGCAGCACGCGCTTCTGGCGCTTGATGGCGGGGTCTGGCACCGGCACGGCCGACAGCAGCGCCTCGGTATAAGGGTGCTGCGGCCGCATGAAGATCGAGCGTGTGTCGGCATGCTCGACGATGCGGCCGAGATACATCACCGCAATCTGGTGGCTGATATGCTCCACCACCGCGAGGTTGTGCGAGATGAAGAGGTAGGAAAGCTGCCGCTCGCGCTGCAGGTCCATCAGAAGGTTGATCACCTGCGCCTGGATCGAGACGTCGAGCGCCGACACCGGCTCGTCACCCACGATCAGCTTGGGCCCGAGGGCCAGCGCCCGGGCGATGCCGATGCGCTGCCGCTGGCCACCCGAGAACTGGTGCGGATAGTTGGCCATCTGCGCCGGCCGCAGGCCGACGCGCGCGAACAGCGCCGCAACCTCTTCCTGCCGCGCCTTGGCGCTCGAGACGCCGTGCACCAGGAGCGGCTCACCCACGATCTCGCCCGCCGTCATGCGCGGGTTGAGCGAGGAGAACGGATCCTGGAAGATGATCTGCATCTGCCGGCGGTAGGGTCGCAGCTCGGCCTTGGAGAGGCCGGTGATCTCCGTGCCTTCGACCTTGATCGAGCCTGAGGTCGGTTCGGTGAGGCGCAACACCGCGCGCCCGGCCGTGGTCTTGCCGCAGCCCGACTCGCCCACCAGCCCCAGCGTCTCGCCGGCCTTCAGGCTGAAGCTGACACCATCGACCGCGTAGACATGCCCCACGGTGCGGCGCAGCAGCCCCTTCTTTACCGGAAAATGCTTCTTGAGGTCGGTGACCTCGATGACGGGGGTGTTGGCAGTCATCACGACTCCCTCGCTTTCAGCGGCGTCATCGTGCTCATCACCCTAACCATTGCCATGCCAGCAGGCGGCCCAGTGGCCGGGCTGCTTCTCCTCGTAGACGGGCCGCTCACGGCGGCAGTGATCGTCGGCGCGCGGGCAGCGTGGCGCGAAGGCGCAGCCCGCCGGCAGATCGAACAGCGGCGGCACGATGCCCGCGATTTCCTGCAGGCGTTCCTGGCTGCGATCCGCCTGGCCGCGCATCAGGTCGAGCCGCGGGATCGAGGCCAGCAGGCCCTTGGTGTAGGGATGCAATGGCCTGGCGAACAGCTCGCCGACCGTCGCCTCCTCGACCTTGCGGCCGGCATACATCACGATCACCCGCCGCGCCGTCTCGGCCACGACGCCGAGATCGTGGGTGATCAGGATCACCGCGGCGCTGAATTCGCGCTGCAGGTCGACGATCAGCTCCAGGATCTGCGCCTGGATGGTGACGTCGAGCGCCGTCGTCGGCTCGTCGGCGATCAGCACCTTGGGATTGCAGGCGAGCGCCATGGCGATCATGGCGCGCTGGCGCATGCCGCCCGAGAGCTGATGGGGATACTCCTTGGCGCGCTGCGCTGGCTCCGGGATGCGCACCAGATCGAGCATCTCGACGGCGCGCTTCAGCGCCGCCTTGCGGTCCATATCGCGGTGCAGGATCAGCGCCTCAGAGATCTGCTTGCCAATGGTCATCACCGGATTGAGCGACGTCATCGGCTCCTGGAAGATCATCGAGATCTCGTTGCCGCGTACGGCGCGCATCTCCTCTTCGCTGATCTGCAGCAGGTCACGGCCGCCGAGCTTGATCGAGCCGGAGACGATGCGGCCGGGCGGGCTCTGGATCAGGCGCATCAGCGACAGCGCCGTCATGCTCTTGCCGCAGCCCGACTCACCTACGATCGCCAAGGTCTCGCCGGCCTCGACCGCGAAGTCGACGCCGTCGACCGCCTTGACGATGCCCTGCCGTGTATAGAACCAGGTGCCGAGGTCGGAGACCTCCAGAAGGGAACTCATTTACGCTGCCCCTAGGTCCGTTGACGGGGATCGAGGATGTCGCGCAAGGCATCGCCCAGAAGATTCGTGCCGAACACGGTGAGGCTGATGGCCACGCCGGGGAAGATCACCAGCCAGGGCGCCGTGCGGACATATTCCGCCGCCGACTCCGAGAGCATGCGCCCCCATGAGGGATAGGGTTCAGGAATGCCGAGCCCGAGGAAGGAGAGCGAAGCCTCGGTCAGGATCGCCGAGCCGAGCTGCGCGGTCGCCAGCACGATCAGCGGCGCCAGCGTATTGGGCAGCACGTGACGCACGGCGATGCGCGCCTCGCCCATGCCGACGGCACGCGCCGCTTCGACGAAGGGCTGCTCGCGCAGCGAGAGCGTGCTCGAACGCACGACACGAGCCACGCTCGGCACCAGCGGAATGGCGATCGCGATGATGGTGTTCTCGAGCGAGGGCCCGAGCGAAGCCGCCATCACCAGCGCCATCACCAGCAGCGGCAGGGACTGCATGATGTCCATGACGCGCTGGGTCGCCAGATCGACCCAGCCGCCGATATAGCCCGACATCAGGCCAATCGAGACGCCCAGCACACCGCCCAGCAGCGTGGCACCGGCCCCGACCGCGAGCGAGATGCGGGCGCCGTGGACGATGCGGCTGAACATGTCGCGGCCCATGAAGTCGGCACCCAGCAGGTAGAGGCTACCGGGCTTGGCCAGCGAGAACTTGGCGTTGGTCGCCGTCGGATCCATCGGCGCGATCACGTTGGCGAACACCGCCGTGAAGATGAATAGCAGGACGATCAGGGCGCCGACCGCGCCCAGCGGATAGCGCCGCGCCAGGAACAGGGTCTGGCCGAGCTTGCCGGAGACATTGGCGCCGGCTCGGGCGAGCTCGGCGTCATGGTCGATGATGGCCATCGTTCGGCTCCCTCAGTCCGCGAACTTGATGCGCGGGTCGAGGGCCATGTAGGCCATGTCGACCAGGAAATTCACCGTCACCACGACGAAGGCGATCAGCATCACGAGGTTCTGCACGATCGGATAATCGCGCCACAGGATCGCCTCGACGAGGAAGCGCGCCACGCCGGGGATGTTGAACACCGTCTCGGTGACGATCAGGCCGCCCACCAGGAAGGCCGCCTCGATGCCGACGATGGTGACGACCGGCAGCAGGGCGTTGCGCAGCGCGTGCTCGTAGTTCACCGAGGTCTGCGAGGCGCCCTTGGAGCGGGCGGTGCGGATATAGTCCTGGCGCAGCACCTCGAGCATGGAGGAGCGCGTCAGACGCATGATAAGTGCCGAGCTGCGGAAGCCGACGGCCGCGGCCGGAATGCTGAGCAACAGCATCTCGTCGATGAAACTTCGCGGCTCATTGGTGTAGATCGGGATCATGCCGAACCACTGCACCGAGGCCATCAGGATCAGCAGTCCCAGCCAGAAGGATGGCAGCGACAGGCCGCTCAGGCTGATGACGCGCAGCATATAATCGAGCCCGGTGTTCTGGCGCACCGCGCTGATGACGCCGAGCGGCACGCCGAGGATCACCGAGAAGAACAGCGCCAGGCCCGCGAGCTTGGCGCTGATCGGGATACGCGGGGCGATCTCCTCGATCGCCGGCCGCTCGGAAACGTATGCGAAGCCCAGGTCGCCCCGCGTCAGGCCGCCGATCCACTGCAGGTACTGGTCGAAGATGGGCCGATCGAGACCGAGCTCGGCGATGATCTTGGCCTTCTCCTTCGGGTCGGCAATGCCCGCCGAATCCACGAGGATGTCGGCGACATTGCCCGGCACGAGACGCAGCATCACGAAGATCAGCACCGACATTCCGAAGAGCGTCAGCACCATCAACAGAAAGCGGCGGGTGAGATAGGCTCCCATCTTTTCCTTTCCCTAGCGGCGGCTGGAAGGACCGTTCAACGGTCGAGCCACATGTCCTCGAAACGCCAGCCGTTGTAGATGCTGTTGTGCTGCAGAACGACGCCCTTGAGTTGCGGCGTCCAGCAGGTGGCGGCGACGTTGTGCACGATGACGGGGCGGGCGCCGTCCTCGGCCAGCTTCTTCTCGATCTCCCACACGATCTTCTTGCGCTTCTCGCGATCTGTTTCGGCCGACTGCTGGTCGATCAGCTTGTCGATCTCGGGATTCTTGTAGGAGGTGTAGTTGCGGTCCGACGTCGAATAGAAGTTCTCGTAGAACGCCGTGTCCGGATCGTCGACACCCAGCCCCGTCAGGTTCATCCCGAGCTGGTAGTCCTTGCGCTGGACCTTGGTGTACCAGACGGTGGTGTCGATCGGGTCGAGTTCGGCCTCGATATACGCGTTCTTCAGCTGGTCGATCAGGATGACGGCGGGATCGCGATAGATCGCGATGTTGCGCGTCGACACCTTGACCTTGAGCGGCTTGTCCTTGGAATAGCCCAGCCCTTCCATGATCTTGCGGGCCTCGGCGCGGCTCTTCTCGATGTCGGCCGAGAAGCCCGGCAGGGTCTGCAGCATCTCCTTGGGCATGCCCCAGAAGCCGGCCGGCGGCGGCAGCATGGCGGCGCCACTCAGCGCATTGCCCTGGAACAGAATGTCGTTGAACGGCTTCTGGTCGATCGACAGGACCAGCGCGCGGCGCACCTCGGGCTTGTCGAACGGCGGCGCCTCGGGATTGATCAGGATGTTCTGATTGACGTTGCTCGGGCGCGCCTCGCAGACCGCATCCGGCTTCTGCTTCTTGATGTCCTCGAGCAGCGGAAAGGTGACGTCGGAATCGAACGTCATGTCGAACTCGCCAGCGACGAAGCCCAGCATGCGGGTGCTGCGGTTGGGCACGATCTTCCAGTCGATGGCGTCGAGATAGGGCCGGCCCTTCTTCCAGTAGTCGGGATTGCGCACCAGCTTGATCGACTCGTTGCGCTTGAAGTCGACGACCTTGAACGGGCCGGTGCCGATTGGCTTGGAGCGCATATCGCGGCCCTGCGCATGGCAGGCATAGACCGGCGAATAACCAGCGGCCAGGATCGACAGGAACGACGGCTGCGGCCGGTCGAGCACGAAGGTCACCTCGGTGTCGGAGCCGACCTTCACCTCCTTCAGATTGCTGTACCAGACGCGGCGCGGGTTCTTGCGGATCAGATCGGACTTTTCGTCGGCCTTGCCGGCGAGCGCGTCCCAGGTGCACTTCACGTCCTTGGCCGTGAACGGCTTGCCGTCATGCCACTTCACGCCGGAGCGCAGCTTGAAGGTGAGCTCGGTTTGCGAGGGATTGTACGCCCAGCTTTCGGCGAGATCGGGAACGATCTTGTCCGGGCTGTTGATCTTCTCTTTGGGATCGAAGACCACGAGATTGTTGAACACCGCCATGAACGGCTGCACGACCGAGATCGTCGACTCTTCATGGATCGACGCCGACGGCGGATTGTCACGATGCGAGATGCGGAGCGTGCCGCCCTGCTTCTGCGCAAAGGCAGGTGATGCAGTAACAGCAAAGGCGGCAAGGCCACCGGCAAGCAATGCCAGGCGAGTGCGCATGATAGTCCTCCCAGACTCGACGCGTCCGATGCTTCGGCGCGCGCGGGCGTGTTTTTCTTCCCCGTTGCCCGGGAGGCTATCACATCATGTGCACCGGCCAAGCCTTAATGCGCTGCCGGATCGCGCGACGGACCTTTCAGCTCGATTTGATTGCCTTCGGGATCGTTGAAGTAGACCGACGGCCCGTTGCCTTCCGCACCGTAACGTTCGACGGTTTCGCCGACCGATACCCCGAACGGCGCAAGCCGCGTGACGATGGCGTCACGGTCGAACGGCTCCACGCGAAAGCAGAGGTGATCCATGTTGGCGGCCCCGGCGGATGCCTCGGCAGAACGTTCTGCCGCAATGAGATCGAGCAGCGAGGCCCCGGCGCGCATCTGCACCAGCTGCAGCTTCTCCAGCCGCCGCTCCTCCTTGAAGCCCAGCGCCTGCTCGTAGAAGCGGACCATGCCCGCGAGGTCGCGTACGCGCAGTACGACATGGTCGATTCGTTCGACATGGAAGCTCATGGTGACTAGCCTACTCTCCCAACGGAACATCGCCCAGCAGGGCACCGGATAAAGACATCGGGAGGAGATATGGCGTTCGCCGTCAATGCCGCCAAGACGCGGCTCAGGAACAACGAGCTTTCCATCGGAATCGGCATCCGGCTCGTCCGCAATGTCGACATAATCAAGGTGATGAAAGCGGCCGGCTTCGACTGGCTGTTCATCGACCTCGAGCACGGCTCGATGTCGATCGAGACCGCCTGCGAGATCGCGGTCGCAGCGCAGGACTCCGGCATCGCACCGATCGTCCGCGTGCCTTATGGCGAACTCACCATGGCGACGCGCGTGCTCGACGGCGGTGCGCTGGGCGTCGTGATCCCCCACGTCGACACGCCGGAAGAGGCCAAGGAAATCGCCGACAAGCTGCGCTATCCGCCGCGCGGCCATCGTTCGGTGGGCGGCGGCCAGGCGCAGTTCGACTACGCACCCATGCCGCTCGGCGAGATGACCACCAAGATCGACGACAACACGCTGATCACAGTGATGATCGAGACGCCCAAGGCGGTCGAGAATGCCGAGGCGATCGCGGCCGTGCCTGGCATCGACTGCCTGCTGATGGGCTCGAGCGATCTGTCGATGGAGATGGGAATCCCGGGCGACACCGGTAATCCCAAGATCCAGGCCGCCGTCGACAAGGTCGTGGCCGCCTGCAAGAAGCACGGCAAGTGGCCCGGCATGGGCGGCGCCTACACGGAGGAGCTGCTGAAGCTCTACACGGAAAAGGGCATGCGCTTCCTGCTGGCGGGCAACGACCTGCCCATGCTGACCGCCGCCGCCCGCGCCCACCAGGCCAAGGTGCGGGCGTTTCAGAAGTAGGCTGGGAGAGCGCCACCGGAGTGGCGCGATCCCAGCGCTACCGCTTCCCTTCGATCTCGATTTCGACGAGGTGCGGCTTGCCCGACTTGAAGGCGGCCGCCACGGCCGCCTTGATGTCCTCGGCCTTGGCGACGTAGCTGCCGGCGACGCCCATGCCCTTGGCCATGTCGACGAAGCCCATGGTGGGGCCGTTCAGATCCATGTGCATGTAGGGCTTGTTCGACTTCACGTCGAAGCGCGCGCGGTAGGCGTCGATATTGTGCTTCAGCACGCGGTACTCGCGATTCGCCAGGATCACGAACACGATCGGCAGGTCGTGATGCGCCGCCGTCCACAGCGCCTGGATGGAGTACATCGACGAGCCATCACCCGAGAGGCAGAGGATCGGCCGCTTGCTCTCCGCCACCGCGACGCCGATGGCACCGGCCAGACCCTGGCCGATACCGCCGCCGCGGCCGCTGTAATAGTCGCCCGGCCCGGCGAAGGTGAAGGTCTTGAAGAGGTCGAGATTGGCCGTAATGGTCTCGTCGACCACGACCACATCCTTGGGTGCACCGGCGCGGATTTCGGCCATGGCCCGTGCCATCGAGGTCGGCGTGCGCGACCAGGCCTTCTCGACGCGCGCCTTCTGTGCGGCGTCCTCGGCTTCCTTCTGGGCCATGAGCGCCGCGTTGCGCTGCTTGGCGCCCGTGACTTCCGCCGAGCCCAGCGCGCTCATCAAAGCCTCGAGGCCGGCAGCGACATCGGACACCACGCCGGCATCCAGGGCAAAGTTGTAGGCGAGCCGCGACGGGGCGGCCTCGATCTGCAGCACCTTGGTGCCGGCGGCGAAGGGCGAGCCCGGCGCGTACCACACTTCCTCGAAGAAAGGCCCACCCACCATCAGCACGAGATCGTTGCCGGCGAGCTGCTTGGCGATGCCGACCGCGTCGAAGGCCAGCGTGCCACGCGCCGAGGGATGATCCGTTGGGAAAGCGTTCTGCCCACGCAGGCCTTCGAACCACACCGCCGCGCCCGTCTTCTCGGCGAGCTTCACCAGGGTGCCGTGCGCGCCGGCGCGCGCGATGTCGTCGCCGGCGACGATGGCCGGCGTCTTGGCGGCCGCCAGCAGCTTCGCCATGGCGGCAATGCCCGCGGGATCCGGTCGCGTCGCCGTGAAGGAGTGGCCGGGCTTGCCGGCGGGCACGCTGGTCTCCTGCTCCATCACGTCGATCGGCAGGGCGACGAAGACCGGGCCGGCCGGGGCTTCGTTGGCGATCTTGAAAGCGCGCTGCAGGATCGGGCCCAGCTCATCGGCGCGCTCGACCTGCACGCTCCATTTGGTGACCGGAGCGGCGATCGCCGCGAGATCGTGGCCCAGGATCGGATCGCGCAGGCGCATGCGGGTGTCCTGCTGGCCCGCCGTCACGACCATGGGCGAGTTGTTCTTGAGCGCGCTGTAGATCGCGCCGATCGCATTGCCGAGACCGGGCGCCACGTGCAGGTTCACGAAGGCGGTCTTACCGCTCGCCTGGGCGTAGAAGTTCGCCGCTCCCGTCGCCACACCCTCGTGCAGGTGCACGATGTACTGGAGCTGCGGATAGTCGAGGAGCGAATCGAGCAGCGGGCTTTCGGTCGTGCCGGGATTGCCGAAGATGCGATCGACACCGTGATTGAGCAGCGTTTCCAAGAGAACCTGACGACCGCGCATAGACTCTTCTCCCTTCCGCTCTGCGTCCCTGCTATGGGAAACACGATAGGGTGAGAAACACGGTATGGTCGCTCTTGTCGAGCCGCAATCGCTGGGCCTGGATGCGCTGGAAGAAACGGCGCGGCACGATCTTTCGAGGCTGAACTACCCGCCGGCCAACTGGGTGCCCGAGCGCACCGGCCCCGACGGCAAACGCATACTCGATGTGCTGGTGGTCGGCGCCGGCATGTGCGGCCAGACCGCCGGCTACGCGCTGCAGCGCGAGGGAATCCGCCATATCCGCGTGATCGAGCGCAACGGGCACGGCCACGAAGGGCCGTGGAACACCACCGCGCGCATGCCGATCCTGCGGTCGCCCAAGCACCTCACCGGCCCCGATCTCGGCGTGCCGTCCCTCACCTTCCGCGCCTGGTACGAGGCGCAGCACGGGCGCGACGGCTGGGAGAAGCTCTACAAGATCGATCGCCTCGACTGGCTGCGTTACCTGCTCTGGGTACGCCGGGTTGTCGATCTGCAGGTCGAAAACGGCGTCGGTCTCGACAAGGTGGAGGCGGCCGGAGATCTGCTGAAGGCCATCCTCTCGACCGGCGAAACGATCTTCGTGCGCAAGCTGGTGATGGCCAACGGCCGCGACGGCGCCGGCGGCTTCCGCTGGCCGTCCTTCCCCTCCTTCGATCCGGCCGATCCCAAGCGCGCCGGTCGCGTGTTCCACACCTTGGAGGAGATCGACTTCGGCAAACTGGTGGGCAAGCGGCTCGGCGTCCTGGGTGTGCTGGCGACGGCGATCGACAATGCCTGTACCGCCCTCGAAGCTGGCGCCGCCGAGGCGATCTGCTACGCGCGCCGCCCACACCTGCCGCAGGTCAACAAGGCCAAGGGCGTGTCCTTCCCCGGTTTCCAGCGCGGCCAGGGCATGCTGGACGACGACTGGCGCTGGAAGATCTACACCTACATGCTGTCTGCCGCCTCGCCGCCACCGCACGAATCGGTGCTGCGGGCACAGCGCCTGAAAGGCTTCTCCTTCCATTTCGGCGAGCCGTGGCTCGATCTCGTGATCGAGTCCGAGGGCGTGACCGTGAAGACGGCTAAGAGCACGGAGCGTTTCGACGTCGTGCTGATGGGCACCGGCTTCGACGTCGACCTGTCACGCGTGCAGGAGCTCGCGGCGTTCGCCCCTGAGACCAAGCGATGGGCCGACATGCGGACCTCAGAGGAAGCCCGGGCCAATGCCGAAGCCGCCCGCTATCCCTATCTCGGCCGTGGCTTCGAGCTGGTGGAGAAGGAGCCGGGCCGAGCCAAGGAAATCGGGCCGCTGCTCGGCAACATCCATCTCTTCAACTGGGGCAGCATCCTAAGCCACGGCGCGTTGGCCGGCGATATTCCCGGCCTCTTCGTCGGCGCCACGCGGGTCGCACAGGCGATCTCGCACGACCTTTTCGCCGCCGATGTGGCGGAGCACGTCCAGAACATGATGGATCTCGAAGACCCGGAACTCGCGCCGACCGACTATTTCGTGCCGCGCGACAAACGAACGGGCACGCTCTGAAGGGAGTAGACGCCATGCAGGCGGATTATGTCGCGGACTATGTCGTGGTGGGCGCCGGGTCGGCCGGCTGCACCGTCGCCGCACGGCTTGCCGAGACCGGCGCGTCGGTGATCCTGCTCGAAGCCGGCCCGCGCGATACGCACCCGATGATCCATATCCCGGCCGGCGTCCGCTCGCTGATCCGCCATCCGGTCGTGAACTGGAACTTCACCACCGAGCCGGAGAAGAGCTCGGGCGAGCGCCGCATCGACTGGCCGCGCGGCCGCACGCTCGGCGGCTCGAGCTCGATCAACGGCATGCTCTATGTACGCGGCGCGCCGGCCGATTTCGACGGCTGGGCGCAGATGGGCTGCCGCGGCTGGAGCTGGGACGAGGTGCTGCCGTTCTTCATGAAGTCAGAGCAGTACGCGCAGGGCGGCGATGCCAGCGTGCGCGGCCAGAGCGGACCGCTCAAGGTCGAGGACTATCGCACCATCCTGCCGCTCACCCATCGCTTCGTCGAAGGCGCGCAGCAGGCGGGCTTTCCCTTCAACCCCGATCTCAACGGCAAACAGCGCTACGGCGTCGGCTACTCGCAGATGACGCGGCGTGGCCGCTGGCGCGGCTCGACGGCGCAGACCTATCTGCGCGAGGCCCGGCGCCTGCCCAACCTCAAGGTTGAAACCGACGCGCAGGCCGGCAAGTTGCTGTTCGAAGGCAAGCGCTGCATCGGCGCTAGCTTCCGGCGCGGCGGCAATCTCAGCGAAGTGCGGGCCAACCGCGAAGTGATCGTGGCCGGCGGCGCGGTGAACTCGCCTCACATCTTGCAGATCTCCGGCATCGGTCCAGCCGCGCATCTGCAGTCGCTCGGCATTCCGGTCGTCCACGACCTGCCGGGCGTGGGTGCCAACCTGATCGACCATTACGTGGTTCGTGTCGTCCATCGCGTACACGGCGCGGAGACGATGAACCAGATCGCCCGCTTTCCGCGCGTGCTGCCGGAGGTGCTGCGCTTCGCGTTCACCGGCCGCGGCGCGCTGACCTTCGGCGTCACCGCGGCCCAGGTCTTCTGCGACAGCCGCGAAGGCCTCGCATCGCCCGACCTGCAGCTCCTGTTCACGCCGGGCAGCTCGCATCCCGTGAAGTTCGGCGAGCTCGACGAGCTGCCGGGCATGAGCTGCGTTGTCTGTGTCGTAAAGCCCGACAGCCGCGGCACCATCATGGCAAGCTCGGCCGATCCCTTCGCGCGGCCGGCCATCCATCCCAACTATCTCTCCACGCGCACCGACGAGGTCGCCCTGCTGAGCGGCATCGAAAAAGTGCGCCGCATCTTTGCCGCGCCGGCGCTTTCCCAGCACAGCACCGGCGAGATCCAGCCCGGCCCCGACCTCAAGAGCGACGCCGACCTACTGGCCTATGCGCGCCGCGCCGGCAACACGCTCTATCACCCGGTCGGCACCTGCAAGATGGGCGAGGATCCGCGCGCCGTGGTCGATTCACGTCTTCGGGTGCACGGCCTGCAGGGCCTGCGCGTGATCGACGCCTCGGTGATGCCGACCTTGACCACCGGCAACACCAACGCGCCCACCATCATGATCGGGGAAAAGGGCGCAGCGATGATCCGCGAGGACGCCGCGGCTTGAGTCTCGCTCCTCTTGTCGGATTCATCCCCCCGCTTCGGGTCTTGGGCATCTACACATCGCCTTACCTCCCCATTTGAATGGGGAGGCGGGATTAGCTCTTGTCGTTACGCCCTCCCCCACAGCCGGCGCGTGGCGATGTCGGCGCCCTCGCGGCAGCTCTTGAGCTTGGCCCAGACCACGTCTTCGGCCACGAACTCGCCGCCGGCGAAGGTGCCGAAGCCGCAGTCGCTCGAGGCGATGACCCGGCTGCGATCGCCCACGGCGTCGACGGCCTCGCAGATGCGGTTGGCCACGACCTCGGGATGCTCGACATAGTTCGTAGTCGAGTCGATGACACCCGGCAGCAGGACGAAGGCGTCAGGCAGCCTGGCCTTCTTCAGGGCCGCATATTCATGCTGGTGCCGTGGGTTGGCGAATTCCAGGCTGAGCGCGCCGACCTTGGCGCTGAACAGCACCGGCAGCACATCACTCATCGGGATATCGTGCGTGTGCGGCCCTTCCCAATTGCCCCAGCAGCAATGGAGCCGCACCCGCTCGCGCGGAATGTCCGACAAGGCCTCGTTCAGTGCCGCGACGTGGAGCTCGGCGATCTTCAGGAACTCCGCGACGCTCTTGTCCTGGAACAGCATGGTGTGTTCCATCGCGAGATCGGGTGCATCGACCTGCAGGATGAAGTCGCGGGCGATGCGCTCATATTCCTTGCGCATCTGGCGGGCCAGCGCGAACACATAGGCTTCGTGACTGTCGTAGTGGGCATTAAGCAGGGTGGTGGCGATGATTCCGGGCGACGCTGCGGTCATGAAGGCATCGACCGGCGGCTTGCCGAGCCCATCGAGCGCGGCGCTGAACATGCGGCATTCCTCTTCGGCCGCCGTCAGGTCGTCGTAGACGATCTCGGCCTGGGCTTGCGGCGCATTGGAGACCTTGCCGCGCCGCGGAAAGCGCCGCCCCATCTGGGCGGCGAAGGCCGGGAACTCGACATAGTCGCGCGGCCGGGGCCGCGAGGATTCACCGCCGAAGCCCTTCATGCGCTGCGCCACGTAGGTCTGGAAGCCGACCCTCGGCTGCTCGCCATCGCCCACGACGTCGACGCCGGCGGCTGCCTGGCGCTCGACGACATGGCGCACTGCCTCGCCGCTCAGCCGCGCGAGCTCGACCTTGTCGACCGCCTCGCCGGCCTCGTCGCGGATCAGGAGATCGCTGAGCATCGGATTGCGCGGCAGGCTGCCGACATGGGTGGTGAGTATCCGGTCGTCGCTACGACGCATGTGTTTCCTCCGTTGGATGACTGTTGTGATGGGCGTCGGCCCGCGATGGGGCGTCAGGACGCCACGATGTCCTCGATGGCGCTGGCATAGGCGCGGCCGGTGCTGGTCGCGGTCTCCGCCGGACCGGGCAGCGGCGCGCTGGCGAGATGCGTCTGGGTCGCCAGCATGGCGGCGCGCAGGCGCGCCATGTCGTGGCCGAGCAGCCGGCCGTCGCGCTTGCGCACGGCGCCACCGACCATGACGAAGGCGACGTCGCTGGCGCGGGCCTGCAGGACGATCGCCGGCACCGCGGGCGCTGGCGGCAGGAAATGCAGCCCGTCCTGACGGAGTGCCACGATGTCGGCCTGCTTGGCCACTTCGAGGCTGCCGATCTCCACGCCGCGGTTCATGGCCGCCGCGCCATTCACCGTGGCGAAACGCAGGCCCTCGCGCACGCCGGGCGAGATGCTGGCCGGCATCTTGCCGGCGCGCAGCGACGGCTCGTTGCGCAGCGCGCGCTCGACCTGCAGGCCGATGCGCATCTGGCTGAACATGTCACCGGAATAGTCGGACACGATGTCGATCCCGAGCGACGGCGCCATGCCGAGCGCCATCAGCCGGCCGATCACTGGAAAGCCCATCGCCATCTGCAGTTCGGTCTCGGGCGTGCAGGAGACCGCACCGCCTGAGTCCCGGATCATCTTCAGCTCCTCGTCGGACGAGAAGTTGCAATGAACATGGAGGATGTCGGGCCCGAGCAGGCCGTCGGCCCCGAGCCGCGCCACGGCGTCGGGTGTGGAGAGCGTGCCCATATGAGCGGTGATCGGCAGGCCATGGCGGCGCGCAAAGCCGATCTCGGCCGCGGTCTCGGCCGGCGAGACCAGCTTGGCCTCGGTGAGCGCCACGCCCAGTTCGGACAGGCCGGGTATCGCCCCGAAGGTGCGCACGATGCGCTCGGCATCGGCGAGCCGGGCGGCGTGATCGGCAAAGGCCGGTTGCGGCAACGGCACATCATAGAAGCCGTAATGCAGCCGCGTGCGCAGGCCGGCCTCGCGCACCGCGGCCAAGGCGGCATCGGCATGGGCCGGGCTGTTCATGATGTGACAGAAGTCGCAGAGCGTGGTGATGCCGGAGTCCAGCGCCTCGAGCAGGCCGACCAGGATGCTGATGTAGACATCCTCCGGCCGATAGGCGCGGGCATAGCCCATGCGGATGCCGCGCACATAGTCGAGCAGGCTCCAGTCGGCGGCGACCCCACGGATACCGGTCTGCCAGGAATGGCGATGCGTATCGATGAAGCCCGGTAGCACGATATGACCCGAGAGATCGATGACCTCGGCATCGGCCGGGGCGGCGATCGTGGGCGCAATGGCCGCGATGCGTCCCTGTTCGACCAGGATGTCGGCCGCAGGATGAAGCGTGTCGCGGGCGTCGACGGTGACGACCTGGCCGCCCTTCAGCAGAACACGGCTCATGCGCCAGCGACTCCGGCGGTGTTGGCCCCCGGCGCCGCCATGCCGGCGGTGAGGAAGACCAGCAACTGCTGCAGCGCGACCTCCGAATGGCCCGCGCCGCGATCACCCAGCAGATAGGCGACGCGACCGTTGTCGGTGCGCATGTACATCATGCTGCCGTAGATGCAGTGCTGCCGCCAATAGAACTCCTCGTCGTCGAGGTGGGCGCAGGCCTTGCGCAGCAGCGCCGTGAAGCGGCGGGACACGGTGTCGTAGGAATCGAACACGACCTGGCGCACCGCCGGATCGGGGTCGACCGAGCAAAGCGCCGAGATGCGGTTGAAGGCCTGCCCACCCTTGGCACGAGTGCGGCGGATGGCGGGCTCGATGAAGGCCCGCAGCACAGCGCCGACCTCCGGCGCGCCGTCTGAGCTGTCACGTTCGAGTGCCGCCAGCCGCTCCTGCCGCTCCTCGTTCATCGGCGTCACCCGCATCTCGAAGATGGCGCGCAGCAGTCCCTCCTTGTGCCGGAAGTAGTAGTGAATGGAGGCGGTGTTCACCTCGGCCTCGGCCATGATCGAGCGCAGCGACACGCCGCTGTAGCCATGCTCGGCAAACAACCGCTCCGCCGCCGCCAGGATACGGGTCTTGGCCTCGCCCGATTCCCCGGCCGAAGCCGCTTTTTCGTCGACCGCGCGCGAACCTGTCTGCGCCATTCCTCACCTCACCTTCTCCAACATCCTGACAAATCGCGAGAAAAAATCAATCACTTGATTGAATCAGTCGATTGACAGCCTTTTCGGGATCGACGATGGTCGCGCGTCGCCCGGGAAGGGGCGGCCACTCATCAACACGTCGAGGGAGGATCACTTGGATATCCGCTGGGGAGCAGCCGCGCGCCGATCGATCGTCGCCACAGCCATCGCCGCCCTTCTGGGTGGCCTCGCCTTTCCGGCGGCCGCGCAGCAGCCGCCCGTGCGCATCGGCGTGCTGATGCCGACCAAGTCGCTGGTCGGCAAACAGGGGCAGCAGGGCGCGGTGGTCGCCGCCGAGATGATCAACGCCGATGGCGGCATCCTAAACGGCCGACGCATCGAGCTCGTGGTCTACGACACCAACTTCCAGCCGGCCGAAGGTGTCGGCGCTGCCCAGCGCCTGCTCAACCAGGACAAGATCAAGTTCATCGCCGGCGAGATCAGCAGCACCGTGGCGCTGGCCGTGGTGCAGCTCGCGCAGGCCAACGGCGCCCTGTTCATGGCCGCCGTGCCGAAGCATCCCGACGTGACGGCGTCGGGCTACGACCGCGTCTTCCGGCTGAACTCGACCACGGCGATGGACGCGCGCGACTTCGACGCCGTCCTCACCGAGAAGGTCAAGCCCACCAAGGTGGCGGTGCTCGCCGAGAACAGCGACTTCGGCCGGCTCACCATCGCCAACCTGCGCAAGCTGTTCGGCAGCAAGGTCGTCGCGGCCGAGGCCTACGACATGACGCAGAACGACTTCAGCACGCTCGTGACCAAGGTGAAGGGCAGCGGCGCCGACCTGGTCTGCATCGCCGGCTCCAACATGGAGCAGTACGGCAACATCCTGCGCCTGATGCAGGAGCTGAAGCTCGACGCCAAGCGCTGCGTCATGCCGGGCATCCTGAACTCCGAGGGCGTGCGCGTCGCCGGCGCGGCAGCGGACAATGCCTTCAGCGCCGACATCTACGTGCCCTCGCTCGACAATCCGCTGAACAAGCGTTTCGTCGCCGCGTACCAGGCCAAGTACAAGGAAACGCCGGAGAAGATCGAGGAGCTAGGCTTCGAGAGCATCTGGCTGCTGGCGCAGGCGATGCAGAAGGCCGGCACGGCCGACGATCCCGCCAAGGTCGCCAAGGTGCTGCACGACAACAAGTGGGACACGCCGCGCGGCGTCGTAGCCTTCGACAAGAACGGCCAAGCCGAGAGCGGCGCGCTGATCAACCTGGTGGTGAAGGACGGCAAACTGGTTCCGGCGCCGTAGTCACCCGACCATGGATATCGTCTTCCAGCAGATCGCCAACGGGCTCTCCGTCGGCATGGGCTATGCCCTGGTGGCGCTCGGCCTCTCGCTGATCTTCGGCGTCCTGCACGTCATCAACTTCGCCCATGGCGAGACCTTCATGATCGGAGGCCTCGTCACTTTGATCGCGACCTCGCTGCTCGGCGTGCCCTATCTGCTGGCCCTGCCGATCGCCGGCGTCGCCGGCGCCCTGCTGGGCTTCACCATCAACCACCTTGCCGTGCAGCCGCTGCTGCAGCGTCGCGACGGCGGTGCCGACGTCCTGCTCGCCACCTTTGCGGTCAGCATCCTCATCCATCAGGCCGTGGTGGTGCTGTGGGGGCCGGCGCCGGCCCGCATCGACGGCCTGGCCGGCGCCCTCGAGATCGGCTCCGTGGTGCTGACCAGCCAGCGCCTGTTCGTGCTCGCCGTCGGCATCGCCTTCCTGGTGGCGCTGGAATGGTGCCTGAAGCGCACCCGCTTCGGCACCGAGCTGCGCGCCGTGGCGCAGAGCCAGTTCGCCGCACGCGTGGTTGGCATCGAGGTCGATCGCGTCAACCTCAGGACCTTCGTCATCGCCGCCGTCATTGCCGGCGTCGGCGGTGGCCTGCTGTCGCCGGTCATCCTCTATTCGTCGCTGATGGGCCAGGTCGTGATCATCAAGGCCTTCGTCGTGGTGGTGATCGGCGGCATGGGCAGCATCGTGGGCGCCGTGGTCTGCGGGCTCCTCGTCGGACTGCTCGAATCGATGCTGAGCCTGGTGACCAGCGAAGGCACGGCGACCGCCATCATCTACTCCCTGCTGCTGGCCGTGCTGCTGGTGCGACCCTACGGTCTCGCCGGAAAGAAGGCCCGATGACCCGCATATCGACCTGGCCGGCAGGCATCTGGCTGGCGGCCGGTGTCGCGGCCGCTTTCCTGGCAGCGTTCCTGATCGACTCGCCCTACGTCGCCGGCCTGCTGGCCTATGCCCTGGTGCTGGGAATGTTCGCCCTGGGTCTCGGCGTGACGCTTGGCCAGATGGGTTACGTCACCTTCGGCCATGCCGCCTTCTTCGGGCTGGGTGCCTATGCCGCCGCCCTGGTCAGCACCAAGTTCGGCCTGAATTTCTGGCTGATGGCTTTCCTGGCGCCACTGCCGGGAGCGGCGCTCGGTATTCTGGTGGGCTTCGCCTCGGCGCGGCTGGGCGGCGCCTATTTCGCCATCGCGACGCTCACCACCGCCGAGATCCTGCGCCTGATAGCCGCCAACTGGATCGACCTCACGCGCGGGCCGATGGGTGTGCTGGTCACCGCGCCGCCGCTGCCCTGGCAGACGGCGTTCGGCTGGGGCCAGCAGCAGAGCTACCTCTTCCTGCTGATCCTCGTCGTCACCCTGTTGCTCGTGGGGCTGCGCAACCTGCAGCGAAGCCCGCTCGGCCGCGCCTGGGTCGCCGTGCGCGAGGCGCCCGATCTCGCCGAATCGCTCGGCATCCCGACGGTGCGCGCCCGGGTCTCGAACATCGCGATCTCGGGCGGCATTGCAGCCCTTGCCGGCGCGCTGCTGGTGCCGAAGATCTTCGTCGTCACGCCCGATCTCCTGGGCGTCGGCTACTCTGCCACCGGCCTGCTCGCCACCATCATGGGCGGCAAAGCGAGCCTGCTCGGCCCACTGCTCGGCGGCTTCGCCTTTGCCGTGCTGCCCGAATCGCTGCGCTTCGTCGATGCCGCGCGGCTCGCGATCTTCGCCGTCATTCTGCTGTTGGTGGTACGGCTGATGCCCGGCGGCATCGTCTCGCTGCTGCCGGGCTTCCGACGCAACGCCCCGGCGCCGGCTTTCGGCCAGCACAAGCTGCCCGCGCTCCTCCGGCCGGACCTGCCGGCACCGGGCACCGACGTTCTCGCGGTGCGCGGCCTGCAGAAGTCCTTCTCCGGCCTCAAGGCCACCGACGATGTCTCCTTCACCGTGCGGGCCAGCGAGCTGGTCGGCCTGATCGGCCCGAACGGGGCGGGCAAGACCACCTGCTTCAATCTCCTGAGTGGTTTCGCCAGGCCCGACGCCGGCGACGTGCTGTGCCTCGGCCGATCCATCGTCGGCCTGGCGCCGCATCAGATTGCCGGCCAGGGCATGGTGCGCAGCTTCCAGCAGGCGGCGATCTGTCCGACGCTCACGGTCCACGAGAATGCGCTGATTGCCACGCATCGCGCCGCGCCCGAGCCGTTCCTGTCGGCGCTGCTGCGTCTGCCGGCCTGCCGCCGGCGCGAGGACGAGCGTCGCCTGCGCGCCGAAGCCTGCCTCGGCGCTATGGATCTTCTGGCGCGCGCCGATGAACTGGCGAGTGCCCTTCCCTATGGCGACCAGAAGCTGCTGGCCATCGCCATGGCGCTGGCGGCACAGCCCAAGATCCTGTTGCTCGACGAACCGGCCGCCGGTCTCAATCAGGTGGAAGCGGCGGCACTCGCCAAGGTGTTGGGCGACCTGCGCCGCGCTGGCCTCACCATCGTGGTGGTGGATCACAATCTCAAGATGATGATGGCCCTCTGCGACCGCATCGTCGTGCTGCATCACGGCGCCAAGATCGCCGAAGGCACACCTGAGACCGTGCGCAACGACGCCGCGGTCGTCCAAGCCTATTTCGGCGTGGCGTCGCCCGAAGCGGTGGCCTCCTGATGCTGACGGTCGATACCCTCACCGTCGCCTACGGCGCCATCCCCGCCCTGCATGAGGCGAGCTTCACGGTCGGCGCGGGCGAGGTCGTGGCGCTGATCGGCGCCAACGGCGCGGGCAAGTCCTCCCTGCTGAAGGCGCTGATGGGGCTGGTGGCGCATCGCGCCGGCAAGCTGTCCCTCGACGAGGCAGATCTGCGCGGCTTCTCCACCCGACAACGGATCGCGCGCGGCTTCGCTCTCTCGCCCGAAGGCCGCCACGTCTTTCCCGACCTCTCGGTGCAGGAGAATCTCGATCTCGGCTATCTGGGACGCGACGCTGCAGAAGCGATGCGCCGTGCCGAGGCCATGTTCGCCCTCTTCCCGCGCCTTGCCGAGCGCCGCCGCCAGCTTGCCGGCACCATGTCGGGCGGCGAGCAGCAGATGCTGGCCATTGCCCGCGCCATGATGGCGGGCCCGCGGCTGCTGATGCTCGACGAGCCGACCCTGGGGCTCGCCCCCATCGTGGTGCAGCAGATCGGCCATTTCATCGACCAGGTACGCAAGCAGGGCCTATCGGTGATCATCGCCGAACAAAACGCCGAAATGGCGCTGGGCGCCGCCGACCGTGCCTATGTGCTGGAGAACGGCCACATCGTGCTTGCCGGCACAGCCGCCGATCTCCTCCGCGATCCCGCCGTGAAGAAGGCCTTCCTCGGCCTGTAGCCCGACGACAACCCCTCGAAAGGAACTGCGAAAATGGACAAGCCCGTGCTGCGCCGCCCCCGCCGCATCGTCACCGGCCACGATGCCGAGGGTCGCTCGATCTTCCTCGAAGACGGTCCGGCCCCCAACTTGCTGCAGCCCGACCATGCCCCCAATGTCGGCATGTTCAACCTCTGGCGGGTCATGTCGATGCCAGCCGACAATGCCGGCAGCGCCGACACCGCGTCGGCGGACGCCACGATCACCCTGGCTCCGCCCGAGGGCGGGATCACCTTCCGGGTCATGGAGTTTCCGCCCGACAAGGAGCGCAACTACACGGCCCAGAAAGAAGTCTTCAAAGCCTACGGCAATCCGGAAGCCATCAGCCATGGCGAGCAGCGCCATCCCGGCTTCCACAAGACCCATTCGGTCGACTTCGCCATCGTGCTGGAAGGCGAGATCTGGGCGCTGATGGATGTCGGCGAAACCTTGATGAAGGCAGGCGACGTGCTGATCCAGCGCGGCACCAACCATGCCTGGTCGAACCGCTCGACCAAGGCGGCCCGCGTGGCCTTCGTGCTGATCTCTGCCCACCCCTCCTGAGATACGCCTTTGATCTTCGGCAGGCCCGGCGGCGACACTTGCAGCGGCGAGGCTTTTTATTCTAGCACTAGAATATGGCCACCGAGATCTCCGATGCCGAGTTCGCCCTGCTCAGCCTGCTCGGCGAGGCGCCGCGGCACGGCTATGAGCTCGAGGCGCTGATCGAGGCGCGCGGCTTGCGCGAATGGACCGAGATCGGCTTCTCCTCGATCTACTTCCTGCTGGAGAAGCTCAAGAAGCGCGGTTTCGCCAAGGCGGCCCGTGCCAGCGCTTCGGGCAAGGGTCGGCGTCCCTTCGCGATCACCGACAAAGGCCGGGCCTGCCTGCTGGCGACGACCGAACGGCTGATCGCGCGACCGAACCGCGTTCACCCGCAGGTCCTGCTGGGGCTCGCCAACTGGCCGGCCCTGACCGACAAGGTCGGCCTCGACGCCATGCAGCGGCGGCGCGATGCGCTGGAAACGGAACGCCGTCGCCTGGCCGTCGTGCGCGACGGGCAGCGGCCCCTGCCCGACTTCGTCGAAGCCATCTTCGACTATGCCGACGGCCAACTCCACGCCGACCTCGCCTGGGTCGAGCGCACATCCGCACGCCTATCCGCAGAGGGGGAAATCTCCTTGGACAAGATCGACTTCAAGAAAACGCTGGCCGCTCTCTACAAGGCGCCCAGCGACCTCTTTGCGGAGGTCGAGGTGCCGGAGATGCAGTTCGTCAGGATCGACGGCGCCGGCGATCCCAACACAGCACCGGCCTACAAGCAGGCCATCGAATGGCTCTATTCGGTGAGCTACGCCCTGAAGTTCGCGGTCAAAGCCGCCGGGAAGATGGATTATGGCGTGCCGCCGCTGGAAGGCCTGTGGTGGGCCGACGATCCGGCGGACTTCGTCGCACGCCGCAAGGACCGCTGGCGCTGGACCATGATGATCATGGCGCCCGAAGTCGTCGATCGGCCGTTGTTCGAGGCCACCGTCGAGAAATCGAAGAAGAAGCTCGGCGATCCGCCGGCCAGCCTTCGCCTCGACCGCTTCGCTGAAGGCCGGTCGCTGCAGATCCTGCACGTCGGCAGCTACGATGACGAAGGCCCCACCCTCGCGCGTCTGCATGACGAGGTGATGCCCTCACAGCGCGTCACCTTCGCCGGCCCGCACCACGAGATCTATCTCAGCGACGCCCGCAAGACGGCTCCCGCCAAGCTCAAGACCATCCTGCGCCAGCCCGTGAAGGCGGTTCGGTAGTCACAACAAGTGGGCGCGTACGGCTTCCCATATCAATCAACCGAAGCATAGGATAGTTTTTCACTGTCGGTTGTAATACGCGGCCAATCTTTCTCTTCAGGGGTGCTATGATCCGTATTTCGTTGGCCTACCTATACGAGGCGGGGGCGGTCATTGGAAAGTTCGCCGACATCGTCGGCACCACTGCCGATGTCAAGGTGATGGATATCTGGCATCATGCCGCTCTAGTTCAAACTAAGATCGTCGAGATCTATGACCAGAGCTTTTACAAAGACAATTTGATCGTCTCACGTCAGGCTGCCCTTAAATTAGGGGAGGAGTGCGCGAAGCTTTCTGGGCGATCAGATTTTGACGCTGTAGTGCCCTACTTCGATCGATGGCAGGTAGCCGACGCAGCGCGCAAATTCGAGGATTTATTTAAGGCCGAGCTGGCGGTCGCGGACGCCTATTTTGTCATCCCTAAAGGCGGCTACAACACGACTAAATTGGTAACCGATGCCACAGTGCTCTTTCCGCCAAGCTTGCCAATGAAGGCCCCTGAAGCGGTGCCTGACATCGTCGAAGCGGGCAGGTGCCTAGCATTTGAGCTAGGGACTTCCGCTGGTTTCCACATTCTCCGCGCTGCCGAGTCAGTACTGCGCCGCTACTGGGATCACGTGTCAAACAACAAGCCGCGCCCCAAGCAACGCAATATTGGCGTGTACTTGGCGCAGATGGAGAAGCATGGCCTCGGGGAGGCCAAGGTTATCAGCGTACTGAGACAGATCAAGGACCTACATCGGAACGCGCTCATTCATCCAGAGGAGACGCTGACTCCTGATGAGGCTATCAACCTGATGGGCATCGTTAGAAGTGCTGTTTCTGCGATGCTTTCACCGATGCCTGAAGTCGCTTCACCTCCGCGGATGACACCGGCGGTTCCAGCTTCGACGGCAACGCCAGCCCCGTAGCTAGCGCGAGGGCACACCCGATGCGCTGAAAGGCTGATCCCACCCAGCTCAAGCTCATCCGGCACCAGCCAGTGAAGGCTGAATAGTGCACGTCCTTGTTGCGTGGATGCGCGCAGCACCATTTCGAAGGATGGGGCGTGAAGTCCTCACTGGTTGACCATCCATTAAGACGCGCTCCTGCAGCACGCTCCTCAGGATGAGGGAACTTCGCTAATCCACCTTCGCACCGACCTGCTTCACGACCTCGGCCCATTTGGCGCGGTCGGCTTTCACGGTGGCCTTGAACTGGTCCAGGGTCTCGTAGCGCGGCGTGTTGCCGAGCTCGGCGAGCTTCCTGCGGGTTTCGGGATCGTCGAGCGCCACTTTGATCGCCTGATTCATCTTTTCGGCGATCGCCCGGTCGAGGCCCTTGGGGCCGAAGATCGCGAACCAAGTATAGCTCTCGTAGCCCGGCACGCCGGCCTCGTCGATCGTCGGCACGTCGGGGATGGCGGCCACGCGCTTCTTGGTGGTGACGCCCAGCAGCCGCACCTTGCCGGCGCGCGCCTGCTGCAGCACCGTCTGCACCTGATTGAAGATGCAGCAGACATCGCCCTTCAGCACCGCCTGGATGGCGTCTGGCCCGCCCTTGTAGGGGATGTGCACCATGTCGAGTCCGGCACGGTGCACGAACTCGGCGAAGGCGAGATGGGTGCCCGTGCCGTTGCCGGTCGAGGCGTAATTGTACTTGCCGGGAGCCGCCTTCACCTTGGCGATGAAATCCTTCACCGAAGCGACGTCGATCACCTCGGGGTTGATGGTCAGCACATTGGAAACGTCGACCAGGGTCGAGATCGGCGTGAAATCGGCTTCGACGTCGAAGGCGAGCCGGGGGTAGAGCGCCGGATTGACGCCGTGCGTGGCCGCTGTCCCCAGTAGGAAGGTGTAGCCGTCGGGCCTGGCGTGGGCGACAGCCTCCGAGGCCACGTTGCCGCCGGCACCCGGCTTGTAGTCGATGACCAGCCGCTGGCCGAGCGATGCCTCGAGCGAGGGCTGCAGCATGCGCGCAACGACGTCGACGCCCGATCCCGCCGGGAAGCCCATCAGCAGGGTGATGGGCTTGCTCGGCCAGTCCTGCGCCTGAACCGATGTCGCAGTGAGGAAGAGAGCCATCGCTCCCAGGAACGATCTCAGCACCCGCGTCTCCCCGTGAATGTCGATTTGGCTAGTATGCTGCGGCAACGCAGGGAGAAATGCCATGGGGTACATGACCGAAGAGCGCCGCCTGATCCAGGAGACGGCCCGCGCCTTCGCCATGAACGAGGTCTTGCCAGTCGCCAACAAACTCGATCCGGAGAAAGGAGACATCCCGGCCGAGCTGATCCAGAAGCTGGCCGATATGGGCTATTTCGGCATCGTGATCCCCGAAGAGTACGGCGGCCTGGGGCTGGGCGTCTTCGAATACTGCCTGATCGCCGAGGAGTTGGCGCGCGCCTGGATGAGCGTTGCCTCGATCATCGCGCGCGGCAACGGCCTCAGCGCCGGCCGCGGCATGACCGATGCCCAGCGCGCCGTCTTCCTGCCGCGCGCCGCCCGCGGCGAGTTCCTGGGCGCTGCCGCTATGTCGGAGCCCAATGTCGGGTCGGATCTCGGCAGCATCGCCTGCCGCGCCCGCCGCGACGGCGACGACTGGGTCATCAACGGCAACAAATACTGGTGCACCTTCGCCGACGGTGCCGACTACATCATGCTGGTGGCGCGCACCTCCGATGCGCCCGATCCCAAGCGCAAGCACCTCGGCCTATCCTCCTTCCTGATCGAGAAGCCGCGCGGCACGCTGCCCAAGGGCGTGAACGGTGCACCCATTCCCAAGATCGGCTATTTCGGCTGGAAGACCTGGGAACTGGCCTTCGACAATTGCCGCCTGCCCGGCTCCGCCCTGATCGGCGAAGAGGGCCGCGCCTTCTACTACATCTCGGCCGGCCTGGAGCGCGCCCGCGCCCATACCGCTGCCCGCTCGATCGGCCTGGCCCGTGGTGCGCTGGAGGATGCCACCGCCTATGCGCAGGAGCGCCGGCAGTTCGGCCAGGCGATCGGCGACTTCCAGAACACGCGCTTTCGCCTCGCCCGCATGGCGACCGACATCGAAGCCGCGCGCCAGCTCATGTATTTCGTGTGCGACGAGATCGACCAGAAGCGCCGCTGCGACAAGGAGGCCGCCATGGTGAAGCTCTTCGCCTCGGAGATGGCCGAGCGCGTCACCTCGGAAGCGCTGCAGATCTTCGGCGGCGCCGGCTACACGACCCTGCACGCCGTCGAACGCTACTGGCGCGACGCCCGCCTCACCAAGATTTTCGAAGGGACATCGGAGATCCAGCAGCGCATCATCTCCGATCACTTGCTGGGCAAGACCAAGACCGCCTGATGGACGATCTCACTCCTCTCGGCCGCATCCTGCGCGGCATTGCCATGGTCGGGGCTACCGGCATGGTGCAGGTAGTGGCGCAGCTCACCCTCAGCCGGATGATGGTGATCTTCCCGACACCGCGGCTCAGCCCGCATCCGACCTACTACATGCTGCTGCACAGTGTCCTGGCCGTCCTTGTCCTGATGGCCGGACATCTGATCCAGGTCACGATCTGGGCTGCGCTCTACTACGAGTGGGGTGAGCTCGGCAGCTTCGCGCACTCGTTCTATTTCTCCCTGGCCTCCTTCACGACCCTGGGAGCGAGCGAACTCAATCTGAGCGCGCCCCATCGCATCGCCGGCGCCATTGAATCGGCCGTCGGCATGCTGATGTTCGGCTGGTCGACAGCGCTTCTGGTCCGCGTCGTTCAGCACACCGGCCCGTAGACGCCGTGGCGCTTCGACCGCTCTCAGAGCGCCCGCAGAAAAAGCACGAGGTCCTGCTTTTCCGGTGTTGTCAGCTTGGTGCCGAGCACGAGATTGAAGAACTCGACCGTGTCCTCGAGGGTAAGCAGGCGCCCGTCATGCAGGTAGGGTGGTGAATCCTTGATGCCGCGCAAAGGGAAAGTCTTGATCGGCCCATCGGCGCTGGCGAGCCGGCCGTTGACCATCACCGGCTTGTAGAAGCGCTCGGCCTGGAGATTGTGCATCAGGTTGTCGGTGTAGTAAGGCGGCGCATGGCAGACGGAGCACTGGCCTTTGCCGAAGAAGATCTCCTGGCCGCGCATCTCCGCCGGGGTCGCGCGCGCCGGATCGAGCCGCCCCAGCACGTTCAGCTTGGGGGCGGGCGGGAAGTCGAGCAGCTCCTGGAACTCGGCCATGAAATGCACCTGGCTGCCGCGTTCGAGGATGTTGACGCCCTTCTTGGTGGCGATCACGGGGTCACCGTCGAAATAGGCGGCGCGCTGCTCGAACTCGGTGAAATCCTCGACCGTCTTGAGCGCCCGTTGCGAGCCGAACAGCCGCTGGATGTTCACGCCGCGCAAGGGCGGCGTATCGATACGGTGTCGATGCTCCTGGGGACGAATGTCGCCCACGAGATGCGTCGAGGCGTTGGTATGGCCGTTGGCATGGCAGTCGAAACAGGCAACGCCGCGGCTCGGCCTTTCTGACCTCCGATCCTCGGTCTGGTTGAATTGCTGCTGCGGGAACGGCGTCAGCAGCAGGCGCAGTCCCTCGATCTGCTTGGGATTCAGGATGCCGTTGAACAGCTCGTAGTAGTTGTCGATGGTGAGCAGCTTGCCTTGCGAGACGTCACCGAGATCGGGGCGTGTCGTCAGGAAGATCGGCGCCGGGAACTCCGGCAGCAGATGATCGGGCAGGTCGAACTCCAAGTCGAAGCGCGTGAGATCACGCGCCTCCTGTTTCTTCAGCTCCTCGATCTCGAACTTGGGGAACAGCATACCGCCTTCGGCCTGGTTGGGGTGCGGCAGGGGCAGGAAGCCTTTCGGGAAAAGATTCCGGTCGCGGATCTCCGTCGGACTCATGTTGGCGAGCTGATCCCAGGAAGTGCCGCCCGGCAGCTTGGCCCTCACGCCTTCCTGCACCGGCTTGCCGCGCGTCATGGTCACCCCTTGGGCGGCCTTGTTGGCGAGGTCATAACGCTCGGCCAAGAGATTGGCGTGACGGCGCTGGATCTCGGGCTGCGCCGCCTTCATGCGCGCCAAGGTCGTGGCGAACGGTTCCTTGATGTCGACCGGCATGTAGCTAGTGGCGCCCCGCTGCGCCGAGGGTGGCGGCGCGGACGGCGGGGGCGGCTGCTGTGCGTATGCGAAGGTCAGGCTCACCGCGCCGGCAACAGCTGTCAGAGCCATCCAACTCGTGCGTTTGGGCAGGTTCATGGAACTCCCCCCTCGGCAACCTGCTGGCTGCCGAATCGGTAATGACACCGACGCCGGGCGGTTCCCCGAAACGGAAAATTTCACCGAAGCAACACTCCGGAGACGAAGGTGCGGTCTGCCGGCCCTCCATGGCAAAGTGCGCCGCCGACAGAACGAGGTAGGGATGCTCACACAGGAAGAAATCGCCCAGGCAGTAGCGGATCTCGATGCCGCCGAACGCAAGCGTCTTCAGATCGGGCTGCTGTCGCTCCGTCATCCCACCATGACCATGGAGGACGCCTATGCGGTCCAGAAGGCATGGGTCGCTCGGAAACTGGAGGCGGGCCGCACGGTCATCGGCTGGAAGATCGGCCTGACCTCGAAGGCCATGCAGTCGGCCCTGAACATCGACATCCCGGATTCGGGTGTGCTGTTCGACGACATGCTGTTCGAGGACGGCGCCACCGTCCCGAGCGGCCGCTTCATCCAGCCGCGCATCGAAGCCGAGATCGCCTTCGTGATGAAGAGCAGCCTGCAGGGAAAGGTCGGCATCGAAGAGGTGCTCGCGGCGACCGACCATGTGGTGCCGGCCCTGGAGATCCTTGACACGCGCGTCCTGCGCGTCGATCCGCAGACAAAGAAGGCGCGGACCATCGTCGACACCATTGCCGACAACGCCGCCAATGCCGGCGTCGTGCTGGGCCGACAGAAGCTCGATCCCCGCGGCGTCGACCTGCGCCGCATGGGCGCCATCGTCTCGCGCAACGGCGAAGTCGAAGAAACCGGCCTGGGGGCCGGCGTGCTCGACCATCCCGCGCGCGGCATCGTCTGGCTGGCCGAACGGCTGGCACAGTACGGCGGCGCGCTGAAGCCGGGCGAGATCGTGCTCTCCGGCTCCTTCATCCGGCCCATCGAAGCGCGCCCCGGCGACACCATTGCCGCCGATTTCGGCAGCTACGGCAGTGTGGGCTGCAGCTTCGCCTAGAGGCGACGGGCATTCAGCGTCCCAGCAGGTTCGCTCGAACGGTCGCCCAGAAGCCCGGCTCGCGCGGTGCCGCGCGGCTATGGGCGGCCATGCGTCGGTAGAGGTCGCGGAGCGACCGGCGCTCGCCGCGCTGCCTGAGTTCGGCGCCGTTCTTGCCGGGCTGCAGTTCGAGTTCGCGGGTATGGAAGAGTTCGAGGCCCGGCCGGTGGCCGATGCTGACGACGGCGGTATCCGGCAGCTTCTCGAGCAGGAGGTTCATCACGTTCTCCTGCCCGGCCTCGTCCAGCGCCGAAGTCGCCTCGTCCATGAAGATCCAGTCCGGCTTGTGGATCAGGGTACGGGCGAAGGCGACTCTCTGCTGCTCGCCACCGGACAGGATCTGGTCCCACCGCTCCTCCTCGTCGAGACGGCCGCGCAGATGGTCGAGCCCGACTTCGTGCAGGGCCTCGCGCAGATCGTCGTCGGTGACGTCGCTCGGCTCTTTGGGGTAAAGCATCGCCTCCTTCAAGGTACCGAGCGGGAAGTAGGGCTTCTGCGGCATGAAGGCGATGTCGCCACGCGGCAGCTCGACCGATCCGCTGCCCCACGGCCAGACGCCGGCAACGGCACGCATGATGGTGCTCTTGCCGCTGCCCGACTTGCCGCGGATAAGGACGCGTTCGCCGCGGCCGATCTCGATCTCTGCATCGGCGACCAACCTCTCTCCGTCGGGGCGTGTCAGGCCGACATCGCGCAGGATCAGGCGGTCGCCCTTGCCCGGCGTCACCTCGATGCGGTGGCCTTCGGGAGCATCCGCCGTCTCCTCGAGGTCATGCAGAGCGACATGGAGATGGACGACGCGATCGGTCGAGGCGCGCCAGTCGGCGAAGCGTGGGAAATTGTCGATCAGCCAGGACAAGGCCCACTGCACGTTCGAGAAGGCCTGCGCCGTCTGCATCAAGCCACCCAACTGGAGGTCGCCTGCGAGGTAGCGCGGCAGGGCCACGATCAGCGGCACCACGGGTGCCAGGTAGGCGAGCGAGCTGGTGAGCAGGGCGAGGCTGCCCTGGCCGCGCGTCTGGGCGTGCCAGGCCTTGCGCAAATCGAAGAGCGACTCCTTCAGCCGCTCGCGCTCGTCCGGCTCACCGCGCATCAGGGCGATGCCCTCGGCATTCTCGCGCGCCCGGATCAGCACCGATCGCATGTCGGCTTCGCGGCCCTGCCGCGCATTGCCCGCCTCGATCAGGCCGCGGCCGAGCGCATAGGTCAGCATCGAGCCGAACAGGGCGTAGAGCACGGCCGCCCAGACCATGTAACCGGGCACGGAAATCTCGACGGCGCCGATCTTGACTGGCAGCTCGCCCGACAGCACCCAGAGGACGCCGAGGAAGGTGATGAGCTGCAGGACGCATTGCAGGATGGTCTGGGCGAACTCGACCGCAAGTTCGGTCGATACCCGGATGTCCTCGGCGATCCGGCCGTCGGGATTGTCGCATTCCTCGGCTAACAGCCCGAGCTGGTACTGCCGGCCGTTGTTCAGCCAGCGCTGGGTCGTGACATGGGTCAGCCAGGTACGCCAGTTGAACTGCAGGCGGCGGCGGATGTGGAGATGGATGGCCACGGCCACGCCTGCCGACACGACGATGGCCGCCAGGATGTAGAGTTGCTCGACGAGCTGCGAGGTATCGCGCTTGTCGAGCGCATTGAAGAAATCGCGATTCCAGATATTGAGCCACAGCGCGATGGCGACGTTGATCACGCCGAACATCGCCATGCCGGCGGTCAGCAGCCAGGCAACGCCACGATAGCCCGGCGCCGTCCAGTAGCCGCAGGCGACGGCGCCGAACGCGCGCAGGGAGCTGTGCGGTGTGTCCACTCAGTCGCGGAAGCTGGGATCGATCCGGTCGAGCTTGCGCAACAGCGCCGGCCAATCGAGCAGGCCGAACGGCCGGCGAATATGCGGCTGATAATTCATGAAGGTCGCCTCGACGACGTCGGACGGCACCTCGATCAGCTTGGTATTGCACGACATCGCCGCGATCTGCGTCTTGCAGGAGAGCTCCAGCCGATGCATGGCGTTGAACGCCTCGGGGATCGTGGTGCCGGTCGTCAGCAGGCCATGGTTGCGCAGGATCATCGCGTTGTTGTCGCCGAGGTCCTTGACCAGCGCTTCGCGCGCGGCGAGGTCGAGCACGACGCCGTCGAAGTCGTGGTAGCTGATCTTGGCGAAGCGCATCGAGGTCTGGGTGTTGGGCAGCAGGCCGCATTCCATGGTCGAGACCGCCATGCCGGGCCAGGTATGCGTATGGATCACACAGCCGACGTCATGCTTGGCCATGTGGATGGCGCTATGGATCACGAAGCCCGCACGATTGACGCCATACTCCAGGCCGCCGGTGAACTCCGGCTTGGCGAGGATGTTGCCGTCGTGGTCGATCTTCAGCAGGCTCGATGCCGTGATCTCCTCGTAGAGCAGGCCGTAGGCGTTGATCAGGAAGGCGTTGTCCTCGCCGGGCACGCGCACCGAGATGTGGTTCGCGATCAGGTCGGACATGCCGTAGTGGTCCATCAGCCGGTAGCAGGCGGCGAGATCGACACGGGCCTGCCATTCTTCGGGCGAGACCTGCGAGCGAAGATTGGCGACTTTGGCGGGCTTGAAGGCGTGCACGGCCATGAAACGCTCCTGGGTGGAAACTGTCTCCGGACCGTAAACCCGCAGGGACCCGACCGTCTATCGGCGGCTCAAACCAGCCCGCGCGCTGCGAGATAGGCGCCGAGCGCCAGGAGGCCTGCGAAGAACCAGATCCGGAAGGCCTGCGGCGACAGCCGGGCCCGCACGGCCTGGCCGAGCCGCATGCCCAGGATCGCGACGACAAGGGCCGCCAGCGAAGGCCAGGCGAGGTCCCAGGTAAAGGCGCGCCCGCCGGCCAGCGTAACGGCAAGCGCCAGTGTGGAGACCGTGAAGGAGAGGCCGAGCGCCTGCACCAACTCGTCCTTCTGCAAGCCGATCGCCTGCATGTAAGGGACGGCCGGGATCACGAAGACGCCGGTCGCCGCCGTGATCGCGCCGGTCACCACCCCTGCCAGCGGGCCGAGCCAGGCCTCGGCCGCCCGCGGCACGGCAAGCTTCAAGGCGGCGAGGCCCGACAGGGCGTAGAGTATCAGCGCCACCCCCAGCGCCAGGGCGCCGTAGGGGCCGCCCAGGCCTGACAGGAAAGCGGCCCCACCCCAGGTCCCGACGCAGACGCCGAGATTGAGCGGCCACAGCCGGCGCAGCACGGACCGCAAGTGACCGCCGTCCAGCATCTGCCAGACATTGGTGATCAGCGACGGCAGGATCAGCAGGGCCGCAGCCTCGGTCGGCGGCAGCACCACGGCCAGCAGCCCCATCGAGATCGTGGGCAGGCCGAGGCCGATAATGCCCTTGGTGAAGCCGGCCACCACGAAAACAACCAGCACGAAGACGAGAACGGTCGCCGTCATGCACCAGAGATGACGGGCGATGCGGCGACTGGCAATTTGGAGAATACGGACTCTGCCTTCGGTTAGGACGAAGGCTTAAAATCATCCTTCGCTCCGCTCAGGATGACAGGGGAACTGCATGCGCTTCGATCTCACTGACTTGCGCCTCTTTCGTCACGTCGTCGAAACAGAAAGCATCACGCGCGGGGCGGAGCGGACGCACCTCGCGCTGGCCTCGGCCAGCGCGCGCATCCGCGGCATGGAGGAGGTGCTGGGTGTGCCGCTGCTGAAGCGTGGCCGTCGCGGCGTTCAGCCGACCGACGCCGGCCGCGCTTTGCTCGACCATGCCCGCATCGTTCTGCAACAGATCGAGACCATGCGTGGCGAGCTCGGCGCCTATTCGCGCGGTCTCAAGGGCCATGTCCGCGTACTGGCCAACACCGCCGCACTGTCCGAACACCTGCCCGGCCTGCTGGCGACGTTCCTGGCCGCCAATCCGACCATCGATCTCGATCTGGAGGATCGCGAAAGCCCGGCGATCGCCGCCGCCATCGCCGCCGGTGATGCCGATATCGGCATCGCCACCGAAGCGGCACTGGTGCCTGGCCTCGAGAGCCACCCCTTCCGACCCGACCGGCTGGTGCTGGCCGTGGCCGCAGGCCATCCCCTTGCCCGCCGGCGCCAGGTCGCCTTCGCCCAACTGCTCGATCTCGACTTCGTCGGCCTGACACGCGGCACGGCGCTCGATGAGCACGTGGCTCGGCACGCCGCGCGCCTCGGCCGGCCGCTCCGGATGCGCGTCCGCGCCAACAGCCTGGATGCGGTCTGTGCAATGGCAGCGGCCGGGGTTGGCGTCGGCATCGTGCCGGAAGCGACGGCGCGCCGGCAGCGGCGCGCCCTTCCGCTTGTCGCGCTGCGCATCGCCGAGCCCTGGGCCATGCGCCAGCTCACACTCTGTGTGCGCGACCAGCGGCACCTGTCCCGCCCGGCCCGGCGCCTGTTCGAGACGCTGCGGCAGGCGGCGTGACGCGCTCCCAGCAGACTACTTTTTGCGCGTCGGCTTGACGTCGGTGGCGATGGGGTAGGCGGTGGTCGACTTCACCCGCTCCATCGAGAACCGCGAGGTCACGTTCTTGAGCGGCATCGTGTCGATCAGCTTCTTGTAGAAGGCGTCGTAGGCCTGCATGTCGGTCACGGCGACGCGCAGCATGTAGTCGATGTCGCCGGCCATGCGATGGAACTCCATCACCTCCGGCATGGCGGTCACGGTCTGGGCAAACTTCGACAGCCAGGCCGACGAGTGGTCGCCAGTCTCGATCGAGACGAACACGGTGAGCCCCATCCCGATCGATTCGGGTGAGATCAGCGCCACCCGCTTCAGGATGATGCCGGCCTTTTCCAGGCGCTGGATTCGCTTCCAGCACGGGCTTTGCGACAGCCCGACGCGGTGGGCAATCTGCGCCAATGAGAGGCTCGCATCCTCCTGGAGGAGAGCCACGATCTTCCTGTCGATCGCATCCATGTGTGAAATATCCGTGGTCGGCCTGCGGCCAGTCTAGACCGGAAGCGACTCCAAGCGCACCGGGGCGCCGATCCGGAGGCTGAGCGCATCGGCCAGCCCGTCGATATCGCCATCCATCGGGCCGCCATGGCTGACCAGGCGCGGGTCGGCGCCGTTGAACCAGGACAGCCTCCAGGCCCCGCTTTCACAGACCAGCGACCCCACGACACGGCCGTGCACGGAGATGGTCCACAAGGCGGGCTCGTCCTGAGCAGCCTGGATCAGGCGCGCAGCACGAGCGACGAGGCTATTGGCGAAACTCAACATGCTCCGACTGTAGGGGCCGGGCGGCAACGGCAGCAATGAAACGCGCGGTCGATTTACCGGCCCCCGGCGGCAGAAATAACTCCCTCGACGGATCGGGAGAGAATTTCCTCTCTTCGCAGCCTATTTCATCAGCCCCTGCTCCCGGCAGTAGCGCACGACGCCGGGGTGCAGGGCGTGCAGCGACGGCGCCACGGCGACGGTGTTGCGCAAGGTCGACGCGCCGAGCTGGCGTGGACTGAAGCTGCCGCGCTCGATGCGATTGAGGTCGACGGCCAGGCGGTAGCCGACCGGTTCCGGCAGGTCGGCCCGCGCCAGGATGAAGTTCCACGAGCCCACGCTCTCGATCGGCTGCGGCTGTCCGGGATAGAGTCCGGCCGGAACCGTGACACGGCGCAGGAAGGTGTGCTTGGCCAGGATCTTCTCGGTCTGCTCCTCGGTCGGCACGACGAAACGTGCCCCCTGCGGACTGGTCGTCAAGGTCACGAAGCCCGGCCAGCGCAATCCACCGCCCCATAGCGCCGACGCGGCGCCGTCGAGCACCAGGGTCGGCCCTTCCGACAGTTTCTCGGTATAGATCGCCTCGAAATCCTTATCGAGATCGAGGCCCAGCCCATCGAGGATGTAACGGGCCTGCAACGCGAGGCCCGACGTGCGCCCGTTCCAGACGACGGGTCGGCCCAGCAGATCGTCGATCTCGCGAAAGCGCGTGTCGGTCCGGACGGCGAACATTCCCGGCGTTGGGTACATGGCGGCGATGACCCGAAGTTCAGTCACCGGCCGGCCGACGCCGGCGAAGAGCTCGTGCGCAAACTCGCCGGTGACGAGACCGAGATCGATCTCGCCCGCCTCCAGCAGCCTGACATTCTGCGAGACGCCACGGGTCGGATGCTCACGCAGGTTGAGACCGGCATCGACGGCCTTCATGGCGTCGAGGAGGGCACTGCCATAGATCAATAGCGTCGCACCAACGGGGCCGGTGCCGAGTGTAAGCCGATGCTGCTCGGCCTGCGCCGATTCCCTGCCGAAGACAAAAGGAAACGCGACCAACCCAGCTTTGAGAAACGTCCTGCGCAAAACCCTGACCATCGCCCATCATACCGGCAGTCCGCTCCGATCGCTAAGGCCGGACGGCCGGCGCCTCCATCGTCATGCCCTTGGCACGTTCCATCAGATAGAGTTCCAGAGCGACATATTCCGGTGCCCCGACGGGATAAAGCTCGGCGCGAATGCCGAACAAACAATTGCGCAGTCGTCGCCGCAGCGACCCCAGCCCCTGCCATTCCAGGCGATAGACCGGATAGCCGGTGGGATGCGCCTGCGGGATGGTGACACCGGCGAGTTTCTTGCCGGCGTTCTCGTCATGACAGATGGCGCAGGAGAGGTTGAGCTGGCCCTGCCGCCGCCGATAGATTTCTTCGCCTTGCACGCGCCAGGAAGAAAGGCGCGGATCGTCAGGCGGCGCGATCGGCTGGCCACGCGACTGGGCCGCCACGAAAGCCTGCAGGGCGAGGCTGTCCTGACTGTCGCGCGCGAAGGCCGGTGCCTGCTGCCGTTCGGTGCGGCAGAGATCGATGCGGCCCTCGAGATCGACCGGCCGGTCCGCTCCTGGCGGAATCGCCGGATAGCGCGCCGCCACGCCCTTCATGCTGGTCGCGGCGTCGCCGTGGCAGTCCGCGCATGCCTTGCCGGCCACGCCGACGCGCGCGCTCCAGAGCTTGCTCCCCTGCTGCACGAACAACATCCCGGGATTGGCCGTATCGTCGTCCTGCATCTGCTGCAGCGCCGGCCCCATGTCCTGATAGCCGGAGCGACGCGTGTCGGCTCCACTCCCCCGCTGACTCTGACCCTGGCTCTGGGCCAGGGCGAACGATGCGCCGAACACCAGGAACAGCGCGATCGCGAAGTACCGCGCCCTCATTCGACGGCGATCGCGACCTTCTCTTCGGCGACGAAGCCGTGATCGCCCGTCCAGCGCAAGTGGAGCGTGCCGCTCTCGCTTGCCACCGCAAAGAAGGACACGAACGGATTGGCCGAGATCGCCGGCGACATCTCCATGCTGAAGATCTCGGCGTCGTCCCAGGTCGCCGTGAAATGCTCGATGATGTTGCGCGGGAGGATCTGGCCGTTGGGGCCGGGCCGAAACCCGGTCTCCATCTGATGCATGATCAGCGCCTTGATCTCGATCACGGCACCGCGCTTGGCCGTCTTGGGGGCGTTGACGAGGATGTTGGCCATCAGGTCGCCTCCTCGAGACAGGCGGCAAGCGTCACGATCACGTCGGCGCTGGCACTCCAGAACCTGCCGTCGCTGGTCTCGGCGATGGCCACGATCTTCTGGCTGTCGCCGAGCTTGATGCGCGTGCCGATCATCGCCTTGCCGTTCCGCGGCGAAAGCGTCGCGCTGAAGACGTTGGGCTGCGGGTTCTTCTCGTTGAAGACATGGATCGCCTTCACATAGTCACCGACCGTCATCGGGCTTTCGACCGAGACGGTGAGCGGCACGGTATTGCCGTTCTCGATCAGGGGCGGCATGTCGAGCTTCACCCTCTCCTCGCGCACGTCGGCGTCGCCGACCAGCTTTCGGATGGCCTCGGCCATGGCAGCGGGCGTCGCCGCGGCCGGTTCGAACGGCAGCAGGACGAGAACGGCAGTGCCGGCCAGGAAGTGACGTCGATCCATTCAATCCTTCAAGGTCACGAGATAGGCCACGACATCCTCGATCTGGGCAGCCGTCAGCACGGTCTTGCCCTCGAACGCCTGCGCAACGCGCTGCAGCCCCGTGGTGCGATAATAGGGCGGCATGATCGTGTCGGCATTGAGACGCGACGCATCGACGATGCGCAAGCGCAACTGTCCCTCGGACCAACGGGCGCCGGCTCCCGCAAGGCTGGGCGCGAGATCGCCCTGGAAACGCTCCTCGGCGATCGGGCCGCTGTGGCACAGAAGACAGAGGCCGACACTGCGGTTGGCGACGATGGCTCGGC
>BFBZ01000013.1_pt20 | contig 129814 bp, 99 predicted proteins | sample 1888401 | NCBI WGS metagenome assembly BFBZ01 (sample SAMD00112614, study PRJDB3348) | symbiont metagenome | host: Chara braunii
TAATGATCCAGGTCCCCTTGCCGCACCTCSCCCGTACCCTCCACTTCCTCCAGGTCCACCGGCAGACCTGTACTTCCACCGCATACCTCCTGCCAGTAGCCCACCTGCCCCGACAGCCGACGGCTCTGACTATAKYCTTCCAGCGCTCCATACCACTCCCGGTAGGARCCCGTCTTTAKCCCCAGCTCTTCTCCCCGCARCAGCCGMTCCAGGTCCTCCACCATGATCCGCCAAGACACCCCGTCCACCGCCAGGTGATGCACCACCACCAGCAGCCGGTCACRCKCCTCTCCCTCCGGCGTCCGCAGCCATACCCCGCAGCTCACCCGGCCCGMCTCGATGTCCAGMCCCCGCTGRTAGCCCTGACAGCACSCCGTGATCCGTTCYCCCARCTCYGMTGWMCCCRCCWKCCGCAGGTCYTCCTCCAMCARCAACCCGSSYCCTTCYCCATACYCCTGCTCCCARCCCTCCGCAMCRCGMCGGTACACRAACCGCAGCACGTCATGCTGMCGYAMCAGCGCCGACCATACTTCCGYCAGCCGKTCKCCTCCCACACTTTTATCCACCTCTAGTAAAATACTCTGGTTAAAATRYGACAGCCCCTCCCGCTCACGRCCCAGGTACCACGMCTGCACCGGCAGCAGACCGCAACGTCCCGTTAGCAGCCCCTGCTCGCCCCTGACACCACCGCTCCCACGCGACGATAGCACCGCCGACAGCTTGCCGATCGTCTGATACAGGAACAGGTCCCGCGGCTGCAGCTCGTAACCCTGACGACGCGCWCGGCTCACCACCTGGATCGAGATGATCGAGTCGCCTCCTATCTCAAAAAAATTATCGTTCACCCCTATCCGCTCACGACCCAGCAGACCACTCCAGATCCCCGCCAGCACCCGCTCCGTCTCCGTCCGCGGCGCCTCATAACCACACCCACTCTCCGCCTGCCCGGGGTCCGGCAACCGCCGCCGGTCCACCTTCCCATTGGCCGTCAGCGGTATCTCCTCCAACTCCACCAGCTGTGACGGCACCATGTACTCCGGCAGCTGGCTCCGTAAATATTGCTTAAGCAACTCAGCAGAAAAAGGCTCCTTGATCCGGATTTCGCCGCCCGGAAAGACCTGCCGGTAAAATGGATGGCCGCCAAAGGCAGTCTCCTGTCGCCTGGACAGAAAATTAAAAGAGATGTTTTCCCTGCCCGGCCGGATCACTTCCCCATCGATATAATAATCCGGATAAACGTCTCCACTTGGGATCATCCTTCTGATCCGTGCATGGATTTGATCTCCCGCATGAACTTCCGGAGCTACGTTGAACACCGGCAAGTAGATCGGCAAAAAGCTCTTTTGGCTTTGAAATATATCGTTCAAAATGGAAGGCCCGGTATAAAGGTTCAGCCATACAAGTAGTCCATTGATCCTGCAATCAGACCCGACTTCCAGCACTATATCATGCTCATCATCGTGAGCCAGCTGCTTAGTAAGGTCCAGATCTTCAAAAATATCCCAACTGCTTACCACATGACGACTATCGACATTCTGCAGTCCAATCCGCAGATCAAACGAACGGCCAGATAAGCTGAATATGTTCTCTATATAATAAGCACCCGTTTTTGTAAACGCATACTCGATATCTCTTTCCTGCCAGGATACGGCAGCGATCTTTACTACACTCCGGCAAGGGATCATCCTGGCAGGGTCTTTCAAAAAAGTACGGGCCCTGTTCATAATGGGGATACAGCCATCCGAGCTACCCATATTGCCAACAAGAGCGCAGACACATATGTCCACCTTTTCGGGAAGTTCGACCTCCATCACATCCCCCAAAATAAGAATGATCCTGTCCTGGAGACCGTTTGCCTCGATAACTGCCTTTGCCCGATGATACACTTCTTCAATGATTTCAATGGCATATACTTTCGTCGCTCCTTGTTCAAGACAATACTGAGCAAGGATCGCTTCAGGTCCCGTGCCGACATCCACTACTATCTTACCCCGCACGGCGCCTGCAATAGCCTCCTTATAGCTATTCGCCCGCAGCGGATCATTGTTCATGGCCAAATAGGCGATATCATTGTAACCCAGATATTCGGAAATGGAAGGCCAAACCTGGATAAGGGACCGTTCAGTAAAATACCCGATGATCGATCTACCCGCATTACTGGTATTGAACGGCATTACAACTGCATCCGTTACATAGCGATGCTGCCGGATGCAATATTCGATCTCGCCCGGTTCGATCCGATATCCGTTTACTTTGATTTGGGCGTCTTTACGGTTCCGGAATTCCAGCATTCCGTCATTTTTCCAGCGCCCCACATCCCCGGTCCTGTAAATGCGGCTTCCCTGCCTGAAAAGATTATCTGAAAACTTTTCCTTATTTAGATCAGGATGCCGCCAATACCCCCCGGAGACGCTGTCTCCACCAATACATATTTCCCCGAAGACACCCACGGGGCAAAGACCGGAATGCTCATCGGCTATATATATTTCCGCACCGGCTATTGGCCGGCCTATAATGCTCCCATCTTGTGATCCGCCGCCAACATAATCCAGCTGGGTGCAAAAGATCGTTGCCTCCGTTGGGCCGTAAGTCACCGTGATAATGGCATTGGTAAAGATGCCGCCCAGTCTCCCAAGCAGATCATCCGGAATACTATCCCCGCCGATAAAAATGCGCTGGACATGCCCGAATGATGAAGTCAGATTTGTTTCCTCGATATGATTCAGGATCATTCTATACATGCCCGGAACAGCATCTATTACGGTTACGCCGCGCAATGTCTTTAACAATCCATCCAGGTTCTGCAATTGCTCTTTATCCACTGTTTCCGTTGTTCCACCCAACAACAATGGAAATAATAATTGAAAGAGAGAAATATCGAACGCGCAGGAAGCCATGAAAGGAACCACCGGCCGGGACAAGTCCGGGCAGGCTCCCTTCAGATGAGAGAAGAAATGGTTGACATTCCCATGGGTTACCACCACTCCTTTCGGGGCCCCCGACGAACCGGAGGTATAGATAATGTAGGCTTCATCGGTATCTTTCCATTCCGTCCGTTGCTCTTGCTCTTCGCAAATAGTGCAAACAGGCTGCCAACCTGCTAATCCATCAGGTGTTATTGCATGGTATCCATGTCTTTCCACAAACGCCAATAGCGTCTGTTCAGTGATCACCAGGGCAGGCTGGACATCGTTGAGAATAAATAAGATCCTTTCCAGGGGAAAACCGTTGTCAACCGGGACATACACCGCACCACATTTCCATATCGCCAGCAGCGAGATCAATATCCATTCGGACCTGTCCACAAGTACAACGACCCTTTGACCGGCGACTGCAGGGGACTTTTCCCCTATATACCGCGCCAACTTGTCCGTCACTTTGTCTAACTCGTGGTAACTCGTCTTCTGGTTTTTATATACTGTAGCAGTGTGACCGGTCTCCGTACGCAACTGCTGAAATAAAAAAGCTGCCATGGAAAAACGGACCGCAACACCACCTGGCCTCGCCGCCGCATTGCGGCCACTTAAATCATCAGAGAGATAACGAAGCTCCTCTTCACTAAGGAAGACCAGATCGTCTATATTTTGTTCAGGATGCCGCATCATCCGATCCAGCAATGACTCATAATGTCTCAGCATCCTTCTGATCGTCTCCTCCTCATACACGTCGGTACAATATTCCACTCCGCCCTGGATTCGGCCATTGCTTTCTTCAAGCGAAACGCCGATGTCGAACTTGGACGTGGTGTGAGAGAGAAGATACCAGGAAGTCGAAACCCCGCCCAGTTGGAAATCGATCATATCCTGGTTGCTTTTCAGGTCGAACATTACCTGGAATAGCGGACTACGGCTGGGGTCCCGCTCTTTAAGCAGCGCTTCCACAACCTTACCGAAAGGGACTTCCTGGTGGTCATATGCTTCCGCTGTAGTCTGTCTTATCTTTTGTAGCAGCGCTCTGAAACAGGGATTACCCCCGAGATTATCACGCAATACCAGCGTATTTACCAAATAACCGATCATCCCCTCCAATTCCTGGCGGCCCCTTCCGGAAACCGGTGTTCCGACGGCAATGTCATCCTGCCCACTATACCTGTGCAACAAAACCTTGAATGCCGCTAGCATGGTCATGAACAATGTCACCCCTTCCTGTTTGCTAAAATCCCGGAGTCTCTCGGTTAAACCTTTGTCGAGATTGATCTTCATTCCCCGTCCCCGCATACTTTTCACGGAAGGCCGTTTATGATCTGTTGGCAGATCCAACGGCCCGATTCCTTCCAATCTCTCTTTCCAGTAGGATAGATGTGCCGCCTGTCTGTTTTCTTGCAGCTGTCGTTTTTCCCAAATGGAATAGTCGGCATATTGGATCGGTAAAGGGGTCAGCTGAGGTTGCTCACCCTTTAGGAGCGAACCATAGATCACGGTAAGCTCCTTTAAAAGGATACCGCTCGACCAGCCGTCAGCGGCAATATGATGTAATATCAATAACAGCAAATACTCGTTATCGTCCAGCACAATCAGGCAACCGCGCATTTTATGATCTTTCGAAAGATCAAAGGGCACGCTGCTCCGCTCCTTTGCCAGGGCGTGTAGTTTTTCAGGGAATGTCTTACACATACTTCCATCAATGACCTCAAGGGACCACTTATCTTCCCCAAGGATAGACTGAAATGGCCGCCCGTTTCCCGGCAGGATCACCGTACGCAGCGCCTCATGGCGATTTACAATGATCCGGAGTGCCTGCTGCAACACCCCCTGGTCTAACTTTCCTTTCAGCTCCAACGCCAGTGGGATGTGATATTGAACCGAACCTTCCAGTTGATCGGTAAACCACAATTGTTCCTGACCGAATGACAATGGTACATCGGCAGGCCTGACTTCCGGCTGGATGGTATCAGCCCGGTCAGCATGGATTTGCCCGGCGATATAGGCCGATAACCCTGCAAGCGTGGGGTAATCGAATATGCTCCCAATCCCTATCTCGATCCCAAACACCTTCCGGATGCCGGTAACAAGCCGAACAGCAAGAAGTGAATGTCCGCCAAGATTAAAGAAATCATCTTTTGCATCTATCTTGTCTATCCCCAGCAGTTCGACCCAGATTTCGCTCATTTTTTCGATAAATGGATCACCGGGAAGAATGTCGGGTTTGGCCTGACGGACCACACCTGCCTGCTCCAGCAGACGACCACGGTCGACCTTACCGTTTGCTGTAAGCGGCCACGCATCTACCTCCAACAGTTGATGGGGTAACATGAACGGCGGAAGCTTTGCCGCCAAATGACTTTTCACCATGGCGGGATCCAACGTATCCCGGACCCTCGGCGTCCTATCTGGCCCAAAAAGCCGCAGCTGCAAAAGGTCCTGGCCATCGGCAACAGCCACGTGACAGCTGGAATAAGAAAAATTTTTCCGGATCCGCCCATCCTTGTCGGTCACCGTTCCCATTACGTGGTAATCCGGGTGTACCCCATCCATTCCCGCCGACCGTCTGAAGGTGAATTGGATCTTCATCCCTATGCCGACTTCCATCGGCTCCTGTAAAACTGGGAAATACACAGGCAAATGATGTGTTTTCTTTAGACTGTCGATAACGAGCTCATCGGCTGAAAATACATTGATCCACAGGAGCAGGCCATGGAAGAAGCCAGCTTTATGAATATCCAGCACCACGTGCCGGTCTTCAAATTCCGGACAGGGTGATGCATAAGTTATCTCTTCTGCTACCGCAGCGGAGGAAAGGATATATTCCGCTGAAAAATGCCGGATACACATCCGGATACCCGTCGCAAAACCGTACTTCTCCCGAACTGCCCGGATATGATGCGCACTTAATTCGCTAAACCCCGCTTCATAGATGGTTTCCGGCAGCTCAACCGCCGCAATCCTGGTCAAGTAACGATCCGGAATGAATACGATGCTGCGTCCAAACCTCGTCCTTAGCTCGGTCATCATCCGGATACACCCATCGGAGCTGGCAATATTGCCGGCGACTGCTGAAACGATTACATCTATCGGCTCGGGTAAAGTTACATCCCTGGCATTACCATGGACCAGTATGATCTTATCCTGCAAGCCAAGCTCCACCAGTCTGTCTTTGGCATGTAAATAAGCGTCCTCGAGAATTTCTACCGCATAGACCTTAGCCGCCCCGGACTCCACGCTGCGTCTGGCCAGGATCATTTCCGTCCCCGTTCCCGGATCGAGTACAACTTTATCTCCTACCTTATCCCTCAATGCCGCCTTATATCCCTCCACCCTCATCGGGTCCTGCGCCATTGAGCGGTATATAAATTCATCGTAAATGTCATGTTCACCAAGGGACGGCACGAACTCCATATCTTCGCGGAGCTTATAGAACAAGGTCAGGCTCTTGTCAGGCCGGTCAGGGAGAGAGACGGGCAGCGCCACGCACTGCTCGATCCGGGGATGGGCCGCCAGCGCCTGCTCGATCTCCCGCGGTTCTATCCTGAACCCGCCGATCTTTACCTGATCGTCCGCTCGCCCTGCGAATTCAAGGTTGCCGTCCGGAAGCCATCTTGCGAGGTCCCCGCTCCTATACATTTTCGCTCCGCCAAAAGGATGATTGACAAAGCTTGATGCCGTCAATTGCTCCTGATTGAGATACCCTGACGCCAGTCCTGTTCCCGCAATGCATAGCTCGCCCACTACGCCCGTAGGAGCTAATTCGTTGCTGTTTAGAAGTATATAAAGCTCTTTATTTGCGCCGGGCCTCCCTATTGGAATAATAGCATATTGTCGCTCGGGGTCGACTTTATAAAGTGTCGTGTTCACGGCGCCTTCAGTAGGACCATACCCGTTATAGAATTGCCTGGTCCGGCTATAATACGTTGCATCTTTCACGCGGCAAGCTTCGCCTGCAGAAACCAATATCCTGACCGAAGGCATCTCCGCTTGCTCTAACAAGCCAAGATAGGACGGCGTGACAGTAATTATGCTTACCCGATGAGCTTCTATATAAGATAGGAAAAGCTCCGGCTTAAGGATCGTTTCCTGACGTACAAGCACCAATGTCGCACCCGACAGCAATGCGGTGAATATATCCAGCAAAGAACCGTCAAAAAAAGGCGACATAAATTGGAGGTACCTGTCATGTTCAGTCAGCCGGAATTCCTGAATGTGATCAAGGGCGACATTCACCAATCCCGCATGCTGTATAATGACGCCTTTGGGATTGCCGGACGTTCCGGAAGTATATATACAATAGGCCCGGTCTTCAGGCGATAACAAACCTGTCTCTGGTGAAACTTCCTTCCGGCCGGACAAAACCTCATCCGTCGGTACAAATTCAATCCCGCTCTCCTGGTACTCCTTTGGCAAAAGATCAATCTCTGCCTTTCTCCCAAGCACAAGGCCCGGCTTACAATCCGCTAAAATGAACAAGATCCGCTCAGCAGGGCTGGACGGATCAAGCGGCACATAGACGCCACCGGAAGTCATAATCGCAAGAATGCCAACAACGGTATCGATACTCCTGGTGCTGAATAAAGGCACAAATTCACCTTTTTCCAGCCCTGCCCGCAGTAACCTTGAAGCCAGCAGATCGCATCTACTGCCAAGTTCACCGTAAGTCATCCGGTCATCGTCTATTTCTATTGCTATTCTCTCCGGCACAGACCTTACCATCTGCCTAAAGAGCCCGATTACCGTCTGATCGCCGAGTTCTATCTTCCTGCCCGCTTTGAAATCCGCTTCTATTTTCCGGCGTTCCTGCGACGGAATGATTTCAAACGTGCCGATCTTATTTAACAGGCCATCGGAAAACTGCTCTATAAGGAATAGAATTCTCGCAGCCAGCAGTTCCGCCTCTTCCTGACTGAAATATTCATACTGAAAACCGATGCAAAGCTCCAATGCCTGCTGATCACCATATTCCTTCCACCATACCTGCAAAGGATATTTGGAATAATCGCTGTTCAGCTCATGAGTGGTCGCCTTAAGTTCAGGTCCAAAATCGAGACTAAAATCCAACCGCTCATAATTGACCATCAGGTCCATGAAATTCTCAGCAGCCCCCACCTTGTGATATCTGAGCAGGTCCCCCATTAGATAACTCTGATGACGATAGTCCTCCTTCTGATCTTTGGCTATATCCCGTAAAAAGTCCTTCAATATCGTATCGGGGTCATACCAGGTCCGGCAGGGAAGTATACCCGAGAATACTCCAACCGTATTCCGGCTCCTTTTAGTCCTTCGCTTATGAATATTTACCCCAAAACAAAGCGTCGGACAGGATGACGTTTTCCCGAAATAGATGCCCAGTGCAGCTATCGTCAATTGCTGCAGCCCTGCTTTTGTCACATCCCCGGACTGCCGCAAGCGGTCCTGCTGCTCCCGGCTGAGATGCAATACATAGTTACCAACCTTTTTTACCGGCGGGCCCTCTAAGTCGTAGTTCCTTCGCAGGAATTTGACCGGCTTCTCCCGGAACTTATCCTTCCAATAATCGCCATCGATGGTATATTCGGCCGATTGGTAGTAGTCTCCGGCTATGTCACATTCTTCGAAATAGGCGGGATATTTTATGCTCTCCGTATCTCCCGCATTCAACTTCGAATATTTTAACGCGACATATTTCGCCCAGATGGCAAATCCAAACCCATCGGTAATCAAATGATGATACTTGTTGAAGAACCAATGCTCGTAATCTGATATCTTCAGCAAATAAAGCTCAGTCGGCCGTTCTCCTTTTCCCAGTCTGAACGGTATGTTGAACTGGGCCCGCATCCACTCCCGGGCATGGACATGCGGCAGATCGCCGGTGCTGAAATCAAGTTCCTTAAATTCGTGATAATCGATACCTGATATATAATAAAAACAGGGATGATCCCCATCGATATCGAAACCCATGTGAAACGCGTCGAATACCTCCGGAACGCTCTTAAGCGCCATCTTGAGTATATCCTTATCCAGTCTGCCTGTCAATCTGATATAGCCACCTATATTATAGTGCGGACTATTGCGCTCCAGCAACTGATCCAGGTAAATGTCCTGTTGCGCCGGATGCAGCGGGAATCGTTGGGATGCCATCTGGGATAATCTTGATTTTCCTGATAAATTAGGCTGGCTTATCTTGCCTCAAGTACTTCTGTCGCTTTGGGCTTCCGATGATAGAGGAGCTCCTTTTCGCCAAATAAACGCTCAGCGATTATCCCTCTGTTCTGACAAAGGTTTACCAATCGGTTGGATTGTACGATGGGATTCGACTCGTCTGTATATTTGATACTGCTGATGAATTCCAGCCAAGGTTCCTGCCCCATGGCATAGACATATACCTCACGGGGACTAAATATTTCTACCAGGGACATACCCTTTGCACAATCGGAGCCGGCCAGCCTCCGGCTGCCATCCTGATCCCTGGCCAGTCGTTTAGGCATCAATGGCCCGTAAAGCCAGGACAATGGAGCGCCATCACATTCCATCCCAAGGAACATGACGTCGACATTGCCAATCTGCCGCTTGATGTGTTGATATAATCTGGGTTCCATGATCCTCGAATCGGCGAGGAATAAAAGCTTGAACCCGCTGACCTCGACCAGATAGCAGGTCTTGGTAAGAATATCAAGATCACTGTGCTCCCCGGTAAACGGCAGACCTGTAATGGTCGTATCGGCGAATTCTATTGATTCCATCTCATCGACAGCTATCACATTATTGAACCCGATATTTTTGAACATGAGCTTAAGATCCGGGTCCTGCAGCTTGCCGCTGCATGTACGCGGAACAATGACGTTTCTGATCCTGGGCCTAAGGGACAGCAACGTCTCAAAAAGAATATGATCCTGATGATTATGCGTAATAAGTACATAGTCGATCACATCAGGAAGGTCCATTTCTGAAAAATGCTCCACGTCCGAGTGGTAACCGTAATAGCTGACCAGCGGGTCCGCAAGTATGCTTACTCCATTTGTCTCGATCAGGATACAGGCATGGCCGAAATATCTCATCCGGATTTTGTCACCGGAATACCTGGCATATTTTGGCGGCGCCTCTTCCGTAAACAGGTTGTCAAAAACAGGCTTTTGTGATTCAGTAACCCCTAACCTCTTGCCCAGAAGGCTTGGAAGGCCGGCCGTCCTTCTCATTTCTGCCAGTTCATCCAAAGCAGGATCATCAAACGGAGTGTTTAAATGTAAAATATCCGGCTCGTCCAAACGCGGGGTACTCAGACAAAACGGCCTGTGATCATTATTCGTTATCCATAACGCAATGCTCTGGGATCGTTTGTCGTAATATTCGCTCTGATAAAGTAAAGATTCGAAAAATCTGAAACCGGCATTATTATTCCTGTCGTAGAACAGCTCCACATACCCCCTGAGAATAGCCGGCACCTTTTCATATAGCTCCTCCAGGCCGAACCCTTTCGCCTCTGTAAGCAGCATTTTGTCCAGGCTTTTTATGGCTTTCGAGAACTCCACCTGCCGGGCTTGTAACCGAAGCGTGTCCTCAAGCAGCTTCCGCACCTCGGGAAGCTTTCCTCCCTTGAAATCCATGAAGGGGCCTCCACGCATCTTCGGATTAAGGACCGATTGCGCATGAATTTCAGGGGCAGCCAGATACGACTCGATGATCGAGATATGCCTGTCGGTTATATTCATGGCAGCCGTTGCGGGAGAGATCAAATGACTCCACGCATACCAGCGGCCATACAGCGGCTCGATGACTACATTCGGCTTAAGGTATTTTTTCTTCTCTTCCATGATGGATTACCTTTTTAGAGTAAAATAATTTATCCCACATGAGCTGCACAATGCTCCGGGCATGATTAAATATGAAAAAATGACTACCCTCCATCCTCCTGAAATCCACTTCCAAAGCTGAACAACGTTGCCAAAGCAGGACCTCTTCACTTGTCAGGTCTTCCTCGGTTCCGGTGATTACCGTAAATAGTACCGGCAATGGCTCCTCTGCTTCATACACATATTTTTCATTGATTGTAAAATCGGCTCTCAATATCGGCTCAAAATAATCCAGCAAGTCCTTATTTTCGAAAAACTCCTTCGGAAGACCCTCCAATTCCCTGACCTTATCGAGAAATTCAGTTTTATTCAGCAGATGATAATTCTTCCTTTCTCCCAGACAGGAGCCCGGTCCGGGAGTCCCCGTAATAAAAAGATGTAAGGGGGGATTATGCCCATTGCTGATAATCTTTTTGGTCAAAAGATAAGCGATCACTCCCCCCATGCTGTGGCCGTATATCGCATAACTGCCACTATCCAGCTCATCTTTGATCCGCCTGTACAGGTCATTTACCAGGCTGTGAATACTGTCGGCAAAAGGTTCCCTTACAAGCGCCCCTCGACCGGGATAGTCCAAAGGGATGAATTTGAGATTGGGGAACCGATACTCTTCATACAGTCTATAGGAATACTTACTCCCGCCGGCAAATGGCAGACAGAACAATTTCACCAGCCCGGTCATCATGCCGTTGCTGTTGATTCGACAGGCGAATCTGTTTTGGTATTCTTTTCCTTTTCTTCTTTACTGAACGTCACACGCCACGCCAAATCCGATAGCTTTTTCTCCGTATTAAGCCTATAGCTGAAATTTTCATATTCCGAAAGAGCATTTTCAATCTCCGTAGCGGCAGTTTCGCTATCAGCCGGTGTGACAAAGAAAATTGCAGCAGTCACCCTGGTAAGAAGGTTTTCATAAGGGAGTTCCCATCCTTTGATAACGCCGCTTGATTTCAAAGATTCTAACGTTTCCTTGACATCGTTAATTGCTTTTACGAACATAGAATTGAGTTTTATAGTGTGAGTTAATAATCGGTTACTCTTACCTGGCGATGGTACATTTTGGCGGCAATGCCAATACTTCCGAATCCGATGGCATTAGGTCGCTGGTATGTATATTTACCCCAATCGCGCTCTGCAAAGCTTCGATTTGAATGATAAGCCTCATGTTGCCGTTCTTCCGCACGACCACACCTTCGGCCCCGGCAAAAGGACCTTGAACGACCCTGACAGGCATGCCGGGTCTGGCCATTTCGTCTAATGAAAGGGGCACGTCCTTACTCAAAATGAGCTGCAGCGTATCTATGATCGAACTTTTGATTGTCGCCGGCCGGCCATCAAAGCAAACATAACGGACGATCTCTCTTACGCCGAATGTCTCATGTCTTCTGGCAGACTCCACATGAATAAATACATAATTGGGAAACAGCGGGACGTATAATCTCTTTTTCCGATCGCTCCAATCCCTGGTCTTGTAGTACATGGGCAGATAGGACGCAACTCCGATTTTACCAAGTTTGGTCTGAACTATTTTTTCTGATTTGGGAAAAGTGTAAGCAACATACCATTGCTTCACATCGCTGTGAACTACGCGGATGTTTTTTGGTGCTGGATTAGGCATGGTTAATGTTTGGAATTTGAGGTAAATAGGTATAAGTTGATTTGAGACGACGTGCGTTCAGGACATAGGAAGTCCAGGTTGATGCCCAGCGCCTTCACGAGAACACAATAAGACGCTTAACATCAAATAAATCACCGCAAACAAAACCAGAATGTAGCCTTAACCAAAAGCAGAATATAGCCTTAACCAAAAGCAGAATGTAACCTTAACCAAAAGCAGTAAACAGTAGGGAGAAAAAGGCTTCGCCGAACGAAAGTTCCAAAACCATCGAGGAAGAAAACAAAAATCCGGAAATCTTTCAGGGGTCGTAATCCAACCTGAGCAATTGGGGTTGCTTGAAGCAGCTCAGTGATATAAATGTAAGGATGAAATCCAATAAACCAAAAACATTTTTGGTTTTTTTTCAGTGTTGTCGTGATAAAGCCGTGCTAAAAATTTTGTACCCCTTTGTTGGGAGGCGTTGTCAGTTTTTCTCCAGACTTTGCAGGTGTCTTTGATAAAGTCCAATAATCTTACGTAACTGGCTAGATGCAGCCGGATAACGGAGGGACCGTCTGGCCGCTTGCGGCCTACGCCACGCTGTAGGGTTAGCCGACTTTTGAAGGGCTCTCGACCAATATACCCATAAGCACTAGTTGTCTTAGCTCAGCCAGGATGATCTCGTCTATTTGTGCTACGAAATGTGCAATGTCGGTGGTAGTCGTCCAGGCTTCCACGATGCTCTTCAACATCCCCGAAGGGAGCGACATCATCCGGTGTTTTATATTGTTGAGTGCCTTTTCCACCGAATTCGGTTCTTTGAACTGGTCCAGCAGCATCAACGCGTCTTTTTGCAAGGTATTCTCCATTGCGTCCATCCTTCCTACAGGCTGTAGGATATTTACCGTCGACGCCGGTGGTAAGTTCACTCCATTTGGTCCACCCAATCCGGGAGGTAACCGCTTTATCTGGGTCCAATCCCATGTTGGATATAAGATCGATATCTGCCGGGAAAGCGATAACGTGACTTTCATCAGCCAGCCATGATCTGCATTCATTTTTGCAAGCGCATTGCCCTGGCGTATCTGAGCCTCCAGGAATAGCTCGAAAGGAGTCCGCTTCCCCGAAAGGAAAAAGTCTATCGCCCCCTTTTCCAGCTTGAAAATATCCAGGATGTATTCCGTCACCGGATCCGCAGGCCTGGCCTGGCAATAGGCCTGTACCGCTGCCGCAAACCGGTGGACGTCGGATTTAAAAGCATGTTGGCCTGATAGCGCAAAGTACTCATTCGTAGCATCCGGGCGTGATTGTTCCAAAAAGAAGACACTCTTTGGAAAATATCTTTCTACCAGTGCCCGGCTGACCTTTGCACTGCTAATTGAAAGTCTGGTTTCCATCGCGGAACTCCCTGCCGGAAGATCCTTAAAAGGGTAAAGTATATGCCCCTGCGCCTGCTCTTTCCTGCTCAGGCTGCAGATAAGGCTATACCATATCCCCACCCCCCCATGCATCAGCCCTCCGCTCATCCCGGTATTTGTAGCGGTCCTTAATAGATGCAGCTGTATTTTATGGGTTTCCGGATATTCAATATACGGTCGCAGCCCCATGCGACACATTTCCACGCCGGCCCATCCATCATATAGACAGTCCTTGCCCATATCCCCGGGCAAGAAGCCCTCCATTAATTTTTGGGCTATCCCCCTGCTATTCTTATCCGTAAATGGTGCCGAAGACAAGAGAATACCCGCCGCGCCGTTTGCCCACCCATAGTCATTTCTGGCACTCAGGAGATCCGGGGCGCCATCCACATAGTCGGCCATGGCCCTCTTTAACATCGATTCATCTGAAATGTTCCTTCTGAAATTTCCCCAATTGCCAAATTCTTCGATCCAGCACGAATCCAAATACTCATTCAGTCCCTCAACCACTTTGTAAACAGCCGCATTGTCCGTCAACTGGTTCACTTTTCCAAGCACGGATGCAATTCCGGCAGTGCCATGTGCAAACGAACAATCCGATCTCAAATTCGTCTCAAAGGGGGCGTTGTAAATGAGACCATGAGCCGAACAATCGAGATCGCTGATAATCTTGCTGACGAATTGATCGATATATCCCCATAGATGACCGGCTCCGGTAAGCTGATAAAGGTACAGGATAACCAACAGCGTCCCTGCCCGGCCATTATACAGGCTATTTGCAGCATGAGGGTTGTTCAGCGTTAAGCCTATTGTTGGCGTCACGAGATCCAATGCCGATCCTAATAAATCCTCTTCGCCTGTAAGTAGATAGTAGTCAACCAGGGCGTAAAGAACGCCTCCTCTTCCCTCGTACAAGGAATAATCTCCGGTCGGACTCTTTTTGCAAAAAGCAATCACTTCGGCCACCAATCCTTCGATAACCTTCAATAACCGGGCATCACCGGAAAAACGATAAAATTCCAAAAGGAATAGGATCATTCCTGACCTTCCGCTTTCAATATTCTCAGGATGTTCCGGCATTACGTCCTCAATGCCGCCCAGCAAAAGATGGTCGAGCTCCTCTCGGACACGGTCCGCAACCTGTTCCGGACTTTCATTATTATTAGCAATCATCCCACTCAAATATGATTTTTTCGAATCAAGTCCAATATCTTGTAATAGTTATCCGGGTAGTCGGTCATCAGCCTGTATTCCAATTGCTGCAGGACAGCCCTGTTTTTTTTAAAGGCGCCGATCAAATGAATATATTTCGTGCGGCTCGGCACCAGCGTAAAATCTGCGATATCAAATCTATACCGTATAGGCTCCTTCCTGTAATAACCGATCTTTAGATTTTTTTTCTCGGCAAGTGCATGGAATAGGACTTGCTCGAAAATTGTGTTAAAGTCTTTTACATTGATCCTGTTGATCTTCGAAGAAACCTTGTCGACAAATTCGAATGCCTCCCGCGTATACAGCTTGAAGAAATCCATACTCGTCCCGCCCAGAATTCCGGCATTAACTGCCAGGATCCTGTGGTTCCGGTCAAGCGAATCATTGAGCACGTCGGGGTAATATCCTATTTTGTCTACCAATTCGAAAAATATCATCCGGTAAAACCGATTGTAAAGGTCACCATCTTCTAAATTCTGACCGATCAAGGCAGCAGACACCAGTTGATCGGAGAATTTTTCCCAGATAAAAACATCGTTATCAACGTGGATAAAAGGATGTTCCTGAAGTCGGTAAGCATAGATCTTGCCAAGAGCAAAGAGTTCAGGGTGATAATCATTCAGTTCATCCAAACATACCCGGGTAGAAGTATAAGGCAGCTCGAGCTTCTCGACCAGAAGATTGTACCCTTCCTTATCGGTAACCAACTCGACTTCGGGATAATATTTCCTGAATTGCAGCAAGCTCAGGGTCCAGGCAAAGAAATTAAATTTCCTGTCGGGCCAGCCGAAGTTGTTGAACCCATCGCCCTTTTTTCCGGGCTTGGACCAAAAGCTTTGAACTATCTTCATTCCTTAGTTATATGTTGAGGTTGGGGGGAAAGGCTTCGCCATTCGAAAGTTCCAAAACATTCGAAAATAAAAAACAAAAAACAGAATTTGTTGAGTTATAAATCGACCTGAGGGAATATCTTTAATATGACAGGTTAACTAAATTAACAATCAGATTTAATAAGGCAAAGAAAATTCCAAAATATTTTATCAGATAACCTGCTTTAGCTGAAGTCTCCTCGAAAAATCGGACAGTTCAAACCGATACAATTAAGTAAACTTAAACTGTTTAAGTATGAAAAAATCAACATTTTCCGAATCTCAGATTTTGCCGGTGCTACAACTTCTACCCGACTACATACTGATTACGCCGAAAGATCATTCGGCACGACCTCAATGATCTCAAGCTATTTCAGGACGAGACAAAAATTTCATTTTTTATTTTTTTCTCAATAACTTTTCATTCTGCTACTGTTTTCGAAAATCATAAATAACCATTAAACTGGATCTAATGAATAAAATCTCAATTTGCACGGTGTGCATGAATAGATTGCCTTACCTGTGCCAGACGCTTCCCGTGAACATCAGCGAAAACCTCCATTACCCGCAGATCGAATTCATCGTCCTCGATTACAATTCGAAAGACGATATGGAAAATTGGATCAGACTTAATATGAGTTACCATCTCGAATCAGGCGTTCTCAAATATTATAAAACCTACGAGCCGGCTCATTTTTTGTTGTCCCACTCGAAAAACATGGCCATGCGGCTGGCTTCCAACGACATTGTCTGTATGGTCGATGCGGATAACTACGCAGGTCCTGATTATGCCGGCTGGATAAACACTGCTTATAATTCCACCGGGAAGGACCGGGTCATTACCACCTTGCGGCGTGATGACATTCCTCACCGGGATCAAGGAGGGAAACTGGCATTTCACAGGGATTTTTTATATGCCGCCAAAGGCTTTGACGAGGCGTTGATAGGTTATGGCTTCGAGGACATCGATCTTGTCAACCGACTTGAACAATTAGGTTGCCAGCGCATGTTTATCGAAGACATGGAATATTTAAAATATATCAGCCATTCGGATGAAGAACGGGTGAAGAACTTTCACCTGATCAATAACCTTCAGACGCTTTATATGCGGATTTCGGGCCCCATAAATATCCAGAACAGGGTCATGTATCTACTAAAAGACAATACCTATTTCGATATGTTCTACGAGTTTGACGAAACCTTAAACACTAACCCGATCTTGAGTTATTCCGGATGGGTGCTTAACGAAAGCGAGAGCCAGAAAGGACGCTTTAAACGTGAACCGGGTGTTCTGTCTCTGGCATCGAACAATGGAACTCAACAGATCTATAAAGAAGATAGCCGGGGCGCTCTTATTTCGATTGGAAAGGGAGAACCCTCTGTATGGAAACAGATCGGCGAGGACAACAAATTGTTTACCCGGCTGCTGTTAGCCTTTGGCGAATGCTTTAACCGTGTCAAATCCAGGAAAAATGAAAACGACCATAACTCGGTAAACCACACCGGATGGGGTAAAGGAACGGTTTACCTCAACTTCGACAGGCAAAGCCCCATCCATATCAACTGAAGCCGCAGCTCAGGCTGCATAAAACGAAAAAAGGATCGCATAGTTGCGATCCTTCCATCAGAGGTTCCGAGCAGATTCGAACTGCTGTAGAAGCTTTTGCAGAGCTCTGCCTAGCCACTCGGCCACGGAACCATTTTACCCATCATTCACCCCGGTCATCCGAAGCTACCTTTTTTTTGGGTAGGCGCGAAATTACGATAATTTTGAAGAAGTTGAAAAAAAACATGACAATTTATGCAAGCAATCGCTGAAAGTGAACTTATTATCAATAGCCGGGGCGCCATCTATCACCTTGACCTCCGTCCCGAAGAACTGGCAAACACCATATTCACCGTAGGCGACCCCGACCGGGTTTCCACCGTCAGCAAACACTTCGATTCCATCGAACACAAGGCCCAACACAGAGAATTTGTCTCCCATACAGGATATATAGGCAAAAAAAGGGTCACCGTCGTCAGCACCGGCATCGGCACGGACAATATCGACATCGTCCTCAATGAGCTGGACGCCCTGGCAAATATCGACCTGGCTACCCGTACCGTAAAACCCCAACCCATATCCCTTACCATCATCCGGATGGGGACCTCCGGCTCCCTCCAGAAGGATATCCCTGTCGACAGCTTCGTCGCTTCCACCCATGGACTGGGTATCGATAACCTCCTGAATTTCTACAGACATGACGACAATGAAGAGGATAACGCCCTCCTCCAGTCGTTTGCCACCCAGACACAGCTCCACCATCGCCTGGCCCGGCCCTATATCAGCGGGGCCAGCCCCTCTCTGTTACGGCACTTCGTAGAAGGCTTTCACCAGGGTATCACCGTCACCTGTCCCGGCTTTTACGGCCCCCAGGGAAGGGTATTACGCCTGGGGCTCAGTCAGCCCGAGCTCATCGACAGGCTGACCGGCTTCTCCTATGGTCCGCATAGGATAACAAATTTTGAAATGGAGACAGCCGGTATCTATGGATTAAGCCGCCTCCTGGGACATCACTGCCTGAGCCTCAGCGCAATCGTGGCTAACCGTATCAGCAGGACATTCTCCCCGGACGGCAATGCGGCCGTCGAAAAGCTCATCGGTAAGACCTTGGCAATTGTCGAGCAATTGTGATACTTTTGTCCATCGTATTTTTACCCATGAGCAAGATGCATTTTTATAAATATCAGGGCACAGGCAACGACTTTATCATCCTGGACAACCGCAACTGGAGCTATACAGCCCTGACTGAGGAAAAAGTAAAGGCCCTCTGTGACAGACGTTTTGGTATTGGCGCCGACGGCCTGATGCTGCTGAATACCAGGTCAGGTTACGATTTTGAGATGAAATATTACAATTCCGACGGCCGGGAGAGCAGCATGTGCGGCAATGGCGGACGCTGTCTGGTCAAATTCGCCTACGATCTGGGCATACATAAGGACCAATATTACTTTATAGCCACCGATGGCCCCCACCAGGCCGAGATCGACGACGGGATCATACGGCTTAAAATGAAGAACGTGACGGGTATCCGGGAGTACCACAACGATTTTATCCTGAACACAGGCTCCCCCCATTATATAAAAATGGTCAGCGATGTCATGGACTATGATGTCTTCCACAAAGGCATGGAGATCCGGTACAGCGGTGAATTCGCAAAAGAAGGTATCAATGTCAATTTCGTCGAACAAAAAAAGGTGGACGAGATCATTGTCCGTACGTACGAGCGGGGTGTCGAGGACGAAACCCTCTCCTGTGGCACCGGCGTCACGGCCAGCGCCCTGGCCTGCTACCATAATGAAGTGGGATACAACGATGTCCGTGTCATCACCAAAGGCGGCAAACTAAGGGTAGAGTTCGACCGCGTAGGCGACAATGCCTATGAGAACATCTGGCTCTGTGGTCCCGCTGTAAAGGTATTCGAAGGAGAGATCGAGGATTGATCGCCATTTGAACTATTATCATGATCCAGTTTTTTAAGAATATCAATCACCAAACCGTAGAAGTCGAACACGCCGAGAGTGGTACCTGGGTGAATGTCCTGCCCCCCCTGAAACAGCAGGAATTTTCCAACCTCTCCTCCGACCTGGATATCCCCCTGGATTTCCTCACCGACTCACTGGACATCGACGAACGGCCCCGCTTTGAAGAGGAGGATAATGTAAAACTCATCGTCATCAAGACACCGACAGAGAACAACTCATTCAACGAAAGCGACGCCTATTATATCACCATTCCTATCTGTATCATCCTCACGCATACCCAGATCGTGACGGTGAACTCGTTCGAGAACGGAGCTATCAAAAAATTCCTCAATACTTTCCAGAACAGGCACCCGGACAAAAAGAATATGATGGTCCTGAAGGTCATTGAAAAGATCACGCAGACCTATCTGGAGTACCTGAAAGAGATCAACCAGCGCCGCAACATCATCGAACAAAGACTTTATGATTCCAACAGGAATGAAGAGCTCCTCGAATTGATGAAGATCCAGAAAAGCATGGTCTATTTTGTTACAGCCCTTCGCAGCAATGAGATACTGCTCCTGAAAATGGCCCGTACCAATTTCCTGGGGCTTACCGATGAAGAAAAAGAATTTTTGGACGACCTGGCGGTCGACATGTCCCAGGCTTTGGAAATGGCCAATATCTATACCAACATCCTCAGCAGTACCCTGGATGCCTTTGCCAGCATCATCAATAACAATATGAACAATGTCCTAAAAAGACTCACCTCTATTACGATCATCCTTTCCCTGCCCGCCCTCGTATCGGGTATTTACGGTATGAACGTTCCTATCCCCGGCTCCAACTCACATTATGCTTTTTATATACCCATCGTACTGTCCCTCGGCATCTCCATCGTGATCAGCTGGTATTTTATGAAAAAGAAGTGGTTTTAATTCTGTACTTTTATCCATGAATGAAATGGGCTGTTTACATATTGCTGATGGCAGCGTTGATCTATGTCGGAGAGACGATCCGTATGCCTTTTCAGCTGGCGGAACAGCAAAAGATAGCCATGCGCTGCCACCAGGGCAAAGAACAAGAATGTCCCTACCGTCATCAAAACGGATCATCCAAAGGCAATGACGGCAAAAACGGCAATTGCAATCCCACAGCCAATTGCAGCAACTGTCCGCTTTGTTATACAGCAGAACTTTCCACAACCTATACATCAGCCGGCATTTCCACGACCATCACAAAGCATTATCCGGAGATCCCGGATCAACAGCTGCCTGATTATACCGCATCTGCCTGGAAACCGCCCAATGCCTGACACCATCCCGAAACAATATTTTACAACTACCAAAAAATGTATATGAAAAATATCTTTTTATTGGCGCTGGCTACCGTATTGACCGTCGGCCAGGCCGTTCAAGCCACAGACAAGCCCAAAAATGCAAAAAAAGCATGTAAGGCCTGTACGGAAAAAGTTTGTACGCCCGCCTGCAAAGACCAATGTGGTCAGGGCTGCTGTGCAAAAACACACTAATCTTTTATCACACCCCCTCGGCCTGGCCGGGGGGGCTTCACAAATACATGGCATGTTCAACATAAGAGTATACGGTATTTTGTTCGGAGAAAATAAAAAGGTCCTGGTCAGCGATGAGTATATCCGCGGCGGTTATTACACAAAATTCCCCGGCGGCGGCCTGGAGTTCGGAGAAGGTACCAGGGATTGTCTGAAAAGAGAGTTCAAAGAAGAGATGGACCTGGATGTACGCATCGGGGATCATCTCTATACCACCGATTTCTTCCAGATGTCCGCCTTCAACCCCGAACACCAGATCATCTCCATCTATTATTTTGCGGAAGCGATGGAGCCGATAAAGGTGCCGTTACGTACAAAACCGTTCGATTTTGACGAACAGCAGCTAAAAGTATATGCGGAGAAAAAGGAGACGGAAACCTTTCGCTTCATCGACTGGGAGGCCTTCAGCGAAGAAAGCGTCACCCTGCCTATCGACAAGGTGGTGGCTCGGCTGGTCAAAACCCTCTAACCCCCGCTTATGTGGTCATCCCGACAAAGAACGCTTGAAAAGCTTCGCAGCCGATGGGGCAAACCCAGACAAGCCCCCTTCTACCCGGCCATAACAGCCTACGCTGAGAGCCGGGCCCGCCGGCACTGGCATCGCCTCAGCCCCCAAACCTTATCCGACATAGACATCCGTGACCTCTTCCTCCACATCGACCACACCAGTTCCCGCATCGGACAGCAATACCTCTACGACCAGCTCATCTCTCCCACTGATGATACAGCCTCCTTAAAAAAACTCGATGATCAGGCCGGCTACTTCCTCAACAACCGCGACCAACGGGAAAAAGCCCAGCTACTGCTGACCCGTCTCGACAGTCCCGACGCAATTTATGTGCAGCTACTATTACAGGATAAACTCTTCACCCGACCAAAATGGTACAGACTGGCCGTCCTCGATACGTTCATCGTTGTCGTGTGGCTGCTGCTCTCCTTTTTTTATCCGGGGCTGCTCACCGGGCTGATGCTGCTAATGGCTGTCAATCTGTTCTCACACTACCGGAACAAGAACAATACCTACCGCTTCATCAGATCTTTTCCCCAGCTCAACCTGCTGCTGGACGTCACCAACAAACTAATAAGCCTGGGACTGCCTTTTGACCCCACGCAGGCAAAAGCCGGCGCCAGCCGGCTAAAAACCTTCCAACGCCGTTCAGCCTGGCTCTCTTTTGGCGAAACCAGCGGCAACGACCTGGCGCTTGTCTACTACTGGCTGCTGGAGCTGCTAAAGGCCCTGTTCCTGGTGGAAGTCCACGTCTTCTTCGCCCTGATCCGGGATCTCGAAAAAAAACGCGCGGACATCGATACCGTCTTCAGATATACGGCATCGGTAGACGTTGCCATTTCAGTCGCCTCCCTGCGGGCCGGAAACCTCCCTACCTGTACACCCGAATTCACGACTAAAGGTCTTCACGTAAAAGACGGCTATCATCCCCTCATACCCGACTGTATCCCCAACTCCCTGACCATCGATGCCAAAGGCATCCTGATCACCGGCTCCAACATGTCGGGGAAAACCACCTTCCTCAGAAGCATCGGCATCAACACCCTCCTGGCCCAAACTATCTACACCTGTTTTGCCGCGACCTACCAGGCCCCACCCCTAAAACTGTATTCGTCCATCCGCATCGACGACAGTGTCCTGGAAGGGAAAAGCTACTATTTTGAAGAGGTTAATGTGATGGGCACGCTGATTGCTGCAGCACAGACGGCCGGCAGCACTAATCTTTATCTGCTGGATGAAGTGTTCAAAGGCACCAATACGGTAGAACGCATCGCCGCGGCGGGAGCCATCCTCTCGTGGCTCCGGAAAAAAGGCCACTTCGTCATCGTATCCACGCATGACATCGAACTATCCGGATTGTTAAAGGAAGAATATAACCTCTATCATTTTGAAGAAACCATCCTGGACGATCAATTGACCTTCGACCACCTGCTCAAACCGGGCCCGTTAAAAACGCGTAACGCCATTCGTATCCTCGAACTGGCCGGCTATCCCGAAGAGATCACCCGCGAAGCAAGACAAACCGCGGACATTCCATTCACCCCTCCACCGGACGGGCAGGGGTATCCAGCAACAGCTCCATAAAAGTAAGACTCAGCCATCTGCCAAACTTATAGCCCACCTGTTTGAAATGCCCCACTTCCTCGAACCCAAATCTGCGGTGCAATTGTAAACTGGCGTCATTGTCCGCGTCTATCACCGCGATGATCGCATGCATATCCTTTTCCCTGGCGCTCTTTATCAGCGGGGCCATCAGCAGCGCCCCGATCCCCTTACCCCGCTGCCCTTCCGCAACATACACAGAATTCTCTACGGTGTATTTATAGGCTGGCCAGGGACGAAAAGGGCCATAAGAGCTAAAGCCGACCACCTTCCCCTCCGACTCGGCGACAAAGACGGGAAAACCGCCCTCTATACGAGCGTCATACCAGGCCTTACGCATTTCTATCGTATGAGCCTGGTAGTGATACACGGCTGCGGTATGAAGGATGATGTGGTTGTAAATCTCCAGAATGACGGGCAGGTCTTCCTCCCGGGCAGTTCGAATGGTTACCATGATCTCTCAAATATTTAATGGCGAACAGACAATTTTTCCACCATCTCCTCTCCCATCTCATCGGCAGACACCCCAAACCCGTTGACGAGCACGCCCTTCCGTCCATCTCTGGACTCGATGGCATAAACCACCGCCTCGTCGGCCGGATCGCTGTCGCCTTCGAAACGATAGACTTCTGTGATCTCAAACTCGGAAGGCCGTAAGGCCGGCTTGATGTCGGGGCAACTGATACTGTCCGCTTCCAGGTTGAAATCGATGGTATATCCCCTCTGTTTAAGCCCTTTGACGGCTTCGGCGACGGTGTCGTATACGTACATAAAAAATGAGTTTTGTGAGCCTTGCAATTTACGGATTTCTGCCGTCACCTGATCTGCTGGTGCGTCTGCTTGATGACACCCATGACAAAAGTGCTTTGGACATGCCCGAGGTTCTCCACCTGTCCCAACTTGTTCACATGAAAATCATAATAGTCGTCCATATTGTCCACCGCGACCTTCAACAAAAAATCAAACTCTCCTGAAATGATATAACATTCCACCACTTCCGGCAGTTCCTGGATGGTTTTGATAAATCTTCCACCCGATCGTTTGTTATGTTCTTTCAACGACACATAACAAATGGCCATCAGTCCTTTTTTAACCTTGGAATGATCTACAAGCGTGGCATAACGCATGATCACTCCCGTATCTTCCATCCGTTTGATCCGCTCGTGTACAGGAGTAGTGCTCAGATGTACCTTTGTGGCGATCTCCCGTACCGTGATCTTGGCGTCGGCCTGGAGCAGACGCAAAATGGCCTTATCCTTCTCATCCAGGATCACCGGCTCAACAGCCGTTTTTTCTGTTTCGGATACTTTTTCCATAACGTTCTATATGTTTATTCTATAAAAATACCATTTTTTATACTTTTGTTCCAAATTTAGCATTCTTAGCATCATTTTTGTTCTACTGTTCTACATTTGTACAAACTTTTAAAAAAGCACATCGATGTCTACAAAAACACTTGCGATCGACCTGAAACTCCCTTATAAAGTGAAGGATATGAGTCTGGCTGAGTGGGGCCGGAAAGAGATCCGTCTTGCAGAAGCCGAAATGCCGGGCCTGATGGCCATCCGTGCAGAATATGGCAAACAAAAGCCGCTGAAAGGAGCCCGCATTGCCGGTTGTCTCCACATGACCATCCAGACGGCTGTTCTTATCGAAACGCTGGTGGAGCTGGGTGCAGAAGTAAAATGGAGCTCCTGTAATATATTTTCCACCCAGGACCAGGCCGCTGCCGCTATCGCCGCCGCCGGCATAGGCGTATTTGCCTGGAAAGGTCAGACCCTGGAAGAGGCCGACTGGTGTATCGAACAGACCCTGTTCTTCGGCAGCACCGACCGTCCCCTGAACATGATCCTGGATGATGGCGGCGACCTCACCAATATAGTATTCGACAAATACCCCGAGCTGGTACAACACGTAAAAGGTCTTAGCGAAGAGACGACTACAGGGGTACACCGTCTCTACGAAAGGATGGAAAAAGGTACCCTCCCCATTCCCGCCATCAACGTAAATGACTCCGTCACCAAATCCAAGTTCGATAATAAATACGGTTGTAAAGAATCCCTCGTCGACGCCATCCGTCGTGCCACCGATGTAATGATGGCCGGTAAAGTTGCCGTCGTTGGTAGCTATGGGGACGTTGGTAAGGGTTCTGCCGCCAGTCTGAAAGGCGCCGGCTGCCGTGTCATTATTACGGAGATCGACCCCATCTGCGCGCTCCAGGCCGCTATGGACGGATTCGAGGTAAAGAAGATGGTGGATGCCGTTAAGGAAGCCGATATCATCGTCACTGCCTCCGGCTGCCGCGACCTGATCACGGAAAAACATTTCCGTCTGATGAAGGATAAGGCCATCGTTTGTAACATCGGGCACTTCGACATAGAGATCGATATGGCCTGGCTGAATGCCAACTACGGTCATACCAAGGACACCATCAAGCCCCAGGTAGACGTATACAACATCGATGGAAAAGATGTCATCGTCCTGGCAGAAGGCCGTCTGGTGAACCTTGGCTGCGCCACAGGCCACCCCTCTTTTGTGATGAGCAACTCTTTCTCCAACCAGACCCTGGCCCAGATAGAGCTCTGGACCAACCACGGCAAATACGAAAATAAAGTATATGTGCTGCCCAAGTTCCTGGATGAGAAAGTGGCGCGTCTGCACCTGGCCAAGATCGGTGTAGAACTGGACGAGCTGACGGACGCCCAGGCCTCCTACCTGGGGATCCCCAAGGCAGGTCCTTTCAAACCCGAACATTATCGCTACTAGAATATTATCCCTCAAAAAATCCGCCCTTAGGGGCGGATTTTTTTATGTTGTGCAAACCGTACAAACAGCTCCGGCAGCGCCCCTTCATCCCCCTGCAGCCGGGCAAAATAAAAGCTTCTCTCTATCTGCAGCCCCTTCACGTCGATGATACAACATTCATTATTCTGCAGTTCCTTTAGAATGGCATGGACGGAAAGAAAAGCCATGCACGGCGCATTCAATAAATAGGATTTCATCACCTCCGTACTATTTAGCTGCATCTCCTTTTTTAGCTGCGAGAGCTTGATACCAACTCCCTTCAACGCATGCGCCACTACTTCCAGGGTACCCGAACCCGGCTCACGTAGCAGCAATGGTATCTGCTTTAGCTCTTCCGGGCGTATGCTTTGCTTCCTGGCCAGCGGATGGGATGGATTGCTGACAAGTACGATCTCGTCTTTTATAAATTCGGTATAATGGATGCTCCTGCTGCGGGAATACCCCTCCACGATACCCAGATCGATCTCTTTTTTCTCCAGGGCCTGCTCGATCTCACCCGTATTACCCGTCATGAGACTCACCTGTACCTGGGGATGACGATGATGAAAGGCCGCCAGGATGGGAGGAATGATGTATGGCGCCGCCGTCATGCTGCCGCCCAGGTACAGCCGGCCGCTGTGCTCGCTGGACAGGCTGTTCATGTCGAATTCCAGGTTCCGGTATACCGCAAACAGCTTTTCGGTATGCTGTAGCAGCCGGCTGCCCGCCGCCGTCAGTTGGATACGGGTGCCGTTGCGATCGAACAGTTTCACCTTGAATTGCTGTTCCAGCTTATGGATATGTTTGGTGACGGCAGGCTGACTGATATATAGTTCCTTTGCCGCCTTGGTAAAATTCAGACGACGGGCTACAGTATGAAATACTTCAAAATCGAATAACATAATACTACTTTATTCAAGGCATGACGGACGCCCTGAGCCCCGTCATATATTTCCATCTATCTTCGGGATCGATACCATATTTCACCGTTTCCACGGATTGAATGGAGGCCGGGATATTGGCGCCATACCAATGCTCATCCTCCTTTTGCCGCCAGGTGACAAGGGTCAGCACCGAATGGGCAGGATACGCTATTCCCTTGCGGGCAGCCGCCACGGCTATATCATTCCCATATAAAGTGGACATCGTTCCTTTGGACTTATCAATACGGGAAGTAATGACCTTTTCATCTCTCACCTCCACCGGCATAGTAAAGACAAGATCACGGTCATGCATGGGCTGGTGACAATGCATACATTCCGAGACAAATGACGCATCCTTCCCATAAGGCTTTAACTCATCACCTTTCCATCTCCCCCACCCCCAGCCCCCTGTGGTCGCATATTTTTCCTTGTCTTTGAGCATAAATTCCACCTGCAGGAACTGCCCGGGCATGATCTCGCCGGATGGCCTGAGCAACGCCTTCCACGCTACTTTGGCAAAAGCCGTCCCATCCGGCCAGGGGTTCGTACGCCCTTCCCGGATAGCCTTCACGGCCGCAGGGTTGCCCATGATCACCCGCATGGTGCCGTTGTCCCATCGCTCGGTGCTGCTGATGGCTTGCCAGCTGCTGAAATCAGATAGATAAGCGAAGCCGTTCGGCTCCGGCTTTACATCCGGCCCCGCACCCGTAGCAGCGATCCATTTTGCATATTGTTCATCGGCAGACTGGACTGCCGCGCTGTCCGCAAGTTTTGGCGGCGCCAGGGACGCCAGGTATTTTCGCAATATCCTGATATCCCCATCCGAAACACGGGCGTCGCCATGAAAGGTCGTATACTGACTGAGCGGCATCTCCTTAAAGACGATCTGGTTCAGCGATTCAAAAAGCTTCCCCTTCTGCTGGTCGACGCTCAGACTGTCCCAGTGAGAGAAATTCAACAGTTCCCTGCCCTCCTTTACATGGGTAGTCACCAGCCAGATGGCGGGCGCCGGCTTGTCAAACCAGGCCAGTTTCGTCTCATTGGAATGACAGTCGTAACAAGCTCGTTGTAAAATGGACTTTACTTCCGGCGGAGCCTGCAGATCACCCGTCACAGGAGGGTTGCCCAACGGAGGGCGAAAAAATTGTATTAAAACAAAACAAGCCAGCAACAGAATCGCTACGCGTGTTATCCTCCTTTTAAAAAAATTTTTAGCCATACCATCTGTTTATTTCTTCAATACTTCAGGATTGATGATCGAGGGTGGATGGCCTGCATGAGGCCCCAGGCCAAGGGCCGCGATAAGGTTTTCTGCCGCCAGCATGGCCAGTCCATGTTGCGCGTCCCAGGTGCCTCCGCCTATATGCGGGGTCATCACGATGTTGGGTAATCCCAACAATCCCGGATAGACAGAAGGCTCTCCTTCGAATACATCCAAACCCGCAGCAGCGATCTTTTGTTCACGCAGGGCTTTTGCAAGGGCCGGTTCATCGATAAGGCCGCCCCGGGCGATATTAAAAAGCATAGCCGAGGGACGCATCAGCTCCAGCTGCTGCTCGCCAATGATATGATAGTTCGCGGCATTCAACGGCACGGCCAGCACGACAAAATCTGAAAGACGGAGCAGGTCTTCTTTTGTAACATAGGCTGCCTGACATTCTTCTTCTATCATCTTGTCCAGGGGACGCCTGTTGTAATACAACACCTTCATCCGGAACCCGACAGCCCTCCGAGCAATGGCCTGGCCGATCCGGCCCATACCGATGATGCCAAGCGTTTTATCGCAAAGGTTAGTCCCAAAAAAACTGCTACCGACAGAACCCTTCCAATTACCCGTACGTATCCAACGGTCCCCTTCCGCCAGACGACGGGCCGTCGCGATCATCAACCCCCATGTATAATCCGCCACCGTCTCATCGGCAGGCCCCGGAGAATTGGTGGCGATGATGCCCGCCCGGGTGATCGCCTCGATATCTAAATTGTTAAAACCCGCCGCCGAAACACAAATAGCCTTCAGACGGGAGAGCCCTTCCAGCGTGGCTGCATTGATCTTCTCGCCCCCCGCCAGTATAACGCCGTCCTTATCATGTAAAGCATTGTGCAGCTGTTCAGGCGTGTACCGGGCGCCTTCATTTACTTCTACATCAAAAAACTCACGGGTACGTGCAATAACATCAGGGAAAATAGGTCTGGTAATGAGGATCTTCTGTAGCATAACGCTTTAGCATTTCTTTAATAAACTTCTCAGGCCCCCGGCCGTCTGATATATAAAGCAACAAATTTTACGCAACCTTAAAAAATAAAGTTATGAAGCTGTTAATATCTATCCTCCTGCTGATCTCTGTTGTTGTATCCGGTGTAACCAGTTTTAACTTGTTCTACCAGTTTGATTACAACACCTCCGCTGTGCTGACCATCGCCAGCTACCTGTCCATCGTCTTCTGCATCTATGCATTGACCATGGGCAAAAATCGACCACAGGACAGAACTTCGTCGGAGCTGCTTCGACACGCTCCTTCTCGTTCGTAACCTTCGCTTCGCTCGGTTATCCGAAGGGTCATCATTAGCCATTTTCGGCCCGAGGTATTTTTTCTAATAACCGAAGGGCCGAAAACAAAAGACAGCGATCGCTAAATCTAAATAACTTATCTCGCGGCCACGAAGGTTTGAAGAAGGACGGATCCGGCTGCCGAAAGGCGCCGGATCATTTTTTTCAGAACGACCCGGACATTTTTCTTAAATTGTCATCCCCTTAGCATCCTATCGCCCAAACGAAACGTTGAATATGAAACTACCTGTCTTTAAATGGTACAGAAATGTCTCCATTGCAAAGAAGCTGTATTTCACCGTGGGTATTATGGCCTTGCTGATCGCATTCGAATTGGTCGTACTGATCTTCTCCATTCATACCCTATCTTCTGTCCGGGCATATGTCAATGGGGAAGGATTGTGGTCAAAGGCCCAGAAGGATGGCATCTACCAGTTGCTGAAATACACGCGTACGCATGACGAGGCCGATTATATCAAATTCAGGGAATTTCTGAAAGTGAACCTGGGCGATCATAAGACGAGGATGGAGCTTAGCAAACCCAATCCCGACCTGGCCGTTGCCCGGCAAGGCTTTATCGAGGGGAAGAACCACCCCGATGACATCGATGGAATGATCCGGTTGATGCAAAGGTTTCATAATAACTATTACATAGGCAGGGCGATCACCGCCTGGTCACAGGCCGACAACGTCATCTCCGGCTTTGTGGAAATTGGCGAACAGCTGCACGCCGAGATCAGCGGGGGAAACCCTTCACAACAACGTATAAATACACTCCTGGAAAAGATCGATCCGTTGAACGCCAGGCTCACCCCCTTTGAAGACGAATTTTCCAATGCCCTGGGCGAAGGCTCCCGTTGGTTGGAGAACACCGTTCTTCGCGTGCTCTTTATCGTGGCGCTGACCGTGGAATGCACGGGTCTGACCCTGGCTATTACGGTGAGCAGGGGGATACAAAAAGGTTTGAAAGAGATCCTGCTCTCCTCGCGGGCAGTAGCAAAAGAAGACTTTAGCCGCAAGGCAAAGATCTTCTCAAAAGATGAGATCGGCATCCTCGCAAGCGACTTCAATAAGATGGCCGCAGAACTGGAAAGGCTGGGCAAGGAGAACCAGGAGGTCAACAGCTCCCTGGAAAAGAAGGTACATCAGCGCACCGCACAGATAGAAAGCAAGAACAAGGAATTGGAACAGTTTGCTTATGTGGCCTCCCACGATCTACAGGAACCATTGCGGACCATCTCCGCCTTTGTTGAACTGCTGCAACAACAGTATAAGGGGCGGCTGGATGAGAATGCGGATAAATTTATGAACTATCTGCTGCAGGCGTCGGAGAGGATGAAGACACTCATCAAGGACTTGCTCGATTACTCCCGCATCGGACGTGAAAAAAAGCCAAGACAAGTGGATTGTAACCTCCTCGTACAGGAAGTGACGGCAGACCTCGATAAGATCATCGAGGATACAGGCGCCACTGTCCACTCCAGCCCCCTGCCCGTCCTGCAAGCCTACCCCACCGAACTGAAGCTGTTGTTCCAAAACCTCATCAGTAATTCCATCAAATTCCGTAAGGCGGATCAGGCGCCGGCCATTGACATCGGGTCCGTGCGGGAGAATGGTTATTGGAAATTCTTTGTACAGGACAATGGCATCGGCATCGAATCGGAATTCCTGGAAAGGATCTTTATCATCTTCCAGCGGCTGCATACCCGCAGCGAATATGAAGGCTCCGGCATCGGTCTTGCGCATTGTAAAAAGATCGTCGAATTACACGGCGGGAAGATCTGGGCGGAGTCGACCCCCGGCAAAGGCAGCCGGTTCTTTTTCACCATCGGTAATGAAAACGAACTGACGTGATATCTATGCAAGTTTTCCGGACATAAAGTCGGGAAGAATTCAGAAATTTGCAAAAACAGGAGCCTTTCCATGGATTTCATAGATTATTATAAAATATTGGGAGTTAATAAGAACGCAACACAGGACGAGATCCGCGCAGCCTATCGTAAACTGGCTCGTAAACATCATCCGGACCTAAACCCCAACGACAAAGAAGCCAATAAGAAGTTCCAGCAGATCAACGAGGCCAATGAGGTGCTCAGCGACCCGGACAAACGGAAAAAATACGACCAGTACGGTAAGGACTGGCAGCATGCCGAAGCCTTTGAAAAAGCGCAGCAATCTGCCGGCAGCAAGAGCCGCCGGAGCCAGGGCCAGGGCGCCTACTCTTCGGGCGGAGGATTCGATGGATTTTCCGGCGGGTTCGGCGGATCTTCGTCCTTTGAGGGAGGCGGGGAGTTCTCCGACTTCTTTGAATCGTTGTTTGGCAGGGGCAACAGTTCCGGGACGAGTCGCAGCCGCAACAGGTTCCGGGGACAGGACCTCCAGGCGGAACTACATCTCACCCTGACGGACGCCTACCGGACACACCAGCAGGTGCTCACCGTCAATGGGAAAAATATCCGTATCACCATCCCCGCCGGCGTGGAGAACGGACAGATCATCAAATTGAAAGGACATGGCAGCCCCGGGATCAACGACGGCCCCGACGGCGATCTGTACATTACTTTCGTCATTGAAGAGGACCCCCGTTTCCGTCGTGAAGGAAATGATCTCTATGAAAAATTCTCCCTTGACCTCTATACCGCCGTGTTAGGCGGGGAGATCACCATCGACACCCTCGGCGGAAAGGTCAAGCTGAAGATAAAACCCGAAACACAGAATGGCACCGTCATGCGTCTGAAAGGAAAAGGATTCCCCATCTATAAGAAAGAAGGACAATACGGCGATCTCTACCTCACCCTGGAGATCAGGATGCCGGGAAACCTTTCGGATAAGGAAAAAGCCCTCTTCAGGGAATTGGCCAAATTAGCGGAAAAGAAAGGGTGATCCATTACATACAAAATAAAGGGAATTATTTCCACATCCAACACCCGTCTCCGCCTTGCAGAGGGCTGGCATGATTTTACTGCCGGTAGACATGAAACCTCATTATTACATCCAATGTTTAAAACGTATTGTTATGACAAACAACAAGGAAACAATTGAAGTGCTGAATGATCTTATCCAGATCAATAACGATCGTATTACAGGCTATGAGAAGGCCATCAGGGAGACAAAGAGCGAGGATGAGGATCTGAAGGTCCTGTATGCTTCTATGATCGCCGAAAGTCATAGAAATAAAATCGCCCTTGCCTCTGAGGTGCAGGCCCTTGGAGGAGAAGTCGAAACAGGTACCACTGTCAGCGGTAAGGTCTATCGCGCCTGGATGGATGTAAAAGCTGTATTCGGCGGGCACGATCGTCACAGCATATTGTCCAACTGCGAGACAGGAGAAGACGCAGCTCAGCGGGCCTACAAGACGGCGTTGGAAGATGCTGCGCTTCCCGCATTTATTCGCGATCTGCTGATGCAACAACAGCAAATGCTAAAAGGATCCCACGACGAGATCAAATCTCTCCGGGATCAATATGCTTAACCTCAAAATAAATGCGCGGTCATGGCCGCGCATTTATTTTGTCAGCTACATCCCTCCCGCTGTCAAGCGCCGCCTCCACCGTTGCCAGCGCCGGCCCCTCGTATAAAGCCTCTCCGGCAAAGAACAAAGTATCTTCCAAAGGTTGACGAAGAAGAGCCCTGGCAGTCCCGCTTCCCACCGTCTCATAACTATAACCCCCGCGGACATACGGCTCGTCCATCCAGTCATGAACATGATACGCTGCCAGTTCTCCCTTTAAAAAATCGACATTTACCCCAAAAATTGTAGCCAGCGAATCCATACAGGTCTTTAGCCTCGTCTGCTCATCCAGCGCCCGGAAATTCCTCATGGCCGTAGCCGCGATCCAGGCAGTCAGCAGACGACTTCCATCCGGGTGCTGGGTCCACCAGGTAGGGACAGCCTCATCGCTGAGTATAAAGCCGGTGTCCTTTCCTTTTTTCTCCCAAAAAGAGGATTTGAACTCCATCAATACTTTGATGACGGACCCATACCCCATGGCAAGCGCCGCTTCCCGGTAGGCGGGGATATCCGGCGCAAACCGCAAGCCCCATGAAGCTCCGGCAGCCAGTTGCAGGACGCCAAGGGACACCGTAGTGATCAGCTTGCTGCCAAAAAACGTCTGGCCATCGGCGCAACGAAGCTCCACCGCTCCCTTCTGCCAACGGACCTCCTGCACCGGCGCCCTATAATGGATCTTACACCCACGGGACAGACACTGCTGCTCCAGATAATGGATGAGCCGGCTATAGCCCCCCTCCACACGAAACTCTCCCTGCCCCTCCTCCTGCCACTCCTGGTACAACGCCAGGGTGCTGGCCCTGGAAAGGTCCGCCAGGTCATACCCTTCCGCAAAGCCCCGGACAGCATTGCAAAGCAATGCGTATCGATCTTCGGCAAAATAGGTATCCAGGAAGTCCCCGAGCGGCATATCACCCGGCAATTCCCCCATTTTCGCCATCAGTTCCGACCAGCCATCATCCGAAAAAAGATCCTCCCGGCCCCATTCTCCTTTCCGCACCCGTACCATTTTACCTTTCACCGGCCGGTGAGCGATATCCGCCAGCTTTAACAAACCCAACGTAATGGGCAAAGAGCCATGCACAAATTCCGCTCCTGCCTCCACAGGGAAAGAAAAACCATTATCCTGCAAGGTCAATATCCTGCCTCCGGGCCGATCCGCCGCCTCTACGATAGTAACAGGCAATCCGGCGCCGGATAGTTCATAGGCAGCCATGAGGCCGGCGGCGCCGGCGCCAATGACGAGTAACGATTTATCCATGATCAAAAAAATATAAAATTAAAGAGGAATCCAACATCGGCTGTCTAACTTTGTTCCTTCTTATGAACGCACCAAAAAAGAACCCGGTTTTTGTTGTTCTCATTCTGGGGGTTCTCTCGGCCATCGGTCCTTTTTCTATTGACATGTACCTGCCGGGCTTTCCCGACATCGCAAAAGACCTGAGAACGACGACAGCGGAAGTAGCCTTGTCCCTGTCCAGCTTTTTTATAGGTATTTCCTTAGGACAGTTCCTGTATGGTCCCCTGTTGGACCGTTTTGGCCGTAAAAAGCCTTTGTACGCCGGTATCGCCTTGTACCTGGTGGCTTCAGCCTGCTGCGCAATGGCCCGGTCAGTGGAACTGCTCATCACCCTGCGTCTTTTCCAGGCAATAGGGGCCTGCGCCTGTCTCGTCGCATCACGGGCATTGGTACGGGACCTTTTCCCCGTGGAGCAGAATGCCAAAATATTCTCCCAGCTGATGCTGGTGATAGCCGTATCCCCCATCATCGCCCCAACCCTGGGCGGATATCTCGCCGCCGGGCTGGGATGGAAATATATTTTTATCGTCCTCACCTTTATTGCCGCAGCTATTCTTATCGCCGTCCACTTCGCCCTGCCGGAAGGAAGACAGCCCGATAAACAGATGTCCCTAAAACCCGGCCCCATCATCTCCGGCTTTTTGCATGTCCTGGTAGAACCACAGTTCTATACTTATGCCTTTACGGGGGCTATCGCCTCGGCCGGGTTATATGCCTATATTGCCGGCTCCCCCTCCGTGTTTATGGAGCTGTTTAAGGTGACCGAACGGGAATATGGATGGATTTTTGCCGTGGTGGCCCTGGGACTCATCGGTTGCAGCCAGCTCAACAGCGTGCTGCTCAGGACCTATAAAAGCGAACAGATCATACGGGTAGCCCTTATTTGCCAGTCGCTGACGGGTATCTTACTGTTCACCGGCAGCCTCCTGGGCTGGCTGGGTCTGTTTGGCACCGTGGCCTTTTGTTTTCTTTTTCTTTGCTGCCAGGGCTGTATCTTCCCCAACTCCTCGGCCCTGTCCCTGGCCCTTTTTGGCCGGACTGCCGGGACGGCCTCAGCCCTCCTGGGCGGGATCCAGATGAGCATCGGCGCCCTGGCCTCCGCCATCGTAAGCTTTCTTACCAATCATACCGCCCTGCCAATGACAGGGGTTATGGCCAGCTGCGCCCTGTTAGCGCTGATGGTCCTGATGACAGGGAGCCGGCAGGTCCGGCCCCGGCAACCCGCCCCTCCGCTAAAATTTCCCTAAAAGAGTGGTAAAAAACCCAAAATGGGGACAACTAAATTGGTTATCTTGTATAGGGAAAATACGATTTTTAGTATTTTTGTAGTCACCCTCCTATCCCTGCGTAAAAAATTCACTATTCTTTAAGAAGGCCGCGGACATCACGAGCAAAAAGAATTGATAACTTAAAATTCTAAAGTAAGCCTTATGCAAATTCAATTCATCCGGAACATTCAATTCACCAAACTTATCAAAGCCGAAGGCCGGCTGCGGGAATTCAATTTTCGTAAATCAAATGGATTGCAGGAAGGATTGTTCACAGTGGATGTGAGCGACGACCGGGGCAACCGCATTGTGTTGAAAATGGAAAAAGAAGATGGCGTGTGGAAGATCATCAAACAGCAGCTGCCGGCATGGATCTGGGAAAATGAAGCCGTTTTTCATACCTTGATCGAAGAGGAGCTTGCGTCGGCCGGTATCGTAAAATAGAACCAGCTGCCCTTTCCCCACTCGCTGTCGATGCGGAACTTTCCTCCATTTACTTCTGTGAACTCCCGGCATAACAACATGCCAAGGCCCGTGCCTTTCTCCCGGGCGGTACCATAAGTAGTTATACTTTCTTTCCGGCGGATCTTGCCAAGAATTTCCTCTTTTATACCAATACCCGTGTCAGCCACGCATATTTCCACACCATCTGCCGTACGATGGCCACTGATCGAGATCGTATCTCCCGTCCGGCAAAACTTGATAGCGTTGCTGACCAGGTTGCGCAGGATCACCTGGATCATGTCCTTGTCTCCATAAGCCGTCAGCTCCACATCGATCTCATTCTTTAGCACAATGTTCTTTTCCCCCGCCTGCCGGGTGTACAGAGGAAGGATGTCATCCACCAGTTTGCGTAGCGTAAGACAGACAGGCATAACGACAATCCCATTCAGCTGACTGCTGGCCCAGAATAAAAGGTTGCCCACCAGTTCAGAAGAATAATCCACATTCCTCCGCAGCTCATCCATCATACCCCTGATCTCCCCATCCGAAAGTCTGTTCTCTTTCAGAAAGTCCATTAACCCCTTTAGCGAATTCAGCGGCCCCCGTAGGTCATGGGCGATAATGGAGAACAACTTGTCCTTTTGCTGATTGTTCAGCAGCAGCTGCACCGCCTGGAGTTCCATCGCCTCCTTCTGCTGCTCAATCTCCATGTTCTTCTCGGAAAGCTCTTTGTTGCTTTTCCTGCTGGCAGCCCTGCTGCGTTGCAGCAAAATGGCCACCACCAGCAGAAAGAGGATAAAAACGATGGCACTGGATATCTGTAAGGTATGATTCCAGGCGACATGTTGTTGGACGATCATCTGTTTGGCAGCCGCCTGCCGCATGGAATCCGCCTTTCTCTCATATTCATATCGCGCCTCCAGGGAAAAGGATTGTTTGCGTATCTGCTCGCTGTAGAGGCTGTCGGAATAATCCTTATAAAGCTGAAAGTATTGCAAGGCCGTGCGATAATCTCCTTTCGCCTCATAGGTTTCCGCCAACACCTGTCCAAGCTCTTTGATATCCTTTTTCCGGTGCAGCTGACGGGCCAGCGAAAGCCCCTGAAAGGCATACTTGAGCGCTGCAGTCAGGTCTTTGAGGAGCAGACTGGTACGAGCCAGATGATAAAAGCTCTCGGTTTGGCCAAGCTTATCATCCGTACGGAGATAATACTTCAGGGAGGTCTGGTGGGCGGCAAGCGAGGCCTTGTAAAGCCCCTTGGCCGCCATTATCCTTCCAAGACCATTGTTAAAAGAAGCAAAAGCCACCGAGTCCTTTATCTCCAGCGCCACCTGGATTGCCTTATGAGCATATTCCAGGGCTGAATCATATTGCTGCCGGTGAAGACTGACGTCAGAGAGATGGGAATATACATAGGCCAGCTGCGTACGGTCAGTGGTGGCCTCATAGACAGCGCTGTCCCTTCCTATTTGCTTAAGGGCTTCATCATAATCCCCCATCTGCTTGTAAAAAAGAGCGATATTGACATTCACCATGGCTGCGAGCGCGGTATTGCCGATGCTGTCGGCGATCAGCCGGGACTGCCGGTAAGCAGACAGCATCTCCACATAATTCCCGATCATCTCGTAGGTATTGCCGATCATCCTCCAGCTCTCCGCTTTGCCTTTACCGTACCCGGTGGAATCGGCATATCGCAGGGCTTTCCTCCCATAATAAAAAGCGCTGTCGGCGTTGACGCCATAATAACGATGTGCCAGGAGATCGAGGGCATCGACATAGGCCGTATCAGGTCCCCTTCCATGACCCACCGGGCCATCCTTGACCAGGTCCTGCAGTTTGCGGACAATGGTCGACTGGGCAACCCCCTCCCCGGCAAGCGATAAACAGAAACCTAACCAAAGCATAATACAGAGGCCCTTCATCTTCAACAGCGTATTTAGATTAATTTTTTTATAATATCCTCAGGCGAACCGTCGTTAAATAAAAGAAAGCTACTTACGAACAAGAGCGTAAGAACCTTTGTTATTCTTTTTAAGGATCATGGGAGAGCACGTTCTGAATGAGTCGTCCGTCAAGCCGGCGTAGCAGGTGTAGAAACCGTAAAACTACAAAAAAAAGCCTTACAGCAACAGAAGATCGAAAGAATATTCACATCCTGTTAATAAGTAACTTTAGGAAATTACACTGCAGCTAGGCTATATTTATAGAAGAAAGCCACATGATCCCGATAGGTAAAAAGTACCCATTTTCAGAACTTTAAAAGACTTGAATTTGACTGAGACTATCATCAACCTGGAAACCGTTAATCCCATTGAATTTTTCGGCGTAAACAACGGTAAGTTAGATATCTTGAAGAAAAAGTTTCCACTCTTGAAAATCCTGTCGAGAGGCACTCAGATAAAGTTGAGCGGATCGCCCGAACAAGTGGAAACAGCCAAGGAAAAAATCGACCTCCTGGTGCAATATTTAGAACGCAACGGCCATGTCAGCGAGAACTATTTCGAGCAGATATTAGGTGGCGACGATGCCGAGACAGTAGATCATTTTGTAGACAGGCATCCCAACGACATCCTGGTATTTGGTCCGAATGGTAAGACTGTTCGCGCCCGTACGGTCAACCAGAAAAGAATGGTGGCCGCGGCGGAGAAGAACGATATTGTCTTTGCCATTGGTCCGGCAGGTACAGGTAAGACCTACACAGCCGTTGCGCTCGCGGTAAGGGCCTTGAAGAATAAGATGGTCAAAAAGATCATCCTTACCCGCCCCGCCGTCGAGGCCGGTGAAAGCCTGGGTTTCCTGCCCGGCGATCTGAAAGAGAAGATCGATCCTTATCTGCGCCCCTTATACGACGCCCTGGACGATATGATCCCCGCCGATAAGCTGGGCTATTATATGAGCACAAGGACCATCGAAATAGCGCCTCTGGCCTATATGCGGGGACGTACGCTGGACAACGCCTTTATCATCCTGGATGAGGCCCAGAACGCTACTGATCTGCAGTTGAAGATGTTCCTCACCCGCATCGGCGCCAACGCAAAAGCCATCATCACCGGTGACCTCACACAGATCGACCTGCCCAAAAATCAAAAGAGCGGACTGGCAAAAGCCTTGTATATCCTGAAGGGCATCGACGGCATCTCTCATATAGAATTAGACGAAGAAGACGTGGTTCGTCACCGCCTGGTAAAAGCAATCATCAAAGCATACGAAAAGGACAAGAAAGACAACGAGGACAATGGACGTCCCGAGCGATAAACACCATGATAAAAAGATTTTTTTTCCCTTCCCTGCTACTGCTGGCAGCCTGCAGTGACTCCCATTCCTATAAAAAAGCTGAAGACGCACAGGACGCCGGCCGTGAGTTTATCCGCGCTTCCCTGGACGGCGACTATGACAAAGCTAGCTTCTATCTGTATGCCGACAGCACCAATCAGATGCTGCTCGACAAATGGAAAAAAGATTACGACAGGATGGACCATGAAGAACAAAAAAAGTACAGGGACGCCGACATCCGGGTGATCACCCTCCAGACCGTCAACGACTCCGTGACCTCCTATACATATGCAAATACTTATAAAAAGGACACTACTACCATACGGGTCATCCGTATCAACGGGAATTGGATGGTCGATCTGAAAGAGATCCTGCACCCCGGCAAATAAGTCAGCGCTTCGGGTTTGCTCCCATCTTCGGTACAGTTACCCGCTGTGCGCGATAGATACCCGAGTGACCGCTGAAATAATAAGCGGTAAAACAAGCCACGGCATAATACAACACATGGTTTCCTCCAAATAGCTCCACCCCCATCAACGTACATGCGATCGGCGTGTTCGTAGCGCCCGCAAATACAGCGATAAAACCCAATCCCGCCATCAGGTCAATGGGAGCGCCGCTGATCATGGCGATGGTATTGCCCAGGGCAGCCCCGATAAAGAACAACGGCGTCACCTCGCCCCCCTTAAAACCCGTCCCCAGCGTAATGGCCGTAAACAACAGCTTCCAGAACCAGCTGAACCAGGTGGCGCCTCCCGCGTGAAAACAGGATGCGATGGTCACCGAATTGCTGTACTTACCAATAACGCCCAGGCTGAGATAATCCTCGGTCCCCAATGCATAGGTAAGCAGAATGATCACCATACCACCCATGACAGGGATCATCCACTGACGGCTGATCAGACGAAGACTATAATGCTTGATTGCACGCGAAACACTGGCAAAACCATAGGAAGCAAGCCCGAATAAAGCGCCCGCAAAAATGACTTCCAGCAGCAGCAGCCAGTTGAAATGAAATATGGCGTTGCCGCCCGTTTCGACAAAACTTATCCGGTAATGCGTATGATGGATCCCCCAGGCCGAACAGACGATATCCGCCATTACACTGGCCATAAAACAGGGTATCAGCGCATTGTGCATGATCCTACCCATCGTCAGCACTTCCAGGGCAAAAATTGTCCCCGCGACAGGCGTTCCAAATACAGCCCCAAATCCCGCGGCAATACCCGTTGTGAGCAATATCCGTGTATCCTCCCGGGATAGACGGAGCTTTCTGGCAAAAAAGCTCGCCAAACTCCCTCCTATCTGCACAGCCGTCCCCTCCCGGCCGGCCGACCCGCCAAACAGATGGGTAATGACAGTGGTAAGCAGGACCAACGGGGCCATACGGGTAGGGATACTCCCGCCCGGCTCGTGTATCTCATCCATGATCAGGTTATTACCCGCCTCTGCATTTTTACCCCAAAACTTATACAGAAAATAGATCGATACGCCGGCTGCCGGCAGAAAGAACAAAAGCCAGGAATGATCAAAACGTACATAGACCGCCCTGTCCAGCAGCCATAAGAAAAAGGCCACCAGCGACCCGGCCGCAAGCGCCACGGGTATAACCAGCAAGGTCCAGCGAAATAAATAAACGATAACAATAGATGTTCGGTCGAAAGAGGGTTTTAAAAATTGCATGCCTACAAATTAAGTCGAACGGACCTCGGGTCCACTCTGTTTATGAACAATCTGTAGGCGTCATCAGCACCGGCATCACGATCGTCGTCCGGACCCGGGCGGTTCATTAGGTGGAACACCATCACCTTGATGTAAAGATAATGCTTGAAATCAGATAATTGGCAAAAAAATTGCAAATCCAAGTAGTACATTTGTTATACCAATTTTTTTAATATATGATGACAGTTTCACATCCCTGGCATGGAGTACCGATAGGCGACAATGCTCCCAGAGTGGTCAATGCGATCATCGAGATACCCCAGGGATCCCGGTGCAAATACGAGATCGATAAGGACAGCGGACTGCTGAAATTAGACCGCGTGATCTATTCCTCTTTCTATTACCCGGTGAATTACGGCTTTATCCCCCAGACCTATGGAGATGATAAGGACCCCCTGGACATCCTGGTGATCACTTCCCTTCCTGTGCAAGCGCTCACCCTGATGGAAGCCAAGGTCATGGGTGTGATGCAGATGGTGGACAGCGGAGATGCGGATGACAAGATCATCGCCGTCGCAGCCAAAGACCCCAGCGTCAATCATTACAATAATCTGGAAGAGCTCCCCAAGCACTTTTTTGAAGAGCTGCGGCACTTTTTCGAGGAATATAAAAAACTGGAAAATAAGACCGTCAAGGTCGAAGAGTTCGGCGATAAGACCACAGCCCTGAAAGTCATCGAAGACGCCGTCAAGTTATATAAAGACACTTTTAGGGCGTCGTAGCAGGCAACAGCCGCTTGATGATCCGCAAGTGATGGGTACGCTGGAAATCGTCAGACCGGACAATACCCATATTGTCTATCTTATCGATCCTCACTTTCACGGAAGCATGAATAATCTCATGGGAATTCAAAAGAATGCCGACATGGGTGATCTTTCCTTCTTCGTTGTCAAAGAAAGCAAGGTCCCCCGTCCTGGCCTCTTCAAGGAAGCCCACGGCCTCGCCTTGTGTGGACTGTTGGTAAGCGTCCCGTAGCAGGGGAATATTCAGCAGCTTGAAGATGGTCTGGGTAAAACCGCTGCAGTCCGCGCCAAAGACAGTCTTGCCACCCCAGAGATACGGCGTATTTAAAAATTTGTAGGTTAATTGACGAATGGACTTGGGGTCCCTGGCAGCGCTCGCCGGCTCCCAGGCCATGCCTTTGAAATGGACCTGGTTCTTCCGCCATTTGGCCCGGCCATTCTTCATGGCCGTTAGACTGCAACCGATGGGCACCATCATAGGATGGCCATTGTATTCAAGACTATTGACCCAATCAGGGGTAAGCGCAATTCCCCCCTTTTCATACTCAGGTTCGTCTATCTCTGTCAGTTGGCCGGACTGACACCAGCCCTCATATCCGTCATAGCTGCACCGGACCCGCGTCCAGTTGTCCTTCGCCTGCTCCAGTATTTCGCAACATTCGCCAAATACCTGCTGACTGATCATTTCACTCCGGTGAGAGGGTTCTGCTCGTAAGGGGCTGACCGGGACACAACAAATGGCTCTGATCATGCCGGGAAATTATGAATTTTGTCCGAATCTGCATCTTAACAAATAGGAAATTCCTTATTTTACCAACGTTAAGCACGACCTATACCAACGTGAACCGCGATCCTGATAACCATATGACCGACCAGGAACTTTTAGACCGTTATTATGCGGACGGCAACAACGAATGGCTGGGTACCTTATTGTCTCGTTATACGCTGCTGCTGTTTGGCGTCTGCATGAAATACATGAAACAGGAGGATGAGGCCAAAGACTGCGTCCAGCAGATCTTTGTCAAGATTATTACAGAGCTGCCCAAATACAGGGTCACCTGGTTCAAATCCTGGATCTATACCATTGCACGTAACCACTGTCTGATGAAACTGCGGGATCAGCACGGACGACAGGTGGAGCTGTCCGAAACCATGCTGGCCGACTGGGACGACGAGATGATGAAACACCGGCACATGGAAAAAGATCAGCTGCTGGACCTGATGACCCGGGCCCTGGAAGAATTAGGGCCGGAACAAAAACAATGTGTAATTTTATTCTACCTGGAAAAAAGATCCTACCAGGAAATCACCGATATCACCGGTTTTACTCTTATGCAGGTGAAGAGTCATATACAGAATGGTAAAAGGAACCTGCGGTTGTCAATCGAGCGCAAAACCATAAAATCATGAAGGACGACCTGCTGAAAATATTATCCAATAACAACAAGGACATCGATCACGAACAATTGATGGCCTACTTGCAAGGGCAGCTTTCAGCCGAAGAAAACCATGAAGTGGAAAAAATGATGGCTGAGAACGAGCTGTTGAACGATGCAGTGGAAGGATTACAAGGCATCCGGGACAAAAGAGACATACAAACCTATGTAGAGCTGCTCAACAGGGACCTTCAAAAAGGACTGACAAAAAAAAGACAGCGCCGGGAAAAACGAAAGCTAAAAGAAGGCCCCTGGGGATACGTAGCTGTCATCGTCATCATCATGTTGTGTATCGCCGCCTATTATGTCGTCAGAAAAGCAATGCTGTCGCATTAATCCCCATTTTCCGGACAGATTGCGCTACCTTCATCCTCATGAAAAAATGTATTGCTTTCATGGTCCTGGTCTGTGTCATACAGACCGTATTTGGACAAAGGATCAGCTATATTGTATCCTTCCCCAATCTTTCCCACCACGAAGCCCAGATCTCACTGGTGGTAAGCGGCCTCTCCACCCGCACCGCTACCTTCCGGATGAGCCGCAGTTCCCCGGGCAGGTATGCCACCCATGAATTCGGTAAGAATATATATGACATAAAGGCTTTCGATCAGCAGAACACACCGCTCACCATCCATCGTATCGACGGGGACCTATACGAAGTGCCCCGTCACAACGGCTATATCCGGGTCCAATACACACTATATGCCAATTATGCAGACGGCACTTATGCAGGCATAGACCCCGACGGCATTCATTTCAACATGCCCGCCGTCTTTCTTTGGGTAAAAGGGCTGGACAATATTCCCATCAATATCCATTTCTCCGTCCCCGACAGTCTGCACTGGACCATCGCCACACAGTTGCAGCCCACCAGCGATCCCTGGACCTTTAATGCACGGGGCCTTCAATACTTTATGGACTGTCCTGTAAAGATCGGCAACCTCCGTTACAGGAACTGGACGGTGAAAAACCCGGATGGTAAAGCCTACGAATTCCGCATTGCCTTCGATGGGGCCGCAGACGACACCGCCCTTAACACCTTCTCCATAAAAGTCCAAAACATCGTACGGCAGGCGCAGGCCGTATTTGGAGAAACCCCCGCCTATGATTACGGCGCCTACACCTTCCTGGCCAGTATCAACCCCTGGGTGCATGGGGACGGAATGGAACATCGCAATTCCACCATGATCAGCATCCCAACAGCCTTCCACGGAGAAGACTGGATGCTGGGTGTCTTTGCGCATGAGTTCTTCCACTGCTGGAATGTCAAACGGATACGGCCAAAGACGCTGGAACCATTCAATTTTGAGAAAAGCAATATGAGCAATGAGCTGTGGTTTGCCGAAGGCTTTACACAGTATTACGGCAGCCTGCTCGTACTACGGTCGGGTGTAGGCACAGACACCGGGTATGTTGCAAATACGGTGGGAGGCCTTATCAATACCCGGATGAACAGACCCGGCGCCCGTCTTTATTCTCCCGTAAATGCCAGCCAGATGGCCGTATTCGTGGATGCAGGCGTCTCCGTAGATAAAACAAATTATCCTAATATTTATACCAGCTACTACCCTTATGGAGGAGCAATTGCCCTCGCGCTGGACCTGGAACTAAGACAGCGTTTTCACAAGACACTGGATGATGTAATGACGGCTGCCTGGAAGAAATTCGGAAAGCCCGAAGTCCCGTATACCATACCAGGTCTGGAAGATGTACTGGCTGACGTCACGGGCGATAAACAATTCGCAAAGGAATATTTCCAAAAATATATCTATGGCCATGAGCCGGCCGATTATAAAACACTCCTGGCGCCGGCAGGCTTTCTCCTCCGAAATGCATCGGAAGGCAAGGCCTTCATAGGCATTCCTTCCTATGACGAGAGCCAGGGACTGACGATCACCGGGAATACCCTGCGGGGGACGCCACTGTACGAGGCTGGGCTGGACATCGACGATAAGATAACAGCCCTCGACGATCAGCCCGTAAAAAACCTTGCGGACCTCAACCATATATTGGCAGACCGGCGCCCGGGCATGACCGTAAACATCCGCTATCTACATCACCAGGTCGAAAAGACAGCCGGCATGGTCCTGCAGAAGGACCCTCAGCTGGAGGCTGTTCCTTATGAAAAAGCCGGCTTGCCCGTGACAAACGATATATTACAATTCCGTAAAAGCTGGCTGGGAGGTAAATAGTATGAGCATACGCCTGGCTACTACCCACGATTCAAAAGCCATCTCCGGATTATTGGAGCAGCTGGAATACCCCGGCTCAGAACAATTCATAGCCGGCCGGATCCGGCAAATGATCGAAGACCCCAGGGAAAGACTACTTGTATATGAACAGGAAGGCCGCATCCTGGGTTTTATGTCCCTGCATTTTATTCCACAGATCGCCCTCCAAGGAGATTTTGCCCGCATCAGTTATTTTGCGGTGGATGCCACAGCCAGAAGTGCGGGCATAGGTCGGCAAATGGAGGAATATTGTACCCAGCTGGCCTCCGAAAGAGGCTGTCACCTGATAGAGGTCCATTGCCATACGCGACGTTCCCGGGCCCATGAATTCTACTATCGCCAGGGTTATAAAGAGTTACCTAAATACCTGATAAAGAGGCTGAAGTGAGTCTCCTGGCAGAGGCATATAAATTGCTGTACCTTAGTAGTTCAAATCATTTTTTATGGACACTTTAAGGAGCATCCGGCAATGGAGCATTACGCACCATCCCCGCTGGCTTATCTTCCCACGGCTTATACTGGGCGCCCTGCTCTGTATAAAAGGTATCGCCTTTATGAGTAACGCTACCTTACTGGAGAACCTGCTTTCCGGCAGCTATTGGGCTGCGAATACACATGTATTACAGATCATCGTTAGCTGTGCAAATATGTTGGGCGGGTTCTTTATCCTCATCGGGCTGCAAACACGCCTGATGTGTTTGATACAGTTGCCCATATTGGTCGGCGCCGTCGTATTTATCAACGCACAGAAAGGAGGTTTCGCCCCCGAGTCGGAACTGGGACTGGCAATACTTGCATTGCTGTTGACGATCTTATTTCTTATAGAAGGGAGTGGACCGATGTCATTGGACGCTTATTTTTCCAGAAATAAACACCGGGATTCACAAGGAAGGAATTTGCCGTGAGCGTGGGAAGAACGAGGGCAGGCCTGGGCCCACCCTCGCATATTTCTTTATTATTGATACTGTATATAAATGGGACTCGGCTTCTGCTTCAGCACTTCCGGAGGCGTCAGCAAGCGGCTTCCTGGTTTTCTTTTATCATTCTTATAGAATAATTTGAAACCCGTGAACTGTACAGGTTCCAGCGAAATATAAGACTTATAGCTGTCGTATTTCAAAGTGGGTTCTCCCCAACCGTCCATGTCCATGACGATCTGCACTTCGGGATGTTTCTGGATACCTTTATAATTGGTGATCATGGGCCGGGTAAAACGGTGAACTACCAATATCTTCGGGGGCAGGTTGTTCGCCTTCACCAGACCCGCAAGATAGTTTGACACAAAGTTCACGTCTGAAGCATCCATGGTGCCGATGACAGTCCCCGGCTTTTTTCCCGTCTTCATAGAAAATTCAGGGTCGATACCCAGGTGTACATGGGGCATCTTCAGGTATTTCTCCAGTTGCGGGATCTCGGCCTGGACATTGCTAAAACCTACCTGGACATCCAAAAAGACCAGGGCATTGATACGCTCGGCTATATGCAGGATGGAATCGATCTGTTTAAAAGGCATACGAAGACGGTATTTCCCGTCTTTCCCGGGGCTCCCCTGAGCCGTCACGGCAATATAGTGAAGGGCGGGGATCACAGGTGTGGCCGGGTCGGCCTCAGACCAGCTCTTCAACTCGACCTTCAGTCTCCTCAACATTTCATCGGGCGGATATTCCCCCAATATACCCATGTTCTTGGAGTAAAGATTCCCATAATAGGCTACTATCCGCTTGAAAGGAAGAATGGCGCCCGCATTGGGGTACACCGCACGCACAGGCCAGCGGCCGGAGGAATCCCCATTGGCCAGGAACTTGATCTTTTGGTTGTAAAGGGCGGTGTCCACCGGAGTCATCGGGATGACGGTGGGTCCCACCGAATCTTTGGGGGGCTGCGCTTTTGTCGTGGCAGCCGCAGAATCGCCTTTGCCGGAGGCTTGGGATTGCCCGCTGTTACAGGCGCTCAGGAGAATGGCCAGGCTGCAAAAGGCAGGCAGACAGGCGGATTTAAGGAGATGGTTGATTTTTCGAGTGCTGGTGTCTTGATGATGCTGGTAGCGCATGTTGGCAAATAGTAGTTTTAAGAAAATACGAAATATTGAAAAAATCATGCAAATGTACCTCATAACGAGGGGCCTCGAATTTTATTTTCTAACAAAATCTTAAAAGTGTGCACAATTCAGGTGTGTACAATCCACCCCACCCCTCTCCGGGTTTGCCGGGATTTTTTAATTTATTAGTCCACTAATTTTGTAGACTAATAAATTTGACCTATTTTGCCGCATGCTTTTACTCCTACTGATAAGAATAGTTTATGAGTTACGTGGCCGAGCGGTGAGGCGGAGGTCCGCATGACCTTTTACGAGGGTTCGAATCCTTCCGTAACTGCAGGCAACGGGACCCCGTCCCGCCCGCAAACTTTTATAGCAACAATGGTTAGACCTTAGCCGGGTGGTGTTTCTACACCGCCCTTTTTTCTTGCTTCCCGGCAAGAAAAAAGCCCCTAACGGGGCTTTTGAAGATATAATATTTTATCAAAGACCCTTACTTCTTATAGGGTTTACTCGGTTTGCTGGAATTTTCTTTAATTAAGGTAGGGCCGGAATAAAGCACTTTAATTCCTTTCATTCCAGGCAAATTTGTGGTAATTACTTTTATAGGTTTTCCATCTAAATCCTTATCGATAGACATTATATTCCAATTTTACTCTAAAATTAAGAATTTTCTCTTTTACTACTTCCATTTTTTGCATTCTATCCTCCTTCTTCGAAAGATGAAAACCAAGGCATACAGTATACGGGACAACAGCCAGTAATGCAAAGGTCAATGCATTGAAAAAAAAGGAACTCTTCCGTCTGAATATTGTTCGATTTACCCTTATAGCTTCCTCAAGATCAAATATATAGGAAGATTTTAGAGAATCATTTACTGTTCCTTTTTCATCCGGGTATATCTGCTCCAAGCGATCTCTGAAAATAGCATAATATTTCTCGGGAGGATCTAAATAGGCAACCCTGGCCGGCAAAAGCAATCTCACAACATATATTACTGAGCATAAGAGACACCCGACAAATAAAATAAAGAACAGGTAGAACCATATACTTTTTATATCTACTGTCAATACGTGCTGAGTCAATGGTACCAAAAATATCCCAAGCGCGGAATAAACGAGGATTATATTGGTAAGTCTCTCCAATACCTTTTGATACAACACAGTATACTCCGCCAGCCTCTTTTCACTGATCTCAATAATATAGTCTAAGTCATAAAACGATTTAGACATACAATTGAATTTCCGGCAAAGTAGGGAAAACCAATGTCATTTTTTTGACAACTTAATCTGGATGCCGCCTCGGTGCAATCTCCACCCACGGCACCCCATTGGGCACCCCATTCGGCATGGGTCTCACCAGCCTGCTATCCAGCTTCTTGATAGGCATCCGCTCCGTTGCGGCCAGCGAAGGCTCCAGACAAGGCATATTGTCCGGCGGCATTACCCGCACAGAATTACCATTTAACCCTCCTCTCGCCGGCACAGCCCATATGTTACCATGGCCGGAAAATACTGCTTTACCAGGCCGCACACTGCCCGGTAAAGGGACTACAGGCGAAGGAGAGGTATGTAAAAACTCTTTCAGCGGCCGTCTGACAACAGCGCCGTCCCTGGCCCTCTGCCCATAAACAAAAACGTTGCCGGCAACCCCTGCCACCAGCAACGTTGTACATAATATATTCTTCATAAAACCCGGTTTTCAGGACAGGATGCCCCCACCGGGAGGATTACATACGCCTCTATCGCATTTTTTTATAAGCATTGATCAGCCCGTTGGTCGAACTGTCGTGGGCCTTCACCTCCTCTCCACCCTGCAGCTCGGGCAGGATCTTGCCGGCCAATTGTTTGCCTAATTCCACCCCCCACTGATCAAAAGTATAGATATTCCATATCACCCCCTGTACAAAGATCTTATGCTCGTAAAGGGCAATAAGCTCACCCAGGCTGAACGGAGTGATCTCCTTTATAAGAAAGGAATTGGTAGGACGGTTGCCGCTGAACATCTTATAAGGTATCAGGGCCGGGGGTACCTTTTCCGCCTCCAGCTCCTGGCCCGTCTTGCCGTTCATAAGCGCCTCCGTCTGGGCAAAGAAATTGGACATCAGCTTCATATGATGGTCGCCAATGGGATTATGACTGATCGCGGGAGCGATAAAATCACAGGGGATCAGCACCTTACCCTGGTGTATCAGCTGGTAAAAAGCATGCTGGCCATTGGTGCCCGGCTCGCCCCAGACCACTGGTCCCGTCGCCCATTCCGCAGGCAAACCATTACGGTCCACGCTCTTTCCATTGCTTTCCATATTCCCCTGCTGGAAATAAGCGGCAAACCGGTGCATGTACTGGTCGTAAGGAAGGATGGCCTCCGTCTGTGTTCCAAAGAAATTGGTATACCAGAGCCCCACCAGCGCCATCGTTACAGGAATGTTCTTTTCAAAAGGCGTACGACGGAAATGCAGGTCCGCCTGATGAGCACCCTTTAACAAGGTTTCGAAATGCTCATATCCTATTGTCAGCACTATGGAAAGACCGATGGCGCTCCACAGGGAATAACGCCCCCCTACCCAATCCCAGAATTCAAACATATTGGCCTTGTCGATCCCGAACTTCACCACTTCCTTCTCATTGGTGGACAGGGCCACAAAATGTTTCGCCACATGCGCCTCGTCCCTGGCCGACTGGAGAAACCAGTCGCGGGCCGTATGGGCATTGGTCATGGTTTCCTGGGTGGTAAAAGTCTTGGATGCCACGAGGAACAGCACCTCTTCAGGGGTCACTTTCTTCAGGGTTTCGGCGATATGGGTGCCATCCACATTGGAGACAAAATAGGTCTGTATGCCTTCGACCCAATACGGACGCAAGGCTTCTGTGACCATCACCGGGCCCAGATCGCTGCCGCCGATGCCGATATTGACAATGTATTTTATCTTCTTGCCCGAGTATCCTTTCCACTCGCCGCTGTGTACCCGGCTGCTAAAGGCCTTCATCTGCGCCAGTACCCGCTGTACATCGGGCATGACGTCCTTCCCGTCACTGTAGACAGGCTCGCCGGAAATATTGCGCAGCGCCGTATGCAGCACACTACGGTTTTCCGTCTGGTTGATCTTCTCGCCCGTAAACATGGCTTCGATGGCCTCCTTTACTTTTGACTCTTCCGCCAGCTGACGCAGAAGGCGCAGGGTCTTATCCGTAATGATGTTCTTGGAAAAATCAAAGAGGATATCGTCCAGTTTGAGCGAATATTGAAAAAAGCGATCGGGGTTTTCTTTGAACAGCTGCCGCATATGAAGATGCTTGGCAACCTCCTGCTGATAGTGCTGTTGTAATTGCTGCCACGCTGCTGTACCGTTGGGTGTTACTTTCGGGAACATAATGATTAAGCTTTTTGAGATTATAAATTTACAGACTCTCGATGACTTTAATTACCCGGTCTGTCATCTCCGGTGAAATATCCAGATGGGTGACAAAACGTAGCTGGTCAGCAGAAATGGCGATGGCAAGGATGCCTGCGTCTTTTAATTGCGTGGCAATGGTCCGGGCGCAATAGGACTCTTCCACCTCAAAAATGATGATATTGGTTTCCACGGGCAGGATGCCTTTTACAAATCCCTTTTTTTCCAGGGCCCTCCGGATAGCATCGGCATGGGCATGGTCCTGGGCAAGTCTCTCCACATGGTGCTCCAGGGCGTAAACCCCGGCAGCAGCCATAAAGCCGGCCTGCCGCATACCACCGCCAAAGACCTTCCGCACCCGTCTGGCTTGCCGGATAAACGCAGCCGGTCCTATCAGGATGCTCCCGATGGGGCAGCCCAGCCCCTTATTGAGACATACGGAAATACTGTCAAACAGCCTTCCATATACTGTTGCCTCCTGTTTTCCGGCCACCAGGGCGTTGAATAGCCTGGCGCCGTCAAGATGAAGCTTGAGATGATTGTCCTGGCATACCTGCCGGACCTTTTTTATCTCTTCCAGGTCATAACAGCTGCCACCTCCCCGGTTGGACGTATTTTCCAGACAGACCAGCGAGGTGCGGGCCTTATGCACATCGTCGGGATTGATCGCCGCCGACACCTGCTCCGCAGTGATCCGTCCCCGGTCGCCATCCAATGCACGCACCTGCGCGCCGGCATTAAAAGCGATCCCTCCCCCCTCATAAATGTATACATGGGCATTTTTTTCACAGACAACCTCGTCCCCCGGCTGGGTATGACATTTTATGGCGATCTGGTTGGACATGGTGCCGCTGGGACAATAAAGGGCCGCCTCCATGCCAAATAACCGGGCGGCCATACCTTCTAACTGATTGACCGAAGGGTCCTCCCCAAAAACATCATCTCCTACTTTGGCCTGCATCATAGCCTGCAGCATGGCGGGTGTGGGTCGCGTAACAGTGTCCGAACGGAGGTCGATAGGTGTCATAAACCGCAAATTAAATACAAATAAATACAAAAAAGGCCACCCCAAAATGAGATGGCCACATCTTTTTACCAAAGTCTATCCGCTTATGACATCGCCTGTTCCTTTATATGATTGCCCTTCACTTTAGCGGCTTTGATCAGGTCCAGCACCCGGGAACGGACGTCATCCTTTAATCCATCCGTTTCTTTTTCAAATATCTCTTTCAGTTCGTCCAATTCATCAACCGTGAGTCCCCTCAAATGACGCAGCTTTTTCTTGAGGTTGTCAGCTGTGTCTGCAATGCGTTGACGGGTTTCCCTGCCTTCGGCGGGTGCGGTCAAAACACCGATGGCGACACCGGCGACCAGGCCGGCCAAAGCTCCTATTAATACATTCTTGGCGCTCATAATTATAAATTTTTAGATGAAAAATAGTTAATGGTATATATCCATTTTTTCAAGAACCCTGCCAGAAATTTTCCGGCCTCCCTCCCGTCCCGTTCAGCGGCCTGCTGTGTAATTTTCTCCACAGCTACCTGCCATAGTATTTTTCCGTCATCCAGTAATAGGCCTCGAAGCTATGATGCCGGAATATCTTGTGAAGGTCTTCAGGGAACCTTTTATAATACTCCCCATCAGGCTGCAGCACAATGGGCACGCCCGCCCGTTGATAATTATTGCCTTCTGCATACACAGGCGCCTTCAACTGAGGCAGTGATTTCTTCACCTGTTTGTTATATATCATATCTCCCAGCACGCTTTTAAAACTTCGTTGCGCCCTGCGGGTAGTCCTTTTGAGCTTATTATATTTCCCTTTTATATACCACCGGACAAGAAAAGATTGCTTTTTTAGCATGCCGTCGACATGGATAAAGGGGTTGGTGCTGTTAAAGTCGGACAGCGTTTGTACGGAAAAAGGCGATTCCGGCACCCAGTCCGCGGCATTCACCACATTGAACCCCCATCCATTGCGGGTGATAAAATCAAAGTCATAGGCATAAAAAAGGTTGCCGGGCTTGGGGCCTGCACTGCAATAGGTCTTAAACACGATGTCCTTTGGCAGTTCGCCATTCTCCACCAGGTAATGCAGATAGCTGCTGGTCAGATAAGAGATGGCCCCCCCCTGGCTATGTCCTGTAATGATAAACTCCCGGATGCCTTCCTGATAAGCTTGCCGTATCTGCCGTAGCATTGTAGGAGCCAGATAACCCAGGCTTATCAGCCATCCTACATGGACCATGGCTTTTTCGTCGGCCGCCAGATGATAGGAGAAAAGGTTACTGTCGCTTAGCTGAAGGGTGCCATTGGCGGGGACCATGGCGGCATAGAAATTAGCCAGCCAGCTGGCCGCATCCGCAACAGTACCGCGAATACTGATGACGGCGAGTTTTTGATCCCTCCGGTACCACATGGACCAGCGGTTCTTAAACCCCACCTCCGGGCTTTGAAAATGTCTGACATACCCTTCAGGGGGATTGATCTTGAACCCGGTGTCAGGTAAGGGATGAGCATCATCTGCGGAATCCTGTCCTGTAAAATCCAATCTCAACATGGCCAGATATTCAGAAGCATTAAATCCTGGTTGGAGCACCGACTGCGCCCTCCCTGTCAGACCTGTGACAGTCAACAGAATAAGGTTTAATGTATACAAGGTATTTCGCATGCTTAAAGTTAGGCAAACAGCCCCGTTCCACAATTTTTTGTAGTTTTGCGCCCTATGACACAAGAACAGATCAAAAGTATGAGGGACCGTGTGGTCGTCCTGAGGAGGTTTCTTTGACGTCGAGAACCGCCGGTACAAGATAAACGAAGAAAAACAACTGTCGCTGAGCCCCGGATTCTGGGATGACAACAAACGTGCGACGGAGATCCTTAAGAACATCAAGCTGAACGAATACTGGGTCAAACTATACGAGTCCGTCGAGACGGCCGTAGAGGATTTTGCCGTATTGTTCGACTTCTGGAAGGCCGGGGAGGCCACGGAGGAAGAAACCAGAGAGGCCTATGACAAAGCCCTCCGGCAAATAGAAGAAGCCGAGTTCAAAAGCACGCTGAATCAACCCGAGGACGAACTGCCCGCCGTAATGCAGATCAATTCCGGCGCCGGAGGCACGGAAAGCCAGGATTGGGCAGAGATGCTCCTGCGGATGTACCGTATGTACGGTGAAAAACAAGGCTGGTCCGTTACGGAGCTGGACCTTCAGGATGGAGAAGGCGCCGGTATAAAAAGCGCCACCCTGCAGTTTGACGGTCCTTTTGCCTATGGCTTCCTCAAGGCGGAAAGCGGAGTTCACCGGCTGGTGCGCATATCCCCTTTCGACAGCAATGCCCGCCGGCATACTTCCTTCGCTTCCGTATTCGTATACCCCCTGGTGGATGACAGCATCGAGATCGAGATCAGTCCTGCTGAACTGGAATGGGAGTTTTATCGCAGTGGCGGTAAGGGCGGACAGAACGTAAACAAGGTCGAGACAGCTGTACGGTTGAAACATATCCCCAGCGGTATCATCGTGGAATGCCAGCAAGCCCGTACCCAGGGCGAGAACAGGGAAAAGGCCCTGAAAATGCTGAAGAGCCGGCTTTATGAGGAAGAGCTGCGTAAACGGGAAGAGCTAAAGAATGCCACCAATTCCACAAAAAAGAAGATCGAGTGGGGCTCACAGATCCGCAGCTATGTATTCCATCCTTATAAAATGATCAAAGACCACCGGACGGATTATGAAGTGGGTAACGTACAACCCGTAATGGATGGAGAGCTGGATGGCTTTATCAAGGCCTACCTGATGAGTGAAAAAGAGAACGCTTAGTCAGAAAAAACATAAAGACACACATGAACCTAGGTTATTTCAACTACCCTGCACCAGCCAATGAACCCGTACTCAGCTACAGTCCGGGCAGCAAGGAAAAGGAAGTGCTCAAAAAAACCTTACGGGAATTAAAGAGCACCCCGCACGATATTCCCATGTACATCGGCGGACAGGAAGTGAGGACAGGAAAAAGGAAGACGTTCCATCCTCCGCACGAGATCGCCCATACGCTTGGTTCCTTCCACGAAGGCGATGAAAGCCATGTACAGCAGGCCATCGACGCCGCGCTGAAAGCAAAGGATGCATGGGCCGCCCTCAACTGGGAAAACCGGGCTGCCATTTTCCTGAAAGCAGCCGACCTCATTGCGACGAAATACCGCAGCTATATGAATGGCACCACCATGCTGGGCCAAAGTAAGAATGCCTTCCAGGCCGAGATCGACAGCGCCTGCGAGATCATCGACTTCCTTCGCTGGAACGTTCATTTCCTCAGCGAGATCTACAGACAGCAGCCCGTCAGCAGCGCAGGCGTTCACAACAGGCTGGAATATCGCCCGCTGGAAGGCTTCGTACTGGCCATTACACCATTCAACTTTACCGCCATCGGGGGCAACCTGCCTACGTCAGCTGCCATGTGTGGCAATACGGTAGTGTGGAAGCCGGCGGAAACCCAGATCTTCTCCGCCCAGATGTTTATGCGTATCCTGCAGGAAGCCGGTCTGCCAGACGGGGTCATCAACCTCATCTATGTAGACGGTCCCACCCTGGGCAAGATATGTTTTAGCCACCCGGATTTCGCAGGTATCCATTTTACAGGCTCTTCCGCCGTATTCAATACCATCTGGAAAACCATCGGTGAAAATATCAGCAAATACCGCAGCTATCCCCGCATCGTCGGCGAGACAGGCGGTAAGGACTTTGTCCTGGCGCATGAGAGCGCGGATCCCGACGTGCTGGTGACAGCCCTGCTCCGGGGCGCTTTCGAATTCCAGGGTCAAAAATGTTCGGCAGCCTCCCGGGCCTATATCCCCGGGAACCTGGCGGCTGTAGTAAAGGAAAAGCTCATCGCCGGCATCGACAGCTTTAAAATGGGCTCTGTGGAAGACTTTACAAATTTCATCAACGCCGTCATCGACGAAAGGTCCTTTGACAAGATCCGGTCGTACATCGAGAAAGCAAAGAACGACCCCCGGGCATCCATCTGGGCCGGCGGCAACTGCGATAAATCAAAAGGCTACTTTATCCAACCTACAGTCATCGAAGCAAAAGACCCGAAGTTCATCACGATGTGCGAGGAGATCTTCGGTCCCGTACTGACCATCTATATCTATGAGCCTGCTGAGTTCGATCAGGTGTTGGACCTGGTAAATACCACCTCCCCATATGCACTGACAGGGTCCATTATCTCAAAGGACAGAAATGCGGTGGAGCTGGCTACAGAACGTTTACGCCAGGCGGCAGGCAATTTCTATATCAACGACAAGCCCACGGGCGCCGTGGTAGGCCAGCAGCCCTTTGGAGGGGCCAGGGCCTCAGGCACCAATGACAAGGCAGGGTCGATCCTGAATTTGTACCGCTGGCTCAGTGCGCGGACGATCAAGGAAACCTTCGTACCTCCCACAGACTATCGCTATCCTTTCCTCACAGAGGAGTAGGAGATACTCTTTTATAACTAACACCTAAACTCACCATTATGAAAAAACTCGCGTCAGTATTGACTATTTTCACCACATCTGTATTCTGTGTAAACGCCCAGGTCCAGTTTGGCCTGAAAGGGGGCGCAAACTTCGCCAACGTCACCAACAGCTCCGGTGGTAAAACGATGGTAAATTTCAACGGCGGCGCCCTGGTAAAGATCCCCCTGGCGGATGCCCTGAGCCTTCAGCCCGAGGCCGTATACTCCCGGCAAGGTATCAAAGCCGATGACGGTAAGCTCGCGCTGGACTACATCAATATCCCCGTGCTGTTGACTTACACCCTGCCTGTGGGCGTATTCTTTCAGACTGGCCCTCAGCTCGGCATCCTGCTCAGCGCAAAAGCGATGCCCGACTCGGGAAGTACCCAGGACTTAAAAAGCTATTTTAAATCCACTGATTTCGCCTGGGCTTTCGGCGCCGGCTACCTGATCCCCAACGTCAATTTCGGGTTCAATGTGCGCTATAACCTCGGTATTTCCAACCTTGGCAAGTACGGCGGTACCAGCAAGAACTCCGTCTTCCAGGTGGGCGTGTTCTACCTGTTTAGCGAAGGCAACAAAAAATAGGAGGTGATAATTCCTAACTTTCGGGAGTGTATCTACCTATATCGCCAACGAATAATTTCGCAAGTACCCCAAGGACAAATACGCATCCCTTTAGGGAGTAAATACGCAGACAAAATTGCCCTTCCCATTGCCGGAAATCAATTTCCGGCAATTTTTTTAGTCCTATTTCGTATTTTTTTCTATATTTTATTACATTATATATCAACTATGTTGTTATACATATTGATCTGATAATCATCTTATATTACGATCTTTTCCGTATATTTTTAGTATCGCACAATAAAAAAATACTCTTTTCGTGGTATTGCGCATTACAAATCAAGCGATTAGATTTGCGGCAAGTTTTAAACCAAATACCTAAATTCTCTAATTATGAAAAAACTCGCGTTAGTATTGACTGTTTTCACTGCAACTGTTTTTGGTGCGAAGGCTCAGATCCAATTTGGGATTAAGGCCGGAGCTAACTTTGCCAATGTCAGCAACACCCCGGGAAGTAAGACCCTGGTCAGCTTCAATGGAGGCGCCCTGGTAAAGATCCCTCTGGTGGACGCCTTGAGCCTGCAGCCTGAAGTCGTGTACTCAGGACAAGGCGCCAAGTTTGATGGTGGTAAGATCACTTTAGGTTATGTCAACATCCCCGTGTTGGCAAAGTATACGCTGCCCGTAGGCGTTTTCTTCGAGACAGGTCCCCAGCTTGGCATCCTGCTGAGTGCAAAACAAAAGGTCGATGGTGGAAGCGACACAGACATCAAGAGCTCGCTGAAATCCACCGATATCGCATGGGCTTTCGGCGCCGGCTACGTGATCCCCGACATCAACCTGGGTGTCGATGTTCGTTACAACCTGGGTCTGACAAACGTTATTAAGGACGGAGGCAGCAGCAAGAACGGTGTTTTCCAGGTGGGTGTATTCTACCTGTTCGGCGAAGGCAGCAAAAAATAGTTTGTTTTAGTGTTTTGAAGAATGTTTGTATAGTTTGTAAAGAGAGGCCAGCTACGCTGGTCTCTTCTTTTTTGCCTATTTTTATAAAATGAAGACGATCCTGAACGAACAGCAGCTGGCCATCACCATACAACGTTTGAGCCACCAGGTGCTGGAAAATCATCTCGACCTTGAAAATACCGTGCTCATCGGCATTCAACCCCGCGGCATCTACTTTTCCAACCGTATTGTCCAGCAGCTAAAGACACATGTACCCGCCGGGACCATTCATTACGGCAAGCTGGACATCACTTTTTACAGGGATGATGTACGCAAAGGCCTGCACGAACTGAACCAGACCGATATCCCCTTTTCCATCGAAGATAAAAATGTCATTCTCATCGACGATGTCTTGTACACAGGACGCACTATCCGGGCTGCATTGGATGCTTTGCTGGATTTTGGCAGACCTGGGAAAGTCGAGCTCTGTGTGCTCATCGACCGCCGCTTTAGCCGCCAATTACCTATACAGGCTGATTATACGGGAAAAACCATCGACTCCATCATCACGCAAAAGGTCAAAGTGTTCTGGAAGGAAAATGACGGAAAAGAGGAAGTGGTTTTATTGTGATTATTTTACCTTAATTTCGCCTCCTAATGCAACTAAGTACCAAACATCTTCTTGGCATTAGAGATCTCCAACAGGGTGATATACAGCTCATTTTAGATACGGCTACCCAATTCAAAGAAGTCTTGCAACGTCCGATAAAAAAGGTCCCCACCCTGCGGGACGTGACGATCGTCAATCTCTTCTATGAGAACTCGACAAGGACACGCATATCCTTCGAGCTGGCGGAAAAACGACTGTCCGCCGATACCATCAATTTCACGGCATCAGGTAGTTCCGCCGCCAAGGGCGAGACGCTGCTGGACACGGTAAACAATATCCTCTCCATGAAAGTGGACATGGTAGTGATGCGGCATAGCGCCAGTGGAGCCCCGCATTTCCTGGCCAAACATATCCCGGCAGCCATCGTCAACGCAGGGGACGGGATCAACGAGCATCCGACCCAGGCCCTGCTGGATGCATTTTCCATCAGGGAAAAACTTGGCGGCCTGGCAGGGAAAAAAGTTGCCATCATCGGGGATATCATGCATTCCCGGGTAGCGCTGAGCAATATCTACCTCCTGAAAAAAATGGGCGCCGAAGTGATGCTGGCAGGCCCTCCAACCCTCATACCCGTATATATCCGCGAGGCTTTTGACGTACGCGTGGAATACAATCTGAAAAAAGCGCTGGAATGGTGCGATGTGGCCAACGTGTTACGTATCCAGCTGGAAAGGCAAAACCAGCCGCTGTTCTCCTCCCTCCGGGAATACAGCCTGGCCTACGGAGTGAACAAAAGTCTGCTGGATAGCCTGGATAAGAAGATTGTCATCATGCACCCGGGACCGATTAACCGGGGCGTGGAACTGGACAGTGACGCGGCAGACAGCAAGCAGTCCATTATCCTGCAGCAAGTGGAGAACGGTGTGGCCGTACGTATGGCTGTGCTCTATCTGCTGGCGGGAGGCGGATCGGCGGCAGAAAAGAACTAACATCAACGCCATATTTATGCAACGCATCGCCCTTTTTCCAGGTACCTTCGATCCTATCACCATCGGGCACCTGGATATTATCAACCGCAGCCTGCCCCTTTTCGATAAATTGTACATCGGCATCGGGCGCAACGCGAATAAGGTACCGATGTTCTCCGAAGAGCAAAGGCTCACCTGGATCAAACAGATCTTTAAAGACAACCCCAAGGTAGACGCCGTTGTCTATGAAGGGCTGACCGTCCGGGCCTGTCAGGAAGTGGGCGCTCATTTTATCCTGAGAGGCATCCGCTACGTCAACGACTTCGAATATGAAAAGGCTATCGCCGATATGAACCGCAGTCTGGACCACAACATCGAAACCGTCTTTCTCACCTGTCTGCCCCAATACACATCCGTAGCCTCCACCCTGGTAAGGGATGTATTAAAGAATGGAGGCGATGCCCTGCAATTCCTGCCGGAAGTGGTCGCCCATTCCCTCAACCATCCGCAAAACGCTTAAGCAATCCTATATGGCCATCTGGTTTGACCCCACCATCACAGTCCCACAGTTGCAACTGATCGCCAGGGACACAATGGGTGAATATTTGGGTATCGAGTTCACAGAGATAGGTGAAAATTTCATGAAAGCCCGCATGCCCGTGGATAACCGCACCCGCCAGCCATACGGGTTGCTGCACGGCGGCGCTTCGGCAACACTGGCAGAGACATTGGGCAGTGTCGCCTCCGCCTTTGTCATCGACCAGCAACGATTCTATTGTGTGGGACTGGAGATAAATGCCAACCATATCCGCAGCGCAAGGGATGGCTATGTATATGGAACAACAACGCCTCTGCACCTGGGCAGGACTACCCATGTTTGGGATATCCGTATCTATGATGAAAAAGAAAAGCTCGTATGCGTAAGCCGGTTGACCGTAGCTATTTTGCAACGCCAGCCTTGATGACATCCACGATAGAAGGGAATGTATTGGCAAGCAGAGGATCGATGTCTTTCTTTTCCACCCACCTCAGCTCAGTGATCTGTTCTTCCTGCTGCGGCAGGAGGGATTCGTCGCTCTTTGTTATCATCCTGAACCAATGCGTTTCCTTGAGAATATGTTTGCCGCTGTCATCGTAAGTATGCCAGGTCACCAGCAGCAGGCCGTCCAGCCGTACGTCCTTTAATCCCGTCTCCTCACGCACTTCCCTGACCGCACACTCCTCCAGTGTCTCCCCCTCATCCAGCTTCCCCTTGGGCAGGTCCCATTTCCCCCGCCGGAATATAAAAAGGACCTCCCCTTTTTCATTTTGCACCAGTCCGCCGCCCGCCCGGATCAAGATGAATTTCTTCCAGAAGGCCTTCCTTAGCTCCTCCAACGGGCTGTGTACAAATATACCCGCATGTACTTTCTCCTGCCGCATCTCGTGGATCATGGAATTGACGGCGGGCGGGGAGAACTCGTCGATAAACACGGCGTCTTCATGACGGGCATAGTGATGGATCTCTGCATTGGAGTGATCGCAGAGGAACAAAGGCTTGTCGGAAAAGTAGATCTTGTAATACATAATGAACGGGGGCAATTGAATGTAAGATACGAGCTAATTTTTATTTACTTTCGCACCATGGCCGAACAAATCATCACTACCAACGAAAAGGCAGTCGCCGAAAAACTACTGCAGGTACAGGCAATACGCCTCAATGTAAAAGAACCTTTTACCTGGGCGTCCGGCTGGAAAAGCCCCATCTATTGCGATAACAGAAAGGTCCTGTCCTTTCCCTATATCCGGGATTTTGTCAAGTCGGAAATGTGCAATGTGCTGTTCTCCCAATTTCCGGCAGCAGCCATGCTGGCAGGCGTAGCAACAGCAGGTATTGCCTGGGGGGCGATGGCGGCCGACCAGTTGAAGCTGCCGTATATCTACGTACGCAGCAAACCAAAAGAACACGGCCTGGGCCAGCAGATAGAAGGGTACTATGAACAAGGACAGCCTGTGGTAGTCATCGAGGACCTCATCTCCACGGGCAAAAGCAGCCTGCAGGTAGTAGAGATCCTCCGGCAGGCCGGTCTGGAAGTACTTGGACTGGTATCCATTTTTAATTATGGTTTCGAGGCTGCCCGTCTGGCCTTCGAAAAAGCAGGAGTCCCCTATATATCCCTGTCGAACTACCCTACCCTGATCAAACTGGCCATCGAAAAAAACCTGGTCGGCCCGGAAGAAGAAGCTATTTTGTTAAAATGGCGCGAAGACCCAGCAAATTGGAAAGGTGTCTATTAATTTAGTATCTTTAGAAGTACCTAAAATCGCTTTATATATGAAGAAAATCAAATTTCTTGCCTTCCTGCTGGTAGGATTTGTCACTGTCTCCTTCGCACAGCAAAAGGCCGTCAAGACCGTAGTGATCAAGACCCCTACGGTACAATGCGAATCCTGTAAAAAAAGGATCGAGAATTACATGAGCCACGAAGAAGGCATCCAAAAGGTAAACGTAGACTTCAAAAAGAAGACCACTACCGTCACCTATCTCTCCGATCGCACCAACCCCGAGAATATCAAGGCCCTTATCGCCAATGTAGGATATGATGCAGACGATGTTACCGCAGAGCCCGACGCATACAAAAGGCTCCCCACCTGCTGTAAAAAACCCGAAGACGGGGGTGGCGGTGAGAAAAAGAATTAAAAAAAAAGCCCGGAGGATCAACCCCGGGCTTTTTTGTCTACAGTCCGAAATCCAAAGGGAAATCGATCTTAAAAGCGATATTTCTCCCCATATTATGAATGCCATGAGCTGGGTTGGTATCCGACGAAGAGTACAGAAAATATTTCAGCCGGCTCATGTGATCGAAGTATGCTACGTCAAACAAATTGTTCCCCATAATGTACAGGTTGAAAATAGTCTTCCCCTTACTATTGGTGACCCCTGCACCTACACCGGCATTGATCAATGCATATCCGGGTGTAGCCGACTCCGTATTATCAGCAAGATAAGCCCTGTTCTGACTGGCATACCAGGCCACCTGCACTTTCGCAAACCCATTGACGATGTGATGGCTCCGAACCCCCCAATCCAGACGCAGCTCGGATATACCGTGTACGGGTGGTATAAAGGGCAGGTACTTGTTGTCATTCGTTCTCAATTTTGGATCAATACCTTTATTCAACGCATATACAGCCGAAATGGAATTCTCAAAATGCAAGGCCTTTACGGGATGTATGTCCAGACTGAACTCGCCGCCATATAATTGAGCCTTACCCTGCTGAAATTTGTAGGTAGGGACACCCGCGCTCAGTGAGTCCCCTCCATCGACGCCTTTCAGCCGCTGATTGTATATGTAATTAGATATCTCATTGTTGAATACGCTCAGTGTCGCTACAATATGACGGGAAGTATATTCTATCCCAAGATCCTGCTGGAAGCTGAACTCAGGCTTGAAATCCCCGCTGCCTATCTGGTAGATGCCCGTTCCGGGATGCACGCCATTGGCCGCGATCTCGGCGATATTCGGGGCACGGAACCCACGGGAGATGTTTGCTTTGAGAGAAAATTGTTCTGTAAAATTATACGTAGCGCCAATGCTGCCCGTAAAACCCGAGAAAGTATGGCTATAATCGCCAAAATGAAAATTGCCTCCGGCGGTATCCGCACCATATACAGGCGTCTCAAATCCTGTGACAGAGTTCGGCTTGGTATATAGTTGGAAGTTCTTAAAGCTGCGGCTGTCAAACCTTGCTCCCCCGGAGATATCCAGTTTGCCGATGGTCTTTTTCAGCAGCGCAAAAGGACCGACATCAAATTGGTGGTAAGAGGGAATTACAAATTCGGTACCCTTTGCCACATTATTATCCTGGTACATGCCGTTGACCCCTAAGGCAAGGTTCCATCCGTCAAATTCGGGTAGATAATATTTTACATCATAAGAGTAGGTATTGAGCTGAAGGTACAGCCCTGCCACTTTCTGATAAGGTACTTCCGGGTGGCTGAATTCCCGGCGCACGCTTCTTTGAAAACCAAGATTAACAGCCAGGCGGCTATTGCCCAGTATGAAATTGTTTGTCAGGTACGCCCTGTAATGCTGCACATGCTGATGCAGCGGGGTCATGCTGTAAGACTTCAGGTCTGCGTCGGATACAATACGAACATCGCCCGCTTCAGTGATCGTTTGGGTGAATTTCCCGGTAGCAGAATCCCTGCCGCCATCCGGGATCTCCTGCAGATCATCAAAAAGGGAAAGGCTCAGATGGGAATAACCCCACCCGCGGTGCAGACCCAGGGACAGGTTGGCATCCGTCTCGTTGAAGGCTGTATTGAAAACACGTCCATCGACCTTATTTTGATAATTCGTGGCCTGTTTATGAGAGATCCTCCCCATCCATTCGAACCCGTTCTTTGTGGCGCCGAGCATTGCCGAACCTCCAAAAAGTCCATTGTTCGTCTGATACTCCGCCTGTACATTGCCAACGATCCTGCCCTCCGGTGCAGCCGGCGTAGGTATCAGGTTCACTACTCCTGCCAGCGCATCCGAGCCATAGGTGAGGCTGGCCGGCCCTTTGATGACTTCTATCCTATCCACCCCATACTGGTCCACCTCAATGCCATGCTCATCACCCCACTGCTGACCTTCCTGCCGAACCCCATCGTAAAGAGAAAGGATCCTGTTGTATCCCAGCCCCCTTATAAAGGGCTTTGACACGTTGGGTCCGGTGGTAAGCGCGCTTACGCCAGGTACTTTGGCAATAGCATCGATGATATTGGTGCTGAGGTTGGTGGCGATATATTGATGATCGACAGCCACAATAGGCACGGGACTTCTCTTGATCTGCGTGGCCTTGGACAGCCCCGTGACCACTACCGGACTTTCCTCTACATATTGATCTGTAAGGACAAAATCCCGAGTTACCGGACCGCTGATAGAGACGGTCAGGGTGACAGCCTTGAGCCCGATGGAACGTACTTCCACAAGGTAAGAGCCGGAAGGCAGGCTATTGAACTTGTAATACCCGGCGCTATCCGAGATAACCCCCAGCTTGAGATCCGCAATATAAACGGATGCGCCCGGAACACCCACCCCCTTGTCCTTCTCCGTCACCCTCCCGGACAGAGATCCCCCGGCAGGGGTATCACGAGCAGCAGCAGATAAATGAATACCCGGGAAAAAAATAAAATATAAAAAACAAAAGATCGAAAAGAATTTGATCTGACGCATAAATTGATTCCTTTGGCTGATGTAAGACAATAATGAAAGACAACAGACACCGGGACATACATCACCGGTGACACATTATCTGGAGAATTGACAGAAGATTAAACAACAGCCGGAGGACCGCGCAGACCAAAAATGAAATGATCGGGAGAGTAAAATTGAGGAGCTGGTCTTGTCTGATGATCCCGGAATACCCGGAGAACTTCCAGTTGGAAAGAAAACGGGCAGTACAGATAGGGCAGTTCTACGACCAGGTTTTCTACGTCGCAATGAAAGCTGGCCTTATTCAGCTGGTCCGTCCCCTCCTGCCCTATCGACAGGTGGACATCCTTGTGACCGGCTACCAGGGCATGCACAAAGATCTTGGGTGTAATGCTGAACATAAACAACAGCAATAGCACCCCGGCCGACAGACGTTTTATGGTAGAAGCCTTGTACAAACCTTGCAACTTGGTTGCAAATTAGTGATTATTTTTGAAACCCCCTCACCTTCTGTCCATCGCCCGCAGGAAATCTTCTTTCCTCCGCCGGGCCACATCCAATATCTTCCCATTATTCATCACCACCTGCCCTCCTTCACCTTTCAGGTATTTGCTCACCTGGTTCTTATTGATGATACAGGAATGATGTATCCGGATGAACAAATTGGCCGGCAACAGGTCCTCAAAATCCTTGAGCGTCTTTGAAACGGTGAGTTTTTGACCATCCCGTAAATAAAGAAAAGTATAATTGCCGTCCGCTTCGAGATAAATGATATCGTCGATCCCGATGTACTGTAAACAGTCCTGGGACGGGACAGCTATCCGCCGGATGACGTTGCCCCCTTCGACCAGGTTGTGGAGCAGGTTCTCTATCCGCTGATTGGTCACAGGCTGCTGTCTTTTTCGCATGGCCCTTTCCACGGCGGCCCTGAGCTCATCCACCTCAATCGGCTTGACCAGATAATCCAACGCGCTGAAACGTATCGCCTCGATGGCATAATGATCATACGCGGTGGTGAATATGAGCTCGAAATCCTTGTTGATGAGTTGTTGTAACATGACAAAACCATTCATTCTCGGCATTTCCACATCCAGGAATACGATATCCGGATGCAGGTGCTCAATAGCCACAATACCCTCTTCCGCGGACAGACATTCTCTCATCAATTCTATTTCGGGGCAGTGACGGTGCAATTTTGCTTTCAATGCATGCAGGCTGCTCTGCTCGTCGTCGATAATGATAGCCTTTAAGGATGGCATGTGTTAGTTTTGATGGTTTAACCAGACTTCTACCCGGGTGCCGGAGGGCCGGCCTTCAGCAGTAAAAAGATCCGTGATGGAAATAGCATTGCTTTTATACGCATTGAAATAATCGATCCTGTTCGCCGTGATCTGCATACCCATCGATTGATACAAAGGCCGGTTCCTCTTTTTATAGGCGGCGGCCCTGGCCCTGCCTACTCCATTGTCTTCCACAGTGAACCTGATATATCCCTCTTCGATCCGCCCTGAGATATTTAACTGCTTATCCCCCTCCACTTTATTCATCAACCCATGATGAATGGCATTCTCCACATATGGCTGAAGGATCATCGGCGGCACCTTATAGTCTCCCTTCATGATCTCATCCTCCACCGAAAAGGAATAGGAGAATTGTTTATCCAGCCGCAATGCCTCCATTTCAAGATATAATTTCAACGCCTCCAGGTCCTTCCAACAGGGAATGATCTCCTTTTTCGAGTTCTCAAGGATGGCCCTGATCAGTTTTGCAAACTTGGCAAGATACCGGGTAGCCCGCTCTTTCTGATCATTCTGTATCAGGTTGTCGATAGAGTTGAGACAGTTGAAAATGAAATGAGGGTTCATCTGGGCCCTTAAGGCCATCATTTCACTTTCCGTTATTTTCTGCCGGAAAGCCGCCTCCTTACGGATATGATGTACCCTCCTGGCGGCAATCAGACTGATGATGGCGATGATCGCGGCAACTAATGATAATTTAACCCATGTCTTCTGCCAGAAAAACTGTTTCACTGTAATGTCCAGCCGGTCGGTGGAAGGCAGCAGGTTGCCCGACCGGTCCCCACCCTTCACTTCCAGCCGGTAGGTACCACTGGCCAGGCCGCTGAAATTAAGATGCCCGTTATCATTTTGCTCAAACTCCTTCATCAAAGGCGTCAGTCTGTAGTAATACCCGTTCTCCGGGGCATTCTGATAGTTCAACACGGCGAAGTCTACGGTAAAATAATTCCCCTCCGGATTGATGATCAGTTGCTTCACCGATGAATTGTTCAACGGGAAATGGAGACTGTTCCCCGAAGCGACGGCCTCTGTAATGATAACAGGAGCATTCGTGGAAGGCATTGCCAGATGGTCCGGGTGAAATCGTACCACGGCGTTCTGCAGACCACACCAGATGTCCTGGTGACTATCCCTAGCAAGGAATCCTTCAAAGTCAGGCCCCGGCAGACCATCCGAGGGAGTAAACTGTATCCACTTTCCCTTTTGCTTCAGGTAACACCAGATGCCCGACAGTCCATTCACCCAGGTATTCCAATATTTGTCGAAGCAAATCCTGTAAGCCTCCCCCATCCGGCCTTTCTCGGAAAAAAAACTATCCACCCGCCGGGTAGAAGTATTATATACATAAACCCCGCCCAGACCACAGATCCATAGCCTGCCCGATTCGTCCTCGTCGGCGCCGAACAAGGAGCCTGCCTCACTCCAGCGACCGTCGTGTTCCACGCCGATCTTATGTCGTATAAACCGACCCCGTTGCCGGTCAAACTGCAATAATGTATTCTCTGCCGTGACAAAGATATTCCCGTCCCTCGTCCTCAACATCCAATTCAGGTTGAAAGGAAGACCGGCAATGCTGCTGTCGCGATTACTGTACCACCTGACGAATTTCCGTTTGCCCGTGTCAAATACAAAAACTCCGTTGCTGAACGATCGTATCCATATCTCATTCCCGTCTCCCGGCACAATGGTCCTGCAATCCGCCGTTTTACAAAAGGCTGACGGAAAATACAGACGGCTGGAATGATCCTTCAATCCGTATTCCACCAGCCCGCTGTCGGTGCTCATCCAAAGCTCATCACCCTGTCTGAAAAAAGAATAGCATGAGCTGGTGGGATTCATCACCCGACGGTGAAGCGGAAATACCGACCCATAAAATTTATTCAGCCGCATGTCCTGATCCACGACATACGTACCCGCAAATCGCTTGTTAAACCAATAAAGGCTGTCCGTTTGTACAAACCCGAAAAAGATATCGCTGGGTGTCGGGTTTGTTCCATCATCACCGGGATTGTTGAGCGTGTATACATCGAACATCTTCCGGAAAGCCCCCGTCATATTGATACCCCGGTCGGAACAAACCCACAGTTGCCCGTTGTGATCGATGCAACCTTTATAATAATGCAACCCCTGTATGGACAGGCCATTCACACCCTCGGGAAAATAACGCCTGTTCTGCCGGTTGTCGGGGTCCGCCAGGTACAGTCCGGAATTGAGATCCGTCATTACCATCCATTTCTTACCATTGTACTCCCATTCCCGTAGCATGGAACAGATGCCATCGGGCAGGATACCGAATGCCTCCAGTCTTCCATCCTCCGGAAAAAACCGCCATAGCCCTTTTGCCCAGGTCGTGACCCAGCATCTTCCCCTATCGTCGATATAGATATCCGTAATAGCCTTATCCCCCAGCTGAGAAGAAAAATCATATACCCGGGAGATCTTCTTTGTCCGATGGTCCAGCCGGTAGATCCTGTTGCCCATATAAGCCCATTCTCTTCCCTCCTTGTCGGCAATGATAGCGGAATACCCCCACCTGCGTCTGCCCAGGAAGAACAGATGAGTACTATCCACCACCGGCTGCTCCAATCGCATATGACTGTCCAGGTGGTAAACGCCCGCTTCGTACAGGACGATCCATATCTCCCCCTGCTTATCCTCATATACCCGGGGCTCCCCATCCAATCCCAGGTGGTAAGGAGGCGCCTCGTTTATTGAATAATTAATAAACTTGTTACTATCCGGCAAAAAACAGCTGATGCCCTGGGGCGTGCTTATCCACAAGCGGCCCTTGCCATCGGAGAAAAGGGTATTGACAGAATTACTCGGCAGTGAGTTCCGGTCATTGGGATCGTGGTAGTACTGCTTTACCCTATAGCCGTCCCACCGGTTGAGCCCATTGACGGTGCCGATCCAGATAAACCCCTGTTTATCTTCGGTGACACAGGTAGTAATATCGCTGCTCAATCCCTCCCTGGTAGTGATATGCGTAAAATTCAGGTCGGGGAACACCTGCGCCCGTAAAGCGGTCGGTAAAAAGGTAAAAATTAATATGATGAGTCCCCCTATTTTCAATCCGGCAGTCAGTTTGCATAAAAATACCTAATATTTACTATTTCGGGTCCGGTATCGACACGGTCACGGGCTCGCTCATGCGGGTCCTCCCCCTTTCATCTCTAAAAAGCACCTGAATGGCATAACGGACAACTCCTTTTTGTGAGCCGGCCACCGGGTCCGTATACCCGCCGGCCGTGGCGCTCTCAGAACGAAATCGTCGCAGAGGCTCGTTGCCTGCCGCCTTGTACAACACAAAGAAGTACTCTCCCTCGTCCCTGAACTGCCAGGTCAGACGGACAGCATTTTGCTTTTCATTGTAGCTGGCGGCAAAGACCTTTACGGGTGGCTGGTCAGGCACGGTCTTCACGGCGGCCTTTACGGTGGTGGATTTTGCGGAATGCAGACTATCCTCGTCCACCGCCTCCGCGCTGTACGCATACTCGACAAAGGGCTTCACCCGGGTGTCGGTGAAATGAAAGGTCGTCTGCGTAGTATCCTGCCTCAGCGTCCGCAGGATCTCCCAATCCTTATCCTTCTCCTTCCGGTAAACAATATATTGCACGACATCGGAACTGGCGCTCCGTATCCAATCGATCTGTACCCCGCCCGTATCCACGAAGATCTTAGAAGCCAGCGGCGGCACGGGCGGAATAATATCCGGCTTTCTCAGTTTGACGGCTTCGGAAAATGCTGAATGGTTATTGCTTTCATCCACCGCCGCCACCTTATACCAGATGTTCCGGGTGAGGTTTTTCAGGGAGATGCTGTCCACAAATGCCGTATCGGCATACGGGCTAAGCGTGATCTGCGAGAACACATGGTCAGGACTATTGGCAAAATATACCTTATAGCCTTTCATATCCTCTTCCCCATTCCTGTTCCAGGAAAGATGCACCCGGCCATTCTTTTCGATATATCCCTTCAACCCGGCAGGCGCCGCCGGCGGCGTCTTGTCGGGCACCAGGCCCATGGCAGGCGCCGACGCTCCCATATTGTTCGCTGTATCCACGGCTATTACCAGGTAAAAATTCTGCCCATGTATAAATGCCGACGTGTCCGTGAACTGGTCCACCGACGGGTCCAGCAATTTTCCCGAAATAATTTCATACGGGCCGTTGACGTCATTATGCGCCCGGCTGACCATTAACCCTTTGAGGTCCGGCTCTTTTATCTTCTTTTTCCATTGGAGCTTCATTCTTTTCCCCCCGGCAAACTGTACCTTTTGCATCGTCGGAGGCACAGGAGGCGTCAGGTCCCTTCCCGAGGTGGATAACGTGTCGGAATAATCGCTCCATTCGGCAAATGCATCGATGCCCCTGACCCGGTAGCTGTAGGCTGCATAGTTACGAGGCAGACTGTCGATATATACCTGCTGTTCTTTTAACAACCCGTAGAGCCGTCGCAGAGAAGTATCCTTTTTCACCATCATGGAATCAGGCAAGCCCGCAAAAAAGGGGTCCTTATTCAGGGGAGTGAAATGCCGGCCATCCTCACTCCGTTCGATAACAAAACCGCTGTAGGATTCTTTCTGATGACGGAACCAGTGTACTTCTGCCGTCATATCCCCGCCGGAGATCGATGCCAGCGCAGGTCTGGTAACCCCGCCCCTGCCCTCGTTGCGGATCAATACGCCTCCCGTGTCCACCTTACCGGGATGAGCAGGTGCGGCGGGATACACTTTATATACATAGACGGCATTTTTTCTCACCGTCTTGTCGGTGATCCGCAGCCCCTCGGCCCATGCTACCCCGGCGTCATAGTCGGCCACCATGACGGCAAAGGCATAACGGTCTGTAAATACAGCGGACTGATCGCCAATGCCGGCATAACCCTTTCGCACATTGCTCGAAAAGTTCTTTCCATAGAGACATTGGGCGGCGGCCGCGGCATATTTGTTGTTGCGGTCGAAATGCTGTTTGAACTGTTCGAGGGTCAAGGGTTTGACGGCGGCCGGTGTAATGATCTGCCTCACTGGTTTCTTCGGGTCGCTGATGTCGATCCGCTCCACAGTATACCCCGCACTGTTCAGGCTGTTCCAGGCCCAGGCCGCCGTCGGCGCCCATCTTACTACCACTGAGTCGCCGTATGACCGGGCAATGACCCGTATGCCCGCTTTGTACTGGGCGGCCGCAGTCAGCGACAACAAGCTGAAAAGTGCGGAGAATCCTATATGTGTTTTAAGATGGCCTTTCATACCGGATACTTAATAATTAAAGGTTTTAGAAACATTGCCGCCCCGCATACTACCCGCCTGATAGCTGAACTGCATCGTACGGCTCCCCCTGGGATAGCCCGTATATTGCATGTCCATAAGCTTGTGGAACATGGTAATATTAGAAGGGGTCTGATACAGATGATAGAGCATATTCCAGGGAATGCTGACACTTCCGCCCAACTTGTTCGAAATAAACGTATAGTCACCGTCAAGATTGCCAAAAGCCTGATCCGCATCACCGGGTGACATTTGGTCGATCTTATACGCCCCCTCCGTCAACAAGGCCATAAAACCAAAGCCCTTCATCATATCGAAGTCGCTCCAGAGGTACTTTTCCCTGTTCCAAAAGATGGTATTACGGGGTTTGATATTCACGGCGGCTGCGCTGAACATACCTGCGGAGGATAACTTACTGGCAAACGGAGCATATAGGGATATGCCGCCGGAAAGCCGGGTGGAAAAGGTCGCCTTCGGATCCTGGGATATCGGATTTACCGAACTCTTTATCCCGGCCTCGCTGTTATTCAGGGGTGGCTGAACGCTCAACCCGCTCCACCAATCGACAGCGCCCACAGGCTTGAAAGCATCATCCAGGCTATTGCCCCTGATCTCACGGGCGCCGAAATCGCAGGTCACCCGGAAAAAAGCCATCACAAAGGCATTCCCATATAAATTGTTGTCGGCAAAAGCATCGTTCTGTCTATTCCTGTCCCAGGGAACATTCACCTGGAACATAGCCGGGAAAGTAGTCCCATCCGGTGACTGGAAACCCCTGGCCTCAATCTTATCAAAACTTTCAGGCCCGCTGCCATCCCCGGCGATAGCCAACCCATTTTGTGTGGCTGTGGCCGTCCAGTTACCAAAAGCATTGATCTTATCAGAGAAAGTGTTGTACGCGCTGGTCCGGAAATAATACGTATAGATGGGCCGCTGTACAGAGACATTCAGCTTCGCCATCCCGGCAACGGAAGTTTGCCGTATCTGGGCGGCTGCCCCGTTGTAATTCCGCGTCGTCTCTCCTTTCAGCAATGAAAGGTTCAGCTTCATATTCATGTCGCTCTGCACGGACCAAAATTCCGCCCTGTAGGTGGTATTGTTTTTAAGACCCGCAGGCAGCGTATAGCGTAGGGTGTTGGTGCTCCTGTCAGGCGTGAAGTTCGTCTTTAGCGTATCACTCCCGTTCACATCGATAAAATACACATAGGAGAAGTTACGTACGTTGATGTTGAATTTATTGGCATCTTCCTTCATGATATTATCCTGCCATTGGTTGACGGCAATGACGGCTGCGCCACCCATCTCCTGTTTTAACACATAGCGCTGCCGGTCTACGGGATACGCAAAATGGACATTGCCGTCGGGTATATAGTCCGGAGCAGGCCCGGTGACAAAGCTGAACCGGGTGATCTCCTGCATCGCCTCCTTCCTTCCATCCTTGTCATTGTACGGATCTTCCCAGACATACGTGTTGGGATTCAATTGCCGGACATTACAGACGATCTCCGCATCATACTGTGTCCGTCCTTCCAGCATCGTAGTACGTTTCAACGTCACGGTCTGGTTGCCATTGCTGTAATCGGTACCCCCCTGCACTTCCTGTCCGTTGCTGTGCTTTCTCAATTTGAAGGAATAGATGTCAAACCGGTAGGTCCTCGTCTCTCCATCAGGATGCGCCGAAGTAGGTGGTACGAGTATATCGAAATTGACATTCAGCGGCACATTGGCTGCGGCAAACGGCAGATCGAACACATCGCTCTTATCCTTGGGGCCATAGTCACTGATGATCTTGATATCCTTCAGTGGGTCCGGGCTGGGATAACACTTGTCCCCGATGGTAAAATGCGCACTGGTATTGACTTTGACCAGGCCGTCCAGCACACTGCCCTGTACATGGACGCTTCCATCCAGCCAGGTGGGGTTGGGTAATCCTCCGGACAATACCGCGCCTGCCTTGAACTGCACCAGGGACAGATCTCCGCTGTAGAACCATACATCCACATGGATACCTACGTCCAGGTCGAAATAAAAATACATTTGTCCGAGTGCGTACCAGTTATTCCAGCCGGCGCTCTTGCCGCCGCAGGTGAAATTGGAAAAGTTTTTCAGGGCCAGGTCGAAACCAAGGATGGCTTTTACTTTCGCATACAGAAAAGCAAAATTGAAACCCACGCTGCCGTCCACGCGGGCGCCAAACATGAACCCGGCCCCGTCGGCCTTGTTTAGCGAGTTGACAAATTTATCCACCGACGGGTCGCGCTGCACCCCAAAGGAAGTGAGCTCCACGGGCAAGTCAGGCAGATTGGGGTTGATGAGGCTGCCCATCATCATATAGGCGGTGGCGCCGATGTGGGCGGAAAAGAGATCGCCTTGCGCATCTAAAAGGGTAAAGGAAACCCGCTTCCCAAAAGCATCGCCCAGTTTGAAGTACCACCCGTCGGGGCCCGCATACAGCCCGATGGGGATATCCACCTTCACCGTGGCCAGGGCCGCCTGTATATCCGCATTCAGGTTGAACTTGTTATGCGCAAAGTCATAGGTTATATCCACTACTCCATGTACGGTGGCGTTGCTATTATCCGGGAAATCGGTCATGACGTAGATATCCCCGTTGAGGTCCAGTTCCTGCAACGCTCCATTCTGTATCTGTCCCGTCATGGTGACCTTGGCATTCATGACGTCGGGAGAAGAAAGACCGATACAGACGGTGGCCCGGATACCGGCGCTGTTCAGTTTTGGTACAAAGGTGACCCCGGACAATGTAGTGCCGGGCGTATGATTGCCGGGTGCGGTGGCTGCGGTGAGATGGGCCGGGTCGGCCGGCAGGTTGCCCGTCATTTCCATATTATAATAAGCTCCTCCTCCAAAGCCCACGATGCTCACCATTCCCGCCCCTACGGCCAACCCCGGCGGCGGTAGTGTGACGCAGCCGTCCACGTACCAGTAATTATAATTATTTACATTCCCGAACTGCACGGTGGCTTCGGCGGTGAGCAACGGGAATTTTGCTTCCACATGTCCTTTCAATCCGTCCCCATAGGTGTTGTCACGTTTGTAAAAGGCGATATAACCGTCGATGTTCACAGGGCCGACGTCCCCCTTTACTTTGACGGAATCCACGTCGATGCCAAAGCCGGCCAGGTCGATGGAAGGGGCCTTCCCGGCCATGCCCACTTTTAACTTACCGTAAATACCGATGTTTGTCCCGACACTGATAACGGACTTATCACCAAATCCCAGGTCCAGGTTCAGACCGAATTTGACGCCCATTTTCAATTCGCCGTTGTCATTGCCCATATACGGCGTTACGTCGTTCAGAGAAATGGGGAAGCCGCCCACCGATTTTTGAGGGCTGGCCAATGCCCAGGTGCCCGCACTATACCAGAATTCGTCTTTTTTTGTGGAAGGGTTTCGGTTAGCCATCCCCAGACTGTCGAATTTTATCGCGTCGAATTTTATCGAGGGGCTGCCGTCGGAAATATCAAACCCGATGGTGCCGTTGAGGATCACGGAGACAGCCGCGCCCTTGTCATCCTTCTTCACCTGGAAAGCGGAATTCTTATTCAACTGGACATAGGCCTTCCAGATATCGAACTTCATATTGTCGGCGGGCTGAATAACAAATTCATATTGCAGGGAATCCTTGTTGACATGCAGGTCACCCTGGTAAGCCAGCGGCGTGCTGCTGATGGGCAATAAGATCTGTCCGTTCAACCCTCCGCTTTTGAACGTGTTCTGTACGATAAGGACGCCTACCGAGTCCAGCGAAAAAGCCCATCCGCCCAGGTTGCCCGTCGAAAGGTCGATGATCTTGGATCCCTGCAGACTGGCGCTCACCCCCTTGTCATCGATGATAAAATTATGCGCGTCAAAGGATGTCCGGGTCGTAGAATTGTTGAAAGTTTTAAAGTCGGAAGGCAGCAGGACCTTTAAGTCTTTTATATACAATCCCTCAAAAGCGCCGCCTGCCGGCTTGGTATATTGATCGGGTACTTCAAAAGAAGATGCGTCCCGTTTGGAAGAGTGATCATAAAATATGGTGCTTGCCTGAAAACTGAGCCCGCTGACCCCGGCGATCTGAAAATGCGGGAGGTCCAGCGAAGCCACCCAGTCTTCCCATTCATGGAAACTGAAAAGGATCTTCGCTACCACAGCCCCACCCTGTATCTCTCCTTTGGGGTCTTCCGGGACAACGGCATTCCGGGGAAGGCTCATTTCTGCATGCACGACGATCTCCGAGAGTTTGTTATTGGCCCAGCTCACATATGTGCCGCTGGTCGAGTCGGCGCCGGGACATCCCTTGAATTTTATATTCAGATTGTTCCCTCCGCTGCCGATGTTAAAATCCCGGTCAGCAGGCAGGAATAAAGTTCCCTGGCTGAAAGAAGCCCCGGCCGGCTTTACGCATATGTTCGTTCCAGCCAGGGACAACCAACCGTTGGCTTCAGGGATATTCACATTCATGAGCACGGACATGGTAGCCCCTTTAGGTCCGAATACCATACTCATGATCGCCAGGGTAACAGGCGTTCCGCTCATGTCCTGCTGGTTGAGCCCGATGGGGAAATCGACAGGCGTGGAACCCGTGATCTGGCTCACGAGATGCGTCGCTGCATTGTTATTGATAAAATCCTCCACATCATGCGATAATTTATCCAGGGCCGGCCCCGTCTTGCCCGCGACATCGTTAAAGCTGCTGAACGTCGCATTCTGGAACTGGGTCCTGTTCGTGGAGCTGGTCACCACCCCGTCTATCAATTCCTTCGAGCTGTTGATCTTTATTTTGTCATATACTACGGAGAGTTTGATAGATCCCACCCCCAGCGGACTCCATTCAATGGTGCCGTCGCCGCTGAACGTCCCGTCATTACCCGCCTTGATCGTCCCCGGCACTAACGTGAATTCCCCCACCTTTACAGACACGCCCGAAAAATTGGTGTTCTTATCCAGCAAGGTCGTGTTCGAAGGAGACACCAATCCACAGTCCGCCCCCGTAGCATCGATAGGCGGGTTGTTATTCGGCGTGTTCCCTCCCTGCAGAGGGGGTTGTCCCTGTACAACGCCGGAGTTGCCGTACTGGAAGGCTTCGATCCGTGAATAGCCGGAGTTGTCGAACTCCACAGAGGAGTTGCCGTTGGTATAAGCCCTGACACGGATGACATATTGCTTACCCTGCTGGAGAACGTTCCTATTGAGCAATGTATCCAGAAGGAAATTGGGCGTATTCAACTGGGTCTTTTTATACAAAAAAGGGTTGTTGATCGCGTCCGTTACTGTCTGTGAGGACAGCAGCTCATGGATCTCGAGATCATAATTCAACTGGGTGAGGATACCACCACAGGTGGCGTTAGGAGCCGTCCAGGAAAACAACATCGGGGAGCCCGGCATCACCGTCGCCACAGAGCTCGAAAGGGAGAAATTATTGACGGGTTGTGTAAACTGCGGAGCGGATGCTTTTGTACAGACGGTGAAAGTGCCGCAACCCAGGTCCCGGCTCGATGCATCCCCTCCCAGTCCGTTGGGGGTTACATAGCGTGCATACAGACAAAGACGGTAAGTCCCATCCGGAAGCTTCAGGTTGTTGTTGGGGTCGGTCAGACTGTTGAGCGCAATGCCGCTGGACACCAGATTGGCCTGGCTGAACTGACCAAATGCATCCAATAGCTGGGCGGCGCTCAGCTGGAGGGGAACACCGGGCGTTAAGGTGAGAGCCGCTTGCTGCTGATAGCCAGGGTTCAGGGATAGTGTGAAAGGCGAAGGGGAAAGACATTCGATCTTCCCAAATAGTTTTACCTGGGTAGGCCCGCCTCCCGGATTATTGAACTGAACCAGGCTGCGAACGCCACCGGCTAATATGCTGCGGAGGATAACGGCGTTCGCCGGCGGAATGGCCTGGGTAGTGATGATAACACCTCCGGCAGGCTGCGTGGCGCCGATGGTAAATGTTCCGCAGCCGTTGTTGGGGTCGGATAGATAACTGCCAGGACCACCCGTAACGCTGTATGACATGACGGCAAAACAGATGCGGTAGGTCCCGGCAGGTAAGGTCAGACGATGATTGGCATCGATCACCGTCGTCAGGTCGATGCCGGTGGCAACAAGATAATTAGGGTTGAAATCCGCAAAGGCCGCGGAAAGCTGGGTAGCGTTCATTTGCGTCGGGACGGCCGGCGCCAGGGTCATAGGCGGTACCCGCGTGGCAAATGTCGGGTTCAGCGCAATAGAAAAAGGGGAAGGGGAAAGGCACTCGATCTTACCGAGCACTACCACCTGCAAACTCCCCGCCCCAACGACATTGTTCAATAGCATGGTATTGATCTGACTGGACAGGATGGCCTGGTTGATCATGGGGTTTACGGGAGGAATGGCCGTGGTTGTTACGATCACGCCATAAGAGTGGGCAATCAGGCATTTTACTGCGAATTGCAGCAAGATCAGGGCTGCCCATCGTTTATTCCTTTTGATCATATCTTAATAGCTTTTCATCAGAATGAGTAATTATAGGAAATCCCTCCCGCGAAATTCTTAGTGGCCACGGCGGAAGGCGTTTGTTTGTTGATGATAGTAACTATCGGGTTATAGGGTGTATAGATATAATTGGCATACCCGTTCAGGGAATGGTTCTTCAGCCGGTAGCTTACATTCCCGGAAAACGTGAGATTGTCTCTTGCATTCCCATAGCTCGACTTATTAAAGAGATATCCGACAGTACCCTGCAGGCTAAGCTTTTGTTCCTTCAACAGCTGTTTGGAGACGCCCAGGTTGACCCCATTGGAGGAATAGCTGTTCGTATCCTGCTTGTACAGGTTGTGAATACCGCTGAGAGTAAGGTTCAGCGCTGCTCTGGTAAAGCCTAAAGTGTAATTCAGGGAGAGGGAAGTATTGTTACTACTGGTATAGGGAGAAGTAGCAGGGTTATGATCCTGGAGCATCATATAATTACCGCTGGCGCTGATGCTGTGCATCAGGCTGTTCTTCGAAATGGTATAGACGGGCGTAAGTGTAAATTGATGGATATCCTGGCTCAGCCGGGTGGAGTCTTTCAAGGTGCTGGTCCCGTCTTTTTGCCGGAGGATATAACCCGAATAATTGAAGTTGAGTATAAAATGGGGGGAGAACAGCGCATTGAGCCCAGCCGTGCTGACAAATGTATTCATCCTGGAGGGGAGTTTTCTTTCGAGGTCGTTATGCTGATTGGACATGCTCGTATTGATATTGAGCTTCCCGGCCAGCAGATTGAAATTATTCAGCCAGCTGATCAGCTCGATATCGTTCAACATGTACGGAGTCCCGAGCGATTTGAAATCCGGCTCCACCCGCCGGTAGCCCAGGGTCGTATTGTATCCTCTCAATATAAGGGAGAGGGAAGTCTGTCCGGCATAATTGGCGACGGTAGAGCTGTTGCTCCGTACCAATTTCCCCATAAATTTATTTAGCCCTGTATGTACGCTGTCGGTGGACGCACTTCCCAGGGAAATGTCCTGGGTGAGGCCGCTCAGGGCTATGTCGGTGGTCCAGGTCATTCTTTTCAGGATGGTCAGCTTAAAAGAGGAACCCAGCACCGTATTTTCCTGTGGCCGGAGATATCGTTTATTAATCACAGTTGCAGAGTTGCTGTCGTCCCGGGCATGAAAATACATGAGATCAAAATAATTGGCGGCATTGCCGACACCGATCTTCACCCCATAGCCGATACGCGAATATTGCGGCTGGGCAAAACGCCCGCTGGTGGTGTCCTCATTCACCTTCCTGTTTAGCCTCCCGTAAAAGGCGGCGAACCGGAATCCCTTAGGGTTGAGTTCCAGTCCTGCCCCGAAAAAGCTTTGCCCATCAAAGGTCATCGGGGAGAAAGCGATATTCCTGTATCCCAGGTGGACCTTGATCCATTTATAGGTGGGACTGATCCCGAATTGAGCAAAGGGGTCGGTATAGCTCTTGCTGTATTGTGTAACGACAAATGAAAAGGGAAGGGAGACATTGTACACGGAAGGCGTAAAATTCCCATAAATGCTCCAGGCAAAGGGCGGCCGTGTGGCAATGGGCTCGTTGGAAGAATAAAACCCGGAGGAAGCTCCCAGACTGCCATGGAATGCAAACGGCTTTTGCTTTCCGATGTTTTCCAGGTTTTGGGCGCCGGCGGGTATAAAATATCCCAATGGTAATAATAACAGGACGATCTTTTTCAAAGGAGGAGGATTTTAGTTCATCACCCGGTAGCCTTTGGTGGAAAAATTGTATTGCTTATCGGTGATGCTCCTGGTAACAATAAATGTAGAACGGGCGGTGCTATGTTCATCCGCTGCCGCCGCCTCCACCAGCAGGAGATCGGGTTCGTTCAATGTGGGTGCTCCCACGCTTTTCCCGATGGATTTTATCAACTGGGTGTTAAAGCCGGTCCTGGCGTACCAGCAGAAGACTTCCTTTCCCCTACTGTCCTTTTTCTTATATTCTTCCGCCTTATAACCGAGCATCTTTTTTGTTTGTCCGGTCTTGACAAGTTCTGTCCCGGGCAGCTTTTTCTTACCAAAAACAGACAGATCGCCCGCCATATCCTTCATCTTCAAAACGGAGATCGTCTTTTCCCGGAGGTCTATAAATACCGTGGCGCCGTCCTTTGTATAGACCACAAAGTGATCGCCCCCATTCTCCCGCGCCCCTACGGCGGCATAGTCCCCGCTTTTGGTGAAATAGTAGTGCATCTCCGCAGTATCCGTTGATTCCCTGCCACGGGTGACGACCTGGACAACTTCATAATCGAAGGTGAACTTGTCAGGCAGATGATAAGACGAGGAAGAAGGCTGGGCTGAAACAATCGAGGTTTGGATCAGCATCCATACAATGACGAGGGACAGGATAGTTTTTCGCATATATCTGAATGTTTGAATAATGATGAGCCTTAACCGGTGGCTAAACTATCTATCCTATGGCGGAAAATCGTGGTAACTGAGCAGGTGGCAGACTTGGGTGTATAACTGGCCTGATTTGTATCAAATCCGGACATCTCCCGTCCGAAATCGTTCATGCTGATGAGGAAACAATACGCAACAATATGAAAATTAACCAGTTGTATTTTGGATCAAAAATGGCATCTTTACGTCTATAATCATTGCCCATGCTGTGGACTTATCTAAAGATCGCTTATCGTAACCTGAAGAAAAATCGTTTGCTGACCTTTATCAATTTATTCGGACTTGCTTTCAGCATGTCGGTAGGCATGATGCAATTGATCATCCTGCAAAAAGAATTCGACTACGACAAATTTCATCCGTATCCCGAACGTACCTATCGTGTCCTTAGCGATTATACGCAAAAGAATGGCAATCACTGGAAATTAGCCAGTACGCCCATCCCCATGTACAACCTCCTGCTGACTGATACGGCCGCCATCGAACAGACCGTAAATATTTATCCTGCTTTAAAAGGTATCGCCAGTATTGATGGTAAAGAATTATATCTCAATGGTGCGTTTACAGAACCTTCTTTCTTTAAAATATTCGGTTTTTCACTCGCGCAGGGAAATCCTCAAACTGCTTTACAACAACCAAACACGCTTGTCCTGTCCAGAGCTGCGGCCGTAAGATTCTTCGGCGGTGAGAACCCAATTGGTAAATCCCTGAATATACAAGGGACGGGACTGTTCCTCGTCACCGGCGTATTAAGTGAACCACCAGGTTCATCACATCTCGATTTCGATGCGTATGCGTCGGCAAGCACTGTGCCCGTGCTGGAAAAGAACAAACTACTACCGGCTAGGTCAGCCAATTGGAATGAACTAATGATCAGCTATACCTATATACTGGCAAAAGAAGGGACGAATAAACGGCTGTTGGAAGGACACCTGCAGATGGCGACACAGCGGTTTAATGCCGGAGATCAGAATGGGAATGCCCGGTTTGAGCTCCAGCCGATTGAAAAGGTACGGCCTGCGGATGACCACCTGTATAATGATATTGGCGGAGGCACTGCATGGTCCAAACTATGGATAGGCATCGATATAAGCCTGATCATTCTCATCGCCGCCTGTTTTAACTATACCAATCTCACCATCGCAAGGGCGCTTACACGGGCCAAGGAGGTCGGCGTAAGAAAGATCGTAGGCGCCCGGAGATACCAGATATTCACACAGTACCTGATGGAATCAATTCTACAGGCATTTCTTGCGCTGGCCATTTCCTGGCTGTTGCTTTCCCTGATCGTCCGGTATGCCCCGTTCAACGATGGGTATGAAATGGTCCCTTCTTCATGGAAATACAACCTGCCGTATTTCTTTTATACCATAGGTTTTGCCTTATTCACTGGCCTGCTGGCCGGCGTGGCGCCGGCGGTGATCCTGTCGGCATTCCAGCCTGTAAGGGTCCTGAAAAATCTGTCCACCGCAAAGATCTTTGGCAAAGTGGGTTTGCAAAAGAGCCTCATCGTCTTCCAGTATAGCTTATCCCTGGTGATCATTATTTTCCTGACCACTTTTTTCAGACAGTTCTCTATGTTGTCGGCGGCGGATCCGGGCTTTAAAAAAGACAACGTATTGGTGCTGCCCCTGGAGGGAACAAATGCCTCATTGGTAGCGCCAAAACTTGAGATGATCAGCGGCGTACGTACAGTATCCCCGCTGTCAGTTCTATTCACCCCACACTTTTCCGGTACGCGTTCAGATGCAAAGCTAAGCCGCGATAGAAATGACGCCGTATCCCTCAATAATTTTTTTACCGACAACACTTTTATTCCTTCCATGAACATACAACTGCTGGCCGGAAGGAATTTTGGGACCACATCCGACACCACGGGAGAAAGGGAGATCATCCTCAATGCCCGCGCCTTAAAAGGCCTTGGCATTACTTCCTATGAAGAGGCGCTGGGGAAGAAACTTTGGCTCAACGACTCCACTTCGCTGGAGGTCATCGGAGTGGTAAGTGACTTCAAATATGAGAATGCCGGCAAGCCGGTGGACCCCATCGCCTTCAGGAACAAAAAAGGCGCCTGCAAATATTTATATGCCACCGTTGATGGGACGGAAAGATCTGCCCTTCTCCAGCGGGTCGCTGTCATGTGGCAGTCGGTTGCACCCAAAAAACCATTTTCCGCCTCCTGGCTGGATGAAGTAATAGCAGACAACAATTCTCAACGGGCTACCATTTCGCTCTTAGGTTACCTGGCATTTATTGCGCTAAGCATTGCCACGCTGGGCTTATTGGGCCTCGTCATCTATACAGTGGAAACCAAACGCAAAGAGACGGGTATCCGCAAGGTCATCGGCGCCAGCAGCAGACAGATCATCAGCCTGCTGTCAAAAAAATTTATCTGGCTTCTGGCTATCGCAGGCTTTATTGCTATCCCCATCGGTTATACGATGAGCTTTCTCTTTCTGCAAAACTTTGTCGATAGGGTAGGCAATGGGGTTGTCAGCGCCATCGCCTGTTTCCTGTTCCTGCTATCCATCGGTCTGCTGGTCATCTTTTCCCAGACCTACCGGGCTTCCAGAGAGAACCCGGTCACCAGCCTGAGGACGGAGTGACCTTTTTCGCCGGAACCAGAGTATCAACCCTATCGTCACTAATATCACCTGCATCAATACCCAGAACATGGTACTGGCGTCCCTGGCGGTCTTACCGCCCCAATCCATAAAATGATGTTTGTGGAATACCGAAAAGCTATACCCCTCCACGACCATCCTGTCATCTACTTTGGAAGACAGCCGGCCTGAACACGTCTCCACATACCATCGCTCATGCCCGCCGGCGTCATAGCTCACCTTCCACACAGGCAGACGTTTGTCTGTAAAATTATACTCGTCCCCAAAGGCCGTCACCGGACTCACCGACCGGATCTCCCCGGCTGGCCGGCGACTGAACTGGGTAGCCATCCACGCCGCATAGTGTTTGTCGCCATCCGGTATCACCGAATAGTCCGTAGTACGGACATACGCCACCGGCGACAGGACAGCCCCGCGATCCTTCATCAGGTCCTTATGCGTCGCCGTCTTCTCCGGCAACATCACCACTCGCCAATACACTGCCCCCTCCATTCCTGCCAGGCTGATGTTTGTGACAGGCCGGGGACACACTCCCTGCAGATGCGTCAAATCAAAGCTCGTCACGTCGGATGCAAAATGAGCGGCAACGAAATATTCGTCCCGCACATCATCCCTTAATTTGGAAAAAGCATGAAAACTCCCGCTAAAGGTCCACATCAGGGTGAATAACGCAGCAACAATGGCGGTATAGCGATGATTGCGCCGGGCCTTTACCATACCATTGCGGGCAACCCGCGGACCCCGCGTGGTAAAAAAGATATAAATACCCAATACGGTAGTGAATAAGGCCGTCAACGCCACCAGCATCTCCACGGCCAGTCGCCCTTTGCCAAGAAAATCCAGCCACCCCCAGGTATGGAAGATCCGGAAGATCTCGTCAAACACAGCCCGGCGGTTGTCCATGGCAAAGGAAAACCTGTCCTGGGTGGTTTCTACATACACGCGGATGCCGTCAGGTCGATCAAAAGATACCCGGTAGACAGGCAGCAGCCGGTTGATACTCTTATACTCTTTATCATAAGCATGCACCATGGATACATTGGTGACCTTAGCGCCTTTAACAGGATTGAGCACCGTCTCGGTGGCAGCCCCGCAACAGTCGTGCGTACCCGACCCCGCGAGAGATACGGGTATGACCCGCACCTCTCCGGGCTTCACCCGCATCCCCTCCATTGGCCCCTCCAAAAACTGCCGCGCCAGATATTGCGCATATAACCAATCCCCCGCCGTCAGCACATTCCCGTTGGTGCAGCTGATATAGATAGGTGCGCCCGCGCTTCCGGGGACCGCATTCCCACCCGCTCCGGCAAGCTGCACCTGGTAGAACCAATTGGTATCGATATGCACCAGCCGGAAGTTCAAACAACTGTCTATATGATGCTTCCGTAGCGCATCCGCCAGGGAAATATGTATCCGCGTAGGATCGACAGGTACAGACAGAATGCCCTGCGTGGCAATAGCAGGACGGATATTGGTCATGATAGGATGCATAAAGCCGCTGATCGCCCATAGCAGCACGGGAATGGCGATGATGATGGACAGACGGCGATGCAGCTGATATATTTTTTTTCGCATGATCTTTACAGTTTTCCAAAATGCCAGGCTAATCCAATGGTGACCTCTCTCGGGTTACCCAGATTGTAGCTGTACCCATAGGATGATTTGCTGGCCAGTGAAGCATAATACTCGTTAAACGCGTTCAAGGCGTTGACCCATATTTCGCAAGGGCCATACTGATAACCCGTCCGGAAATTGACGATGTCAAATCCCTTGTACTGTTTTGTATTGGCGTTGTCCATCCAATACTTGCCCAGGTGCTGCCCCTCGACAGACAGTCTGAACCCTTTTAGGAAATGGGGTCGCCAGGTGACCTCTGCATTGCCGATAAAACGAGGCGCGGCCGACATCTGGTTGCCACTGTAATTCTTACCGCTTTCATATTGCACAACGAATACATGATCCGCATTGCTGGCGCCGACCCGCAGACTCCATTCATCCGAAGGTCTGTATGTGACGCCATACTCGATGCCTTCATGCCGCGTCTTGCCGGCATTCTGATTGAGGAATGTTCCGTCCGGTTGTTTGACGGAAATGATCTGGTTGGTCCCGTTCAGCCTGTAGATACTCCAGTCTGCATACAGCTTGCCCTTCAACAGCGAAAGCCAGCCTCCCGCCTCATAATTGTAAAAGATCTGTGGCTGCAGATACGGTACTTTTACGCCATTATACAACTCAGTCACCTGGGGCGGTACATATCCCTGGCTATAGTTGACATAGAAACCTACGTTCCTGTAGTTATAGGTAAGCCCCAGCTTTGGCGTCGCCCGCCGGAAATCATTCCGGGTATCGGCAGACCCTGTGGAGGCGGAAGGCGGCAGATGGTTGCGGAAGTTATAATGGTAAAGATCATACCGCAAGGCAGCCACCACCCGCAGTCCATTGAAAGGCGTCAACTCATAATGTACATAAGAAGCCAGATTGGTGATCCCCGTGGCGTAATTGCTCAACAGGGAATCCGTCGGCGTATAGTTCAGGTAATTGCCTTTGCCGTCACGTTGTATACGGATATAGTTGGCAACATAGGTGCTGGGGCTGACGTCCGCACTGACCCCGGCAATGAGCTTGCTGCCCAGCCATTTCAACTTCTGCTGATGCTGCACCAATGCCAGATAGCTGTGGAACGAGCTGTTGTTGATCTGTCCGTCGGCAAGAAGAGGATTGGTCTGGTTATTCCTGATATAATAGGATGGGTTCTGCCCGATGCTATTGTCCCGGTAAGCCAGCACCAGCTTTGTCGAACCATTGTCATTCCACTGGTAATCCAGTTGGGTCTTCACCCGCAGTGAACGAACCTTCCTGTAAGTAAAGGAATAAGGCGTGTTATAGTTCTTCTGCGCAAAATGTGCGCTGTCCAGCGATCCGTACATATCGCTGTAATAATTGACATAGGTGAGACTGTTGCTCCAGGTAAGCCTGTCGCTGGCTTTGTAGTCCGCCCGGAGTGTGACGGCCGTCTTGTGAAAATCGCTGTACTGAATAGGGCCATCGGTCCGGCGTGCGTAATACCCGCTGGCAACGACACCCCATTTGCCCAAATGAAGCCCGACCTGACCATCGGCCCGTCGATAACCATTGTTGTCCCCCTGCACACCGACATATCCATTCGATGCGGCAGGAGGCGTCTGTGTGATGACATTGACGGCGCCCCCGATGGCTTCCGCCCCATAAAGGGAAGAGGCCGGCCCCCTGATGACCTCCATCTGCCGCGTTGCTGCCATGTTCATCTCCAACAGCGCATTGTGATTATAGATACCGGTGGTGCGGATGGGAAGGCCATCCTCCAGATAGAGGAAGAGGCTTTGTGTGCTCATGGGCATGCGGATGCTCATTTCATGCTGCTCGTTACCAAGGTCTACCATAAATACGCCGGTGACCTTGTTCAGCAGTTGGTCCAATTGATTGGCTTTGGCGTCCCTGATCGTTTGTGCACTGAGTATGCTGATGGCAATGGGCGCTTCCGTTCTTTTCTGTAAGGTGCGATTACCCGAGACGATCAGCTGTTGTAATAAATTATAGGATGCGGCAGTGACCGTGTCTGACTGAGCCCCCTGCACGCCCTGCTGTGAAAATGATGCACAGGCATGTAGGATCAGCCAGGCCGTCAGGCCTGCTGTGTAATACTTTCTCATTAACGTTGGTTAAAAACTGGAATAGATAGGCGTTTCAAGGTTGACAACTATCAACCTCATTTGGGCCTAAAAACAGAAATTTGATTTGGAAAGGGTATATGAAGGGCTTTAAATTTGTGGAGGGTGATATTGAGAGAGAGAATAGTCCTGTGTAGAGGGTTCGATATAACGAGCAGCGTGAACACAGATGATCTCTGTAAGGGAAGGTTGTGGAACTATATTTTTCTGAAGGAATAATTGCAAGGGCGTCTCATCCCTTTGCCCACTTTTACCTGGGGACTGCTGCTGCGATTCGTCGCTGGCCATTTTCTTATTGAGGTAACATTTCCCTTTACAGCAGCTTAAGGGCTCTGCGCGGTTGATACAAAGGTTTTTGGCGATAAAATCCTTATTGACCTGGTATTCGACGATCAGGCACCATTTGCTGAAGGTTTGTACGGCGATCAGCAGGATCAGTAGTATTGTGACTGGATACTTTATCACCGGGTGCAAAGTTATAAGTATTTTTTGAGATTAAACTAGTTTAAGGATGGAATATGTAACTAAAAAAAGGCAATTCAATTATTGTAATTTTCAAGAGAAGAGGAGGATATATGCACACGATTTCTGTTACCCAACTATACGAGCAACTGACGAAAGGCATGGGAAAAGAGACTGCCGAAAACCTTTGTTCCTATATTAATGGTAAAATAAAAGAAGAATTGGAAGATCAGACTAAAATATTGGCGACCAAGAAAGATATCGATGATCTTCGGTTGGCAACCAAGGCTGACATCGCAGATTTAAGATTGGCCATTGAAACCCTTAGATCAGACACGAAGGCTGATATTGACAACCTTAGGTTATCCACGAAGGTTGATCTTGATAACCTTAAGTCATCCACGAAGGCTGATCTTGACAACCTTAAGTCATCCACGAAGGCTGATATTGACAACCTTAGGTTATCCACGAAGGCTGATCTTGACAACCTTAAGTCATCCACGAAGGCTGATCTTGACAACCTTAAGTCATCCACGAAGACGGACATTAATGATCTCCGTGTAAAAATGAGCGACACCAAAGCAGAAACCATTAGATGGATGTTCATCTTCTGGGTCGGACAAGTTGCTGCCACATTTGGGCTGTTGCTGATTTTCTTAAAAAGATGACCGGTCCGGCGGATCAGTCTTATCTTTTTCTTTTTTATCTTTTAGCCTTCCCGCCTGACGAAGAGAATGATGCAGCATCCATTCTATCTGACCATTGACGCTGCGAAATTCATCCGCGGCCCATTTCTCGATAGCCTTCATGGTATCGGCATCTATCCGTAAAGCAAAAGACTTTTTTTCTGCCATCCATTTACTGATTTAATGTCCCCGTATTCACCACCGGCTGACTCTCACGGTCGCCGCATAACACCACCATCAGATTGCTCACCATCGCAGCCTTCTTATCCTCATCCAGGTCGATGATCTGTTTGGTAGACAACAAATGTAATGCGCTTTCCACCATACTGACGGCGCCCTCCACAATTTTGTGCCTGGCAGCAACCACCGCCGAAGCCTGCTGTCTTCTCAACATGGAATGAGCGATCTCCGGCGCATATGCCAGATGAGATATGCGCGCCTCCACGACTTCAATACCCGAGATCACCAGTCTCTCCGATATCTCCTTCTCCAACGACCGGTTCACCTCGTCAAAGTCTGTGCTGAGTGTGACGGCAGCCCGCTCATCCTCAAAATGGTCATAAGGATAAGAGGCCGCCAGCTTACGCACGGCAGAATCCGTCTGCGTCATGATGAACTTCTCATAATTGTCCACTTCAAAAAAAGATTTGAATGTATCCTGCACCTTCCACACGAGAATGACACTGATCAGGATAGGATTACCCATCTTGTCATTGACCTTTACCTTATCACTCTCGAAATTACGGGCGCGCAATGATACGGAAACCCGCTTATAAAGCGGGTTGATCCAGAACAGACCGCTCTCCTTGATGCTGCCTTCATACTGGCCAAACAGGATAAGTATCGCACCGAAGTTAGGATTGACAATAACAAGCCCCTTGGAGATGAAGATAAACACAATGGTCATGATCACCCCCCACCCCGCCTGCCCACTCGAATAGAACAGGATCATGACAATGAACAGGGCTACGACCATCATCAAGGCAAAATAGCCATTGCCGGGCTTGAGTATTTTTTCAGTTTGCATAAATATTATTTTGATATCATTATGATATCAAATGTACATCAACAATCCGATTCCTGCAAGTTTTTTTGGCCGCCCGGGGCCGTCAACTTTTTCCCGGGAAAGGATGTTATTCCGTATACCATGCAAATAAGACTTACTCTCAGCGTCCTGGACCAAACCCCCATCCGGAATGGCAGCGACGCACCCGGCGCACTACAGGAGACGATACAGCTGGCGCGATTGGCCGATAAACTTGGTTATCAGCGCTATTGGCTTTCAGAACACCATAATACTATTACGCTGGCAGGGGCGGCCCCCGAGATCCTTATCTCACGTCTGGCGGCGGAGACAAAACATATCCGGCTGGGCTCCGGCGGCATCATGCTCCCCAACCATAGCACCCTGAAAGTGGCGGAGAATTTCCGCCTCCTGGAAGCCTTATACCCTCATCGTATCGATCTGGGTTTGGGCCGCGCTCCCGGTGGAGATCGCATCACCGCCCAGCTGCTGAACCCATCCAACACATTCGACCCACAGGAATATATACAGCAGATAAAAGACCTGGACGCCTTCCTCTCCGACGCCAGCACACCAGGTACCATCGGGGGCAAAGTACGGGCCATCCCCCACATCGACACCCGCCCCGAACTTTGGATGCTAACCTCCAGCGGAGAGAGCGCATACCTGGCGGCTCATTTCGGTATGGCCCTCTCTTACGCCCAGTTCATCAACCCCATCGGGGCCGCAGCCGCCATCCGGGCCTATAAAGACAAATTCCGCCCTTCCGCACAGTTGTCATCCCCCAAAGCCAGTGTAGGCATCTTTGCTTTCTGCTCGGACGATCCCCAAAAAATAGAGGAAGTACAGGCCGTGATGGATTACAGGTTGTACAATTTCGAAAGAGGGCGGTTTGATGAGTTCCCCAGTTACCAGCTGGCAAAAGAGCAAAAGTATACGGATGCGGAATGGCAGCGGGTGCTATTCAACAGACAACGCATGGCGGTAGGCACTCCCCAACAGATGAGACAGCGGCTGGAAACATTGGCGGAGGAAACAGGTGTGGACGAACTGGTGATCAGCACCTTCACCGAACACTTTGCAGATCGGCTACGCTCCTATGAATTATTAGCAACGGCCTTCGGTCTGAAGCCCCGGACAGCTGCCGCCCCGGAACACCAGTACCAGCGAAATAGTTTGTAGCGTATCTCAAATAGTGGAACTGCGGACCTCTAATCTGGCAGGCAATATGACACGGTCATCCGGCACGACGATATATTTCTTCTCCAGGCGTCTGAATAAGATAGTAGCCGCCTCTTTACCCATCTCATAAGCCGGCTGTGAGATGGTCGTCAATGCAGGGTTCAGCAGACTTGCCGTCACCAGATTGGAGAACCCAAGGACCTTTACATCCTTCGGAATATCCAGCCCCAATTCACGACAGACATGATATACCTGGACAGCCAGCTTCTCCACTGATGCGAATATCCCATCCGGCCTCTTCTCTGAAGAAAGTAATGCCCGTATCTTCCTGTAAATGCTCTCCTCGTCCTCCTCGCAATGAACAACCATTTCCTCGTCAAAGGGCAGATCATAACGGAGCAGGCCATCCGTATAGCCTTTCATCCTTTTATGGGAAATGGACAGGTCCATGGAAATAGTGAGATGGGCGATCCTGCGGCAACCCGCTTTGACCAGGTGCTCGGTAGCGACAAACCCGCTTTCGTAGTCGTTGGTGACGACCTTCGGAGCTTCGATGCTGTCACAGACACGATCAAAAAATACCAGGGGAACATTCCGCTGTTGTAATTCAAGGAGATGCCGTACATCTCTCGTCTGTTCGGAAAGAGAAAGGATCACGCCGTCCACACGGCCGCTTTGCAGATTGGCTGCTACCGATACCTCCTCACCACAATCCTCATTTGTAAGATAGATAAGGACATGATAACCCTTCTCCCTCGCAATGGTTTCGATGCCCTTGATCGCAAGCGCAAAAAAGTTATTGGCAACTTCAGGGATAACTACTGCAATAGTACGGCTCCGGTGCTTACGGAGACTGCTGGCATAAGGATTAGGCTGGAAATTCATCTTCTTGGCCAGGTCGAAGACCCTTTGTTTTGTCGGCGTGCTGATCTCCCAACTATCCCGCAGGGCCCGGGATACAGTGGATACTGAGAGATTCAGTTCTTTTGCAAGTTGCTTCAGATTAACCGTATTCATTGGCAGGCAATAACACTTGTTTTGAATGGCATGGACACCAGAAAATTAGTCAAACTTCGCAGGCATTTCAATTTTATTTACGAAAACGTTGTAGTTCAGCTTCATGCAACCGTTTCCGTAAATAAAGTACCCCTGCAGTAGCGGGTATGATCGCAATTTTCTCCAACTTGACAATAGTTCTTACGACATAAAACAAAACCCTTATTATATGAGACCTCAACTGCTTAAAGTTTCCAGGGAACCCGGACACTCTTTCAGCGTACGACGGGATCTCGTTCCATATGTCAACAATCGTTGGCATTTTCATACGGAGGTGGAATTAATACATTTTAAAAAGGGACAAGGCACCCAGTTCGTAGGTGACAGCATGCGGCGATTCAAGGCCGGGGACGTGGTGCTGGTGGGCCCCAACCTTCCTCACTACTGGCGATTTGACGACGCTTATTTTGAAGAATACACGGATGTTTCGGCCGACGTACGCGTCGCTCATTTCTGCGAGAACTTCTGCGGAGAAACATTTATGCATCTGCCGGAAACACTTCACCTGAAAAATATGCTGGAGAAGGCAAAAAGAGGGTTGCAGATAGAAGGAGAAGCCCGCAGGAAGGTAGCCGATATCCTGGAGAGGATTATAGAGGCGGATGGGATGCACCGTCTGCTCCTGCTTATGGAAGCCTTGTACATCATCGCCGCATCCGAACAGACAAAACCCCTCTCATCCATCGGCTTCCGTCATAACTTCCAGGAGGTGGAATACGAGCGGATCAATACGATCTATGAATATAGCCTAAAGCATTTCAAACGTCCTATACAACTGGAAGAAATTTCGGCAGTGGCCAATATCAGCCCAAATTCCTTCTGCCGATTTTTCAAATCCAGGACCAGAAAGACCTACTCCCGATTCCTCATCGAGATAAGAGTGGGCCACGCCTGCAAGCTGCTGATCGAAAACAATCTCAGTATCAAACAGCTGTGCTATGAGAGCGGGTTTAACAATTTCACCAGCTTTTACAAGTATTTCAAACTGATCACAGGCAAAAGCCCACTGGGCTATCAACGGGAGTTCACCACAGCCTGCACATTGCAAAAAATGAGTGTGGGGAAAAGAGGAAAATACAGGGCCTGAGGTTAAATTTATATTGAAAAAAAACGGTAATGAACAAACAACTTGCCATCCTGGCTATTCTGAGCCTTTGTCTGCCTGTCATCATACAAGCACAAACCCCCACACTGGAAAAAATATGGGAGACGGATACGATCGTCGCTGTTCCGGAATCCGTGCTTCCTGACCCCACAGGGAAAGGGCTGTACGTATCCCTCATCGACGGAGGAGGATGGGACGCGGATGGTAAAGGAGGCATAGGCCGGCTGGGCACAGACGGCAAGCGCTACAACGGCGACTGGATCACAGGGCTCAATGCCCCCAAAGGCATGGGTCTTGTCCGCAACAGGCTATTCGTAGCCGATATCACAGAAGTCGTGGTCATCAACATCACACACGGTAAGATCGAAAAAAAGATACCCATCGAAGGGGCGCAGGGACTAAACGATATCACGGTAGATAAAAAAGGCGCCGTGTATGTGTCGGACTCAAAGACGGGAAAGATCTATAAGATCGAAAATGATGTCCCGCGACTGTATATGCAGGACCTCAACGGCGTCAATGGGCTAAAGGCCAGCGGCGACAACCTGTACATCCTGGCCCGTAAGGAAGTGATCATTGCCGATGCCGCAGGCAGGACCCGCACGATCACCACCCTGCCCAATGGCGGCGATGGCGTGGAAGAAGCCGGCAATGGCGATCTCATCGTTTCAGAATGGGTAGGTTTTATATATTACGTACATGCGGACGGCAAAAAAGACCTTCTGCTGGATACGCACCTGGCCAAAAAAAATACCGCCGATATCTATTATGACAAGTCCGCAAAGATCCTGTACGTGCCCGGCTTCAATGCAAAAACCGTGGCCGCCTACCGGCTGAAATTCACCGGAACTACCGGGACGGCGAAACCCAACGTGCTCCTGATGGACGCAGAGACGCTCGCTCAACTAAAAGAAGGGGCTGCCTCCCAAAACCCCGGCGCCGTAGAATATGTTACGCAGATCCGTCAGCAGGCCGACCAGTTGCTCGACATGCAGCCTGTCTCCGTCATGTTCAAACAACGCACTCCACCCAGCGGCAACAAGCACGACTACATGAGCCAGGCGCCCTATTTCTGGTACGACAGCAGCAAGCCGAATGGTCTGCCTTATAAAAGTCTTGATGGACAGCGTAACCCGGAGATTTACAAGATCACCGACCGCACCTACATCGGCAAATTAGAGACAGCCTCTCAAACCCTGGCGCTGGCCTGGTATTTCACAGGAGAAGAAAAGTACGCCGCCAAAGCCGCCCAACTGCTGAGAAGATGGTTCCTGGAAGACAGCAGCCGTATGACCCCCCATCTGGAATACGGACAGGCCGTCCCCGGCGTCAATGACGGAAGGGGCATCGGTATCATCGAAACCATCGCCCTCATGGGTATCGCCGACGCAGAGGGATTGCTGGAAGGCGCTCCCTCCTGGACAGCCGCGGATGCGGCAGGGGTCAAAAGCTGGTACAACGGGTACCTCCAATGGATGCTCACCAGCCAGAAAGGTAATGAAGAACATCATGCAAAAAATAATCACGGCGTCTGGTTCCTCGCCCAGGCATCCGACTACGCCCTGTTCATAGGCGACAAGGTCAAAGCAAAGGAACTGGCCGAGGAAGGCAAGGCACGCGTAGAAAGCCAGATCGAGCCGGATGGAAGAATGCCGCAGGAGCTGCGCAGGACCAACTCCATGCACTACAGCGCCTACAACCTCCAGGCCTTTTTCAATCTGTCAAAAATTGCCTCACGGGTAAACGTCGATCTTTGGAATTACCAAAATAAGGGAGGAGCCGGCATCCACACTGCACTGGACTGGCTGCGCCCCTACGCCATGGGGGAGAAGAAATGGGAATACCAGGAGATCTCACCATACAACAATAAGGATTTCTCCAAACTGCTGATGGAAGCCTGGGTGGCATACAAGGAACCCCAATACAAGGAATACGCAGTTACGCTTGCAGGCGGGCAAATTCCCCATTTCCCCTATTAGAAAATAATGTACCTTATGCGGTGAGCATTAATCATTAAACCCACTGCATATGAACAGAAAACTACTATGTCTTACTGTATTGGCCTCTGTTACCTTCTCCTCCCTCTCTCTCCACGCTCAGGTGAAAGGAGACCCTGAGGCAAATGGAACAACGCCCATCCTGATACCCCCGAAAACATCTTCTAAACTTAGTCCCGAACTGAAAAGACTGTACGACGACAGAGGAGCCCGCGCCAAGGTCGTACAGTCCACCAGAAAACCCACTTTACCCGAAGACGCCATGAATGCCTATCTCCAGATAAAAGGAGATAAGATAGTAGTGGATGTGACGGTAAAAGGGGACGCCCAGGCCACCCGGACAGAGCTACAAAAAATGGGCTTTGAATTCAAGGCCGCCTATGGACGGGTGATCTCCGGGCTGATGCCTATCAACTCCCTGCCCCAGATGGAGTCGGCCTCCACTATCCGCTTTGTAAAACCCGCCTACAAGCCCTTGCATGTCACCCAGCCTGTCAACACCCTGGGCTATCTACCCAAACCCAAACCAGCCCCGCCCGTGGGCGACCAGGGCGATACAGCCCAGCGGTCAACACTGGCGCGAAAAAAATACAAGGTGGATGGCTCCGGTGTGATGGTCGGTATCCTGTCCAACAGCTATAATAACCTCGGCGGCGCCGCAAAAGGCGTGGCCGCCGGCGAATTGCCCGGCCCGGGGAACCCCTTTGGTTACAGAAAACCCGTACGGGTGCTGAAAGACCTGGACTCGGGCGGTGACGACGAGGGAAGGGCCATGGCGGAGATCCTCCATGACGTAGCGCCCGGCGCCCAACTGGCCTTCCATACAGCCAACGACGGACAGGCGGATTTTGCCCAGGGTATCATCAAACTGGCCGACGCCGGCTGTGATGTCATCACGGACGACGTGCTCTACTACGCCGAACCTTACTTCCAGGACGGCATCATCGCCCAGGCAGTGGACCAGGTGAAAAGCCGGGGAGTAACCTATTTCTCCGCCGCCGGCAATTCCAGCATCCGCTCATACGAAAGCGAATACAGACCCACCACCGTCGAACCCCTGGGTCCCGGCAACGGCACAGCGCATAACTTCAGCGGCCCAGGTACGCCTGCCCGCTATTTCCAGCCCATCTATATCCCACCCGGCGGATCGATCATCTCCTCCTTTCAATGGGACCAGTCCTCTTTCTCCGCCAGCGGCGTCGGATGCACGACGGATTTTGATATCTATCTGCTGAACAGTGACCTCCAGGTCGTTGCCGGCGGCACTTCTAATAATATCCTCAGCGGCGACCCCATAGAAGTGTTCGGCTACTTCAACAATACCAACAACCCTACTTTCTATCTGCTGATCGTAAAATTCACCGGCCCTGACGTCACCCGGCTGAAATATATCCTGTACAACGACGCGCTCTTCTACCTGACAAAAAACCCCATCCCGGGCATCCTCTCCCCCACCCTGGTGGGCCACGCAAAAGCGGATGGCGCCATCGCTACGGCAGCTGCATATTATCTGGAAACACCCGCATACGGGGTAGACACCCCGCGCGTGGAAGGCTTTTCCTCCAGAGGCGGCGTAGCGAACTACTATGATATATCCGGCAATCGTATCGCCCCGCTGATCCGTAAAAAACCGGACATCACAGCACCCGACGGGGCCAATACCTCCTTCTTTGGCCAGGTGCTTCCACAGGCTAAAGATACGCTGCCTCATTTCTTCGGGACCTCAGCAGCCGCCCCCCACGCCGCCGGCGTAGCCGCGCTGATGATCGATGCGCAAAAACTGCATACGCTCAAGCCAGCACAGATAAAAGGCATACTCGGCGCCCACGCAGTGGATATGGACGACCCGTACACCGATGGCTTTGACAAAGGATTTGATTTTGCAACAGGCGCCGGCTTTATCACAGCTGATAAGTCAGTGGGAGATGTGAAATTCCCCCATCTGTTTGTAAAGAACCTGGAAATAGAACCACTGTGCTCCGACGATCCGACCCATACCCGTAACTGGAAGATCGTCAACCCCAATCCCTTCGAAGTAAACGTGGATTGGATATTAATAGGGTCCAACCAGCACGGCAGCCTCCTAGCCCAGCCCGGCGAAACAACGTTCTCCACCGATGCCTTGTCGATAAAAAATATACCACTGCCCTCCATCGCCATCATCGACTGGGAGGATAACTTCGGATTCACAAGACTGGACCTCGCCTACGGCAGCGGAGCTAAATGCGGCAAGGATGTCGTCTCCGCCGCCAACAGCGACAAACTGATCGGCGGGGAAACAGCTAGGATGATGACACCCACCGACAAACCCCTAAATGTTGCGGAAGTGTATCCCAACCCCTCGCCCAATACCTTCCGTCTGTACCTCTCGCTGGCCGGACAGCAACAGACCCGGCTGGGACTGTATAGCGCCGACGGACGGCAACTACAGGTCAGACTGGTGGCACAACCCAGCGGTGTCATAGATATAGATGCCGGCAGCTACAAACCGGGCGTTTACTTCCTGAAAGTGGAACAGGGAGGATTTACAAAAACGATCAAGCTGATCAAACAATAATAAAAGACCTCTACATCAGCCCCCGGCATTGCCGGGGGCTCTTTTTATTTCTTATGCTGCAAAAGCTGTACACTTATTTTATGGGGGTCCTTACCTTTTACCAGCCCACCCAGATATAAGGTGAAAGTTTTTCCTGCTTCTACTTTCACGGGAGAAATATTCAACAACAGCGTATCAGCGCCGGTCTTTGTTTTACCTTTTACTTTAACCCTGTAATCACCCGCGGCTATCTTGCTGAAATTTGATAACGCAACCGTGTTTGGTGTACTGCCGATATATGAACCGCCTGTGACCAATCGCAGACTGTCAGTTCCCTTAAAGATATCAATATTGACCAGCGACGCATCAGGAGAAAGATGCAAAAATCGAATGCTGCTTTTCCCTGTGCCCGGATCAGGGAGAGTATCTTTCAAAATGATATACTTTACTTTTTTATCGGTGCTCAATGTATCATACGCAAACACGGTGTAATACTTGTCCTTATCAAATGTGTATTTCCCTTCCGCAATTGTCTTTTTATCCGGCCCTGTTATCTTAAAAGGGATATTATCTTTTGGCTCAAACTGGACATAGCTGTTGGGTTGACTATGGTATGCAACTTTCGCAACGATCGTCTTATTATCAAGCGACACCTCCAGTTCACCCGTTTTTGGAGTTGCATTGACCACCTGGATAAATGATTTTTTCTTTTCCTCAGGAGGTGGTGGCGAAGACGATTTATCTTTCTTACAAGCGCTTACTATGACCGCCGGGAACAAGATAACGACGACGGCTTTGAATGAGATTCTCTCAAGTCGCATAACATTATTGTTTTATTATGGTAAAACAGCAAACACCCCGTAATTCCTATCCGGAAGGAAATTTTTTTAAGAAAAAAAACAGACCTGCGGCGTCAGCGCCATTCGCTTAGCCATTTTTTGAAGAGAGGCGCTTTGTCTTTACTGACAAGAACTTCCTTGTCAGGAAATTTTTTTAAGGATACTTTCAATCTGCCATTAAAATGATTGTGAATGGCTTCGATACTTTGGACAGTTATTAAAAATTGTCTGCTGGCCCGAAAAAAAACGCCCGGGTCCAGCTCGCCTTCCAGGTCATCCATGGTTTCAGTCAGGATCTCAATACTCCCATTGGACAAAACGAGATGGCTTATTCTTGATTCCGAGAATATAAAAGCGACATCGCTCACTTCAATTGTTTTGTATTCATCTCTATGAGCCAACAAAAATCGCCTTCTGTAACTAACAGCCTTATCCTTTATCAATTTCACCAATTCCCTTAACTCCTTTAACGAGGAATACCGGCTATTCTCCGCTTTCTGCAACGCTGCCTGCAACTCCTCTTTTTCAACCGGCTTTAATAAATAGTCGATCCCATTTGCCTTAAAAGCTCTAACCGCATATTCGTCATATGCTGTGGTAAAGATCACAGGACAGCTGACATTCTTTTGCGTAAAAATGTCAAAGCTCAACCCATCCGATAATCGTATATCCATCAGGATAATATCCGGTTCGGGATGAGTATTGAGCCAGTTGATGCTGTCGGCTACACTCACCAGGATCCCGGCAACCTCTATTTCCGGGTTTATCTCCATTAATATTTTCTGCAGCCTGTTGGCATTTAATCGTTCATCTTCAATAATAAGCACTTTCATGTAAGGCTGATTTAAAAATCCAACAAAGGAAGGCTTACTAAAAACACCTCGCTTGTCTCTGTTATTTCCGGCAGACGCCCCGACAGTATCCGGTACCTGTTGCTGATGTTTTCAAGTCCGATCCCCGCCGAAGGGATATTATAGCTAATACGCTGAAGACTATTGACCACCTGCAGTCTGTCCCCCTCGATGCCTATTGAGATATGTAAGGGACTATCCTCTGTCGCTATATTGTGTTTGATCGCATTTTCGATCAGCAATTGTAAGGTTATGGGTGGTATCCCTTTCAGGAGCGCACGGGCAGACACATCAATATTGATACAGACAAGATCGCCCAGCCTTATTTTTATTAAGTAGATATAAGCCTCCACAAATTTTATTTCATCCGCAAGTTGAATGATATGTTTATTCAAATTAAGGATCATGTACCGGTACACCCTGGAGATGTTCTCAAGAAAAACGATGGCCGTCGCTTTATCCTCTGCTATCAATTCAGACAATACGCTAAAATTATTAAACATAAAATGCGGGTCAAGCTGTAGCTTGAGAGATTGCAATTCGGCCTGCATAGCTATTTCCTTTAACTCAAGCGCCCTGACCTTTAACTCCATCGCTTCCTGCTTTAAGTCCGACGCCTCCGTCATTGACGCTTTCAAACCCTCTAAAAAGGAATAGGCGGTGTGTATGGCGCTTGACAATATGGCTATAATTATGCTAATGATAAAATACTCTCTAAAATCGACTTCTTCCTCCCTGCTAAAGGACTCAAATCCCCAGAAAAAGCTCTCTATTAAATGCTGTATATAAAATAGTGCGCTTACCCCGATGATTAATAGCAATACCTGAACGAGAAAACGCAATAAGGGCTTTCTGGTCCATGGCAATCTCCCTTCCAGCAGATGGGCGCTGACAAACCCCGCTTCGATGATCCCCCACGAAACCAGCAGCCCTGACAGGATCTCTATCAATAGATCTTCTACATCCGTAGATTGATATGATTTCCACCATTCACTATATGGATTTATGAGATAAGACAGCGCATACACCAATAGAAAGACCAGGGGGACAAGCACCAGCCGCAAATACAACCTCTTTCTGTTATTTTTAAAAAAGTTCATTCTTTCAATGGTGTAAAATACGATTTTTCTTGTCCATTACATCCGGGGTGGAGCCTTTCTCCTCACTTGCATCAGACGAGGGGATTTTGTTACCGCCCATACCCTTCCGGCCGAAATGCCAGCTGAGTGTAAACTTGACGATCCTGGACTCATAACGGCTATTCACCCGATAAACCCCCTCTTTATCAGAGAGCACTTCGCTTTTAAACCGGTTGGTGTAAAACACATCGGATAGCGAAATACCGGCATTCAATTTTTTATCAAAAAAGTCCTTATTGAGCCCCATGCTCAATTCACCCATCGGCTTGTACCGCATATTACCATATGACCCGCCAAGGTCGACCCATCCATTTACCTCCAGGGTCAGACCACCGGGAATAGTAAAACTATTCTGACCATACATGCCAAAAGTCGTTATACGCTGCTCAAATTTTTCGCCGGCCAGCGTCGTGTTAAATGAATTAAAGTTAAAATAGGCGCCATAATAATTCTCCCACCAGTCAGCCAGCGGCACCGGGAAAGACAGATTAGTATACCACTCCTGCTGCTTACCGATATTGAGTGTAGTGTATTTTGACTGACTGCTTCCATTCTCCTGCAACAATGTAAAGAACAGAGGGTTCGTGATCAAATTAACACCCGTTGTTACGTTGACGATCCCATATAGCTGTTGTTCCAATTCTATAGTATTGGAAAATTGGGGTTTTAATAATGGATTGCCCCCTTCCAGGGTGAACGCATCCAGGATCCTTACCGCCGGGTTCAACTGCTCAAAATCCGGTCTTTCGATCCTTCTGCTATAGCCAAACCCGATCTTATAGTTGTTGCTCACCTTATATCCTATATATAAGTTAGGAAAAAATGACAGATAGCTTTGTTTGACGGCAGTGACGGTATCGCTGACAGAATTGCCTTTTACATGAGTATATTCCGTCCTTAGCCCGCCGCGCAGTTCCCAGTTATTCCTGTTGATCTCGACAGACCCGTATAAAGCATGTATGTTCTCCAAAAAACGGTTCCTCAATGGCTTGTTACCGCCAATCCCGGGAGGCACCACACCATAAGAAAGCACCTGTTGCCTGTTGCTTAATTCAGCGATATTGCTTTTAAACCCCGCTTCCAGTTTGCCGATCTTTTTGTCATGATAAAAAAGAAGCTCGGTATAATCTCCTTTTAAGCCAAAGTTCAGGGTTCGGGAAGGATAAATATTCTCATAATTCCCGGTGACTGCGGAAGAATGGGTATATAGAAAAAATTTATCAGACACGCTTGTAGAAAGACGAGCTCCCGAAAAAGACAAAATAAAACTCTTTTTGTCGGTAAACTTATGTTTGTATTTCACCGTAGATTCCAAGTTATTGATCAAAGACCCATAGGTTGAAAATTGCTTCAGTATAGAATCTGTCATGCCGGAGGTGATAAATCTGCTTTCCGACATACCGTGACCAGGGCCGGGGGTACGGGTATAAGACAGCTGAAAACTAATTGTATTGTTGTCGTTAAAATAACGGTCGACGCCGATCTGGGCTAAATAGGATTTATTGATATGTTGGTCGTTATTTATCTGTTGCATTTTCGGGCCGCCCTGTATTTCCCGGTATGAGCTGTCTGACGCCCAGGTATGATCATACCCATAGGAAAGTAGTGCCTGCAGGTTCCATTTACTATTCCCATAGTTGATGGTAGCGCTATGATCGGTTTTGAAATATCTGCCCCACCCTATACCCGAGCTTACAGACCCGTCCAGCCCCTTTCGGGGTTTTCTTTTAAAAACGATATTGATCACTCCTCCACTCCCGGCAGCATCCATACTTACAGGGGGATGATCCAATACTTCCATGGATTGCAGGGAATTAGAGGGCATGGCGCTGAGAAGCGCTTTTAACTGATTGTCCCCGATCTTCACCGGCTCTCCATCGATCATCACCTGTACGCCGGATCTCCCTTTCAGTTTGATCTCTCCCTGTTTGCTAACCGTCACCCCGGGTAGATTTTTGAGCACCTCAAACGCCGACTGGCTCTGGGCAAGCTTGCTTTGTTCAATGTCAACAGTGACTTTACCCGCCCTGTTTGTAATGGCTTTTTTTCTTTGTTGTACGGTCACCTCTTTCAAGGCTTTTACATCCATTGATAACTGGAGCAAAAGCGTCTTCACAGACGCTGATCCATCAAGCGACAGCGCCACAACAGTGTCTTTATACCCCAGGACCGAAACAGCCAGATAATACGTCCCCCTTTTTAACCCATAAAAAGAGTGTTTGCCAAGACTGTCTGTAAAGCCTGACCCAATAAGCAGGGAATCCGGCAGGCTGTGTAGCTTAACCGTGGCATAGCGTATAGGGGAGTTGTTATTATCTCCAATAAGGCTGCTTAATGTTATCTGGCCATAACTATTCATCCTCATGATCAACAAGGTTATCAACAGGGTATAATATTTCATTTCCGCAAATTGAGCAATTGATAAAAAGGAAGCTGAAATATCCTGCCGAATCGGAAAAAATGGCTTCTGAATGGCTCCACCCTCTTTCTGAATCGTTTTAACAAATAATTTATCGATGACCGATAGGTAGACATTCGGGAATACTGTTTTACCCCTGGTATCAAATTAGCGTCAATGAAAAATTTAATGGGTCTGTTTACTATCCTTCTTCTTTTCAATTCATGCGTCTCACATACAAAACAGGCTGCAGAGTCTGTTTGCGTATTTAAAGGCGACACTTTGATTATTCCTCAGGGAAATGCCCTGTCGGAAAAGGTAAAAATTTATGCTGCGCAGGAAGGTCTGCATACGCCGGAATTATTTACAGCAGGTGTTATAAAAGCAATCCCCTATCAATATGCGGAGATTGCGTCTCCGTTTTCCGGAAGGGTCATAAGATCCCACATAAAGCTCGGGATGAAGGTGCTCCCGCAAACGCCTTTGTTCGAGGTCAGCTCTCCCGATTTTATGTCGGCGCAGAAGACATTCTTTCAGGAAAAAGAACAGTTGACGCTTGCGGAAAAGAAATTAAGCCGGCAACGCAACCTGAGTGTCAATGGGGTCGGCACCCGAAAGGACCTGGAAGAGGCTCAATCAGCGTATGATATAGAAAAAAAAGAATTTGACAACGCCAGGCTGGGGATAAAGCTATTCAATGCCGATCCGGATAAACTGGTGCTGGGCCAGCCGCTGGTCGTGTTCTCTCCGATCCCGGGGGAGGTTATCGACAATAAAATAGTTGTAGGCCAATATATAAAAAACGATGCGGGAAGTGTTGCCATAGTTGCCGACCTGACAAAAGTCTGGGTCAGCGGGCAAATAAAAGAAAAAAATATTGGTTCGCTGCAGTCTTTACGGGACTGTAAGATCCATATAGATGCCCTACCGGGACAGGAGATCAGGGGCCGCATCTTCCATGTAAACAAAGTAATGGATGAATCGACCCGCAGCGTACAAGTGCTTATTGAATGTGAAAATAAAAACAACCTGCTTAAACCAGGTATGTATGCCACCGTCGATTTTATAAACACCGCTGTCAAGACGATTTCCGTCCCGGAAAAGGCCGTTCTGCAGCGCAGCAATGAACAATATGTTTTCAAACAGCTAAAGCCAGGTACCTATATCCGGCAGCCTGTGGAAACAGAGATCTCGACCACCGGGATGACGTTTGTGTCAAAAGGCCTGTCAAGAGGCGATATTATCATCAGCGATGGCGCCTATCTGTTTACAGGGATAAGATAGCCCTACCCTCAATACATCTACATTATGACAAGACTGATACTGACAGCCATAAAAAAAAGATGGCTTTTACTAACCCTTTTTTCCCTACTTGGCCTTTTTGGATATTATTCATGGAAAAGCCTGTCACTTGAAGCCTACCCGGATATTGCGGATGTCAGCGCCCAGGTGATCACCCAGGTCCCGGGCCTGGCGGCAGAGGAAATCGAGCAACAGATCACTATTCCTATCGAACGTGTGTTGAATGCCACTCCGGGACTAAAAGTCATGCGTAGCAAAAGCACATTTGGGCTTTCCATCGTAACGCTTGTATTTGATGATGACCGGGAGAGCTATTGGGCCCGGCAAAGGGTTTCAGAACGATTAAATACGTTGGTGCTTCCCTATAATGCAAAACCCGGTCTGGATCCGCTGACCACCCCCATCGGAGAAGTCTACAGATATATTCTTGAAAGCGGAACCCTTGATTTAAGGGCATTAACCGATCTGCAAAATTGGGTAGTTATTCCCAGGATCAAACAAGAAGCAGGGGTAACCAATGTCACTAACTTTGGCGGTATTTCAACACAATATCAAATTGAGCTTCAGCCGCAAAAGCTCGACCAGTTCAACATATCCCTGTTCGATATCCAGTCTGCTATATTGAGCAACAATGCCAATGCAGGAGGGAGCGTGCTCTCGCAGGGAGATCTGGGGTATGTCATACGGGGGATTGGCCTGGTAAAAGACATGGAAGGGTTAGGAGACATAGTGGTCAAATCTGTGAATGGACTTCCGATACTTTTGAAAGATGTTGGAGAGTTGAAATATGGTGCGCTTGAAAAAAAAGGAATACTCGGATTTACAGACAAACAGGTTGATCATAGCGAAAGCATCGAAGGGGTTGTGCAGTTGCTGAAGGGTGAGAACCCGTCAGCCGTATTACAACGGATACATCGTGCAGTAGACGATCTGAATAACCATATCCTTCCCGATGGCGTCACCATCCGTCCTTACATGGACAGGACCGAATTAGTAAATACTACATTAAATACCGTAACACATACGCTGCTGGAAGGTATGGCATTGGTGATAGTGGTGCTTATTGTTTTTCTGGGAAGCTGGAGAGGCGCTTTTATCGTGGCGATTACAATCCCCCTGGCGTTACTGGTCGCCTTTATATTGATGTATTTTACAAACATCCCGGCTAATTTATTGTCTTTGGGCGCCATAGATTTCGGGATTATTGTCGACGGCGCCATCGTTATGATGGAGACGATCCTGAAAAAAAGAGAGGAAGATCCCGGGGAAGAATTAGCCGAACAATCCATTGCCGCGAGAGCTGCGCTGGTGGCAAAACCCGTTTTATTTGCGACCATTATTATTATTACAGCCTATTTACCCCTGTTCGCGTTTGAAAGGGTTGAACGGAAATTATTTACCCCGATGGCTTTTACGGTAAGTTTCGCCCTGGCGGGAGCATTGCTTGTTGCATTGTTACTCATACCGGGACTGGCCTACGCCGTCTACCGAAAGCCCGGAAAACTCTATCATAATAAGTGGCTGGAAAGACTTTCGGCGTTTTATGCGAAAGGAATGGGGAAAGTGCTGGCCAGACCAAAAAAGGTCCTGTTTCCGTTGACGCTGGTATTGACAGCAGCAATTTGCCTTTCTCTGATGGTGGGTAAAGAATTTCTACCAAGCCTGGATGAAGGCTCTATCTGGCTACAGGTTCAGATCCCGCCAGGGTTATCCATCCGCAAATCGCAGGAAATGAGCGATACCCTACGCAAAAGAACGATGCTGCATGATGAAGTGTCCAATATCATGGTGCATGCAGGTCGCAACGACGATGGGACGGATCCCTGGTCCGCATCGCATTTTGAATGTTATATAGGACTACGGCCGTATAAAGACTGGCAAAAGGGAAAGACCAAGGCCGATCTTATTAATGAACTGGCAAAAGAATACGCATCAATGCCCGGTTATACGGTCGGTTTCAGCCAGCCTATGATAGACAATGTCATGGATATGATCTCCGGGGCGCATAGCGAACTGGTTGTAAAAGTATACGGGGATGATTTTGCGGGCACCCGCAGGTTGACGGAAAGCGTACAGGGCGTGCTAAAGTCCATTCCCGGTTCGGCAGATCTGGCAATTGACCAGGAACCGCCATTACCACAGCTCCAGATAAAAGTGGACAGGGACGCCGTGGCCAGGTATGGTTTGAATATAGGTAATCTGACTGAACTGATAGAAGTGGCCATTGGAGGAAAGGCTATATCCCAACTGTTTGCGGGCAATAAAGTCTATGATATCATCTGTCGCTATAAAGAGGATGCCAGGAACTCACCCGAAAAAATTGCGGGGCTGCTCCTCACCTCCAGCACCGGCGCCAGGATCCCGCTTTCGCAAATAGCTACCGTGACAATGACCACAGGGGAGAGCATCATCACGAGGGAAATGAACCAACGGCATCTGACAGTAAAGCTAAACCTGCGTGGGAGGGACCTTTCTTCTTTTTTACACGAAGCGCAAGGAAGTATTGATAAAAATATTCAATACGACCACTCAAAATACAGGATCGTATGGGGAGGGCAGTTTGAAAATCAGCAGCGTGCTTATGCAAAGCTTGCAATAGTCATTCCATTAACGCTTGCCGCCATGTTTCTTTTATTATTTGGTGCATTCGGCCGGTTTAGACAGGCAGCCTTGATCCTCAGCGTTGTCCCCCTGGCGCTTTTTGGGGGTATGCTGGCCCTGAATATCAGGGGAATGACATTGAACGTCTCCTCCGCGGTCGGTTTTATCGCCTTGTTCGGTGTCGCCATACAGAACGGTGTGATCATGGTATCCAATATCAACGACAGACGAAAGCAGGGAATGGATCTAAAAATGGCGGTACTGACAGGCGCCGTGAACCGGTTCCGGCCGGTGCTGATGACGGCCACGGTTGCTATTCTGGGGTTATTACCGGCTTCGCTCGCCACGGGCATCGGGTCAGATGTGCAGCGCCCGCTGGCTACAGTAATCGTATATGGCTTGCTTGCCGCTACAACGATCACATTATTCGTTTTGCCGGCATTGTACTACCTGGTGGAAAAAAAATCATAAAAAAACAGGCATGACCAGACGCTATATAATTACGATGATCTTTCAATTGATCGTCACTTGTTTATCCGCACAAACCCCTTTAGACACAGCTTTCAGGGTCACACAGGTTACCCACGCACAGTTCTTGTCAATGGTGCGCAGCAGTAATCTTTCTTATGCAGCCGAAAAATTCAATATCCAGCTTGCGCAGGCCGCTATTGAAGCCGCTAAAGTTTTCCCGGACCCGTCCCTTACATTTAACTGGGTAGACAATGGACAAAAAAGAATGAAAATGGGTTACGGTTTTAATTCCTCCGTCAACTGGCTCTTAGAGCTGGGGGGTAAAAGAAAAGCGAGAGGCGAATTAGCCTCCAGTCAACTAAAACTAACAGGCTTTCTTGTTGACGATTTCTTCCGGAACCTGAGAGCTGACGGGACCATCGTCTATTTACAGGTGCTTTTACAGCAGGATATTTTAAAAGTGACAAAAGGGTCATATGAAAGCATGCTGCAATTGGCCAGGGCTGATAGCATCAGATATAAATTAGGGGAAATAAAGGAGATCGACGCACGTCAAAGTAAGCTGGAAGCCGCCGCTTTTCTGAATGATGTATACAAGGCGGAGGCAAACTGGAAAGCCGCGCTGGTAACCCTGCAAACGTTCATGGGAAAACATTCAGACACGTTGTATTCCCCCAAAAATAACATCGTCATGCCGGAAAAGGACTTCAGTCTTCATGATTTGCTCAATGTAGCCGCCCAGAACAGGTCGGATATAATGGCTGCCCTCAAAAACAAGGATGTTGCAGGTAATATGCTCCGGCTGGCTAAGGCAGACAGAATGATTGACCTTGGGTTGAATATGGGACTGGCAAATAATGCGGCTGTCCTGAACCAGGTATCTCCTACCCCATCTACCTCTGTTGTAAGCGCCGGCATAACTATACCATTAAAATTTTCCAGCAAGTATAGGGCGGAACTTTTAACCGCGCAGTATTCCATACAACAGGCCGACCTGAGATATCGACAGGCTGAGGTACAGGTGAAGGCCGAAGTAACTGCAGCCTACTATAATTATGTCTCGGCAAAACAACAGGTACAACATTACAGATCAGGTCTTTTGGAGGATGCGCAGAAAACACTGGATGGGAAAATATATAGCTATGTTGCCGGGGAAACCAATTTATTAGACGTGCTCAACGCCCGGAGGACCTACAATACGTTGATACAAGGTTATCATGAGTCGCTTAATAACCTGGGGGTGACATTGGTGGAACTGGAGAGGGCCGCCGGGATCTGGGATATTTATTTATAATTTAATTTATCATACTATGCTGCATAAAATATTGCCGGTCTTTCTACTGGTGTGTCTTTGTGAAATTACCTTTGGCCAACAGGACAGCTCTTCTATCGCAAACCTGATAGCCGCCAGGATCAACACTACCTTTGGATTGAAGGCAGGCTATACAACCAATTGGCTAAAGGGTGATGACATCCATTTTCTATCGCCTGCGGGGAAAACGGTTCCTCTACAGGGCTTCTTTGCGTCAATAGCAATATATACCAGGTTAACAGAACATTTCGGGCTCAGTTCAGAGATATCGATAGCCCAAAGTGGTGCAGTGTTGCGAATAAAAGACAGTTTATCAGGAAAGCAGTTTGACAGTAAATTCAAAAGCCTGTACCTGACGGTACAACCCCTCAGTCCAACCTTATATTATAAAAAGCTACGTATCCATGCAGGGCTTTTTGCCAGTGCGCTGATCAGGTCCAGTATCGAACGTATGGGACCCAATGGGGATATTTATGTCGATAAAAGTATCTTTGGCAACGCAGTATCACCGGGAGGGTATCGGCAAAAATATGATGCGGGCTTTGTCGCGGGAGTGGAATATGAATGTAAGAATGGTATTACCATCGGAACTTTTTTTAAAAGAGGTTTCGTGCCGGTGATGGAAGATACACGTCTGCAGCAGCAATGGAAGATTTATAACCAGAGTTTGATATTCCATGTAGGGTTTCACTTCCGTTGAACCCTCATTCCGCCAACAAAATGAAATTACATAAAATTATAGCAAAGTCTTCTCCGCCCTGTCGAGATGTTTGTCTATCATATAGATCCCCGCCGTCTTCTGCGCACGCACCTGCCTCAGGTCAGCCCCTTCTACATCATCCAGGATAAATGCCGGTCGTTGTTCAGGGCTCATAAAACTGATGGCCACATCATGCATCCGTACGTCCTTTACATGGCGTATAAAAAATCCATAAGCCGGCATCTTCCCCCAACGGTATGGCTCCGGATAGTCTTTCTCAAATTCAGGCACCTCACGGGTAGCCATATCTGCCGTACCACCCCCTTTGTAATAAATACGGATATTACTCATCTCCAGGTCTTCGATGGGATGGCCTGGCAGCCCGCTGATGATGGCCCCATGCCGGTAATCCGCATTGTAGACGACGATATTGCTGAGGGTGATCCTGCGGCAAACCCCGATGGGGATGGTGTCGGGTCCCCGCATCCTGGCGCCCAGACGTATAAAAATGGGCGCGTTAACGATGTCCCGCATGGTGATATTGGTGATGGTGACGTCTTCCAGCAATCCGCCGTCCACAGTTTCCAGTGCAAGTCCCCGTGAATAATCAAACACACAGTTGGAAATAGTGACATTCTTAAATCCGCCATTGGATTCCGTACCCATCTTGATGCGTCCCGTCGTGGTGCTGTCGGAATATTTTTTATGCTTCCGTTTAAAGGTCCCATCCAGCAACGTGCCTTCATCATACCCGCTGACCTGACAGTTGGTGATGGTGACATTCTCCGTCGCTCTGGCATAACCCAGACCAAACGAGCTCTTTAAACAGATGCCGTCGTCGTATGGGGAATTGACCGTGCAGTTGGAAACCCGCACATTCTTACAACAATCGATATCAAACCCATCCCTGTCCGTATCCACCTTCATATTGTCGATGGTGAGGTTGTCCACCCCCGTGGCGAGGATAGCAAAGTGCCCTCCATGCAGCACCGATATATCCCGGATGGTGACATTATGACAAAGCTTCAGACTGATGGCCTTATTACCTCCGCCTTCAGGGACATTTGAGCTCCTCGTCAGGTCCTTACCCCAGATGAGTCCTTGCCCCAGAATAGAAATATCATGCAGCCCTTCACCATAGATCAGGCTGTTCCTCCAATGACTGTGACCGTAATCCTGGTACTTATCAAAAGGGTTGGGTTCCGGCTTGTCATAGCCCGTCTTATTCACAGGCGCCGCGGCAATGATCGTAGCGCCCTGGTCGATATACAGCGATATATTGCTGGCCAGTCGGATGGTATACGTGAGATAGCTGCCGGCGGGGAAAAAGATGGTGCCGCCACCGGCCTTGGCCGCCGCTTCAATAGTCTTGTTGATCGCATCCCCGTCCGGCGTTCTTCCATCTCCTTTAGCGCCATAATCAAGCACATTGTAGACAATAGGGGCTGCTGCTTTTAATTCCATCAAATAACCGCCCCCGGCTTCCAGATCGAGACTGACCTCATCCGAGGGTTTTAAAGAAGCCTGTTCCACCTGCATCGCAGCAGGATTACCGGGCGTATCCTTTACAATAGATGCGGTGACAGGCGCGCCAAGGAATTTCAGCGGTATTTTTATTTTCCGGGGCGTACCCCCATTCATAACGGCTACAAACCATTGGGAGCCCTTCCTGCGGGCAAAAGCCGCTATCTCTCCTATCTCCGAAGGAGGAAGGACAATGGTTTCATCCCACTGCGCAGGAATATCCTTAATAATATTTACGGCAGGACTGGATAAAAGATTGGCGGGATTGGCAGCATAGGTCAGCATGGGTTCGCCGCCCATGATCACGGCGCTGGCGGCCTGGTGTGTCCAACTGGTGTTACGGCGTCGTTCGCCAAACATCACAACGGTGTATTCGGCAGGCCCTGCCAGCATGCGTGTAAAAGGTATCGTCGTCTGAAGCGTGGCCCTGTCCATCAACTTGCTGGCTTCCATACCCTTCACAGCCTCCCTGGTCATCTCATTAGGCCAGGTACGGGAAAGCCCCGTGGGTTTATTGCTTCCATGAAAATCCACCAGCAACTGCTGCTCCGCGGTTTCCTTTAAGATATCATCATAAAGATCGATAACTTCCTTCGCCTCATGGTCAAAAAAATCAATCTTCAACCCCGCAATACCCAGGTCGTGACAATGTTTAAAAAGGGATGCGCGGACAGCCGAGTCATGCAGCTCTTTTGAATGCACCCAAAGCCAGATACCGACGTGCTTTTTTGTAGAATAATCCACCAGGTCCTTTATCTGCTCGTCTGTCCATTTCCTCCAGAACCCTTCGAGGATATTGTACTCAAAACCCAGTTCAGCCGCCTGATCGGTGAATTTCTTCATAACCTCGACGGTCCCGTCCCCTCCCCCATCGAGATATTTCCAGACAGCACGGCCGGGGCGTATCCAGGGGGTCTGGTTCCCCTGAGGGAACAAGGAAGGGTCGGGTGCGGGACAAAGGTTATGAAGGATATCGTTATTCACCATCGCATTCAGGTCCTTTCCTACCATTACCACCCGCCAGGGCGTGGTAATAACCCCTTTTACAACGGCAGGCTGGGACAGCCGGGCGATATCCTCGGCACTGTAACGCAACACATATGGATGGGAGGCAGGTTGATGCTGTGCCATTCTCAACACCAACCCACTTTTCCCATCTGCCTGCAAGGCCATCCCACTATAGCGCTGCAGGGCTGCTTCTGTAACAGCAACATATATTCCTTGCGGTAACTTAAGGGTGGCGGGAGGGGCTACCCATTCTCCCGCCTGCACCTGTGATAATTCTTTTTTTACATGCACGCCCTCATAATGCCCTACCATATCGTGGTACCATAGGGACGAAGCGCCGGGAAAGTTAAATACCGTGGCCTCATCGGGCACCCGTGCGTCGGACTCCGCGCCAGGCACAACAATGCGAAACGCCGCCCCGTCATTAAATACCCGTATATCCAGCGTATAGGCTACGGCGCCATGCACCATCTGCAGCTCCAACCCATTATATTCATTCACAGCCACCGAATGCACACCCAGCCAGGGGTATTTCTCGCTTAGCTTATACTGCCGGTTATCCCGGATAGCGGCCCCCTCCGTCAGAGAGACGCCGTCCAGGGAAAAACGCAACGGGGAAAGACCTACAATGGTCAATTTTCCGGCATGGACGCTAAATGTCAAATCCTTATCTCCGGGAATAAGCTCAAAGGACAGCGACCCATTCGGGCTTTTTACGACGTAAGAAGGTACAGTAGCTGCCAGGGGCAGCAGGCGAAAGGCCAATAGGGACAAGGCCAGGAAAATGATCTTCTGCATATGGCTATAGATAGGTGACAAACACCAGTGCAATAGAACACTATTTTCGAGGCGTTTACTTTATATAATTAGCAAAATATTCAACTATCCTGGCATATGCTTCCTGATATTTCAAATTTATCGGAATATTATACCATGTATACATTCAACCGGCCAAATAAATATCTTCCGCTGCTGGCAACAGCCATACTCATGTCCTTTCAGCCCGGGACATCCAACTGGGAATCAAAGCTCCTTCATCTGACCACAGATGGCAGGCTGCAATATGTCCCCGATGACAAAGGCAATACCATCCCCGATTTTAGCCTGGTGGGGTATGAACAGGGCGACAAGCCTGTGCCTGAGTTGACGGTGGCAAAAACAATATCCCCTTCCGATGGGAGTGACGCACAGCAGGCCATTCAATCCGTTATTGACGAGGTTTCCGCAAAAGATCCTGACGCCAATGGGTTCCGGGGTGCCATTCTCATAAAAAAAGGCGTATATAAGATACCGGGTACGCTTCACATCCATGCCGGCGGCATCGTACTGCGCGGCGAAGGGAATGAAACAAAGTTAATAGCCGCCGGAAAGGGCCAAAGGGCCCTCATCGACGTCTCCGGCAGCGGCGGCATCGAAGAAGAAGCACACAGCCGTGTACCTGTCCTCGACGATTATGTACCGGCCGGTGCCAAATCCTTCCAGGTACGCGACGCGACGAGCTACAAGGCAGGTGACAGCATCATCGTCTTCCGTCCCGGCACCGACGCATGGGTACACGACTTAAAGATGGACGTCATCGAAGAACGTCAGGGCACCAAACAATGGCAGGCCGGTGAGTTCGATTTCCGTTTTGAACGGGTGATCACTGCCGTTAAGGGTAATACCATCTCTATCGACAACCCCATTGTAATGGCCATGGACAAACATTACGGTGGCGGGGAGATCTTCAAATACCATTTCAAGGGTCGTATCACACAGGTGGGTATCGAGCATCTATATTGTGAATCCGAATACGCCGGTGATACCGACGAAGACCATGGATGGGACGCGGTATCCTTCAATAAGGTGGAGAACGGCTGGGTAAGGGATGTAACGGCAAGATATTTTGGCTATTCCTGTGTAAACCTGGAAAGCCTTTCGCGCAATATATCCGTGCTTCGCTGTAACTGTCTCGACGCCAAATCACAGATCACCGGCGGCAGGCGCTACTCCTTTAACAACACAGGACAGATGAACTTATTTGCGGACTGTCATGCCACGGAAGGACGTCACGACTATGTGACGGGCGCCCGGGTCTGCGGCCCCAATGTATTCTATCACTGCAGCGCGGAGAGGACCCATGCAGACATCGGGCCGCATCATCGATGGGCGATGGGCACCCTTTACGACAATATCACCACGGATGGAGAGATCAACATACAGGACAGGGGCAATTGGGGCAGCGGCCACGGCTGGTCCGGCGTATCGCAGATATTGTGGAACTGTACTGCCAAACAGGCGGCGGTACAAAACCCCTGGGTTTCCGGCAGGAACTATTGCATAGGATTGAAAGGCGGCAAGGTTCAGGGACGGCTGAAAGACAGGCCTGACGGAGAATGGGAAGGACAGAATAAGGATGGGTTGCAGCCTGCGTCGCTATACATCGCCCAACTAAAAGCCCGGCAGACGTCTGTAGCCACAGACGCCGAAGCGCTCGTGCGTAAGGTAGCCGATCATATTATTCAAACCACCAGCTTCCGCTTCGTCAACAGTAAAACGGGAGAAAAATTCGAGTCCCTGAAAGGGGTCGCATCCTCTCCGGATGTCAGGGCGGAAAGCAGATATAACAAATGGGCCTATGTCAACGGCGTGCTGACGGTAGGCATGGTACAGACTGCTGCCGTGCTAAAAGACTCAAAATATTCCGATTACTCCCGGAAGAATTTCGATCTTATTTTCAGCAACCTCGATTTCTTTAAAAAACAATTCGAAGCAGGCGCAAAGAGCCCGGAATACCGGCCCGTGTTCCGTATAGGCTCTCTGGACGATTGCGGCGCCATGTCCGCAGGGTTGCTGGATGTATATGGTTTTGACAAACGAAAGGATTATATGGACTACCTGGAGAGAGTAGGCGACTACATCCTGAACAAACAGCTCAAACTCTCCGATGGCACACTGTCCCGCAACCACCCGCATAATATGACGCTCTGGGCGGATGATCTGTATATGAGCGTCCCTTTCCTGGCCCGGATGGGCAAGCTCACAGGCGACAGGAAATACTTTGACTTCGCCATCCGACAGGTGGAAAACTTTAACCGCTATTTATACGACAGCACCACTGGTCTTTACTTTCATTGCTATTACAGCGATGAGAACATGAATGGCGTAGGCCGCTGGGGACGTTGCAATGGCTGGCTCGCCCTGGCCCAAAGTATGTTATTGGATTACCTGCCCGCCGATCATCCCAAACGGGCTGCACTTACCCGGCTCCTGCTCCGCCAGATAAAAGGTTTCTCCCGCTACCAGGACAGCAGCGGCCTCTGGCACCAGGTATTGGACAGACCCGACTCCTATCTGGAATCTTCCGTCACGGCCATGTTCACCTATGCTGTGGCGCATGCCGTCAACAGAGGATGGATAGACAAAAGCTATATCACCATCGCTCAGAATGGCTGGGAAGGCCTCACAGGGAAAGTGACGGCCGAAGGCGAGCTGCAGGACGTCTGCATAGGCACCAATATCGCTGAAGACATCCGCTTTTATTACACCCGCCCGCGGGAAACGAATGACACACACGGGTTGGGCGCCTTCCTCCTGGCAGGGACGGAGATCGTGCTGGCAAAAGATAAACTGGTCGATCTTTCAAAAAAACGATAATGTTATTAATTCCACAGCGGGTCCCCCATCGGCCCATACGTCGGACCGGAGGTCACTGCATTCATCTGTGTTTGAGGAATAGGCCTCAACGTATCCTTCGGGACGATATTGGCCCTCCCGTCGGAATTGTGCGCAATAACACGGGGTAGTAGCTGACGCGTCCTCACCAGGTCCCACCATCTTACCATCTGCCCGCAAAGCTCGCGGCTGCGTTCGTCCAGGATAAAGTCCAGCGACAGATCGGCTTCCGTCACATCCATCAACGACGCATTACCCGTGGGATAAGCAGCCCTTTCACGAATGGTGTTGATATACCCCAGGGCCGTCGTTGGCTGACCAATCATATAGGCCGCCTCTGCAGCGATGAGATATGTTTCCGACAAGGTCCATACAATGACAGGACGAATGGAGGGTGCATTCATATCCGGCCGCTTGGTATCCACATATTTCCGCATATAAGGGCTCATCTGGATATTATATTTCCGTGGAGGCATGAGCAAATAGCGGGCGGTCTTGATCGCGGCATCCGGCGTATCAATACCCGGCATGTAACAGGCGGTATCTCCCAGCTTAAACTTTGGCTTGCCGGCCAGCGAAGGATCGATACCCGGGGGGACGGGGTTGGACCACACCGGGATGCCTGCTGCATTATTGCAATACCAGACAGTCTGGAAGGTCTTGTTATACCGGGTGTCGTTGGTCTTGTCCCTGAACACCGTATCCGTCAGCCAACGGGTGGGTACGGCGCGTATATAGGGTCTTCCGTCTAAAATATCCCGCTGCATGCCCTGAACAAAGGTTTCATACTTGGGCACCCACATATGCACCAGCACATTGTCCGGACCACTGCTGTTCTGGGTGGGAGATCCGTTATAAGCAAGGTTGGAAGTATGCTGGACGGTCCAGAGTACTTCCTGGTTGGCTTCGTTACCCTCCTGGAATACACTGCCAAAATCCTGTAACAGACCCAATCCCAGGGAAGCCCTGTCATTGATCAAACCCGAAGCCATCGCATAGGCATTCTGATAATCGTCCGGGTGACCTGCATTGGAACTGGCCCTCGTCAGATAGACCTTGGCCAGCAGATGCCGGGCGGCAGCCGCGGTCGCTTTACCAGGCAATACCCCGCCCTTCACCGGGCTGGCCGGCAATACGGTAATGGCGTCCTTCAGATCTTGGACGATAAGATCATACACATCGGCGCGGGGGTCGCGTTGTGCAGCTGTAGTGGGTGTGCTCTGAAAGTGCTTGTTCAGGGTGACATTACCCCAGAACTGTACGAGCACAAAATAATAGTTGGCCCGGAGGAACTTGGCTTCCCCCAACATCCCCAGCTTCTTTGTACTGTCGATCCCGGTAAGAGTAGGACCAAAGTCCACCAGCCCGTTACAGGTGTTGATAAAGGTGTAACAGTTGTTCCAGACAGCTGTGGTCTTGCCGTCGGAAGGCAGATAGCCGCTGCTGTAATAGTTGATATTATTCCCTGTCCCGTCATTGCCCGTAATAAATTCATCTGTGCCGATGCAGGTGATGGTAAAGAGGTTTTCCGTACCCCAGAGGTTCCGCATGCCGGCATAGGCCGCGTCCAGCCCGGACTGGAAGCCCTGGGCCGTCTTAAAGAAGTCGGGGGTTAAGACAGATTGAGGCTTCTCCTGCAATTGCTTGTTACAGGACGGTCCCGCCAACAGGATCAGCAATGGCAGTAAATATGTTCTTCTAAGCATAAGTGTCTTCATACAATAAGTTTACAGACATTAAAAAGTTACGTTCAGACCAAAAAGCATTGACCAGGAAGGAGGCGTATCCAGGTTTAATGTCACCGTCGGGTCGGTGGATGACTTGGGACCGCTGGCCTCCGGATCCAGTCCATGATACTTGTTCCGGTAAGGAGAGAAGAGGATGAACGGATCCTTTGCAGTGGCATAGAACCGTACGCTTTTCATACCCCATTTTTTTGCCAGACCGGCAGGAATGCTGTAACCCAGACTCATACTCCTGATCTTCAGAAAAGTGGCGTCGAAATATCCAAAGGTGGAAAGATTGGTCGGATTGGTTTGCGCAGAGTTGGCCTTTGGCCATGCATTGGTGGGGTTGTTCGGGGTCCAGTAGGCGACATTCAGGTTATTATAATTGGCCTGCATGGTATTGACAAAGCCTGCGCCAAACATAGCGGAGGAGATCATTCCTCCGATGCGGGCAAATGCTACGATGGTAAAGTCAAAATTGCGATAAGTGATACGTTGAGTCGTACCGCCTTCCCATTTAGGCTGTGGCGTGCCGATGATGTATTGATCCCCCGCATCGATGACCTTATTGCCGTTGCGGTCAGCGATCTTCGCCTGACCGATGACGGACTTGGTGCCCGTAATGGTCTGCCCCAGGGCCTTGGCGGCGGCGGAGTCCCCAGAAGTCGCCTGCCAGATGCCTATCCGCTGATAATCGTAAATAGAGCCGATGGGTCTGCCCACAAACCATTTATTGGCAAGGTCCGCCGGACGGCCGTCCACGGTAGTATTGATAGTGGGTAGCAATTGGGTTATCTGCCCCCTGTTGATAAAGAAGTTGACATCCGCCGACCAGCCCACCTGATGACTGTTCCTCGCCTGGATGATCTCGGCAGCAATATGCAGCTCGACCCCCTTGTTCTCGCTCTTGCCGATATTGGTGAGGATCTGGTTGGGGATACCCGAAGTGGCGGGAGGCGTAACAGGCATGATCATGTCTTTTGTCCAGGCATGATACAGCTCGATAGACCCGGAAAGTCTGTTCTGAAAAAATCCGAAGTCTACGCCGATATTGGCCGTGGCGGTATATTCCCACGAAAGATTGGGATTGGCCACAGAGGTGGGATAAAGCCCCGTCGTCACTGTGGACCCATAGTTATAAGGCACGTTGGTCAGCGCGCCCAGCGTCTGATAGGGATCGATGGCAGGGTTCCCCACCGATCCATAACTTGCCCTCAGTTTGAGGTTGGACACCGCTCTTACACTGTACATAAAAGACTCCTTGATAATATTCCAGGCCGCTGCGGCAGATGGGAATACGTGGTATTTGTTGCCGGGAGCCAGACGGGAGGACCCGTCTGAACGCATGGTGAGTGTCAGTAGATATTTATCGTTGTAGCTATAGTTGATCCTGCCCATATAAGAAATGATAGCCCAGGGCAGCAAATTCCCTCTCCCTGTAAAATTCGAACCAAAGGCCGGGTTGAAGTACTGGGCCTGGTCTGACAAAAGATTACTGTATTTGAAGTCGGTACCCTGGGGAGTATAATTCTGAAAGCTATAGAGCCCCGTAAAATTGATCTTATGTTTTTGGGCGATGGTCTTGTCGTAAATGATAAGGTTCTCTAACGTATAGCTGGTGGATTGAAAGGAAGAGTCCTCTGCCGTGGACATGACCCCCAGGTTGTTGGTGGTGTTCCTGGCATAAAAATTACCATAGGTGCCAGACCTTACTTCAGCCCCGCCGTTGAACCTGTACTTCAAACCTTTCACAGGACTGACCTCCACGTAGAAGGTGGAAAAGGTTCCCAGCCTGCTGCCCTTCTCTACGGAAGCGCCCGGTAAAAAGTCGGCCAGAGGATTCCAGACCTGGTTGGCGCTGCCCGGCAAAAAACCGTTGATCAGCTTACCAGTGGAATCATAAGGGGACACCAATGGGCTGGCCCGTAAGGCTTGTCCCATGGGGTTGACACTGGGTCCCTTCGTGACGGCATAAGTATTGAGAGAGCTGAGCCCTATCTTGACATAATTGCCCAGCTTCTGGTCCACACTCAACTTCAAAGTATACCGCTGGAAAGATTGACCAGGATATATACCAGTCTCGCTATAGTAACCCGCACCCAATGCGTACTGGGTATTATCTGTACCACCGGAAACGCCTAATTGATGATTGGTACTGACTCCACTCTTGTACACCAGCTTCTGCCAGTCGGTGCTGCGTCCCATGGCTACACCCTGCCTTTCTTCAGGCGCCAGCGCAACGGTGAGCAATGCCGGGTCGTCGGGTGAAGTATAGGTCCCCGGATTGCCAAGAAAGGTAGCCCATTTCTTTAGCTGCAGATATTGCGATCCGTTCATCATGGGATATTCCCCCAGCCACTTGGAAAAACCGGCATAGCCACTGTAGGTCACCGTTGGTTTCGCACCTGCCCTGCCCCGCCTGGTAGTCACCAGAATGACTCCATTGGCGCCGCGAGACCCATAAATAGCAGTGGAAGAAGCATCCTTTAACACTTCCACCGAAGAGATGTCATCCTGATTGACATCGTTTATATCACCCTGAAAGGGTATTCCATCAATGACGATGAGAGGATCATTGCCCGCCTTTACACTCCGGGCGCCTCTGATAAGGATGGTAGGAGACTGCCCCGGCTTGCTGTTCCCGTTCTTTTTCTGTATGTCTATACCCGCCCCCTGACCCTGCAACGCCTGGCTGAGGTTCGCTGCCGGCACATCCTGGATGGACTTTTCCGAGATAGAAGTAATGGAACCCGTGACATCCGATTTTTTCCGGGTTCCATATCCGACTACGATCACCTGGTCCAGGTCGTTCTTACTTTCAGTCAGGGCAATGCTGAGGTCGTGACGGTCCGTTGCGCCGAGCTTTATCTCCTTGCTGAGATAGCCTGTGTAAGAGACGACAAGCGTGCTGTTGGGTGGAACGCTGATCCTAAAGCTCCCGTCGGGACCCGTGGCGCCACCCGTGTTTCCCGATTTAACGAGGATAGAGACGCCCACCAGGGGTTCGCCCGACGGACTGACGACCTTTCCCTGGACCGTTATAGCCGGAGCCTGCGCATACAGGACGGCTGCACATAGAAAGGAAAGACAGATACATAGTATTTTCTTCATAATGGCGGTTTATAGCATGTAATGTTAATACCGGCGCCTATTGAGACTTATACGCTACGCAGGCATCCACCACCTGGATTGGCCCATTGGTGCTCAATATTCCACCCGTGCGTACGTCCACGTAATTAGCCGAGTTGACAAAACCGTTGATCCTGATCTTGCCATTGCCATCCCCACCCTTTATCCTTTCCAGGATCATGATGCTCTGCGGATTCAGCGTATCCGTCCCCGGAGCCTGCAAGGTGTTCACCGTCACTTCGACGGGGGTCAGGTTGTCGTAGTTGTAGGTCCCTTGTAAGATCAGGTATTGCAGCCAGCTCTTCACCTGCGCGGGGGTATATTCGCTCCATGAGACAGCAGGACGAAGGGTATCGCCCAGCGGGTCCTTCACCTGGTAATATGCCCAGTAGCAGACGGGGTTGATCACCAACGCAGGCGTCACACTGGTATAGCTGAAGACGGCATTGTTATGCAGAAAAATAAAGGTCCTGCCCTTCCTGGTGTATTCATTCGTGTCGATGCCGGAATAGAGCACGGCCTGGTACATCTGGTAAAACACTGAATCCCCGCCCGTGGCGGTTTCCAGACCACTCCTATGTCGAAGATATTGCCACGCGTTCATCCTGACATTCGGATCCAGCAGATAAGGGTGGTGCTGGGTGTCTTCCTGGAGGCTTAGACCGGCAAACTTCTTACATCCGGCCAACACCACCAGCAAGGTGAAAAAAATGATGGATCTTTTCTGCATATAAATATTTTTAATTGTAAGGTTGATTTTGAACGAGCTTGGGATTGGCGTTGAGCACAGTGATGCTCAGGGGCCACAGGATGGTGCGCATGTCGACAGCAAAGCCGGGAGCATCGGGTTTACGGATCTTGATAAGGGGGTCCATCACCTTCGCCACGACCCCGTTGCGCACCAGGTCGAAGAACCGACGGCCTTCCGCAAAAAACTCATACTGCCGCTCTTTCAGGATGGCATTGCCCATGGTAGCGGAGTCTCGCAACGTTGTGTCTGCATAAGCGGTTAACCCGGCGCGTGTATGCACCTGGTTGAGCAGGGTCAGCGCCGTAGTCCGGTCATTGAGATTATTGGCCGCCTCGGCACGCAGCAATATCATATCCGCAAAACGATAGATAGGGAAATATACATTGGCCTGGTTGTTGGCCGGGTATATCTGCGCGCCTTTTGCATCCAGGTTGACGGCATAATACTTTAGTGTCTTATCGTGCGCCTTTACTTTCAGATCGATGGATTGGGCGCCACGGATGTCCTTTGAATTGGCGGTGGCGGAAAAATAGTTCCAGATGACATCGGATATCTTATGTGTGCTGTTGGTATTGCCGGCGCCGATCTGACCGGAAATGCCTGCGCCCCCGTCAGTCGTCCAGTCCCAATAAATGCTCCAGATGTTCTCCACGGTCTTATTGGGCGCGATAAAAAGATTTTTCCATGTGGCGGTAGGTTCCAGGCTATATCTTTTCGACGCTACCAGTTTGTCATACCAACTGATGGCTCCGGCATTATCGTGTCTCCACATGCAGATATCTATCAACATGGCATAGGTGAGCCCCAGGTTGGCTTCCCACACCGTCTTCTGATTGGGGTCCGACAAGGACAGGGCCATCAGCAGATCGGGGATGATCAGACTATCCAGCAGGACATTCACGGGGATCCTGGTCTTATAGGGATCGATGCCGATACTGTCGAAAGGTATCGTCCAGAGAGGTGCATCCCCCCATACCTTCACCAGTTGGAAATAACAATAAGCCCTTACATTCCGGGCTTCGGAAAGATAGTAGTTGATGGCTTTGGGGTCGATGCCGGGCTGCAGCGCCTTCACCTGGGGAATATGTTTCAACAGGTCGTTAGCCCGGCCGATCACCGTATACAAAGGGCTCCAGTCGCTGCCGTTGATGGCCGAAGTAAGGCCATTCGTACAGTAAACTACATTCCCGTATTTGGGGTTATCGACAAAATTATCGCTGCGGGAGTCCCCCCAAAAGAGGAAATTGGTACTGCAGACATCCTGCATGCCGCTGTACATACCCGCAATGGCAGCCTTGATATCGTCTTCCGTCTGCCAGAAGGCGCTGGTCCTGATCTCGGTCTGCGGTTTCTTATCAAGGAACTTGCTGCAACCTGAAAAAGCGATCGCCGAGGTTAGGATAAGAATATAAAATGATCTGTTCATGTCAATATTTTTATTGTTAGAAGTAGAAGTTGAGCCCCAGACCTATTTCCCTGCGACGGGGATAATTGCCGCCGTCCTGCCCCAATTGCAGGGGGTCCGAGGACGGGAACTCCGGATCATACCAGGTATAGTTGGTCCAGGTCAAAAGGTTGCTGCCATAGATATAGGCATTGACGCTCTGCGCGAACATTTTCCTGGATAAGACAGGCGGAAGCGTATAATTCAATTGTAGATACGCCAGACGGATAAAGGACCCGTCCTCGATAAACCGGTCGCTCACGCGTACATTGCCCACGCTGCTGCTGCGGTACACCGGTACGTCTGTGACATCCCCCTGCTTCCTCCACATATGGTAGATGACATAGGGCTGGGGGATGATATTGGAAGTACCATAATCGTCCAGCACTCTCGCGGCATTGTTGTAGATCTTATTCCCCCACTGGGTGTTGAAGGTAAAGGAAAGTGTGAACTGCTTGTAACGCAGGGTGTTCATGATAGCGAAGTAAAACTTCGGCTGTGCATTCCCCAATACGGTCCTGTCCGAATTGTCGATGACGCTGTCCTTGGTCAGATTGGCAAATTCGGCATCCCCACCCTGCAGTTTTGTCGATCTGCCGTAAACGCTATGTACTGTGCCCGTGTAGGGTTGTCCTTTAAAAGTATATCCCAGGAAATTTCCGCTCTTGTCAAAATTTGGCGTCAGCCGTTCCCAGTTGTCATTGTAGGCATTGGACTGATCATAAGCATAGACCCCCAATTGCCGCCAGCCATAGAAATCGCCCAGTGCGCCACCCTCCCGGATGAGCCAGGCGGCATTGCCCGCATCGCTGCTGTTACCCGAGATAAAGGACTGACCGCCGTTGAGCTTTTTCACCACGCCTCTTTCGATGGAAAGGTTATAGGTCACCAGCCAATCGAAGTTCTTTTTTACCAACGGCCGTCCCGTCAAAGCAAGTTCAAAACCTCTGTTCTGTATGGTGCCTACATTTACCCGGGCGCTGGCGTATCCCGTCTCTCTCGGCAGGGGCCGGCTGTACAACATGTCGCTGGTGGTCTTGATATAATAGTCAGCCACTACAAGCAATCTCCCTCTAAAAAAGCTCAGATCCATCCCAACATCGCTTTGCAGGGTGCTTTCCCATTTCAGGTTGGGATTGCCGATGGTAGTGTTGGGCGCTACACCCGACTGCTGGTTGTAAAAAAAGGTGCCGAAATCGTATTTGCTCTGGGCATCGAAATCGCCGATACGCTCATTACCCGTCTGGCCTACACTCACCCGCAGTTTGCCGTCATCCAGCACACCGCCTGTCCAACTCATAAAACGTTCGTCGGTGAACCGCCAGGCCAACGCCCCAGAAACAAAATTCCCCCAGCGATTGTTAGCGCCAAACCGGGAAGAACCGTCCCGCCGGACAAGCGCATTGACAATATATCTCCCTTTATAGCTGTACGACGCCCTGCCAAAAAGAGAAGCCAGGGAGTTGCCGGTGGCGCTGGTGGTCGTGCCGGAAGGTACAAGCGTACCGGAATTGAGGGTCAGTATCTCCTCGTTGACATAGTTCACGTCGGCAAGGGAAGCTTTATTGGTTTGCGTATTCTCCGCACTGAAACCCAACAGGCCTGTAATAGAATGATCCTTGCCAAAAGTCCTGTTGTAATTGAAGAAGGCCTGGTACTGCCAGTTCACCGTCCTGGAAAAACCTTCGCTCCCGCTGTTCGTCAGCGGATTGTTCGAACTCAGCAGCTTGGGCAAAAAGCCTTGTGTCCTGCCTTCCGTATAGTTGACCACCGCATTAGAGGTAAACCGCAGGGAAGGAATAAACTGATATTCTATCTGGCTGAACAAAGTGCCCTGGTAATTCTGAAATTTATTGACCTGTAAAAGCGCGACAGAAAGTGGATTCCGGCGGCCGCTGATATAGCCTGTCAACGTACCGTCAGGATAATATAAGGCATAGTTAGCCGGCCGCTGGAAAGCCTGGAAAATGGTGTTGCCTTCATCGATCCTGTTACCCGTGGAATACCCGAATTGGAGCCGGCTGGTGTATTTGAACTTAGGAGAAGGCGAGAACTCGATATTTGACCTCAATAGCAGGGACTTGGCATAACTGTTCAACACCAACCCCTGATCATCCAACGCCCTTATACTCGTAAAATAATTCATGTTTTTTCCACCTCCGCTGACCCCAAAGTCCACCTGGTTCTTCTGGGCCACACGGGTAAGTACATCCTGGTAGTCATTGTCTGCATTAAAATTGGGATTAAGAGAGTCCGTATTGCCTCCGGCTGTAGGATTGTTCGGGCTCTGCTCCTGCCGGTACATCCGCACCTCTTTAGAATTGGCCTGCGGCAACTTATGGGCAAGGACACCGGATGTATGCAGATACTGTACATTTATCCTCGGTTTGCCTTCCAACCCTCTCTTTGTAGTAATGATAATAACGCCGTTGGCCGACCGCGAACCATAGATGGCGGCAGAAGCGGCATCTTTCAGGATCTCCACGGACTGTACATCGTTGGGATTGACCCAATCCATATTATCCGACAACACCCCATCAATGACATACAAAGGGTTATTGCCGGCGCTGGAGAAAGTGGAATAACCACGTATCCGGATATTCGGCTGCGCTCCCGGTACGGAACTGGTGGTCACCAGCACCCCCGCTGCCATGCCCTGAAGCGCATCTCCCAGACTGGCCGGATGGCGTTCTTCCAGCTGTTTGGCGGAGATGGAAGTGATGGAACCGGCAAGATCTCTCTTTTTGGCCGTTCCATAACCAATGACGATGACATCGTTCATGTTGTTACCGGACTCGTTCAATGTAATAAGCATCTTCTGCTTCCTGCCGGCCACTTCCTCTTTATTCTCATAGCTCACCGATGAGAATACCAGCACGGACTCCGGGCTGGGGACAGAGAGTCGAAATCTGCCGCTGCTGTCCGTGGTGGTTCCCATACCCGTCCCCTTGACGGTGACACTGACGCCGGACAAGGGATTGCCCTTGGTATCCTGTACGGTACCTCCTACCCTATGACTCTCCTCGGGACCAGGTGGAAGACTCTTCTTCTGGGCATTTGCAATAAAGGAGAATAATAGAAATAGAATAAATAGATGACAGGTGAGAGGGAAAGGTTTTTTTTTCATATAGCCGTTAGTTTATAGTATTGACGGACCATGGGACCGTTGCTGCAAGTAAGCATAACTTACCCCTGTGTCATTCCGTTTAATTACCCTACTAACAAACAATTTTGGCTTTACATAAAACCTTTTACCGGGCCACCCTGTCAGAAATAATTATCTTTTTCATCTGAACGCCGATGCTGCCGTTCTTGCCAGTGACATGACTGGTCGAATATATCCCGGCTATAATTTCTTCCGCATTTCTTCTGTAATACTGCCATAATTCTGTCGTAAAACTGCAAAAGGGTCTTGATTTCTTCCAATTTTTATCCTCGATGCTTTTGTCTTTAACGGGAATTTACCTTATTTTTTTATTTTTTCCGTGGAAGTTTCGGTATCCTTAAAGTAAAAAAAGAAGAAGCAGTATGTAAGGGAGGAATATGAATATCCCTGAAAATACAATTCTCCTTCTTCTATCCTGCGCTTTATCCGATTGCAGATATCTATTGTAAACCTTTAGATATCTGTCATTACGCGAATAAATTAAATTAACAACACCCGCAAAAAAAAGAGCTACAAAGCCATAAACAAGGATGTTAATAGTACTCCTATGGCTTTTGGAAAGAAAATAATAAAGATTTATAAAAAAGATAAACCATCCATTAGCACAAATACCGAATAACATCGAGGTTAAACCCTCTGGATTTACCTTCCTACCATTTTCTGATACCAACTGTAAATATGTGCATACACATAATCAATAAAATTCATGGTTAATTATTTTTTTCAACAGCATCCTTGATAGCGTCTGCCACTATCGTTTCTACTGCCCAGGTCCGAAATCCATTACAAAAGCGAAAGCAAGTCCCCCTAAAAAAGCAGGGATATTAAAGTTTCAGCCTAAATAGATCGAAGGGAAGAAGTAGGGCTACACCTCTTAAATATTGACTCCCGGCCCACATTTGTATATTATTTCACCGAGTGTGAAGGAAAATTTGTTCTGATTTTCTTCTCAAATTCGTCCGCCATATCAGACACTTGATCATGAGTAAAGCCTGATTTTGCACTATCGAGTAATGTTAATGCCTTCCTATAATCCTTTTCAAAATAATAAGAGTTAGCAAGGTTGAGGAACAATGCGCGGCGATCTGTTTTATAATTACATGGCATGGACAGTCCAAGGTAGAGAATATGTTTCGCTCTTTCATAATCTCTCATATCGTTCAAACAGCATCCAAAATTGACATACGTTTTTACAAAAGAACTGTCAGCTTTTAACGCCTTTTCGTAGTAGGGTAGTCCATGCTCTGGGGGTTCTATTCGTACAATAGCATTTCCAATAGCATTCAATATTACTGGTGTATTCGGGCAGACTTTATCCGCTTGCAAGAAACATAATTCTGCGTTTTTAAAGTCTCCTTTCTCAACGTATTGAAGACCTCTCTCAAAATACTTACTAGCCTTCTCACTGGGAATATGATTGTTGTTATGCAATACGAGGTCATAGGTATGATTATCTTTCTTGCTCTTGCAGGCAACAAAGAGTCCGAAAAATATAAAATAATTGAAGAACTTGATCATATTAGATCGCATTAGAATGCCAATATCCGGATTTTTCCAAATCTTTGGCATCTTTCCCATATTTTTCTCCACCTCTTTCTGGGTGTTCACTTTCGCGTCCCATTTCATCCTTGTAACGCCGTCATCCGTCATGTATTTAATCCAATCATCCGGCTCCATTCCATCCAGGTCGATAAACTTTCATGGGCTAATATATCCATAAACAACAAAATAACGCTAAACAAACGGAAAAAACGTAGGGTTCTTTTCTGCTTTCATTCCTAACAATGGCTCCACACGTTCCTGAATCCGATTCATCATAAGAGAAGTAATTGGGATTTGTGTTTGATCCTTAAAAGTGATTTTATAATACCGGTAATTCTCAAAAGAATACACTCCTGTTCCTCTACCAAATGAAGTGTAATATTCTAATGAAGCTATATCATTAAAAGAAAAAGTTCTATTTGTGTTATGCCATTTGTAAGATAATTTTTTTAAACCTTCATCTATTTCTATGATAAGCCCCAGGTCTTAATTGAGTATTCAATATTTAAAGCAAGCGCAGGTCCCAAATCCATTATAAAAGCGAAAGCAAGTCCGCCTGAAAAGGCTGAAGTATTAAAATTCCAGCCTAAGTAATGAACATAAACCTCAATTAGGAAAATATATCTAAGTAGCCACGCTGAAAATATTCCTTGATAGAGTCGAAAAAGTGGAAGATTATTCAGGTGATATATATTGTCCCTTGATGGGATATGAAATTTTTCGCTTTATTTCTTTTCCATTATGATTATACCATTTCCAAATAACAGCGTTCCCTTCTTTATCAAGAAAATCACCTTCAAGTACAGTACCGTTTCCTAGCCATTTTTTTATGGGAAAACTTTCACTTCCTTCGTAAAATGCACTGTATTTAAGAGTGTCTCCTTTCTCGCTAAAAATATATTCAAAGCCGACCGGAATACCGTTTTTATACGTATCCTTTAGAAAAACTTTCCCATCTGAATAAAACTCCGTGTAAATGCCGTTTTTGACTGAATCATGTATAAGACTATATTCCTTCACCAAAATACCATGTGTATCGTAATGTTGTGACAATCCATTTCGTTCGGCATTTTTAATCACAAATCGCTCGGATATTTTACCATTTTTGTAAAAACGAATTGCAATACCATCCCAATTATTCCTGCTCATCTTTCGAGTTTCATATATGCTATCGATTTCAGATATTCTTCCATCTGGGTAATATGTAATTGCCGGTCCAACAAAATTCCCATTTTTAATTATTGCCTTTTGTCGAATACTTCCATTTCTATAAAATGAGTTTATTGTATAACTGGAAGTGTCCGATATATCGAAATATTCAATTGTAACACTTGGTATGCCATTAGGAAATTTTGCAATGATCCTTTTATTCTCATTTTTACAAGATATCAAAAAGATAAAAAGGACTAATCTCCAATTCATTTTCATTTTGACAGTGCTTTTTATAAAATTTAATGAAGAGGTTTCTTCTTTTCCTTAACTGTATCTACAGTGTGATTTTTATAATCTCTTTTAATTGTATCAATTGTCCCATCGGCATTTTTATAAACACTAGTTCCGTAATCATCAATATAATATTCTGCTCCAATTCCATAATTTCTTGAGGCTGGATTTCCTTCTCCAGGTTCTGTTTCAGTCTTTTCTTTTAAATAAGAAGGCAATTCTGTGTCCGGCATTTCAGGACGTTCAATGGTTGATAAAAACCCTGCGGGTAGACCCAATACAAACATGTCTTCTGCAGTCATATACAATGTATTCTTATGTGGATCAAATTTGCCGGCCACCGCTTCTTCAGGGCTGCCAGATTCCCCGTCGTACCCCACTGCCTGTAACCCCCATTTATCATCGTCTGGTGAGGCATGCCCGATGTTTAGCCCAAATTTCGCCATATCTACAGCCTCCGATGGGATCACTGGCATTAGTGCCGCCGGACTAAACTTTACTTCCTCATAAGAACCATCTGAGTTTAATTGCCAGTATTGAGACCCATTCTGATTAGAATGCCATACCCCTGACTTGCCGATATCTTTGGAATCTTTTCCATATTTTTTCTCCGCCTCTTCCTGGGTGTTCACTTCCGCGTCCCATTTCACCCTTGTAACCCCGTCATCCGTCTTGTATTTAATCCAATCATCCGACTCCATTCCATCCAAGTCGATAAACCTTAATGGATTGTTATATCCACATACAATAAAATAACGCTAAACAAACAGAAGGAGTCGAAGGTTTTTTCTGCTTTCATTCCCAACAGAGGCTCTACCTGATTCTGTATCTTGTTCATCATGAGAGAAGTGATTGGGAGTTGTATTTGGTCCTTGAAAGTAATTTTATAATACCGATAGTTTTCAAAAGAATACTATCCACTTCCTCTACCATATGAAGAGTAGTCCCCTAGGATAGCAGATTCTCTTTTTACAATCTTGTAAAATCTTGGCCGTAAATCAGAACTAAGCTACACATAGAGGAGGACCTGCATTAGATACCTCTCAAACGAATTAGAATATTTCGTTCAATTGCAACAGCTAATTTGTGATTGTTACTACGGTTGAGTTGTGTTATCAGGTTTGTAAAATAGGTAATAGCACTTTGTCTCCCCGCGATTATATATGACACTTTGTTACCTACTTGTACCTTAAAGCTGCCAAATGATATTTCGTTAGGTGCAGTATCTAGCTTTGTATTGTTTGAAAACACATACTTCTCAAGTTGGCTGAACTCCTCCTTTTCGGCAAGGTATTGTTCCTGCAACTCACATAACTGCTTTCCAGGCCCACTCTCTTTCGCTATAACAAAACAAGGAATGGGCTTATTAATCGGCCCTATGTGCTGAAATAAAACGTAACTGTCTGAGGAGCAGGATGCCAATAACAGAATGTGAAATACAAATAAGAATTTGAACATAAATCATTATTTTAATGAATCCTTTGTAAACTTCGATGGATCGGTCATTCTTATGTTATCAGGATCCGCAACATTCCCAACTATCACAAAACCATAAGTAACCGTAACAACTGGCTTGTATTTACCATCTATTCCCTTCTCTACAACCGAAGCTTCCCCTCTCCACTCATTTCCCTGTAAATTAACACTCCTTCCAGGCCTGTCATAAAAAATAATATCTTGTCCATTTTTGTTTGTATAATACGGCAGCTCGGCATCTGTATAATAAAATGGCTTGGAATCATCTGGTGGTTGAGGATCATTGAATGGTTGATAAGCTTTGGTTCCCGGAGTGAGGCCATCTGATGAAGTAACAGTTTGGATAACCTGAAGGTCTGTAGGTGCTGCTTTCCCATCATTATAGCCAAGTTTTATTTCTACCCCAACAGTACCATTATTATCTAAATACGACTGATATTTTAAGACAGTTAATCCTTTATAGGTTGTACCGATGTAGTCATAGTTGGCAGGAGTATTTGACGCAGAAGTCACTTGGTTCCGCCACTCAATTTCTCCAGTAGTTTTATTCTTTATCCAATCGGTTGGTTCCATGCCATCCGGGTCAATAAACCTCAGCGGATTATCAAAAGCATAATTATATGGAGAATGCCTTCTCATTTGGTCCGCTAGAGGATCTATCCTATGCCATCTTCCAATCTGGACATCATACATTCTCGCCCCATAATCATACCATTCTAACCCCGAGCCATTCCCAAACTCTTTATGTTGTATCTCCTTGCCGTTGTAGCGATATTTGTTTTCGGGTTTTCCGGCTTCCTGGTAGGAGATGCCGGACATTGACAGGCCGTAAGGGTAATAATGGGATTCTTCCATAATGCGGCCTCTTATATGTGTCAGCTGCAAGTTATCGAAATATACGTTAATATTCGGCGTTTCGTTGGATACGTATACAAAAAGCCAGCCGCTGCGTGTCATCACTTGGCCGGTCACCGTATGGGTGGTAAACGTTGTATCGGCGCCCACCTGCCGGAAACCGCTGTTCGTGTTGCCGGTGCCTGCTACAAAATGGAATTGTTCGTCGAGAAGGACCCAATT
>BFBZ01000010.1_pt305 | contig 128805 bp, 113 predicted proteins | sample 1888401 | NCBI WGS metagenome assembly BFBZ01 (sample SAMD00112614, study PRJDB3348) | symbiont metagenome | host: Chara braunii
AGCTCGGCTGGTGGTCGACCGGGCTCCTCACCGTCTCCGGCTGGAAGGCGATCATCCTGCCGGCGATCACGCTCGGACTGTTCCAGATGACCCTGATCATGCGGCTGGTGCGCGCCGAAATGCTGGAAGTGCTGCGGACCGACTATATCCGCTTCGCCCGCGCCCGCGGCCTGACCACGCGCGCGATCCATTTCGGCCACGCGCTGAAGAACACCCTCATCCCGGTGATCACGGTGGCCGGGCTGCAATTTGGCTCGGTTATTGCTTTCTCGATCATCACCGAAACCGTGTTCCAGTGGCCGGGCATGGGACTTCTGTTCGTGCAGGCCGTGCAAAACGTCGATATCCCGATCATGGCCGCGTATCTCCTGATGGTCTCGCTGATCTTCGTCACCATCAATCTCGTGGTCGACATCCTCTACACCGTGGTCGATCCGCGCTTGCGCTCGACCGTCGGCCGCGCGGCGTGAGGCACGGGCCGATGTCAGACGCCGTCGTCCCCGATCGCTCCGAGGTTCGCCAGGCACCTGCCGGCTGGTTCAAACGCGCGCTCGACAGCGACATCTTCCATTCGTTCCGTCGCTCCAGGCTGACGATGGTCGCCGCCGCGATCACGCTGCTGTTCTTCCTGCTGGCGATCTTCGCGTCGTGGTTCGCGGTGCAGAACCCGTTCGATCCGGCGCAGTTGCAGCTGATCAACTCGCGGATCGCGCCGCTATGGACCGCCGACGGCCAGAGCCCGTTCCTGCTCGGCACCGACGAGCAGGGCCGCGACGTGCTCTCCGCGATCCTGTACGGCCTGCGCATCTCGCTGGCGGTCGGCATCGCCGGGGTGGTGTTCGCCGGCGCGCTCGGCATTGCCCTCGGGCTGGTCGCCGGCTACTTCGGCGGCGTGGTCGATACCGTGATCATGCGGATCGCCGACGTCCAGCTCACCTTCCCCGCGATCCTGATCGCGCTCCTGGTCAACGGCGTCGCCAAGTCGCTGCTCGGCAACCGGCTCGACGAGATGAGCACGTTCGGCGTGCTGATCATCGCGATCGGTCTCAGTTTCTGGGTGCAATATGCCCGCACCGTGCGCGGCTCGGTGATGGTCGAGAAGCACAAGGATTATGTGGCGGCGGCGCAGCTGATCGGCCTGCCGGCGCCCAAGATCATGTTCCGGCACGTGCTGCCGAACACGATGGGCCCGATCCTGGTGATCGCCACCATCAACCTCGCGCTCGCGATCATCACCGAGGCGACGCTGTCGTTCCTCGGCGCCGGGATGCCCGACACCATGCCCTCGCTCGGCACCCTGATCCGGATCGGCAACAACTATCTGTTCGCCGGCGAATGGTGGATCGTCGCCTTTCCCGGCATTGCGCTGGCGGGCCTGATCCTCTCCATCAACCTGCTCGGCGACTGGCTGCGCGACGCGCTCAACCCGAAACTCCGATGACCCAGCCCGTTCTCTCCGTGCGCAATCTCGAGGTGGAGTTCGTCACCCGCCGCGCCACCTTGCGTGCCATCAACGGGGTATCGTTCGACATCGCCAAGGGCGAGGTGCTCGGCATGGTCGGCGAGTCCGGCGCCGGCAAGTCGGTCACCGGCCTTGCCGTGATCGGGCTGATCGATCCGCCCGGCCGCATCTCCGCCGGCGAGATCGAGCTGTCGGGCAGGCGGATCGACCATCTTCCGCCGGAAGAGATCCGCCGCATCAGGGGCAAGCGGATCGGGATGATCTTCCAGGACCCGCTCACCAGCCTCAATCCGCTCTACAAGATCGGCGACCAGATCGTCGAGACCATCCGCACCCACACCGACTTGAGCGAGAGCGCCGCGCGCAGGCGCGCCATCGATCTGCTGGCTGAAGTCGGCATCCCCGCGCCGGAGAAGCGCATCGACGGCTACCCGCACGAATTCTCCGGCGGCATGCGCCAGCGCGTCGTAATCGCGCTCGCGATCTGTGCCGAGCCCGAATTGATCATCGCCGACGAGCCGACCACCGCGCTCGACGTCTCGGTGCAGGCGCAGATCATCGCACTGATCAAGCGGCTCGGCCGCGACCACGGCACCGCCGTGATGCTGGTGACCCACGACATGGGCGTGATCGCCGAGACCTGCGACCGCGTCGCGGTGATGTATTCCGGCCGCATCGCCGAGATCGGACCGGTGCAGGAGGTGGTACGCAACCCGCTGCATCCCTACGCCAAGGGCTTGATGGGCGCGATCCCCTCGATCACCGGCGATGCCGAGCGGCTCGTGCAAATCCCCGGTTCGATGCCCAGGCTTTCCAGCATCCCCCAGGGCTGCGCCTTCAACCCTGTCTCTTATACACATCTAGAATCCCTACGCCAAGGGCTTGATGGGCGCGATCCCGACGCTTGCGGGCGAGGACAAGCGCCTGGTGCAGATCCCCGGCTCGATGCCACGGCTGTCGGCGATCCCGCCGGGCTGCCCGTTCAATCCGCGTTGCGCGCTCGCCTTCGATCGCTGCCGTGTGGAACGCCCCGAACCGATCCGACAGGGCAACCAATCCGTCGCCTGCCATCTGTTCGAGCCGGCCGAGGAGACGGCGGTATGAGCGGGACGTTGATCGAGGTCAGGAACCTGCGCCGCGTCTTCGACGTCTCGAAACCGTGGCTCAACCGTGTGATCGAGGGCGGCCATCCCGAATTCCTGAAAGCGGTCGACGGCGTCTCTTTCGACATCAAGCGCGGCGAGACCTTTGCGCTGGTCGGCGAATCCGGCTCCGGCAAGACCACGGTCGCGCGCATGGTGGTCGGCCTGCTGCCGCCGAGCTCGGGTGAAGTCGTCATCGACGGCGTCTCGATGACCGATCCGCGGCAGGCCCCGGCGCGCCGCCGGCTGCGCCGGCGCATCCAGATGGTGTTTCAGGACCCCTATGCGAGCCTCAACCCGCGCTACCGGGTCACAGCCATCGTCGCCGAGCCGATCCGTGCCTTCGACCTGATCCAGGGCGAGCGCGACATCAAGGGCAGGGTCGGCGAATTGCTGTCGCTGGTCGGCCTGCATCCCGACGACGGCCAGAAATTCCCGCATGAATTTTCCGGCGGCCAGCGCCAGCGGATCGCGATCGCCCGCGCGCTGGCGTCGGAGGCCGAGTTCATCGTCTGCGACGAGCCGACCTCGGCGCTCGACGTCTCGGTGCAGGCCCAGATCCTCAATCTGATGCGCGACTTGCAGGACAAGTTCGGCCTGACCTACCTGTTCATCAGCCACAACCTCGCGGTCGTCCGCCACATGGCGAGCCGGATCGGCGTGATGTATCTCGGCCACATCGTCGAGATCGCCGAGGGTCGGCAATTGTTCGCGAATCCGCGGATGCCCTACACCAGGATGCTGCTCGGCGCGGTTCCGGACCTCGCGATGTCCGGCCGCCAGCGCATTCCGGTCAAGGGCGAGATCCCGAACCCGATCAATCCGCCGCCGGGCTGTTCGTTCAACCCGCGCTGCCCCCTCGCCTTCGAGCTCTGCCGCGAGAGGACGCCGGAACTGATCGATGGCGTCGCCTGCCACGCGGTCAATGCGCTGTCTCTTATACACATCTAGATGTGTATAAGAGACAGGTCAACACTCCCGCCGCCGTTTCGGCGTGATCACGCGGATGGGAGCCGCCATGTGCACCAAGCGGTTGGCATACCAGCCCGGCTGTGATCAAGTGCGCGCGCACAAGAAACCCAACAAGCCGCCCAACGGTCCATCGCCATGAGCAACATCAACCCCGATCCGTTCACCACAAGGCCCGAGATCGAAGGCACCTTCGGGGTCATCACCTCGACGCACTGGATCGCGACCGCGGTCGGCATGGGCGTGCTGGAAAAGGGCGGCAACGCCTTCGACGCCGGTGTCGCGACTGCCTTCACGCTTCAGGTGGTCGAACCGCATCTGAACGGGCCCGGTGGCGACGTCCCGATCATCGTGCACGACGTCAAGCGCGGCAAGGCCGAGGTGATCTGCGGCCAGGGCCCGGCGCCGGCGAAGGCGACCATCGCGCACTATCGCAGCGAGGGCCTCGAAATGGTGCCCGGCACCGGTCTGCTCGCCGCCTGCGTGCCCGGCACCTTCGAAACCTGGATGCTGCTGCTGCGCGACTACGGCACGTTAAGGCTGCGCGACGTGCTGGAGCCCGCGATCGGCTATGCCCGCGACGGCTACCCGCTGGTCGAGCGTGCGGCGGCGACCATTCAGACCGTCGAGCAGTTGTTCCGGAAATACTGGACCACGTCGGCGGATGTCTATCTGCCGAACGGCGAGGTGCCGCGGCCCGGCAGCATCTTCACCAACAAGAAGCTCGCGGAAACCTACACCCGCATCCTGGAGGAGGCGGAGAGCGCCGGCCCCGACCGCGTGGCGCAGATCGAGCGCGCGCGGCAGGCCTGGTCGAAGGGCTTCGTGGCCGAGGCCATCGATAAATTCTGCCGCACCCAGGAGGTGATGGACGTCTCCGGATCGCCGCATCGCGGCGTGCTCTCGGCCGACGACATGGCGCGCTGGCAGCCGACCATCGAGGCGCCGCTGACCTACGATTACGGCCGTTATACCGTGCAAAAGTGCGGGGTCTGGAGCCAGGGTCCGGTGATGTTGCAGCAGCTCGCGCTGCTGAAGGGCTTCGATCTCGACGGCCTCGATCCCACGGGCCCCGACTTCATCCATTTGCAGATCGAAGCCGCCAAGCTGGCTTATGCCGATCGCGAGACGTTCTATGGCGATCCCAAATTCACCGACATCCCGATCGAGACGCTGCTGTCCGATGCCTATAACGACGAGCGGCGCAAGCTGATCTCAAAGGACAAGGCTTCGCTCGACTTCCGTCCCGGCTCGGTCGCAGGCTTCGGCGGCGTCGTGAAGCTGCGCCACGCCGAAGGACATCGCGAAGCGGTCGGCGCGATGGGCGCCGGAGAGCCGACCGTCGGCCGGTTCGGCGAGGTGCGTGGCGACACCGTGCATTTCGACATCATCGACAAGGCCGGCAACATGATCTCGGCGACGCCGTCCGGCGGCTGGCTGCAATCCTCACCGGTGATTCCCGAACTTGGCTTCTGCCTTGGCAGCCGCGCCCAGATGTTCTGGCTGGAGGAGAACCATCCGGCCTCGCTGGCACCGGGCAAGCGGCCCCGCACCACGCTGTCGCCGACCATGGCTTTGCGCGACGGCGAGCCGTATCTGTCCTGGGGCTCGCCGGGCGGCGACCAGCAGGACCAGTGGATCACGCAGTTCTTCCTGCGGCATGTCCACGCCAAGCTGAACTTGCAGGAGGCGATCGACGCGCCGGCCTGGCACTCCGAGCATTTCCCGATCTCGTTCTGGCCGCGCACCTCGCGGCCGGGCGTGCTGGTGCTGGAAAACCGCGTGCCCAAATCGACCATCGACGAATTGAAACGCCGCGGCCATGTGGTGGAGATTGGTCCCGATTGGTCGGAAGGCCGCCTCACCGCGGCCTCGAAGGTCGGCCCCCGCCGCCGCGCCGCCGCCAATCCGCGCGGCATGCAGGGCTACGCTGCCGGCCGCTAAGACAAGGTGACCGCCACAGCATGATGACATCGCGTCGGACCGCAGAGCGAGCCTCCAACTCCACCTCGCCCCGCTTGCGGGGAGAGGTCGGAATTCAAGCAAAGCCTGAATTCCGGGTGAGGGGGAATCTCCGCGCGTTTCGATTTGCACCGTCTTCGCGGAGCGAGCCCCTCACCCCAACCCTCTCCCCGCGAAGAGCGGGGCGAGGAAGAAGAGATCTGAGATGACCTGGTCGATCATCGCCCGCGACAGCGCCACCGGCCAGCTCGGCATCGCCGTCGCGACGCGGTTCTTCGCGGTCGGCGCCCTGGTGCCCCACATCGCGCCCGGGATCGGCGCCATCGCGACGCAGGCGCTGGTCAATCCCTACTACGGTATCGACGGCCTCGCGCTGCTGCGCGGCGGCAAGAGTCCGCATGATGCGATCGCTGCGCTGATCGCGTCCGACAGCGGCCGCGAGAGCCGGCAGCTGCATGTCATGGACGCCAAAGGCCGCATCGCCGCGCATTCCGGCAAGGACTGCATCGACTGGTTCGGCCATATCGCCGGCGACGGTTTTTCGATCGCCGGCAACATGCTGGCCGGGCCTGCGGTGCTCGACGAGACCGCGCGCGCCTATGTCGCGAACGAGAAGCTGCCGTTCGCGGAGCGGTTGATCAAGGCGATGTTCGCCGGCGAAGCGGCCGGCGGCGACAAGCGCGGCAGGCAATCGGCGGCCCTTGTGATCCATGGCATCGAGCAATGGCCGTTGCTCGACCTGCGGGTCGACGACCACGTCGATCCCCTGCGCGAGTTGGAACGGCTGGAAGCGGTCAGCCGCGAGCACTGGGTGGCGTTCCGGAACTTCATGCCGACCCGGGACAACCCGGCTGGAATCAGCGACCGCGCGACGATCGACGCCGGCATCGCAGCGGCCGCCGCGAGCCGCAAATGACCGCCGGCCCGTTGATCGAGATCGAGGGCCTGCGTGTTTCTTTCCAGGGCGACGATGGCCGCGTGACGCATGCGGTCGACAGCGTCGATCTCTCCGTCGCCAACGGCGCCACGCTCGGCCTGGTCGGCGAGTCCGGTTGCGGCAAGAGCGTGACCTCGCTTGCGATCATGGGCCTGTTGCCAAGGCAATCCGCCGAAGTCTCCGGCGCGATCCGCTTCGACGGCTTCGACCTGCTCGACGTGCCGGATGCGACACTGCGCGACCTGCGCGGCAATCGCCTGGCGATGATCTTCCAGGAGCCGATGACCTCGCTCAACCCGAGCTTCACCATCGGCGACCAGATCACCGAGACGATCCTGCGCCACCGCGGCGGCTCCCGGCGCGCGGCACGCGAGCGCACCATCGAGCTGCTGCGCCGCGTCCACATCCCCTCGCCCGAGAAGCGCATCGACGAGTATCCGCACAAGTTGTCCGGCGGCATGCGCCAGCGCGTGATGATCGCGATGGCGCTGGCCTGCGATCCGCAGCTCCTGATCGCCGACGAGCCGACCACCGCGCTCGACGTTACCTTGCAGGCGCAGATCCTCGATCTGATGCGCGAGCTGAAGGCGGCAAGTGGTGCTGCGATCATCCTGATCACCCACGACCTCGGCGTCGTCGCCGAGGTCTGCGACGAGGTCGCGGTGATGTATGCCGGCGAGATCGTCGAGCGCGCGCCGGTCGACGAGCTGTTTGCCAACCCACAGCATCCCTATACGGTCGGCCTGCTCGGCTCGATCCCGCGGCTCGACCGCCGCACCAGCCATCTCGCGACCATCGAGGGCATGGTGCCGAACATGGCGAACCCGCCGCTGGGCTGCCGCTTCGCGGCACGCTGCCCGTTCGTGGACGATGGCTGCACAAAATCCCCTCCGCCGCTCGCGATGTTGAGCGCGACCCACGCCTCGCGCTGCATCCGCGCGCCGCTGGAGCGGCTGGTGTCATGACCGCGCTGCTCGAGGTCGACGGGCTGGTGAAGCATTTCGTTGCCGAGCGTTCGGTGTTCGGCCGGCCGACGGCGCATGTGAAGGCGGTCGACGGCGTCAGCTTCACGGTCGAGGCCGGCAAGACGCTGGCGCTGGTCGGCGAATCCGGCTGCGGCAAATCCACCGTCAGCCGGCTGGTGCTGCGGCTGATCGAACCGGACGCCGGTCGCGTCACGTTCGAGGGCCGCGACCTCGGCATGCTCAATGCCGAGCAGTTGCGCGCGTTCCGCCGCGACGCGCAGCTGATCTTCCAGGACCCCTACGCCTCGCTCAACCCGCGCATGACGGTGAGCCAGATCCTGACCGAACCGCTGGCGCTCCACGATCTGGTGCCGTCGGCCCGCCGCCGCGAGCGGGTCGACGAGCTGCTGCGTCTGGTCGGCCTCGAGCCGCGCTTTGCACGCCGCTACCCGCACGAGTTCTCCGGCGGTCAGCGTCAGCGCATCGCGATTGCCCGCGCGCTCGCAGTCGAGCCGAAGCTGATCATCTGCGACGAACCGGTGTCGGCGCTCGACGTCTCGATCCGCTCGCAGATCCTGAACCTGCTGCGCGACCTGCAAGACCGCCTGAAGCTCGCTTACATCTTCGTGTCGCACGACCTTGCCGTCGTGAAGCACATCGCCGACCGCGTCGCGGTGATGAATCTCGGCACCATCGTCGAGACGGCGGATGCGCAGGCGCTGTTCGCCGCGCCGCGGCACCCCTACAGCCGCGCATTGTTGTCGGCGATCCCGGTGCCGCGGCCGCGCGCCAGGCGCAGCCGCATCGTGCTGGAGGGCGAGCTGCCGAGCGCACTCAATCCACCGTCCGGCTGCCGTTTCCATACCCGCTGCCCCTATGCGATCGCGCGCTGCCGCAGCGAGGTTCCGCAATTGCTGGCAGATGTCGCCAGCCACTTCACGGCCTGTCACCGCACAGCAGAGCTACCGCCCGCGGAGAACATCGTTCCCTCCGATGGCGGCTTCTCGCCTGCGCTGGAGAAACTGGTGGCGGCATTCAGCGGAGCGTCGGAAGACGCCCGGCGCGGCGGGGTTGGTAACGGGACGGTGCTGCAGGCATGATCATGGGAGTTGCGCGATGAGGATGTTTCGTTTGGCTGCGACCGCCGCCACCCTGCTGCTGTCGCTGGTGGCAGGCGCCCAGGTCCAGGCCAAAGCCCAGACCACGCTACGGATCGGGCTTGCCGAGGATCCCGACGTGCTCGACCCGACCATGGCGCGCACCTATGTCGGCCGCATCGTATTCGCCGCGCTATGCGACAAGCTGTTCGATATCGACGAGAAGCTCAACATCGTGCCGCAGCTCGCGCTGTCGCACGAGACCTCGGCCGACGGCAAGGAAGTCACGATCAAGCTGAGACCCGGCGTCAAGTTCCAGGACGGCGAGCCGCTCGACGCGGAGGCAGCGAAGTTTTCGCTGGAGCGGCATCTGACCTTCCCCGGCTCGTTCCGCAAGCCGGAGCTCGCCAGCGTCGATCACGTCGACGTCGTCGATCCCCTGACCATCAGGCTGGTGCTCAAGGCGCCGTTCTCGCCGCTGATCGCACAGCTCACCGACCGCGCCGGCATGATGGTACCGCCCAAGGCCGCCAAGGCGGCCGGCGACAAGTTCGGCCTGCACCCGGTCTGTGCCGGTCCCTACAAATTCGTCGAGCGGGTGCAGCAGGACCGCATCGTGCTGGAGAAATTCGCCGACTACTGGAACAAGGACAACGTCTTCATCGACCGCATCGTCTATCTGCCGATCGTGGACGCCACGGTGCGGCTCGCCAATCTGAAATCCGGCGGGCTCGACCTGATCGAGCGCGTGCTCGCGACCGACCTGAAGGACGTACGCGCCGATTCGCGCCTGAAGGTCTCGACCGCAATCGAGCTCGGCTATCAGGGCATCACGCTCAACATCGGCAAGGACAAGGCCAAGGGTCCCCTGAGCCAATCCGCCAAGGTCCGGCAGGCGCTCGACCTCTCGATCGACCGCGATGCGATCAACCAGGTCGTGTTCAACGGCGAGTTCAAGCCTGGAAACCAGTGGATCAGCCCGGACCATCCCTACTACCAGAAGGAATTTCCGGTCCGCCCGCGCGACGTCGCGAAGGCCAAGGCGCTGCTGAAGGAGGCCGGCGTCACGCCGCCCGTCAGCGTCGACTTCATGGTGCCGAAGGGACCGGAGGCCGAGGGCACCGCGCAAGTCGTGCAATCGATGGCCGCTGAAGCCGGCTTCGACATGAAGATCCGGGTCACCGAATTCGCGACCTCGCTGAAGCAGGCCGAGGCCGGCGAGTATCAGGCCTATTTGCTGGCCTGGAGCGGCCGCATCGATCCGGACGGCAACATCCATCCGTTCGTGACGACCAAAGGCAATCAGAACGACGGCAAATATTCCAATGCCGAGGTCGACAAGCTGCTCGACGAGGCCCGCACGATCTACGACCTGTCTCTTATACACATCTAGATGTGTATAAGAGACAGGTTCCAGATGAGCCGGATCGGCTGGTCCGGCCGCATCGATCCGGACGGCAACTCCTATGTCTTCCTGCACAAGGATGCGCCGCAAAACTACAGCGCCTGGGCCAATCCCGATGCCGACACGGCGCTCGACGACGCCCGCCTCACCACCGACATGGCGCAGCGCAAGGCGATCTACGCCAAATTGACGAAGCTGGAACAGGAGGACGAGCCCCTGCTCTATATCTATCACCGCCGCATCATCATCGCGCACACCACCAGGCTCGACGGCTACAAGCAGATGCCCGACGGGCTGGTGCGCGTGATCGGGCTGAAGCTGAAGTGATGATCGGCCGCGGACCTATCGCGGGACCGATACGGGTCCCGGTTCAGCAGCGCAACATTGCGTGCTGCGCCGCGCCCGGGACACGAGGCTGAGACATGCTGAACTTCCTCGCCAAGCGGCTGGTTCAGATCGTCCCGACGCTGTTCTTCGTCTCGGTGCTGATCTTCTCGCTGCAACATCTGCTGCCAGGCGATCCGGCGCTGGTGATGGCCGGCGAGGAGCGCGACCCGGCCGTCATCGCGCAGATCCGCGCGCAGTACCATCTCGATCAGCCGATCCCGGTGCAGTATGTCTACTGGATCAAGGGCGTGCTGTCGGGCGATTTCGGCGAATCGCTGCGCAACAAGATGCCGGTGCTGGAGCTGATCGCGCAGAAGCTGCCGGTGACGTTGCAGCTCGCCGCGATGGCGATCGTGATCGCCTTCCTGATCGGCATTCCCGCCGGCATCGTCTCGGCGGTCAAGAAAGGCACCGCCTGGGATTACGGCGCCAATCTGTTCGCGCTGTGGGGCATCTCGACGCCGAACTTCTGGCTCGGCATCATGCTGATCTTCCTGTTCTCGATCGAACTGGGCTGGCTGCCCGCCTCCGGCTATGTCCCGCTGACCGAGAACTGGCGCGCCAGCCTTGCCGCCACCATCATGCCGGCCTTCGTGCTCGGCAATGCGATCGCGGCGGTCCTGATGCGGCATACCCGCAGCGCCATGCTCCAGGTGCTGGAGAGCGACTATGTCCGCACCGCGCGCGCCAAGGGCCTGTCCGAGCGCACGGTCATCCTCAAGCATGCGATGCGCAACGCGCTGACGCCGATCATCACGCTCGGCGCGCTCGAACTCGGCACCCTGCTGTCGGGCGCTGTTCTCACCGAGCAGATCTTCTCGATCCCGGGCTTCGGCAAGCTGATCGTGGATGCCGTCTTCAATCGCGACTATGCCGTGGTCCAGGGCGTCGTGCTCACGACCGCGACGATCTACATCACGCTCAACCTGATTGCCGACATCGCCTATATCCTCGTCAATCCGCGACTGAGGGGCTGACCGGGATGACGGACGCAGCAATCGCGACATCGGCTTCACTTGCCGCCGCCGAGACGCTGGGGAGCCCGGCGCGGCGCGCCTGGCGGCGGCTGATGCGGCGCAAGGGCGCCATGCTCGGCCTCGCCGTGATCGTGCTCTTCATCGTGCTCGCGGTGTTCGCGCCGCTGCTCGTCCCCTATGATCCGATTGCAACGAGCTGGTCGCTGGTGCGCAAGGCACCATCGCTGCAACACTGGTTCGGCACCGACGAGCTTGGCCGCGACGTGCTCGCCCGCGTCGTGTTCGGCGCCCGCGCCTCGCTGCTCGCCGGTGTCATCTCGGTCGGCATCGCGCTGGCGATCGGCGTGCCGCTCGGGCTCGTCGCCGGCTACCGCGGCGGCTTCATCGACGGACTGATCAGCCGCATCACCGATGCGATGCTGGCCTGCCCGTTCCTGATCCTGGCGATCGCACTCGCGGCCTTCCTCGGCCCGAGCCTCGGCAATGCGATGATCGCGATCGGGCTTTCCTTCGCGCCGATCCTGATCCGGCTGGTGCGCGGCCAGGTGCTGGCGATCAAGAACGAGGAGTTCGTCGACGGCGCCCGCGCCATCGGCGGCGGCAAGCTCTACATCCTGTTCCGCCATGTCGCGCCGAACACGCTCTCGCCGATCATCGTGCAGTCGACGCTGTTCATGGCGCAGGCGATCGTGCTCGAAGCCGCCCTGTCCTTCCTCGGCCTCGGCCAGCAGCCGCCCGCACCATCCTGGGGCAGCATGCTCAACGCTGCGCAACGCTTCCTGACCAGCGCGCCGTGGATGGCGATCTGGCCGGGCCTTGCGATCTTCATGGTCGTGCTGTCGTTCAACCTGGTCGGCGACGGCCTGCGCGACGCGCTGGACCCGAAGGCGCGGTGACACGCCACAGCGGCCACGAATTCCTCACCGTCATGCTGAGGAGGCCGCGAAGCGGCCGTCTCGAAGCACGACGGCCCGACTGTGGCCGTGCATCCTTCGAGACGCGCTACGCGCTCCTCAGGATGACGGGGTTCGCAATGCCCGCCCCAAACCACACCCGTCTAAATCACCACTTCCCTTAACACCCTGCGGCAATCCATCTCGTATTCGAGATCGACCACCGGCGGGCGGCAGAAATGCCAGGTCAGCCCCGAGCGCGTGGCACCGCGGCGGACCAGTTCGTCGACGACCACGGGATGGATGTCGTGCACGGTGTAGGCCTGCACCGCCGTCGTCGCTTCCCAGCCGAAGCTGAACTCGGCGAGGCGACGCTCCATCTCGCCGGCGGTGAAGCGCACCTTCTCCCGCCACGCGCCGGGACTGAGATCACGATAGCAGACGATGCGATCGGGATAGCTGGCGGTGCCGCTGCGTGCCTCGGCACCACCCGCGATCACGAAGGACGGCGACGCGGTCGCGCTCGACCGGGTGAACGAGAACGCATGGAACGACGGCTCGGCCGGCGGATCGATCTCGGGACAGACATTGCTGCGGGCCACCGGATTGATGGTGCCGTCGAACAGGCCCCATTCGGCGAGCGTCTTGACGTAATGCTGGTTGAAGGCGCGAAAACCGTCCTCGGTGAAGGCCGCCGGCGAGCGCAATTCGCAGGCGCAGAACGAGGTCAGCGGCCGGCCGGCGTCCTTGATGTAGGCTGCGATCCGCGCAAAGCCTTCGGCAAGCGGCAGCAGACGATCGAAGCGCACCCGCTCGATCTCGTAGCCGGCGTTCGCTTGCGCGCCGCTAGAATATTGGAACACAGCCGGAATGAACCGGTAATTGCCCGCCGCAAATTCGCTCGCCATGACAGTTTCCTCCAGAACCTCTGCCTGCCCAAAGGCTATCACGAGACAAAGAAAAGGCGGCAGTGGCTTTCGCCAGTGCCGCCTTCTCCGCGAGCATGAGCTTGGAGGGCTCAGGTCGGTTTCAATGCGCCGCCACGGCCTTCAAGCTCGTAATCGGCGATCTGCTTGGCGCGGTCGGAACGGGCCGCGGCCTGGTGGTCGGTCGCGATCACCGTGTAGACCATCGGCAGCACGAACAGCGTGAACAGCGTGCCAATCGTCATGCCGGTGACGACCACGAGGCCGATCGAGAAGCGGCTGGCGGCGCCGGCGCCCGARGCKGTGAGCAGCGGCARCAGGCCGGTGACCATGGCCGCCGTCGTCATCARGATCGGGCGCARCCGGATCCGGGCCGACATCTCRATCGCCGAMCGRCGRTCCAGTCCCTCGTTGAGCTGCAACTCGTTGGCGAACTCCACCATCAGGATGCCGTGCTTGGTGATCAGYCCGACCAGCGTCAACAGGCCCACCTGGGTGTAGATGTTCATGGTGGCGGCACCGAAGAACAGCGGGATCAAGGCGCCGACGATCGCCATCGGCACCGAGATCATGATCACGAACGGRTCGCGCAGGCTCTCGAACTGCGCCGCCAGCACCAGGAARATGATGATGATGGCGAACGCGAAGGTGACCAGCAGCTGATTGCCTTCGTTGACGTACTGSCGSGAGTCGGCGAGGAAGTCGAAGCTGAAGCCGGACGGCAGCTTCTTGGCYTCACCYTGCAGGAACTCGACCGCCTGCCCCATCGAGACGCCRGGCATCGGCACGGCCTGGAAGGTCGMCGAGTTGAGCTGGTTGTAGTGGGTCAGCGCRTTCGGATCGACGCCGGTCTCGACCGAAACCACCGTYGACAGCCGCACCAGCTGACCGGTCGCGGTCGGGACGTAGTAGTTGTCGAACGACTCSGGCGCGAGCCGGTTGGCGCGCGGCACCTGCGGRATCACCTGGTAGGARCGMCCYTCGAGGTTGAAGCGGTTGACGTAGTTGCCGCCGAGCAGSGTCGCCARMGCACCACCGATCGACTGCATGGTGATGCCGAGGTCGCTCGCCTTGGAGCGATCGACCTTCACCCGGACCACCGGCTGRTTGAAGTCGAGGTCGCTGTCGGTGACGATGAACAGGCCGCTCTTGCGCGCGGCRTCCTTCAGCTTGTTCATCTGGTCGAACACCTGCTGGAATCCRGCCGTCGAAGAGATCACCATCTGCACCGGCAGRCCGCCGGGGCCGCCGGGCARCGGCGGCAGGCTGAACGCGAACGCGCTRACGCCTTCGATCTTCGACAGYTCGTTCTGCACCAGCGGCTGCAGCGTCTGGGCCGARCGCTTGCGYTCATCCCAMGGCTTSAGCAGCATGCCGGCGAAGCCGCCCTGCGGACCGGTGATGCCGTTCAGGATGAACCGCAGRTCGGTCTCGGGAAACTTCTGGAACTCCTTGTCCATCTTGTCGCCGTAGAAATCGATGTAGTCGATGTTGGCGTATTTSGGCGCCTTGGTCACCGCGAACACGATGCCCTGGTCTTCCTGCGGCGCCAGCTCCTTCTGGATRTGCATGTAGAGGAAGCCGACCAGGCCGAGGATGGTCACGGCGAACARCGCCGTGATCGGRCGGTAGTCGAGCGAACGGTCGAGCTGGCGGCCATARSCGCGCGTCAMCGCGCCGAACACSCGATTGACGAGCTTGGCGAAACGCCCCTCCTCCGTGTTCTTGAGGAACACCGAGCACATCATCGGCGACAGCGTCARCGCGATCACGCCSGACACGATCACCGAGCCGGCCAGCGTGAAGGCGAATTCGCGGAACAGCGTGCCGGTCACGCCGCCGAGGAAGCCGATCGGYGCGTACACCGCCGCCAGCGTGATCGTCATCGAGACGACCGGGCCGACGATCTCGCGCGCRCCYTTCAGCGATGCCTGCACCGGTGGCAGGCCCTCCTCGAGATGTCGATGGATGTTCTCCACCACCACGATGGCGTCGTCGACCACGAGGCCGATCGCCAGCACCATCGCCAGCAACGTCAGCAGGTTGAAGCTGAARCCGGCYGCCAGCATCAGGATGCAGACGCCGATCAGCGACAACGGAATGGTGACGACGGGGATGATCACCGAGCGGATCGAGGCCAGGAACAGGAAGATGACGACGACGACGATCAGCACCGCTTCGGTCAGCGTCTTCTCGACCTCGTCGATCGACGATTGGATGAACTTGGTGGAGTCGTAGGCCACCTTCATCTTCATCGACGGCGGCAGGTTGCGCTCGAGGTCGGGGAACAGCGCGCGCACGCCCTTCACCAGGGTCAGCGGGTTGCCTTGCGGGGTCGCCTTGATGCCGATGAAGATCGCATGCTCGCCGTTGAAGGCGACGCTGGCGTCGGTCGACTGCGCCGCGAGCTCCACCGTCGCGATGTCCTCGATGCGGACAAAGCCGCCGTCCTTCGACTTCACGATCATGCGCTTGAACTGATCGATGTTCTGAAGGTCGGTGTTGGCCGAGACGTTGGAGACGATGAAATAACCCTTGGTCTGGCCGGCCGCCGCCTGGAAGTTGTTGGCGGCGATCGCAGCCGCGACGTCATTGGGCGAGACGCCGCGCCCGGCCATCCGGGTCGGATCGAGCCAGACGCGCATCGCGAAGGTCTGGCCGCCGAGGATGTCGGCCGATGCGACGCCGTCAACCGTCGAGAGCACCGGCTGCACGACGCGGGTCAGATAGTCGGAGATCGCCGATCCGTTCAGCTCTTCGCTGGAGAAGCCGAGATACATCACGGCGATGGTGTCGCCGGTCGCCTTGGTCACGACCGGATCGAAGGCTTCCTTCGGGATCAGGTATTTGACCGAGTTGACCTTGGCGAGCACCTCGGTGAGCGCCTGGTTCGGATCATGATTGAGCTTGACGTAGACCTGGATCGTCGAGGTGCCGAGCACCGAGTTCGAGGTCATGTAGTCGACGCCTTCGGCCGAGGCGACGGCCTGCTCGATCGGCGTGGTGATGAAGCCGTTGATCAGCTCCGGCGCCGCGCCAGGATACACCGTGGTGATCGTCACAACGGTGTTCGAGAGGTTCGGATATTGCCGGATCGGCAGCACCATGGCCGCGCGCAAGCCGATCAGCAGGATCAGCAGGCTGACGACGACCGACAGCACCGGGCGCTTGATGAAAATATCAGTAAAGGCCATCGCCAACTCGATTCGTGTTGTCTGCCGGTTCGCGGCAACATTGGGCGGAGGGCCAATCGGGCCTCCGAGTTCAAGTGATCGGGCTAACGCGCAACGAGATCGGGTGAGATCATCATCGCGCGTCAGCTTCTTCCTTGGGCACAATCAATAGGGAAGAATGCTTCGCACGCTTCCGGATCATGCCTTAGTAGCGCGGCGGCTCGGCCGGCACCGGCGGCGCCGGATCGGCCGAGATCGCGACTGCCATGCCCGACTGCAGCTTGATCTGGCCGACGGCGACGACCCGGTCCCCGGGCTTCAGGCCCTTGAGGATCTCGACACGCCCCTCGATGCGGTTGCCGGTCTTCACGAAGGTGCGCTCCGCGGTCAGCGTCGACTTGCCGTCGTCACCCTTCTTCTCGGTGATCAGGAACACGGAGTCGCCATACAGCGTGTAGTCGACCGCGGTCTCGGGAATGGTCACGACCGGCGGCTTCTCGGGCAGCACGATCGTGGCGGTCGCGAACATGCCGGGCTTGAGGATGCTGTCCGGATTCTGGATCGTGGCCTGGACCCGGATGTTGCGGGTGTCGGTCGCGATCTGCGGCTCGATGGTCGTGATCTTGCCATCGAAGGTGCGGCCCGGATAGGCATCCACCATGATCCGCACGGCCTGGCCGACCTTGATCTGCGAGCTCTGCTTTTCCGTCACGGTCATGTTGGCGTACAGCACCGACAGATCGGTCAGCGACACGATCTGGGTGCCGGCCGTCAGATACTGGCCGACTTCGACCTGACGAACGCCGAGATCGCCTTCGAACGGTGCGCGCACCAGCTTCTGGGAGATCAGCGCCTCGGTCTTGGCGATGCCCGCCTTGGCCTGGTCGTAGGTCGCCTGCGCCGTGTCGACGGTCGACTGCGGCCCGAACTGGCGCGACGCCAGTTGCTTGGCGCGGTCGAGCTGCTGCTCACCCACGATGGCCTGCGCCTTGAAGCTCGCGAGGTCGCCCTGCTCCGGCGCGTCGAACAACTGCACCAGCGGCGTGCCCGCCTTCACATGGCTGCCGGCGGTGAACATGATCTGGGTGATGCGGCCCGGCACGTCGGTCGTGACATTGACCTGGTGCACCGCGACGAGATCGCCGACCGCTGTCAGCAGGTTCGGAATCACCTCGGACTTCGCCTCCGCGGCCGTGACGTTCGACGGCGGCGGCTTGTTGTTGGCGAAGAACTGCGCGATCATGTGGCTGCGGAAGGCGTTGAAGCCAACCAGCGCGCCGACCAGCAGGGCCAGCAAGAGGCCGACGATGATGAACCAGCGCACCAGGCGAACCGGGCGCTTGGCCTGCTTGTCCTTGATCGGTTGCCCCGAGATGTGGCTTTCGGTCTGAATATTCATGTCATGCACTTTCTGCAGTTACCGACGGTCCTGCGCTCGGCGACGGCTCGCGGCCCAAATGAGTTGAGATTGCGGCTTCGGTAAGTCCGATGCCGCGAAGGATGAATTGGCAAAGCTGCCGCTCGGCCGCGGCGGCATCGCCGTAGGGGAGACATGGTGTCGCAGGCAGCTGCGTCAGCGCGCCCATAAGCACGGTATGGTGCGCAAACCAGAACAGGTTGATCGGCTCGTCGCCGATCCGCGTCGCCTCGCCGGCCGCGATCGCCCGTTCGAGCGATGCGGAGAAGGTCGGGCCGATCAGCTTGCCGATCTTGTCGTAGAGCAGGCGCGCAAATTCGCCGTCGTCGAGATGGCTCGTCACCATCAGTCGCATCCGTTGCGCCTCTTCCTGGTCCGGCGCGTCCCGCAGCTGCATGAAGTGGCCGACCATGCCCTGCACCAGCTCGATCAGCGTCGCGGTCGAGGGCTCCTGGCCGAGCAGATGCGCGAAATCGGGATCCGCTTCGCACTCCTCGGCAAGGATTTCAGCGTACAGCGCAGCTTTCGACGGGAAATGCTTGAACAGCAACCCTTCCGAAATGGCAGCCGCGGCCGCCACGCTCTTGGTCGTGGTGCCGGCGAAGCCGCTGCGGGCGAAGCATCGCTTTGCAGCGCTCAGGATCAGCTGACGCCGCAAGTCACTTGTCATGCGTAAGGTAGACATTTGGGGTCGTGAGTAATCACTCACTTTACCAAAAGTCAAGGTTCTATTGCACCGCAGAAGTCGTTTTATATCGGAGTGTGTCCGATCGACCCTCTGATGCGGTTGACGATGTAGGTGCCGTCGCGGCTGGACAGCACCCGTTCCAGATTGGCCCCGTCAATCTTCACGCTGGCGAACCGAGGTCCCGCCGTAACATTCTGTAAAGACGAGGCAAAAGCCTCGACCTCGGCCATCGTGCTGGTTGCCCGGCTATCTCCGATTCCGCACGCCTTTGCAACACCTACGAGATCGGCGGTTCCACCGGTATGGCTGGCCTGGCCGCCGGTCTCGCCATAGGCCTCGTTGTCCAGCACGATGATCGAGAGGTTTTTGGGTTGCTGCAGCGCGACGGTCGCGAGGCTCCCCATCCCCATCAGCATCTCGCCGTCGCCGGTGATCACGACGACCGGCAGCGTCGGCTGCGCCAACGCGAGGCCAAGCCCGATCATCACGGCGCCGCCCATGCCGCCCCAGAGGTAGAAATTGCGGTCGTGGTCGCCGGCGGCGGCGATGTCATAGGTCGAGGCGCCGAGGCCGCCGACGGCGAAGGCGCCCTTGCGATCCCTCAGCAGTTCGGAAACCACGGCGCGGCGGTCGAGGAGATTGGCTTTGCTCATTTGGTGAAGACCTTGGCCCCGATCAGACGCTGCGACAGCAGGACGGCGGTCGGCGTGCAGGCGTTGTAGGCCTGCGCCGCACCGGCTTCGACGACTTCGCGCACTTCATCAGGACGCGAAGCGCGCAGCACCTTGATCCCCGCCAGTTCGAGGATGCCTTGCGTGTTCGATCCCATCGGCACCTGCCAGGGATTGAACTCGCCCCATTCGCCGCGCATCGTCACCAAAGTGAGAAACGGCAGACGGAAGATCTGCACCAGCGAGAGCATGTTGATGCAATTGCCGACCCCGCTCGATTGCATCAGCAGCACGCCGCGCTGGCCGCCCGCCCAGGCGCCTGCGAGCAGCGCCACGCCTTCCTCCTCGGTGGTCAACGCAATGCCGCGCATCGAGGATGAACCCAGCACCCGCTCGATCAGCTCCGAATGCCCGGCATCCGGCACGTAAGGCACCTGACGCACCTCGAAGCGCTGCAATATCGAGAAGATCTCCTCCGGCCAGGAGGCCGCGGTCTCGGCACGGGCATGCATTGGCGTTTCCGGCTCTCTGTTGATTGGCCGCGACTGTAGTGGGACGCACGCGCTTCATCAAAGCGCAAAACCGCATATGGCTCTGCGATATATTCGCACCACGCCGAGGGCGTCGCGCCGCTCCCGATACTTCCATAATGTGTTGCGCGGCGGCCGCCCGCCGCTTACGATAGTTGCAAATGAAACTAATTGGGTTGGAGTCGCCATGGATGGGCACGCGCGCGAGCTGGCTGATGGTTTCGACCTGGAGAAGCTGACGCCGGACTTCTACGCCGACCCCTACCCGACCTATCGCGCGCTGCGCGAACACGCGCCGGTCAAGCGGTTGCCGAACGGCTGCTATTTTCTCACCCGCTACGACGATCTCATCGCCGCCTACAAGAACACCAAGACGTTCTCCTCCGACAAGAAGAAGGAGTTCTTGCCGAAATACGGCGCCTCGCTGCTCTACGAGCACCACACCACGAGCCTCGTCTTCAACGACCCGCCGGCGCATACCCGCGTGCGTCGATTGATCATGGGCGCCTTGTCGCCGCGCGCGATCGCCGGCATGGAGCCGGACCTGATCGCGCTGGTCGACAGCCTGCTCGACCGGATCGAGACCCGAGACCGCTTCGAGCTGATCGGCGACTTCGCCTCGGCCATTCCGGTCGAGGTGATCGGCAATCTGCTCGACGTGCCGCACGACGAGCGCGAGCCGCTGCGCGACTGGTCGCTGGCGATCCTGGGCGCGCTGGAGCCCGTCATCAGCGAGGAGGCGTTCGATCGCGGCAACGCCGCAGTGAAGGATTTCCTTGCTTATCTCGAAACCCTGGTGGAACGCCGCCGCGCCAGGCCGGGCAATCCCGAGCGCGACGTGCTGACCCGATTGATCCGAGGAGAAGGTAATGGCGAGGACAATGGCGAGCGGCTGACCTCGAAGGAACTGCTGCACAACTGCATCTTCCTGCTCAATGCCGGCCACGAGACCACGACCAACCTGATCGGCAACGGTCTGGTGACGCTCACCCAGTACCCTCAGGAGAAGCAGCGGCTGATCGCGCAGCCCGATCTGATCAAGGCCGCGGTCGAGGAGATGCTGCGCTACGAAAGCTCGAACCAGCTCGGCAACCGGATGATCGTGGAAGAGACCGAGCTCGGCGGCATCAAGATGCCGGCTGGTACGCTGGTCACGCTGTGCATCGGCGCCGCCAACCGCGATCCCGCGCAATTCTCCGATCCCGAAGGCTTCAACGTCGCACGCACGCCGAACCGCCACCTCGCCTTCGGCACCGGCGCGCATCAATGCGCCGGCATGGCGCTGGCGCGTCTCGAAGGCGCCATCGCGATCTCGCGTTTCCTGAAGCGCCTCCCGAACTATGTGCTCGACGGCGAACCCGTGCGCGGCGGCCGGGTTCGCTTCCGCGGCTTCCTCAGCGTGCCGTGCCGGCGCGACGCGTGATCCGATGACGACAGAGCAATTGCGCGAGCGCTGGGGCGATTCGCTGCTGACGGTGCTGACCGTGCTGCTGCTCGTCATGATGTTCGTGGTAGCGCCGCTACAGGCGCTGGGGCTGTTCGAATTCCAGGTGTTCGAGCTGCTGCTCGCGATCTTCCTGGTCGGCGGCGTGTTCGTGATGTCGGGCAGCGCGATCGCCGTCGTCACCATGCTGGTTGCGCTATCGATGATCGTGACCGGCGCGATCCTCCGGCTGCGCTCGCCGTCGATCCTCGACCTCAACCTGTTCGCCGGTTCCTGGTTGCTGGTCGGCATCACGATGGCGGTGACGGTCGCGCGCGCGATCTTCGCGCCGGGCCGCGTCACCTACCACCGGGTGATCGGCGCGGTCCTGCTCTATCTCACGGTCGCGGTGATCTTCTCCGCCCTCTACACCTTCATCGGCACGCTGGTTCCGACCGCGTTTTCCGGCATGAAGGTCGAAGACAGCCCGACGCTGGCAAGCCAGTTGATCTATTTCTCCTTCGCGACGATGACCACCACGGGCTATGGCGATGTCGCGCCACTGCATCCGATCGCGCGCAGCCTGTGCAATGTCGAAGCGATCTTCGGCCAGCTCTATCCCGCGACGCTGCTGGCGCGGCTCGTCACGCTCGAGATCGCGCACCGCAATCAGGATTGACCTACGCCGGCACCGGCAGGCCCAACCGAATTTGGTGCCCAGCCGATCTTTAAGCCGCGTCGCGCGATCCCTAAATCAGCTATCATGCAAGCCGGACGACGCCTCCTTGGCGTCGCGCTGCCGGAGTGGCGAAACATGCGTCCGCCAGTCACCGATCTCATCGCAAGGGAAGCGCGGTTTGGCGCCCAGAACTACGCGCCGCTCGGCGTCGTGCTGACGCGCGGCGAAGGCGTCTGGGTTTGGGATACCGACGGCAGGCGTTACCTCGATTGCCTGTCGGCTTATTCGGCGGTCAATCAGGGCCACTGCCATCCAAAGATCCTCGCCGCCATGATGGAACAGGCAGGCCGGCTGACGCTGACCTCGCGGGCCTTCCACAACGACCAGCTCGCCTTGTTCTACGAAGAACTCGCCGATCTGACCGGCTCCCACAAGGTGCTGCCGATGAACAGCGGCGCGGAGGCAGTGGAGAGCGCGATCAAGGCGGTGCGCAAATGGGGCTACGAGGTCAAGGGCGTATCCGACGGCGAAGCCGAAATCATCGTCTGCGCCGACAATTTCCATGGCCGCACGCTTGCGATCGTCGGCTTCAGCACTGATCCAGCGAGCCGCGCGCATTTCGGGCCGTTCGCGCCGGGCTTCAGGATCATCCCGTTCGGCGACGCCAGGGCACTGGAGGCAGCGATCACGCCGAACACGGTTGCCTTCCTGGTCGAGCCGATCCAGGGCGAGGCCGGCGTCATCATTCCGCCCGCGGGCTATTTCGCCGAGGTCCGCGCGCTCTGCACGCGCAACAACATCATGCTGGTGCTCGACGAGATCCAGACCGGGCTCGGCCGCACCGGCAAGTTGCTGGCGGAGCAGCACGAGGGCATCGAGGCCGACGTCACGCTGCTCGGCAAGGCGCTGTCCGGCGGCTTCTATCCGGTCTCGGCGGTGCTCTCCAACACCGAGGTGCTGGGCACGCTGAAGCCCGGCCAGCACGGCTCGACCTTCGGCGGCAATCCGCTCGCCTGCGCGGTCGCGCGCGCGGCGCTGCGCGTGCTGGTCGACGAAGGCATGATCGAGAACGCGGCCGTGCAAGGCGGCCGCTTCCTCGACGGCTTGCGCAGCATCCGTGCCAACATGGTTCGCGAGGTGCGTGGCCGCGGGCTGATGCTCGCGGTCGAGCTTCACCCCGAGGCTGGTCCCGCGCGCCGCCATTGCGAGGTGCTGCGGGAGCACGGCATCCTCGCCAAGGACACCCACGACCACACCATCCGGATCGCTCCGCCGCTGGTGATCACGCAGGATCAGGTCGATTGGGCACTGGAGCAGATCGCCGCGGCGCTGACGCAGGACCTGTCGTGACGCGAGGCGGCTATCTGAACCGCAAGTTCGCGCGGGAGAGCTGGCTGATCGATGAACACCCCATCAGCCGCATATCGCGCACCAGCTCCGTCTGCAACAGACCAAGCGCCCGCTCGACCCCGGCCTGGCCGGCCGATGCCAGCGGGTAGAGATAAAAGCGTCCGAGGCCGACGGCCTTGGCACCGAGCGACAGTGCTTTCAGCACGTGGCTGCCGCGCTTGATGCCGCCGTCCATCATCACGTCGATCCGGTCGCCCACGGCATCGACGATCTCGGCGAGCTGATCGAATGCGGCCCGCGACCCGTCGAGCTGCCGGCCGCCATGGTTGGACAGGATGATGCCGGTGCAGCCGATCTCGACGGCGCGCTTGGCATCATCGACCGACATGACGCCTGTCTCTTATACACATCTAGATGTGTATAAGAGACAGCACCAGCTACGCGCTGCCCGATGCGGTGCGCACCGCCACGCTGGTCGCGGCCGCGAGCGACCTTGGCGGGCCGGCGCTGCACCGGCTGCTGCACGATTTCGCCCGATCGACATGGCGCCGCCGCTCATATCGACATGCTCGTCGAGCTGCGGCAGCTTGAAGCTCTCATGGGTGACATAGTTGACGGCCCAAACCGGCTTGATCGCGAATTGCAGCATGCCGCCGAGCGTGAGCCGGAACGGAATCGAAAACCCGGTGCGCAGGTCGCGCTCGCGGTTACCGCCGGTGATGCTATCGACCGTCAACATCATCACATTGACGCCAGCTTGCTTGGCGCGCTGCATCATCGCCGTATTCAGGCCGCGGTCGCGGTGAAAATAGAACTGATAGACCTGCGGCGTATCATACGCCTTGCGCAATTCCTCCAGGCTCACGGTACCGAGCGAGGACACGCCAAACATCGTGCCATACTTCGCCGCGGCCGCAGCAACGGCCCGTTCGCCATCATGGTGAAACAGGCGCTGCAACGCGGTCGGCGAACAATAGAACGGCGTCGCCAGCTTCTGGCCCATCACGGTGACCGAGAGATCGACGTTCGCGACGCCGCGCAGGATATTCGGCACCAGATCGCAGCGCTCGAAGCTCGCGGTGTTCTGGCGCAACGTCGCCTCGTCGTCCGCCCCGCCGTCAATATAGTCGAAGATCGGCCCCGGAAGCCGCCGCCTTGCCAGTTCGCGGAAGTCATGGAAATTATGGCAATGGCTCAAGCGCATGTCGTGCTCCGAAGGTCCGGACCGCGGATTTCAACGGCCCGAGCGCCGTTCACACCCACAACATCCCGAATAGCGGGCAGACTTCGCCTTGTCCACCGAACTGGCCATCCGGTCAGACCACCGTCCGATGCCGCGCGATGCAGATCCCGAGCACCTCATCCAGCGGCCTGCTCCACCAGTCATTCGAGAAGATCTCGATCTCCGAATAGCCGGCGAAGCCCTGTGCCTCGACCATCGCGCGCACCGATCTGATATCGATGACGCCGTCACCCATCATGCCGCGGTCGTTGAGGATGTCCTTGGTCGGCACCAGCCAGTCGCAGACATGGAACGCGAGCAGGCGATCCTTGCCGGCGCGCGCGATCTGGCCCATCAGCTCCGGGTCCCACCAGATGTGATAGACGTCGAGCGCAACGCCGATCGCGCCGGTGCGGCCGGGATCGAGCGCGTCGCAGATGTCGAGCGCGTGCTTCGTGGTGTTCACGCAGGCGCGGTCGGCGGCGTAGGCCGGATGCAGCGGCTCGATCGCGAGCGGCAATTTTGCCTGCTTCGCGTAGTCGAGCATCTCGGCGATGCCGTCATGCACCTGATTGCGCGCAGCGGCGATGTCCTTCGAGGGTGTGCTGCCCGGCCGGGAATAGTGCGGCAGGCCGCCGACCACAAGCACAATGCAGGAGGCACCGAGCGCAACGGCCTCGTCGACGGCGCGGCGGTTGTCGTCGCGCGCCTCGCCACGATGTGCGTCGTCGGCCGTGAACATGCCGCCGCGGCAATAGCCGGAGAGATCGAGCCCGGCGTCCTTGACCGCGCGCACGGCACGGTCGAGGCCGACGGCCGCGACCTGGTCGCGCCAGGGATCGATGGCGCGGATGCCGTGACGGGCGCAGGCCTCGATGATGGCTGTGAGATCACCCTGCTTGCGGACGGTCGCCGTATTCAGCGACAGCCAACGGTGATCATTGGAGAAGTCGCGCATCAGGCTTCGATGCCACGCGTCGCCAGGATCGTCGTCATCCGGCGCGTCGCGGCTTCCGGATTGGCGAGCAGTCCCGCCTGGTCGGCGAGCCGGAACAGTTCGCCGAGATGCAGGGTCGAGCGCGTGCTCTCCTGTCCGCCGACCATCGTGAAATGATCCTGGTGGCCGTTGAGATAGGCCATGAGCACGATGCCGGTCTTGTAGAACCTGGTCGGTGCCTTGAAGATGTGGCGCGACAGCGGCACCGTCGGGCCGAGCACATCATGGAATCCGGCCTCGTCGCCCGCCGCCAGCCGCGACAGCGCATAGGAGGCCGCGGGCGCGATCGCATCGAATATGCCGAGCAGCGCGTGCGAAAATCCCTGGTCGTCGCCGGCGATCAGTTCGGCGTAGTTGAAATCGTCGCCGGTATACATCTTGACCCGCGGGTCGAGCCGCCGCCGCATGTCGATCTCGCGCTGCTTGTCGAGCAGCGAAACCTTGACACCATCGACCTTGGCGGCGTTGGCGTTGATGATCGCAACCGCCGTATCCATCGCCTTGTCGAGATCGGCCGTGCCCCAATAGCCCGACAGCGCCGGATCAAACATGTCGCCGAGCCAGTGGATGATCACGGGCTCGCGGACCTGCGACAGCACCCGGTCATAGACCTTCGCATAGTCGTCCGCGGTCTTGCCGAGATTGGCCAGCGCGCGCGAGGCCATCAGGATGATGCGGCCGCCGGCCTTCTCCACGGCCGCGACCTGCTGCTCATAGGCACGAATGACGCCGTCGATCGACCTTGCGTCTTCCACCGCCAGATGATCGGTGCCGGCACCGGAGAACACCAGCGCATTGTCCCTGGCTTTCGCCGCCTTCACCGAGCGTTGGATCAGTTCCAACGACGTCGCCCAGTCCAGCCCCATGCCGCGCTGCGCGGTGTCCATCGCCTCGGCGACGCCGAGGCCGAGGTCCCAGATGTGCTCGCGGAACGCGATCGTCCTGTCCCAATCGATCGCGGCCGTCAGCCAGGGATCGACGTCGGCGCGGGGATCGGCGACCACATGCGCGGCCGAGAACGCGACACGGTTCAGCGAGCCGTCGAGCTTCGCCGGAAAGGTCCGCGACGCCGCCAGGCGATAAGTCTCGAGAGCGCCATCGGCGGTCGGCAGCTTCAAGGACAGGGACGACATCGGCAGGACTGGCTTGTTCATGACATCGGTCCTTCTCAGACGACGATCGGGGCGACGTCGATCCAGCGCCGCTCCTTCCAGCTCTTCAGCGCGCATTCGGCAAGCTGCACGCCCTTGGCGCCTTCGAGCAGGGTGTATTTATACGGCGCATCCTCGCAGACATGGCGGATGAACATCTCCCACTGCTCCTTGAAGCCGTTGTCGTAGACGACGTTCTCCGGGAGCTTCTGCCAGTCGGCATAGAAATCGTGCATGCGCTTCTCGTCGGGATTCCACACCGGCCGCGGCGTCGCCTGGCGCGCCTGGATCATGCAGTCGGTCAGGCCCGCAACGGCCGAGCCATGGGTGCCGTCGACCTGGAAGGTGACGAGGTCGTCGCGGTAGACCCGCGTCACCCAGCTCATGTTGATATGAGCGATCACGCCACCCTTCAGCCTGAAGGTGGCGTAGGCGGAATCGTCGGCGGTCGCCTGGTATTTCTTGCCCTTCTCGTCATAACGCTCGGGGATGTCGGTGTTGCCGATGCAGACCACGCTCTCGACCTCGCCGAACAGATTGTCGAGCACATAGCGCCAGTGCGGCAGCATATCGAGGATCATGCCGCCGCCGTCGGCCTTGCGGTAGTTCCACGACGGACGCTGCGCCTGTACGCCCCAGTCGCCCTCGAACACCCAGTAGCCGAACTCGCCGCGCACCGAGAGCATGCGGCCGAAGAAGCCGGAGTCGCGCAGGAAGGCGAGCTTCTTCAGGCCGGGCAGGAACAGTTTGTCCTGCACCGTGCCGTGCTTGAGACCCTTGGCATTGGCGAGCTTCACGACCGCCACGGCTTCTTCCAGATTGGTCGCGATCGGCTTCTCGCAATAGACATGCTTGCCGGCATTGATCGCCTTAGTCAGCAGCGAGGGCCGCGCCTGCGTCGTCGCGGCATCGAAGAACACGGTGTCGTCCTTGTCGGCCAGCGCGCGATCGAGATCGGTGGTGTGCCGCTCGATGTTGTAGCGCTTGGCGAGGCCGGCGACCTTCTCGGCATCGCGGCCGACCAGGATCGGATCCGGCATGATGCGGTCGCCGTTCGACAACAGCACGCCGCCCTGCTCGCGGATCGCGACGATCGAGCGGATCAGATGCTGGTTGAGTCCCATCCGGCCTGTGATTCCGTTCATGATCAGGCCGAGGCGTTTGGTCGTCATCCTGTCTGCTCCTGCGAAACGCGTGGTGTTGGCCGCTTGAGCGGCTGCATGGTGGACCAGTCCGGATGGACCGAACTGGCGAAGCCCGAGGCGGCGGCGATCGATCCGGTCAGCAGATCGCCGTCATGGATCGCGAGGCGGACCTTGCCGCCGGCGCGCATGTAGAGGTCGGGATGCGCGGCGAGGAAGGCGTCGGCCTCGTCTGACGGGGTATCGGCAAAGCCGTCGACATAGTGGTGTCCGTTGCGCTCGGCATGGGTGACGCCGATCAGAATCAATGCACCGAGCGCGAGGTCCTGCTGCACGGCCAAGCCGGCCTGACAGGTGAGGTCTTCGCAGCAGATGACGCATTCCGCACCGTCATCATTCCACTTCGCGATGCGCGTCATGTTGATGATCGACTTGTAGAGCCCCTTGCAGGACTTCGACGAGATGCCGCTATAGCCAAGGGCCCTCGCAGCCAGCAGTGCATCGTAGCTATCGTCGGCTTCGTCGATGATGAAATCACGGCGGCCAAGCGCGCCGAGCGGCGACTGCCAGGTCACGTCGCGCGGCATCGGTTGCTCGATATAATGCAATTTCGCCACGATCGGATCCAGCGCAGGGTCGCGCTCGAGACGATCGACGAGTGCGTTGAGCCCGGCGATGTCGGCATACTGTTCGTTCGCATCCAGCGTGACGTGGTACTCATATGGCAGCGAAGCGAGCTGTTTGCCGATGCGGATCAGTCGCGCCGCATCGTGCGCTACATCGCCGTTGAGCTTGAGCTTGAACCAGCGCGCGCCGCCGTTTTCCCTGGTGTCGGCGACGCCGCCCTCGCCATCGATCTTGTCATCGAGGCCGACGGTATGACGGATCGGAATCCGATGGTTGCGGTATTCGTTGGCCAGAACGAGGACCTTCGCGACATCATCGTCCCGCAGGTCGGGAGATAACCTCGCGTCGATACCTGCAATGTTTGCCGCCATGCCATCGAAGAAGTTGGTACCGACACAGCGCAGCAGCGCGTCGAGAATGGCCTTGTCGATCTCAGCCGGGCCGAAAATCGCGGCAAGCGGAGGAATGTCCAGTTTCGCGCAAGCCTCGACTTGGGTACCGATGCAAGCAGCGTGCAGGCCGAACGCGGTATCAAAATCCCGGCTCGCCAGATAGAGCTCGCGTGCGATGGCAAGCGAGCGGCGCAGGTCGTCAACCGTCTGGTCCGGCGTCAGATGCGGCCGCTTGTCGAACCATTTCGGCGCCAGCATCTCGGCGCTGGCGCCGGTGGCGCGGCCCTTGCCTTCCACCTCGATCTCGACCCGCACAAAGACCTGCCTCGCGGCGTTGACCGTCACGGCGCCGAAACGGAACGGCCGGGCGAAGGGCAGCGGCCGTTCGAAGTAGGCAATATCTTTGACTCTGAGGTGAAGCGGCATCGTCGGCTCGGTTCAGTCCAGCGATCCCTGGGTGAAGAAATGCTTGCGGATGCGCTGCACCAGTTCGGTGAAGACGGGATCGGACATCGTCTCGAGCGAGCGCGGCCGCAGCATCGGCACGTCATAGATCGCAGCGATCGCGCCGGGACGCTCGGTCATCACGAGCACGCGGTCGGCGAGGAACACGGCTTCGGGAATCGAGTGCGTGATCAACAGAACGGTCTTGCCGGTCTCGCGCTGGATCCGCATCAGCTCGACATTCATCCGCTCCCGCGTCATGGCGTCGAGCGCGCCGAACGGCTCGTCCATCAACATGATCTTGGGATCGTGCACCAGTGCCCGGCAAATCGAGGCGCGCTGCTGCATGCCGCCGGAGAGCTGCCAGGGCAGCTTCTTCTCGAAACCTTCGAGCCCCACCAGTTTCAACAACGCCTTGGCGCGATCGAGATATTTGTCGCGGGCGAGCCGCTTCATGTCGATCGGCAGCATCACGTTGGAGAGGATGTTGCGCCACGGCAGCAGCAAGGCGTTCTGGAACACGATGCCGACATTGCCGTGCGGCTTCGTCACCGGCTCGCCGTCGACCAGCACCTCGCCTGATGTCGGCGGCAGCAGGCCCGAGATCATTTTCAGCAGTGTGGACTTGCCGCAGCCGGACGGCCCGACCACGACGAAGAATTCGCCGTCGTTGATGGTGAAGTCGAGCGGCCGCAGCGACGGCACATCGCCGTCACGCGACCGGTAGGTCTTCGACACGCCCGACAGCCTGATGCCCGGGGCGGTGCCGGTCGCGCGGTCCGACACCAGGCGCAGATGCGCGGCGGGCTGCTCGGCAGCACTCCTGATCGCCGATTTCATGGCTTACGAATTACCCTTCGGCAGATAGTCGTTGGTGTAGAACGCCTTCGGATTGGCCTTCGCCTTGGCGTCGAGGCCGCCATATTCGACCATCAGATCGACCGACTCGGTCATGTTCTGGTCGGTGACCTGGAACGGCCGCTTGTCCTTAGTCTCCGGCGTGCGATAGAGCGGGATCGTCAATTCGAAGCCCTGGGTCAGCGTGTCGATCTTGCCGCCCTTCGGATTGGCGTCGAGGATCGACTGCGCCGCCGCTTTCGGGTCCTTCTCCGCGGCCTCCACCGCCTTGGTCGTCGCCGACATGAAGCGGCGGACCAAATCTGCGTTGGCCTTCACATAATCCGAGTTCGCGATGATGCCCGACGATACCATGTTGATGCCGTAGTCGGCGAACTTGATCGGATAGACGTCCTTGCCGGTGGCGTCCTTGATCTTCATCGACTGGTCCATGACATAGCCAAGCAGCAGATCGGCCTGGCCGTTGATGACGGCGTTGAGCTTGGTCTGGCCGTCGCCGGCGACGGTATGGAAGTCGCTTTCCTTCAGGCCGGTCTTCTTCAGGAACAGCGGCCAGATCTGCGTCATCGAATCCGCCGGCGTGATCGCGACCGTCTTGCCCTTGATGTCCTCCGGCTTCCTGATGTTCTTGTCGACGAAGCCCATGGCCGACATCGGACTGGTCTGCAACAGCACACCGGTGGCGATTACGGGCGCGCCCTTCACCACCGCGCGCATCATCGTGGGCACGTCGACATAGCCGAAATCCGCGGTCTTGGCGGCCACCGCCTGTGTGGTCGCGGCCGAGCCGCGGCCTTCCTGGATCTCGAGGTCGATACCCTCGGCGGCGTAGATGCCCTTGGCCTTGCCGTAATAGAACGGCGCGTGCTCGCCATAGACGTACCAGTTCAGCATCAGCACGACCTTGTCGGCCGCGGATGCCGGTGCCACTGCCAGCGCGCTCCAGACCAATGCGGCGCCCACGACCGCAATCAAACGCTTCATGGTTGTTCTCCCTCGATGATCCGGCCCTTGTGTGGACCGCTTGTTCGGTTGCAGCGCTAGGAAGCGAAGCTGATGTCGTCGCGCTGGCTGACGTGCCAGGGGATCACCAGCCGCTCGATGCGGTCGACGATCCAGAACAGGATGACGCCGAGCAGCGCCAGGATCACCAGCGCGGCGAACATCGTCGGCAGGTCGAAGGTGCCGATCGAACGCTGCATCACATAGCCGATGCCGGAATTGGAGCCGACGAACTCGCCGACCACGGCACCGACCACCGCGAGCGTCACCGAGACCTTCAGGCCGGAGAAGATCGCGGGCATCGCGTGCGGCAGGTTGACCGCGCAGAACACCTTGGAGCGGCTGCCCTGCATCGCGCGCGCCAGATCGACCATGTCGGGATCGACCGACTTGAAGCCCTGCACCGCCGAGACCACGACGGGGAAGAAGCCGAGCAGGAACGCCGAGATCACCTTGGGAATGATGCCGAAGCCGAACCACACCACGAACAACGGCGCGATCGCGATCTTCGGCACCGATTGGGAGAACACCAGCAGCGGATAGACGTAGCTTTCGACCGTCTTCGAGCCCGCGATCAGCATGGCAACGGGAATGCCGAACAGCGCCGACAGCAGGAAACCGCAAAGCGTCGCGTAGGTGGTCGGCCAGGACTGTCGCAGCAGCTCCGGCCAGTCGCTCCACAGCACCGCGACGACGTCGCCGGGCGACGGGATCTGATAGGCCGGGATGTGGAACAGGCGGATCGAGAGGTCCCAGGCGGCCACGATGACCACCAGGAACAGGAACGGGCGCAGCCACGCCGCGTTCAGCACCTTCGACAGGCCCGAAGGGCTCTTTGCCTCCGCCACGTCCCCACTCCCTTGCAGTCTCTCTCGTTCGGTCAGAAATTAACCCGTTGGATAATTACTGTCCAGCCCCCGGCACGCGACGAAATCGCGCTGGAATCCCCTACTTTCGTCAGACGAGATTTTGTGAATACGGGCCGCGGACGATACCGCGAGCCGTCACACCACGCGGTGTTCCGCGGCGTGCCGCACCGGCATCGCGCCGAACGCGGCGGTGGACTTGCCGGTCAGCGCCGCCAGCACCAGCGCGATCATGTGATCGAGACGCTCGTCGCGGGCGTCCTTCTTGAGTAGGTCGCGGCCGAAGATCACGCTCAAGGTGGCGCTGTTGGAAAGATAGAAGAACGCAAGCCCCGCGATCGAGATATAGAGCTGCACCGGATCGACCGTGACGCGGAAATCGCCGCTCTCGACGCCGCGCGTCACCACCGTTCGAATCATCTCGACAAAGGGCGAGTGCATCGACTTGACCTTGGTCGAGCGCTTCAGGTGCTTTGCCTTGGCGAGGTTTTCCGTGTTCAGCAATGCCAGGAACTCGGGATTGCGCAGAAAATAGTTCCAGGTGAAGTCGATCAGACGCCCGATCGCTTCAGGAGGATCGAGATGCTCGAGATCGAGCGTGCGCTCCTCGGCGCGAATCTTCTCATAGGCTCCTTCCAGCACCTCGAGATAGAGATCCTCCTTGTTGCCGACATGGTAGTACAGCATGCGCTTGTTGGCGCCGGCATTGGCCGCAATGCGATCGACCCGCGCGCCCGCAAGGCCATGGGCGGCGAATTCCTGCTTGGCCGCCTCGAGAATCCGCAGCCGCATCCCTTCCGGGTCGCGCTGCCATCTCTGTATTCGCTTTGCCTTGGCCAAATCGATTGCCCGGTGATGCTGGATCAATCAACCTAGCATGACGCGCGACGTTTGAGAACGAATGTTGTCGCGATGGTGGCGCGGGGATATTTCTCGCGGTGTCCCTTCGTCATTCCGAGGCTCGTGAAGCGAGAACCCGGAATCCATCGAACCGAACGTACGTTGGATGAATGGATTCCGGGCTCGCGCCAAGAGGCGCACCCGGAATGACGAGATCCCACGCACGCTGCCGGGAAGACGCGCAGCCGAAGCGCCGCCTAGTCTGGCTTCCCCTGAGAGGGCTGCACCAGGAGCGTCGGCACACCGCACGTGCCGTTGCGCACCGTTATCACGCGCGTGCCGGGCTTGCGGCCGGTACGAATCTCCGAGACGTCGACGCCGGCGGCAACCAGCCGCGCATGCGTGGCATCGATGTCGGCGACGCGCCAGCAGATGCCGCGCAGCCGGTCCGGGGCGTCGGCCTCCGCCTTGTCATTCCCCTTGCTCGGCCGGTGCGTGACCTCGACGACGAGATCGCCGCAGCGGAAGAACATCAGCCGTCCCCAGTCGGGATGCGAGCGGTCGAGTGCCATGTCGAGCCCGAGCCGCGCGCCATAGAGTGCCGCGGCCCGTTCCGGGTCGGCGGTCGAGACCACCACATGATCCATCGCGGTGATCGAGGCCGGCGTGGTGCGCACCGACAGCGGCCGCTCCTGATCCCGCTCCAGGAAGAACATGCGCACGCCGCGCGTCGCCTCGGTCGCGGCGCGCGTGCGCTTCCACGACAGCGTGGCGCCGCTCGCCTCGTCGCGGCTCTCGACCTCGGCGACCGGCTCGGGCTTCAGCGTCAGCCGCTCGAGCCTGCGATGCGTCCTGGCGACGTCGCTGGTGCGGAAGCAGAGGCTCGCAAGCCCTTCTCCCTGGGTGGCGAGCGCGCCGCGGACGCGTTGCGCGGCGTCCTCGTCGCCGCGCGGCGCCATCAATTCCAGCGTGGTGTTGTCGAGCGTGAACAGCACGCGGTTCGCGCCGTCGCCGCTATTGCGCCAGGCCGGCGCCCGCGCGAACAGCGTCTCGTAGGCGGCGCTGGCGGCCGCGATGTCGCTGGTCAGGACGACGACATGATCGAGACCTGTAATCATGGTTGCGGCCTCCCCGAATCTGCCGTCATTGTGCTCCTCCCTTGCGCATCCCGGAACCACGGGCTGCGGGCGGCCGTTATGCCGAATGCCAGAACGGTCCTCGATCTGCTCGCCCGCCCCATCTGTACCCGCAAACCAGGCAAGGTTGCGAATATTTTCAGCGATGTCGGCCGACCAGCAGTGCTAGTCTGGTCACCGGCCGGGACCACACCAAGCGACGACGGAAAGCGAATGCAGGCTCTCTTCATCGGACAGACCTATATCGACGTCACCTTCATCACGGATCACATGCCGGTCGGCGACGAAAAGCACGTCGCGGACGCCTATGCCGTGTCGTTCGGCGGCAACGCGGTGACCGCGGCGTTCTGCTGCGCCAAGCTCGGCATCGAGCCGGACCTGATCGCCACCATGGCCAATGACTGGCTGGGGCGGATGTTCTGGGACATGGCCGACAGGTACGGCATCTCGTTCCATCCGCGCAAGGTCAACTCCTCCTCGCTGTCCTTCATCATGCCCCATGACGGCAAGCGTGCCATCGTGCGCTGCCGCGACGACCAGCACATCCATCCGTTTCCGCTGCTGAACATCGATGGCTGCCGCGCGCTGCACATCGACGGCCACCAGCCGGACGCTGCGATCCATTACGCGAAGCTGTGCCGCGAGGCCGGCATCCTGACCTCGCTCGACGGCGGCGGCCTGCGCACCAACACCCACGAGTTGCTCGCCTTCATCGACATTGCGATCGTCGCCGAGCGGCTGTGCGAGCAGATGGACAAGACGCCAGAGCAGATGCTCGACTATCTCAAGAGCCGCGGCTGCAAGGTCGGCGGCGTCACCATGGGCGAGCGTGGCCTGCTCTGGTACGACGAGGCCGGCGCGGTGCGAACCTTGCCGGCATTCCCGATCCCGCGCGAGCGGGTGATCGACACCAACGGCGCGGGCGATGTCTTCCACGGCGCCTACATCTATTCTTACCTCGCAAATCCGAGCAAGGGCTGGCATGAGCACTTCAAGTTCGCGCGCGCGGCGTCGACCTTCAAGATCCAGAAGCTCGGCAACGAGGCCGGCCTGCCGACGCTCGCCGATATCGCGGCGGTCAAGCAGGAGTTTCGTGCCGACGCCTGAGTGGAGCTAGCCATGGGCCGCGTCTTCGTCGCCGGCAGCATCAACATGGACGTGGTGGCGACCGCGGAGCGCCATCCGCGGGTCGGCGAAACCGTGGCCGGCCAGGCCGTGCTGTATTTTCCTGGCGGCAAGGGCGCCAACCAGGCGGTCGCCTCGGCCAAGCTCGGCATTCCGACCACGCTGATCGGCCGGCTCGGCACCGACGCATTCGGCAGGGAGCTGCGAGCATTCCTTGCCGCGCAAGGCGTCGATCTCGCCTTCGTCAAGGATACGGACGGCGCGCATTCCGGCACGGCGATCATCACGCTTGCCCATGCCGACAACACGATCGTCGTGGTGCCGGGCGCCAACGGACTGGTCGATGCCGACGACGTCGTGGCCCCCGCGCTTGCGAAGGGCGACGTCGCGGTCAGCCAGTTCGAGATTCCGCTGCCGACCATCGCCGCGTTCTTCAGACGTGCCCGCGCGGCCGGCGTCACCACGATCCTCAATCCGGCGCCGGCGAAACAGGCCGACAAGACGCTGCTGGATCTGGTCGATATCCTGATCCTCAACGAGACCGAGCTCGGCCTCCTCGCTGGAACGGAGCTCAGCGACCACGATACCGCCTCCCGCTTTGCCGAAGCGGCGCGAACCATGGGGCCAGGCAAGATCGTCTGCGTCACGCTCGGCAAGCGCGGCGTTCTGGTGCTGGTCAAGGGCCACCAGCCGCTGCTGGTGCCGGGGCGCGAGGTCAAGGCCGTCGACACCACAGGCGCCGGCGATTGCTTCGTCGGCGCCCTCGCCTCACAACTCGCTGTCGGCAAGCCGCTAGGCGACGCCCTGGCCTACGCCAACGCCGCCGCCTCGATCTGCGTGCAACGGATGGGGGCTGCGCCGTCGATGCCGACGGCGGATGAGGTGAACGCCGTTCTTTCCACGACTCGTCCCGGCGCAGGCCGGGACCCATAATCACGAATGGTCATTGTTGAGGGACGCTGGAACGACGAGTCGTTTGCACAACGTCCGCCGCGGCGTATGGGTCCCGGCCTGCGCCGGGACGACGCTTGTTTGCGTTTACGTCAGCGCGCTCTTCAAATCAAAGCTCGCATCCGCGGCCTGCTCCGGCGTGATCGAGCCGTCGGCACCAAGCAGCCTGCGCCCGAACATGTGATCGCCGGCGCGATTCACCGACTCGATGCCGAGCAGCCTGTCGCCGCGATAGCAGAACGCCGAGAATGCCCCCTGGGCGCGGTCGCCGCGCACGACGACGCGGTCGTAGCCGGTGGTGAGACCTGCCATTTGCAGCTTGTCCGGGCCCTGGTCGCTCCAGAACCACGGCAGACCGTCATAGACCTCGGTCTTGCCGGTCAGCCGCGCCGCGACACAGCGCGCGTGGTCGGTCGCGTTCTGCACCGATTCCAGCCGCAGCGATCCGCCGAACCGCTTGCTGGTGTAGAGCGCGCAATCGCCGATTGCGGAGACGTTGGGATCGGCGGTCAAGAGATGCTCGTCGACGATGATGCCGGATGCGACCGGAAGGCCGGCCTCTGCGGCCAGCTCGACATTCGGCAGCACGCCGACGCCGACCACGACGAGATCGGCCGGGATATGCGTGCCGTTGCTCAGGCTGACGCCGGTGACCCTGGCGCCATCGGCCTCGATCGCCGTGACCTGCACGCCGAGCTGAATCCGGATGCCGGCCGCGGCGTGACGCGCCTGCGAGAACTCGGAAATCTCCGCGGTAACCGCGCGCGCCATCACGCGGGAAGCGAGCTCGACCACATCGACCTCGAGGCCTTTCGCTCGCGCTGTGGCGGCGAATTCGAGCCCGATGAAGCCCGCGCCGATCACCACGACCCGCATGCCGGGTGCGATCAATTCGCGCAGCGCCTGGCTCTCGTCGAGGATGCGCAGATAGCGCACCGCGTCCAGCCTGGCGTTGGGAATATCGAGCAGCCGGTTGCGCGCACCGGTCGCGAACACCAGATGGCCGTAGTCGAGCGACGCGCCGGAGGCGAGCACCACTTTCCGCGCATTGCGGTCGATCGCGTGCGCCCGGTCGGTGATCAGCTCGATCTTGTTGTCGTGGTAGAATTTCTCGGGCCGGAACATCAGGGTCTCGGGCCCGCCGGTGCCTTTCAGATAGGCCTTCGACAGCGGCGGCCGCTGATACGGCAAATGGCCTTCGTCATTGAGCAGGGCGATGCGCTCAGCGAAGCCGGCCTGGCGCAGCGACGCCGCGAGCTGGAAGCCGGCATGTCCGGCGCCGACGATGATGACCGAGCCTGTCATCGGAACAACCCAAATTCGCGCGAGCAGGAGTGACCCATGCTGTTTCCTCTTGTCGATGTTAGCTTGCTTGCCCCGTCCCCACAGCGCTCGTGTCTGCGTACCGAAGGCGCGGGCCATTTGGCCTCATGGCTCGCGCGGACGCAAGGGGGTCCCCGGCAAATCTGGGTACCCCACAACCGCCTATGGCGGCGCGCCGGATTGCCACGGCTCCCGCCAAGGCCTTAAATGCCCGGAACCAACAAGCCCAAGGTCCTCAAAATGCCAGATCCCGCCTCCCCCAACGACCCCGCCTTGCTCCGTATCGACGGCGCCGTCGCGACCATCACGCTGAACCGGCCGGCCGCGTTCAATGCGATCGATCTGACGATCGCCAGGAAGCTCGAGCAGCTCAGCGCCGAGATCGAAGCCAACAAGGATGTCCGCGTGCTGGTGATCGAGGGCGAAGGCCGCGCCTTCTGCGCCGGCGGCGATCTGCAGACCATCGGCGCCGCCGCCGAAGCCAACAACATCGCCCCCGTGGTCGGCGAGATGCTGCATCACTACCACGCCTTCATCGAGACGGTGCGGCGGATGCCCAAGATCGTGCTGTCCAGCGTGCATGGGTCGGCGGCCGGCGCCGGCATGGGCCTCGCCTTCGTGACCGACCTGTGTATCGCCGCGGACGATGCCCGCTTCACGCCTGCTTATGCCAAGATCGGCGTCTCGCCGGATGGCGGCAGCACGGTCGGCATCGTGGGCACGGTCGGCACCCGTCGCGCGTTGCAGATTTTCCTTGCCGAGGACGGCTTCACCGCGCAGCAGGCCTATGAATGGGGGCTGGTGGTCAAGGCCGTCCCCGCGACCGAGCTGAAGGCGGCCACAAGGCAACTCGCCGAGCGGCTGGCGAAAAATCCGCCCGCCGCGATCGCGGCGACCAAATCACTGGTCTATCAGGCGGCCACCACGCCGACCAAGCAGCAGCTCGATGCCGAGGAACACAAGATCATCACGACCATGCATACCGACGATTTCCGCGTCGCCGTGAAGAAGTTCACCAGCAAGTCGAAGTGACCGCGTGGCATTTCCTTCGCGCTCGTTCCTGTGCCTGCGGCACGGGACCACCGACTGGAATCGGCAGGGTCGCTTTCAGGGCCTGACCGACAATGCCCTGAACGCGGACGGCATCGCCGAGGCACATGCCGCGGCGCGCCGATTGGCCGGCGTCGCGGTTGCAGCGATCGTTGCAAGCCCGCTGCGCCGCGCCGTCCAGACCGCGGAGGTGGTGGCGGCGACGCTGTCCAAGGACATCAGCATCGATGCCGGCATCATCGAGTGCGATTTCGGCAGCCTCGAGGGCCAATCGATCCGCGAGGCCATGCAACAGCATGGCATCACCGCGATGGAGGACATCACCACGATCCTCCCTGCCGATGGCGAGCCGTGGCCCGCGGTGTCCGAGCGCGCGCTACGTTGCGTGGCGGCATGGCAGCAGCGGCATCCGCGCGCCGACATCTTGTTCGTCTGCCATGACGGCGTGATGCAGGCGATGGCCGAGGTGTTGTGCGGCGGCTTCTTCGAGAACCACCACGAGACGCCATTCCGCTACGCGCGGAACGGCAATGGCTGGAAGCTGGAGCAGATCGGCTAGTTCGGGCAGATGTAGCCGGTGCCGCCCGGCGCCTTGAAGCAGCCGACAGATTCCGGGATCACCTGCTTGGGTAGCCACAGCACGACCTTCGGAAAATAGATCGTGAAGCAGATCGTGATCAGGAACACGACGTAGATCGGCAACGCCGCCCGCAGCGCTTTGGCGAAGCTGACGCCGACGAATTTCGAGGCCATCAACAGCACCAACCCGTAAGGCGGCGTGATCAGGCCGAAGGCAAGCGTCGCGATCAGCACCACGCCCATATGCACGCCGTTGATATCGCCGGCCTGGGTCAGCGCGTTGACCAGCGGCATGAAGATGATGATGGTCGGGACCGGCTCGATGAAGTCGCCGACCACGGTGAACAGCAACACCATCAAGAGCATGATGAGGTGGGGATCGTTGCCGGCGATCGAGGTGATCCAGTCGGCGATGTAGATCGCACCGCGCAGATAAGCGAGCATCCAGCCGAATGCATTCGCCGCCCCGATCGTGATCAGCGGCAGCGAGAAGATCAGGCCGGCCAGGCAGAAATCGTATGGGATCTTCTTCAGGTGTCCGCGGTTCAGCGCCGGGATCACCACGATGATGATGTAGGCGACCGCGACCACGCCGGCCTCGGTCGGGGTGAACCAGCCGGTCAGGATGCCGCCGAGCAGGATCACCGGGATCATCAACGGCAGCGCGGCGTCGCCGGCGGCGAACGCGACCTGGCGCAGCGGCGCGCGCGGCTTGCGCAGGCCTGAAGGCCCGAAGAAATAGCAATAGATCATCAGCCCGAAGCCGATCATCAGCCCGGGCACTACGCCCGCCATGAACAGGCCGGCGATCGAGACATTGCCGACCGCGCCATAGACCACCGCCGTGATGCTCGGCGGCACCAGCGCCGCGATGGTCGAGGCGGAGGCGATGATCGCGGCGATGAAGGCCGGCTCATAGCCTTCCCGCTTCATCGGCCCGCCGAGCGCCCGGCTCATGACGGCGACGTCGGCGGTGGTCGAGCCCGACATCTCCGAGAAGAACATGCTGAAGACGACCACGACCTGCGACAGCCCGCCCCTGATATGCCCGACCAGCGAGACCGACAGGTTGGCGATGCGGACCACGACATTGGCCGAGCTCATGAGCTCGCCGACCAGCAGGAAAAACGGGATCGCCAGTAGCGCCTCGGAATCGACGCCGTCGAAGATTTTCTGGATGATCGCCGCCAGCGAGACATCCGACAGCAGCGCGCCGACGAAGACGCCGGCCATCAGCGAGAACGGCACCGGCACGCCGAGATAGCCGAAGAACAGGAAGCAGAACGACATCAGCGCAAGCACGACCGGTGCGCTCACGGCTGGGCTCCCGTGTTGATCGCCGGGATCGCAAGGTCGTCATCGGCCGGCTCCGGACGATCGAAGCCGTTACGGATGCCGTTGACGAGCTGCTCGATCGTGAACAGGCCGATCAGGAGGCCGGACAGCGGGATCACCACATAGAGCGAGGCGATCGGCGTACCCGACGGCAGCCGGAAGCTACCGAAGCCGCGCAAATAGTTCAGATAGCCGTACCAGACCAGGCAGAAGGCGACGCCGAGCACCACCAAGCGGATGATGACCTCGATGACCAGCCGCGACCTGCCGTGCATCGCCTCCGAGATCGCGGTGAGATAGAGATGATCGTTGCGCCGGGTCGCGGCCGCGGCGCCGATGAAGATCGCATAGATGAACAGCGTCGAAGTCACTTCTTGGAGCCACAGCCAGGGATGACCGATGGTGCGGGTGACGATGTCGGCAGTGACCGAGAGCGAGAAGCCGAAGCACAGCACGCCGCACAGCATCATCAGGATCAGCTCGAGCCGGTCGAGCGCCCGCCACTTCAGATGCCGCTGCCTTTGCAGCACCAGTCTGTCGGCGATGGCCATGGCGCGCTCCCCGTCGACCCGGGCCTTAATTGATCGCGCGGATCAGGTTCTTGATCTTCTCGGCGTGCGGGCCGAGCTCCTTGGCGAGCTTGTCGAGATAGGGATCCGCTATCGCGGTGAAGCTCTTCTTGTCGACATCCTCGACCACTTTGACGCCGAACGATTTCAGCTTGGTCAGCGCGCTCCGCTCCAGCTCGAAGGCCTTCTGCGGCTCCTTGGCGCTGACCTCGTTGGCGGCGGCCTGCACCCAGCCCTTCTGCTCGGCGGAGAGGCTCTGCCAGAGCTTGTCGGAGACGAACAGCAGCGCGTTGTTGGCCTCGTGCTCGGTGATCGAGAGCACCGGCGCGACCTCGTAATGCTTGTTGACGAGATAGACGTTGATGCTGTTCTCGGCAGCGTCGACCACCCCGGTTTGCAGCGAGGTGTAGACGCTGCCGAACGGCATGTGCACGGTTTGCGCGCCATAGGCCGGGAACATGGTGTCCTCGGTCGCGGTCGCCTGCACGCGCACCTTCACGCCCTTGAGGTCGCCGACATTGTGGATCTCCTTCTTGCTGTAGATGTGCCGCACACCCTGCGAGCCGGTGCCGATCACATGCAGGCCCTGGGCGGTGTCGTCGATCATGGTCCTGATGGCATCGAACACCTGCGGGTCGGCCAGCGCCTTGATCACATGGGCATCGTTGCGGAACAGGAAGTGCAGCGACATCACGCCGGCCTGCGGCGAGATCGTCGCGGTGTTGGCGGAGGAGATGATGGCGAACTCGATGTCGCCCGACTTCACGAGTTGCAGCAATTGCGGCTCCTGGCCGAGTTGCGCGCCGGGATATTGATCGACGATCATCGTCCCCTTGCTCAATTCCTTGAGCTTGTCGGCGAACAGATCGCCGGCGACCGAATAGCCGGTGTTGCGCGGCTGGTCATAGGCGAAGCGGAAGTGCTTGACCTCCTGCGCGCCGACGCTCGACGGCAGCAGCAGCGCTGCCGCGGCCATGGCGATCCCGACGATCTTGGCTGAAGTGCCCATCGCGACGCTCCCCCGGTTTTTGATTGACGAGATCATCCCACCAGTCCCGCGGGATTGTCAATAAAACAGGAGGATTCAGCGACCACTGTGCGATATCTTGGGGCGCGCGGCAGGAATTATCGACAATTCCGTCGCTACGCGACGACGCCCGTTACTTTCCCTTGGCGCGCATGAAGTCGAAATCGCAGCCTTCGTCGGCTTGCAGGATGGTCTCGTTGAAGAGATGCGCGTAGCCGCGTTTGGCCCTGTCCGGCGTGCCGGCCGGGGCGAGCGCCGCGCGGCGCTTCTGCAATTCTGCCTCGTCGACCAGCAGATCGATGCTGCGCTTGGCGACGTCGAGCCGGATCATGTCGCCGTTCCGCACCAGGCCGAGCGGGCCGCCGACGGCGGACTCCGGCGTGATGTGCAGCACGATGGTGCCGAACGCCGTGCCGCTCATCCGCGCATCGGAGATCCGGACCATGTCCTTCACACCCGTGCGGGCGAGTTTCTTCGGGATCGGCAGGTAACCCGCCTCCGGCATGCCAGGTGCGCCCTTCGGGCCGGCATTCCGCAGCACCAGCACGTCGTCGGCGGTGACGTCGAGCGCGGGATCGTCGACCCGCAGCGTCATGTCCTCGACCGACTCGAACACCACGGCACGGCCGGTGTGCTGCAACAGCTTCGGGCTCGCCGCCGACTGCTTGATCACGGCGCCGCGCGGCGCGAGATTGCCGTGCAGGATCGCCATCGCACCTTCGGACTTGATCGGGTTGGCCTTGGAGCGGATCGCATCCTGCCCCGGCACGTCCTCGGCGTTGGCGACGACCTCGCGCAAGGTCTGACCGGTGATGGTCCTGGCGTCCAAGTCGATGAGGTCGCCGAGTTGTGCCATCAGCTTCGGCACGCCGCCGGCATGATGGAAGTGCTCCATGTAGTGCTCGCCGGACGGCTTGAGGTCGACCAGCACGGGGACCTCGCGGCCGAGCTTGTCGAACGCCGCGAGGTCAATCTTGTGCGGCGAACGGTTGGCGATCGCGGTGAGGTGGATCAGCCCGTTGGTCGAGCCGCCGATCGCCTGCATCACGACCTGCGCATTGCGGAACGAAGCCGGCGTCAGGATCTCGCTCGGCTTCGGCCCCTTGGTCTTCGCCATCTCGGCGGCAACGCGGCCGCTGGCCTCGGCGGAGCGGAAGCGTTCGGCATGTGGCGCCGGGATCGTCGCGCTCATCGGCAGCGACAGGCCCAGCGACTCGGTGATGCAGGCCATGGTGGAGGCGGTGCCCATCACCATGCACGTGCCCACGGAAGGCGCAAGGCGCCCGTTGACCGCCTCGATCTCGGTGTCGTCGATCTCGCCGGCGCGATACTTGCCCCACAGCCGGCGGCAATCGGTGCAGGCGCCGAGCACCTCGCCCTTGTGATGGCCGACCACCATCGGGCCGACCGGAATCACGACCGTCGGCAGATCGGCGCTGATCGCCGCCATGATCTGTGCCGGCAGGGTCTTGTCGCAGCCGCCGATCACGATCACCGCATCCATCGGCTGGGCGCGGATCATCTCCTCGGTATCCATCGCCATCAGATTGCGCAGATACATCGAGGTCGGATGCGCAAAGCTCTCGGCGATCGAGATGGTCGGGAACACGAACGGCATCGCGCCCGACAGCATCACGCCACGCTTCACCGCTTCGATGATCTGCGGCACGTTGCCGTGGCAGGGGTTGTAGTCACTGTAGGTGTTGGTGATGCCGACGATCGGGCGATTGAGCGCGTCGTCCGAATAGCCCATCGCCTTGATGAAGGCCTTGCGCAGGAACAGCGAGAAGCCGGCGTCACCATAGCTGGTCAGTCCCTTGCGAAGTCCGTCGGCCATTTTCTTCTCATCCCGTGGTTATCAGGCGGCACTTAAGGAGCGGCGGGAATTATTGTCAATATGAGATAATCTGGTGATAGAGCGGCGCTGCCATGCGGCAAAATCGTCCCTATTATTGACAATAACCGACGCGTCGTGCTGACCTCCGGCATCGATCCGAAGCCCAGAGCCATGAAAGCCGAGCCCATCCCGTCCGAACTCCAGACCCCCTCGCGCGAGGAGGAACAGGCGGAAGTGATCCGCCGGCTGGAGGAGGACATCATCTTCGGCCGCTTCGCGCCCGGCCTGCGGCTGGTCGAGGATACGCTGATGCAGCGCTACGGCGCGAGCCGGCATTTCGTCCGCCAAGCGCTGTTCCAGCTCGAGCGCCAGGGCATCGTGCTGCGCGAGAAGAATGTCGGCGCCACGGTGCGGTTCTATTCGGCCGAGGAAGTGCGCCAGATCTACGAGGTGCGCGAGATGCTGACGCGGCAGGCCGCACTGATGATCGCCCTGCCCGCACCGGAAGGCCTGATCGACCAATTGAGCGAGCTGCAACGGCATTACTGCGTCAAGGCCGACGCGCAGGACATGCGCGGCATTCACGAGACCAACGATGCATTCCACCTCGCGCTGTTCTCCGCCTGCGGCAATCCCTATCTGGTGCGATCGCTACAGGACTACATGAACCTGACGCTGCCGATGCGCGCCAAGAACCTCGCCGATAGCGAAGGCCTTGCGCTGTCGCGCCGCCAGCACGAACTGATGATCGAGCTCCTGAAGGGTCGCGACAGCTGGGCGCTGGCGCAGCTCTGCGTCGATCACATGCAGTACAGCAAGGCGGATTATCTGGTCCGCATCTCCAACGACAAAAAGCCGCAATAGCGCGATACCCGGCCTCCTCGTGAAGGAGACGGCGATGCGCTATGTGGCTGTGTTGATTGGATCGCTTGCTGCCCAGCTCGCGCTGAGCGGAATTGCCAAGGCGGCGGACCCGCGCGCGACCGAGCTCAGCTACGAGCCCTGGGCCAAGACTTGTCTCACCGAGGCGAGTTGCTTCGTCGCGGCCGCCGCGCGCGGCAAGTGCGCGCCGTCGGGGGGCACCATCAGCATCTCGCCGCAGAGCAGCACCCGCGCGCTGCTGACCGCGAATGTCGGAACGCGGACCATGCTGGAAGGCACGATCAGCCTCCGCATCGACCAGGAAGAGCCGATGCAGATCGGCAGGACTCACTGCTACACGCTCGGTTGCGGCGGCACGCTGGAGGCCAATGCCGAGCTCATCCAGCGGCTGAAGCATGCGCAGGCGATCGCGGTGGAAGCGAAGAACCTGACCGGACAGAAGATCAGCCTCAGCTTCCCGCTCGCCCACTTTTCCGAGACCTATGACGGGCCCGGAAGCCCGCCCAAGGCGTCCGGGCGAAACTCCAACGAGCCGCAGCGCGAGCACACCGAGGCCGTGAAACAACTCCCCCAGTGCGACGATTGATCACTTCTTCCAGTCGATCACCCTGCTCTCGTCACCGTCGAACTCCATGCTGCAGAACGCGCCGCCCTGGTAGTAGTCGCCGACTGGATCGGGCGGCAGCTTGGCCTGCTCGGCCATCGCATGCTCGCGGAAGTCTTCGCCACGGCCGGTCGGGCGATAGCCGAGATCGTAGGCGCGGTGATTGTCCCACCATGAGCGCTCATTGTAGGACGCGCCGTACAGCACCTCGAAATGGATGTCGGGATGCTCGAGGCCGATGCGGCAGAGTTGCACCAGGTCTTCCGGCTTCAGCCAGATCGACAGCCTGCGGTGATCGAGCGGCGCCTCGCCGAAATTGCCGATCCGGATGCACGTCACCTTGATGTCGTACTTGTCGGCATAGAGCGCACCGACCCCTTCGCCGAACACCTTGCTGACCCCATAGCGGCTGTCCGGCCGCGCCGTGACGTCGGTGCCGATACGGTGATGCCGCGGGTAGAAGCCGACCGCATGGTTGGACGAGGCGAAGATCACGCGCTTGACGCCCTGCTTGCGCGCCGCCTCGAACAGATTGTAGCAGCCGATGATGTTGGATTGCAGGATCGCATCCCAGGGTCCCTCGACCGAATAGCCGCCGAAATGCAGGATGCCGTCGACGCCCTCGCAGATCGCCTCGACCGCCGCGAGATCGGCGAGATCGGCCGCCTTGAATTTTTCGTGTCCGCCGAGATCGGATGGCGGCTTGATGTCGCTGAGCAGGAGATCCGGATAGATCGGCGGCAGCAGCTTGCGCAGGCTCGTTCCAATTCCACCCGATGCGCCGGTCATCAATATGCGTGGCATGCCGTCCCTCGTCTTTCCTGATTGCCGCGATCGAATTGCGGTCGCAGGCCGACAATGATAGCAAACCATGCGCAGAGGAAACACAACAACGAGAACAGCAAATGTCCGATGTTCATTCCGCCGGCTGGCGTCCCGCGACCTGTTACCCCGATCCCGCGATCCATGCGCTCGATCCGCGCTTCGAGAAATACTGGCTGAAGCTCTCCGCCGTGGAACGCATCGCCACCGGCCTGCGCTGGGCCGAAGGTCCGGTGTGGTTCGGCGACGGACGCTATCTGTTGTGCAGCGACATCCCGAACCAGCGCATCCTGAAATGGGAAGAGGAGACCGGCGCGGTCAGCATCTTCCGCAAGCCGTCGAACTTCGCCAACGGCAACACCCGCGACCGCCAGGGCCGGCTGATCACCTGCGAGCATGGCGGCCGCCGCGTGGTCCGCACCGAATATGACGGATCGATCACGGTGCTGATCGACTCGTTCGGCGGCAAGCGGCTGAACTCGCCGAACGACGTCGTGGTGAAGTCCGACGGTTCGATCTGGTTCACCGATCCGATCTTCGGCCTGCTCGGCAATTACGAGGGCTACAAGGCCGATCCGGAGATCGAGCCCAACGTCTACCGGCTCGACCCCGAAACCGGCAAGGCGACGATCGTTGCCGAGGGCGTGCTCGGCCCCAACGGGCTGTGCTTCTCGCCGGACGAGAAGATTCTCTACGTCGTGGAATCACGCGGCGAGCCGAACCGCAAGATCCTAGCCTACGACGTTTCCGCCGACGGCAAGACGATTGCCAACAAGCGCGTCTTCATCGATGCCGGTCCCGGCACGCCAGACGGCATGCGCTGCGACATCGACGGCAATCTGTGGTGCGGCTGGGGCATGGGCGATCCCGAACTCGACGGCGTCGTGGTGTTCGCGCCCGACGGCGTCATGATCGGCCGCATCGCGCTGCCGGAGCGCTGCGCCAATCTCTGCTTCGGTGGCGTCAAGCGCAACCGCCTGTTCATGGCCGCGAGCCAGTCGATCTATGCGCTGTATGTCAACACGCAGGGCGCGCTCGGCGGTTAGTTCGCGTCGTCCCGGCCTGCGCCGGGACGACGATAAAATTTCTACCTTCCCAAACGTCTGGCGCCGGAGCAGTTGCCCGCCCCGGCGCCAAATTCGTGCCTCTCGCCCTTCCAGCTTACGCGGCGTTGTAGCCGGCGACCGCCTTGGCTTCGAGATATTCTTCCAGACCGTAGCGGCCCCACTCGCGGCCGTTGCCGGACTGCTTGTAGCCACCGAACGGGGCGGAACGCTCGTTCGGCACGCCCTGGAGGTTGACGTTGCCGGCGCGGATCTGGCGGCCGACGCGGCGCGCGCTCTCCACGGTGTCGGCCGAGACGTAACCGGCCAGACCATACGGCGTATCGTTGGCGATCTTGACGGCTTCGGCCTCGTCCTTGGCACCGAGGATGGTCAGCACCGGCCCGAAGATTTCCTCGCGGGCGATCGTCATGTCGTTGGTGACGTCGGCGAAGATGGTCGGACGGACATAGAAGCCCTTGTTGACGCCCTCGGGCAGGCCCGGGCCACCGGCGACGAGCGTTGCGCCCTCGTCGATGCCCTTCTGGATCAGCGCCTGGATCTTGTCCCACTGGCCGCGGTTGACCACCGGACCGATCGTGGTGCCGTCGGCACGCGGATCGCCGGCCTTGGTCTTGTCGGCGACGCCCTTCGCGATCGCGGCCACTTCCTTCATCTTGGAGAGCGGCACGATCATGCGCGACGGCGCGTTGCAGGACCTGTCTCTTATACACATCTAGATGTGTATAAGAGACAGTTGCAGGCCTTGCCCACTTCGCCGAACTGCGCGGCGAAGCCGGGCTTGTCGCCTGCCTTGGCGAGATCGGCGCCTTCGAGGATCACGTTCGGCGACTTGCCGCCGAGCTCCTGGCTGACACGCTTGACGGTCGGCGCGGCGCGCTTGGCGACGTCGACGCCGGCGCGGGTCGAGCCGGTGAACGAGATCATGTCGATGTCCGGGTGCTCGCTCATCGCGGCACCGACCTCCGGGCCGAGGCCGTTGAGGAGGTTGAACACGCCCTTCGGCACGCCGGCTTCATGGAGGATTTCCGCAAAGATCAGCGCCGAGGTCGGGGTGAACTCCGACGGCTTCAGGATCATGGTGCAGCCGGCGGCGAGCGCGGCGGCGGCCTTGCGCGTCAGCATGGCGGAGGGGAAGTTCCAGGGGGTCAGCAAGGCGGCGACGCCGACCGGTTCGCGCACGATCACGGCGGTGCCCATGGTCTCCTCGAACTCGTACTTCTTCAGCACTTCGAGGGTGTTCATGAGGTGGCCGAGGCCAGCGCCGGCCTGCAGCTTCTCGGCCATCGGCAGCGGTGCGCCCATCTCGTCGGAGACGGAAGCACCGATCTCCTTCATGCGGCCCTTGTAGACCTCGACGATCTTGGTGAGCAGCGTGATGCGCTCCTCGCGGCCTGTCTCTTATACACTCCTAGATGTGTATAAGAGACAGCGTGATGCGCTCCTCGCGGCTGGTCCGGGAATAGGTCTCGAACGCGCGCTTGGCGGCGGCGACCGCCTTGTCGACATCGGCCTTGGAGCCGAGCGCAATCTCGTACATCGCTTCTTCGGTCGCCGGATTGACGACGGGGGTGGACTTGCCTTTGACGACGGGATCGACCCAGGCGCCGTCGATGTAGAATTGCATGCGATTGACCATCGGAAACCTCTTGTAGGGGGCGTATGGAATTGGGAACGGAGAGCGTTCGGCAGGCATCCTTGCACGAAAGCAGGGCGAATTGAACCCGCCATATGCGGGGCGCGGCTCGTGCACGCCCACGGCATATAAGATGCGAGGCCAGCAGGTAGCAAGACTCCAACCGTCGTCCCGGCGAAGGCCGGGACCCATAACCACCACCGTTAATGGTGAGAAGAATGCTGGGGCAACGAGTCGCGTCCACAACTCCCTTTTGTGGTAATGGGTCCCGGCCTTCGCCGGGACGACCACGTGGTGAGAGCCGGGGCTACACCGCCATCTTGCGATGCCGCACCGGGGCGCCGACCGACAGGCTTTCCGCGGCATCGATGATCGCATTGGCGTCGATGCCGTAGTGGCGGTAGAGGTCGGCGATGGTGCCGGTCTGGCCGAAATGCTCGACGCCGAGCGCCTCGAGGCGATGGCCGCGCACGCTGCCGAGCCAGCCGAGCGCGGCCGGATGGCCGTCGATTACGGTCACAATGCCGCAGTCGCGGCCGAGCGGCGCCAGCATGCGCTCGATATGACTCAAATGCTGCGCGCCACGGCGGTCGCGGCGCAAATTCCGTGCCGCGGACCAACCGGCATAGAGCCGGTCGGCGGAGGTTACCGCCAGGAGACCGACGTCGCGGTGGCTCTCTCCGATCAGGCCGACCGCCTCGATCGCCTCCGGCGCGACGGTGCCGGTATACGCGATCACCAGGTCGCAGTTCGGACCCGGCTTGCGCATCCAGTAGGCGCCTTCGGTGATGTCGCGTTGCAGATCCGGCGTCATGATCCGTTGCGGCTGCTCCAGCGTCCGGGTCGAGAGCCGCAAGTAAACCGAACCACCCTCGGCGCCCTCGCGCTGCATGTGGCCAAAGCCCCACCCCATGATCACGGCAAGTTCATCGACGAAGGCCGGATCGAACGAGGCGAGCCCGTCCTGCCCGATCCCGATCAAGGGCGTCTTGATCGACTGATGCGCGCCGCCTTCCGGCGCCAGCGAGATGCCCGACGGGGTGGCCGCCACCATGAAGCGGGCGTCCTGGTAGCAGGCATAGTTCAAGGCATCGAGGCCGCGCTCGATGAAGGGATCGTACAGCGTGCCGACCGGCAATAGCCGCGCGCCGTTGATCTGGTGCGACAGCCCGAGCGCCGAAAGCATGATGAACAGGTTCATCTCGGCGATGCCGAGTTCGAGATGCTGTCCCTTGGGCGAATATTCCCAGGTGAAGGCCGACGGGATCTTCTCCTGCCGGAACAGGTCATGGTTCTCCGCCTTGGCGAACAGGCCGCGGCGGTTGACCCAGCCGCCGAGATTGGTCGACACGGTGACGTCGGGCGACGTCGTGACGATGCGCGAGGCGAGTTCGTTGTCGCCGCGCGCCAATTCGTGCAGCACCAGACCAAAGCCTTGCTGGGTCGACATTTGCGCGGACGCCTTGAAAGCCAACCGTTCCGGCACGTCGATGACGGGCGCCGAGAGCCGGCGGCGGCCCTCGCGGTTGAACGGCGCGGCCGCCAGGAACGCCTCGAGCTTCGCCGGCTCCTGCGACAAGCCCTCGAACTTGTCCCACTCGTGACCGGTGCGGATGTTCTGCGCGGTGCGCCACTTCTCCATCTGCGCCACCGTCATCAGCCCGGCGTGATTGTCCTTGTGGCCCTGCATCGGCAGGCCGACGCCCTTGATGGTGTAGGCGATGAAGCAGACCGGACGATCATGGTCGATCGCCTCGAAGGCCTCGATCATGCTCGCCATGTCGTGACCGCCGAGATTCGACATCAGCGCCAGCAGTTCATCGTCGCTGCGGCGGTCGATCAGCGCCGTGACCTGTCCCTGGTCGCCGATCTCGTCGTGCAGCCGCTTGCGGAACGCAGCGCCGCCCTGGAAGCAGAGCGCCGCGTACATCTGGTTCGGACAATTGTCGATCCAGCGCTTCAATGCTTCGCCGCCGGGCTCGGCAAACGCCTCGAGCATCAGCTTGCCGTATTTCACGATCACCACGTCCCAGCCGAAATTGCGGAACATGGTCTCGAACTTCGACCACAGCCCCTCGCGCACCACGGCGTCGAGCGACTGCCTGTTGTAGTCGACCACCCACCAGGTGTTGCGCAGGCCGTGCTTCCAGCCCTCCAGCAGCGCCTCGAAGATGTTGCCTTCGTCCATCTCGGCGTCGCCGACCAGCGCGATCATGCGGCCCTCGGGCCGGTCGTTCAGCCAGCCATGCGCCTTGACATAATCCTGCACCAGCGAGGCGAACAGCGTCTGCGCCACGCCGAGACCGACCGAGCCGGTGGAGAAGTCGACGTCGTCGACATCCTTGGTGCACGACGGATAGGATTGCGCGCCCTTGTAGCCGCGGAAATTCTCCAGCTTGTCGCGGGTCTGGTGGCCGAACAGATACTGGATGGCGTGAAACACCGGGCTCGCGTGCGGCTTGACCGCGACGCGGTCCTGCGGGCGCAGCACCGAGAAATACAGCGCCGACATGATGTTGGCGAGCGAGGCCGACGAGGCCTGGTGACCGCCGACCTTCAGCCCGTCGGTCGAGGGCCGGACATGGTTGGCGTGATGGATGGTCCACGACGACAGCCACAGCACCTTGCGGGCCAGGGCTGTGAGCATGTCGAGGCGTTCAGGCACAATTCCCATGGCGAGGCTCCCAGCAAGTTCGCCGATGTTACCGCCGCGATGGTCGCCGAAAATCTCAATTCCACGCGACAGCACAGGAAAAATTGGGATAAATTCCCACGATCCTGCCTCAATCGACGAGTTCATACCAATGCCTGCCCTCGATGCCATCGACCGCAAGATCCTGAGTCTGCTCCAGACCGACAGCCGCATGACCATGCAGGAGCTCGCCGACAAGGTCGGGCTGTCGGTGTCGCCCTGCCATCGCCGGGTCAAGCTGCTCGAGGAGCGCGGCGTGATCTCGCGCTACATCGCGACCGTCGACCAGAAATCGCTCGGGCTGCACGTCTCGGTGTTCATCTCGATCAAGCTGGCGCGGCAGAAGGAGGAAGACCTCAACCGCTTCGCCCGCGCGATCTCGAAATGGGACGAGGTGCTGGAGTGTTATCTGATGACCGGCAACCGCGACTATCTCCTCCGCGTCGTCGCCGCCGACCTCTCCTCCTATGAAGCCTTCCTGAAGAACAAGCTGACCCGCCTCGACGGCATCGCCTCGATCGAGTCGAGCTTTGCATTGAGCCAGGTGAAATATTCGACGGCATTGCCGGTGTGAGTGTGTCGGAATACTCGGACCGTATACTCGATGTCGTCCCGGCGAAGGCCGGGACCCATACGCCGCGGCTTGTGTTGTGAATGGGACTCGTCGTTCCAGCGTCGCGCATCAATCAGCATTGGTGGTTATGGGTCCCGGCCTTCGCCGGGACGACGGTGAATGTGRGGCACGGCCGGTGAATCACAACTTCGCATTCTCGCGACATGATTTGYCCGAGGTTTGCTTCTTGTCTCGCCCTCATCTCGAAGAGGGCGCAGGGAAAGCCGGGTGCCGATCGCACCCATGGGCCCCGTGCAAAAGGTAGAAAGCACGGGGGTAGGACCACAGGTGTAACCGGAAACAACCCGGCTTTCCCTGCGCGATGGGTTACGGCTTACTTCGTGCTCTCCCCGGCGAGACTTGGCTTGTTTGTCACCGTCTTCGCAACGCGCACCGCGCAATCGGAAAAGACACCTGCCACTTGGGCGTCAGGACCACACGACTTCACCGTCCGCTTCACGCGCACTCGTCAGTCGCGCATTCGGCGTCCACCGCATCTCGACCCGCGCTCGTGACGATCGCGAAGCGCCCCTCGATCGGGCGAGACCGGCAGACCATACACTGAGTTGCCCTACCGATAAACCGAAATATTTTCGACGCTGGGTCTTGACCCGTCGGGCAACTCAGTGATCGGCACCGAGGCTGCCATTGCGGAACGTATGCTTCCAAAGAAGCACGTGCGGTTGACCTCCCGGCAGGAACCGGGCGGCGGCGTGAAGTGTTGGTGTCCGGCATTATTGGATGTTTTGACACCAGCGAGAACCAACATGGCCAGAGCTGTGCGCCGGAAATTCCCGTGGTTGGCGCTCGTCGCAATTCTCGCGACGGCAACATGGGCGACGCTGCCCGCGAATCCTGCGCTGGCAGCCCGTGGCGGAGGTCACGGCGGCGGCGGTTTCCATGGCGGCGGTGGCGGCGGTTTTCATGGTGGCGGCGGTTTCCACGGCGGAGGCGGTTTCCGCGGCGGAGCGATGGGCGGCTTCCATGGCGGTGGTGGAGGCTTCCACGGCGGCGGGCTTCGAGCCGGTGGCTTTCATGGCGGCGGCTTTCACGGCGGCGGTTTCCATACCATTCATGCGGCGCCGCATGCCGCCACCAGGATCGGGCGCGGCGGCGGCGCGCGGCAATTCCACGCCACCCACAATCCCGCCATCACCCACAACCCAGCCGCCGGCAATCCGGCGGTCTCGCACGGCGTAGCCGGGGGCCGCCACGCGCCTTCAGCCGCCGCGATGGGGCGCAACGCCCGCGCCGTCGGCCGCACCCTGTCCTCGCGTCCGATCGCAGCCGCTATGCACCGGCCCGGTGGCTTGCGCAGCCCGATGGCGCGCGCTGCGATCGTGACGGCCGCAGCGGGAGCTGCCTGGGGCCATCACCACGGCGGCTGGTGGTGGCACCATCCGCATGGCGGTTTCGGCTGGGTCGGTCCGGTGTTCTGGCCCTATGCCTATTATGATCTCTACGACTACGCCTGGTGGGGCGATGATTATGACCCGTATTTCTGGGACTATGGCTACGGCGATATCTATACCGGCCTGTTCGGCCCGTATGACTACGATGCCCTGAGCGGCTATGCCGATTACCTGCCGAGCCACCGCGGCGCGCGTCAGCCGGCGGCATCCGACAATTCAGCTCAGGCCGAGCCGACGACGCTCGCCGACATGTGCGGCAGCGACAGCCGCAACATCGCGGGCTTCCCGATCGACCAGTTCCGCGACGCGATCCAGCCCAATGCCGAACAGAGCACCGCGCTCGACGAGCTCGCCAGCGCCTCGCAGACAGCATCCGAAACCATTCTCAACTCGTGCCCCAAGGATGTGCCGCTGACCGCCCCGAGCCGTCTTGCCGCCATGCAACAGCGTCTCGAGGCCATGCGCACCGCCGTTGCCAGCCTGCAACCGGCGATGGACAAGTTCTATGGCCTGCTCAGCGACGACCAGAAGGCCAAGGTGACCGCGCTCGCAGCGGATCAGCAGCGTGCGCAACGCGGACGTTCGCCGCGCCAGGCCACCGCGGACACCGGCAGTTGCAGCACCGCGCAACCGGCCACCACGATCGGCTGGCCGGGCGACCTCATCGATCGCCAGGTGAAGCCGACCGATGCACAGCGCGTGAACCTCGATGCCCTGAAGGACGCCGCGACCAAGGCCGAGGATGGCTTGAAGTCGTCATGTCCGCCGAGCGATGCACGGACGCCGCCGGCGCGCCTCGCGGCCGTGCAGGCACGGCTCGACGCCATGCTCCAGGCGATCGGAACGGTGCGTCCGGCGCTCGACACGTTCTACAATTCGCTCAGCGACGAGCAGAAGGCCGCGTTCGACGTCATCGGCCCGGAGCAGGATGGCGGCAAGACGGCGATAGCCGCCGCAAGCGACGAGCCGGCGCGACACCATCACCACCGTCACCACCATCATTACGGGTTGAATGTGCCCGGCATGGTGTTCCGCATGATGGGCTTGTGAAGACTGCCGGCGCGCCGCCCGCTCACGGTTTGCCGCGATATCGCAGCGCGTCGACCAGCAGCGAGAACGCCGGCGAAGCCTGCCGGCGGCTCGGGTAATAGAGGTGATAGCCGGAGAATGGCGGGCACCAGTCGGAGAGCACGCGCACCAGCCGGCCGCTCGTCAGGTGCGGCTTGGCCTGGCCTTCGGTCATGCAGGCCAGGCCAAGCCCGTTGACCGCGGCACTCAGCAGCGTGCCGGAGCCGTTGAACACCAGCTGTCCCTCGACGCGGACGTTGAGCTCGCGGCCGTTCTTCTCGAACTCCCATGCATAGAGCCGGCCACCATGGGTCGGCAGGCGCAGGTTGAGGCAATTGTGCTCGGTCAATTCCTGCGGCGTGCGCGGCTTCTTGCGGGTGGCGAAATAGTCGGGTGAACCGACCACCGCCATCCGTAAATCGGGACTGACCCGCACCGCGATCATGTCCCTTGCAACCAGCTCACCCGGGCGGATCCCGGCGTCATATTGCTCGGCGACGATGTTGGTGAGGCCGTAGTCGATCACGACCTCGATCTTGATGTCAGGATATCTCGGCAGGATCTCGCGCAGCGCCGGCATCAGGATCGCCTCCGCGGCGTACTCCGTCGAGGTCAGGCGGATATTGCCGGCCGGCTTTTCGCGCAGCTCGCTGAGCGCCGCGAGCTCGCTGTCCATCTCGTCGAATTTCGGTCCGATCGAGCGCAGCAGGCGCTCGCCGGCCTGGGTCGGCGCGACGTTGCGCGTGGTACGGCTCAACAGCCGCACGCCGAGCCGCTCCTCCAGCGCGCGGACGATCTGGCTCAGCGCCGATTGCGACAGGCCGAGCTTGGCGGCGGCGCGCGTGAAACTGCGCTCCCGCGCCACCGCGAGGAAGATCAGCAGGTCGCTCGCATTGTCCCGGTCCATTGATTAGCAGGCCTCATGAATGCATGCACTTTTCATCATCTAATCCGCAGGTCGCGCAAGCGCTAGCTTTCCGGCAGCCAACAATTCGGCCGCCAGCCACCATGTCCATGACACCACCGGGCGCGCACGCCGCCACATCGCCGGTCGTCGCAGCCCTGCTTCGGACCCTCGTCATGATCATGGCGTGGGCGATCGCGTCGCCTCCCCTGTCCGGGGCCGAGCTGCCACAAGGAGCACAATCGATGCCAATCATGGATGATATGCGCGCGGTCGCGCCCGCGCTCGGGAAATACCGCGAGAGCGTCGTGCTCGGCGATCTGTGGACGCGTCCCGGCCTGTCGCCGCGCGACCGCAGCCTCGTCACGCTTGCCGCGCTGATCGCACGCAATCAGACCATCGAACTCGCCGACCATCTCGGTCGCGCGCTCGACAATGGCGTGACGCCGGCCGAGATATCCGAAACCATCACCCATCTCGCCTTCTACACCGGCTGGGCGAATGCGATGTCGGCGGTCGTGGTGGCCCGGCAAGTGTTCGCCGCGCGCCACATCGGCACCGACCAGATCCCCGCCGCATCGGGTCCGCAGCTCAAGCTCGACGAGGCAGCCGAGGCACAGCGTGCCAGGCGCGTCGGCGAACAGTTCGGCAATATCGCCCCGGGCCTCGTGCAATACACCGCGGACGTGCTGTTCCGCGATCTCTGGCTGCGGCCCGGCCTCGCGCCGCGCGACCGCAGCCTGGTCACCGTCAGCGCGCTGGTGGCGACCGGACAGGTGGCGCAGATCACCTATCACCTCGGCCGTGCCATGGATAACGGGCTGACCAGGACCGAGGCCGGCGAGATGGTCACGCAGCTCGCCTTCTATGCCGGATGGCCGAACGCGTTCTCGGCACTGCCGGTCGTCAAGGACGTGATCGAGAAGCGGCCGCAGTGACCTCGCTGTCGCGGCGCGGCCTGCTCACCGGCACGGCCGGCGGCCTCGCCGCGCTGGCGATCACGACGAACCAACACGGGAGCGAGATCATGCAAATCACCCGGATCGGATCGCAGCCGTCCCGCAAGGGACCCGAGGATTATTTCAGCGGAACGGTCCGGATCGATCCACTGTTCCAGGCATCGGAGCCGGCGCGGGTCGGCGGCGCCAGCGTGACCTTCGAGCCCGGCGCGCGCACTGCCTGGCACACCCATCCGCTCGGCCAGACCCTGATCGTCACCGCCGGCTGCGGCTGGGTACAGCGCGAAGATGGGCCGGTCGAGGAGATCAGGCCCGGCGACGTGATCTGGTTTCCGCCCGGCGTGAAGCACTGGCATGGCGCGACACCGACCACCGCGGTGACGCATATCGCGGTGCAGGAGACGCTCGACGGCAGCAATGTCGATTGGCTGGAGAAGGTCAGCGACGCGCAATATCGCAAGTGACGATGCAGCGCCTGCGGCGGACACGGCGCGATTGCGCCTGTTCCCACTCCGCCGACGCCGTCACAACAGCCTGCGCTGCGCCAGGTTCTTCATCAGCGCACCGAGGCCGAAGGTCCAGGGCTCGCATTCGTCACTGTTGCGCATCCGGTTGACCAGCTTGCCGAGCTGGGGGGCGGCGATGGTAACGATGTCATCGCGCTTGTGGGTGAAACCCTCGCCCTTGGCGTCGCGATCCTTCACCGGCGCGAACATCGTGCCGAGGAACAGCGCAAAGCCGTCGGGATATTGATGCACGGCGCCGATGGTCTGCGCGACCAGGTCGGTCGGGTCGCGGCTGATCTTGCTGATCGAGGAATGGCCCTCGAGCAGGAAGCCGTCGGCGCCCTGCACGGTCAAGCCAACATCCATCTTCCTGACGTCGTCGAGCGAGAAGGTCTGATCGAACAGCCGCAGCAGCGGGCCGATCGCGCAGGAGGCGTTGTTGTCCTTGGCCTTCGACAGCAACAGCGCCGAGCGGCCCTCGAAGTCGCGCAGATTGACGTCGTTGCCGAGGGCTGCGCCGACGATCTTGCCGCGGCCGGAGACGATGAGCACGACCTCCGGCTCCGGGTTGTTCCAGGTCGACTTCGGATGCAGCCCGGCATCCATGCCGGTGCCGACCGACGACAGCGTCGGCGCCTTGGTGAACACCTCGGCGTCGGGGCCGATGCCGACCTCGAGATACTGGCTCCAGGCGTTCTGATCGATCAGCACCTGTTTCAGCTTCATCGCCTGCTCGGAGCCGGGCTTCAGCTTGGAGAGATCGTCGCCGACCAGGCGCACCACCTCCTTGCGGATCGCGTCCGCCGAGGACGGGTTGCCGCGCGCCCGCTCCTCGATCACCCGCTCCAGCATCGAGATCGCGAAGGTGACACCGGCGGCCTTCAGCACCTGGAGATCGACCGGCGCGAGCAGATGCGGCTTGGTCGTGTCACGGTGGTCCGGCGGCGTGTTGGCGAGGATGGTTTCGAGGTCGCCGATCCGCACGCCGGGCACGGCGCGCAGCGCGGCCGCCGGATCAGCTTCCTCGCACAGCGCGCTCACCGTGGGAAAGCGCGCGGTGACGTCGAACACGCCGTCGGCCCGCACCGCGGCCACGGCCGGGCCGCCGGCCTGCGGCAGCCAGACCCGCCCGACCAGCGTGCCGGCGGTCACGTCCGCCGGCAGGACGTCCTTGGGTGTGAGCGAAATCATCGGCGTAGCTCCCGTTTTTGATCTTGTGATCGCTTGTTAGCACAGTCCCGCGGCCTGCGTGAAACAGCGGTCATGCCATTGTCATAGAGGGGTAACATCACCCGTCAATGCTCCCGCCGATCCAGCTAACACACTGAAAGACGGACATTCATGACCGCCTCCGACCTCACCGACGAAGCCTCTCGAGATGCAGCCTTGCGGGAGGAAGCCTTGCGCGAGGAAGCCTCGCACGAGGAAGCCTTGCGCGCCCGCATCCACCAGGAGATGGCCGACAGCCTCGACGAGGAACTCGAGCTCGAACTCGATGACATCAGGCTCGACCAACTCGAGCATGACGGCGGCGGCGAGCCGTCGATCGATCGCAAGTTCTACTTCCGCGAATTGCTGCGGTTGCAGGGCGAGCTGGTCAAGCTACAGGACTGGGTGCAGCACGAGAAGAAGAAGGTCGTCGTGCTGTTCGAAGGCCGCGATTCCGCCGGCAAGGGCGGCGTCATCAAGCGCATCACCCAGCGGCTCAACCCGCGGGTCTGCCGGATCGCGGCGCTGCCGGCGCCGAGCGAGCGCGAGCGCACGCAATGGTACTTCCAGCGCTATGTCTCGCATCTGCCGGCCGGCGGCGAGATCGTGCTGTTCGACCGCAGCTGGTACAACCGCGCCGGCGTCGAGAAGGTAATGGGGTTCTGTACCGACGAGCAGTATGAGGAATTCTTCAAGTCGGTGCCGGAATTCGAGCGCATGCTGATCCGCTCCGGCACCATCCTGCTGAAATACTGGTTCTCGATCACCGACGAGGAACAGGCCTTCCGCTTCTCGATGCGGATCCAGGATCCGCTGAAGCAGTGGAAGCTGAGCCCGATGGACGTCGAGGCGCGGACCCGCTGGGAGCTTTACACCAAGGCCAAGGAGACGATGCTGGAACGCACCCACCTGCCGGACTCGCCATGGTGGATCGTCGATGCCGTCGACAAGAAGCGCGCCCGGCTCAACTGCATCTCGCATCTGCTGAGCCAGATTCCGTATCAGCAGGTCTCCCACCAACCGGTGGTGCTGCCGCCGCGGGTGCGCAACCCCGACTATCACCGCGGCCCGATCCCGCCGGAGATGTACGTGCCGGGACGGTATTGATTCTGATCGCTTCCCCTCTCCCCGTTCTTACGGGGAGAGGGTCAGGGTGAGGGGCTCTTTCCGCGCATATGGTGCGCATCGAGCTTGCGGAGGCTCCCCCTCACCCGGATTGCATCGTACGATGCAATCCGACCTCTCCCCGCAGGCGGGGCGAGGTGAGAGACGTCTGCCCTCGCACCCTATCGCCTACCAATGGTGCAGGCGCACGCCCTTGCTGGCTCCGGATACCGACGCTAGGCTTCCCGATCTGGTGCAGGGAGGCCCGCTTGACTCAATCCGATGACGTGAAGATGTCCGAAGATCGCCGCGACGCGCTGCGCTACGCGCTCGGGATCGGCAGCGGCGCGGCGCTCGCGGCCGCGATGGCAACGCCGGCCGCGGCGCAGGCGCAAGCCGACAACACGCTGGATCGCATCCGCGCCAACAAGGTGCTGCGGATCGCGGTGCTGCCTGGCGAGTTGCCCTATTTCAACAAGGACCTCGCCACCGGCACCTGGTCCGGCTTCTCGATCGAGATGGCCAACGACCTCGCCAAGCTGCTCGACGTCAAGCTGGAGTATGTCGAATCGACCTATGGCAATTCGATCCTGGATTTGCAGGCCAACAAGATCGATCTCGGCTTCGCGCTCAACCCGACGCCGCAGCGCGCGCTGGTGGTCGATTTCACCAACCTCGTGTTCCCGCATCCGTTCGGCGCGATGCTGAAGAAGGGGCTGGAAGCCAAGACCTGGGCCGACATCAACAAGCCGGAGGTCAAGATCGCGGTCGACGTCGGCTCGGCCAACGAGGCGGTGGCGCGGCGCTTTGCGCCGAACGCCACCATCAAGTCGCTGAAGTCGCGCGACGAGGTGATGCTGGAGATGTCGTCGGGCCGCGTCGATTGCGTGGTCAACGCGCTGGTGCTCGGGCTGACCGCGATCGCCAAGAACCCGAACCTCGGCACCTACAAGGTCCTGACTTCACCGTCGGTGACGATCGCGAGCGGCACGGCGGTGCGGCGCGAGCAGGACAAGCGCTGGCGCGATTTCCTCTCGGTGTGGATCGACTACAACCGCGGCATCGGCCAGATGCGCGAATGGTTCGTCAAGGGCCTCGGACTTGCCGGCGTCAAGCCGGAAGACGTGCCGGTGGAGTTGAATATCTGAGGATTTGCTCTTGCTCGGTCTGAGCCCCGCCTGTCACCTCTCCCTCCGGGAGAGGTGAGAAAGATCACACCTTGTCATACGTCAGGCCACGCTCCAGCCGCCGCGCCACCAGCGTCGACGGGAACAGGATCGCAAAATAGATCAGCGCCACGATGGTGTAGACCTCGAGCGGCCGATAGGTGTCGGCGTTGATCAGCGTCGCGTTGTAGACCAGATCGGGCACTGCGATGATCGAGACCAGCGAGGTGTTCTTGAGCTGCGTCACCGACTGGTTGACATAGGGCGCCATCATCGGCTTCAGCGCCTGCGGCAGGATCACGAGCCGCATCAGCCGCCAGCCGCGAAAGCCAAGCGCCTTCGCAGCATCCCACTGCCCCACCGGCACGCTCTCGATCGAGCCGCGCACGATCTCGGCATAGAACGCGCCGCCATAGAGCGACAGCACGCTGACCGCTGCGACATGCGCCGGGATGTTGACGCCGATCACCACCGGAAACGCGTAGTAGAACCAGATGATCTGCACCAGCAGCGGCGTGCAGCGGAACAATTCGATATAGGCGACCAGGAGCCAGTCGATCACCGGGATCCGCCGCAGCCGCAGCATGCCGACGATCAGGCCGATCAGGGTCCCGAGGATGATGGTGCCGATCGTGTAGGCGATGGTCCAGCCGAGCCCGAGCCAGAACAGATGGCTGTATTTGGCGAGGATCCCGAAATCCCAGACGTAGTTCATCCTGCCCCTCGGCTGCCGCGTGTCTCGTGCTCACCCTGCGGCCCCAGCATCGCAGGCGGCCCCGCGCGTGTCACGCGCTATGCCGGCACGACGACGCCGACCATGGCGCCCTCACATCAGGGTCAGCCCGCCATCGACCGGCAGCGTCGCGCCGGTGACATGGGCAGCGTCCGGCGACAGCAGGAATGCGACGACGGCGGCGACTTCGTCGGGCTCGGCCAGCCGCTGCATCGGATTGGCCTTCGCGACACGGTCCCAGGTCGCGGTATCGAGCGCGCCGAGCAGGCCGGGATCCTTGCGCGTATAGCCGGGCATCACGGCGTTGGCGGTCGAGCCGGATGCCGCAAGCTCGATCGCAAGCGATTTCACCAGCACTTCGAGCGCGGCCTTCGCCGCCGCCGATCCGGGATAGGTCGCGCCGGGCACGAAACGATGCGGGCCGAAACTGGAGACCGCGACGACACGGCCTTGCGCGCTGCGCGTGAGGTCGGACAGCGCGGCCGCCGTGATCTCGTGAAATGCCGCCGCCATCACGGCAAAGGCGCGCTCCAGCGCCTCGCGCGGCAGCTTGGCGAATTCGCGGCGGTCGGCGAAGCCCGCGGCATGCACGATCGCGTCGATCGGTCCGAACGCGGCACGCGTCGCCTCGACCAGCGCTGTGCCCGCCCCCGGCCTGGCAAGATCTCCGGTCTTGATCTCGACCCTGGCGCCCTTGCCCCGGCACTGCTCCGCGACCGCATTCAACCGCGCAAAGCCGGCGGCCTCGGCGCCCTGGCCGTGCAGCATCAGCGCTTGATCGGGGCCGGCAAGCCGGCGCGCAACCGCCGCGCCGATGCCGGAACCACCGCCTGTGACGATTGAAACGCGCATCTGGTGCGTGCTGCCGGTGCGATGAGGAACAGCGAACTATAGGTTCGGTGCCGCGAAATGCAAATCGCGCGCCGCCGTCAGCCTACGGCCAAAATCAGCGCCACGGCTCGACCAGGATCTTGGTGTGCGCCTCGGGATTGGCGAGATCGGCGAACGCCTGCGCGACGCCATCGATACCGACGCGGCCGGTGACGAGCGATGCGGCATCGACCTGGCCTTCCGCGATCAGGCGCAGCGAATAGGCAAACTCCTCCGGCGTATAGCCGAGCACGTACTGGACGTTGAGTTCCTTGATGATGCCGAGCATCGGCTCCGACTTGTCGGTCTCCATGCAGACACCGACCACGACGACGCGGGCGCTGCGCGGCGCGCCCTCGAACACCTGCTGCAACACGCCGGGCACGCCGACGCATTCGAAGATCAGCGCGGGCTTCAGCGGCGGCAGCAACGCCTGCAACGGCGGCCGCGCCGCCTTCTCCGCCTCGCTCATCTGGGCATGCTCGGCCCAGCTCGCATAGGGCTGCGTCTTGGCCGGATCGACCACGACATCGGCGCCCATCTTCTCGGCGAGCAGCCGCCGCGCCGGCGAATAATCGGCGGCGACGATCGGGCCGAGCCCCCTGATCTTCAGCGCCGCGATCACCGCGAGGCCCACGGGTCCACAGCCGATCACCAGCGGCACCTCGCCGCCCTGGATGTTGGCCATCGCCACCGCATGCACGCCGACCGCCAGCGGCTCGGTGAGCGCGGCGTGCTCGGCGGAGAGCCCATTCGGCACTTCGAGCAGCAGCGGTTCGCTGAGAACCATCTGTTCGGCATAGGCGCCGACGTAGTCGTTGGAATAACCGATGCCCTTCGGGCCTTCCGGCGTCAGCAGCGCCGGCAGCGAGCAGACGCGCGTGCCGGGCTTCAGCTTGCGGGTGGTGCCCGGGCCGTAATCGAGCACCTCACAGCAGAACTCGTGGCCGAACACCACGTCGCGCGACAGATCCATCGGCGTACGGCCGGGCAGGAACTTGCTCAGCTCCACCATGCGGTGGGCATGCTTGCGCGCGTGCAGATCGGAGCCGCAGATGCCGCAGGCGAGCGTTTTGACCAGCACCTGGCCGGCACCCGGCTTCGGTTCGGGCATCTGGTCCACGACAATCTCGCCATTCCTGAAGATCGCTGCGCGCATAGTCCCTCCCGCGTGGGTTTCGCCCCACTCATTTTGATGCGTATTTCGTCTCGCGAAATGCACCATCGCGGATCAAATCCGCGGCAGGCTTTCGTCAAGACGCTATAGCACGGAGGGTCACCACGTGTAGCGCATAACACCCTTGCCGGCGTAGGACCGGGTGACGCTGGAGAACTCGCCTTCGAAGGTCGTCCCCACCGACCAGCCATTGCGCCAGCGCATTTCGAGCGAGGCAGTGGTCAGCGCGGCCTCGCTGGCCTGTGCCGCGCCGTTGACCACGAAGGCCGCACCGGGCAGCGTCTGGAACACGGCAGCGGCGCTGCGCTCCGGGTTGAAGTCATGTGCCCAGGCGAAGCGGCCGCGCAGCGTCAAGAGACCGCCATCGGCCGCGAACGATGTGTCGGTGCGCAGGCCGAGTTCGCTGCGAACGTCGGTAACGCTCTTGGCCGCATAGTTCAGCGCGAAGGTGCCGGCACCGGAGACCACGCTCTCCGCATAGGCCGGCAACTCGAAGCTGGTGAACTGGGCGGCCGCGTAAGGCGTCAGCCCCATCCATGGCGTCGCGGTGCGATAGCCACCCTCGAGCCGGCCCGACCACGCATTGGCATTGAAATTGGCGCGCAGATGATCGGTGCCCGCGGCGGTGACGACGCGGTCGGTGGTGATGTCCTGCCAGCCATAGGCCAGCGCCGCGCTGAGATAGGCGGCGCCGATGTTGTGGCGCAGGAAGGCGCCGGCCTGGAACAGGTCCGAGCGGCCCCAGCCGAGACCGCCGGTGCCGAAGCTGGTGCCGCCGCCGGCCAGCGCGAAGCCGGCGATCGTGTTCGGCGAGAAGCGGTAGTCGGCACCGACCGACGTGCCATAGACGCTGCTCGTGGTGTTGTTCGATCCCAGCATGGCGTTGCCGCTGGTGCTTTGCGAGCCGCCATAGCCTGCCGCCCAGATGCTCCAGCGCCGGTCGAAGTCGATCTGTTGCCGTGGCGCCTTGGCATCGATCGCGGCCAGTGCGTCGCGCGGCTCGGTATTTCGCGCCGCATAGGCAAGCGTTGCGCTCTCCTCGGCGAACGGCACTGCGCCTGCGCCCGTGCCGCCATCGCGGCCGGCAACGAATGGATCGGTCAGCAATCCAATGAACTGGTTCATCGCGCCGAACGTGGTCTGCTGCGATCCTGTCGCGCCCTCGCCCGAAAGCTGCGACAGGCCAGTCGCGGAACGGCCGGCAAAGCCGGCGTTGATGCCGCCATTGGTGTCGAAGAAGTTCTGCAACACGGTCGCGACCGCCTTCTGGTTGGCATTGAGGTCGGTGCGGCTGGTGTAGTCGAGCGCGAAGTTCAGGTAGGCGTGGCCGGCCTCGTAGCTGAGGCTCGTCACGAATCCCGCTGGCGTGCCTAGTGTATCAACGCCGGTAAAGGTGCCGCTACGGCCGCCAGCCGCCGACAGGATGGTGTATTGCTTCGCGACCGTGCTGTTGGCGGCGATGCTGACGCCGACCGATCCGGCGAGCGCGGCGCCGCCGGTGACGTTGACCGAGGTCGCGGCATTCGAACTGAGCTGGACGAGATACAGTGCGCCCGACTGGAAGGCGAGATTGCCTGCCACCGTCATCGCTGAGCCCGTCGTGCCGCTGCCGGGAGCAAGGATACCGCCGCTCGCGATCGTGGTGCTACCGACGGTGCCGACGCCTACCAACGCCCCGCCGGCATTCACCATGGTGAGGCTCGACGAAGCGATCGAGCCGTCGACCTGGAGGATGCCGCCGTTGACTGTCGTGGTGCCGGTATAGCTGTTGGTGCCCGACAGGGTCAGCGTGCCGCTCCCGGTCTTCTCCAGGCTGCCGGGGCCAGCCGGGGCACAGCCGCAGGGATCGACATCGGCGATCACGCCGCGGACCATCGTCGAGAGGTTGTTGCCACCGACCACGAGCGTGTTGCCGCCGCCGATATAGTAGGTGCCTGAGCCGGCGATCGAGCCGGCCGTGATCCGGCCATCACCGTTCGCACCGAGACTGCCGGCGAACGAGACGAACCCGGTGTCATTCGTGATGAACTGCGCGTTGCCGCCGGTCGAATTGCCGTAGAAGACCGTCGAACCACCGGAATTGGTGATGATGACGGCGCTGCCGGCGGTTGCATGGCCTTGAAACCACGCCTGACCGCCGTCGTTGTTGGTGATGACGGCGTTGCCGGCGGTCGTGGTATCGATCGCACAACACCCGCCGAACACGGTTTGGCCGCCAGAATTGTTGGTGATTGTCGCTCCGGCGGCCGACGACTGATCGTAAAATGTCGTGCTGCTATAGGAGCGATTGATGATGGTGGCAGTTCCGGCATTGGTCGACGCGGCAAAAATCGTGATTGCGCTGGTGTTGTCGATCGTCGCATTACCTGCGGTGCTGGTGTCCGTACCTCCATACGTTCCAAACCGCGTGCTGCCGAAAATAATCTGCGTGATCTTGGCGTTGCCGGCGCTGCTCGCGCCGAGAATGCGAGGCTGGACTGATTGGTGATCGCCATCGCACCCGCGATCGTCGCGCCGGAGAATTCCGTGTATCCATTGTTGGTCAGACTGGTGATCGCGGAAGTGTTGGCATTCCGGACATAGAGGAACCCGTCATTACTGACCTGGCCGACGATCGAGGCGGTGTGGCTGGCGTCGCCCAGCACCAGGGTCGCGCAATTGCAGATCGCAGTGCCGCCGCTATAGGTGCTGGTACCGAGCAACACCACCGTGCTGCGCCGAAACGTACTATCCGTGATCGTCAGCCTGCCCGGACCGTTGCCGTCGGCAATGTTGCCGGCGATCGTCAGCGTCTTGCCGTTGGCGTCGAGCGCGCTGCCATAGGTGGAACTGTTGATGTTGAAATTGTTGGCGATGGTCAGGTTGCTGGTGCCGCCGATCTGCACCCGGGCGTCCTGCAATGTCACAGCGCCGGAGCCGAATGAGCTGCTGTTGGTCGCGCGCACCGTGGTGCCGATCACGGAGGTACCGCCGGAATAGGTGTTGCTGCCCGAGAGCGTCACCGGGGCACCTGTTCCTGTCGAATCCTTGATCAGGAGGCTGCCGCTGCCGCCCGCACCGTCGGCGATGTTGCCTGAATAGGTGAAGCGGTATCCGTTGGAATCGATCGTGCCGCCGTTGGCATTGATCGCTGCCTCGTTCGCGATGGTGTAATTGCCGCCGGCCTGCAACGTGCCGCCGTCGAAGGTCAGCCGCCCGGTGCCGATCGCCGACGAGACGATCGCACCGGGTGTGCCGACCGTATCGGTGCCGACCACCAGAACGCTGCCGCCGCCGGCGACGCCGCAGGCTGTGCCGCAGATCGTGGTGCCGCCGGTGTAGGTATTGGCGCCCGACAACACCAACGTCCCGCCGCCATTGAGCACGATATCGCCCGCGCCGCTGATCACTCCGGTCATCGTGTTGGTGTTGCCGGCCGCGACGGTGACGACGGGATCGCTGTTGATGACGATGTTGTTGGCGATGGAGAGGCCGTTACCGTTCAGCACTAGCGTGGTGTGCCCCGCAAGCGTCTCGCCCATCGTCAGCGTGCCGCTGCCGAGCGCGTTGCTGTTGCCGATGATGATCGTCGATCCGTCGCTCACCGAGGTGCCACCGCTGTAGTTGCTGGCGCCGGTGATCTTGAACGCGCGCCCGCCGTCGATCTTGATGGCGACCGCGGCGTCGGTGGCGCCGCCCGTGAGGCCGGTGATGCCGGAGATGGTCAGATCGCCGGAGGCGCCGGCGGCACTGGTCTGCAAGAAGGTCAGGCTGGCGCCGACGCCATTGGCAATGCCGAGATTGCCGGTCAGCGTTCCGCCGCTCGATGTCAGCGTGTTGGCCCCGCCGGTGAAGCTGATCGCATTGCCCGCGACGCCCGATCCGGTGCCGCCGGCAATCGATCCGCTGTTGATGATGGTGAGGCCCGCGCCAATGATGCCGGAGCCGCCAATACCCGCTGCTCCAGGTCGCCCCCGCGTTCCGCCGTAAACTGGATCACCACCGTCCGAATAGGTGTCGGATACCTGCGCTCCGCCGGCGCCGCCAGCGCCACCTGAGATCGAGCCCGAATTGTTGATTGTCACACCCGACGCGGTGACGACGATGCCGTGACCGCCGTCGCCGCCGCTGCCACCGACGTCGCCGGCACCGCCGGCGCCGCCATTGCCACCCGTGATGCTGCCGCTGTTCGTGTCGCTTCCCGGCCCAGTGATGGTGAATGCAGAGCCGCCTGCACCGCCACCACCGCCGCCGCCAGCAAGTCGGTTGCTTGGATCCGAATGATCGACGCCGCCATCACCGCCTTTGCCGCCATTGCCGCCAGTCAGCATCGCGGTATTGTTGAGCGTTGCACCACTTGGCCCGCTGGCTGCGCCACCACCGCCACCACCGCCACTGGCCGTGCCCAGTCCGATCGCTCCGGTAGCCCCATCCTGGCCGACACCACCACCAGTTCCACCAACGGGACGCGAGCCGGCGCCGCCGGGACCGCCGGCCCCTCCGGCGGCGCCCTCAGCGCCGCCGCCACCGCCACCACCGGTGCAATTGCACGACCGGTTCGGCGCGCCGCCGTCGCCGCCGACCCCGCCGTTGACGCCCGCAACGCCGCCAACGCCGCCAGACTGTCCCGTCGACTGATAATCACCCTCGCCGCCCACGCCACCGTTTTGCGCGAGCGCCGGCCCGGCCAATAGACCGACTGAAAAAATGACCGCGGCCATCATCCAGCCTTGCAGACGCAATCGCGCGCAGCCCCACTCCGGCATTGCCCCAGCCCCAAATCGACAGTGCCGCGTGGACGCGGCTTAATCCGAACGGGCTATCTTGCAATTCGCGGAGAACGCGTCTTCTCAGGCCGCGCATGGTGATGGTGCGCGTCCGGAATCCGGGCGGATAAAGGGCAGTTGTTGTAAAATGGATACGCGCGTCAGGCGTTCGGCGACGGCTCGCCGGCGACGTCAAGCAATTGCGAGCGGCGGATGCGCTCGCGATGCGCGGTGTAGAGGCCGGAGGCGACGATGAAGCCGGCGCCGAGGATGGTCCAGCGGTCGGGCACCTCACCGAAGATCAGGAAGCCCAGGATGCTCACCCACAAGAGCTGCGTGTAGGAGAACGGCGCCAGCACCGAGGCGTCGCCATAGCGGAACGCCAGCACCACGATCCACTGTCCGACCGTGGAGGCAACGCCGATCAGGATGCCGAACATGATGTCATGCCAGGTCGGCGTGACCCAGACGAACGGCACCAGCGCGCTGACGATGGCGACGCCGACGATGGACGAATAGGTCATCACGGTGATCGGGCGCTCGCTGCCGCTCATCATCCGCGTCAGGATCAGCGTGCCTGCCCATGCCAGCGCCGAGACGATCGGGAAGATCGCGGCGGGATGGAAGGCGCTGGTGCCCGGCCGCAGGATGATGAACACGCCGGCAAGGCCGATCGCTGTCGCGACCCAGCGGCGCATGCCGACCTTCTCGCCCAGGAAGGCGATCGACAGCGCCGTGACGAACAGCGGCGAGACGAAGCTGGTGGCCGAGGCCTCGGCGATCGGCAGGAAGCCGAGCCCGGTGATGAAGATCAGCGACGAGCCGAGCAGCGCGGCGCCGCGCAGCACATGCAGACCCGGACGGCTGCTGCGCAATGCGAACAGTGGCGTGCCCGGCAGCATCGCCGGCGTCATGATCAATGCGAACACCAGAAAGCGGATCCAGGCGATCTCGATCGATGGCAGCGTGGACGAGAGATATTTTGCGGTGACGTCCGATGTCCCCAGGAACACCGTCGACAACAGGATCAGCGCGATACCCTTGAACGGACGGTCGGTGCGGGCCGGCGCCTTGCGCGCCAACGTGGTCTTCGCGGGCAATGAAAGGGGAACGCTGTCCAGCCTGGCGGCCACGGCGGCGGGGGGCGGTGTCACGGCAATCTCGATGAGCAAAATAACGGGAATCTGCTGAAGGAGAGAACGCCAATTCCGCTGCGAGAACAATGCCCGAAAACGGGACTCCGATATGCGTCAGCAGGCGCGACCGCCCGCCGCGGCCGCAATGCGGCCGCACCTGCAACAGTTTGTTAACTCATGAGTGGAGTGGAGCGCGGTGAATCCCGGCAATTTGCGGGATTCACGGATTCCTGTGCAACGCGTTTTGTTCAGAGCATCGGCAACGAGCGCGGTTTCGGCCCGCGTGGGAACGCGGCGTCGAGCGCAGCGATTTCGTCGGCGCCAAGTTTCAGCGTTCCGGCCAGGGCATTTTCCGCCGCATGATCCGCGTTCGACGCCTTCGGGATCGCAAGCACCGACGGCAGCCGCGTCAGGAAGCTCAGTGCGACCTGGCGCGGCGTCGCCTTGTGCGCCTGCGCGATGGACTGGAGCACGGTGCCGGCCTTGCTCGACGCTTCAGGAAAATCATTGTGGCCGAACGGCGAGTAGGCAACGACGGCGACGCCATGCTGCACGCACCACGGGATCACGGCATGCTCGATGGCGCGCTCCCGCAGATGGTAGAGCACCTGGTTGCAGGCGATCTTGCCAGGACCTGCGACCTCCAGCAGCTCGTCGAGATCGTCAGCGTCGAAATTGCTGACGCCCCAGGAGCGGATCTTGCCGGCGGCGATCAATTCGTCGAACGCCGCGACCGTTTCCGCAAGCGGATAGGTGCCGCGCCAATGCAGCAGGTAGCAATCGAGCCGGTCGGTCTTCAGTCGCTTCAGCGAACGCTCGCAGGCGATGATGGTGCCGCGCCGCGAGGCGTTGCTCGGCAGCACCTTCGAGACCAGGAACAACTCGTCGCGCCGGCCACCGATCGCATCCGCGATCACGAGCTCGGCGTCGCCATACATCTCGGCGGTGTCGATATGGGTCATGCCGGCATCGATGCCGCGCTTCAGCGCAGCGACGGCCGCCTTGCGGTCCCCGCGGTCGAGATACCAGGTGCCCTGCCCGATCACCGAGACCTGCGGGCCGTGTTCGCCGAATTTTTTTGTCTGCACGATCGCCTCGTTTTCGCGTGGTTGGTGTCGCCCCCCGAGGATAGAGGAAACGAGCAATCATGTCTGCACATTGCCCGATAGTCTCGCCACATCGTCGTCCCGGCGCAGGCCGGGACCCATAACCACAAAGGTCAGTCGCGGACGTTGCTGCGGCCCCAGCGTGTTCCAACAACATGGATTTGGGGTTATGGGTCCCGGCCTGCGCCGGGACGACAGCAATTTTGTCGCGCGTTCTCGCGCCTCCTGACGATCGTCAGACGTTCAGGTTCATCCACACCGCCTTCGGCTCCGTAAAGTTGTCGAGCGCGGCGGTGCCGTGCTCGCGGCCGAGGCCGGAGTCGCGTTCGCCGCCCCAGGGCAGGCGCACGTCGGTGTAGCCATAGGTGTTGATCCACACCGTGCCGGCGCGGGCCTTGCGCGCGAAGCGCTGCACGCGGCCGATGTCGGCGCTCCAGACGCCGGCGGCGAGGCTGTAGGCGGTGCCGTTGGCGAGACGTAGCGCATCGGCCTCGTCCTTGAACTTGATCACGCTCACGACGGGACCAAAGATCTCCTCCTGCGAGATCCGCATCTCGTGCGCGACATTGGCGAACACCGTGGGGCTGATGAAATAGCCGCGGTCGCCGACGCGTGTGCCGCCGGTGGCGAGCTGCGCGCCCTCTTGTTTACCGATCTCGACATAGTCGAGGATCGAGCGCATCTGCTTCTCCGAGATCACAGGGCCAAGCGCGGTGGCGCGATCCGCGGGATCGCCGATGCGCAACGCCTCGGCGCGGGCAACCAGCCGCTCCACCACCTCGTCATACGCCCGCTCCTGCACCAGCACGCGCGAGCCGGCCGAGCAGACCTGACCGGCATTGAAGAAGATGCCGGCCGCGGCGGCCTTGGCCGCAGCTTCGAGATTGGCGTCGTCGAAGATCACATTGGCCGACTTGCCGCCGAGCTCGAGCGAGACCCGTTTGAAGTTGCCGGCGGCGCCCTTCATGATGCCGCGGCCGACGCCGGGCGAACCGGTGAAGGTGACCTTGTCGACATCGGGATGGTTGACCAGCGCCTCGCCGACGGTGCGGCCAGGACCGGTGACGATGTTGAGCACGCCGTTCGGCAAACCGGCCTCGAGCGCCAGTTCGGCGATCCGCAGTGCCGACAGCGAGGTCAGCTCGGCGGGCTTCATCACAATGGTGCAGCCGCAGGCGAGCGCCGGGGCGAGCTTCCACATCCCGATCATCAGCGGGAAATTCCACGGCACGATCGCAGCGACCACGCCGACCGGCTCGCGCACCGTGTAGGTCAGCGCGTCGTCACGCGCCGAGACGACGTCGCCGCTGATCTTGTCGGCCCAACCGGCGTAATAGGTCAGCGTGTCGATGGCGGCCGGGAAATCCTGGCGCAGCACGGCCGCGATCGGCTTGCCCGCATCGAGGCTCTCGAGCGCCGCGATCTCGTCGGTGTGCTGCTTCAACAGCTCGGCCCATTTCAGCAGGATATGGCCGCGCTCGGCGGCGCGCATCGTACGCCACGGGCCCTCGAAGGCGCGGCGGGCGGCAGCGACCGCACGATCGACATCCGCCTCATTGCCTTCCGCGATGGTCGCGATCACCTGCTCGGTGGCCGGGTTGAGCGACTTGAAGGTCCGCCCGGAGAGCGAGCGGACCCGCGCGCCGTCGATCAGCAGCAGTTCGTCCTTCAGTGCCGGGGCTTGGGCCGCGGGGGGGTGGCGTTCGTGTCCATAGTCATATGCAACAGACATCATATTTCCTCCTGGTGTTATCATTGAACGTAGGAGGCCTCGATCAACAGTAAATATGATATCTTGTGCCTATTGGTATGCCAGTATATGAAGTCAATTTCATAACTGGATGTCCGTGATGTTGCAGATCGAGATCGAGACCGTCTGGCGCTTCCGCAAGGAGAACTCACCGCAGACCGTGGTCGTGATGCTCGGTATCCTCAACGAGATCAGGAAGACCGGGAAGATCACCAGCGCCGCCAGCGACGCGCAGCTGTCCTATCGCCACGTCTGGAACCTGATTGAGCAATGGTCCGCCTTCTTCGGCGTTCCGCTGGTCGAGACGCAGCGCGGCAAGGGCTCGAAACTGACGGCGTTCGGCGAGAAGCTGGTGTGGGCGGGCGAGCGGATGCAGGCGCGGCTCAGCCTGCAACTCGAGAACCTCGCGCAGGAGCTGGTCACCGAGATCAAGCCGTTCCTCGAGCAGCGGCCGCAGGTGATCCGGGTCCATGCCAGCCATGGCTTCGCGGTTTCAAAGCTGCGCGAGTTCCTCGACCGCGAGAGCGGCATGGGCGTCGATCTGCGCTATGTCTCGAACCAGAACTCGCTGGTGTCGCTGGCGCAGGGCGCCTGCGATCTCTCGGGCGTGCATCTGCCGCGCGGCGAATTGCGGGCGCAGGGCATCAAGGCCTGCCGCGAGTGGCTCGATCCGCGCGAGGACCGCGTGATCCATTTCGTGACCCGCGAGATGGGCCTGATGGTGAAACGCGGCAATCCGCTGAAGATCACCGCGCTGAAGGACCTGGTCGACCGCAAGGCCCGTTTCGTCAACCGCGACCATGATTCCGGCACGCGCATGCTGTTCGATCAGTTGCTGGCGCTGCACAGGATCCCCGAGAGCCGGATCAACGGCGCCCAGCACATGGAATTCACTCACGCCGCGGTCGCCGCCTATGTCGCGAGCGGCATGGCCGATGCGAGCTTCGGCGTCGAGGCCGCCGCACGACAGTTCGGCCTCGACTTCATCCGGCTGCTCACGGAAGATTATTTCTTCGTCTGCAAGCGCACCTTCCTCGATACCGATCCGATGCGGCGCGTGCTCGACATCATGAAGAGCCGCGAGTTTCACAAGGCGGTGGGCGCCCTCCCCGGTTACGTCGCCTCCAACACCGGCGCGGTCAGCGGCGTGAAGGACTTCCTCGAGAAGATGCATTCCGATCGCTGACCGGCCCCGCCCGGCGGCGGCTGGACTCGTCGTGATCCGCTACGCTATATTTGTGATTATATAACGACAGACTGGACGTCACCGATGCGACCACGCCGCTCCGCCATTGCCATCCGTCATGTGGCGTTCGAGGATCTCGGGCTGCTCGCCCCGATCATGGAGCGTGCCGGCTGGAGCGTGTCGTTCTGCGACGCGCCGGTGGATGATCTCTCCGATCGCGCGATCCGGGAGGCCGATCTCTTGATCGTGCTCGGTGGCCCGATCGGGGTCTATGAGACCGACAAATATCCGTTCCTCACCGCCGAGATCGCGCTGCTCGAACAGCGGCTGCGCCGCGACCTGCCCACACTCGGCATCTGCCTCGGCGCACAGCTGATCGCGCAGGCGCTCGGCGGCCGGGTATTTCCGGGTGAGGTCAAGGAAATCGGCTGGGGGCCGATCGAGCTGACGCCGGATGGCAAATCGTCCTGCCTGCGCAACCTGCAAAACGAGGTGCTGCACTGGCATGGCGATACGTTCGACCTGCCCGTGGGTGCCGTGCGGCTGGCCTCGAACGCCAACTACCAGAACCAGGCCTTCGCCTGGGGCCGCAACGCGCTCGCGCTGCAATTCCATCTCGAGGCCGATCCGCGGCAGCTCGAGGAATGGTATGTCGGCCACGCCGTCGAACTGGCGGCGGCTAAGGTCTCGATATCAGAGCTGCGCGGGAGGACTCAGGCGCTGGCCAGAACCGTCGCCGTGCAAGCGGAACAGGTGTTCGGCGACTGGCTTCAGTCGATCGCACCGACCGACAGCGCGCTCCGGTCCAGCGCGGGGGCATGAGCCTGCGCACCCGCGCAGCTTCCATCACGATACGACAAGAGCGGAGAATCGCCGATGACGACCTATCCAGAGATCGAACTCTATATCGACGGCCACTGGAAGCGCGCCGACGGCGCGCCGATCATCAATCCCGCCGATGAAAGCATCCTCGGTACGGTGCCGACCGCGACCCGCGCCGATCTCGACCATGCGCTCGACGCGGCTGAGCGCGGCTTTGCGGTCTGGCGCAAGACCGCGCCGGCGAAACGCGCGCAGGTCATCCTGAAGGCCGCCGCCCTGATCCGCGCACGCGTCGACGAGATGGCGGTCGCGATGACGCTCGAACAGGGCAAGCCGATCGAGCAGGCGAAGCTCGAGATCCTCCGCGGCTGCGACATCATCGAATGGGATGCGACCGAGGGTCAGCGGCTCTATGGCCGGGTGATCCCGAGCGAGCCCGGCATGCGCCATACCGTGCTGCGGCAGCCGATCGGCCCGGTTGCCGCGTTCTCGCCGTGGAACTTCCCGATGAGCTCGCCGGCCCGCAAGGTGGCCGGCGCGCTGTCGTCCGGCTGCTCGATCATCCTGAAGGCGTCGGAGGAAACTCCGGCCGGCGCGGTGCAGCTGGTTCGCGCCTTCCACGATGCGGGCCTGCCGCCGGGCGTGCTCAATCTGGTGTTCGGCAACCCGGCCGAGATTTCCGAGTATCTGATCCCGCAATCGCGAATCCGTCTGGTGACCTTCACCGGCTCGATCCCGGTCGGCAAGCACCTCGCCGAAATGGCGGGCCGGCACATGAAGCCTGCGATCATGGAGCTCGGTGGCCATGCGCCCGTGATCGTCTGCGACGATGTCGATCCGGTCGCGACCGCGGCAACGTCCGTGGCCGGCAAGTCGCGCAATGCCGGACAGGTCTGCGTCGCGCCGACGCGCTTCTTCGTACAGGAGCAGATCTATCAACAGTTCGCCACCTCGTTTGCCGAGAAGGCGGCCGCGCTCAAGGTCGGCAACGGGCTCGATCCCGCAAACCAGATGGGACCGCTGGCCAATTCGCGGCGGATCGAGGCGATGGAGACGCTGGTGGCCGATGCCACGGCCAGAGGTGCGCGGGTGCTGGCCGGCGGCCACCGGATCGGCAATCGCGGCTACTATTTTCCGCTCACGGTGATCGCCGACCTGCCTGACGATGCACGCGCGATGAACGAGGAGCCGTTCGGCCCGCTGGCCCTTGTCAATCCGGTCAAGACGCTGGATGAGGCAATCGAGAAGGCCAACGCGCTGCCGTTCGGATTGGCCGCCTACGCCTTCACCCGCTCGGCGTCCAACGCGGAGCGTCTCGCCGATGGCGTCGAGGCCGGCAACCTCTCGATCAACCATTTCGTCGCCTCCGTCGCGGAGACGCCGTTCGGCGGGGTCAAGGACAGCGGATATGGCCGCGAGGGCGGCACCGAGGGCCTGCAATGCTACACCGTCGCCAAGAACGTCTCGCACAAGACGAACTGACCCGCGGCCTCGCCGCGACCCGATGAGAGCCATGCAAAGCAACGCACCACGACATCAAGACGGCAGCGCCGGCGACGCCAATTATGGACTGGTCGGCAATCGCTACGGCCAGTTCCGCAAGCCTGAACCGCGCATCGCCGCGCTGATCGCCGACGCTCTCGGCCATGCGCAGACGGTGCTCAATGTCGGCGCCGGCGCCGGATCATATGAGCCGACCGATCGCGCCGTGACGGCAGTCGAGCCGTCGAGCTCGATGCGAAGCCAGCGCCCGGCCTCGCTGGCGCCGGCGATCGACGCCGTCGCCGAGAAGCTGCCGTTTCCGGACGGCGCCTTCGACGCCAGCATGTCGACATTCTCGGTGCACCAGTGGAAGGATCTCGCCGCCGGCCTGCGCGAGATGCGGCGCGTCACGCGCGGGCCCGTCGTCATCATGACGTGCGAACCCGCCGAGCTCAATCGCTTCTGGCTGCACGACTACTGTCCCGATGTGATCGCAACCGAGGCCGGCCGCTATCCACCTCCCGCCGCGATCGCCCGCGCGCTCGGCGCACGGTCGGAGATCCGACCGGTGCCGATCCCGCTCGACTGCGCCGACGGATTCAACGAGGCGTATTACGGCCGGCCCGAGATGCTGCTCGATCCGATGGCGCGGCTGGCCTGCTCGGCGTGGAGCTTTGTCGACGATACGACGACGCGACGATTCGAGGACCGGCTGCGCGACGACCTGAAGTCCGGACGCTGGGACCGGACCCATGGCCATCTCCGGACGCAGCCATCCTTCGACGGTTCGCTGAAGCTGATCGTCGGCCGCGGCTGAGCGCGGCCTATTTGCCGCCGCTGACCGCGTAGCTGCCGGGGCCGTAGCTTGCGATCAGCGCCAGCGCGCCGAGCAGGCCGAGGTTCTTCAGGAAGTTGATGGTCTGGGTGACGACCTGCGCCTCGGGCGCGGCCCAGAAATTGTGGAACATCAAGGTCGCGGCGATCGTGAACAGGAACAGGATGATGGCGGCCCGGCGCGCGAACAGGCCGAGCAGCAGCGCCGCGCCACAGCCGAGCTCGACCGCCATCGCGCCACCAGCCAGCAGGGCGCCAAAGCCGTCGGCTGCGCCGAGCCGGGCGGCAGTCGCGGAGAATGCCATCGCCTTGCCGATGCCGCTGTAGAGGAACAGCGGCGCGATCGCGAGTCGCGCAAACAGCAGCACCAGGGATGATCCCGGAAGTCGTGCCGCGCCGGCATCTGCGGCGGTACGGGTAGAACTGGACATGAGTACTCCTTTCGTGGAGATCACTCCGCGGGCGCGCCGTCGACGGTCGCGTGCCGCGGCACAGTGGCCAGGCCAAGCGAGCCGATCGCGAACGCACCGACGATCGCAGCCCCACCGATCGCCCAGAACAAGACGTCGGGGCCGCCGGTCGCCTGTTGCAGCAGCCCGATCACATAGGGTCCCAGGATCGCACCGACGCGACCGACGCCCAGCTCCATGCCGACGCCACTGGCGCGCAGCAGCGTCTCGTAGGAACCGGCGGTGAAATTGTTGAGCACGTGCTGGGCGCCGATGATGCAGAAGCCTGCGACCGCGACGATCGCGAGATTGACGCCATGGCCGCTGACGAACACCAGCGCCAGCACGGCGATGCCGCCGATCAGCCACCATGTCGCGAGGTAGCGCGGCGTCAGCGCCATCTTGCGGTCGGCCAGCATCGCGAGCGTCAAYCCGCCRACGAACGACATYGCCTGCATCAGYGCGCCGAAGCCGAATGACGCTGCRAAGCTCTCGCCGCGCTTCTGCATGACAGTCGGGATCCAGCCGGTCAGGCCGAAAATCGCGAACAGGCTGAGGAAGGCGGTGATCCAGATCGTCAGCGAGACGCGGCGATAGCGCGGGCTCAACAGCGCCGCGACCGGATTGGGCATGCTCGCGGCATCGGCCGAAACGAAACTGGCACCGCGATAGAGCGCCGCCCGCTCCGGACGCAGCCGCCCGAGCAGCGTGCGCAGCTCCTCGGTGCGGCGGCGCACAGCGAGGAATTGCGGGCTTTCCGGTAGCACCGCATGCGCGACAAGGGTCAGGGGGATCGACAGCGCGCCGAGATAATACAGGATCTGCCAGCCGTAATGCGGCGTCAGATAGACGCCAACGAGCCCGGCAAAGACGCCGCCGAGCGACCAGCCCAGGGTCACGCCCCATAGCGAAAATGCGTTGCTGACGCGGCGCGGCGCCAGCTCATTGACGAAGGTCGTGCCCAGCGGCAGCAGCACGCCGAGACCGAGGCCGGTCGCAAAGCGCAGCGCGCAAAAGCTCCAGAAGTCGTTGCCGATGGTCGCGGTCAGGAGCGTGAAGACGTTGACGACCCAAAGCCCGACCAGAAGCGTGCCACGGCGGCCGAGCCGGTCGGCGACCGTGCCGTGCCCGATCGCCCCGAACAGGAATCCGACCAGGCCCGAGCTCACGAGGAAGCCCGCCTGGCTCGGCGACAGGCCCCACGGCTTGGCCACGTAGTGGATGACATAGGCCGGATTGAACGTGTCGTAGCCATCGAACAGTGTGATCAGCGTGATCAGGATGCCGAGCACGATGTGCAGCCGGCCGATGGCCGCGCCGGACAATTCCTCGTGCACGTCGAGTTCAGGCGAAGTGCTCACGGTTTCCTCCCTTGCAACTGAAGATGCGCCCTGCTCTGCGGCAGGTTGGACGGCGCGCTYCTAGAGCTTGAACAGCCTGCGGGCGTTGCCGCAGCCGATCTTGAAACGGTCGCCCTCGGAGATGGTCGCGGTGTCGAACCATTCGGCGGCGTGATCGATGTTCTCGAACGGCCAGTCGGCCGAGAACAGGATGCGGTCGGCGCCGATCTCGAGCATCGCGTCGATCAGGGCCTGGGTGCGRAARTTGCCCGATGTCGTGATGTAGAAGTTCTCGCGGAAGTAGTCGGCGATCTTGCGCTTGGCCGGATAGACGTTCTGCGCGCGCATCCACTTGTTGTGGTTGTCGACCCGCCACATCGARTATGGCAGGCCCTCGCCCATRTGGCCGATGATGATCTGCAGCCKCGGRTGGGCATCGAACAGGCCGGAGCCCATCAGYCGCAGCGCRTGCACGGCGGTCTCCTGGCCGAACGCCCAGGTCGGCCCCATCAGCCAGCGATGGCCCTCRTAGATCGCGGCRTCCTTCGCGAGCGGATTRCGCGGGTGGAGATAGAAGGGAATGTCGAGCCGCTCGACCTCCGACCAGAACGGCCAGAACTCCTTGCGGTCGTARTACAGCGCGCCGTCATGGCCCTCGACYTCRCTGAAGCCGTTGACCAGGGCGCCGCGAAAYTTCAGCGCGCYGACGCAGCGGTCGAGCTCGCGCGCGGCGGCCTCGGGATCCTGCATCGGCAGYGCGGCGAGGCCCYGGAAGCGCTGCGGCCGGCGYGCCACCTGCTCGGCGAGGAAATCGTTGGCGCGACGCGACAGCTCCAGCGCGYGCTTGACGTCGGGAAYGGCCTGGATCGCCGGCGCGTTGAGCGACARCAGCATCATCTCGATGCCRTGCGCGTCCATCTCGGCGAGGCGCCGGTCCTGGATGTCGAGCAGCCGSGCCTTGAGCTCGGTCCAGTCGTCGGCCGGCGAGAAGCCYGCGCTGTCCTTGACCGTYTCCTCGATGGCGAAGTGCTCCTCCAGCGCGATCTTTCCCCGCATGGCGTCGTCCTTTCCGGCTCGGGYCCGTTTCCGTGTTGACAGGAGRAGACATCCGGTCCARATATTTGTCAATGRKAATGTTGCAAATGCAAATGATTGATATGCAACTGTTGTCGRTGCGAGGACCGGCGGCTATTCCGGGCGRAGAYCTCCCGCCAGGAMWCRAGCCCGGACCTAAGCCCATGTATCGATTTTCGAATTCGCTGCCCTATCTGCTCGCCCGRCTGGGCGTGCGGATGGGCGATCTGTTTTCCCGCGTCATYCGTCACGAGAAGTTGACGCTGCCGATGTACCGCGTGCTCGCYGCGTTGTCGGAGCAGGGMCAKCCGCTGCGGCTCGGCGAGATCGCCGAGCTGACSTCGGCCGAYGTCTCGACACTGTCGCGCATCGTCGCCGAGATGAGCCGCGCCGGGCTCTTGACGCGYGACCGGCCGGAGAACGACCARCGCAGCCTGCAGGTCGCGCTGACGCCKRAKGGCGCCGAACTGGCCRGCCGGCTGATGCCGATCGCGCAATATTACGARGAGGTCGCKACCGGCGCGATGTCGGCGAAGGCMGCCGCYGAACTCAAGCAGTTGCTGGTCGAACTCTACAARAATCTCGATCGGCTCGAGCAYGAGGTCGAGGCCGGCCTGATCSAGGTGCCCGCCGCGGCGACGCCGAAGGAGCCGCGGGAATCGAARCCCGARGCCAAAGCCATGGCGGGGCGCCGGCGCAAGATACCGAGGAAATAGCAACCATCAGGGAGAGGACATGCGCAGGGATCCGATCATCATCGCAGGCGGCGGCATTGGCGGACTGGCGGCTGCGGTCGCGCTGGYCCGCAAGGGATTYCAGATCACCGTCCTGGAGCGCGCCSCGCGCTATCARGAGATCGGCGCCGGCATCCAGCTCGGCCCGAACGCCTTCCATGCCTTCGACCATCTCGGTCTCGGCGATGCCGCCCGCGCGASCGCGGTGTTCATCGACCAGYTGCGCYTGATGGATGCGATCTCCGCCGAGGAGATCACCAGCGTCGACCTGACYGAYTATTTCCGCCGCCGCTTCGGCAATCCCTAYGCGGTGGTCCACCGCGGCGATCTGCACAGCATCTTCCTGCGCGCCTGCGAGGCCRATCCCGCCATCACSCTGCGCAGCGATTGCGACGTGGTCGGATATGACCAGGASGGYACCGCAGTCGTGGCGCGGCTGAARTCCGGCGAGCGCGTCACRGGCCGCCTCCTGATCGGCGCCGACGGGCTCAGGTCGCGGATTCGCCAGCARATGGTCGATGACGGTCCGCCGCGGATCGCGGGCCACACSACTTACCGCTCGGTGATCCCGACCGAGCARATGCCGGAGGATCTGCGCTGGAACGCTGCCACCTTGTGGGCCGGCGCSAGGTGCCATCTGGTGCATTATCCGCTGTCCGGCTGGAAGGTCTTCAACCTCGCCATCACKTGCCACAACGATCCSKYGGAGGCYTTYGCGGCYAGGCCRGTGAGCCACGACGAAGTCCTGGAGAATTTCCGCGACATCCATCCCCGCGCCAAGGCGATCATTCACCACGGCAAGGACTGGAAGGCGTGGGTGACCTGTGACCGCGACCCCATCGAGCGCTGGGTCGACGGCCGCGTGGTGCTGCTCGGCGACGCCGCGCATCCGATGCTGCAATATTTTGCGCAGGGCGCCTGCATGGCGCTGGAGGATGCGGTCTGGCTCGCGGACTTGCTGGGCGACATGCCCGACGCGTTCGAACCTGCGCTGGAGAGATACCGGCAGGTCCGGCTGATGCGCACGGCGCGGGTCCAGTTGCAAGCCCGCGAACTCGGCACCCAAGTCTATCATCCGGCCGGCGTGCACGCGCTGCTGCGCAACCAGCTGATTCGGGAGACCAGCCTCGAGCAGTTCTGCGACAAGCTCGCCTGGCTCTATCATTCGCCGTTTCCCGAACCGCGCGGCGCCGCAGCCTAGGCGACGCCGGACATCGGCAGACTAGCCGAGCCCGCTGATGTCGGCGACCAGCACGCTGCCGGTCGCCGATTCCGTGATGTAGAGACGGTCGCGGTTGGCGCCACCGATCGCGACATTGGTGCAGCTTGGTCCGGCGCAGGACTTGATCCGCGCGATGCACTCGCCGTTCGGCGCGAACACGAAGACATGGCCGAGCGAGGCGTGCGCGACGAACAACCGCCCTGCCTTGTCCATCGTCATGCCGTCGGGCCCGCTCGGGCCGAACAGCGAGCAGAAGCGGCCGACCTTGGAGACGCTGCCGTCCTTCATGAATGGCGCACGCCACACCGCGTTGTCGCGCGTCATGGCGACGAACAGCACCGCCTCGTGCGGATCGAGCACCAGGCCGTTCGGACTGATGCCGGTGTCGATCAGGCAGTCGAGCGCGCCGCCCGCCCGCAACCGATAGACCCGGCCGGTCGGATCGTGCAGGCCGGTCTGGCCCTGGTCGGTGAAATAGATGTCACCGTTGGTGGCGATGTGCAGATCGTTGCAGCCGCGGAACGACTCCGAATTGCGCGACCGCAGCAGCGGCGTGACCTTGCCGGTGCCGGCATCGAGCTCCATCAAGCCGTGCCGGTAATCGGCGATCAGGATCCGTCCGCTGGCGTCGATCTTCAGCCCGTTCGGCCAGCCGTCATATTCGGCGACCTGCGACCAGGTCCTGTCGGGCGCGATCCTGAAGATGCGGCCGAACGGAATGTCCACGATGTAGAGATTGCCCTCGGCATCGAACGACGGCCCCTCGATGAAACAGTCGATCACCGCCCCAGGCCGGTTGGCATCGGCCCATTCGCTCGCCACCTTGCGGCGGAATTCGGCCGGCATGGCGGAGAAGATGTCGGTCGGGATCAGTTTCGGCGGCGTTTCCAGGAACATCATTTTTGGTTCACCCGTTGGCGGAACGGGGTGGACCATAGATCGATCCTCTCGTCATTGCGAGGAGCGATAGCGACGAAGCAATCTATTCCTCCGCAAGCGGAGGATTGGATTGGATTGCTTCGCTTCGCTCGCAATGACGCGGTTAGGTTTCCGCTCGCAGCGGAACAGACGTCGCGGCGTGCGCCGACGACAACATGCCTATTCCGCTGCCTGCGCGCTGCCATAGGCTTCCGCAATCATGTATCCGGACAGCGTGCCGTAAGCCGCGGTCCACGCGGCGGCAGTTTCGGGCGTCCAGGCTTCGCCAAGGCCTCTCTCGAGAGTCCACAGCAATGCGCCGCCGACCACCGGATAGTGCTCGGGCCTGGCGCCGTAGCCGACATGACGTTTGGCGAGCGCGCTCGCGGCGGGGAGCACCGACGGCAGATCATTCAAGCCATTGACCACGACGGCGAGCGTCGCCATCAGCTTCTTGCGCTGCTCGGTCAGGTCAGCGGGAAACATCGCCTTCACGCCGGGCGCGACCTCGAACAAGCGGTCATAGAAGGTGACCGCCGCCTGCGCCGAGATCGGCGCAACCTTGCTGAAGGACTGCTGGACGAGCTTGACCTGGTCTTCCGTCATGTGTGCCTCCGTGCACGATGTTTCCCGCCGCGCCATTGCGGCGGGGCAGAAAAACCTTTCACGTGGGCCGTGGCTTGCTCATGCCGCCTCGACGAAGCTGTGCCGCTCATAGAGGAATTCGAGCACGCGCTGCCGGCATTTCAGGTAGCTGGCGTTGGTCGCGAGCTCGAGCCGCTTGCGCGGACGCGCCAAGGGCACTTCGAGCACCTCGCCGATCCGCGCGCTCGGGCCGTTGGTCATCATCACGATACGGTCCGACAACAGCACGGCCTCGTCGACGTCGTGGGTGATCATCAGGATGGTGTTGCCAAGCTTCTGGTGCAGCGCCATCACCGAATCCTGCAGATGCGCCCGGGTCAGCGCATCGAGCGCGCCGAACGGCTCGTCGAGCAGCAACACCTTCGGCTCCATCGCAAGCGCCCGCGCGATGCCGACGCGCTGCTTCATGCCGCCGGAGATCTCACTCGGCCGCTTGTCCCTGGCATGCGCCATCTGCACCAGGCCGAGATTGTGCATCACCCAGGCCTCTCGCTCGGCCCTGCTCTTGGTCCTGGCGAACACCTTGTCGACGCCGAGCTTGACGTTCTCGTAGACCGTGAGCCACGGCAACAGGCTGTGGTTCTGGAACACGACGGCGCGATCCGGTCCCGGCGAATTGACCTCGCGGTTCTCCAGCAGCACGCCGCCATTGGTGGCGCCGGTGAGGCCGGCGACGATGTTGAGCAAGGTCGACTTGCCGCAGCCGGAATGGCCGATGATCGAGACATATTCGCCCTGATCGATGGTCAGGTTGATGTCCTTCAGGACTTCCGTCGTGACGTTGCCGCGGGCAAACGTCTTGTCGATGTGGTCGAGCTTCAGATAGGCCTGCATGTCTTGCCTCCTCAATTCGCCGCCGTGCCGCGGGTCACGACTTTGCCCGCGCCCGCAATGAGGCGATCGAGCACGAAGCCGATGATGCCGACATAGAACAGCGCCAGGATGATTTCGCTGATATGCGAGGAATTCCACGCGTCCCAGATGAAGAAGCCGATGCCGACGCCACCGATCAGCATCTCGGCCGCAACGATCGCGAGCCATGACAGGCCGACGCCGATCCGCAGGCCGGTGAAGATGTAAGGCGCGGCCGAGGGCACCATGATCTTGTAGAAGAACTCGATCTGGTTCAGCCGCAGCACCTTGGCGACGTTGCGATAATCCTGCGGGATGTTGCGGATGCCGACCGCGGTGTTGATGATGATCGGCCAGACCGAGGTGATGAAGATGACGAAGATCGCCGAGGGCTGGCCGTCGCGGAACGCGGCAAGCGACAGCGGCAACCAGGCAAGCGGCGGGATCGTGCGCAGCACCTGGAACAACGGATCGAGCCCGCGCATCGCCCACACCGACTGGCCGACCAGCGTGCCGAGCGCGATGCCGGCGATCGCTGCCAGCGAGTAGCCATAGGCGACCCGCTGCAGGCTGGCGGAGAGATGCCAGAACAGGCCCTTGTCGATGCCGCCATGGTCGAAGAACGGATCGAGGATCAGCTCTTTGGTGTCCTTGAACACCTTCGACGGCGGCGGCAGGCTGGAGCCGGCGCGCCGGCAGATCAACTCCCACACGACGAGCAGCAGCGCGATCACGATCAACGGCGGCAACACACGCGCCGCGGTCTCCTTCGCCATCCTGGCGTAGGTCTCGGTATGCGGCGCGCGCTTCGGTGTCATGGTCACGACCGGCGCCGCGGCGGCCTGCGGGATCGCCACCGCTGACAGTTCGGTCTTTATGGCAGGCATCGACATTGAACAAAAATCTCCATGGTCAGGCGACGGGCGGCGCAAGAGAGCGCGGCCCTGTCGGGCTCAGACATCGACACGCTTGATGGACAGCGACTTCAGGTACGCGGCGGGATCGGCGGGATCGAACACCTTGCCGTCGAAGAAGGTCTCCTTGCCGCGCGAGGTCGAGGCCGGAATGTCGGTGACGCCAAGTTCCTTGGCGGCCTCCTTCCAGAGATCCTCGCGGTTGACCTTGGCGATCAGCGCCTTGGTGTCGAAGCCCGCCTCATACTTGCCCCACCTGATATCCTCGGTCAGGAACCAGAGATCATGGCTCTGATAGGGATAGGACGCGTTGTCCTTCCAGAACCGCATCTGCTGCGGCGAGTTCTCGACCACGCGGCCGGTGCCGTAGTCGAACTTGCCCTTCATGCGATCGGTGATGTCTTCCACCGGACAGTTGATCCACTGCCGCTTGGCGCAGATCGCCGCAGTCTCCTCGCGGTTCTCGGCCTTCTCGCACCATTGCTGGGCTTCCATGACCGCCATCAGCAGCGCCTTGGCGGCCTTCGGGTTCTTGTCGACCCAGGCGGCGCGCAGGCCGAACGATTTCTCCGGGTGCTTGTCCCAGAGCTCGCCGGTCGTGATCGCGGTGTAGCCGATGTCCTGATGGATCAGCTGCAAATTCCACGGCTCGCAGACGCAGAAGCAGTCCATGGTGCCAACCTTCATGTTGGCGACCATCTGCGCGGGCGGCACTACGATGGTCTCGATGTCCTTGTCGGGATCGATGCCGCCGGCGGCGAGCCAGTAGCGGATCCACAGATCATGCGTGCCGCCGGGGAAAGTCATCGCCGCCTTGATCGCCTTGCCGCCCGCCTTCTTCTTCTCCAGCGCCGGCTTGAATGGTGCGGTGTCGACTCCGATCTTGAGGTCGGCATATTCCTTGGCGACCGAGATGCACTGACCATTCAGATTGAGCCGCGCCATGATGTACATCGGCGTCGGCTGATTGTTCTGCGTCACCTTGCCGGCCGAAATCAGATACGGCATCGGCGTCAGGATGTGCGCGCCGTCGATGCCATTGCCTTCGGAGCCGAGCACCAGATTGTCGCGCGTGGTGCCCCACGAAGCCTGCTTCTGCACCTCGACGTCGGGCATGCCGTATTTGGCGAAGATGCCCTTCTCCTTGGCGACGAACAGCGGCGAGGCATCGGTCAGCGCGATGAAGCCGAGCTTGGCGCCCTTCACTTCGGGACCCGCACCCTGCGCGAACGCGCCGGCGGGAAAGTTGAGCTTGGCTGCGGCGAGCAGCGCGGCGGCGCCGCTGGTTGCCTTCAGGAGCCGGCGACGACTGATCGCACGGTTCGGGGGCGTGTTGCTGGGCTTGGTCATCGGTCGTCCTCTGCGTCGTTGCGTTGCGGTGATGCGGCTGTGCGTCGAGCACCATCCGCCGGATCGCGACGCGCGCAGGGCGCAACAGGGCATGCACCGGGGAGGCCCGGTCTGGCGGCGTCAGAACTCCGATGGGGTGGCCTCGAGGGACGGCTTCAATGGCGTCGGCGACACACTATTCAAGCCTTGTGCCAAGCTACCGCACTGCAAAAATTGATTTTACTGCAAAGTCTTGCGCAACATGTCGCAGCGCGCGCAACAATCTCGCGCGCTCCGAAAATTTGCGATTCGCTCAATTCTTGTGCGGCGCACAGGAATTGAGCATGCTAGTCCGGCGGCCGCGATCAGGCGTCTTCGGCGACCTTGGTGCCGAGTGGCGCGGGCGCCATTCCGCTGCCCGGCTTCACATGGAATTCGTAGCTCATCAGGCTCCACGGACCATCCGAGCGCTGGCCATCGGGCATCACGGGATCGGTATGCCGTTCGACCTTGGCGATCAGTTCGTCCTTCACGCCGAACACCACATCGGAGTCGATGTACTCGTCGCCCTCGATGAAGACATGGGTGATCAGCGGTTCGTGGCCCTTGGCGTTGACCAGGAAATGCACATGCGCCGGCCGCATCGGATGACGGTTGGTCTGCGTGATCATCTGTCCGACCGGACCGTCGGTCGGAATCGGATAGCTGCACGGCACGATGGTGCGGAAGAAGAAGCGGCCGTCGGCGTCGGTGACAAAGCGCGCCCGCGACGAGGCGCCCTCGGTCGCGTAGCTCGGCTTCTGCGAGTCGTAGAATCCGTCATCGTCCGCGTGCCAGACATCGACCGGTACATTGGCCAGCGGCTTGCCGTTGAGGTCGGTGACGCGGCTCTGCACGAACATGCGCTCGCCGGGCAGGCTCGCCGAGATGTCGGTGCCGTGCGGGGTCACCTTGTGCTCGCCGACATAGAATGGGCCAAGCACCGTGGTCTCAGTGGCGCCGTCGCGATCCCTGTGGTTGACCGCGTCCACCAGCATCGAGACGCCGAGCACGTCGGACAGCAGGATGAAYTCCTGGCGGATGTCGGTGCATTTCTGCCCGGTGCGAGTGAGGAAGCCGATCACGTGGTCCCACTCCTCGAAGGTGAGATTGGTCTTGCTCACATAGTCGTGCAGCGACTTCACCAATTCCTGCAGCAGGAACTTGGCCCGCGGATCGGGCGTCTGGTCGAAGCTGCGGATCACCGCTGCGGTGAGCTCGGTTTCGTTGAACTGGGTCATCTCGGCGTTCCCCTTAGGGCCCTTGAGGGCGCGATTGCAGCGGCGAGCGTACACCACTGGTCCTGTGCCGGTAAGCCGCGGCCGATTGGTGCAACGGACACTTTTCGGCTATCAAGGCGGCCTCGCAGCCGGAGAAACGCCCGATGTTAGCCCCCACGCCTGCCTCGCCCGAATCCGCGGGAATGTCGACCGCAGCCCTCGATCGCCTCGAAGCGCATCTGAAGAGCCGCTATCTCGATTCCGGCCGCTTTCCCGGCACCCAGCTCCTGATCTATCGCCGCGGCAAGATCGTGCATTCCACCGTCCAGGGCTTCGCCGACCTCGAGCGCAAGGCGCCGATGAAGGACGACACGATCTTCCGCATCTATTCGATGACCAAGCCGATCACGTCGGTCGCCTTCATGATGCTGGTCGAGGAAGGCAAGGTCGCGCTCGACGAGCCGGTCGCAAAGTACATCCCGGAATGGAAGAACCTCGGTGTGTTCGTCGCCGGCACCGCGCCCGCCTTCCTGACCCGCCCGCCGACGCGGCCGATGCAGATCGTCGACCTGCTGCGCCACACCTCGGGCCTGACCTACGGCTTCCAGCAGCGCTCCAATGTCGACGCCGCCTATCGCGAGAAGAAGATCGGCGAGGTCATCAAGGCCGGCACGCTCGACGGCATGATCGAGGATCTGGCGAAGATCCCACTGGAGTTCTCGCCGGGCGAAGCCTGGAATTACTCGGTCTCGACCGACGTGCTCGGCTATCTCGTCGGCAAGATCGCAGGCATGCCGTTCGAGCAATTCCTCAAGGAGCGGATCTTCAAGCCGCTCGGCATGAACGACACCGATTTCTTCGTGCCGGCCGACAAGGCGCACCGCTTTGCGGCCTGCTATTCCGCCGATCCGCAGGGCGGCTTCAACCCGCTCGCCGCCGAGCGCAAGGGCACGCTGACCTTGCAGGACGATCCGACGACCAGCACGTTCCTGTCACCGCCCTCGCTGATCTCGGGCGGCGGCGGGCTGTGCTCGACCGCGGCCGACTATCTGACCTTCTGCCGGGCGCTGCTCAATGGCGGCGAGCTCGGCGGCGTCCGCCTGCTCGGCCCGAAGACGCTGAAGCTGATGGCGTCCAACCACCTGCCCGGCGGGGTCGACCTGCCGGCGATGTCGCGTTCGATGTTCGCCGAAGCCGCCTATAACGGAATCGGTTTCGGCCTCGGCTTCGCCGTCACCATGCACCCGGCGCAGACGCTGATCGCGGGCAGCCCGGGCGAATTCAACTGGGGCGGCGCGGCGACGACGTCTTTCTTCATCGATCCGGCCGAAGAGCTGATCACGATCTTCATGACCCAGGTGCTGCCATCGAGCGCCTATCCGTTGCGGCGCGAGCTGCGTACCATGGTCTACGCCGCGATCACCGAGAGCAACCTCTGACCTGACGCTATTCCGCGGCGCGCAGCTCATGTGAGCATGATCTTTCGGAAAAGCCGCTTCACACTTTTTCCGGATCATGCTCGCGGCGCCGCGGAACTTTTCCGACCACCAGTCATTTCCTTTGGCGGATATTTCCCGCTTCCCCTAAGCTCACCGCAAATGGGCACCGACCCGGGGACTTCGTGCCGAAACTGACATTGCCAGTGCGTCTCGCGCTTCTGGTCGCGGGAACGATGTTGCCGCTGATCATTTTCGCGGTCGGTATCGTCTTCCACAATTACCAGCGGGACCGCCAGGCCGCCACGCAGCGCGTGCTCGAGACCGCCCGCAACATCCGCCTGCTGCTCGACGCCGAAATGCAGCGGATGACCGGCGGCCTGCAGGTGCTGGCATTGACCAACTCGCTGCGCGACGGCGATTTCGCCAATTTTCGTCGCATCGCCGCGGGCTTTCTCGAGCAATACGGCAAGGACGGCGTGGTGCTGGTGGCCGACCGCACGGGACACCAGGCGTTCTCCTCGTTGACGCCGGACACCGCGAGCCTGCCGCCGCGCAACAATCTCGAGATCGTCGAGAAGGTGTTTGCGACCCGGCAGCCGCAATACTCCAACCTGTTCTTCGGCGCGGTGAAGCAGCGCCTGATCATCACCGTCGAGGTGCCGGTGATCCGCGACGGCGAGGTGCTCTACGACATCTCCTTCAGTCCGCCGATCGGAGTCTTCCAGGCCATGATCGAGAAGCAGCGCCTCAACCAGGACTGGACCATCTCGATCTTCGACAGCGAAGGCGTCAACCTCGCCCGTGTGCCAAATCCGCAGGCGACCATCGGACAGCGCGCCGCGCCGACGTTGTTTGCCGAGATGTTCCGCCAAAGCGAAGCGACGCTGCCGACCGTCTCGCTCGAAGGCGTGGCCCTGATCACCGGCTTCACCCGGTCGCGCGTCACCGGCTGGACCGTCGCCGCGGGAATCTCCGAGGGCTCGCTGGTGGCGCCGCTGTGGCGCTCGCTGGCGATCACCAGCGTGATCGGCGGCTTCCTGCTGCTGGTCGGCCTCGGCTTCGCGGTGCGGATGGCGACCACGATCGCGCGCGGCGAGATGCTGCACGGCCTCCTGATCGAGGAGCTCAACCACCGGGTCAAGAATACGCTGGCGATCCTGCAATCGATCGCCACCCAGACCTTCCGTAGCGCGAGCCGCGCCGAACGCGAGAAATTCGAGGGGCGGCTCGGCGCGCTCGCCGAGGCCCACAATCTGCTCTCGACCGACAAATGGCAGGGCTCCGACCTTCAGGACGTGGTCAGCCGCGTGCTGCGGCCCTATCTGCTGAACGCTTCGGAGCGGGTCAAGATGTTCGGACCGCGGGTGCCGCTGTCGCCACGGCTTGCTTTGGTGCTGTCGATGATCATGCACGAAATGGCCACCAACGCGGCCAAATATGGCGCATTGTCCAACGACACCGGCACGGTGACGCTGGACTGGGAAATCCTGCGGGAAGGCCCCGAGCCGAAGCTCCGGATGATCTGGACCGAGGCCGGCGGACCACAGGTCACGGCACCGGTGCGGCGCGGCTTCGGCTCCCGGCTGATCGAGCGCAGTGCCCGCGACCAACTCGGCGGCGAAGCCACCGTGGACTTCCTGCCCCAGGGCGTCGTTTACACCCTGACCAGCTCCCTCGACGTCGACGATTGACCGATATTCACACCAATCCTGCGACATCTTGGCACGCAAGTTGCTAAGATGTCGCGGGTCCGGCCGGCAGGAATAACGGCCAGAGACAGGGGGATGTCATGTCGACCATCGCAGCGGAAGCCACCACGGCCCGCAAGCCGCTTTATACGTCGCTGTTCGTCCAGGTGCTGGTCGCGCTGCTGCTCGGCATCGTGATCGGCATGGCCGCACCGGATTTCGCGATCGGGCTGAAGATCTTCAGCGATGCCTTCCTGAAGCTGATCTCGATGATCGTGGCACCGATCGTGTTCTGCGTGGTGGTGCACGGCATCGCCGGCGCTGGCGATCTCAAGAAGGTGGGACGCGTCGGCGTCAAGGCGCTGGTGTATTTCGAGACGATGACGACGGTCGCGCTGGTGGTCGGCCTGCTGCTCGCCTATCTGTTCGGGCCCGGCCACGGCATGAACATCGATACCTCGACGCTCGATGCCAAGGCGCTCGGCAACTATGCCAGCAACGCGCAGAAGCTGAAGGGCGAAGGCGTCGGCAGCTTCCTGCTCAACATCATCCCGACCACCTCGTTCGACGCGCTGTCGCGCAACGACGTGCTGCAGGTGCTGTTCTTCGCGATCATCTTCGGCGTCAGCCTGGCGCTGGTCGGCGGCGAGAAGGGCGAGCGAATCTCCTCCTTCATCGATGCGGTCTCGACCGTRCTGTTCCGCGCCATGGGCCTGATCGTGCGYTTCGCACCGATCGGCGTGCTCGGCGCCGTCGCCTATACGGTCGGCAAATAYGGCGTCGGCTCGCTGAAGCAGCTGCTGTCGCTGGTGGCGCTGTTCTACGTCGCGGTCGCGGTGTTCGTGCTCGGCGTGCTCGGCGGGGTGATGGCGCTCGCYGGCRTCAACCTGCTCAAGTTCCTCGGYTACCTGCGCGAGGAACTGATGATCGTGCTCGCCACCGCATCGTCCGACGCGGTGCTGCCGCAGGTCATGCGCAAGCTGGAGCGGCTCGGCGTCAAGGACTCGGTTGTCGGCCTCGTGATCCCGACCGGTTACTCGTTCAATCTCGATGCCTTCTCGATCTATTTGACGCTCGCGGTCGTGTTCATCGCGCAGGCGACCAATACCCCGCTGTCGTTCGGCGACCTGCTGCTGGTGCTCGGCGTGTCGCTGATCACCTCGAAGGGCGCGCACGGCGTTCCGGGCTCGGCGATCGTCATCCTGGCCGCGACGCTCAACGCGGTGCCGAGCATCCCGGCAATCGGCCTCGTGCTGGTGCTCTCGGTCGACTGGTTCATCGGGATGGCGCGCGCGGTCGGCAATCTGATCGGCAACTGCGTCGCCACCGTCGTGGTCGCGGCGTGGGAGGGTGACCTGGACCGTGACCAGGCCCGCCGGGTGCTCGAAGGCAGCGAGGCAGTCGACGTCACCGCGGGCTAAGGCAGGTTCCGCAAAAGCGAGGTCTTCAATCGAGAGAAACGCAGACCGCCTTTGCGCGGTGGCTGCGCGCAGGAACTCGGGCGCAATGGCCTCACCACTGGGCTCACGAAGCTTCGGAATCGTGCGCTGGCTGATAGACGAAATCCCGCGTGGTGCGCGGGGGTACGTCAGTTGAACCCGGATGACTTGCTTCGAAGCGGGCTTATTTGACGATTTTCAAGTATGGCGGCAGCCGCTTCAGCGCCGCCGGCTCCTCGGTGTGATCGTCCGACGCGATCATGTCACACAGGGCCTTCAACTCGGAATCGGTCACCTTGTGGAGCTCCATCCGGAGTTCGAGGATGGCGAGCGACAACAGCCGCGCCGTTTCCGTGCTGGCCCGGTCGGTCAGAAAAGCCTGACATTCTTCCAGGGTTGCAAGCAGCGCCAACAACCTTTCTTCCGCATTTGCGACCGGCATATCTTCCACTCCCGAAGCCGCGAGGTAGAGTCGAGGCGTGGCCTTCTTCCGCTTCATTGGCCTCTCCCGCCAGGATTCGCCGGAATGTCGTAGGCGCACAATTGTTCCCGATGATTCAGAACTTTTGGGTAATTGTCCAGCAACATTCCGAAAGCCTGACTTGCACTTACCTCAAACTTTCCCATCCYCGGCGATTCAGTCAAGCAACCGCGCACCGTCTGCGCGACCTCAGGCTGCACTAGCTGGGGTTGCATCCATACTAAGACGCCCGTACAATATAGTTGCCCGTAGAACTACGGGCGCAATGCATTGCCGCCCGGTAAGCATGCGCGCAAAATCTGTGTCGATCAAACTCGCGCTAGTTGTGATTTGGTCAATATTTTGCCAAATGTAGAGGGCGGGGTGTTGATAGACACCTCGGCGCGATCGACTTCAGGTAGTCGGCCGTGTCGGTAATTGGGTGCTTCCAAATACGCACGCTTCCAACCCGGATGTGCGCTTGGATACCATCCCGCGATCTTCCTGGATTTTCGTAGTTCACGACGAACCGACGATCCACTCGAGCTTAACGCGGTACATCATGAACGTGTCCCTGACCTAGCCGGGCCAGGGATTTCCGATTGAAGGACGGGTCACAAGAATGAACAGATCAGCAGCAAAGAAGATGAAGCAGCGCAGTGCCGGCAAGCCGGACATTGAGTTGGGCAAGCGAATTCGCCTGCGCCGTGTCGAGCAGAAGATCTCGCAGGCTGAACTCGGCGACAAGCTTGGTGTCAGCTTCCAGCAGGTTCAGAAGTACGAGAAGGGCGTCAACCGCGTCGGCGCCGCCCGCCTTCAGCAGATCGCGACCGCGCTCGATGTGCCGGTCACCTTCTTCTACGATGGCGACAACAAGGCCCGCGAAGTCGAGAGCCTGTTGTTCCTCGACAGCGCGTTCAGCCTCCGGTTGCTGCGCGCCTACAGCAAGATCAAGGATCAGACCGTGCAGCGCCAGTTGGTGTCGCTGATGGAATCGATCGCCGCCAACGAGGACTGAGCCACGGATCGGATCGCGGTGCCGCGACGCGATCCGCTACGCCGCCGGGACTGAGCTGTGGCCGGTCATCGCGACCGCCACATGCCGTTCCGACCAGGAAGATGTCGAAGCGCTGCCGTCCACGATGGCAGCGCTTTTTGTTTGGCCGCGCATGGCGACGCATTTGCGCCGACTTTCGCGGCGGGCTCTGAACGCCCGGGACATCGGGGCCGATGCGTGCGTCGCCATTCTGTCGCGCGGCCAATTGTCGCCCGCGCGCCGTGTCATCTCACAACCCCCGCATTTCCTGCGTTGAACCATCGCACCTCAAACCAAGTGCACGTGCTCGTCTTTTTTGTCGCAGCAACCAAGCGGCCGCATGGACGTTTTCAGGCTTCAACCAAGGAGATCTCAATGAATATCAAGCTTGCTGTTATTGGACTGGCCGCGCTTGGCAGCGCAGTGCTGATGTCCGGCGCGGCATCGGCGGTGCCGAACGGACTTCCGCAGGCCAGCCACATCGCAGGCGAAACCTCCAACGTCGACAAGGTGCGCCAGGTTTGCGACCGCTGGGGCCGCTGCTACTGGCAGCCGGGCGGTTACGGCTAYTACGGTCCGCGCCATCACGGATGGCATCATCGTCCGCACGTCCAGCCTCGCCACCATCACGGTCATCGCCATCATGGCGGCCGCCACGGCGGCGGACATCATGGTGGTGGACATCACGGCGGACATCGCCGCTAACCGTCACGAGGGGGCTTCGGCCCCCTCAGTCGCGGCGCTAAAGCGCCGCCAGCACGGCCTTCGCTACATCGGCCGTGCCGCTGCTGCCGCCGAACTCGAACGGCTTGATGCCGTCGGCATAGACCCTGTCGACCGCGCGCTCGATATTTTCGGCGGCCTCAGCGGCGCTCTCGATACCGTGCTTGTCGGCGAGCCAGTCCAGCATCATCGCAGCCGACAGGATCATCGCGGTCGGGTTCGCCTTGCCCTGCCCCATGATATCGGGCGCGGTGCCGTGGCAAGGTTGGAACACCGCGTAGCGGTCGCCGATATCGGCTGACGGCGCCATGCCCATGCCGCCGATCAGGCCGGCGGTGAGGTCCGACAGGATGTCGCCGAACATGTTCTCGGTGACCATCACGTCGAAGTCCCATGGGCGCTTCACCAGCGCAGCCGCGGTCGCGTCGATGTAGAGGTGATCGGCCTTGACGTCGGGATGACGCTTCGCCGTCTCGTCGAAGATGTTGCGGAAGAAGGCGAATGCCTTGAACACGTTCGCCTTGTCGACGCAGGTCAGCCCGCTATTCGCCTTGCCGCGCGCCTTGCGACGCTCGGCAAGCCGGAACGAGAACTCGAACAGCCGCTCGGAGGTGTGGCGCGTGATCACCATCGTCTCGCGCGCCTCGCTGTCGGTGACGACGCCCTTGCCCATCGAGGCGAACAGGCCCTCGGTGGATTCCCTGATCACGACGAGATCGATGCCCTTCTGGTCGGCCCCGACGATCGTGCTCGGCACGCCCGGAATCAATCGCGCGGGCCGCACGCCGGCATAGAGATCGAAGATCATGCGCAATTCGATCTGCGGCGCGATCTCGGTGTTGTCGGGATAGCGCACCGACGGCAATCCGCAGGCGCCGAGCAGGATCGCATCCGCCTCCTCGCACAGCCGGATCGTGCTCTCCGGCATCGACTTGCCGGTCTCCTTGTAGTGGCCGGCTCCGGCGGCCGCCTCGGTGAAGCGGAATTTGAGGCCGGCCGATGCCTCGATCTTGCGCAGCACCTCGAGCGCCGGCGCCATCACCTCGGGGCCGATACCGTCGCCGCCGAGAACGGCGATGTGGAGCGTGTCGTTGGCGGGCATAGAGGGACTCCAAGATCAGCGAGAGGCGTTGCGTCCGTCATTGCGAGCGAAGCAAAGCAATCCATGCCGCAGCTTGCGGAGATATGGATTGCTTCGTCGCGGAGCCTGTCATCGGGCGCGCGTTCGCGCGACCCGTTGGCTCCTCGCACTGACGGCCGATACCTACGGCGTCAGCACGGCGCGGCCGACGAGTTGCCCCTTGTGCAGATTGGTCAGCGCCTCGTTCGCCTTCGCCAGCGGCATCGGCGTGACCGGGATCGCCGGAATCTTCTTGGTGCGCACGAGGTCGAGCAATTCCTGGGTCTCGCGGAGGTTGCCGACATAGCTGCCCTGGATGGTGACAGCCTTGATCGGGATCAGCGGCAGTGCCCAGGTCGCGCCACCGCCGAACAGGCCGACGATCACGAGCTTGCCGCCCTTGGTCAGGCAGTCGAAGCCGAGCTGCGAGGTCTGGGCGTTGCCGACCAGGTCGATCGCGGCGCGGATCGGCTGGCCGGCCTTCTTGACAAGCTGCTCCAGCGCATCCGGCGCCTTGCCGTCGACGGTTGCGAGCGCGCCGGCAGCCTCGGCCGCCTCACGCTTCTTGGCGTCGATATCGACCACGATGGCGCCCTTGCCGCCCATCGCCTTCAGCAGCGACAGCGCCATCAGGCCGAGGCCGCCGGCGCCGAAGATCACGATCGGCGTGTCGAGATCCTTCTCGACCTTCTTCAGCGCGCTGTAGGTGGTGACTCCCGAGCAGGCGTAGGGCGCGGCGGTGACGGGATCGAGCCCCCCGAGGTCGAGCAGATATTTCGGATGCGGCACCGTCATGTGATCGGCATAGCCGCCGTCGCAATAGACGCCGAGCGCATTCGGCTTGATCGCGCACATGTTCTCGTCGCCGCCGAGGCAGGTCGGGCATTTGCCGCAGCCGAGCCAGGGATAGGCCAGCGCGACGTCGCCGATCTTGAGGCCGCCCTTGTCGGCGTCCTTGACGTCGGGGCCGAAGGCCACGATTTCGCCGACCGTCTCATGCCCCATCGTCCGCGGCAGCGAGACGCCGCGATCCTTGAGCGACAGCGGCTTGCGGCCATGGCCGAGGTCGTAGCCGCCCTCCCAGATGTGCAGGTCGCTGTGGCAGACGCCGGCGGCCTTGACCTTGATCAGCACCTGCGTGCCCGACGGCTGCGGCGTCGGCTGATCGACCTCCTTCAAGGGGGCGTTGAAATCGACGACCTGGAAACTCTTCATCGCTGTTCTCCCGAAGCTTGTTGTTGCGGCGGACCTTGCCACGCCTGCCCTCCGGGGACAAACGTTGATGCCCCCGTTTTCGAGCAAGCCGCCATGCGGCCGGCTCGCAAGCCAATTCCGAGGCTCATTGTTCAGACCAGCGGATGATGGCAAGCCGCGAACTGGCCGGGCGCAACCATGCGCAGGTCCGGCACCTCACTGGCACAACGCGCATCGGCCCGCGGACAGCGGGTGCGGAAGCGGCAGCCGGAGGGCGGCGCGATCGGCGACGGCGGTTCGCCGACCGGCACGCTCTGGGTCGGGCGCACATCCGGATCGGGCACAGGGATCGCCTCGATCAGCAGCGCGGTATAGGGATGCGCAGGCCGCGCGAACAACTGCTCGGAGGGTCCGACCTCGCAGAGCCGGCCGAGATACATCACCGCGACCCGATCCGAGACCGCCTTCACCACGGCAAGGTCGTGGGCGATGAACAGCAAGGTCAGGCCGTAGCGCGCCTTCATCTCCTCCAGCAAATTGAGGATCTGGGCACGAATTGAAACGTCGAGCGCCGACACCGGCTCGTCGCAGATCACGAACTCCGGATTGAGCACCAGCGAGCGGGCGATGCAGATGCGCTGGCATTGCCCGCCGGAGAATTCATGCGGCAGCCGGCCGCTGACCAGCGCCGGGTCGAGGCCGACCGCCGACAACACCTCGGCCACCCGCCGCTTGCGTTCCTCGGGATCCTTGACGCCGGCGATCACCAGCGGTTCGGCGACGATGTCGCCGATCCGCCGCCGCGGATTGAGCGAGGCGATCGGGTCCTGGAAGATCAGCTGCACGCGCCGGCGCATCTGGCGCAGCGCCTCGCCCTTCAGCGTGGTGAGATCGTGGCCGTCGAACAGCACCTTGCCGGAAACCGCCTGACGCAGTTGCAGCACCGCGCGGCCGAGCGTGGATTTGCCACAGCCGGATTCGCCGACCAGCCCGAGCGTTTCGCCCCGCCCGATCTCGAGGCTGACGTCGGAGACCGCATGGATGGTCTTGCCGCCGACCGAGTATTCGACGACGAGGTTTTCCACCTTCATCAGCGGGTTGGATGCAGCCTGCAACATCATGCGCCGACCCCTGCTGCGATCGGATGGAAGCAGGCGTAGAGATGCTCCGGTGTCTCCGCCGGGCTGAGCTGCGGCTTCTCCGCGCCGCAGCGCTCGGCGGAATAGCGGCAGCGTGGCGAGAACGAGCAGCCCTTGAGCGGACGGGTCGGATCTGGCGGCCGCCCCGAGATCGCCGGCAGCGGCGTATGCGGCGCGACGTCGAGCTTGGGCAGTGCGGCGAGCAGCGCTTCGGTGTAGGGCATCCGCATCCGCTTGAACAAGGCAGGCGTCGGCGCGCGCTCGACGACGCGGCCGGCATACATCACCGCGACCTCATCGGTACGGCCGGCGACCACGCCGAGGTCATGGGTGATGATGATCATCGCCATGTGACGGCGCTGCTGCTCGCGCGCCAGGAGATCGAGGATCTGGGCCTGGATCGTGACATCGAGCGCGGTGGTCGGCTCGTCCGCGATCAGCAGCTTCGGCTCGCACGACAGTGCAACTGCGATCGCGACGCGTTGGCGCATGCCGCCTGAGAGCTGGTGCGGATATTGCGCCAGCCGCTGCTCGGGCGCGGGAATGCCGACCGCCGCCAACAGTTCGATGCTGCGCTGCCTCGCCTGGGCGAGATCGAGCTCGAGATGTTCCTGGATGGTCTCGATCAACTGGGTGCCGATGGTCAGCACCGGATTGAGCGAGGTCATCGGGTCCTGGAACACCACCGCGAGCGAGCGGCCGCGCAGCTTGCGCAATTTCTCCGCGGACAACCTTGTCAGGTCCTGCCCGTCGAACATCACGCGGCCGGACAGTTTGGCCTTCTTGGGCAGCAATTGCAGGATCGCGCGCGACAGCATGGTCTTGCCGCAACCGGATTCACCGACGATGCCGAGCGTCCTGCCGGCGCCGACCGCGAGATCGACATGATCCACCGCCCGCAGATTGCCGCGTGGCGTCGGCAGGTCGACGACCGCATTCTCGACCGAGAGCAACACGCTACTCATAGCGCACCCTGCCTGGGGTCGGTCAGCGCGCGGATGGTGTCGCCGATCAGGTTGAAGGCGAGCACGGTCAGGAACATCGCGATCGCCGGAATGAAGGCGAGCTGTGGTGCCACCTCGAGGCTCTCGCGTCCCTCCCCGATCATGCTGCCCCAGCTCGAGATCGGCGGCGGCACGCCGAGGCCGAGGAACGACAGCGATCCCTCGACCACGATGGTGACCGCGACGCCAAGCAGGAAGAAGGCGAGCAGCGGCAACAGCACGTTGGGCAGCAGCTCGCGCAGCAGGATACGGGTGTGCGTGGCACCGAGCGCCTGCGCCGCGATGACGAATTCGCGCCGTGCCAGCGACAGGGTCGCGGCCCGCGCCACCCGCATGAAGGCGGGAATACCGAGCACGCCGAGGATGCAGGTCAGGTTGAAGATCGACTGGCCGAGATAGGCGGTGACTGCAAGCGCCAGGATCAGCGGCGGGAACGCCAGCAGCACGTCCATGCTGCCGACCACGAAGGATTCGAAACGGCCGCGGAAATAGCCGGCGAGCATGCCGAGCGCGCCGCCGATGGTGACCCCGATCATCGGCGCGCACAGGCCGACGATCAGCGAGATGCGCGCGCCATAGATCAGTCGCGACAGCTCGTCACGGCCGAGCCCGTCGGTGCCGAGCCAGTGCTCGGCGGAGATCGGCCCCCTTCGTTCGAGCATGTCCATGTCGGTCGGGCTCGGCAGCGGCAGCAGGTCGGCGAAGATCGCGACCGCGAACACCAGCACCATCCAGCCGATCGCGAACCAGAACAGCAGGCCAAGCCTGCGACGGCGCCGGGCCGGTGCCGCGCCGGCCTCGTCCTCGAGGCTGAGCTCAAGCGTGGCCATGGCGGATCCTCGGGTCGAGCAGGGCGTACAGCATGTCGACGATGAAATTCATGATCACGAAGCCCGCGGCAACCAGCAGCACCACGCCTTGCAGGATGATGAGGTCGCGGGTGTAGATCGCACCGACCAGCAGACGGCCGATCCCCGGCAAAGCGAAGATCGATTCGACGATGACGGTGCCGCCGATCAGCCGGCCGATATTGATGCCGGTGATGGTAACGAGCGTCAGCGACGACGGCTTCAGCGCGTGCACGAACAGGATGCGCGACGGCTTCAGTCCCTTCGCCTTGGCGAGCGCGATGTAGTCCTCCTGAAGCGCTGCGATCATGTCGGAGCGCAGCACCCGCATGATGCCGGGCCATTCCGCCAGCCCGAGCGTCAGCGCCGGCAGCACCATGAAGCGCAGATTGGCGACCGGGTCCTCGGTGAACGGCACGTAGCCGGTCGCCGGCAATATCCGCAGCTCGACCGCGAACAGATAGATCAGCAGGATCGCGGACAGGAAGGTCGGCACCGACAGCATGCCGAAGGCCGAGCCGGTCATGAAACGGTCGAACGCACTGCCGGCCTTGGCCGCGCAGGCGATCGCCAGCGGCACGCCGATCGCAAGCCCGATCAGCTCGGCCAGGATCATCAGCTCGAACGAGACCGGGATGCGCTCGCTGACCGCCTGCCACACGGTCTGCCCGGTGCGGAACGAACGTCCGAAATCACCTTGCAGGATGTGCCACAGCCAGCCGAGATAGCGCAGCCAGATCGGCTGATCGAGCCCCATGTCGTGACGCAGGGCCGCGATGTTCTCCGGCGTCGCCTGGTCGCCGAGGATCACATAGGCCAGATCGCCAGGCAGCAGCGAGGCGATCACGAAGGTCAGGACCGAGACCGCGATCAGCACCGGCACCAGATACAGGAGCCTGCGCGCGACGAAGAACAGCATGAAAGGTTATTCCTTCCAGGCGTAGGAGACGTCGAGCACTCCGTTGAACATCTTCGGCACGCCCTTCACCTTGGCGCTCGAGATCGCATAGTAGGTGTTCTGGAAGGTCCAGAACCAGATCGCTTCCTTGTTGATCAGGCGGCTGACCGCGCAATAGTCCTCGGTGCGCTTGGCAACGTCGGCGGTGGTCCGCGCATGCTCGAGCAACCGGTCGAGTTCCGGATCGGAGAAGTTCGCCAGCGCCACCGGGCTGCCGGTGTGGAAGTTGGCGTACATCTGCGGATCAGGATCGGCGAGATCGACGATGCGCCACGGCGTCAGCTGGAACTGGCGCATGAAGGCACGCGGCACGATCGTGGCCTGGTCGACCTGCTCGATCTCCATATTGGCGCCGACCCGCTTCCAGAGCTGTTGCAGCACCTGGCCGACGGTGCGGCCGCGCGGTGTCGCCGAGACGATCATCTTGAAGTCCACGGGCTTGCCGTAATCCTTGAGCAGCGCCTTGGCCTTGTTGATGTCCTCCGGCAGCGCCCCGTCGTCCTTGCACTTCACCCAGGAGCCGTCGCCATAGGGATTGGTGGCAGGCCGCGCCAGGCCGTTGGTGATCGCCTGCGAAACCTTCTTGCGGTCGAGCGCCATCACCAGTGCCTGCCGGACACGGACGTCGTCGAACGGCGGCGCCTTGGTGTTGAATGCGTAGACCTGCGCGCCGGAGCCTGCATAGGTATGCACGGTCAGGCTCTTGTCCTTCTGCGCTTTGACGATGTTGTCGGCGTCGTACTCATCGTCCCAGATGACGTCGGCCTCGCCCGATTGCAGCGAGGCAAAGCGCGACTGCGCATCCGGCAACGGCTTCAGGATGATGCGATCGAGATAGGGCTTGCCCTTGTCCCAGTAGTCCGGGTTCTTCTCCAGCACCATGCGGTCGCCGGCGGTCCAGGATTTCAGGATATAGGGACCGGTGCCGACGGGATTGCGATTGTAGTCGTCGCCCTTTGTCTTCCAGGCCGTCGGCGACTGCATCACGTTGTTGGAGCTCTGAATGGATTGTGTCGCCGGGAAGTTGACCGCCGGATCGCTGAAATTGTAGCGCACCGTGAGATCATCGATGACGTCCACGCTCTTGATGCTTGTGATGTAGAACGCACAGCGGCACTTGTTGGCCGGGTCCTTCTGGCGGTCGAAGTTCTCCTTGACCGCCTGCGCATTGAACGGCGTGCCGTCGTGGAATTTGACGCCTGGCCGCAGCTTGATGGTCCAGGTCTTGAAGTCCTCGGAGTGCTCCCAGGACAGCGCGAGCTTCGGCTTCGGCTCGCCCTTGTCGTCGAGCGTCATCAGCGTGTCGAAGATCGCAGCGGCCGCGGTGTTGGCCGAGGTATCGTAGACGCCGACCTTCAGCGGATCGAAGCCGGGGATATCGAGCTCCTGACCAACGGTCAGCGTGCCACCCTGCTTCTGCGCGTGGGCCGGCAAAGCCGACGCCACTGCACCTAATCCCGCCACAAGAAATATGCGCGCAACCGCGTGCGCGCGCCCGGCCAGCTTCATCGATGCTCCCTCCCAGGTGGGCGACGTCCGGTGTTCCGGATCATCGTGTATTGAGCGGCAGCTTGTCTGGAATCGTCGCGCGCGACAAGACCGTAAAACGGATGAAAAGCCGCAGGGGGATCACAATGCGATGCTGTCGGATCGCATCATGATCTCGCTTGCTCCTTTGAGCATGGTCTTTCGGAAGATCAGTCCCACTTCGCGCTAACGTGGCCCTCCGGGTCCGGATTACGCTCTAGCTGCGCGCGGTCTTTGCCGCGAAGCCCGCGATCTGATCGTCGGAGAGGCCGATCTCCTTCAGGTAAGACAGCGTGTGCTCGCCGAGCGTCGACATCCGTTTGCGGGCACCGACCGCCGCGCCGGACATCCGGAACGGCAGGTTGAGCACCTTGAAGCTGCCGCCGCCATCCTCGACCTCGGCCAGCGCACCGCGATGGTCGATCTGCGGATCGGCGAGCGCCTCGCGCACGGTGCGATAGGCCGACGACGGCACGCCATATTCATTGAGCGCAACAAGACAGGCCTGCGTGCTGACTGCGCGCGACCATGCCTCGACGCCCTCCATCAGATCCGCCCAGTTGTCCCGCCGATCGGAATATTTGGCGAAGCGCGGGTCGGACACCCATTCGGGCCGGCCGATCACCTGCATCAGGTTCTGGAACGTCTTCTCGCTGGCGATCGCCACCATCACGTAACCGTCGGTGGTTTCGATCGGGCCGAACATCGGGCGCTGGGTCTGCTTCACCTCGAATTGCGACCACTGCAATTCGTTCAGGGTCAGGCTCAACATCGATTCCAGCATCGAGACGTCGACATGCTGGCCCTTGCCGCTGGCGGCGCGCTGATAGAGCGCAGCCGAGATCGCGCCGAACGCATAGACGCCGGTGAGGACATCGGCGTGGTAGATGCCGCAATAGTCCGGGCGCGAGCGGCCCGGCTGATAGGCGAGATGCGCCATCTCGTAGCCGGAGGCGGCATGGATCACCGGCGCGTAGGCCGGCAATTCGGCCGACGGGCCGGTCTGGCCGTAGCCCGAGATCGAGCAGAAGATCAGCTTCGGATTGATGTCGCGGACCGCGGCATAATCGAGCTTGAGCCGCCGCATCACGCCGGGACGGAAATTCTCCACCAGCACGTCGGCGGTCGCGATCAGTCGGCGCACGGCTTCGACGCCGGCGGGCGACTTCAGGTCGAGCACCAGGCTGTGCTTGCCGATATTGAGCTGGCCGAACGCGGTCGAGCAATTGTTGCGCAGCGGCGGCCGCGTCCGCATCGTCTCGCCCTCGGCGGGCTCGATCTTGATCACCTCCGCGCCCGTGTCGGCGAGCATCCGCGTGCAATGAGGTCCGGCGATCGTGGTCGAAAAATCGAGCACGCGAAGGCCGTCAAAGCTCCGTGTCAAATTCCCCTCATCGTCWGCAGCTATTGTCGTTGGCAAGGCTTCCTCCASCTWCGTCATTSCTTGGCGTGGCGTGACCCTAAAGTGAGCCGCCYCGACAGGAAAGCGTCTCGTCCAGACCGGGSCCGCGGGCGGTCTTGCATTTTACTCAAYGGCAGATTGGACCCGATCTTGCATGGCCCCTGTCATGGGCTGGAACGAGGGCGCTTGTTGAAGGTCTTATTCGTCACGACSGAGATGGACGATTTCGTCCGCGTGGGCGGGCTTGCCGCCGTYTCCGCAGCAYTGCCRCGGGCGCTCCGCCCCTGGAGCGACGTCAGGATCATGCTTCCCGGTTACCGGGACGTGGTCGAACAGTTCACRCAYATTGAAATCGTTGGGCAATGCCCTGCGYACGSAGAGATGCCGGCCTGCACGCTYGGSCGCGCATCGACCAAGGACGGGCTGCCGGTCTACGTGCTGCTGTGTCCGCAGCTCTATGACCGGCCCGGCAATCCCTATGGCGAYGAGTCCGGYCGCGACTGGCCCGACAACGACATCCGCTTCGGCCGCTTTGCCTCCGCCGCTGCCGAACTTGCAGCCGGCACGCTGGACAAGAATTGGGCAGCSGACCTSGTKCACGCCAATGACTGGCAGGCCGCGCTCACRCCGGCCTACCTCGCCTGGCGTCARCTACSGATTCCGTCGATCCTGACCATCCACAATCTCGCYTATCAGGGCTTGTTTCCSCGGGACTCGCTGCGGCGGATCGGCGCACCGGAAAGCTCATTCCACATYGACGGGCTGGAGTTCTACGACAAGCTCTCCTTCCTCAAGGGCGGCCTCGTCTACGCCTCKCATYTGACCACGGTCAGCGCGACCTATGCGAAGGARATCACGACCGCKGAGCTCGGCTGCGGGCTGGAGGGCCTGCTCCGCGCCCGCTCCGACGCCGCAGAGCTGACCGGCATCCTGAACGGCATCGACGAGAGCTGGGACCCGCGCCATTGCGCGCARCTCGCCCAGCCGTTCGGCGCCGGCGACTGGAAGGGCAAGCAGGCCAACGCCGAYTAYGTCCGCCGGCARTTCGGKCTYGCCGTCTCGCGCGGGCCGATCTTCGGCCTGGTCGCGCGGCTGGTGCATCAGAAGGGCGTCGACCTCGTGCTGTCGGCCGCSGACGAGATCATCCGGGAYGGCGGACAGATCGTCGTCACCGGCAGCGGCGAGCCGGCRATCGAGGACGCGCTGGTGRCTGCGCATCGGCGGCGRCCGGACGCGATCGGCGTCATCATCGGCTTCAACGACGCGCARGCGCGCCGSATCTTCGCCGGCAGCGAYTTCACCCTGATGCCGTCGCGCTTCGAGCCYTGCGGCCTCAGCCAGATGTATGCGCAGCGTTTCGGYTCGYTGCCGATCGGCCACCAGACCGGCGGGCTCGCGGAAACCATCGCCGAYGGCGARACCGGCTTCCTGTTCKCGCAACCGTCGGCGGAGTCYTTCCTCGGCGGCGTCMGGCGCGCGTTCGACGCCTATCGCGCCAAGGACCGCCTCAACGCCATGCGCGCCAGCGCGATGGCCAAGTCCTACAGCTGGGACCTGTCGGCCGCCTGTTACAGCGCGCTGTACAAACGGCTGATCATGCCGCGCGCGGCCTAACCAGCGGTTCCTGCGCCGGTGACGTCACACCGACTGGGATCCCAGCGAGCCCGGTAACAATCACTTCATTGCAGCGAACCTTTCAGGCACTCACGCCGCCCCAAGGCTGCGTGCCTGGACGATGGCGTACGGATGAAATTGCGAATGACGGACATTTTGCCAAAACGTGATTGCGATGGAGAAACATCATGGATGTCAACGAAGAGCGTCTCAATTCATTCATGGGAAAGATGGTTGGTGACTTTGGGGCCGCCCTGAACGCCTCGCTGATGCTGGTCGGCGACAAGCTGGGCCTCTACAAGACGCTTGCGCAGCGAGGACCGATGAATGCCTCGGCGCTCGCCAAGGCGACCGGAACGGCCGAGCGCTACGTTCAGGAGTGGCTCTCGGCACAGGCCGCCTCCGGCTACGTCGAATATGACAGGAGCTCCGGAGAATTCTCGATGCTGCCCGAGCAGGCACTCGCGCTCGCCGACGAGGACAGCCCGGTGTTCCTCGGCGCCATCGGAAACCTGGTCGGCGCAACCTTTCTCGACGAGCCGAAAATCACCGACGCATTCAAGACCGGCAAGGGAGTAGGCTGGAACAGGCGCAGCGAGTGCCTGTTCTGCGGCACCGCCCGCTTCTTCCGAACGAGTTACAAGCACTATCTGGTCCAGCAATGGCTGCCGGCGCTCGAAGGCGTCGTCGACAAGCTGACGAAAGGCGCCGTCGTCGCTGATATCGGCTGCGGGCACGGCGTCTCGACGCGGCTGATGGCAGAGGCGTTCCCGAAATCAACCTTCTACGGCTTCGACTATCACGACGGCTCGATCCAGGCGGCGCAGATGTCCGCACGGGAGGCGGGACTGTCAGACCGCGTCCACTTCGAAACGCACTCCGCCAAGACATTCCCTGCCAAGGGGTATGATTTGGTGTGCTTCTTTGATTGCCTGCATGACATGGGCGACCCGGTCGGCGCCCTCAGGCATACCCGTTCCACCCTCGCCGACGACGGCACCTGCATGCTGATCGAGCCGTTCGCCAACGATCGGCTGGAGGACAACCTCAATCCGGTCGGGCGCGTCTACTACGCGGCGTCGACGATGATCTGCACACCGGCATCGCTGGACCAGGAGGTCGGTCTTGCACTCGGCGCGCAGGCCGGAGAGGCGCGACTGCGCGACGTGGCACGCCAAGGCGGCTTCTCGCGTTTCCGCCGCGCCGCGGAAACGCCGTTCAACCTGATCCTGGAAGCTCGCCCGTAACGGCGGCACGCAACCGGACGGCGGTGTCGCACCGCCGTCCGATCGTTCAGTTATCCCGGATCAATCCGACGCCCTACCACCAGTCGCGTTGCGACTGATAATAGTACTGGCCACCGCGCCGGCGCGGAGCGGCTTGAGGATTGCCGTAAACCTGCGGCTCGCCGTACTGGGTGGGAGCCTGCGGGTTGCCGTATTGGGTCGGCCCCTGCGGATTCCAGTTGCGCGGCGAGAAAAAGCCGAAGCCGTCATCTTCCCCGCTCGCGACCATGTCGTCGGTTTCCGCCGGCCGCGTCGGCTTGCGCGTGATGAAACCACCCTGCGGCTGGTTGCTCAGGACAGCGACGAACTCGGTGCGATAGTTGGTCTCGGCGCTCAGCGGTTCGTCCGAGATGATGATCGACGAGCGCGGCACCGCGGTCGGCGCAATGCGATCCAGCACATCCTGGGGAATGGTGACGCGGTCGAGCGCGTCCTTGGCGTTGTCTCCGTCGTCGATCGTCACCTCGGTCCAGCGCAGGCCGCTGTCGGTGCGCGCAACCGCCGTATAGATATGCGTGCCGATCGGCTGGTCCGGATCACGAATGGTGACGGGAACCTCGATGCTCGAATCGAACACCTCGCCGCCATCCGGCCACGCCTTGTGGGTGTTGCGCCGGACGTAGAGCTTCTGCGTGGCGCGGCTGATGTAGACCGAGACCGGTTCGAGCGCGAGCTTCGCCTCGGTGGCCGCCTTCTGGGTATCGGCCTTCTTGGTCTCGGCGGCCTTGGCGGCGTCCTTCGCGGCGGCCGCGGCATCGAGCTTCGGCTTGGCGTCGCCTTGGGCTGCTTCGAACTGCGTGGTGGCAGCCGCCGCCTTGGCGGCAGCCTTCTGTTTCATATCTTCGGCGCGCGCCTTGGCCTGGTCGGTCTTGGCATTGGCGAGCGTCTTGTCGGCGAGCGCCACCTCGGCGTCGGCCCGGGTCTTGGCCTTTTCCAGCTTACGCAGGGAGGCCGGCGTGAACAATGCGGCTTCCTTGGTCGCGGCCACGGAGGCCTTCTTCGCCTCGTCGGCCGCCTTGGCGGCATCCGCGGCCTCGCGGGTCAGGGTCTCGGCACGCGCCGGAGCAGCGGCGATGGCTTGTGCGTTCGGCACGAACAGCGCCGGATGGGTGAAATCGACGGGAGCCGCGTCGTTCGGCGCGATGATCACGCGCATGCCGATCTGCGTCTTGTCGAACAGCTTCTCGGCAAAGTCGTAGGGCATGCGGACGCAGCCGTGGGAGGCCGCATAGCCTGGCAGCGGGCCGCCATGCAACGCGATGCCGTTCCAGGTGATGCGCTGCATGTTCGGCATCCAGGCATCATCATACATGGTCGAGTGGTGGTCCTTGTCCTTCTCGACCAGCGCAAAGACGCCGGCCGGCGTCTCGCGTCCCTTGACGCCGCTCGACACCGGCGCGCGGTAGATCCAGCCGTCGGCATCGTAGAACGTGACCTTCTGGGACTTGATCGACACGATGGCCATGATCGGCTCGCCGGCCGCGCGCGGCGCGGTCGCCTCGACGGTCGCCGCGGGGCGCTGCTGCTTGGCCGCGGCGCCGCCGGTCAGTGACGCGAATGTGACCATGGCCGCGAAGGTCACAAAGGCGGGATKCCCCCAACGCCGCATCGCTCCGGTGGCCTGCGCCGTCGTCGTTCGATTTATCATGCCATTCCTCAGTCGAAGTGCCTGCCCGCGCTGCCTCGATCTCTATCAGATCCCGATTTTGGATTGATTAACCGCTGTCACGCCGGGTGCTTGGCTGCTGGTTCATCGGCTCGTTCCAGCAGCAAATCACTCATATATGACGGCGCATGCAGGAGGAAGGTTCCGTGCGAACGAAACCGGCCCATAATTGCGGATATCCGGGGCCTGGAAGATAGCGGCCGATGCGGCCTCGTTCGCTGTCATGCCGTCCGCCGCGTCTCCGGCATCACCAGCCAGATCATGAATAGCCCGAGCGCAGCGACCCCGGCCAGGCCCATGAAAGCGGTGCCGCTGCCGAGCCTGTCGCTGACAAAGCCGGCCAGCACCGTGCTGAGCGATGCGCCGATGCCGACCGCGGTGCCGACGATGCCCTGCGCCAGGTTGAAATGGCCGCTACCGAACGCAACGTCAGCCACGATCAGCGGCACCATCACGCTGAAGATCGCCGCGGTGATGCCGTCGAAGACCTGCACCACGACGAGCAGATAGGGATCGCGCACCGTCGCGAACAACAGACCGCGGATCACCAGCGAGGCGAATGCGATCAGGAGCAGCGGCCGGCGGCCCCAGGCCTGCGCCTTGCGGCCGACCGACGGGGAACACAGCGCAACGATCGCCTGCGGCACGATAATGCAGGCGGCGATCAGGACCGGCGCCCATTGGCTCGACCGCGTCGTCACCACGCCCGCCATCAACGGCAGCATCGCGGCGTTGGCGAGCTGGAACAGCATCATCGCGCCGGCGAAGATCAGCAGCGAGCGCTGCCGGACCAGGCCGAGCACGCTTGTCGCCTTCTTGTCCGGCACCTCGCGCTTCACCGCGCCATGGGCCTGCGCGATATCGATCTCGCGCTCGCGGATCCGCGCGAGCGCCAGCAGCGTCGGGATCGCCAACAGGAAGGTGACGAGGAACACCGAACGGCTGGAGAGGAAATAGCCGCACGCGCCCATCAGCGCCGCGGCCGAGCCGCTGCCGAGCGAGGCGAAGCGCGCGTTGCGGCCGAGCCGCTCGCCGATCGCAAGCGGCCCGACCAAACCGAGGCTGATCGCGGCGATCGCCGGTCCCAGCACGCAGCTCGCAAGCGCGTGCAGCGTCGCGGCGAGCGTCACCACGGGAAAGATCGGCCACAGCGCATAGGCCAGCGCGGCCGATCCGATCGCGGCGACCGCGCAGCCCGCGACCACCCGTTCCGAGCGCGCCGCATCGACGATCGCGCCGCCCGGCATCTGACCGATCAGACCGATGATACCGCCGATCGAGAGCACGAAGCCGATCTCGACCTGGGTCCATTTCTGCGTCGTCAGATAGACCGCGATGAACGGGCCGAACCCGGTCTGCACGTCGGCCAGGAAGAAGATGAACCAGTCGAGCCCGCGCTGGCTTTCGCGCGATGGCGCGCGCGGTTGCCCCGGATCGGGCCGATCGGGCACCATCGGCACGACATTGGTGCCGGCTGACCGCTCACCACGATCGTCGCCAACCGCCTCGAAGGAAGAGTTCGGACGCGCGACCAGCTTCTGCCCCCTAATGCTCGTAATCCCATGGATGGAGATTGCCGGCCGCGCCCAGCACGATCAGCGGTGTATCTTCCTTGTATTCCGGCGCAGCGCTGACCTGCTGCTTGTTGAGGTCGAGCGTGATGCTGTCGCTCTTGCTGGAAACGCCGGCGAAACGCAGTGCGTTCCAGTCGACCACGATCTTGCGGCTGCCGACGCCGAGGAACCCGCCGAAATCGATCACGGCGGCGCGGACCTTGCCATCGCGATCGACGATGACGTCGACGATCCGGCCCATGTCCTCATTGGCGGAGCTGCGCACATCGCGCCCGAGAATGCCGTGGGCATCGCGCGCGCCGATCACGGTCACCGATGGCGGCGGCGACGGTTCCTTGGCCGCATCCTTCGGCGCCGCCTGGCTTGCCGGCGGCGTCTGGGCCGCCGCTGGAGGCGACGGCGCCGGTGTTGCGTCGTCGCCAGCGCGGACGTTGGCGCATGTCAGCAGCGCCACTGCGACCAGTACAATCATCACCCTCGGACGCATCTTACTCTCCCCACGATTTCCCGGCGCACACCGACGCTCAATGCGTCAGCACGATCGACACCTGGATCTGGCCGCGCGTGCGCAGCACTTCGAGCCACACCTCGTCGCCGTGACGGCGCAGCCTCAGATCGACACTCGAGGTGCCGAGCCTGAGGTCGCGCAGCACCACGTCGTTGAGGAATTCCGGCAGGCACGGATCGCGCAGCCTGATCTCGCCGCGCGCGGTGTCGAACTCCAGCCCGAGCGCAGCCTCCAGCAGCGTAAACGGCGTCGCGCTCGCCCAGGCCTGCGGTGCGCAGGCCACCGGATACAGCACCGGGCCGCGCCGGCGCTCGCGACGGAAGCCGCAGAACAGCTCGGGCAGCCGCCGCAGTTCCATATAGCTCGCGGCGTCGAACAGCCCCTTCAACAGATGCGCGACCGAATGCTTGAGGCCGTACCGGGCCAATCCGAGCGCGATCAGCGCATTGTCATGCGGCCAGATCGAGCCATCGTGATACGACATCGGATTGTAGCGTGCCTCGCCCGCGGCGACGGTGCGGATGCCCCAGCCCGAGAAGAATTTCTGGCTCATCAGATCGGCAGCAACGCGTCGCGCGCGATCTTGGCGCACCATGCCCGAAAACAAGGTCTGTCCGGCATTCGAGGTGCGTACCTTGCACGGCTGCTTGGCGCCGTCGAGCGCGAGCGCGTAGGTGCCGAGCTCCTCGCACCAGAATGCCTCCTCGAACTGCGCGCGCAGCCGTTCGGCTTCGGCATCGAGCTTGGCGGCCTTGTCCGCGAAGCCGAGCCGGCGCGCTGCACGCGCCGCAAGCTGCTTGCCCGCGAACACATAGCCCTGCACTTCCGCCAACGCGATGTTGCCTTCCGCGAGCCTGCCGTCGGCGTGGAAGATGGCGTCGAAGGAGTCCTTCCAGCCCTGGTTCCGGAGACCCTCCTCGGTCGCACGCTGATATTCGACGAAGCCGTCACGATCGGGATCGCCGGGACCGTCGATCCATTGCAAGGCGGCCTCGACCGCAGGCCACAATTCGCGCAGCGTCTCGACGTCGCCGGTGCGCTCCAGATAGAGCCCGGCGAGCAGCACGAACAGCGGCGTCGAATCGACGCTGCCGTAATAATGCGCGAACGGCACCTCGCGCAGCGCCGCCATCTCGCCGCCGCGCATTTCATGCAGGATCTTGCCCGGCGCGGCGTCGGCCAGCGGATCGACGTCCTTGGCCTGGAATAGCGCGAGCCGTTTCAGCACCCCCTTGGCAATCCGCGGATCGACCCACAACATCTGCAGCGCGGTGATCAGGCCGTCGCGGCCGAATGTCGTCGAGTACCAAGGAATGCCGGCATAGGGGTAACGTCCCTGCGGCGTCTCGGTCATCAGCATGTTGAGGTCGGCCATCGCCTGGCACAGCACCTCGTTGAAGATGTTGTTCGAGGTTTCGATGCTGGCCGCACCGGCCGACGAATTTCGCATTTCGCGGCGATGCGCCAAGAGCCCGCGGAAGAACGGCACCGGCTTCTGCATGATCGGCCTGTTGCAGGAGACCGCGACGAACAGCGACGTGACCCGGCCGGGCTCGAGGTCGAAATGATAGGTCGCGGCGTTGACCGACAGCCGCGTCGGCCGCGGATCGAAATGCAGCGCGGTGATCCGCGTCTGCTCGTCGAGCCCGCGATATTCCAGCACCACATCGGTCGGGCCGAGCAGCTTGCTCGAACCGATGCCACGCCGCGGCCGCCGCTCGCCGCGCACCTCGAACAAATCGGCAAAATCATTGTCGAACAGCAGCGTGAGGTCGAAGCTCGCCAATTGCTCGCCGTGATTCTGCAGGCCGATGCGTTGATAGGCGGTGCCACGCCACAGGAAGATCGAGCGCACGATGTGCAGCGTATCTTTCTGCAAGGTCAGGCGGCCGTCGCGATAGACGTCGGAATTGGTGAGATCGACCGTCAGCGCCGAATTGTCGTCGCGCATGTTGGAGCCGAGCAGCAATGGCTGCACGTCCTCCAGCACCATTTCGAGCCGCGCAAGGTAACGCGTGTCGGCGTTGAACAGGCCGTCCGGCCCGCCGGCCGATGCGCCGATATCGCCATGGCTGTCGAGCACGATGAAGGTGTCGTCATGCTTGAGCGAGCGCCGCGGCCGCGCCGCGGGCCCGGTCATCGGGATGTAGAACGGCGATTCGGCGACCTGCTCGGTGATGCGAGCAGTGATGATCTGCGTAACGACGTCAGCTGCCATCCGAACCTCTGGCGACTTTTCTCAGCCCGATTCCAGGCTCAACGAACGCACGGGAACGCAAGCACGCGCTTGATGACGCGGGGTCAGGCCGCGCTGGTGGAGAGGCGACCCATTTCGCGCGCCACGAGGTCGCGGTAAGGACCCCTTCCCTTCACCAGGATATCGGGCGGACCGTCCTCGACGATCCGGCCGCCCTGCAACACGACCACGCGGTCGAAGCTGCGCAGCGTCGCGAGGCGGTGCGCGATCGCCACCACCGTACGCCCACGCATCAGCCGCGACAACGCCTCGCGGATCGCTTCCTCGGATTCCGCATCGAGCGCCGCGGTCGCCTCGTCGAGCAGCAATATCGGCGCGTCCTTCAGGAAGGCGCGCGCGATCGCGATGCGCTGGCGCTGGCCGCCCGAAACCTTGATGCCGCGATCGCCGACAATGGTGTTCATGCCCTCGGGCAGGCTCTCGATGAAGTCGCAGCGCGCCGCGATCGCCGCCCGCAACACCTCGTCGTCGGTGGCGTCCGGCCGGCCGTAGCGGATGTTCTCCAGGATCGAGCGATGGAACAGCGAGATGTCCTGCGGCACCACCGAGATCGCCGCGCGCAGGCTCTGCTGGGTCACGCGGGAGATATCCTGGCCGTCGACCGTGATGTTGCCCAGCTCGACATCGTAGAAGCGCTGCAGAAGGGTAAACAGTGTTGACTTGCCGCCACCGGATTGGCCGACCAAGCCGACCCGCTGGCCGGGCTGGATGCGCAGGCTGAAGCGCTCGAACACCTGCAAGCCGCCGGGGTAACGGAACGAAACATTGTTGAAGGCGATCGCCGCGCCGCTCTTCACCAGCACCTCGGCTTCCGGATGGTCCTTCAGCTCATGCGGCTGCAACAGCGTCGCCAGCGCCTCGGTGAGCCGCGCGACGTGCTGGGTGACGTCGACCAGCGCAACCGCGAGATCGCGGGTGGCGGACAGGATCGAGATGCCGAGCGTACACACCAGCACGACGTCGCCGGTGGTGGCCTGGCCCTGCTGCCAGAGCGAGAGCGCCCAGGCCAGCATCGCAATCGTCAGCACGACGGTCACGCCAGCGTGAACGAGGCGGAGCTTTTCGAGATAGCGCAGGGAACGGCCGCGCGCGACGAGTTCCCGATTCACGGTCGCATCGAACCGGTCGTGCTCGTAGCCGAGGCCGCAGAACGCGCGCACCAGCGGCAGATTGTTGATCACGTCGACCATCTCGCCATCCACCGCGGCGGCAGTGTTGGCGAAGGCATCGTGCAGCGGCCGGCCGGCGGCGGCCATGCGGAACATCGCTATCACCATGGTTCCCGCGATCAAGATCAGCACTGCTGACATTGTCACGCTGACGGTTCCAACCAGGGTGATCGCCGCAAACGTCGCGATGCAAGGCGGCAACACGTTCCATACGAACATGTTCTCGACGGTGAACACCGCGTTCGACGTTGCGGTGATCCGGCTGGTCAGCATGCCGGGCAGCCGGTCGGTGAAATAGCTCGGTGCGTGGCCGGTGAGATGGCGGAACATGTCGCGGCGAAGATCGCCGGTGACGCTGACGAAGGTGTAGCTCGCGGTCCAGCTCGCGATCCGCCACAGGAAGTTGTCGGCTGCGATCAGCGACATGAGCAGAGCGAATGCCAGCCATACGCCATTCGCGGATGATGGTCCTGCCGACAACGCATCGACCAGATTCTTCACGCCGTATTGCGTGCCTACCGAGCAGGCAACGGCAGCCACGACAGCCGACAAGATTACAACATGCGAAGGCAGCCGCCGGCGCAGATAGCGCAGCACAAAGGGAAACGGGCGATGCGCATAACCTGACAGATGGTCCATGACGTCCTGCAAACCTGTTGAGGGTGAACGAGAAACTTTTAGTCGAAACTCTCGTGCACGATGACGTGAAGGGCGGCGGCGGGATTCCTTGGTGCAGCCATCACTGCGCAACAATTTTGCAACGCTGGCATCGGCAAGAACGTGTTGAAGCGAGATGGCATCACCAAGACCACAGTGTGATGGAAGAAAGAAGCGGCAGATCTCCCACACCTAAGGAACCTCGCACGTGCGAGAACGTTCCCGTCTTCGGCATGTCGGTGCCATCTCAAGAGGGCTGAGGGTTCATCCACATTACAAACAGGAGACGGAGAAATGCGCATCGCGCAGGTTGCCCCGCTGACAGAGGCTGTTCCCCCGAAGCTCTACGGCGGCACCGAACGGGTCGTGCACTGGCTGACCGAAGAACTTGTAACACTTGGACATGACGTGACGTTGTTCGCCAGTGGCGATTCACAGACCTCCGCGAAGCTCGATGCGACCTGGCCGAAGGCACTGCGCCTCGACGGCTCCGTCCGCGACCCCAACGCGCTGCACATGGTCATGCTCGAACGCGTCCGGCAGAAGGCCGATGATGAGGAGTTCGACTTCCTGCACTGCCATCTCGATTATTATCCGTGGTCGCTGTTCGCGCGACAGCCGACGCCATTCGTCACCACATTGCACGGACGGCTCGACCTGCCGGAGCACCAGCCCGTGTTCAACACCTTCTCCAAGATCCCGGTGATCTCGATCTCCAACGCGCAGCGCCGGCCGGTTCCGCAGGCGCACTGGGTACGCACCATCCATCACGGCCTGCCGGAGAATCTGCTGACGCCGCAATCGGCCAGGCAATCCTATCTCGCCGTGCTCGGACGCATCGCGCCGGAGAAGGGCGTCGATCGCGCGATCAAGATCGCAACCCGTTGCGGCATTCCGCTGAAGATCGCCGCCAAAGTCGATCGTGCCGATCAGGAATATTACGACGAGTTGATCAAGCCACAGATCACCAACAATCCGCTGGTCGAGTTCATCGGCGAGATCAGCGATCGCGAGAAGCCGGATTTTCTGAGCGGTGCAATCGGGCTGCTGGTTCCGATCGACTGGCCGGAGCCGTTCGGGCTCGTGATGATCGAGGCGATGGCCTGCGGCACGCCCGTCATTGCGTATAACCGCGGCTCGGTGCCGGAGATCATCGAGGACGGACTGACCGGCTTCATCGTCGAGGACGAGCTGAGCGCGATCTCCTCGGTCGGCCGCCTGTCGACGCTTAATCGCGACGCGATCCGCAAGCAGTTCGAGACCCGTTTCACCGCAAGGCGGATGGCACTCGACTATCTCGCTGCTTATCGCAGCCTGATGGAAGCCAAGCCGCGCTTCAAGCTGGTGGCGAGCGCGGAGTAGAAAGTTGCAGCGACCGATCGAATGATCCGGCGGGCCGGCCGGCACTCCCCGGCCGGTCCTTCGCGTCATTCGATTGTCAATAATACCATCTTCTTCGTTGGCTACTCCTGCGCGGCGAGGTTGCTCGCTTACACGCCTCGCGTGATTGCTGCGACGCACCAGCCACTGCAGGTTTCCCCATGATCTCGGCCGATATCGCCTTTGCGGTTGCCGGATTACGTGCTCTTATGCGTCCCGCTTGAGCAAAAAAATAATAAGCGAGCGGACGGAGCAACCGTGCCGCGGTCGCACAGGGGGAACGCCATGACAGGGGACCGCAAGCCGTCGGCCATTAATAATGCCGCGCCAACCAAGGCCTCACGGACAAAGCTGAGCCGCCGCAAATTCCTCGCCAGGACCGGCGGCGCGCTCGCGGCCGGCGCATTCGGCGCGGTCCCGCTGCGGGGCTGGGCTGCCGACCCGATCAATATCGGCGCGCTCTATCCGACCACCGGCAGCATGGCGCAGATCGGCACCGGCTGCGTTGCTGCGGCGAAGCTCGCGGTCGACATGGTCAACGAGGCCGGCGGCATCAAATCGCTCGGCGGCGCCAAGCTCAACCTCATCATCTCCGACGTGCAGAGCGACACCACGGTGACGCGCACCGAGACCGACCGCCTGATCACCGGCAACAAGCTGTCAGCGATCCATGGCTGCTACGCCAGCGCGCTGACCTTGATCGCGAGCGAGGTGTGCGAGCGCGCCCGGGTTCCGATCATCACCGGCTCGAGCTCCGACCAGCTCAACAAGGGACGCACCTACACCTTCACGCCGTTCGCGCGCGCCTCGCAATTCGCCAAGGCGCAGTTGCAGATGGCGAAGCTGGTCAGTGATCAGGCCAAGGTCGCCGTCATCTTCGAGAACACCGCGTTCGGCACCTCGACCTCGAACGGGCTGAAGGAGCTGGCGCCGGGCGAAGGCGTCGAGATCGTGATGTTCGAGCCCTACTCGGCCGGCTTCACCGATGCCAGCCCGCTGATCAACAAGGTCAAGGCCTCCGGCGCCAATACGCTGTTCTCGCTGTCCTATCTCAATGACCTCATCCTGATCGTGCGTACCGTGAAGCAGGTCGGGCTCAACATCGCGATCAATGGCGGCTCGGGCGGTTTCGTGATGCCGGACTTCTACAAGAACGTCGGCAAGGCCGCCGAGGGCCTGCAGGGCGTCGCGCACTGGAACCACGACGTCAGCGACGATGCGCAGAAGGTCAATGTCGAGTTCAAGAAGCGCACCGGCGAATTCGCCTTCGAATATGCCGGCGGCCTGGTGGCGCAGACCTTCATGCTGGCCGACGCGCTGGAGCGCGCCGCCTCCGCCGATCCCAAGAAGGTCCGCGAGGCGCTGTCGACGCTCGACGTCTCTTCGGGCTATGCGGCGATGGCGCCGGGCGGCAAGGTGAAGTTCGGCCCTGACGGCAAGAACGTCTACGGCCGTCCGGTCGGCGTACAGTGGCAGAATGCCGATCTCGTCAGCGTCTTCCCCAAGGAAGACGCCCGCGCCCCACTGATGAAGACCTGAACCGCGGTCGGATCAGATGTGGGAGACACTGGCCCAGGCCGTGATCAACGGCCTGCTCATCGGCGGCATCTACGCGCTCGTCAGCATCGGCGTCACGCTGATCTTCGGCGTCGTCAAGATCGTCAATTTCGCCCAGGGCGAGTTCGTGATGATCGGAATGTATATCTCGTTCTTCCTCGCCACCCAGTTCGGCATCGATCCGCTGGTCTCGCTTGTGGTCTCGATGCCGGTGCTGTTCCTCGCCGGTGTGCTGATCCAGCACTTCCTGATCCGCAGGGTGCTCGGACCGAACGACATGCCGCAGATCTTCCTGACCTTCGCGCTGTCGCTCCTGCTGCTCAATCTCTCGCTCATGTTGTTCAGCGCCAACTACCGCACCGTCCATACGTCTTACTCGGATGAAGCGTGGCACATCGGTGGGCTATATATTCCGGTTGCAAAGCTGATCGCCTTCGCGGTCGCGATGGCCCTGAGCGGCCTGCTCTGGGTGTTCCTGCATACCACCGATCTCGGCCGCGCCATGCGCGCGGCGTCGCAGAACCGAGACGTCGCGATGCTGATGGGGATCAATCCGAATCGCGTGTTCGCGGTCGCCTTCGGCACCGCGCTGGCGCTCGCAGGCGCCGCCGGCTCACTCTTGATGCCGTTCTATTCGGCCTATCCGTTCGTCGGCCAGGTGTTCGTACTGATGGCGTTCGTCGCCGTGGTGATGGGGACGCTCGGCAATGTGATGGGCGCGCTGATCGCAAGCCTGATGATGGGGGTCGCGGAATCGCTCGGCATCCAATTCGTCGGCGCCGATTCCGGGCTGATCGTGGTGTTCGCGCTATTGCTGCTGACGCTCGCCTTCAGGCCGAGCGGCCTCGGCGCCAGGAGGGGCCGCTGATGCAGACCTCAAGCAAAATGAAATGGCTGTGGCTCGCGATCGGCGCCGTCGTGATGCTCGCGCTGCCTCAGCTCGTCACCTCGTCGTTTGCGATCGACATCTTCATCCGCATCTTGCTGTTCTCGTTCATCGGCGTCGCCTGGAACCTGATGGGCGGCTATGCGAAGCAGCTCTCGCTCGGGCACGCCGCCTATTTCGGCCTCGGCGCCTACACCTCGACCATCATGCAGGTGAACTACGGCATCTCGCCCTGGATCGGGATGATCGCCGGCGGCGTGGTCGCGATGCTGGCGAGCCTGCCGATCGGCTGGCTCTGCTTCCGCCTGCGCGGCCCCTATTTCACCATCGCGACCATTGCGACCGCCCAGGTGCTGATGCTGATCTTCCTCAAATTCCGCGACTTCGCCTGGGGCGCCGAGGGCACCACGATCCCGAACCTCGGCAGCGCACCGCTGATGATGCAGTTCGAGGAGAAGTCGTCGTACTACTATGTCGTGCTCGGACTGCTCGCGGTCGGGCTATGGATCACTCACAAAATCGAGAAATCCTGGATTGGCTACTACCTCGTTGCGATCGGCGAGGATGAGGATGCGGCCGAGGCGATCGGCGTCAACGCGCCAAAGGTCAAGCGCGACATCTACATGATCAGCGCGTTCCTGACCGCGCTCGCCGGCACTTTCTACACCCAGTATATCTACTTCATCGATCCCGCGACCGCGTTCAGCTTCAACGTCTCGATCGAGGCGGCGCTTGTATCGATCGTGGGCGGCATCGGCACGCTATGGGGCCCGGTGATCGGCACTGTGCTGCTGGAGACCACCTCGGCCCTGCTGCAAAGCTGGCTCGGCAGCTCGGTGGGCGGCATCCAGCTCACGGTCTACAGCCTGATCCTGATGGCGGTGATCCTGTGGCGACCGACTGGACTGATCGGGTTCGCGACCGATGTCTATCGCCGTTATGTCCGGCGCCAGCCGGCGCGCGCCTGAGGTCGCCCCGATGGCAGAAGCACTGGTCATCAAGGGTCTCAGCAAGCGCTTCGGCGGCCTGCGCGCGGTGCAGGACGTCAGTTTCACCGTACAGGAGAACGAGACGGTGGCGCTGATCGGGCCGAACGGCGCCGGCAAGACCACGAGCTTTCATTTGATCACGGGATTTCATCGGCCGGACTCCGGCTCGGTGCTCGCCTTTGGCCAAGAGGTCGTGGGGCTCAAGCCGCATGACGTCTGCGCCCTCGGCATGGCCCGCACCTTCCAGGTGGCAAAACCGTTCGGCGCGATGACGGTACTGGCCAATGTGATGACCGGCGCCTTCCTGCGCGACCGCCACATCGCCGCTGCCCGCGCCAAGGCGCTCGAAGCGATCGAGTTCGTCGGCCTCGGCGCCAGGGAGCAGACCCCGGCCAAGGACCTCACCACCATCGACCAGCGCCGCCTGGAGATGGCCCGCGCGCTGGCGACACAGCCGAAAATCCTGCTGCTCGACGAGGTGATGGCCGGGCTCAATCCGGCCGAGATCGACCAGGCGGTGGCACTGGTCAAGAAGCTCTCAGCAAGCGGCCTGACCATCGTGATCGTCGAGCACGTCATGCGCGCGATCATGGCGGTGGCGCGCCACATCGTGGTGCTTGACCATGGCCAGAAGATCGCCGAGGGCGCACCGAAGGAGATCTGTCTCTTATACACATCTAGATGTGTATAAGAGACAGAACCAAGGCCTCACGGACAAAGCTGAGCCGCCGCAAATTCCTCGCCAGGACCGGCGGCGCGCTCGCGGCCGGCGCATTCGGCGCGGTCCCGCTGCNTCGGCTACAAGGGCCAGCCGCAGGCGCTGATCGACCTGATGACCAACCTGATGCATTTCGAGATCGTCTCGCTCGAGCTGGCTCTGCCGCACATCTGTCTCTTATACACATCTAGATGTGTATAAGAGACAGGGTCAAGAAGCTCTCAGCAAGCGGCCTGACCATCGTGATCGTCGAGCACGTCATGCGCGCGATCATGGCGGTGGCGCGCCACATCGTGGTGCTCGACCACGGCCAGAAGATCGCCGAGGGCGCGCCGAAGGAGATCGTGGAGAACCCGGAGGTGATCCGCGCCTATCTCGGCTCCTATGTGCATCCGCCGGGAGACGCCCATGCTTGAACTCTCCGGCGTCAGCGCCAGCTACGGCTCGGTTCCCGCGATCACCGGTGTCAGCATCTCGATTCGCGCGGGCGAAGCCGTCGGCCTGCTGGGAGCCAATGGCGCCGGCAAGAGCACGACGCTGCGCGCGGTCTCCGGCCTCGTCAAACTGTTCGCCGGCAAGGTTACATTCGACGGCGTCGACCTCGCCACGCTGCCGCCCTACCGGATTCCTGAGCTGGGCATCGCGCATGTCCCAGAGGGACGCCAGGTGTTCCCGGACATGACGGTGCAGGAGAATCTCGAGATCGGCGCCTATGTGCCGAAGGCCAAGACGGATCGCGCGCGCACGATGGAGTTGGTCTACAGCATCTTCCCCCGGCTTGCCGATCGCAGAAAGCAGCTTGCCGGCACCATGAGCGGCGGCGAGCAGCAAATGGTCGCGGTCGGCCGTGGCCTGATGCTGAAGCCGCGCCTGTTGATGCTCGACGAACCCTCGCTCGGCCTCGCGCCCGTGATGACCGACGTGACCTTCGAGAAGATCGGCGAGATCCACAAGATGGGCACCGCGATCCTCCTGGTGGAGCAGAACGTCAGCCGCGCGCTGTCGCTGGTGCAGCGCGCCTATGTGCTGGAAAGTGGCAACGTGATCATGCAGGGCACCAGCGCCGAACTCGCCAACAACAAGCAGGTGCAGGCGGCGTATCTCGGGATTTGAGGCCCCCTTCGTCATTCCGGGGCTCGCGTAAGCGAGAACCCGGAATCCATTCATCCACGGTGCCTGCGGCTTGATGGATTCCGGGCTCGCGCCAAACGGCGCGCCCCGGAATGACGTCGCTACGTCACCACCGTCCGCTTCGGCTCGACGATCTCCCACATCCGCGGAAACTCGTCCATCAGCATCATCAACTCGCCGAGCCGCAGCGGCTCGCCGGAGACCTTGACCTTGCCGGCGCCCACGGCCTCCGGGAACGTGGTCAGCTTGGCGATGACCTCGTCGAGCACGCTGCGCGCCAGCGTGAAGCTGGCGTGCGCATCCGCCGCCTGCGCGCCCTCGATATAGGTCAGGGCCGAGTTTTCGAGATTGAGCACGAAGGTCTCGCCGGTATCGGTAAAGCTCCAGTTCAGCACGATGCGCTTGCCTTCGGCCTTGGGGCCGTTGAGGCGGATGCCGAGCACGTCCCAGAGCTGCTCGGTGCGCAGCGCGGCGAGCGTCTCGCGCGGCATCGGCGAACGCGGCGGCGTCTTCGGCATGCCCTGCCGCAGCTCCTGGGCACCGAACAGGTAGGCATTGCGCCAGGTCGAGCTCTCGGCCGCGTAGCCGAGCTGCTCGAACGTATCGGCCAGCAGCGCACGCGCCGCCTGGTTGTCGGGCTCGGCGAACACCAGATGGCTGACGGCCTGCGCGACGAAGCGGAATTCGCCCTTGGCGAAGTCCGCCGTGGCGCGTTTCAGGATCGCGTCGGCGCCGCCCATATACTCGACATATTTCTTCCCGGCCTCGACTGGCGGCAAGGAATCGAGATTGACCGGATTGGCGTCGTACCAGCCGAGATACTTTTGATAGATCGCCTTTACATTGTGCCTGATGTGGCCGTAATAGCCGCGACCATGCCAGGCGCCTTCGAGACTTGAAGGCAGCCGGATCGTCTCGGCGATCTCGGCCGCGTTGAGCCCGTGGTTCATCAGCCGGATGGTCTGGTCATGCGCATACTTGTAGAGATCGCGCTGCTGGCGGATCATGGTGTCGATGCGCTCCCGCCCCCAGACCGGCCAGTGATGCTGGCCGCACATCGCCTCGGCCTTGCCGCCCCACATCTGCAGCGCCTCGCCGAGATATTTCGACCACGCCAGCGCGTCGCGCACATCGGCGCCGCGGAACGGCAGCAGATTGTGGAAATTGTGCGTGCAGTTCTCGGCGAGGTTCAACAGTTTGTAGCGCGGGATGAAGAAGTGCATCTCCGCCGGCGCTTCGCTGTTCGGCGCCATCTGGAATTCGAACTCGACGCCGTCGATCACGCGCTTGTCGCCGGTCGCGATGATCAGATCGGTCGGCCGCAGCAGCGCCACGCCGCCCGCCGCCATGGTCTTGCCGAGACCGCAATCGACCTGGCCGCGCACGCCCTTGGCGAGGAACGGCCCGAACTGGTATTGCGCCCGCCGCAGCATCGCCGGACCCGCAATGATGTTCTCGGAGACCGCGTGCTCCATGAAAAAGTTCGGCGCGATGATCGGCACGCCTGCCGCCAGCATCGTATCGTCGAGCACGCCGCGGGCACCGCCCCAATGGTCGGTGTGGGTGTGAGTGAAGATCACGGCGGCGACCGGCCGCTTGCCGCGATGCTGGAAGTACAGCTCCATTGCGGCGCGCGCGCCCTCGATCGAGGTCAGGGTGTCGACCACGATGACGCCCTTGTCGCCCTCGATCAGCGTCATGTTGGCGATGTCGAGCCCGCGCACCTGGTAGACGCCCGGCACCACCTCGAACAGGCCGTGGTGCATGTTGAGCCGCGACTGCCGCCACAGGCTCGGATCGACGGTCGCGGGCGCCTTCTCCTCGGAGAGGAAGCCGTAAGGCTCGAGGCTCCAGACCACCCGGCCCTGGGCCGAGGTGATGCGCGCGTTCTCGATGGTGCCGAGGAAGCCGCGCACAGCGTCGTCGAAATCCCTGGTGTCGGCGAACGGCAGCGCCTTCAGCGTCGCCTCGTGCTGCGCGATGACCGGCGCGGACGCCGCCTTCGGACCTTCGTGCGACGCTTCACCTGCGGTTGTCTGGGTCATACTCACGCACTCCCTCGTTTGGCAGACATCAGTCCCGGCCGCGCTTCATTCAGCGGAATTGCAGGCCTTCGAACTGCCCGCTGCTGCGCCACTCGTCGATATATTTGAAATAGGCCAGCGCGCCCGCCGGATAGCCGACATTGAGCTTGGCCGCGGGCCCGGGCTCGCGTCCCTCATTGTTGTAGTAGCCGGGTGTGCAATCTGGGCCGCCTATCATCCGGCCGACCGCCGTCAGCAGCAGCTCGACCCAGCGGTCCTCAGCGTCCTTGCTGACTTCGATTTCCTTGAAGCCATTGTTCCGCGCATGACCGACCATCAGCGCGATGGTGCGCGCAGCTTCCGTGAGATTATGCGGCACGTTGGAGATCAGGTTAGCGCCCTGCGTCGGCTGCACGAAGAACAGGTTCGGGAAACCATGCACATGGATGCCGTGCTTGGTGCGCATGCCCTCGCCCCAATACTCCGACAGCTTGATGCCGTCGCGGCCCATCGCGTCGAAACCCGCCCGCCGCTTGTACTCGGTGCCGACCTCGAAGCCGGACGCGTAGATGATACAGTCGAGCTTGTATTCCTTGCCCGCGACAACGATCCCGTTCTCGGTGATCTCCTCGACGCCCTTGCCGTCGGTATCGACCAGATGGGTGCCCGGGGTGTTGAACGCCTGCAGATAGGCGTCGTGGAAACACGGCCGCTTGCAGAGCTGGCCGTACCAGGCCTTGAGGTTCTTCGCGGTGTCGGGATCGCCGACGATGGTGTCGATCCGGTTGCGGATTTCCTCCATCTTCTCGAAGTCGGAATCCTCGAACGCCGCCCGCATATTCTCCACGGTGCGGTGCTCGCGCGGCAGCAGCATGATCTTGGCGCGGATCCGCTTCGACAGATCGGTCCAGCCGTCCTGCACCAGGTCCTCTTCGGCCGATCCGCCGGCCTGGTTGGCGGTGAAGTTCTCCAGCCATCGCTGTTGCCAGCCCGGGGTCGCGATATCGGCAAACCAATCCGGATCGATCGGGCCATTGCCGCGCACGTCCACCGAGGACGGTGTGCGCTGGAATACGTAGAGCTCCTTGCAGGCGCGCGCGAGGTGCGGAATGCACTGCACCGACGTTGCCCCGGTGCCGATGATGCCGACGCGCTTGTCGGCAAGCTTCGTCATCAATCCGCCCTTCGGATCGCCGCCGGTGTAGTCGTAATCCCAGCGGCTGGTGTGGAACGAGTGGCCCTTGAAGCGCTCGATGCCGGCAATGCCTGGCAGCTTCGGCACATGCAGCGGGCCGGTGCCGATGCCGACATATTGCGCGGTGAAGGCGTCGCCCCTGGTGGTGCGGATGATCCAGCGCGATTGCCCCGCGTCCCAGTCGAGGCTCGTCACCTCGGTGTGGAACAGCGCATTGTCGTAGAGACCGAACTGTCGGCCGATGCGCTGGCAGTGTGCCAGGATTTCAGGTGCATGCGCGTATTTCTCCGACGGCATGTGGCCGGTCTCTTCCAGCAGCGGCATGTAGACCATCGACGCCGTATCGCATTGCGCGCCGGGATACCGGTTCCAGTACCAGGTGCCGCCGAAATCGCCGCCCTTCTCGACGATGCGGACGTCCTTGATCCCGGCCTCGGTCAGCCGCGCCGCGGTGGCAAGCCCGGCAAAGCCACCGCCGATGAACGCGAAGGTGACGTGATCGGTCTTCGGCGCGCGCTCCACCACGGGCGTGTAGGGATCCTCGAGATAGTGCGCGAGCTGGTCCTTGATCTGGAGATACTGGTCATTGCCGTCGGGACGCAGCCGCTTGTTACGCTCCTCGCGGTATTTCGAGCGCAGCCGCTCCTTGTCGATCGCGGCGGGCTTTGCGTCTCGGGCTTGCTCGGTCATCGTCATCGGAAGGCGCCTCGTTCAGGGAATTTCGGTGGACACTGTAGCGCCGCTCAGGCGGGATGTGCAGCAAGATAGGGCGAATTGGCGATCGACCAGTCCGGCATCGGCTCCATCCGGAAGATCTGCCGCAGATGTACCTCGTCGGGCCCGTCGCCGATCCGGAGCAGCCGCCCCCAGGCCAGCGCCTGATGGATCGGCGTGTCGTCGGAGCCGCCCATCGCGCCGAACACCTGCATCGCGCGGTCGGCGATCTTCTGCAGCATCGCCGGCACCGCGACCTTGATCAGCGAGACGTCGCGCCAGGCGCCATGATGGCCGGCCTGATCGAGCCGCCAGGCGCAGCGATAGGCAAGCAGCCGCGCCTGCTCCAGCTCGACGCGGGATTCCGCGATCCAGCGCTGAATGGTGTCGTACTGGATCACGGTGCGCCCGAACGCGCTGCGCTCCGCAGCGCGCGCCATCATCAGCTCGATCAACAGCTCGCAAAGCCCGATCGAGCGCATGCAGTGGTGGATACGCGCCGGCCCGAGCCGGACTTGCGCGACCTTGAAGCCCTCGCCTTCCGCCCCGAGCAAGTTCTCCGCCGGCACTCGCACATGATTGAACTCAAGCTCGCCGATCGGCGCGACATGATCCTCGCAGCCCATCCAGCGCAGCCGCCGCACCAGCCGCACGCCGGGCGCATCCATCGGCACGATGATGCAGGAATGCCGGCTGGTGCGCTCGGCGCCGGCATCCGTCACCCCCATGACGATCAGGAAGCTGCAGCGCGGATGCGCAGCACCCGTGATGAACCACTTGCGGCCATCGATCACATAATGATCGCCGTCGCGCACCATCCGGGTTGCGATGTTGGTGGCGTCGGACGAGGCCACGTCGGGCTCGGTCATGCCGAAGGCGGAGCGCGTCTCGGCGTTGAGCAATGGCGCGAGCCAGCGCTTCTTCTGCTCCGGCGTCGCGCAATTCTGCAGCGCGATCATGTTCGGGACATCGGGCGCCTGGCAGTTGAACACCTCCGGCGCCCAGAACAGCCGTCCCATGATTTCCGCGAGCGGCGCGTAATCGAGATTGGACAGCCGCGTGCCCGGCTCGCCGTCGGCAAGTTCGGGCAGACCGAGATTCCACAGGCCTGCTGCGCGCGCCTTCCGTTGCAGCTCGGCCATGAAGGGCGGCGTGTCGTTGTGGGCGCGGACGTGGTCGAGCCAGGCGCGATGGCGCGGCAGCACCTCCTGCTCGAAGAAGGCCAGCAGATCGCCCCGCCAACGCTCCGATCGCTCGGACAGACCGAAATCCATGCCGCCTCCCATCTTTGGACCGGACATAAGCCGATATCGAAACGATTTGCAAATTCATTTCGATATCTTGACAGACTTGCGAATATCCGACCATTATTTCGCATGGCGGCATTGTCCTCGCTCGAACCCCAGACCGATCCGTCCTTTGCGACCACCCTGGCGCACGGGCTCGACCTGCTGGCCGCCTTCCGTAACCACGCGGGTCCACTGTCGAATGCGGAGCTCGCCGAACACACCGGCCTGTCGCGGCCGACCGTCTCGCGCCTGACCTACACGCTGGAGCAGCTCGGCTATCTCAGGCGCGACGCCAAGGGCCGGTTCGTGCTCGGGCTCGGCGTGCTCGCCGCCGCCTATCCGGTGCTGTCGCAGCTCAAGGTCCGCCAGCTTGCGCGTCCGCTGATGCGCGACTTCGCCGCCTATACCGGCGGCACGGTGTCGATCGCGATGCCGTTCGGGCTCGATTTCATCTATGTCGAGACGCTGCGCACCACGGATGCTGTTCCGCACGTGCCTGACGTCGGCTTCGTCTCCTCGCTGGCGCCGACCGCGGTCGGGCGCGCGCTGCTGTCGCTGTTCACCAAAGACGAACGCGACGCCTATGTCGCCCGCGTCAAGGCCGAACGTCCCGAAGAGCTCGACTATGTCGAGCGGCGCACGCTACCCGACATCGAGCTCTGCAACGAGCGCGGCTTCGCCGTCTCGCTCGGCGAGTGGCGGCGTGAGATTTTCGGCGTCGCCGCGCCGCTCTATCGCACCCCCGCCGGCGAATGCCTGTCGGTCAATTGCGGTATCCCCTCCTTCCGCTTCAGCGCCGAGCAGATCGAGCGCGAATGCGGGCCGCGCATCCTTGGGCTCGCCCGCAGCATCCGCTCGCTGGTGGCCAACAGCTAGGGCATGATCCGGAAACCCGTGACGCGGTTTCCCTGAGATCATGCATCAATATCCGTATCGCACGAACGATGCGGCACATGGGGGGAGGACGACATGCGTGGCATCACGACCGCGATCATCTTGCTCGCGGGCATCGTCACGGCGCTCTGCGGCAGCATTGGCGCTCGGGCCCAGGACAATTATCCGAGCCGGCCGATCCACATCATCGTGCCCTATCCTGCCGGCGGCATCGTCGACATCGTCGCGCGCGCGGTGACCGAGCAGGTCGGCCGCGACTGGAAGCAGACCGTGGTGGTGGAGGCGCGGCCCGGCGGCAACAGCAATATCGGCACCGCTGCGGTCGCGCGCAGCGAGCCCGACGGCTACACCTGGCTCGTCACCGGCCCTGCTCTGCTGGTCAACCCCGATCTCTACAAGGATGCCGGCTGGAACGCGGCAAGGGACTTCAGGTGCGTCGGCCTCGCGGTCTGGAATCAAAGCGTCGCGCTGGTGCATCCGTCGATGCCGGTGAAGACCATCGGCGAATTCGTCGAGCTGGCCCGCAAGCGACCTGGAGAGTTCAACTTCGGCAATCCCGGCACGGGATCGTCGATCGACCTCAGCGCGCAGAAACTGTTTCAGGTCGCCGGGATCAAGCTGACCAATGTCGGCTACAAGGGCCAGCCGCAGGCGCTGATCGACCTGATGACCAACCTGATGCATTTCGAGATCGTCTCGCTCGAGCTGGCTCTGCCGCACATCAAGGCCGGCAGCGTCAAGCCGCTCGCGGTGTTCACCGACAAGCGCGTCCCGGACCTGCCGGACGTCCCGACCATCGCGGAGGCCGGCTTTGCCGAAGCAGCCTACGTGCCCTGGTACGGCATCTACGTGCCGGCCGCGACACCCGCTCCGCTGCTTGCGAAGATCAATGCGGCGATCAACAAGGCGTTGCAGAACCCCGACGTGCAGCGCCAGCTCTCGCTCGCCAACATTCCCGGCAAGCCGATGTCGCTCGACGAACTCGCCGAACTGATGAAGGTCGATCAGCAGAAGCTGACGACCGTGATCAAGACCTCAGGAATGGCGCTGCAGTAGATTCTGATTCGACTGTCAGACGGCTTGTTCGGTGTCATCGCCCGCGCATGCGAGTGATCATCGCGTGAGTCCACGGTTCTTCCCGCGCGTCGTCCTGGCGAAAGCCAGGACCCATAACCACCGCGTCCGATTGTGAAAGGGAACGCGGCCCCAGCATCGCGCAGCAATGGGCATTCGGGGTAATGGGTCCTGGCTTTCGCCAGGACGACACCGAATGTGTTGCGCTGCTGGTGACTCATCCTCCGCGTTCACGCAGCATGAATCGCCCGAGCTTTGCTCTTCGCCTCGATCTCATCTTGAACAGAGGGCGTAGGGAAAGCCGGGAGCCGATCGCACCCATAGGCCCCGCCCAATGGCAAAAAGCACGGGGGATATACCCCCTCACCCGCAACCTGCCGGCACGCTATCCCGGCAAGGCCGCTTCGCATACGCATCATGCAGCGGCGCGGCTGGGGAACGGGATGCCGGCATAGTACATCACGACCTGGAGATATTTTCAGGCATGCTCGAAAAGACCCCGGCGTCAGGCGCCGCCACGGCGCCGATCAGCGATGGACTGCCCTGGGAGACCCGGCGCTGGGCTGTGGCCGCGATCTTCACGGCGCTGGCGATGGCCTCGCTGGACACCGCGATCGCCAACATCGCGCTGCCCGCGATCGCGAACGATCTGCATGTCAGCCCCGCGGAGGTGGTCTGGGTCGTCAATGTCTATCAGATCGCCCTGGTCGCGACGCTGCTGCCGCTTGGCGCGCTCGGTGAAATCGTCGGCCATCAGCGGATCTATCTCGGCGGCCTCTTGCTGTTCACATTGGCGTCACTCGGCTGTGCGCTGGCCTGGTCGCTGCCGAGCCTGCTGGTCGCGCGGGCCTTGCAGGGGCTCGGCGCCAGCGGCCTGATGAGCGTCAACACCGCACTGGTGCGCTTCGTCTATCCGAGCAAGATGCTCGGCCGCGGCTTCGGCCACAATGCGCTCGTCGTCGCGACTGCCTTCACGTTGGGCCCGACCATCGCGTCAGGCATCCTCGCTCTCGGGACCTGGCCCTGGCTGTTCGCGGTCAACCTGCCGTTCGGCATCGTTGCATTGCTGATCGGCATGAAGACGCTGCCGAAGACGCCGCGCGCCAAACATGCCTTCGACTTCACCGGTGCAGCGCTGGCCTGCGCCTGCCTCGGCCTCTTCATCATCGGCATCGGCAGCGCCGCCCACAAGGCGGCGCCTGCGCTGGTTGTCGCTGAGCTCGTGGGCGCGCTCGTGTTCGGCTGGATCCTGACCCGGCGTCATGCCGATCATCCGGCGCCGATGCTGCCGATCGACCTGTTCCGGCGGCCGATCTTCGCGCTGTCGGCCGCAACCGCGGTCTGCTCATTCGCGGTGCAGGGCCTCGCCTTCGTCTCGCTGCCGTTCTACTTCGAGGACATCCTGCATCGCTCGCAGGTCGAGACCGGCTTCTTCATGACCCCCTGGCCGCTGGTGGTCGCCTTCATGGCGCCGATCGGCGGTCGGCTGTCCGACCGCTACC